>ERZ507154.2-NODE-2-length-478652-cov-20.5639_pt1 | contig 478652 bp, 407 predicted proteins | sample MGYA00513772_ERZ507154 | MGnify/ENA metagenome assembly ERZ507154
GTGGAGGCGCATTATAGGGAGTAATTCTGAGGTGACAAGGGGAAATGCAAAAAAAGTTTTCAACCGTCTCTTTTTTCAACAATGCGGCGAGGAATGTCGCAAAAAACCGCCGTTTTGCCGTTTTAACCGACGAAACGGGGCGCCTGGTGGCATACTGTTAGAGTAGAGGAAAGAAAGGAACGGCATTTATGTCTTTAAGCGCACAGCAACTGGCGGCACAAAAGAACATCTCCTGGGTACTGGCCGAAAAGCTCGCCCAAAAAATACTGACTGGCGAATATCAGCCGGAAAGCATTCTTCCCGGCGAAATGGAGTTGGGGGAGCAGTTCGGCGTCAGCCGTACCGCCGTCCGCGAAGCGGTGAAGACGCTTACTGCAAAAGGCATGCTGCTGCCCCGCCCTCGCATTGGCACCCGGGTGATGCCGCGCAGCAGCTGGAATTTCCTTGATAAGGAACTGCTCTCCTGGTGGCTAACAGAAGATAACTTCGAAGAGGTGGTAAGCCACTTTCTCGTCATGCGCAGCAGCCTAGAGCCACAGGCCTGCTTTCTCGCCGCCGCCAACGGCACCGCCGGGCAAAAAGCGCAGCTCAATACATTAATGGAAGAGATGATTGCTCTGAAACGCCATTTTCAGCGCGAACGCTGGATAGAAGTCGATATGGCCTGGCATGAGCATATCTATGAAATGAGCGGTAATCCTTTCCTCAGCTCTTTCGCCTCGCTGTTTCATTCGGTCTACCACACCTACTTCACGTCGATTACGCAAAATGAAGTGGTGAAGCTCGATCTCCACCAGGCGATTGTCGATGCCATTCTTAACAGTGATGCGCCGGGGGCGTTGCTCGCCTGCCAGGCATTGTTGAACGCCCCACACCACGTAAATCAATAACAAGGATTTGGCATGAGCGGAAAAAAAGGGCGCAGCATGGCTGGCCTGCCGTGGATCGCGGCGATGGCCTTCTTTATGCAGGCGCTGGATGCCACCATTCTTAACACCGCCCTCCCGGCTATCGCCCACAGTCTTAATCGTTCTCCCTTAGCGATGCAGTCGGCCATTATCAGCTATACGCTGACGGTGGCGATGCTGATCCCGGTCAGCGGCTGGCTGGCCGATCGCTTCGGCACGCGCCGGGTCTTTATCATCGCCGTTAGCTTGTTCACCCTCGGTTCCCTCGCCTGCGCCCTCTCCAGTTCCTTAACGGAACTGGTCATTTTTCGCGTAATTCAGGGGATCGGTGGGGCGATGATGATGCCGGTGGCGAGGCTGGCCCTGCTGCGTGCCTACCCCCGCAGCGAACTGTTGCCGGTCCTGAACTTTGTCACCATGCCGGGATTGGTGGGGCCGATTCTGGGCCCGGTACTCGGCGGGGTATTTGTGACCTGGGCCAGCTGGCATTGGATTTTCCTGATAAACATTCCGATCGGCGTAATTGGCATTCTGTACGCCCGTAAATACATGCCAAATTTCACAACGCCGCGCCGACGCTTCGATATAGGCGGTTTTCTGTTATTTGGCTTAAGTCTGGTGTTATTTTCCAGCGGTATTGAACTGTTTGGGGAAAAAATCGTGGCGACATGGCAGGCGCTGGCCGTGATTGCCGTCAGTCTGTTACTGCTCGTGGCCTATGTGCGTCACGCGCGTCGCCATCCGACGCCGCTTATCTCGCTCTCTTTATTTAAGACCCATACGTTCTCGGTCGGCATTGCCGGCAACCTCGCCACGCGGTTGGGTACCGGCTGCGTACCGTTTCTGATGCCGCTGATGCTGCAGGTTGGTTTCGGCTATCCGGCCATTATCGCCGGCTGTATGATCGCCCCCACCGCTATCGGCTCGATTATTGCGAAATCCACCGTTACCCAGGTGCTGCGCTGGTTTGGCTATCGTAAGACCCTGGTGGGGATCACCGTGTTTATTGGCCTTATGATCGCCCAGTTCTCGCTGCAGTCGCCAGAGATGCCGCTGTGGATGCTTCTTCTGCCGCTGTTCGTGCTGGGGATGGCGATGTCCACGCAGTTTACCGCCATGAATACCATTACCCTGGCCGATCTGACCGATGATAATGCCAGCAGCGGCAACAGCCTGCTGGCCGTCACCCAGCAGCTTTCAATTAGTCTCGGGGTGGCCATCAGCGCTGCGGTGCTACGCTTCTATGAAGGTTTTGATAATGCAAGCACGGTACAGCAGTTTCACTACACCTTTATAACCATGGGCGTGATAACCATTATATCGGCGCTGATGTTTATGCTGTTAAGAGCGAAGGATGGCCGCAACCTGATTAGCGAGCGGCATAAACGCTAAGCAGAACCGCGAACCACCAGCTCCGGCGTTAACTGAACGCGCTGCTGTTTTTGCTGCGGATCGGCCATGCGATGGATCAGTACGTCGATGGCCAGTTCCCCCAGCTCATCCTTTGGCTGGTGAATGGTGGTCAATGGCGGCGTCATATAACGTGCCAGCTCAATATCATCGTAGCCCACCAGCGCCATATCCTGCGGAATCTGCAGCCCGGCCTGGTATAACGCCTGATAAGCGCCAACCGCCATCGCATCGTTACCGACAAACACCGCCTGCGGACGCTGCGGCAACGCCAGCAGCTGCTGCATCGCGCTAAACCCGCCGCCAAACTCAAAATCACTGGTCACCACGTATCCTTCGGCAACCGGCAGGCCGCAGCGCGCCATCGCGGCATGATAGCCTTCAAGACGCAGGCGCGCCGGGGTTTTATCCAGCGGGCCGGCAATACAGGCAATGCGTGAATGCCCCTGGTCAATCAGATACTGGGTTGCCATATCGCCGCCGAGCAGCGAGTTATCCTGAATCAGATCGCTATCGCCATCAAAGGGGGCCCAGTCCATCATAACCGTCGGTACCGACGGATAGCGCTGCATGATTTCCGGGGAGGGCTGATGGGTCTCCGTGCACAGCAGGAGTAATCCATCGACGCGTTTTTGCATTAGCGTCTCCAGATTACGATTCATTCGCTGCTCATCACCTTCGGTATTGCAGAGCACGAGGCTATAACCCCGCTCAAAGCAGCTACGCTCCACGCCCCGCACCAGCTCCGAATAAAACGGATTGGTACTGGCGGTGATCAGCATGCCGATGGTACGGGTTTGATTGAGCTTGAGGCTACGCGCCAGCGCAGAGGGTGCGTAGTTGAGGCTTTTGATCGCAGCGTCAACTTTGGCGGTAATCGCCTCGCTGACAAAGCGGTCCTTATTGATGACGTGTGACACCGTCGATGTGGAAACGCCCGCGATGCGGGCCACATCTTTCATCGTAGCCAAGCATTACCCCTGTTGCGCTAAAAATTCATCGATCTCTGTGCGCCAAGGCACGGACGGCTGAGCGCCTTTGCGGGTTACGGCGATCGCCGCTGCGGCATGCGCAAAGCGAATCGCCTCCGGCAGGGCGGTCCCTTCCAGCAGCGCGGTCACCAGCGCGCCGTTAAAGGTATCACCGGCCGCGATAGTATCAATGGCCTGTACGCGAAACCCTGGGATCCGGCGGCTTTCGCCTTCGGCACTGAGCCAGACGCCGCGGCTGCCGAGGGTGATCATCACCGTACCAATGCCTTTGGCATGCAGCACGTCGGCGGCTTTTGCCGCATCTTCGTCACTCTCAACGCGAATACCGGTCAGCTTTTCCGCTTCGGTTTCGTTAGGGGTAATAATATCCACCAGCGCCAGCAGTTCATCCGGTAGCTCACGCGCTGGCGCGGGGTTCAGCACCACGGTGGTGTGATGGTGATGGGCGATTTTCGCCGCCGCTATGACGCTCTCCAGCGGCGACTCCAGCTGCATCAACAACGCCTGTGCGCTGGCGATACGCTCTTTTTCCGCCTCAACCTGGGAGACGGAAAGCGCCGCATTGGCGCCGGCATGAATACCGATGACATTCTCACCTTCGGCGTTAACGAAAATTAACGCCACCCCGGTCGCTTCCCCGGCAACCGCGCGCACGGGCGCCACGTCGATTTTATCGCTCGCCAGCTGACGACGGATGCGTTCACCGATATCGTCATCGCCGGTGCAGGCGATAAACGCGATATCCGCTCCGCTGCGCCCGGCGGCCACCGCCTGGTTGGCCCCTTTTCCACCGAACGCCACCTGATAATGGTGGCCGGTGACGGTTTCGCCCGGCGTCGGGAAAGCGTCAAGGTTAAGAATGTGATCGGCATTGATACTGCCAAGGACGACAAGTTTGCCTGCAGTTTTCATCATTTCTGTTCCCGGGAAAGCGCGCCACCGGGATCCGGTGGCGCATGCCCTGCTTTTCTTTTTTTATATTGTCCCTCGGACCGTTGCCAGTCCGAATCGCATATTACTGCTTAACGACCAGCTTCAGCTCAACCGGGTAGTTAGCTTCCACTTTTTCGCCCTTCAGTACCTTATCAGCAGTCTCAACGCCTTTCGCGCCGATCTGCTCCGGCAACTGTGCGACGGTCGCCGCCAGTTTGCCACTGTTTACTGCTTTTTCGCCATCCGGAGTGCCGTCAAATCCAACCACCATCACATCGGACTTGCCTGCGGTCTGCAGCGCGCGCAGGGCGCCCAGCGCCATTTCATCATTTTGCGCGAACACTGCCTGGACGTCAGGATGTGCGGTCAGCAGGTTCTGCATCACGTTCAGGCCTTTGGTGCGGTCGAAATCGGCCGGCTGGCTGGCCAGGACGTTGAATTTGTGCGCCGCCACGGCCTGTTTAAAGCCTTCGCCACGCTCGCGCGCCGCAGAAGTTCCGGCAATGCCCTGCAGCTCAATGACTTTTGCACTTTCACCCACTTTTTTCGCGATGTAATCGCCAGCCATTTTCCCACCCTGCACGTTGTCAGAGGCGATATGGCTCACAACATCGCCTTTTGTCGCCTGACGGTCGAGAGTGATGACCGGGATTTTCGCCTGGTTCGCCATCTTCACGGCGTTGCCGACGGCATCAGAGTCGGTGGGGTTGATCAGCAGCAGCTTGGTGCCGCGCACCGTTAAATCCTGGACGTTCGCCAGCTCTTTCGCCGGGTTGTTCTGGGAATCCAGCACCACCAGGTTGTAGCCCAGCTTGTCAGCTTCTTTTTGCGCGCCGTCTTTCAGCGACACGAAGAACGGGTTGTTGAGGGTAGAGATAACCAGAGCGATGGTGTCTTTGGCCATCGCGTTCGCGCTAACGGTCGCACTTAGCGCAACAGCAGAGACCAGGGTCGCCAGTTTTTTCATATTCATAGTTAAGATGTCCTGTAGAGTTCTCAGTTACTGCTTTTTGTTATCTACCAGTACCGCCAGCAAAATCACCACCGCTTTAACGATCATCTGGTAATAGGAAGAAACGCCTAAAAGATTAAGACCATTATTCAGGAAGCCAAGGATCAGCGCACCAATCAGCGTGCCGACAATGCGTCCTTTGCCACCAGCGAGGCTGGTGCCGCCGAGCACCACCGCCGCAATGGCGTCCAGCTCATAGCCCGTCCCCGCCGTCGGCTGCGCGGAGGAGAGACGCGCCACTTCGATGATCCCGGCCAGCGAAGCCAGCATTCCGCACAAGGCGTAAACGATAATTTTAACTTTATTGACGCTAATCCCGGACAGACGCGTCGCCGCTTCATTACCGCCCAGGGCATAAATATAACGGCCCAGGCGAGTATGGTGCAGCATGTACCAGGCCGCCAGGAAGACAATCGCCATGATCCATACCGGCGTCGGGATCCCCAGCGGACGCCCGATGCCAAACCAGCCGAACAGATCGGCATTATCGCTAAAGCCGGTATTGATCGGGCTGCCGTTGGTGTACACCATGGTTACGCCGCGCAGCAGCAGCATCATCACCAGGGTGGCGATGAAGGCCTGCACGCGGCCTCTCGCTACAATCACCCCGGTGACTGCGCCGATCGCCGCACCTAATGCGAGGGCAGCCGCGACCGCCACCAGCGCATTAACCTCAATGCCAACGATCGACGCCGCCACCGCACCGGTGAGCGCCAGCAGGGAGCCGACGGACAGATCGATCCCCGAGGTCAGTATGACCAGCGTCATCCCTACCGCCATAATGGCGTTAACGGAGGTTTGCTGCAGAATATTGAACAGGTTATTGACGGTAAAAAAGTTGGGGCTCATGGTCGATACCACCGCGATCAGCACCAGCAGGGCAATCAGCGATTTTTGCTCCATCAGCCACGCTTTTGTGAAATAGCGGCGACCAGAAACAGCCTGGGTTGTCATCTTTCTTACTCCTGATTCACACGGTTAAGCTTGCCCACAGCGGCAGCCATCAATACTTCCTGGGTGGCCTGCTCGCGTGTGAATTCACCGCCGAGATGCCCTTCATGCATCACTATGATGCGATCGCTCATGCCCAACACTTCTGGCATCTCGGAGGAGACCAGAATGATGCTCAGGCCGTCGGCTTTGAACTGGTTGATGAGCTGGTAGATCTCTTTCTTCGCCCCGACGTCGACGCCGCGGGTCGGTTCATCGAGGATCAGCACCTTCGGCCGGGTCATCAGCCCGCGGGCGATGGCGACCTTTTGCTGGTTGCCGCCGGAGAGCAGGCCGATCGCCTGCTCCATGGACGGCGTTTTCACGTTAAACAGGCGGATGAAATCACTCACCGCCTGCTGTTCATCTTTATGCTTAAGACTACCGCCCGCCCGGCTGAAATAGCGCAGCGCCGTCAGGGACATGTTTTCTTTTACCGACATCCCGAGAACCAGACCATCGCGCTTACGGTCTTCGGAGATATAGACAATGCCGTTCGCCAGACCATCCTGCGGCGAACGGGTCACCACTTCGCGGCCATCGAGCGTCACGGAACCGCTGCTGCGCGGCAGCGCGCCGTACAGCACTTTCATCAGTTCGGTCCGCCCGGCGCCCATCAGCCCGGCAACGCCGAGGATCTCCCCCTGGCGCAGGGTAAAGGTCACGTTATCCACCCCCGGGCCGCAGAGGTTGTCGACCTTCAGGCGCACCGCGCCGGGCGCCTTATCGAGGTGGGGATATTGGTCTTCCAGCTTACGGCCGACCATCATCTCGATAAGTCGGTCCTCATCCAGCGACGAGACCTCGCGCTCGGCGATAAACTGCCCGTCACGAAAGACCGTCACGTCGTCGCAAATCTCGAAGATCTCTTTCATACGGTGGGAGATATAGACGATACCGCGCCCCTGCGACTTCAGTTCGCGGATGACGCGGAACAGCGATTCGGTTTCGGTATCGGTCAGCGCATCGGTCGGTTCATCCATAATGATGACTTTCGATTCGAAGCTCAGCACTTTGGCGATCTCCACCATTTGCTGATCGCCAATCGATAGATCGCCCACCAGTTTCTGGCTGGTAAAGCGGAGATTCAGCTTTGCCAACAGCTTGTCGGCTTCGGCATACATCTGCTTCCAGTCGATTTTGCCAAAACGGTTAACGAACTCGCGGCCAAGGAAGATGTTCTCGGCGATCGTCAACTGAGGGATCAGGTTCAGTTCCTGATGGATAATGCCGATCCCGGCTTCCTGGGAGGATTTTGGGCCGTTAAAGGTCGTCTCTTTGCCTAACCACAGCAAAGAGCCGGCATCACGGGTGTAGATCCCGGTCAACACCTTCATCATAGTGGACTTGCCGGCGCCATTTTCCCCTACCAGCGCCATCACCCGGCCGGCATAGACATTCAGCGCCGCGCCGGAGAGCGCCTTGACGCCAGGGAACGCTTTGTCGATCCCTTTCAGTTGCAATAAGGCTTCCATGACGGCGACCTCAGAACGTGACGCCGGCACAGAGAATGATATTCGCAAACGGGGAACACTCCCCGCTGCGAATTACCGCCTGACTGTCTGCGGTTTGTTTTTTGAACTGCTCATGGCTGGTGTAACGAATTTCAATGGTATTTCCCTGGTGCTGCTGCAGCTGCTCGAGGTGAGTGAGCAACGTCGCGTGGAGCTGCGGATTATGGGTTTTAATCTCTTCCGCGATGACAGCCGCTTCAACCTGCATTTCCGTCGTCACCACTTCCAGCACCTGCATAAATGAAGGTACGCCCTGAGTCAGCGCCATATCAATGCGCGTGCTGCTGCGGGGAACCGGTAATCCGGCATCGCAGACCACCAGCGTATCGGTGTGGCCCAGGCGGGAAATGACCGCGGAAATATCAGCGTTAAGTACGGTGCCTTTTTTCATTTTTTCTCTTTTGCTCCACTAGCGAAACGTTTCGCTAAAATAATTATTATCAATGCGTGAGCAGAAAACCATCACCAGAAGAGAGAAATGTGATCGCCATCGAAACGTTTCGCGAGACAGCAACAGGACATAACAACCGGAGTGAGAAACAAAAAGCCCTTCGCAACGGAAGGGCTTTTTTGACATCAGATTTCGACCTGGGTACCGAGCTCGATAACCCGGTTTGGCGGGATCTCAAACTGATCCGGCGCCCGCAGGGCGTTACGCTGCAGCAGCAGATAAAGCTTGCCGCGCAGGCGAAGATACCATGGCCGTTTGCCGATAATCAGCGACTCATGCGACATAAAGAACGAGGTCTCCATCATCCGGCAGCTGAGTCCTTCCAGGCCACAGCGGTGGAACACCTCTTCAACGTTAGGCGTTTCCCGCCAGCCGTAGCTGGCCACCACCCGCCAGAAGGACGGTGACAGCTGCTCAATCTGCACCCGGCGAACGTTATGCACGTAAGGCGCATCTTCGGTACGCAGGGTCAGGAGGATCACTCGCTCATGCAGCACCTTGTTGTGCTTCAGGTTATGCAGCAGGGCAAACGGGATCACGTTCAGGGCGCGGGACATATACACCGCAGTACCCGGCACACGCACTGGCGGTGACTTCTCCAGCGAAGAGATCATCGCTTCCAGCGAGTTGCCATGCTCGTGCATCCGGCGCAGCAGGCGGAAACGCTCGCTCTTCCAGGTCGTCATCACCGTAAACATGACCATCCCCAGGGACAACGGTAGCCAGCCGCCGGAGACAATCTTATCGAGGTTCGCCGAGAACAGCGGAATATCAATGCACAGGAAGGCCACCAGCATCAGACCGACAAACAGCTTGTTCCAGTGCCAGTTTTTGCGCGCCACGGTCGCCGACAGAATGGAGGTCAGCACCATGGTGCCCGTTACGGCGATACCATACGCCGCCGCCAGGTTAGACGAATGCTCAAAGCTGACGATAACGATGACCACAGAAACGTACAGCAGCCAGTTAATGAACGGAATGTAAATCTGCCCGGACTCCATTTCCGAGGTATGGATAATGCGCATCGGCGACAGATAGCCCAGACGCACTGCCTGACGGGTCAGGGAGAAGACCCCGGAAATCACTGCCTGGGAGGCGATAACCGTCGCCAGCGTGGCGATAATCAGCATCGGGATCAGCGCCCACTCAGGCGCCAGCAGGAAGAACGGGTTTTTAATCGCTTCCGGGTGCTTCAGCAGCAGCGCGCCCTGGCCAAAATAGTTCAGCACCAACGAGGGCAGCACGACGGAGAACCAGGCAACGCGGATCGGCAGTTTGCCGAAGTGGCCCATATCGGCGTACAGCGCTTCCACCCCGGTAATCGACAGCACCACCGCGCCAAGCGCAATAAAGGAAACGGTCTTGTATTGCAGGAAGAAGTGCACAGCCCAGTAGGGGTTCAGCGCCTGCAGAACTTCCGGATTAGCGTAAATGCTTCGCGCGCCCAGCACCGCCAGTAACAGGAACCAGATCAGCATAATCGGCGCAAACAGCTTGCCGACCATGCCAGTCCCGTGCTTCTGGATCACAAACAGCAGGGTGAGCACGATAATGGAGATAGGGACAATCCAGGTATCGAGCTGCGGGGCGATAATTTCTAACCCCTCTATCGCCGACATTACCGAAATCGCCGGGGTAATCACCACTTCGCCATAGAAGAAACTGCCGCCGATAAGGCCGAGGATCACCAGCACGGAGGTCATTCTGGCCGAAGTATTACGTCCGGCCAGCGACATCAGCGTTAAGATCCCGCCTTCCCCGGCGTTATCCGCCCGCATCACGAAGGTGATGTATTTAATCGATACGGTAAAGATTAACAGCCAGAAAATCAGCGACAAAAAGCCAAAAACGGCATCGCGCTCTACGCCAAAGCCAAACTGACCTGACAGGCATTCGCGCAGGGTATACAGTGGACTGGTACCGATATCGCCGTACACCACGCCGATGGCCGCCAGCGTTAACGCCGGCAACGATTGTTTATTATCAGTGCTCATAGACTAGTCTTTTCGTTTATAAAACAAATGTGTGCCTAGTCCCTTGGCCCACAAAAAGCGCACAGTATGCACGATTATTTGTGAAATCGTACCCCTAACAGACACCATATTAACCTGGCTCAAAAAAAATAAATCGATTCTTCAGGCTATTACCGCCCCGGCTCTAACATCTATACTCGTCCCAATAACGATACATGACAAAGCACGCAACTCAATTATGGCTCAAACACATTTACTGGCTGAAAGAATTTCCCGGCTCAGCGCGGCACTCGAAAAAGGACTCTTTGAACGCAGCCACGCGATACGCCTCTGCCTGCTGGCGGCGCTCAGCGGCGAGAGCGTTTTTTTGCTTGGTCCACCGGGGATCGCCAAAAGCCTGATTGCCCGCCGCCTCAAATTCGCCTTCCAGCAGGCGCGCGCTTTTGAATACCTGATGACCCGCTTCTCCACCCCGGAAGAGGTATTTGGGCCACTGTCCATTCAGGCGCTGAAAGATGAAGGCCGTTACGAACGTTTAACCGCCGGCTACCTGCCGGAAGCGGAAATCGTGTTTCTCGATGAAATATGGAAAGCAGGTCCAGCTATCCTCAACACCCTACTGACGGCGATTAACGAACGTCACTTCCGCAATGGCGCGCATGAAGAGAAAATCCCAATGCGCCTGCTGGTGGCCGCGTCGAACGAACTCCCGGAAGCTGACAGCAGCCTGGAAGCGCTGTATGACCGAATGCTGATCCGTCTATGGCTTGATAAAGTGCAGGATAAAGGTAATTTCCGTTCGATGCTGGTCAGCCAGCAGGATGAAAACAGCAATCCAGTGCCCAGCGCGCTGCAGGTGAGCGACGAGGAATTTACCCAATGGCAGCAGCAGATCGGCAATATTAAACTGCCGGACGCGGTGTTTGAGCTGATATTCCAGCTCCGCCAGCAGCTGGACGCCCTGCCAAATGCCCCCTACGTCTCGGATCGCCGCTGGAAAAAGGCTATTCGCCTGCTGCAGGCCAGCGCCTTCTTCAGCGGCCGCGACAGCATCGCGCCGATTGACCTAATCCTGCTGAAAGATTGTCTGTGGCACAACGTCGAAAGTATGAACCTGATGTCGCAGCAGCTGGAAACGCTCATGACCTGTCACGCCTGGCAACAGCAGGCGATGCTGACGCGGTTGGGGGCGATTGTGCAGCGACGCATTCAGATCCAACAACAGCAAAGCGACAAAACGGCGCTGAAGGTCACCCGCCTTGGCGGGATGTTTAGCCGCAAACCGCACTATGAACTGCCGGCGGAGATCCAGGGGACCACCCTGACGCTGCTGCTGCAGCAGCCGCTCAAACTTCACGATATGGAAGTGATCCACATTACTTTTGAACGCGAGGCGTTAGCCAACTGGCTGGAAAAGGGCGGCGAGATCCGCGGTAAGCTCAACGGGATCGGCTTTGCTCAACTACTCAATATGGATGTCGACACCAGCCAGCATCTGGTCGTCCGCGATGTGAGCCTGCAGGGCTCACGCCTCGCGCTGCCCGGCAGCGCAGCGCAGGAGAATATGCCGGCGGAAATTCGCCAGCAGCTGGAAGCGCTGGATGATGAGTGGCACCAGCAACACAACCGCTTCAGCGAGCAGCAAAAGTGCCTGTTTATCCCGGTCGAATGGCTGGGAAGAATCGAAGCCAGCCTGCAGGACGTCGGCGCGCAGATTAAACAGGCGAAGCAGCCATGACGCTCGATATGCTGAATGTCATGCTGGCAGTCAGCGAAGAGGGAATGATCGAGGAGATGCTGCTGGCGCTGTTGGCCTCTCCTCAACTGGCGGTGTTCTTTGAAAAATTTCCCCGCCTGAAAAACATCATCGCGACGGATATTCCGCGCTGGCGGGAAGCCGTTCGCGCCCGCTTAAAAGAAGTTAACATCCCGCCGGATCTGGACGCCGAAGTGCAAACCTATCAGCAGGCTCAGCTGCTCTCTACCTCGCAGTTTATCGTCCAGCTCCCGCAAATTCTCGGCAAACTGCACCAGCTCCAGTCCCCTTTTGCCGCCCAGGCGCAGAAGCTGGTGGATGACAATGCCACCTTTACCCCGGCGCTGCATACGCTGTTTTTACAGCGCTGGCGCCTGAGCCTGGTGGTGCAAGCCACCAGCCTTAACCAGCAGCTGCTGGACGAGGAGCGCGACCAGTTGCTCAGTGAGGTCCAGGAACGAATGACGCTCAGCGGTCAGCTCGATCCGGTGCTGGCGGAAAATGATACCGCCGCCGGACGCCTGTGGGATATGAGCGCCGGCGAACTCAAACGAGGCGACTACCAGCTGATCGTGCGCTATGGCGATTTTCTTAACCAGCAACCGGAGCTGCTGCAGCTGGCGGAACAGCTGGGGCGTTCAAGGGAAGCGAAATCCGTGCCGAAGAAAGATGCGCCGATGGAAACCTTCCGCAGCCTGGTACGCGAGCCGGCAACGGTGCCTGAACAGGTCGACGGCCTCCAGCAGAGTGACGACATTCTACGCCTGCTGCCGCCGGAGCTGGCGACGCTTGGCATCACGGAGCTGGAGTTTGAATTTTATCGCAAGCTGGTGGAGAAACAGCTGCTCACCTACCGGCTACACGGCGATGCCTGGCGCGAGAAAATTACCGAACGCCCGGTAACGCGGCAGGATTTTGATGAGCAACCGCGCGGGCCGTTCATTGTCTGCGTCGATACGTCAGGATCGATGGGCGGTTTTAACGAACAGTGCGCTAAGGCCTTTTGTCTGGCCCTGATGCGCATCGCGCTGGCCGATAACCGTCGCTGCTTCATTATGCTGTTCTCCAGCGAAGTGGTGCATTACGAGTTGACCAGCGAGAGCGGACTGGAGCAGGCGATCCGTTTCCTGAGCCAGCGTTTTCGCGGCGGCACCGATCTGGCCAGCTGTTTTCGCGCCATTATTGAACGTTTGCAAAACCCGCAGTGGGTGGATGCGGATGCCGTGGTGATCTCCGACTTTATTGCCCAACGGTTGCCGGATGAGGTGATTGCTCAGGTGGGGGAGTTACAGCGTAAGCATCAGCACCGTTTTCACGCGGTGGCGATGTCGGTTCACGGCAAACCCGGCATCATGCGCATCTTCGATCATATCTGGCGCTTTGACACCGGGCTGCGTAGCCGCCTGCTGCGACGCTGGCGGCGCTAATCGTTACAGCAGCGCGGAAACGCTTTCGCGAACCTGCGCCGGCCATACGCCGCACTGCACCTGACCGATATGGTCAAGCTGCAGCAACAGCATCGTCAAACGAGACTGGCCAATGCCGCCGCCGATAGTCTGCGGCATCTCGCCGCGCAGCAGCGCCTGGTGCCACTCCAGTTTCAGGCGATCTTCATCGCCGGTCAGCGCCAGCTGGCGCTTTAGCGCCTCGGCGTCAACGCGGATCCCCATCGAGGAGATCTCGAACGCATCCTCCAGCACCGGGTTCCACACCAGGATATCGCCGTTCAGGCCGGCAAAACCTTCAGAAACCTCAGTACTCCAGTCATCATAATCCGGCGCACGCACGTCGTGGCGCTTGCCATCAGCTAGTTTGCCGCCGATACCAATTAAGAAGACGGCGCCCAGCTCTTTGGCAATAGCCCGCTCACGACCTTTGGCATCAAGCTCCGGATAGCGGCTCAGCAGCTCCTGGCTGTGAACAAAATGGATCTGTTCCGGCAGGAACGGCGTCAGGCCAAACTCCTGGCTGACCGCCAGCTCGGTGGCTTTGATCCCAGCGTAGATCGCCTCGACGGTTGCCTTCAGGGTGCCGACGTGACGCTCTTCATCCCCCATCACGCGCTCCCAGTCCCACTGGTCAACATAGACGGAATGGATAGGCGTCAGACGGTCTTCATCGGGGCGAAGGGCTTTCATGTGCGTGTACAGCCCTTCGCCCGCGCTGAAGTCGTGTTGTCCCAGGGTTTGACGCTTCCACTTCGCCAGCGAATGAACCACTTCGAACTGGGCGTCGGGCAGTGTTTTCACTTTTACCTGAACCGCTTTCTCGCAGCCGGACAAGTTATCCTGCGTCCCATCGCCCACGCGGCTTAAGATTGGCGCCTGGACTTCAATCAGGCCAAGCTTCTCTTCCAGCTGACGGGAAAAGTGGGATTTAACGAAACTGATCTGGCGTTGTTTTGCGATATATGCGGTTTTCATTTTTATGACTCCTGCGTCCTGTTGCCATTGATTAAGCAACAAAACAGGGCGGCAATACAATAATCAATCAATAAAAAGGCGCATCAACTTTTAATTCATTAAAATATGGCGCTAAAATAGTAAGAACCCTCAAACTTCATAAGAAAAAGATATGGAAAATTATCAGATCGACAATCTGGACCGCGGCATTCTTGATGCGCTGATGGCCAACGCCCGTACCGCCTATGCCGAACTGGCCAAACAGTTCAGCGTCAGCCCGGGTACCATTCACGTGCGCGTCGAAAAGATGAAGCAGGCGGGTATCATTACCGGCGCTCGCATTGACGTCAGCCCCAAGCAGCTGGGCTACGACGTCGGTTGCTTCATCGGCATTATTTTAAAAAGCGCCAAAGACTATCCCTCCGCCCTCGCCCGCCTGGAAAGTCTGGAGGAGGTCACCGAGGCTTACTACACCACCGGCCACTACAGCATCTTTATTAAGGTGATGTGTAAATCCATCGATGCTCTGCAGCAGGTACTTATCAACAAGATCCAAACAATCGATGAAATTCAGTCCACTGAAACTCTGATCGTGCTGCAGAACCCGATCATGCGCACCATCAAGCCCTGATCGCTTTTTTTAATCCCACATTTTTCCACAGGTAGATCCCAGCTCGCTCACAGCGTACAATACGCCACTCTGAACAGTTGAGCGGGCGATCGGCGATCTATGGCAGACATTACACTTATCAGCGGCAGCACCCTGGGCAGTGCGGAATATGTAGCAGAGCATCTGGCGGAAAAGCTGGAAGAAGCCGGCTATAGCACTGAAATCCAGCACGGTCCGCTGGTGGACGATCTGCAGGCGCAAGGGATCTGGTTAATTATCTCTTCCACCCATGGCGCCGGCGACATTCCCGACAACCTGGTTCCCTTCTATGACGCGCTGCAGGAGAAGCAGGCCGATCTTTCCGCCGTGCGCTTTGGCGCTATAGGGATCGGCAGCCGCGAATACGACACCTTTTGCGGCGCGATCGATAAATTAGAAGCGGCGCTGAAGGCCTGCGGGGCAAAACAGATCGGTGAGACGCTGAAGATCAACGTCCTTGAACACGAAATTCCGGAGGATCCAGCGGAAATCTGGCTGGGATCCTGGAAAAATTTGCTCTGAGAATTGTAAAGATCGTCCAATCTTCTGTGGATAACCATGCTTAAAAGCTTGGATAAACCGGTAGTTATCCAAAGAATAACCGTAGTATGGTTTTTGAGCTGTGCATAACCCTTCATTCTGATCCCAGCTTATACGGACCAGGATCACCGATCATTCACAGATAGTGATCCTTCTTAAGCTTTTGATCTTACTTCGCGGATCCGACTTATCCACAAAGAGAGTCGATCCTAATAAGAGATCACAATAGAACAGATCTCTATATAAAGATCTTCTTTTTAATACTCAGGATCCCGGAGTCTTTCTCGAAAGACGAAAGTTGAGTAGAATCCACGGCCCGGGCTTCAATCCATTTTCATACCGCTTTATGCGAGGCAGACCACCATGTTTTATCAGGATCCTTTTGACGTCATTATCATTGGCGGGGGTCATGCAGGCACTGAGGCCGCAATGGCCGCAGCGCGTATGGGTCAACAAACCCTGCTTTTGACACACAATATCGACACGCTGGGGCAAATGAGTTGCAACCCGGCGATTGGCGGCATTGGGAAAGGACACCTGGTAAAAGAAGTGGATGCGCTCGGCGGTTTGATGGCCAAAGCGATCGATCAGGCGGGTATTCAGTTTAGGATACTAAACGCCAGCAAAGGACCGGCAGTACGCGCCACCCGCGCCCAGGCTGACCGCGTGCTTTATCGTCAGGCAGTACGTACCGCACTGGAGAACCAGCCGAACCTGATGATCTTCCAGCAGGCGGTTGAAGATCTGATTGTCGAAAACGATCGCGTCGTGGGCGCCGTCACCCAGATGGGCCTCAAATTCCGCGCTAAAGCGGTAGTGCTGACCGTCGGGACCTTCCTTGACGGCAAAATCCATATTGGTCTGGACAACTACAGCGGCGGCCGCGCCGGCGATCCGCCGTCTATCCCGCTGTCTCGTCGTCTGCGTGAATTGCCTCTGCGCGTAAGTCGTCTGAAAACCGGTACTCCGCCGCGTATTGACGCGCGCACCATCGATTTCAGCGTGCTGGCGCAGCAGCATGGCGATAACCCGATGCCGGTCTTCTCGTTCATGGGATCCGCGGATCAGCATCCGCGCCAGGTACCGTGCTATATCACCCACACTAACGAGAAAACCCACGATGTGATCCGCAATAACCTCGATCGCAGTCCTATGTACGCTGGAGTGATCGAAGGGATCGGACCTCGCTATTGCCCGTCGATCGAAGACAAAGTCATGCGCTTTGCCGATCGCAACCAGCATCAGATCTTCCTCGAGCCGGAAGGACTGACCTCAAACGAAATTTATCCGAACGGTATATCCACCAGCCTGCCCTTTGATGTGCAAATGCAAATCGTCCGCTCGATGCAGGGGATGGAGAATGCGCGGATCGTCCGTCCAGGCTACGCTATTGAGTACGATTTCTTCGACCCGCGCGATCTGAAGCCAACGCTTGAGAGCAAATTTATTCAGGGTCTGTTCTTCGCCGGCCAAATCAACGGTACCACCGGTTATGAAGAGGCGGCGGCTCAGGGGCTGCTGGCCGGACTTAACGCCGCCCGCTTCTCTGCGGAAAAAGAGGGCTGGGCGCCGCGTCGCGATCAGGCTTACCTCGGCGTGCTGGTAGATGACCTCTGCACCTTGGGTACCAAAGAACCGTACCGCATGTTTACTTCCCGCGCTGAATATCGTCTGATGCTGCGCGAAGACAACGCCGATTTGCGTTTGACCGAACAGGGGCGCGAGCTGGGTCTGGTGGATGACGAACGCTGGGCGCGCTACAACGAGAAGCTGGAAAGCATCGAACGTGAACGCCAGCGTCTGAAATCCACCTGGGTGAATCCGCAGGCAGAGAGCGCCAACGAAGTGAACGCTCACCTGACCGCGCCGTTGTCGCGTGAAGCCAGTGGCGAAGATCTGCTGCGTCGTCCGGAAATGACCTACGAACAGCTGGTTCAACTCTCGCCATTCACCCCGGGACTGGAAGATCGTCAGGCGGCTGAACAGGTAGAGATCCAGGTGAAGTATGAGGGCTATATCGCGCGCCAGCAGGATGAGATTGAGAAACAACAGCGCAATGAGAATACCTTGCTGCCAGCGACCCTCGACTACCGCCAGGTCACTGGGCTGTCTAACGAGGTGATTGCCAAACTGAACGACCATAAACCGTCGTCGATAGGGCAGGCGTCACGTATCTCCGGGATCACCCCGGCGGCGATCTCTATTTTGCTGGTTTGGCTGAAAAAGCAGGGGATGCTGCGCCGCAGCGCCTGATTGCGGCTGCCTGCCGCGCTGATTTCCCAGTTGCATAATCAGCGTTCGCCTTTATCATTCATAGCCCGGTAAGCGTTAGCGCCTCCGGGCTCATTATTTTTTGAAGGTACTTACCGTGCTCAACAAACTTTCTCGTCTGCTGGATGAAGCGGGTATTTCGCTCACCGATCACCAGAAAAATCAGCTGGTGGCTTACGTCGGACTGCTCGATAAGTGGAACAAAGCCTATAACCTGACCTCCGTTCGCGATCCGAATGAGATGCTGGTGCGTCATATTCTCGACAGCATCATCGTGGCGCCTTATCTGCAGGGCTCGCGCTTTATCGATGTTGGTACGGGCCCGGGGTTGCCGGGGATCCCGTTGGCCATCGTATGTCCGGAGTCACATTTCACCCTGCTGGACAGCCTTGGCAAGCGCGTGCGCTTCCTGCGTCAGGTGCAGCACGAGCTGAAGCTGGATAACGTCACCCCGGTGCAGAGCCGCGTGGAAGCCTTCCCGGCCGAGCCGCCGTTTGATGGCGTGATAAGCCGCGCTTTCGCATCGCTTAATGATATGGTGAGCTGGTGCCATCATCTGCCGGCAGCGAATGGTCACTTCTATGCGCTCAAAGGGTTAGCGCAAAAAGAAGAAATGGAAAGTCTGCCGGAAGGGTATGACATTGTCGAGGTGATTGAGCTGCATGTTCCTCGGTTGGAAGGGGAGCGGCACCTGGTGGTGATTAAGCCAAAATCGAGTTAATTTTTATCAAAAAATGTGGAAAAAATGTGGCCCGCGCATGTTACAAAAATAAAGGACGTCCCCCGATATTAACGGGCTGCATTTAACCTTGTTTTTACTAAGGCTTTTCTTGCAGTTAACTTAGCGTAAGTGATTAACTGACAAAATAGTCAACTTTGAAAATATCAGGGTGCTAAAAATCGACAATGATGAACAGCATAGTGATGTTAAATTTTTATTATAAATGTCAATAAAAGGTTTTTATTGTATGTGAGGTTGTTTTAGATAATGTCCTCACTTTTTATCTTGAATATCAAAAGCATGAAAAATAGTGTTTTATGTCCTTGATTCATTAAAGGGCGCTTGAAATGTTTATTATGTGATCTGATGCACGCTTTAATTGCCGTGTTTCCTCGTTATTTGCAGTTTTGTATGACCGCTCACAGAACGCTGAAATGCACGGAAAGTTGTCCGTTGGAAAATAATTAAACATTTATTCACTATTTTGCTACTTATTGTTTGAAATCACGGGGCGTCACCGTATAATTTGTCCGCTTTTTGATGCTTGACTCTTCGTCTTAAAGGACGTTTTATACGACACGCGACATACCTCAAAGGGAGCAGGAGTAAAAACGTGATGTCAGTGTCGCTCTTGAGTCGAAACGTTGCTCGCAAGCTTCTGTTTATTCAGTTACTGGCAGTAATGGCAAGTGGACTGCTGTTCAGCCTCAAAGACCCCTTCTGGGGCATTTCCGCTGTATGCGGCGGTTTGGCAGTGGTCTTGCCAAATCTGATGTTTATAATTTTTGCCTGGCGTCATCAGGCGCATACACCAGCAAAAGGCCGTGTGGCCTGGACCTTCGCCTTCGGTGAAGCCTTCAAGGTGTTGCTGACCTTCGCCCTTCTGGCGGTGGCGCTGGCCGTTTTAAAAGTGGTATTTTTGCCACTGATCGTGACGTGGGTTTTGGTGCTGGTGGTACAAGTTCTGGCGCCAGCTGTAATTAACAACAAAGGGTAAAGGCATCATGGCTTCAGAAAATATGACGCCGCAGGATTACATAGGACACCATCTGAACAACCTTCAGTTGGACCTGCGTACATTCTCGCTGGTGGATCCGCACAACCACACAGCCACCTTCTGGACGCTCAACATTGACTCCATGTTCTTCTCGGTGGTTCTCGGTCTGCTGTTCCTTGCCATGTTCCGTAGCGTTGCTAAGAAAGCGACCAGCGGCGTACCAGGGAAATTCCAAACCTTCATCGAAATGATCATCGGCTTCGTCCATGGCAGCGTCAAAGATATGTACCATGGCAAGAGCAAGGTTATCGCGCCGCTGGCGCTGACCGTGTTCGTCTGGGTCTTCCTGATGAACCTGATGGACCTGCTGCCAATCGACCTGCTTCCTTATATCGGCGAACACATTTTCGGCCTGCCAGCACTGCGCGTGGTTCCGTCTGCCGACGTGAACATCACCCTGTCGATGGCGCTTGGCGTGTTCATCCTGATTATTTTCTACAGCATCAAAATGAAAGGCGTTGGTGGGTTCGTTAAAGAACTGACCATGCAGCCGTTCAATCACTGGGCGTTCATTCCTGTCAACTTAATCCTTGAAGGGGTAAGCCTGCTGTCCAAACCGGTCTCTCTCGGTCTGCGACTGTTCGGCAACATGTATGCCGGTGAGCTGATTTTCATTCTGATTGCTGGTCTGTTGCCGTGGTGGTCACAGTGGGTTCTGAATGTGCCTTGGGCCATTTTCCACATCCTGATTATTACGCTGCAAGCCTTCATCTTCATGGTTCTGACGATTGTCTATCTGTCGATGGCATCTGAAGAGCATTGATTTTTTACCAACACTACTACGTTTTAACTGAAACAAACTGGAGACTGTCATGGAAAACCTGAATATGGATCTGCTGTACATGGCTGCCGCTGTGATGATGGGTCTGGCGGCAATCGGTGCTGCGATCGGTATCGGCATCCTCGGAGGTAAATTCCTGGAAGGCGCAGCGCGTCAGCCGGATCTGATCCCTCTGCTGCGTACTCAGTTCTTTATCGTTATGGGTCTGGTGGATGCTATCCCGATGATCGCTGTAGGTCTGGGTCTGTACGTGATGTTCGCCGTCGCGTAGTAAGTTGTTAGAAACCTAAGCCACAGAGTTAATTAAAGAGGTATTGTGCTGTGAACATGAACGCAACAATCCTCGGCCAGGCCATCGCGTTTGTTATCTTCGTATGGTTCTGCATGAAATACGTATGGCCGCCTTTAATGGCTGCCATCGAAAAACGCCAGAAAGAAATTTCTGACGGTTTAGCTTCTGCAGAACGCGCTAAGAAAGATTTGGACCTTGCACAGGCCAACGCGACCGACCAGCTGAAAAAAGCGAAAGCGGAAGCCCAGGTAATCATTGAGCAGGCGAACAAGCGCCGCTCTCAGATTCTGGACGAAGCTAAAGCTGAAGCAGAACAGGAACGCACCAAAATCGTTGCACAAGCGCAGGCTGAAATTGATGCTGAGCGTAAACGTGCACGCGAGGAGCTGCGTAAGCAGGTCGCTATCCTGGCTGTTGCTGGCGCCGAGAAGATCATCGAACGTTCCGTGGATGAAGCTGCTAACAGCGACATCGTGGATAAACTTGTCGCTGAACTGTAAGGAGGGAGGGGCTGATGTCTGAATTTGTAACGGTAGCTCGCCCCTACGCCAAAGCAGCTTTTGACTTTGCCGTCGAACACAACAGTGTTGAACGCTGGCAGGATATGCTGGCGTTTGCCGCCGAAGTGACCAAAAACGACCAAATGGCAGAGCTTCTCTCCGGTGCTTTGGCGCCGGAAACGCTCTCAGAAGCGTTTATCGCTATCTGCGGCGAGCAACTCGACGAAAATGGCCAGAACCTGATTAAGGTGATGGCGGAAAATAATCGTCTGAAGGTGCTCCCGGACGTTCTTGAGCAATTCATTCACCTGCGCGCGGCCAGTGAGGCCATCGCAGAGGTAGAAGTAATATCTGCCAACCAACTGAGTGATGAACAGCTTGCCAGGATCGTCAGCGCGATGGAAAAACGTCTGTCACGCAAAGTTAAGCTGAATTGCAAAATCGATAAGTCTGTTATGGCAGGTATTATCATCCGTGCGGGTGATATGGTCATTGATGGCAGCGTACGCGGCCGTCTTGAGCGCCTTGCAGACGTCTTGCAGTCTTAAGGGGACTGGAGCATGCAACTGAATTCCACCGAAATCAGCGAACTGATCAAGCAGCGCATTGCTCAGTTCAATGTTGTGAGCGAAGCTCATAACGAAGGTACTATTGTTTCTGTAAGTGACGGTGTTATCCGCATCCACGGCCTTGCCGAATGTATGCAGGGCGAGATGATCTCCCTGCCGGGTAACCGTTACGCTATCGCACTGAACCTGGAGCGCGACTCCGTAGGTGCGGTGGTAATGGGTCCGTACGCTGACCTCGCCGAAGGCATGAAGGTGAAATGTACTGGCCGTATCCTGGAAGTTCCGGTAGGCCGTGGCCTGCTGGGCCGCGTGGTTAACACCCTGGGCGCGCCAATTGATGGTAAAGGTCCGCTGGAAAACGACGGTTTCTCCGCCGTTGAAGCGATCGCGCCGGGCGTAATCGAACGTCAGTCCGTCGATCAGCCGGTACAGACCGGTTACAAATCCGTTGACGCCATGATCCCAATCGGTCGTGGTCAGCGTGAACTGATCATCGGCGACCGTCAGACCGGTAAAACTGCGCTGGCTATCGATGCCATCATCAACCAGCGTGATTCCGGCATCAAGTGCGTCTATGTCGCTATCGGTCAGAAAGCGTCCACCATCTCTAACGTGGTGCGTAAACTGGAAGAGCACGGCGCGCTGGCTAACACCATCGTAGTGGTAGCGACTGCATCTGAATCTGCTGCACTGCAATACCTGGCGCCATACGCTGGTTGCGCAATGGGCGAATACTTCCGCGACCGCGGTGAAGATGCGCTGATCGTTTACGATGATCTGTCTAAACAGGCTGTTGCTTATCGCCAGATCTCCCTGCTGCTCCGTCGTCCGCCTGGACGTGAAGCGTTCCCGGGCGACGTATTCTACCTCCACTCTCGTCTGCTGGAGCGTGCTGCGCGTGTTAACGCCGAATACGTTGAAGCCTTCACCAAAGGTGAAGTGAAAGGGAAAACCGGTTCTCTGACCGCGCTGCCGATTATCGAAACGCAGGCGGGTGACGTTTCCGCATTCGTTCCGACCAACGTAATCTCTATTACCGATGGTCAGATCTTCCTGGAAACCAACCTGTTTAACGCCGGTATTCGTCCTGCGGTTAACCCGGGTATCTCCGTATCCCGTGTTGGTGGTGCAGCGCAGACCAAGATCATGAAGAAACTGTCCGGTGGTATCCGTACCGCGCTGGCGCAGTATCGTGAACTGGCGGCGTTCTCCCAGTTTGCATCCGACCTTGACGATGCAACCCGCAAACAGCTGGACCACGGTCAGAAAGTGACCGAGCTGCTGAAACAGAAACAGTATGCGCCGATGTCCGTCGCGCAGCAGTCTCTGGTTCTGTTCGCAGCAGAACGTGGTTACCTGGCTGATGTAGAACTGGCGAAAATCGGTAGCTTCGAAGCCGCTCTGCTGGCTTACGTCGACCGTGATCACGCTCCGCTGATGCAAGAGATTAACCAGTCCGGTGGCTATAACGACGAAATCGAAGGCAAGCTGAAAGGCATCCTCGATTCCTTCAAAGCAACCCAGTCCTGGTAACGTCTGGCGGTCTGTCTTAGGGCAGGCCGCAAGGCATTGAGGAGAAGCTCATGGCCGGCGCAAAAGAGATACGTAGTAAGATCGCAAGCGTCCAGAACACGCAAAAGATCACTAAAGCGATGGAGATGGTCGCCGCTTCCAAAATGCGTAAATCGCAGGAGCGCATGGCGGCCAGCCGTCCTTACGCAGATACTATGCGCAAAGTGATTGGTCACCTTGCGAACGGTAATCTGGAATACAAGCACCCTTACCTGGAAGAACGCGACGTTAAGCGCGTGGGCTACCTGGTGGTGTCGACCGACCGTGGTCTGTGCGGCGGCTTGAACATTAACCTGTTCAAGAAACTGCTGGCGGAAATGAAAGCATGGTCCGATAAAGGCGTTCAGTGCGACCTCGCAATGATCGGCTCTAAGGGCGTTTCTTTCTTTAACTCCGTGGGCGGCAACGTGGTTGCACAGGTGACCGGTATGGGGGATAACCCATCCCTGTCCGAACTGATCGGCCCGGTAAAAGTGATGTTGCAGGCCTATGATGAAGGCCGTCTGGACAAGCTGTACGTTGTCAGCAACAAATTTATTAACACCATGTCTCAGGTTCCGACGATCACTCAGCTGCTGCCGTTACCGGCATCAGAAGATGCTGATCTGAAACGTAAATCCTGGGATTACCTGTATGAGCCCGATCCGAAAGCGCTGCTGGATACCCTCCTGCGCCGCTACGTCGAATCTCAGGTTTATCAGGGCGTGGTTGAAAACCTGGCCAGCGAGCAGGCCGCCCGTATGGTGGCGATGAAAGCCGCGACCGATAATGGCGGCAGCCTGATTAAAGAGCTGCAGTTGGTATACAACAAAGCTCGTCAGGCCAGCATTACTCAGGAACTCACCGAGATCGTCTCGGGGGCCGCCGCGGTTTAACCAGGTTATTTCGTAGAGGATTTAAGATGGCTACTGGAAAGATTGTCCAGGTAATCGGCGCCGTGGTCGACGTCGAGTTCCCTCAGGATGCCGTACCACGCGTGTACGAAGCCCTTGAGGTACAGAATGGTAATGAAGTTCTGGTGCTGGAAGTTCAGCAGCAGCTGGGCGGCGGTATCGTACGTACCATCGCCATGGGTTCTTCTGATGGTCTGCGCCGCGGTCTGGATGTAAAAGACCTCGAGCACCCGATCGAAGTCCCGGTAGGTAAAGCAACGCTGGGTCGTATCATGAACGTACTGGGTCAACCGGTTGACATGAAAGGCGACATCGGCGAAGAAGAGCGTTGGGCTATCCACCGCGCGGCACCGTCCTATGAAGAGCTGTCCAGCTCTCAGGAACTGCTGGAAACCGGTATCAAAGTTATCGACCTGATGTGTCCGTTCGCCAAGGGCGGTAAAGTTGGTCTGTTCGGCGGTGCGGGTGTAGGTAAAACTGTAAACATGATGGAGCTGATCCGTAACATCGCGATCGAGCACTCCGGTTACTCTGTGTTTGCGGGCGTAGGTGAGCGTACTCGTGAGGGTAACGACTTCTACCACGAAATGACCGACTCCAACGTTATCGATAAAGTATCCCTGGTGTACGGCCAGATGAACGAGCCGCCGGGAAACCGTCTGCGCGTTGCGCTGACCGGCCTGACCATGGCTGAGAAATTCCGTGACGAAGGTCGTGACGTACTGCTGTTCGTCGATAACATCTATCGTTACACCCTGGCCGGTACTGAAGTATCCGCGCTGCTGGGTCGTATGCCTTCAGCGGTAGGTTATCAGCCGACCCTGGCGGAAGAGATGGGCGTTCTGCAGGAACGTATCACCTCCACCAAAACCGGTTCTATCACCTCCGTACAGGCGGTATACGTACCGGCGGATGACTTAACTGACCCATCCCCAGCCACTACCTTTGCTCACTTAGATGCAACCGTAGTACTGAGCCGTCAGATCGCATCCCTGGGTATCTACCCGGCCGTTGACCCGCTGGATTCCACCAGCCGTCAGCTGGATCCGCTGGTTGTTGGTCAGGAACACTACGACACCGCGCGTGGCGTTCAGTCCATCCTGCAGCGTTATCAGGAACTGAAAGACATTATCGCCATCCTCGGTATGGACGAACTGTCTGAAGAAGACAAACTGGTGGTAGCTCGCGCGCGTAAGATCCAGCGCTTCCTGTCCCAGCCGTTCTTCGTGGCAGAAGTCTTTACCGGTTCTCCGGGCAAATACGTGGCGCTGAAAGACACCATCCGTGGCTTTAAAGGCATCATGGAAGGCGAATACGATCACCTGCCAGAGCAGGCGTTCTACATGGTCGGTTCCATCGACGAAGCCGTGGAAAAAGCCAAAAAACTTTAACGCCTTAATCGGAGGGTGATATGGCAATGACTTACCACCTGGACGTCGTCAGCGCAGAGCAACAAATGTTCTCTGGTCTGGTCGAAAAAATCCAGGTAACGGGTAGCGAAGGTGAACTGGGTATTTACCCGGGCCACGCGCCGCTGCTCACCGCCATTAAGCCTGGTATGATTCGCATCGTTAAACAGCACGGTCATGAAGAGTTTATCTATCTGTCCGGCGGCATTCTTGAAGTGCAGCCTGGCAGCGTGACCGTCCTGGCGGATACCGCAATTCGCGGTCAGGACCTCGACGAAGCGCGAGCGCTGGAAGCGAAACGCAAAGCGGAAGAGCACATTAAGAGCTCTCACGGCGATGTGGATTACGCTCAGGCGTCTGCGGAACTGGCCAAAGCGATCGCTAAACTGCGCGTTATCGAGTTGACCAAAAAAGCGATGTAACACCGGCTTGAACGTAAAAAGCCAGTCTGGGTTCCAGGCTGGCTTTTTTTATTGCCCGCTGCTGACGAGCGGATGAAGTGAAAACAGTATTCACCCTTAATTGTTATTGATTAGTTAAATGATGAGGCGTAAACTCTTTTTATGTGATGCATATCACAAAAAAGAGCGTTATAAACTGCACCTGCGTCAGGAAATCATCATGAAACTGTTCCATAAAATCATCGCTAAATTTAGCGTCCTGAGCTTCTAAGCTCCGCGCTATCTCGCCCGCTGACACGGCGTATCGCCCATCAAAACGACAACACTGGCGATGAGAAACCGGGAAAAGAAGGTCACCTGATAGGTGGCCTTTCGTTTTTTATGGATAGCATCAATCACTTTACCGCCCTCCCCCGCCAGCGACTGGCGAATATTTATCCAGGTTCTTCCCGCTGTGGGGGCTGATAAACGCCTGCCGCTGCGGCTTTATTCAGGTGGCGAAAAAACAGCAAAAGCAGTGAGATAGTTAATGATTCTCCACCCCGCCCTCCTTTTTCAGCGTTAAACTGATTTGCAGTGGTTAAAAATAGCGTCATAAAATGGGGTAAAACAGTGAGCCTGGACGTTTTCTCCACGTCTCGTTTTATGATGAAAAATATGTAGAAATTTCAACGTGAAAGGCTTTTACTTTTCGTTCTAACTACCGTCAGGATGAGTATGTCAAATAGTGCGATGAGCGTGGTTATCCTTGCTGCAGGCAAAGGGACCCGCATGTATTCCGATCTTCCTAAGGTGCTGCATACCCTGGCCGGGAAGCCAATGGTGCAGCATGTCATTGATGCCGCTAACGATTTAGGCGCATGTGCGGTACACCTGGTATACGGCCACGGCGGCGATCTGCTGCGTCAGACTCTGCATGAAGACAACCTGAACTGGGTGCTGCAGGCCGAGCAGCTCGGAACCGGGCACGCTATGCAGCAGGCGGCGCCATTCTTCAATGATGATGAAGACATCCTGATGCTCTATGGCGACGTGCCGCTGATCTCCGTTGAGACGCTACAGCGCCTGCGCGCCGCGAAACCACAGGGTGGGATTGGTCTGTTAACGGTGAAGCTGGATGACCCAACCGGCTATGGCCGCATTACCCGTGAAAATGGCCAAGTGACGGGCATCGTTGAGCACAAAGATGCCAGCGAGGCCCAGCGCCAGATCCAGGAAATCAACACCGGGATCCTGATCGCCGGCGGAGCGGATCTAAAGCGCTGGCTGGCGAAACTCACCAATAACAACGCTCAGGGCGAATACTACATCACCGATATCATCGCCATGGCGCACCAGGAAGGACACCAGATCGTCGCAGTGCATCCGCAGCGCCTGAGCGAAGTCGAAGGCGTCAACAACCGCCTGCAGCTTGCGCGCCTGGAGCGCGTCTACCAGGCGGAGCAGGCGGAAAAGCTGCTGCTGGCGGGCGTGATGCTGCGCGATCCGGCGCGTTTCGATCTGCGCGGTACGCTGCAGCACGGGCGCGATGTAGAGATCGATACTAACGTTATTCTGGAAGGCAATGTGGTGCTGGGCGATCGAGTGAAAATCGGCGCCGGCTGCGTGATCAAAAACAGCACCATCGGCGATGACTGCGAAATTAGCCCCTACAGCGTGGTGGAAGATGCCCAGCTGCAGGCGGCCTGCACCATCGGTCCATTTGCCCGTCTGCGCCCGGGCGCCGAACTGCTGGAAGGCGCCCACGTTGGTAACTTCGTGGAAATGAAAAAAGCGCGTCTCGGGAAAGGCTCCAAGGCGGGTCATCTGACCTATCTGGGCGATGCGGAGATTGGCGATAACGTCAATATCGGCGCGGGCACCATCACCTGCAACTACGATGGTGCGAACAAGCATAAAACGATTATTGGCGATGATGTCTTTGTCGGCTCGGATACCCAGCTGGTGGCGCCAGTCACGGTAGGCAATGGCGTTACTATCGCCGCCGGCACCACCGTTACGCGCAATATCGCCGATAACGAGCTGGTGTTGAGCCGCGTACCGCAGGTCCACAAACAGGGCTGGCAGCGTCCGGTGAAGAAGAAATAATTTGGATTATCGCCGGGGAAATTTTCCCGGCGAACCAGGATGAGAGGGTCAACATAGATCCCCGTCCGCAGGCAGTACCATAACAATAACCCCACTCTCTACAAGGCTCGGGGCGCCCGGAAAACGGGCAAATACAGGTCAGCGACAACGCATGGCATATCGCCATTATCAGGAAATTTAACTATGTGTGGAATTGTTGGCGCAGTCGCGCAGCGTGATATTGCTGAAATCCTTCTCGAAGGTTTACGTCGTCTGGAATACCGTGGCTATGACTCTGCCGGTCTGGCAGTGGTCGACAGCGAAGGTCATATGACCCGCGTGCGTCGCCTGGGTAAAGTTCAGATGCTGGCTCAGGCGGTAGAAGAGCAACCGTTACACGGTGGTACCGGGATCGCCCATACTCGTTGGGCGACGCACGGCGAACCGTCTGAGAGCAATGCGCATCCGCATGTTTCTGAACACATTGTGGTGGTCCATAACGGGATCATCGAAAACCATGAGCCGCTGCGCGCCCTGCTGCAGTCTCGCGGCTATGTCTTCGTCACCGAGACCGATACCGAAGTTATTGCCCATCTGGTGCACTGGGAGCTGGAACAAGGCGGTACCTTGCGTGAAGCCGTCCTGCGCGCTATCCCGCAGCTGCGCGGCGCTTACGGTACGGTGATCATGGATACCCGTGACCCGGGAACTCTGCTGGCGGCCCGCTCCGGTAGCCCGCTGGTAATTGGCCTGGGGATGGGTGAAAACTTTATCGCTTCCGACCAGCTGGCATTGCTGCCAGTTACCCGCCGCTTCATCTTCCTCGAAGAAGGCGATATCGCGGAAGTGACTCGCCGTTCGGTGGTGATTTTTGATAAGTCCGCTGCGCAAGTGAAGCGCCAGGAGATCGAATCCAATCTGCAGTATGACGCTGGCGATAAAGGTATCTACCGCCACTATATGCAGAAAGAGATTTTCGAGCAGCCGAACGCGATTAAGAACACCCTGACCGGGCGCATCAGCCATGGCGAAGTGGATCTCAGCGAGCTGGGGCCGAACGCCAATGAAATGCTGGCTCAGGTTGAACATATTCAGATTGTTGCCTGCGGGACTTCCTATAACTCCGGGATGGTTTCCCGCTACTGGTTCGAAGCGTTAGCCGGCGTCCCGTGCGATGTGGAAATCGCCTCCGAATTCCGCTATCGCAAGTCCGCGGTGCGTCGCAATAGCCTGATGATCACCCTCTCCCAGTCCGGTGAAACCGCCGATACCCTGGCGGCGCTGCGTCTGTCGAAAGAGCTGGGCTATCTCGGCTCGCTGGCCATCTGCAACGTGCCGGGCTCGTCGCTGGTGCGCGAGTCCGATCTGGCGCTGATGACCAAAGCCGGAACGGAAATCGGCGTGGCCTCAACCAAAGCCTTTACCACTCAGCTAACCGTGCTGTTGATGCTGGTGGCGAAACTGGCGCGACTGAAAGGGCAGGATGCGTCTATCGAGCATGATATCGTGCACGGCCTTCAGGCTCTGCCGAACCGTATCGAGCAGATGCTCTCCCAGGACAAGCGTATTGAGCAGCTGGCAGAGCGCTTCTCTGATAAGCACCATGCGCTGTTCCTTGGCCGTGGCGATCAGTATCCGATCGCTATGGAAGGGGCGCTGAAGCTGAAAGAGATCTCCTACATTCACGCGGAAGCCTATGCGGCGGGCGAGCTTAAGCACGGCCCACTGGCGCTGATTGATGCGGAAATGCCGGTGATTGTGGTGGCGCCGAACAACGAACTGCTGGAAAAACTGAAATCCAACATCGAAGAGGTTCGTGCCCGCGGCGGTGAACTATACGTCTTCGCCGACGGTGAAGCCGGTTTCAACGGTAGCGATAACATGCACATCATTGAGATGCCGCATGTGGAAGAGACCATCGCCCCTATCTTCTATACGGTTCCGCTGCAGCTGTTGGCTTATCACGTCGCGCTGATCAAAGGCACTGACGTTGACCAGCCGCGTAACCTGGCGAAATCGGTAACGGTTGAGTAAAGCATCCTATCCTGCAAAGGGCTGCCGACGGCGGCCCTTTTTATTTGCACCTGCTGTTTTCCACCGATTACGTGCGTAATATTTTGGCTGGCGGTAGATGACAAACGATCGTTTTACGGTCCGATTTCGCCGTCATAAAAAGAAAATTATTTTGTCATTGCACGGTCATGATTAGAGATAACCATCTGAGTTATAAGCGTATTATTTGGCGTAAAATCCACTCTCCCGGCCTGTCATAAAACTGTCATAATTCGTACATTTTACTGTCACCTCTTTGACCTATTTTGCTCACCATAGCCTCGAAACAATGATTTACGAATCCCAGCAGGAGACATTATGAACGTTATGCGTACCACCGTCGCAACAGTTGTCGCCGCGACCTTATCGATGAGCGCTTTCTCTGCCTTCGCAGCAGCAAGCCTGACTGGCGCAGGCGCAACTTTCCCTGCGCCGGTGTATGCCAAATGGGCTGATACCTATCAGAAAGAAACCGGCAATAAAGTGAACTACCAGGGTATTGGTTCCTCTGGTGGCGTTAAGCAGATTATTGCCAACACCGTTGATTTCGGTGCTTCTGATGCTCCGCTGGCTGATGACAAACTGACCCAGGAAGGTCTGTTCCAGTTCCCCACCGTGATTGGCGGCGTGGTACTGGCGGTTAACCTGCCTGGCGTGAAATCCGGCGAGCTGGTGCTGGATGGCAAAACCCTCGGTGATATCTACCTGGGTAAAATTAAAAAATGGGATGACGAAGCGATCGCTAAGCTCAACCCGGGCCTGAAGCTGCCGTCGCAGAACATCGCCGTGGTCCGCCGCGCCGATGGTTCAGGTACCTCCTTCGTTTTCACCAGCTACCTGTCCAAAGTGAATGAAGAGTGGAAATCGAAAATCGGCGCCGGCTCTACCGTAAACTGGCCAACCGGTCTGGGCGGTAAAGGCAACGATGGTATCGCCGCCTTTGTTCAGCGTCTGCCGGGCTCGATTGGTTACGTCGAATACGCTTACGCTAAGCAAAACAACCTGGCCTACACCAAACTGGTCTCTGCCGACGGCAAGCCGGTTAGCCCGACTGAAGACAACTTCGCTAACGCCGCAAAAGGCGTTGACTGGAGCAAGTCTTTCGCTCAGGACCTGACCAACCAGAAAGGCGAAAATGCATGGCCGATCACCTCAACCACCTTCATCCTGGTGCATAAGGCGACCAACAAGCCGGAACAGACCGCTGAAGTGCTGAAGTTCTTCGACTGGGCGTATAAAAACGGCGGGAAAGAAGCGAATGCGCTGGATTACGCGACGCTGCCGGAAAGCGTGGTAGAGCAGGTTCGCGCGGCATGGAAAACCAACGTCAAAGACAGCAGCGGTAAAGCGCTGTACTAACAGTAGATTTTTGACGAAGATGGCGGGGGCGTTCAGGCGCTGCCCGCCCTACGGTTCAGACTGTAGGCCCGGGAGCCAACGCCACCGGGCATTTATTCGAACAAGTTTTAATACGTAAAGAGTAATCTATGGCTGCAACCAAGCCTGCATTTACCCCTCCGGGGAAAAAGGGTGACATGATTTTCAGTGCGCTGGTAAAACTGGCTGCGCTGATTGTGCTATTGATGCTGGGCGGCATCATCGTTTCCCTGATCATCTCTTCCTGGCCGAGCATTCAAAAGTTTGGCTTTGCCTTTTTGTGGACCAAAGAGTGGGATGCGCCTAACGAGATCTTCGGCGCGCTGGTCCCGATTTACGGAACCCTGGTCACCTCTTTTATCGCGCTGCTGATCGCCGTTCCGGTGAGCTTCGGCATCGCGCTGTTTCTGACAGAATTGTCCCCCGCCTGGCTCAAGCGTCCGCTGGGCATTGCGATTGAGCTGCTGGCGGCAATCCCGAGCATCGTGTACGGCATGTGGGGCCTGTTTATTTTCGCCCCGCTGTTTGCGACTTACTTCCAGGAGCCGGTCGGCAACGTTCTGTCGACCATCCCGTTCGTCGGTGCGCTGTTTGCCGGCCCGGCGTTTGGTATCGGTATTCTCGCCGCTGGCGTCATTCTGGCCATCATGATCATCCCTTACATCGCCGCGGTCATGCGCGATGTTTTCGAACAGACCCCGGTGATGATGAAAGAGTCGGCCTATGGCATCGGCTGCACCACCTGGGAGGTGATCTGGCGCATTGTCTTACCGTTCACCAAGAATGGGGTGATCGGCGGGGTGATGCTCGGTCTGGGCCGCGCGCTGGGTGAAACCATGGCGGTCACCTTTATCATCGGCAACACCTACCAGCTCGACAGCATCTCGTTGTATATGCCGGGGAACAGTATTACCTCCGCGCTGGCTAATGAGTTCGCCGAAGCGGAAACCGGCCTGCACGTTGCGGCGCTGATGGAGCTGGGCCTGATCCTGTTCGTTATCACCTTTATCGTTCTGGCCGCGTCGAAGTTTATGATTATGCGCCTCGCGAAGAATGAGGGGGCACGCTAATGGCGACCATTGAATTGCAAACTACCGCCGAACTGGCGGAGTCCCGTCGCAAGATGCAGGCCAAACGCCGCATGAAGAACCGTATCGCTCTGGCGCTGTCGATGGCGACCATGGCGTTTGGTTTGTTCTGGCTTATCTGGATCCTGATGGCGACGATAACCCGCGGTTTCGACGGCATGAGTCTGGCGCTGTTCACCGAAATGACGCCGCCGCCGAATACGGCGGGCGGTGGACTGGCTAACGCCCTCGCCGGCAGCGGCCTGCTGATCCTGTGGGCAACCGTATTTGGTACGCCGCTGGGTATCCTCGCCGGAATTTATCTGGCGGAGTATGGCCGCAAGTCGGTGCTGGCGGAAATCATCCGCTTTATCAACGACATTCTGCTTTCCGCGCCGTCTATCGTGGTGGGTCTGTTCGTCTACACCATCGTGGTGGCGCAGATGCAACACTTCTCGGGCTGGGCGGGCGTTATCGCGCTGGCGCTGCTGCAGGTGCCTATCGTTATTCGTACCACCGAAAACATGCTGAAGCTGGTGCCGGATAGCCTGCGTGAAGCGGCCTATGCGCTGGGGACGCCGAAGTGGAAGATGATCTCGGCGATCACCCTGAAAGCCTCCGTCTCAGGGATTATGACCGGGATCCTGCTGGCTATCGCCCGTATCGCCGGGGAAACGGCGCCGCTGCTGTTCACCGCGCTGTCCAACCAGTTCTGGAGCACCGACATGATGCAGCCGATTGCTAACCTGCCGGTGACCATTTTCAAATTTGCCATGAGTCCGTTTGCGGAGTGGCAGCAACTGGCATGGGCCGGGGTATTGATTATCACCCTGTGCGTCTTGCTGCTGAACATCCTGGCGCGCGTTATCTTCGCCAAGAAGAAACACGGTTAATTTTTTGCAGCGCAGCAACTGCTGCGCTGAATGAGGAAGAGATTGAGATGAGTATGGTGAATACAGCTCCGGGTAAGATTTCAGTTCGTAACCTGAACTTCTACTACGGCAAATTCCATGCCCTGAAGAACATCAACCTGGATATCACCAAAAACCAGGTGACGGCGTTTATCGGTCCGTCAGGCTGTGGTAAGTCCACCCTGCTGCGCACGTTCAACAAGATGTTTGAACTGTATCCGGAGCAGCGCGCGGAAGGTGAGATCCTGCTGGATGGCGACAACATTCTGACTAACACCCAGGATATCGCCCTGCTGCGCGCTAAGGTTGGCATGGTGTTCCAGAAACCAACGCCGTTCCCGATGTCCATATACGACAATATCGCCTTCGGCGTGCGCCTGTTTGAAAAGCTGTCCCGTGCCGATATGGACGAGCGCGTGCAGTGGGCGCTGACCAAAGCCGCATTATGGAACGAAACCAAAGATAAACTGCACCAGAGCGGGTATTCTCTCTCCGGTGGTCAGCAGCAGCGTCTGTGCATTGCCCGCGGTATCGCGATCCGCCCGGAAGTGCTGCTGCTTGATGAGCCGTGCTCCGCGCTGGACCCGATCTCCACCGGGCGTATCGAAGAGCTGATCACCGAGCTGAAACAGGACTACACCGTCGTTATCGTGACTCACAACATGCAGCAGGCTGCGCGTTGCTCCGACCATACGGCATTTATGTATCTTGGCGAGCTGATTGAGTTCAGCAACACGGATGACCTGTTCACTAAGCCCGCGAAGAAACAAACTGAAGATTATATTACTGGCCGCTACGGTTGATTTGCCCTTGTGCTTTCAGGCTCTCACCAGTTGGGCAATCAGGAGACACCATGGACAACCTAAATCTTAACAAACATATTTCCGGCCAGTTCAACGCTGAACTGGAGTATATCCGCACCCAGGTGATGACCATGGGTGGGCTGGTGGAACAGCAGCTCTCTGATGCCATCACCGCCATGCATAACCAGGACAGCGATCTGGCGAAACGCGTCATCGACGGCGACAAGCAGGTCAACATGATGGAAGTGGCTATCGATGAAGCGTGCGTGCGCATCATCGCCAAGCGCCAGCCGACCGCCAGCGACCTGCGCCTGGTGATGGCGATCATCAAGACTATCGCTGAGCTGGAACGCATTGGCGACGTGGCGGATAAAATCTGCCGCACCGCGCTGGAGAAGTTTTCCCAGCAGCACCAGCCGCTGCTGGTGAGCCTCGAATCGCTGGGCCGCCACACGGTGCAGATGCTGCATGACGTACTGGATGCGTTTGCGCGTATGGATCTCGACGAAGCGGTACGTATCTATCGCGAAGATAAGAAAGTCGACCAGGAGTATGAAGGCATCGTGCGTCAGCTGATGACCTACATGATGGAAGACTCGCGCACTATCCCCAGCGTCCTGACCGCGCTGTTCTGCGCGCGCTCCATCGAGCGTATCGGCGACCGCTGCCAGAATATCTGCGAATATATTTTCTACTTCGTCAAAGGTCAGGATTTCCGTCACGTTGGCGGCGATGAGCTGGATAAACTGCTCGCTGGCAAAGATCCGAAAGAATAATAATCATTCTGTCTAATTCTGGTAAATGGATTTATCAGAATTAGATATGTTTTACCCCGCGGCAGCGAGATTGCTGAGATTATCGTCACAATTAACAATCTGCCCGTTTGAGTTATTCATTTTATCGCGTAACAATCAGCTGCCACTCACTGAGTTTTAACGCTCAGGATGGTTTAAACGGATTGTGACTGCGACAGCAGGCAAAACCTGATATTGCTCCTGGGGGCGATATCAGGTTTTTTGTTTTATGCGGGCCAATAATGGCTGAATGAGGGTTGCTACCGCGATGCGCGGGCAAAACCTGAAGAGGATTATCTGCCAAGGCAGATGGTCTTCTTCAGGTTTTTTTGTTTTTGTCTAACCGCAAAAATAACAGCCGCCGCGACGTCAAACGGTATGGATACGGCTATTAGCACCGGCACGGAATAGGGTTGTTGTCGTGTTTTATTTACGCCAATGATTATATAAGGGAATATTATGATGAGAAAAAACAGGATCGCTTCGGCGATAGTCTTGCTGGCGCCACTTTGTTATTCAACTAATCTGCTAGCGAGCCAGTTGACGGTGGAACAACGGCTTGAGCTGCTGGAAAAAGCGCTCAAAGACACGCAAAAAGAGCTCAAAAAATATCAGGACCAGGAAAGAAAAAGAGACCAGATTTGGGCCTCATGGTCTCCTCCTGCGGAAGGTCAGAAGCGCAAGACCGGGGGGGCGACCGCCGGGCCGAAAACGGCGGTTAAACCGGATGCGGTGCTGGTTAAAAATCAACAACCTGTCACCGATGGCGCGCCAGCCTACAGCGCGATGACGCTGAAAGACTTTAGCAAGTTCGTGAAAGATGAAATTGGCTTTAGCTATAACGGCTACTTCCGTTCCGGCTGGGGGACCGCCTCGCACGGCTCGCCAAAATCATGGGCGATCGGTTCGCTTGGCCGCCTGGGCAATGAATATTCCGGCTGGTTCGATCTGCAGCTGAAGCAGCGGGTGTTTCAGGAAGGCGATAAACGCGTCGACGCCATCGTGATGCTCGACGGGAACGTCGGCCAGCAGTATTCCACTGGCTGGTTTGGTGACAATGCCGGCGGCGAAAACTACATTCAATTCTCGGATATGTATGTTAACACCAAAGGGTTCCTGCCGTTTGCGCCGGAAGCCGATTTCTGGGTCGGCAAACACGGGGCGCCAAAAATTGAAATCCAGATGCTGGACTGGAAAACGCAGAGAACCGATGCGGCGGCCGGCGTAGGGCTGGAAAACTGGCAGGTGGGCGCCGGGAAATTCGATATCGCGTTGATTCGCGAAGATGTCGATGATTATGACAGTTCTTTAAGCAATAAGCAGCAAATTAACACCAACACCCTGGACGTTCGCTACAAAGAGATTCCGCTGTGGGATAAAGCCAGCCTGATGGTTAGCGGACGCTATGTCGCCGCCAACCAAAGTTCATCAGAGAAATATAAAGAGGGCAATGAAGGTTATTATCCGTGGAAAGATACCTGGATGGCTGGTACCTCGTTAACGCAGAAATTTGCTAACGGCGGCTTTAACGAATTCTCTTTCTTACTGGCCAATAACTCTATTGCCAGCAGCTTCTCACGCTATGCCGGATCCAGCCCCTATACCACCTTTAATGGCCGCTATTATGGCGATCATACCAATGGCACCGCCGTGCGCTTAACCTCGCAGGGGGAAACCTATTTACGCGATGACGTTATTATGGCGAATGCCATCGTCTACTCTTTTGGTAACGACGTCTATAGCTACGAAACCGGGGCCCACTCCGATTTTGAATCTATCCGTACGGTTCTGCGACCGGCTTATATCTGGGATAAATATAACCAGACCGGCGTCGAGCTGGGGTACTTCAAACAGCAAAACAAAGATGTTACCGGCAAGAAATATAACGAGTCCGGCTACAAGACCACGCTGTTCCATACCTTCAAAGTCAATACCAGTATGCTGACCTCGCGCCCGGAAATTCGTTTCTATGCCACCTATATTAAAGCGAAGGATATTGACCTGGATAAGGCCGCGAATAATACCACCAGCATTTTTGAAGACGGGAAGAACGATCAGTTTGCCGTGGGGGCGCAGGCGGAAATCTGGTGGTGAGACGATAACTGAACGGACACAACGAAAGAGGAACAACGATGAAACGACATGCAATTTATTTCGCCCTGGCGCTGGCGGGCGCGGCGTTTACCCTCCAGGCGGCGCCATTACCCGCGATGCCGGACCCAAGCCTGCCGGTGAGCCACTTTATCACCCAGGTTAACGCGGATAAGAGTATCACTTACCGCTTGTTTGCCCCTGATGCCCGGCGGGTCTCGATAGTGACTGGCGCCACGCCGGACTCCTTTGTCTCGCACGACATGACCAAAGCAGCGGACGGAGTCTGGACATGGAAAAGCGAGCCGATGAAGCCCAATCTCTATGAATACTATTTCGATGTGGATGGCTTCCGCTCGGTAGATACCGGCAGCCGCTATCAGAAGCCGCAGCGCCAGGTGAACACCAGTTTGATTCTGGTGCCGGGCAGTATTCTTGACGATCGGGAGGTTGCGCATGGCGATCTGCGCACCCTCACCTATCACTCGAAGGCTCTGAACGCCGAACGTCGTCTCTATGTCTGGACGCCGCCGGGCTATAGCGGAACCGGCGATCCTCTGCCGGTGCTCTATTTCTATCATGGCTTTGGCGACAGCGGCCTGTCGGCCATCGATCAGGGGCGGATCCCGCAAATCATGGATAACCTGCTGGCGGAGGGCAAGATTAAGCCGATGCTGGTGGTGGTCCCGGATACCGAAACCGATATCCCGGAAGCGGTAGCAGAAAACTTCCCGCCGCAGGAGCGGCGCAAAACCTTCTATCCACTTAATGCTCAGGCGGCGGATAAAGAGCTCATGCAGGATATTATTCCGCTGATCGATGCCCGATTTAACGTGCGTAAAGATGCCGACGGTCGGGCGCTGGCGGGCCTCTCGCAGGGCGGTTATCAGGCGCTGGTTTCCGGAATGAATCATCTGGAGAGCTTTGGCTGGCTCGCCACCTTTAGCGGCGTTACGACTACCACGGTGCCGAATGCCGGCGTGGAAGCGCAGCTGAAGCAGCCTGACGCGATCAATAAGCAGCTGCGTAACTTTACCGTGGTCGTCGGGGAAAAAGATTCTGTGACCGGTAAAGACATTGCTGGTCTGAAAAGCGAGCTGGAAAAACAGCAGATTAAATTTGATTACCACCAGTATCCCGGCCTGAACCATGAAATGGACGTCTGGCGCCCGGCCTACGCCGAGTTTGTGCAAAAACTGTTTAAATAACCTTTAGGGGGCCTTCAGCCCCCGTTTTGTGCTTGTGAAGGACGACAAGATGAAAATGATTGTGACCGAAGATTACGAAGAGATGAGCCTGGTCGCCAGCCATCATGTTCTGGGCTATATCACGGCGCCGCGGCGGGTGAATCTGGCGCTGACGGCGGGGAGCACGCCAAAGCGGATGTATGAGCATTTGACCGCCGCCGTGAAAGGCAAAACATTCTATGATCGGGTGCACTATTACAACTTCGATGAGATCCCTTTTCGCGGCCAGTCGCGAGAAGGCGTCACGATATCTAATTTGCGCCAGCTGTTTTATACCCCGGCGCAGATCAAAGAAGAGAACATTCACAAGCTGACGCTGGACAATGCCGCTCAGCACGATCGCCAGCTGGAAGAGGCTGGCGGTCTGGATCTGATGGTGCTGGGGCTGGGGGCCGACGGCCATTTTTGCGGCAACCTGCCGAATACCACCCGCTTTCATGATCAGACGGTCGAAGTGCCGATTCATGGGGAAATGATTGCTCTTATCGCTAACAGCGAGATGGGCGGGGATATCTCGGCAGTACCAGACAGCTATGTCACCATGGGGCCGAGAAGCGTGATGGCGGCGAAAAATTTATTGTTAATTGTCAGCGGTGCGGCAAAAGCGCACGCGTTAAAGCAAGTGGTGGAAGGTCCGGTCAGCGTGCAGGTGCCGGCTTCAGTGCTCAAATTGCACCCTTCACTGGTGATTATTGCCGATAAAGCGGCGGCGGCGGAGTTGCAGCAATAAAAAGCCGCTAGTTCTATTCCCCGCTTACGCAGACGCATAGCGGGGGTTCATCGATGCCAACGTGCCGCTCACCAGGCCCTTAACGCGTGATATCCCAGCCGCGCGCCTGCCACAATGCCGGCAGCTCTGCCAGATCGGTAAAGGTCGTCACTTTGGGATGATCGATCGGCTGGTTGTGCGGATCGGCGCAGAAATAAAACACTTCCATGCCGGCGGCAATCCCCGACTGAGCGCCGGCGCTGGAGTCATCCACCAGAATACAGTTTTCGGCTTTTACCTGCATGGCCTCTGCCGCATAAAACATCAGCGCCGGGTCGGGCTTCCAGCGCTGAATATCGTAGCCGCTGTACAAGCGGTCAGTGAAATGGCGCAGCAGGCCGGTGCGTCCGAGCGAGTGCTGCATCTTACTGACCGGGCCATTGGAAACCACGCACATCGGGACGCTTACCGCATCCAGCAGCGCCTGGGCTCCGGGAATCACCTCCAGCTCGCTATCGAACAGGCGAGCGACCTCCGCCCGGTAAATCGGCTCCAGGGTGGCCTTTTGCAGATTAACGCCATACTCAGCGTTGATGGTGTCGATAATTTCGTACAGCTTCACACCTTTGAAGCGCTTAAAAATCTCGGCGAGGTCCAGCGTAATGCCGAATTCCTGAAACATGTGAACGTAGGCGCGGGAGCAAATCACCTCGCTGTCGACCAGCGTGCCGTCACAGTCAAAAAATACTGCTTCTGGTTGAGTCATAGCCTTTCCATATTAACAAGTTTAACGTTTTCGTAATGCTCAATGCCGCGACGCAATCGTTGCCGTATAAGCAAAATAAATGAAAAAAATTACCATACAACCGCGCCTGGTGCCGTAATTTGGTATAGGATAGCCTCGAATTTTCCCTCCTTACGTTCGGAAACCGATAATGAGTCAACAACAAACCAGCCAGTCTTCTGGCCAGGGTCTGCTGGAGCGCGTATTTAAGCTGCGCGAGCACGGCACCACGGTGCGCACCGAAGCCATCGCCGGTTTCACCACGTTCCTGACGATGGTGTATATCGTTTTTGTTAACCCACAAATTCTTGGTGTAGCGGGCATGGATACCAGCGCCGTGTTTGTGACCACCTGTCTGATTGCCGCTTTCGGCAGTATCCTGATGGGTCTGTTCGCGAACCTGCCGGTCGCCCTGGCGCCGGCGATGGGCCTGAACGCCTTTTTCGCCTTTGTGGTGGTGCAGGCGATGGGGCTGCCGTGGCAGGTGGGCATGGGCGCCATCTTCTGGGGCGCCGTGGGTCTGCTGCTGCTGACCATCTTCCGCGTACGTTACTGGATGATCGCCAATATTCCGCTTAGCCTGCGTGTAGGTATCACCAGCGGTATCGGCCTGTTTATCGGCATGATGGGCCTGAAAAACGCCGGGGTGATTGTCGCCAATCCGGAAACGCTGGTCAGCATTGGTCATTTGACTTCCCACAGCGTACTGCTGGGCGTGCTGGGCTTCTTTATCATCGCGATTCTGGCGTCGCGCAACATTCACGCCGCGGTACTGGTCTCTATCGTTGTGACCACCCTGCTGGGCTGGATGCTGGGCGACGTGCATTACACCGGGATCGTCTCGGCGCCGCCGAGCGTGGCTTCGGTGATTGGTCAGGTCGATCTGGCGGGTTCCCTGAACCTGGGCCTGGCCGGCGTGATCTTCTCCTTTATGCTGGTCAACCTGTTTGACTCCTCCGGGACGCTGATTGGCGTGACGGATAAAGCGGGTCTCGCGGATGCCAACGGTAAATTCCCGCGCATGAAGCAAGCGCTGTTTGTCGATAGCGTCTCGTCGGTGGCGGGCTCCTTCATCGGTACCTCGTCGGTGACGGCCTATATCGAATCTTCTTCCGGCGTTTCCGTGGGCGGGCGTACCGGCCTGACCGCCGTTGTCGTTGGTATCCTGTTCCTGCTGGTTATTTTCCTCTCTCCGCTGGCGGGGATGGTTCCTGGCTATGCCGCCGCGGGCGCGCTGATATACGTTGGCGTGCTGATGACCTCCAGCCTCGCGCGCGTGAAGTGGAGCGACCTGACCGAGGCGGTGCCTGCGTTCATCACCGCAGTGATGATGCCGTTTAGCTTCTCGATCACCGAAGGTATCGCCCTGGGCTTTATCTCTTACTGCGTGATGAAGATCGGTACCGGCCGGCTGCGCGAGCTCAGCCCGTGTGTGATTATCGTTTCGCTGCTGTTCGTGCTGAAAATTGTCTTTATCGATGCACATTAATCCGCACGCATGATGAAAAAGCCCGGCATCGCTGCCGGGCTTTTTTTATGCTTTAACCCGCCGAATATAGTCGCCGAAAGCGGTCAGTTGGCCGCGCAGATGGTCGAGGGTGCTTTGATCGACCACTTCACCCGCCTGCGGATCCACTTTGTTCTGGATGACACCGCCCATAAATTCCGGTTTATTCATTACCATCGCATCAAGGAAGACCAGAATCTGCCGCAGATGATACTGGCAGCGCGCACCGCCGATGGCGCCCATTGAGCTGGTCTGAATCAGTACCGGTTTGCCGGACAGCGGCTGCTCGGGCAGGCGTGACAGCCAGTCGATGGCGTTTTTCAGGCCGCCAGGCACGGAATAGTTATATTCTGGAGTGACTATCACTACCCCATCCGCCTCGCGGATCTGTTGCGCAATCTCCTGCACGCGCTGCGGAAAACCTTCTTCCTCCTGCATATCAGCATCGTACAGCGGGATATCACCGATCGACGGCAGCGCGGAGATATCCATGCCCGCTGGCGCGATGCCGGGCAGGGTGCGCGCGACCATTCCATTAAACGACCCTTTACGCAGGCTGCCGAGTAACGTAACCACTTTCAAGGTATCTGACATGATTGCTCCTTTGGATCATGATGCCGGCAAGACCGGTCAATTGAGGGATAAGGTTTTTTCCATGGGTAAGCTGGTAAAGCGCATCAGGCGGGCTGACGGTTCGCGTGCGCGCTGCTGCGCATCCGCCAGGCTGCGCCAGTCACCTCCCTTAGCATCATATTCCCAGACCTTCAGCGAGCCGATGTTCGGGGTAGCGGCAATGGACCATACCAGCAGCGATTCGGCGTCACATACCGCTTCGATTGGCTGACTGCCGGCGGTGCGCAGGCGGCCAGAGCCGGGCAGCAGCTGCAGCTGCGTTGATGCTTCGCCGGTCAGCTTTAGCACGCTGCGGCGCAGCGCTACCAGCTGGCTGCGCGCTTCGTCCGGATCATGCTGTATGTTAATCCACAGATTCTCATTGTTGCTGAAATTGTGCCGGTCGGCGTCGTGGCTGCGGACAGTGCGCTGCAGTTCCATGTCGAGGCCACAATCCCCCTCGGTGGTGAGGGCAACACCAACGATATTGCCAGTATAAGCGATCGAAAAGCGGGGGAGTTGGCGATCGCTAAAAACCGGTCGGCCATTGGCTTCGTTGATGATTTCAGGCAGCTCGCTGATGCCGTAAAGCATAAACAGCAGCTCGGCAAGCAGCGAGCGCGACGCGCAAAAGCGAGCCTGGCGATATGTCGGGAGAAGACGTGCGGATTGATGACAGGCCGCTGACAAACGTGTCGATAGCGGCTCCCCGGTACTGAGTATCCCTCTTGCAAAATGCGTTGCCATACGTCGCTCCGTGAGTAATGGTCTGGATAAAACTGCGGGCGCTATTATCGCCTGGTATTAACAGGTTTTAATGCCGAAATCCCCCATTGAAAAGGGAATTTGTTTGAATTTTACAAATTCTTGCGCAAATAAGGTGCTATGGGCACGAAACAAGGCTTAAAGCGTACCGGAATAGAGCGCTTTCAGCGTATCTCTAAGCCAGACAAGCTTCGGGTTGTAGCTGTTGCGCTTATGCCATAGCAGGGTGAAGGGAACGCGCAGCTTTTCCAGATGCTGCGCCTCCAGGGGGAGCGGCCGGGAGACGAGCGGCAGCTGGTGCTGCTGATTATAGTGCTGACAGTAGCGCGGCGCGGTGGCCAGCATGGTGTGCTGCGGCTGAGCGGCCATAAAAAGTGATTGCTCAAACCCCGGCACGGTCAGCGCCACGTTACGCTTATACCCCAGCTCCTGCAGCACGTCGTCCAGGGCCCAGGTATCGCGTTGTTCCCAGCAGATAGTGATATGCGGATAGCGTAAGAATGCCGCCAGATCCCACTCTTCCCTGAGCGCCGGATGATCGGCGCGCAGCCAGACCTGCGGCAGGTCGGTGAACAGCACCTCAAAATCGATATACCACGGCAGCAGGCTCAGCAGCTCACGCGACTGCGGATGGCTTTCGCGTCCGCAGAAGCCGATATCCACCTCACCGCGGATGATGGCGTCCAGGGAGTCGTAGTCCCAGTTGCGCAAACGAATCAATGCCTGCGGATAGCGCTGATAGATGCGCTGAGAGAGGGTGTTAAACAGGATCATCAGCAGCGGCGCTTCCGCTGCCAGTTCGAATTTGAGGCCGCTGGGCATGGTATGGTGCGGTTTATCGAGGATTTGGTTGCCCATCTGCATCCAGTCCGCCAGATCCTGCTCCATGCTGCTGACCAGCGGCGTGGGCGCCAGGCCCAGCGGGGTTTTCACAAACAGCGGATCGTCAAACCAGGCGCGCAGTTTGGCCAGCGACTTGCTCACCGCTGACGGCGAAACGTTCATCCGCTTCGCCGTACGGGTAACGCTGAGCTCCTGGGTCAGGAGCTGCAGGCAGAGGAGTAAATTAAGATCAAGACTCGACAGCGGCTTCTTCATCGTATTGCGCAACCCGCGGCGGGGTGACGACCAGTAACAAAACAAGGCTCACTATGCTACAGGCAATGAGTATCCCGATCAGCATATTCATTGCGCTGAGTCCGATGATGGCGGCGAGCCAAATCCACAGCGATGAACCGCACACCTGCGCGATGCCGAGGACCGAGCTGGCGACGCCCGCGCGCAGCGTGAACGGCCCCAGCGCCTGGCTCATCGCGACGCCGAACCCAACGGAGAAGCCGGCGCAAATCATGCCCAGCCCGATCAGGGTGACGGCCTGGCGAGTGGCGAGGCTCAGCGTCACGCCTGCCGCCAGAAACAGCACCTGTGAGGTCAGCATTAAGGTGCGGGGATTAAACAGCGACAGGGCGAACGGCGTTGAGAAGGAGACCGCCATGCTGATCATCGCCATCAGAGCCATCGCCATTGAGTAAGTTCCCCGGTCGAACCCCATCTCTTCCATCATTAGTACCGGCGAGACGTTAACGTAGGTCAGGATCACCGTCACGCTGAGGGTGGTAATGAGTAAGCGGCTGAGGAAAAAGCGGTTCAACAGCGATTCGCCAGCGTCATGCTGCGGTGACGCTGCCTGCGGAGGCGCCGTCGGCCGCGTTTCACGCAGGATAAAGACCGACAGCACAGCGATCATGACGCCCATGCCGGTCATCGTGTAGAACAGGCTCTGCCACGGATATTTCAGCATAATCAGGTGGCCAAGCACCGGCGCCAGGACGGGGATAATGCAGGTGATGCCGTTGAGCAACGACAGCACCTTGGCGCGGCGATGGTCGTCCAGCGTATCGCGCAGGATAGCGAAAGCCACCACGTAGCAGCTGCCGGCGCCGATCCCCTGGATAAAGCGTCCGATGAGGAAGTGGCTGCTGGTATGCGCCTGGGCGCAGAGCAGGGAGGCGATAACAAAGATCGCTGCACCTACAATAGCGACAGGCTTACGCCCCGAGCGGTCGGCGATGCGGCCAGCAAACAGCATCGCGGAGGCCATACCGGCCAGATAGACCGAGAAGGCGATATGTAATTGCGCCTCGCTGGCCCCCAGGTCCTGAGCAATACGCGGCAGGCCGACCAGATACATATCGATGCCGGAGGGGTAGAGCAGAACCAGGGCAAAGCTGCAGAGAAGAAAGCGTGTCATGGGATCCTCGCGATGTGAATGGCGTTCAGCATAGTGAGGAACGCGCCGCAAGACGAGTTGCCATTTGGACAACGCTCTTTTCCTGGCAGGAAATGCGAGCTAACGACTGCGGGTTCGCCAGACGCGGGCCATCCCCTCGCTCTCCGGGCGAACGCTTTCGAAGCCGAACTTCGCGTACAGTTCCGGCACATCCGCCACCAGCGTAACGTAGGCGCCATCAAAGGCGTTAGCGTCCAGCCAGGCGACCAGCTTCTCCATCACCAGCCGGCCAAGGCCTTTTCCCTGGTGAGCCGGATCGACGGCGACGTCGACAATATCGAAATTAATCGCGCCGTCGCCGACGATGCGTCCCATCGCGATCGGCGTCTCCTGCCAGAGGATATGTACGCCATAACAGCTATGCGGCAGTCCGGCTCTGGCGCCTTCCAGGGGGCGCGGCGACATGCCGGCGGCTACCCGCAGGTGGCAAAACGCTTCGGCGGAGGGCACCTTCTCGATCACGGTATATTCAACGGTCATGTTTTAGTCTCGCGGCAGAGGGGGAGATAAAAGTAGAGAACGTTGCGTTGCAAAGGGCAAGAAAAAACCCGCATTAACGCGGCGTTAATACGGGTTAGTGAACGTTTACGGACTGGCGGTTACTTACCGATGCAGAAGCTGGAGAAGATGCGGCCCAGCAGATCGTCGGAAGTGAACTCCCCGGTGATCTCGCTCAGCGCCTGCTGCGCGAGGCGCAGCTCTTCCGCCAGCAGCTCGCCGGCCCAGGCGCCCAGCAGCTGGGCTTTGCCTTGCTGCAGATGGTTCGCCGCCTCTTCCAGGGCCTGCAGGTGACGGCGGCGGGCGAGGAAGCCGCCTTCCATATTGGTATCGAAGCCCATGCTCTGCTTGAGGTGGTTACGTAGCACCTCCACGCCGTCGCCGGTACGTGCCGACAGGCGAATAAGTGAGTGGCCATTTACTTCGCTGATACCGAGCGCTTCGCCGGTGACATCGGCTTTATTGCGCACCACGGTAATCGGCAATTTAGCGGGCAGGCGCTCGATAAAGTCTGGCCAGATCTCCGCCGGGTCAACGGCGCCGGTGGTGGTGCCATCGACCATAAACAGCACCCGATCGGCCTGGGCAATCTCCTGCCAGGCGCGCTCGATGCCGATACGTTCCACTTCGTCATTAGCATCGCGCAGGCCTGCGGTATCGATGATATGCAGCGGCATGCCGTCGATATGGATATGCTCGCGTAGCACGTCGCGGGTGGTACCGGCGATATCGGTGACGATCGCCGCTTCGCGGCCCGCCAGGGCGTTCAGCAGGCTTGATTTACCGGCATTTGGCCGCCCGGCGATCACCACTTTCATCCCTTCGCGCAGCAGGCTGCCCTGACGAGCTTCAGCGCGGACGGCGTCGAGATCGGCCATCACCTCGTTCAGCTGGGCTTCAATTTTGCCGTCGGAAAGGAAATCGATTTCTTCATCCGGGAAGTCAATGGCCGCTTCCACGTAGATGCGCAGGTGAGTGAGCGCTTCCACAAGATGATTCACCCGCGCGGAGAACGCCCCCTGCAGCGAATTCAGCGCCGAGCGCGCCGCCTGCTCTGAACTGGCGTCGATAAGGTCGGCGATGGCCTCTGCCTGCGCCAGATCGAGCTTGTCGTTGAGGAACGCGCGCTCGGAAAACTCACCCGGCCTGGCGATGCGCAGGCCCGGCAGGGTCAGAATACGTTTAAGCAGCAGGTCGAGAATGACCGGGCCGCCGTGGCCCTGCAGCTCAAGCACATCTTCCCCGGTAAAGGAGTTCGGCCCGGGGAACCACAGCGCAATCCCCTGATCCAGCGGGGTACCGTCAACGTCGTTGAACGGCAGGTAGTCGGCATAGCGCGGCTTCGGCAGCTTGCCCAGCACCGCCTGCGCGACGTCGCGCGCCTTAAGGCCGGAGATACGCAGGATGCCCACACCCCCGCGTCCCGGAGGGGTTGCCTGGGCGACGATAGTGTCGTTATGGCTCATGGTGACTCTCTATGTAGATGTAAAAAAGGCGGTCCATTGACCGCCTTCTCTGGCATTAACGCTACCGTAGATACTCGAAATAATTCAAGTTGCAGAAAGGCGGCAAGTTAGTGAGGCCCCAGGAGCTTACTGTAGTAAGTGACTGGGGCGAACTAATGAAGCCAACGCATCTGCGGCTTGAAGAATGAAGAGTATCAGGATTTCTTCTTCTCGCGGCTATGCAGGCCACGTTTCTCCAGACCACGGTAAATCAGCTGCTGCTGAATAATGGTGACCAGGTTGCTGACGATGTAGTACACCACCAGGCCAGACGGGAACCACAGGAAGAACACCGTGAAGATGACCGGCATAAAGGTCATGATCTTCTGCTGCATCGGGTCGGTCACGGTGGTCGGCGACATCTTCTGGATGAAGAACATGGTCGCGCCCATGATGATCGGCAGGATGTAGTACGGGTCCTGAGCAGACAGGTCGTGGATCCACAGGATAAACGGCGCATGACGCAGTTCAACCGAGGCGCTCAGCATGTAGTACAGCGCAAGGAAGATCGGCATCTGAATAATCAGCGGGAAGCAGCCGCCCAGCGGGTTTACTTTTTCCGCTTTATACAGCGCCATCATCTCCTGGCTTTGACGTTGTTTATCGTCGCCCAGACGCTCACGCATGGCCTGAATCTTCGGCTGCAGCATGCGCATCTTCGCCATGGAGGTGTACTGCGCTTTGGTCAGCGGGTACATGATGCCACGAACGATAAAGGTGATAACGATGATCGAGAAGCCCCAGTTGCCGAGGAAGCTGTGGATGAATTTCAGCAGCTTGAACAGCGGTTGGGAGATGAACCACAGCCAGCCGTAGTCGACGGTCAGATCCAGGTGCGGCGCAACGGCAGCCATTTTGTCCTGAATAGCCGGGCCGACCCACAGCGTGCTCTGCAGTTTGTCGGTCTGGCCTGGCTGCACCAGTACCGGCTGCGATTTGTAGCCAATAGCGACAACGCCGTTGCCGAGGTTGGCGGTGTAGAAGTTATTCGTCCCGTTATTCCGCGGCACCCATGCGGTGGTGAAGTACTGCTGCAGCATGGCAACCCAACCGTTTTTGGTGCTGACGTTCAGGTTTTCGTTATCCAGAATGGTATCGAATTTATATTTCTCGTATTTCGAATCCGCAGTGGAGAACGCGGCGCCACGGAAAGTATGCATCGTGGACAGGCCTCCGGTCTGCGTATCGCGACTGGTCGGCAGCGCAGCGGTCTGCTTCAACTGACCGAAGGTCGAGACTTCCAGAGGCTTCTCGCTGGCATTCTGCACGCTGTAACCCACGTTCACCGCATAGCCACCGCGCTTCAGGGTGAAGGTTTTGGTGAAGACGTTGCCGGCTTTGTCAGTGTAGGTCAGCGGGATAACGAGCTCATCCTGGCCATCGGCCAACACAAACGCCTCTTTATCGACGTTGTACAGCGGACGCGGGCCGTTTGCCGGGTTATCCGGACCGTCACGGCCGGTTAAGCCGCTCTGCGCCTGGTAGACAAACTGCGGCGTGGTTTCCAGTAACTGGAACGGTTCGGTCGATTTCAGCGTTTTTGGATACGCCAGAAGCAGCGCCTGCTCAATATCGCCACCGTTGGTGTTGATAGTCAGCTCAAGCACGTCGGTTTTAACCGTAATCAGTTTCCCCTGGCCACTGGCCGGTACGCCCTGGTCGGCGGCGCTACCCGCTGCTGTGGTCGTAGTCTGCGTGGTCTGCTGCTGGGGCTGCGGATTTTTGTCCTGCTCCCAGGCTTGCCAGATCATGAAAGACACGAACAACAAAGCGATGATAAGAAGATTGCGTTGCGAATCCATCGTTAGTGTTCTCTGGTATCAAATGGTCCAGGCGGGACGGGATCGTCACCACCAGGGTGTAAAGGGTGGCATTTTAATACGCGTTTCATCGTCAACCAACTGCCTTTTATCACTCCAAACCTGCGTAAGGCCTCAATTCCGTATTGAGAACAGGTTGGGGTGAAACGACAATGCGGCCCGAGTAGCGGACTAATCAGGCGCTGATAAACTCGAATCAGGCCGATCAGGACCCGCGAGCCAGGCGACAATGGCGGCGCCATAATTTTTCCAACGCTTCCGAGAGAGCACGGTTATCGAGGTCGGCAACCCCTCTTTTCGCCACCACCACGAAATCCATTGGCGGGAGTTCATGTTGACGCAAACGAAAACTTTCACGCGTCAGACGTTTAATCCGATTGCGTTCATGTGCGCGTTTCACGTTTTTCTTGGCGACGGTGAGACCGATGCGGGGATGCCCCAGCGAATTCAGGCGGCCGAGGATGGTGATTTGCGGCGTGCCAGCCCGTTGTGGCTGCTGGAAGACGAAAGTGAAATGACTGGGAGTTAACAAGCGTAACTCCCTGGGAAATGCGAGCTTAACCACGCAGGGTTAGCTTTATTACTTGGAAACGGTCAGACGAGCGCGGCCTTTAGCACGACGACGTGCCAGAACCTGACGACCATTTTTAGTAGCCATACGAGCACGGAAGCCGTGAGAACGGTTGCGCTTCAGTACAGACGGTTGAAAAGTGCGTTTCATGGCGATTTCTACCTAAACTTGAATAAATTCACTGACTTTTGCGTAGACCCGAACGAACTTCGAACGACTTACGCCTCAGCGTGGGTGATTAAAGAGGCCGGATTGTAATAATTGTACACTCCGGAGTCAATTCTCTTTCCTTATTTCTCGCACCTCGTCGCACAAAAAATAAGCTGAGACGCGTGACGAAAACGGGCATTACGCGCCGGGTGGGGGATTATACGGCCTGGCCAGTAAAGCGCAAGGATCCGCAAGGATCTTTATTAGATCGTTTCCGCCCAAAAGCGGCATAGCTCATTAATTTTTCCAATATGCGGCGGAAATCGTGCTTCACTCCCCGCAGGATCGATTACACTTACCCGGTTTCGATCCTTCCTGTGGATAAATCGGGAAGAATCTGTTGAGAAACACAAGATCTCTTTCTCAGTTTAGGCTATGATCCCCGGTCCCGATCGCGATCCCCGGATCCGCAGCGGGTAATAACCGCAGATAGCGGTTCGCACGTCACCCCTTTTGTGCAGGGGCTTTTCGGCTAATGCAGGGTCTTGTCGACGTGTGCCAACAATCACGATTGTTTCAGTTTTTCTTTGATATCGATTTTATGTTCGAGTGGAGTCCGCCGTGTCACTTTCGCTTTGGCAGCAGTGTCTTGCCCGATTGCAGGATGAGTTACCAGCCACAGAATTCAGCATGTGGATCCGCCCATTGCAGGCGGAACTGAGCGATAACACGCTGGCACTGTATGCGCCAAACCGTTTTGTGCTCGACTGGGTAAGGGACAAATACCTCAATAATATCAATGGACTCCTCAATGATTTTTGCGGTGCGGACGCCCCGCAGCTGCGTTTTGAGGTGGGCGCTAAGCCCGCCAGCTCGCTGCAGAAAGGGGCGGTAAGCCCGGCTGCAGCGGCCATTCCGGCGGCGCAGGTGCAGACCGCGCGCGCGGCGCCGACGATCGTGCGCCCTGGCTGGGATAATGTCCCGGCGCCGGCGGAGCCGACCTACCGCTCTAACGTTAACGTGAAACACACGTTTGATAACTTCGTCGAAGGTAAATCTAACCAGCTGGCCCGCGCGGCGGCGCGTCAGGTGGCGGATAACCCGGGCGGCGCCTACAACCCCCTGTTCCTCTATGGCGGGACGGGTCTGGGTAAAACTCACCTGCTGCACGCGGTGGGGAACGGCATTGTGGCGCGTAAGCCGAACGCGAAAGTGGTCTATATGCACTCCGAGCGTTTCGTTCAGGACATGGTTAAAGCGCTGCAGAACAACGCCATCGAAGAGTTTAAGCGTTACTACCGCTCCGTTGACGCCCTGCTGATCGATGACATTCAGTTCTTTGCCAATAAAGAACGATCCCAGGAAGAGTTTTTCCACACCTTCAATGCGCTGCTGGAAGGTAATCAGCAGATCATCCTGACGTCGGATCGTTATCCAAAAGAGATCAACGGCGTTGAGGATCGTCTAAAATCCCGCTTCGGCTGGGGGCTGACGGTGGCGATCGAGCCGCCGGAGCTGGAAACCCGCGTCGCGATCCTGATGAAAAAAGCTGACGAGAACGACATCCGCCTGCCGGGCGAAGTGGCGTTCTTTATTGCCAAGCGTCTGCGCTCGAACGTGCGTGAGCTGGAGGGGGCGCTGAACCGCGTTATCGCCAACGCCAACTTCACCGGCCGGGCGATCACCATCGATTTCGTGCGCGAAGCGCTGCGCGATCTGCTGGCGCTGCAGGAAAAACTGGTCACCATCGACAATATTCAAAAGACGGTGGCGGAGTACTACAAGATTAAGGTAGCGGACCTGCTGTCCAAACGCCGCTCCCGTTCGGTGGCGCGTCCTCGCCAGATGGCGATGGCGCTGGCCAAAGAGCTGACCAACCACAGCCTGCCGGAAATCGGCGATGCGTTTGGCGGCCGAGACCATACCACCGTGCTGCACGCCTGCCGCAAGATTGAGCAGCTGCGTGAAGAAAGCCACGACATTAAAGAAGATTTTTCCAATTTAATCAGAACATTATCCTCGTGACGCTATGAAATTTACCGTAGAACGTGAACATTTATTAAAACCGCTGCAACAGGTGAGCGGTCCGTTAGGTGGTCGTCCGACGCTGCCCATTCTCGGTAACCTGCTGCTTCAGGTCGCGGACGGCGCGCTGTCGCTGACCGGTACCGATCTTGAAATGGAGATGGTGGCGCGCGTGGCGCTGGTTCAGCCGCACGAAGCGGGCGCAACGACCGTTCCGGCACGGAAGTTCTTTGATATCTGCCGCGGCCTGCCGGAAGGCGCGGAGATCGCGGTTCAGTTGGAAGGCGATCGCATGCTGGTGCGTTCCGGCCGCAGCCGCTTCTCGCTGTCGACCCTGCCCGCCGCCGATTTCCCGAATCTGGATGACTGGCAGAGTGAAGTGGAGTTTACCCTGCCGCAGGCGACCATGAAGCGTCTGATCGAAGCCACCCAGTTCTCGATGGCGCACCAGGATGTTCGTTACTACTTAAACGGCATGCTGTTTGAAACCGAAGGCAGCGAACTGCGCACGGTGGCCACCGATGGTCACCGCCTGGCGGTCTGTTCGATGCCGCTGGAAGCGTCGCTGCCGAACCATTCGGTGATCGTGCCGCGTAAAGGGGTGATTGAGCTGATGCGGATGCTCGACGGCGGCGATACCCCGCTGCGCGTGCAGATTGGCAGCAACAATATCCGCGCCCACGTTGGCGATTTTATCTTCACCTCTAAGCTGGTTGATGGCCGTTTCCCGGATTATCGCCGCGTATTGCCGAAAAATCCGGATAAACACCTCGAAGCGGGCTGCGATATTCTGAAGCAGGCTTTTGCGCGCGCGGCGATTCTCTCCAACGAGAAATTCCGCGGCGTGCGGCTGTACGTTAGCGAAAACCAGCTGAAAATCACCGCCAATAACCCGGAACAGGAAGAAGCGGAAGAGATTCTGGATGTGACCTACGCCGGAACGGAGATGGAGATTGGCTTCAACGTTAGCTATGTGCTGGATGTGCTGAATGCGCTGAAGTGCGAGAATGTACGCATTCTGCTGACGGATTCGGTGTCGAGCGTGCAGATTGAGGATGCGGCCTCTCAATCCGCAGCCTACGTTGTCATGCCTATGCGATTGTAGAATCTGCAAAGGGGCTGGTTTACTTGCCATTTCGCCTTCCGGCAGTGCTCGACAAAACGCTATGCGTTTTGGACGTCTGTAAGACGGTCCGAAGGACGAGCGGAGCGAGCAAATGCTCACGTACTTCGTGTACGCTCCGCTTTCTGCGCGCTGGCGGTAGACGAACTGGCTGCGACACCCACGCCCCTTGAATGATGACGAGCTGATATGTCGCTATCCCGACTCTTGATCAAAGACTTCCGCAATATTGAACATGCGGATCTCGCTTTATCTCCCGGCTTTAACTTCCTGGTTGGCGCGAACGGCAGCGGCAAAACCAGCGTGCTGGAAGCTATCTACACGCTTGGCCACGGCCGGGCATTTCGCAGTTTGCAAATTGGCCGAGTGATCCGCCACGAGCAGGATGCGTTTGTTCTGCATGGCCGTCTGCAGGGCGAAGAGCGGGAAACCGCCATCGGCCTGACCAAAGACAAACAGGGCGACAGCAAGGTGCGTATCGACGGCACCGACGGCCACAAAGTGGCGGAGCTGGCGCACCTGATGCCAATGCAGCTGATTACGCCGGAGGGGTTTACTTTACTCAACGGCGGCCCCAAATACAGAAGAGCATTCCTTGACTGGGGATGCTTTCATAACGAAGCCGGATTCTTCACCGCCTGGAGCAATCTGAAGCGCCTGGTCAAGCAGCGCAACGCCGCGCTGCGTCAGGTCAGCCGCTATGCCCAGCTGCGGCCTTGGGATCTGGAATTAATCCCGCTGGCGGAGCAGATCAGCCGCTGGCGTGCCGAATACAGCGCCGCTATCGTCGAAGACATGGCGGATACCTGTCAGCAATTTTTACCGGAATTCACGCTCACCTTCTCTTTCCAGCGCGGCTGGGAAAAAGAGACCGACTACGCGGAGGTGCTGGAGCGGAATTTCGAGCGCGACAGAATGTTAACCTACACCGCCCACGGCCCGCATAAAGCGGATTTTCGCATTCGCGCCGACGGGGCGCCGGTGGAAGATACCTTGTCGCGCGGGCAGCTTAAGCTGCTGATGTGCGCCCTGCGTCTGGCGCAAGGAGAGTTCCTCACCCGCGTCAGCGGGCGGCGCTGCCTGTACCTGATAGATGATTTTGCCTCGGAACTTGATGATGCCCGCCGCGGTCTGTTATCCAGCCGCCTGAAAGCGACGCAGTCGCAGGTTTTCGTCAGCGCGATCAGCGCTGAACACGTTATGGACATGTCGGACAAAAATTCGAAGATGTTCCGCGTGGAAAAAGGTAAAATAACGGATTAACCCAAGATTAAATGAGCGAGAAACGTTGATGTCGAATTCTTATGACTCCTCCAGTATCAAAGTCCTGAAAGGGCTGGATGCGGTGCGTAAGCGCCCGGGTATGTATATCGGCGACACGGATGACGGCACTGGTCTGCACCACATGGTATTCGAGGTTGTGGATAACGCTATCGACGAAGCGCTCGCGGGTTACTGCAAAGATATCGTTGTCACCATCCACAGCGATAACTCCGTCTCCGTCCAGGATGACGGCCGCGGCATCCCGACCGGCATTCACCCGGAAGAGGGCGTCTCCGCAGCGGAAGTTATCATGACCGTCCTGCACGCTGGCGGTAAATTCGATGATAACTCCTATAAAGTTTCCGGCGGTCTGCACGGCGTAGGCGTCTCGGTGGTTAACGCCCTGTCGCAGAAGCTGGAGCTGGTTATCCAGCGCGATAACAAAGTTCACAAGCAGATGTACGAACACGGTGTGCCGCAGGCACCGCTGGCCGTGACTGGCGAAACCGACAAAACCGGCACCATGGTGCGTTTCTGGCCAAGCCTGGAAACATTCACCAATGTCACCGAATTTGAATATGACATCCTGGCGAAACGCCTGCGCGAGCTGTCGTTCCTGAACTCCGGCGTCTCTATCCGCCTGCGCGATAAGCGCGACGGCAAAGAAGACCATTTCCACTACGAAGGCGGCATCAAGGCGTTCGTTGAGTATCTCAACAAGAACAAAACGCCGATCCACCCGAATATTTTCTATTTCTCCACCGAAAAAGACGGTATCGGCGTGGAAGTGGCCCTGCAGTGGAACGACGGCTTCCAGGAAAACATCTACTGCTTTACCAACAACATTCCGCAGCGTGACGGCGGTACTCACCTCGCCGGCTTCCGCGCGGCGATGACCCGTACCCTTAACGCCTATATGGACAAAGAGGGCTACAGCAAAAAAGCGAAAGTCAGCGCCACCGGCGACGATGCGCGTGAAGGCCTGATTGCCGTGGTATCCGTGAAGGTGCCGGATCCGAAATTCTCCTCGCAGACCAAAGACAAGCTGGTCTCCTCCGAGGTGAAATCGGCGGTGGAGCAGCAGATGAACGAACTGCTGAGCGAATACCTGCTGGAAAACCCATCCGATGCGAAAATCGTGGTCGGCAAAATTATTGACGCCGCGCGCGCCCGTGAGGCCGCACGTCGCGCTCGTGAGATGACTCGTCGTAAAGGCGCGCTGGATCTGGCAGGCCTGCCGGGCAAACTGGCGGATTGCCAGGAGCGCGACCCGGCGCTGTCCGAACTGTACCTGGTGGAAGGGGACTCCGCGGGCGGCTCTGCTAAACAGGGTCGTAACCGCAAGAACCAGGCGATCCTGCCGCTGAAGGGTAAAATCCTTAACGTTGAGAAAGCCCGCTTCGATAAAATGCTCTCTTCCCAGGAAGTGGCGACGCTGATCACCGCGCTGGGCTGCGGTATCGGTCGCGATGAGTACAATCCGGATAAACTGCGCTACCACAGCATCATCATCATGACCGATGCGGACGTCGACGGCTCGCACATTCGTACCCTGCTGTTGACCTTCTTCTATCGTCAGATGCCGGAGATCGTCGAGCGCGGCCACGTCTACATTGCCCAGCCGCCGCTGTACAAAGTGAAGAAAGGCAAGCAGGAACAGTACATTAAAGACGACGAAGCGATGGATCAGTATCAGATCTCCATCGCGCTCGACGGTGCGACCCTGCACACCAACGCCAATGCGCCGGCGCTGGCGGGCGAACCGCTGGAAAAACTGGTTGCCGAGTTCAATGCCACCCAGAAAATGATTGGCCGCATGGAGCGCCGCTTCCCGAAAGCGCTGCTGAAAGAGCTTATCTATCAGCCGACCCTGACCGAGGCCGACCTGGCGGACGAGCAGAAGGTGACCCGCTGGGTGAACACCCTGGTCTCAGAGCTGAACGAGAAAGAACAGCACGGCAGCCAGTGGAAATTCGATCTCCACGAGAACAAAGAACTGCAGCATTTTGAGCCGGTTATTCGCGTACGTACCCACGGCGTGGATACCGACTATCCGCTGGATAACGAGTTCATTATGGGGCCGGAATATCGTCGTATTTGTGCCCTGGGCGAGAAACTGCGCGGCCTGATGGAAGAAGATGCTTACATCGAGCGCGGCGAACGTCGTCAGCCGGTAGCCAGCTTCGAGCAGGCCCTGGACTGGCTGGTGAAAGAGTCCCGTCGCGGTCTCTCCATCCAGCGCTATAAAGGTCTGGGCGAGATGAACCCGGATCAGCTGTGGGAAACCACCATGGATCCGGACAGCCGTCGCATGCTGCGCGTGACCGTCAAGGATGCCATCGCTGCCGATCAGCTGTTCACCACCCTGATGGGCGATGCCGTTGAGCCGCGTCGCGCGTTTATCGAAGAGAATGCCCTGAAAGCGGCGAATATCGATATTTAAGCCGCATGTTTCCCGGTAACGAGTTTTACCGGGGCAACAGGATGTATAAGCCCGGTCGCATCGCGCGATCGGGCTTTTCTTTTGCCGCTAAAAGGGGAATCCGCTGCTGCGGTTCCATCCCCCTTTCTGGCCGACACTTTTACTGTTTTTTGAGCGGAATCGCGTTAGCATGAGGGGAGACTCATCTTACCCGGGGACCCTATGGCTATTAAACTGATTGCAATCGATATGGACGGCACGCTGCTGCTGCCCGACCATACCATCTCTCCAGCGGTGAAAGCCGCCATCGCCGCGGCGCGCGAGCGCGGTGTTAACGTGGTGCTGACCACCGGTCGCCCTTACGCTGGCGTCCACAGCTATTTGAAAGAGCTGCATATGGAGCAGCCGGGTGATTACTGCATTACCTACAATGGCGCGCTGGTGCAGAAGGCTGGTGACGGAAGCACCGTCGCGCAAACCGCGCTGAGCTATGACGACTATCGCTTCCTTGAGCAGCTCTCCCGCGAGGTCGGCTCCCACTTCCATGCGCTGGATCGCAATACGCTGTATACCGCGAACCGCGATATCAGCTACTACACCGTCCACGAATCCTATGTGGCAACCATTCCGCTGGTGTTCTGCGAAGCGGAGAAAATGGATCCTGAGATCCAGCTGCTGAAAGTGATGATGATTGATGAGCCGGCAATCCTCGACCAGGCCATCGCCCGTATTCCGGCGGAAGTGAAAGAGAAGTACACCGTGCTGAAAAGTGCGCCTTACTTCCTCGAAATATTGGATAAACGCGTCAATAAAGGCACTGGCGTGAAGTCGCTGGCCGATGCGCTGGGCATCAAGCCGGAAGAGATTATGGCGATTGGCGATCAGGAAAATGATATCGCGATGATTGAATTTGCCGGCGTCGGCGTGGCAATGGATAACGCCATTCCTGCGGTCAAAGAAGCGGCGAACTTCATCACCAAATCGAACCTTGAAGATGGCGTTGCCTTCGCCATTGAAAAATACGTTTTAGCGTAAACTTCTTTCCGGCCCGGCGTTCGCCGGGTCTGTCTTCTCTTTTTTCATGAACAGATGTTAATCCGCATTTAAATCCCTCAATCCTTGCAGGGGATTCTATAAGCTACCCGCCCTCTTTTTAGCAACTCAGAACTAACATCATACTTTTCATGAATATATACCACCGTTTGATGTTGGTTACGCTGCCATTCGCCTCTGTTCAGATTTGCGCGGCCGCGGAACCAACGGCGCCGCTCGAACCGGCGTATGCCTATCACGGCGCAGAACCCGCGGATCTGCCGGCGCCAGAAAGTCGCCAACCTGCGGCCGCAGCATCGTCCTCGCTACTCCCTTTGCTAGGCGATGAGGCCAGAAAGCGCGGCTACGTCCTGCCGCTGCCGTTTGGCGTCAGCATTAACTATATGGATATGCGGCAGAATATTAATGTCGACAGCATTAACTTCACCGGGCTGTCGCTGGATGGCCGCAATATCGATTGCGGTAAGGATCCTGTCTGCAAGCACGCCGTGAAGAACATTTTCGCTAATGGGCCGGTCTCGCTGGATAACGCTTTCCAGATTGGCGTTGGTCATACGCGGGAAAGCAGCAAAACCGAGACGCTCAAGCTGGATGCCTGGCTGCTGCCGTTTATGAACGTTTATGGCCTGGTGGGGCACACCGAAGGGCATTCAATTTCGCAGATAGCTGTCGGCCTGAAGGGACCGAACGGTAAAGTGGTGCCCCTGCCGGGGATGCAGGATCTCGACTTTCGTCTCGATTTTAAAGGTACTACCTACGGGATGGGCACCACCCTGGTGGGCGGCGTCGGCAATTGGTTTACCGTGCTGGACGCCAACTACACGCAAACGCGCTTTGATATCCTCGACGGCAGCATCGATGCGCTTACCTTTTCGCCGCGCGTTGGCTATCGTTTCAGTACGCCATCGGTCGATGCGCTGCATCTCCCCGCCGGAAAGCTAAATCTGTGGGTTGGCAGCATGTATCAGGATGTGCAGCAGGAGTTTAAAGGCAGCCTCAGCGATCTCTCGATGCCGTCGCCGATGCTGCAGAATATGGTTAATCTGGCCAACCAGGACAATAACGGTCGCTTCGATGTGAAGCAGCATCTGCAGTCGCCATGGAACGTTCTGGTGGGCGCGCAATACGAGCTGACGCAGAATTTTAATATTACTACCGAGTTTGGCTTTGCCGAACGTAACAGTTTCTTTATTGCCGGCGAGTATCGCTTTTGAGCCGACTGTTTATCACTTTTCTGCTGCTGATGGCCTGCCCGACAGGCAGCCAGGCCGAGGCGCTCAGCCGCGAGAAAATCGACGGCTGGCTGCAGCATCTCGGCGCCAGCGATAAGTTCGACGCCAGCAAAGGCATCGACTGGGGCGTGATGCCCGGTCCGTTCTATACGCCGGAACTAGGGTTGGGCATTGGCACCGCTGTCGTCGGCCTGTATCGTCCCGACCCGCAGGATACCACCAGCCAGAACTCGACCCTGACGCTCAGCGGCTACGCCAGCTCTACCGGCGCCTTTGGCCTCAGCGTGAAAAACTACACCTTTTTCGATCGTGATCTGTGGCGCGTTTTTGTCGACGGGTCGATAGCCAATACGCCCACTTATTATTGGGGGCAGGGTTTTCATGCCGGGGATAAAGACAATGAAAAAGAGAAGTATACCGCCCAGGTACTGACCCTGCGACCCACCCTTTATCGGCAGCTTATCGATCATGTTTATCTCGGGGCGGGATGGTCGCTGGCGGCGCAGAATGCCGATGAGATGGACCATGACGATCGGCCGAAGATAGAAAACACTCCGCAGGGGCCGTCGGTATTCAGCTCCGGCGCCAGCATCGATATCAACTGGGACGATCGCGACTTTGTCCCTAACCCGCGCCGGGGTCAGTATGCCAACCTCCGCTATACCCACTATGCGCCCGGATTAGGTAGCGATACCCGCTTTGAGGAATTTCAGCTGCACTATAGCCATTATCATGCCCTGAGCGAGAAAAGCGTGCTCGCCTGGGAGGCCGATGGCGCCTTCACCCAGGGCGAGGTACCGTGGAGCATGATGCCGCTGCTCGGCAGCGATGAACGGATGCGCGGCTACTACCAGGGGCGCTACCGGGATAAAAACGTCGTCAGCGGTCAGCTGGAATATCGCCGGCAGCTCACCTGGCGGCACGGGATTGTCGCCTGGGCCGGGGCGGGAACCATGGGGCCCTCACTGTCGTCGCTGAATAATGGCCGCTGGCTGCCTTCGGCGGGCGTTGGCTACCGCTTTGAATTCAAACCTCGCGTTAATGTTCGCCTCGACTACGGTATCGGCAAAGGCAGCAGCGGCTTTTACTTCCAGGTCGGCGAAGCGTTTTAACGCCTCCTCCCCTTAATTTTCTCTCTTATCGCCTCTTGCCAGGGCCGCTGCGCTTTAATTTTCATGAATTGTTCTTTTTGTGATCCAAATTGTAGTACAACACAATAATGTTGTACTACATTACGCTCATGTTGATAACGTACAGCATCACGTTAGTAGTACAAACATGAGGCGAAATTCAGCAGCGACGGTAAAGTAGAGCAGTACACATAGAGCACAAGGACTCTCCATGACTCTCAATAAGACCGATCGCATTGTGATCTCGCTGGGCAAACAGATCGTCAGCGGTAAATACGTCCCGGGTTCGGCGCTTCCGGCCGAAGCGGAACTCTGTGAGGAGTTTGAAACCTCGCGCAACATCATTCGTGAAGTGTTTCGTTCCCTGATGGCGAAGCGGCTGATTGAAATGAAGCGCTATCGCGGCGCGTTTGTCGCTCCCAGAAACCAGTGGAACTACCTCGACACCGAGGTGCTGCAGTGGGTACTGGAAAATGACTATGACCCGCGTCTTATCAGCGCGATGAGTGAAGTGCGCAACCTGGTTGAACCCGCCATTGCCCGTTGGGCGGCGGAACGCGCCACCTCAAGCGATCTGGCGGAAATCGAGTCGGCGCTCAATGACATGATCGCCAACAACCAAAACCGGGATGCCTTTAACGAAGCGGATATTCGCTACCACGAGGCGGTGCTGCAGTCAGTACATAACCCGGTTTTGCAGCAGCTTAGCGTGGCGATCAGTTCGCTGCAGCGGGCGGTATTTGAACGGACCTGGATGGGCGATGAAGGCAACATGCCGAAAACCCTCCAGGAACATAAAGCGCTATTTGACGCCATTCGGCATCAGGATAGCGACGCGGCGGAGCAGGCGGCGTTGACGATGATCGCCAGCTCGACACGAAGGCTTAAGGAAATCACATGACGGCTCGCTACATCGCAATAGATTGGGGATCGACGAATTTACGCGCCTGGCTTTATCAGGGCGAAGAATGCCTGGAAAGCAGGCAATCTGAAGCAGGCGTAACGCGCCTGAATGGTCGCTCTCCCGCTGCGGTGTTAGCGGAAATCACACAGCACTGGCGCGATGGCGCCACGCCGGTGGTGATGGCAGGGATGGTCGGCAGCAACGTGGGCTGGAAAATCGCCCCTTATTTGCCGCTTCCTGCCGCTTTCTCGGATATTGGCCAGCAGTTAACTGCCGTTGGCGACAATATCTGGATAATTCCCGGCCTTTGCGTTTCCCGTGACGATAACCATAACGTCATGCGTGGGGAAGAAACGCAGCTGCTGGGCGCTCGCGCCTTAGCCCCTTCGTCTGTCTACGTGATGCCGGGAACCCACTGCAAGTGGGTACTGGCCGATCGCCGGCAAATTCACGATTTTCGTACCGTTTTGACCGGTGAATTGCATCATCTGTTGCTTCAGCACTCGCTGGTGGGCGCCGGCTTACCGCCGCAGGAAACGTCCGCTGCCGCATTCGCGGCAGGTCTGCAGCGCGGTATCAACAACCCCGCCGTCCTGCCGCAGCTGTTTGAAGTTCGCGCTTCGCACGTGCTGGGCGCGCTGCCTCGCGAGCAGGTTAGCGAATTTCTTTCCGGCCTGCTGATTGGCGCTGAAGTTGCCACCCTCAGCGACACATTCGCCGGACAGCAGGCGATCAGTCTCGTCGCTGGGTCATCGTTAACATCCCGCTATCAGCAGGCATTCGCCGCCATTGGCCGCGAAGTCAGCGCGGTTGCGGGCGATACGGCATTTCAGACAGGAATAAGGAGCATCGCTTATGCAGTGGCAAACTAACCTTCCACTTATCGCTATCCTGCGCGGTATTACGCCAGACGAGGCGCTGGCTCACGTTGGCGCCGTTATCGACGCCGGTTTCGACGCGGTCGAAATCCCGCTGAACTCGCCGCAGTGGGAGAAAAGTATTCCGCAGGTCGTCGACGCTTACGGCGAGCAGGCGCTTATCGGCGCGGGCACGGTGCTGCAACCGGAGCAGGTCGACAGGCTGGCGGCCATGGGCTGTCGGCTGATTGTGACGCCAAACATTCAACCGGAAGTGATCCGGCGAGCGGTGGGTTACGGCATGACCGTGTGTCCAGGCTGCGCCACCGCCAGCGAAGCCTTTAGCGCGCTCGATGCCGGCGCGCAGGCTCTGAAAATCTTCCCGTCATCGGCTTTTGGCCCGGATTACATCAAAGCGTTGAAAGCCGTGCTTCCGCCCGAGGTTCCGGTCTTTGCCGTTGGCGGCGTGACGCCGGAAAACCTGGCGCAGTGGATTAATGCCGGCTGTGTTGGGGCAGGATTGGGTAGCGATCTCTATCGTGCCGGCCAGCCGGTTGAACGTACCGCGCAGCAGGCAGCCGCATTCGTAAAAGCGTATCGAGAGGCAGTGAAATGAAAATAACCAATATCACCACGTACCGTTTACCTCCGCGTTGGATGTTCCTGAAGATTGAAACCGATGAAGGCATCGTCGGCTGGGGCGAACCGGTGATTGAAGGGCGCGCCCGTACGGTGGAGGCAGCCGTTCATGAATTTGGCGATTACCTGATTGGTCAGGATCCGGCGCGGATTAATGACCTGTGGCAGGTAATGTACCGCGGCGGCTTTTATCGCGGCGGCCCGATTATGATGAGCGCCATCGCCGGTATTGATCAGGCGCTATGGGATATTAAAGGTAAGGTCCTGAATGCCCCGGTGTGGCAACTGATGGGCGGGCTGGTGCGCGACAAAATTAAAGCCTATAGCTGGGTGGGCGGCGACCGCCCCGCCGAAGTGATTGACGGGATTAAGAAGCTGCGCGGCATTGGTTTTGACACCTTTAAATTAAACGGCTGCGAAGAGATGGGTATCATTGATAATTCCCGCGCGGTTGATGCCGCGGTGAATACCGTGGCGCAAATCCGCGAAGCGTTTGGCAATGAAATTGAGTTTGGTCTCGATTTTCACGGCCGCGTTAGCGCGCCGATGGCTAAGGTATTAATTAAAGAGCTGGAGCCATATCGCCCATTATTTATTGAGGAGCCGGTATTAGCCGAGCAGGCGGAATATTATCCGCGGCTGGCGGCGCAAACCCATATTCCCATTGCCGCCGGCGAACGTATGTTTTCGCGCTTTGAATTTAAACGGGTCCTGGAAGCGGGCGGGGTGGCTATTTTACAACCCGATCTGTCGCACGCAGGCGGTATTACCGAATGCTATAAAATTGCCGGTATGGCGGAAGCCTATGACGTTGGGCTGGCGCCGCACTGTCCGCTGGGGCCGATCGCGCTGGCAGCCTGTCTGCACGTCGATTTCGTTTCGCATAACGCGGTCTTCCAGGAGCAGAGCATGGGGATCCATTACAACAAAGGCGCCGAACTGCTTGATTTTGTGAAAAACAAAGAAGATTTCAATATGGAAGGCGGCTTCTTTAAACCTCTGATGAAGCCGGGGCTGGGCGTGGAAATTGATGAGGCCCGCGTGATTGAGTTAAGTAAAAACGCGCCGGACTGGCGAAATCCGTTGTGGCGGTATGAGGATGGATCTGTCGCCGAATGGTAAATGCGCGTCATACTTCGCACTGGTGATGCGTTGGCTGCATTTTCTTACCCTGGTCACATACTATTGTATGCTCCCAGGGATGCGAAAATTTGCCGCCTTTCCCCAGCACGAATTATTTAGCGCATCGCAACATAGTTATTAATAAAAAACAAAAACACCCTCTGTAAATTACCGGGCATGGTGAGCGGCTTCGCTATGCCCAAAATCTGGAGACAGATTGCGATGGATATTTCAGTTACCGCTGTAAAAACCGGGCGTCGCCGTTATCTGACGCTCATCATGATCTTTATTACCGTGGTTATTTGTTATGTTGACCGCGCCAACCTCGCCGTCGCCTCGGCGCATATTCAGGAGGAGTTTGGTATTAGCAAAGCGGAAATGGGCTACGTATTTTCCGCCTTTGCCTGGCTGTATACCCTCTGCCAGATCCCTGGCGGTTGGTTCCTTGACCGCGTGGGATCCCGGCTTACCTACTTTATCGCTATATTTGGCTGGTCGGTGGCGACGTTGCTACAAGGCTTCGCCACCGGTTTAATGTCGCTCATTGGCCTGCGCGCTATCACCGGGATCTTCGAAGCGCCAGCCTTCCCGACCAACAACCGCATGGTGACCAGCTGGTTCCCGGAGCACGAGCGCGCTTCCGCCGTCGGGTTTTATACCTCGGGGCAATTTGTGGGTCTGGCTTTCCTCACGCCGCTGCTGATCTGGATCCAGGAGCTATTGAGCTGGCACTGGGTGTTTATCGTTACCGGCGGTATCGGCATTATCTGGTCGCTGATCTGGTTCAAGGTTTATCAACCGCCGCGCCTGACTAAAAGCATCAGTAAAGCCGAACTCGACTATATCCGCGACGGCGGCGGCCTGGTGGATGGCGATGCGCCGCTGAAGAAAGAGGCGCGGCAACCGTTATCGAAAGCGGACTGGAAGCTGGTTTTTCACCGCAAGCTGGTTGGCGTTTACCTTGGACAGTTCGCGGTAACCTCGACGCTGTGGTTCTTCCTGACCTGGTTTCCGAACTACTTAACCCAGGAAAAAGGCATCACCGCGCTGAAGGCCGGCTTTATGACCACGGTGCCCTTCCTCGCCGCGTTTTTTGGCGTCCTGCTGTCTGGTTGGCTGGCGGATAAGCTGGTGAAAAAAGGCTACTCGCTGGGCGTGGCGCGCAAAACGCCGATCATCTGTGGACTGTTGATCTCCACCTGCATCATGGGGGCAAACTACACCAACGACCCCATCTGGATCATGGCGCTGATGGCGCTGGCGTTCTTCGGTAACGGTTTTGCGTCTATCACCTGGTCGCTGGTCTCCTCCCTGGCGCCGATGCGCCTGATCGGCCTGACCGGCGGGGTGTTTAACTTTGTTGGCGGCCTGGGCGGCATCACCGTCCCGCTGGTGATTGGCTATCTGGCGCAGGATTACGGCTTTGGCCCGGCGCTGGTTTATATCTCCGTGGTGGCGTTAATAGGCGCGCTGTCTTATATCCTGCTGGTCGGCGATGTGAAACGTGTAGGCTAATTTTTTGCGATACGCTACCCTGATGCGTAAGTCTCGCATCAGGGTATCGTCATGAAACAAGTCACTTTTGCTCCCCGTCATCACCAGCTTACCAATATTAATACCTGGACTCCCGACAGCCAGTGGCTGGTATTCGACGTTCGTCCGTCCGGCGCATCGTTTACCGGCGAAACCATTGAGCGAGTGAACGTAAACAGCGGTACTGTGGAGACCATTTATCGTGCCACGCAGGGCGCGCACGTGGGCGTGGTAACCGTGCATCCAACCCAGGAGCGCTATGTGTTTATTCATGGCCCCGAGCGGCCGGATGCGCAGTGGCAGTATGATTTTCATCATCGCCGCGGGGTGGTGGCCTTTCAGGGGGCTGTCGAGAATCTGGACGCCATGGACATTACCCCCCCCTACACGCCCGGCGCGCTGCGCGGCGGCAGCCACGTCCATGTCTATAGCCCCAACGGTCAGTTTGTCAGTTTTACCTACAACGATCACGTGCTGCACGAGCGCGATCCGGCGCTGGATCTGCGCAACGTCGGCGTGGCGGCGCCCTATGGACCCGTGACGCCGCAGGGACAGCATCCGCGCGAATATGGCGGCAGCCACTGGTGCGTGCTGGTAAGCCGCACGACGCCGGCACCCGCGCCGGGCAGCGATGAGATTAATCGCGCCTATGAGGAGGGCTGGGTCGGGAACCATACTCTGGCGTTTATTGGCGATACGCTGGCGGAAAATGGCGATAAAGTGCCTGAGCTGTTTATTGTCGATCTGCCGCAGGATGAAGCCGGCTGGAAGCAGCCTGGCGGGGCGCCGCTGGCCGGTACCGCAACCACAATGCCGGCGCCGCCGGCGGGCGTCAGCCAGCGTCGTTTGACCTTCACCCACCATCGCCGCTACCCGGGACTGGTTAACGTCCCGCGCCACTGGGTGCGCGCCAATCCCCAGGCGACGGCGATAGCCTTTCTGATGCGCGACGACGCCGGCGTAGTGCAGCTGTGGCTTATTTCCCCGCAGGGGGGCGAGCCGCGGCAGTTGACGCATCACGCGTCGGGTATCCAGTCGGCGTTTAACTGGCATCCGTCGGGAGAGTGGCTGGGTTTTGCGCTGGAGGATCGGATTGCCTGCTGCCATGCCGGTACGGGAGATATCACCTTTTTAACCGATACGCATGCGCATGCGCCCTCGGCGGACGCGATCGTCTTTTCGCCAGACGGTAAACAGATTGCCTGGATGGAGGAGGTGGACGGTTATCGTCAGCTGTGGGTTACGCAGACCGGACGATAACTTACTGGGCAGGCATCGGCGCTGGCGGGATCACCGAGTTGGTCGCCAGCGTAGCCTTCTCGCTCTTTTCGACCCGAGATTTGATTGAGCTGTCGGTGCGGAACATATCCCACGGCAGCAGCAGGGTATCCATGACGGCGGTGAACGGCATGTCCAGCGCCACCAGCGATTTCACACCCCAGTTGGTATCGCTGTCCCCCAGCGTTTGCGCACTGGATCGCGTGCCCGGATAGGTTCCCTCTTTGCCACCGGTATGTGACATTACGCTGGAGCAACCGCTCAGGCTTATTATCCCGCTGAACAGGACCAGCTTTAACAGTCGTCTGCTTTTCATTGTTCTTCCATTGTCGTTTCGGGCGTTGAGATAACCTTTCAGCGGTTATATCGGGCCATCCCGTGAATGCATAGTGTTATTGCGCCGCACTGTGGCGGGCATCGCACTTTGCTTTTTGTGCTCCTCCACCCAGTCTAAGCAATCATCGATAAACTGCAAAAAAAATTGCCCTCAATCCCTTGAAAAGCACGGGGAGAAACCCATTTTATAGGTGTAACCCACTGAGAATACGCCTGAGGGGTATTCCGGATTACCGCGGCCTGTCCACGATGGAAGGTCATTTGATTCTCGCTGATTTTCAGGAGCTATTTACTATGCGTAACTTCGATCTTTCCCCGCTATATCGTTCAGCCATTGGTTTCGACCGCCTGTTCAACCTGCTGGAAAACAATCAAAGCCAGAGCAACGGCGGCTACCCTCCGTATAACGTCGAGCTGGTAGACGAAAACCACTATCGCATCGCTATCGCGGTGGCTGGCTTTGCTGAAAGCGAGCTGGAGATCACTGCCCAGGACAATCTGCTGATCGTCAAAGGCGCCCACGCCGCCGAGCAGAAAGAGCGGACCTACCTGTATCAGGGGATCGCCGAGCGCAACTTCGAGCGCAAATTCCAGCTGGCGGAAAACATTCACGTCCGCGGCGCCAATCTGGTGAACGGCCTGCTGTATATCGATCTGGAACGGGTGATCCCGGAAGCGAACAAGCCGCGCCGCATCGAAATCAACTAATTGTCCGTTTCAGGCCGCGTGGCGGCCTGATGTAACAACCTGCTCGCCGTCAGGGAGCAGATGCGAATTTACAGAATTCGCAGGTATTCACTCGCTTCTTAGAAGGAGAAAACAGTATGCGTAACTACGATTTATCCCCCCTGCTGCGTCAATGGATCGGTTTTGACAAACTGGCCAGCGCCCTGCAAACCGCCGGTGAAAGCCAAAGCTTCCCGCCCTATAACATCGAAAAAAGCGACGATAACCACTACCGCATTACCCTTGCGCTGGCCGGTTTCCGTCAGGAAGATCTGGATATTCAACTGGAAGGCACCCGTCTGGTGGTGAAAGGCACGCCGCAGCAGCCGGAAAAAGAGACCACATGGCTGCACCAGGGGTTGGTGAGCCAGGCCTTCAGCCTGAGCTTCACCCTCGCCGACAACATGGAGGTCTCTGGCGCGACCTTCACCAATGGCCTGCTGCATATCGATCTGACCCGCAATGAGCCTGAGCAGATCGCCCCGCAGCGTATCGCCATCAGCGAACGACCGGCATTAAATAGTTAATTAAGCGAATAACTTATAAGGCCCCGATTTTCGGGGCTTTTTTGTGTGCGAGAGCACAATAAACTTCCTTGCTGCAACGGGTGTTTCAGTTTAAAAAACAATCATACTTTGGGACTCACTCAAACAAGGATACGTTATGAACGAACAGCAGCCATTTGAAGCGATTAGAAAGAGCGATGAGGCGGGGCGGGAGTATTGGTCTGCCCGCAACCTTGGTCCCCTGCTTGACTATAAAGAGTGGCGGAATTTTTATAAGGTCATTGCAAAAGCGATAATTTCATGTGAGGCGAGTGGTCATCCCTCGGCAGACCATTTTGTTGAAACCAACAAAATGGTCGAATTAGGTTCTGGCGCCAGCAGGAATCTTGAAGATTTCCACCTCTCACGCTACGCCTGCTATCTGGTAGTGCAAAATGGCGATCCGTCGAAACCGGTGATTGCTGCGGGGCAAACGTACTTTGCCTTGCAAACCCGGCGCCAGGAATTGCAAGATGATCAAATATTTAAGTCTCTACGAGAGGATGAAAAGCGACTGTTCCTGCGCAATGAGCTCAAAGAGCATAATAAACATCTGGTTGAAACGGCCCAACGTGCTGGTGTTGAGACGACTCTTGATTTTGCTGTCTTTCAAAACCATGGTTATAAAGGTCTCTATGGTGGTCTTGACCAAAAAGCAATCCATGAGCGTAAGGGCCTAAAGAAAAGCCAAAAAATACTCGACTATATGGGATCGACTGAGCTCGCGGCCAACCTGTTTCGTGCTACCCAAACGGAAGAAAAACTACGTCGGGACGCGGTTGATTCGAAGCAACTCGCCAACAAAACGCATTATGACGTAGGGCAAAAAGTACGCCAGACTATTAAAGACCTGGGTGGCACTATGCCTGAAGCACTTCCTTCCCCGGAGAAAAGTATTCAGCAACTCACTATCGCAGCGAAAAATAAGAACGCGCCTGAGTAGCGTATCTTACTCCATGATTATTGTGCGCCAGGCAGCATACAATCCGCCTGGCCGCGGTCATAATCCCTGTTAATAATAATGTTATTCACAGGGACGGTACCATGAGTGAGATAGCATTGACGGTCAGCGTGCTGGCGCTGGTGGCGGTAGTGGGGTTGTGGATCGGCAATGTCAAAATCCGCGGCGTCGGCTTTGGCATTGGCGGCGTCCTGTTTGGCGGGATTATTGTCGGCCACTTTGTCGATCAGGCAGGGGTCACCCTCAGCAGCCCGATGCTGCATTTTATTCAGGAATTCGGCTTGATCCTGTTTGTCTACACCATCGGTATTCAGGTGGGGCCGGGCTTTTTCGCCTCGCTGCGGGTCTCAGGCCTGCGGCTCAATCTGTTCGCTATCCTTATCGTTATCCTCGGCGGCCTGGTGACCGCGGTGCTGCATAAGCTGTTCAATATTCCTCTCCCGGTGGTGCTCGGTATCTTCTCCGGCGCGGTGACCAACACGCCGGCGCTGGGGGCCGGGCAGCAAATTCTGCGCGATCTCGGCGTACCGTTCGAGGTGGTCGATCAGATGGGGATGAGCTACGCGATGGCGTATCCGTTCGGCATCTGCGGCATTTTGCTGACCATGTGGCTGGTGCGCCTGTTCTTCCGCATTAATGTCGAGAAAGAGGCCCAGCGGTTTGAGGAGAGCAGCGGTAACGGCCACGCCCATTTACACACCATCAACGTGCGGGTGGAAAACCCCAACCTCAACCAGATGGCGATTCAGGATGTGCCGATGCTCAATAGCGACAACATCGTCTGTTCGCGGCTGAAACGCGGTGAGCTGTTGATGGTGCCTGCGCCGGGCACCCTTATCCAGGCTGGCGACCTGCTGCACCTGGTGGGGCGACCTGAGGATTTGCACAATGCGCAGCTGGTGATAGGCCAGGAGGTGGCGACCTCGCTGTCGACGCGCGGCACCGATCTGAAAGTGGAGCGGGTGGTGGTCACTAACGAAAAAGTGCTGGGGAAGAAAATACGCGATCTGCACGTCAAACAGCGCTATGACGTAGTGATCTCCCGGCTTAACCGGGCAGGCGTCGAGCTGGTAGCCAGCAGCAGCGCCAGCCTGCAGTTTGGTGACATCCTCAACCTGGTCGGCCGTCCGGAGGCAATTGACGCCGTGGCCGCCGAACTGGGTAACGCTCAGCAGAAGCTGCAGCAGGTCCAGATGCTGCCGGTGTTTATCGGCATCGGACTCGGGGTACTGCTGGGATCTATCCCGTTGTTTATTCCCGGCTTCCCTGCCGCATTGAAGCTGGGACTGGCCGGTGGGCCGCTGATTATGGCGCTGATCCTTGGGCGTATCGGCAGTATCGGCAAGCTGTACTGGTTTATGCCGCCGAGCGCCAACCTGGCGCTGCGCGAGCTGGGGATAGTGCTGTTTCTGGCGGTGGTCGGGCTAAAATCGGGGGGTGACTTTGTCGCCACCCTGACCCAGGGCGATGGTCTGAGCTGGATCGCTTACGGCATTTTCATCACCGCCATCCCGCTGCTGACGGTGGGCATCCTCGCGCGCATGCTGGCGAAAATGAACTATCTGACGCTGTGCGGCATGCTGGCCGGCTCCATGACTGACCCGCCGGCGCTGGCCTTCGCCAACAACCTGCACGCCACCAGCGGCGCAGCGGCGCTCTCTTACGCCACCGTCTATCCGCTGGTGATGTTCCTGCGCATTATCACCCCGCAGCTACTCGCCGTGCTGTTCTGGGGGCTAAGCTAGCGGGCTTTGCGCCTGGACGCGGCGCAGGTGATAGTCCACCTGATACTCGCTGGCGTTGCGGAACATGACCGAATAGTTAAGAAACTCGCCGCTGTCGCTGTAGGAAAGGGAGGTAATACGCAGCAGCGGCGTCTGCTCCGGGACGTTCATTGAGCGCGCCAACTGCTTGTCCGCCAGCACCGGCGTCAGCGTTTCATAGTTCCCGCTGATGATGATCCCGCACTCTTTCTCAATATAATCAAATTTCGACCCTTCCAGATGACTCAGCGACAGGTTGCGGAACAGCTTCACCGGCATATAGCTATCCTCCAGCATCAGCGGCTTGCCGTCGACGTAGCGCACCCGCCGTGAGAAGTAGATCCGTTCATCAATTTTAATCCGCAGCAGACTGGCGATGGCCGGCGGGGCGGGCATCACCTCGAAGGCCAGCACCTGACTCACCACCTCTTTACCCTGCTTGCGCAGCACTTCCGCCAGGCCGGTCAGATTGCTGGTTTCATGATGGACGTCTTTACGCGCCACGTAAGTTCCCGAGCCGTGGCGACGCACAACCAATCCCCAGTCCACCAGCAGATCGATGGCTTTGCGAATAGTCATGCGCGCCACCCCGAACTCCTCGGCCAGTTTTTTCTCTCCTGGTAGCGGGCTGCCGATGGCGAAGTCGGCGGAATTCAGCCGCAGCCGCAGGCGGTCAGCAATGGATTTGTAGATCACCAGTAGTCCTCTTGTGCAGGAAAAGGGGATGTCGCTTTGTGCTCTTTTTTCTAAAAAAATAGATTAATTACAATCAATTAAGACACGTTCATTTAGTTAATTTCGCTGCCTGACTTATCGATGTCTAACTTTTCTTACCGAAGTAGACAACTTTGGCCAAATTAAAACCATGAATGGGATCACGAATCGCAACGGCGCGGCATGTTGTCGGACGGGCAAATTTTTATTCTCCAGTCAGGCCGGTAATCAAGAAAAAGAAGGCCACTCACCCTACGAGTTGTTACATGAGGATTTTCCAATGCTCAGTCAAATACAACGCTTTGGCGGCGCCATGTTTACCCCGGTTTTATTGTTTCCTTTTGCCGGGATCGTGGTCGGTATCGCCATCATGCTGCGCAACCCGATGTTCGTCGGCGAAGCGCTGACCGCACCCGACAGCCTGTTTGCCCAGATCGTTCACATCATTGAGGAGGGCGGCTGGACCGTCTTTCGTAATATGCCGCTGATTTTCGCCGTCGGTCTGCCGATCGGCCTGGCGAAACAGGCCCAGGGCCGGGCCTGTCTGGCGGTGCTGGTGAGCTTTCTCACCTGGAACTACTTTATCAACGCCATGGGGATGACCTGGGGCCACTTCTTCGGCGTCGATTTTTCCGCTGAACCCACGGCCGGCAGCGGCCTGACGATGATTGCCGGGATTAAAACCCTCGACACCAGCATTATCGGCGCCATCGTCATCTCCGGTCTGGTGACGGCCCTGCACAATCGCTATTTCGATAAACCCCTGCCGGTATTCCTCGGCATCTTTCAGGGTTCATCGTTTGTGGTCATTGTCGCCTTCCTCGCGATGATCCCTTGCGCCTGGCTGACCCTGCTCGGCTGGCCAAAGGTCCAGCTGGGTATTGAATCGCTGCAGGCCTTTCTGCGCTCAGCCGGGGCGCTTGGGGTGTGGGTTTACATCTTCCTTGAGCGCATCCTGATCCCCACCGGCCTGCACCACTTCGTCTATGGCCCGTTCATCTTTGGCCCGGCGGTGGTGGAGGGCGGACTGCAGGTCTACTGGGCAGAGCATCTGCAGGCGTTCAGTCAGAGTACGGAACCGCTGAAGACGCTGTTCCCGGAGGGCGGCTTTGCCCTGCACGGTAACTCGAAAGTGTTTGGTTCGGTGGGGATTGCGCTGGCGCTCTACTTCACTGCCGCGCCGGAAAACCGCGTCAAGGTCGCCGGTCTGCTGATCCCTGCCACCCTGACCGCGATGCTGGTCGGGATCACCGAGCCGCTGGAGTTCACCTTCCTCTTCATCTCGCCGCTGCTGTTCGCCGTTCACGCGGTGCTGGCGGCGACTATGGCGACGGTGATGTACATCTGCGGGGTGGTAGGCAACTTCGGCGGCGGCCTGCTCGATCAATTCTTGCCGCAAAACTGGATCCCAATGTTCCATCACCACGCTTCGATGATGTTCATTCAGATAGGCATCGGCCTCTGTTTCACCGCCCTCTACTTCGTAGTCTTCCGCACCCTGATCCTGCGTCTGAACCTGAAGACGCCTGGCCGGGAAGAGAGCGAAATCAAGCTCTACAGCAAGGCCGATTACCAGGCGGCACGAGGTAAAACCACGGCCGCCGCCGCGCCAGAGACCCGGCTGGGTCAGGCCGCTGGCTTCCTGCAGGCCCTCGGCGGCGCCGACAACATTGAAAGCATCAACAACTGCGCCACCCGACTGCGCATCGCGCTGGTCGATATGGCGAAAACGCAAAGTGACGACGTCTTTAAAGCGCTGGGCGCCCACGGGGTAGTACGCCGCGGCAACGGGATTCAGGTCATCGTCGGCCTGCACGTTCCCCAGGTGCGCGACCAGCTGGAAAACCTGATGAAAGATTCTCTTTCGACCGAACATACCACCATGACGGAGGCAGTATCATGAAAAAATTCTCAGTTGTTATCGCAGGCGGCGGCAGCACCTTCACCCCGGGCATTGTCCTGATGCTGCTGGCAAACCAGGATCGTTTTCCGCTGCGGTCGCTGAAATTTTACGACAACGACGGCGCGCGCCAGGAGACCATCGCCGAGGCGTGCAAAGTGATCCTCAAAGAGCAGGCGCCGGAGATTGAGTTCAGCTATACCACCGATCCGCAGGCGGCGTTTACCGATGTTGATTTTGTCATGGCGCATATCCGCGTCGGGAAATATCCGATGCGTGAACAAGATGAGAAAATCCCGCTACGCCACGGCGTGCTGGGCCAGGAGACCTGCGGACCGGGCGGGATCGCCTACGGTATGCGCTCTATCGGCGGCGTGCTGGAGCTGGTGGATTATATGGAAAAATATTCGCCGAACGCCTGGATGCTTAACTACTCCAACCCGGCGGCGATTGTGGCGGAAGCCACTCGTCGTCTGCGGCCGAACGCCAAAATCCTCAACATCTGCGATATGCCGATCGGCATTGAAGGGCGGATGGCGCAGATTGTCGGCCTCAAAGACCGTAAACAGATGCGCGTGCGCTACTACGGCCTCAACCACTTCGGCTGGTGGACGTCGATTGAGGACCTCGACGGCAATGATTTGATGCCGAAACTGCGCGAATATGTGGCGAAATACGGCTATGTGCCGCCCTCGAACGATCCGCACACCGAGGCCAGCTGGAACGACACCTTTGCCAAAGCGAAAGATGTGCAGGCGCTGGATCCGCAGACCATGCCGAATACCTACCTGAAATATTATCTGTTCCCGGACTATGTGGTAGCCCACTCCAACCCGGAACGCACCCGCGCCAATGAGGTGATGGATCATCGGGAGAAAAACGTCTTCAGCGCCTGCCGGGCGATCATCGCCGCCGGGAAATCCACCGCCGGCGATCTGGAGATTGACGAGCATGCCTCCTATATCGTCGATCTGGCGACGGCTATCGCCTTTAACACGCAGGAAAGGATGCTGCTGATTGTGCCGAACAATGGCGCGATCCATAACTTTGACGCCGACGCGATGGTGGAGATCCCTTGTCTGGTAGGCCACAACGGACCGGAGCCGCTGACGGTAGGCGACATCCCGCATTTCCAGAAAGGGCTGATGAGCCAGCAGGTGGCAGTGGAAAAACTGGTGGTCGATGCCTGGGAACAGCGCTCTTACCACAAGCTGTGGCAGGCGATTACCCTGTCGAAAACCGTGCCGAGCGCCTCGGTGGCGAAAGCGATCCTCGACGACCTCATTGCCGCCAACAAAGATTATTGGCCTGAGCTGCATTAATCCCCGTTGTACTACCGGCGCCCTGCGGGGCGCCGGTTCTTCTCCCCGGTTCCTGATTTACGCTATGCTGAAGCCTGCAGCGCGATGAACAAGGAACTGTAATGAAAATCTCCCGCCTCGGCGAAGCGCCGGATTACCGCTTTTCGCTGGCTAACGAACGCACCTTTCTGGCATGGATCCGCACGGCGCTCGGTTTTCTCGCCGCCGGCGTCGGCCTTGACCAGTTAGCGCCGGACTTTGCCACGCCGCTGATCCGTGAAATTCTCGCCCTGCTGCTGTGTCTCTTTGCCGGCGGCATGGCCATCTATGGCTATCTGCGCTGGCTGAATAACGAGAAGGCGATGCGTCTCAAGCAGGACCTTCCCTATACCCGCACGCTGCTGGTAATTAGCATTCTGCTGCTGGCGGTGGTGGCCGCGGTGATGCTGCTGGTGGTGTATGGCGGATAAACGCCGGGCGCGGCGGGAAAGCGATCCCGGTCTTCAGCCAGAGCGCACCTCGCTGGCCTGGTTTCGCACCCTGTTGGGCTACGGCGCGCTGATGGCGCTGGCGATTAAGCACAGCTGGCACCGCGCCGGCCTGCCGTTCTGGCTGTCGATCGGCGTGCTGGCGATTGTGGCGGTGATCCTCTGGGGCTATACCCGCCGTCGTCATCTGATGGATGTCGACGATAGCGATTTTTTACAGCCGCGGGCGGTTCGTGACAAATTTTTGATCGCACTCGCAGTACTTTCTCTGGCATTCCTGTTTGCTGTTACTCACCTTCAACCGATCGTTTTATTCATTAGGGATATGTCATGACAGGATGTCCGGCGAATTTGCCTCTCACTCATGCCCCCGGCCAGCAACATGACACTCCCTTTCAGGCTGTCGTGGTGGAGGCGCATCATTGCCATCAACCGCAGGCGTTCTATGCGCAGCTTCGTCAACAGGGGCTCACCGCTATCCATTTTATTCCGCAGCTAGCGGCCGGCGACGCCGCGCTTTGGGGAGAGTTTCTCTGCGCAGTCTTTCACCGCTGGGTGCGGGAAGATATTGGGCGCATCAATATTTTACTGTTTAGCGAGACGCTGAGCGCCTGGTGCGGCGAGACGCTGACCCAGCCAGGCGCGCCGGCGGCCAACAGCACCTGCTACGGCTGCCCGTGGCTGCGCCTGTGCCGCTGTGGCGAACAGGAAGACCCGCTGTGCGCGGGTTACCGGCAGTTCTACGATTTTAGCGGGCCTTATATGCGAGTGATGCGGGACCTGCGGCGACAGCAGCGGCCGCCAGAGGCGCTGATGCCGCTGCTGCGCTAAAGATTAGCGCCCCTTCGCCAGGTACTGCGCCATCTCCTCCTCCGGCACCATGCCGCCGCCGGTGGCCCACACCAGGTGGGTGGCCTGCTGCAGCTGTTGCTCACTCAGCCCCTGCAGCTGATGGTACGCTTTGCTGGCGCAGACCCGCTGCGGTCCGGCCATCCCGGCCAGCGCGGAGGGTTCAAGGCGGATATTTTCCGCTGCCGCCAGCCAGCCCAGCATGTCATACATCGTCTGGTCGTCAAGGGTATAGAACCCGTCGAGCAGGCGCTCCATTGCCCGGCCAACGAACCCGGACGCCCTGCCGACCGCCAGACCGTCGGCCGCGGTCAGGTTATCAATGCCTAAATCCTGCACCGCTATCTGGTCGTGGAGCCCGGTATAGACGCCGAGCAGCATGCATGGCGAATGGGTCGGTTCGGCGAACAGGCAGTGAACGTGGTCGCCGAAGGCCAGCTTCAGGCCAAATGCCACGCCGCCGGGGCCGCCGCCGACGCCGCACGGCAGATAGACGAACAGCGGGTGATCGGCATCGACCACGCGCCCTGCTTGCGCGAACTGCGCTTTCAGGCGCTCGCCGGCTACGGCATAGCCGAGGAACAGCGTGCGCGAGTTTTCATCATCGATAAAAAAGCAGTTCGGATCGGATTCCGCTGCCTTGCGCCCCTGTTCGACCGCCACGCCATAGTCCTCTTCATACTCAACCACCGTTACGCCGTGGCTGCGCAGTTTGGCTTTTTTCCACGCCCTGGCATCGGCGGACATATGCACCGTGACTTGAAAACCAATGCACGCGCTCATGATGCCGATTGACATCCCAAGGTTGCCGGTGGAGCCGACGGCGATGCTGAACTGGCTAAAGAACTGTTTAAACTCCGGCGTCAGCAATTTGCGATAATCGTCTGCGGTCGTCAGCAGCCCGGCTTCCAGCGCCAGCTTTTCCGCATGGGTCAGCACTTCATAAATCCCACCGCGCGCCTTAATGGAGCCCGAAATCGGCAGATGGCTGTCTTTTTTCAGCAGCAGTTCGCCGCTAATTGGCTGGCCGAATTTTTGCTCAAGACTGCGTTTCATTGCCGGAATGGCAACCACTTCTGATTCGATAATCCCGCCGCTCGCGGCGGTTTCCGGGAAGGCTGCCGCCAGATAGGGCGCGAAGCGCTGAAGGCGGGCATGGGCGTCTTGCACATCGTCGGCGGTCAGACCGACGTAAGGCAACCCCTCCGCCAGGGTGGTGGTTGCCGGGTTAAACCAGGTGGTTTCTTTCAGGGCGATCAGATCCTGCACAAGCGGGAAGGTCGCGGTTAAGGTGGTCAGGTCAGCGTGTTTCATCATACGTCTCTTTGCGCTCAGATAATGAAAGAAAGCAGGAAGGTGGCGGCCAGTGCAAGTAGCGACGCGATAAATGTCGCTGTCGTGTAGTACTTGAACGTTTCACTGAGGCTGGCGCCGCAGTACTGTTTTACCAGCCAGAACAGGGAATCGGTGACGATCGTGCAGCCAATGGCGCCGGAACCGATGGCAATGGCGATGATCTCCGGGCTTACGCCGGGATAAAGCGGCAGCATCGGGGCAACGATGGCGGTAGCGCCCATCATCGCCACGGTGGCGGAGCCAACGGCGGCGTGCAGGATAAGCGCCACCAGCCAGGCCAGCAAAATCGGGTGCATATCAAGGTTCGACAGGATCACCGCGAGGCTATCGGCCAGGCCGCTGGATTTCAAAATCGCGTTGAATGCGCCGCCGGCGCCGATAATCAGCAGGATGTTGGCGATGGAACCAAAGCCGTTTTCGGTATGAGTCAGCAGAACGCCCATCCCCATTTGCCGACGGATGCCGAGCATGTAATAGGCGACAAAGACGGCGATAAACATCGCGGTGATGGGGTTGCCGATAAATTCCAGCACTGTATACAGCGTGCCGCCTTTCGCCATATTCAGTTCAGCGACGGTTTTCACCAGCATCAGGCCAATCGGTAACAGCACGGTAAACAGCGTAGCGCCGAGCGACGGCAGCGTCGATTCTTCGCGAACGTCGAGGTTGGAAAACTCGGCTGGCACTGGTTTAAACGGCAGGCGGTTGCCGAGCAGCCTGAGGAACAGCGGGCCGCCGACCAGCGAGGCGATCAGACCGACCAGCAGGCCATAGACGATAACCGTCCCGATATCAGCCCCCAGTTTATTCGCCACGAACAGCGCGGCCGGATGCGGCGGTACCACGCAGTGCACCGCCATCAGCGCGGTACACAGCGGAATAGCCAGCTTCAGCAGCGAAGTATTGGTTTTTTTGGCGATGGAGAATGCCAGCGGGATCAGCAGCACCACCCCGACTTCGACAAACAGGGTAATGCCGCAGATCAGGCCGACCAGCACCATAATCACATCCGCCGACAGCCAGCGGCAGCGCTGGAGCGTCAGGCCGATGCGCTCCGCCGCGCCGGAGACCTCCATCATCTTGCCGAGAATGGTGCCGAGACCGATCACCGCCGCCAGGAAGCCCAGCGTACCGCCGATCCCGCTCTCAATGGCGTTGACCATCTCCAGCGGGCCCATCCCCATCATCGCCCCGACGAAAAAGCTCGCCAGCAGCAGCGCCAGAAACGGATGAAACTTCAGTTTGACGATGGTTAATACAATTAACACGATGCTAATCAGCAATGTGCTCACAACCCAAATTTGCGATTCCATACCCCACCTCGCCGTAAGTAACGTGTGGTTATTGAACAGAAACTCGGCATGGGCTGACAAACGATATAAATGACCTTTCAGATGAGCCAAATTGAATCAAAAAGGTGATTTAGCTCTAAAAGTGACCTCTAAATATGCTATAGGTCAAATTACCTCATCCTTTAGCGGAAGTTCCGGCGTTATTTTTTTATCATCCAGACTCCCTTTTATCGCCAGGAGCGCAGAATGGATGTGCTAAAAACCTTAGGTACCCGGTTGCTGAACGGCTGGCAGCTCTCCAGGCTGTCGACGTTTGAGGTGGCGGCGCGGCACGAGTCGTTCGCCCTTGCCGCCGACGAGCTGGCGCTCACCCCAAGCGCCGTCAGTCACCGGATTAATCAGCTGGAAGAGGAGCTGGGGATCCAGCTCTTTGTCCGCTCGCACCGCAAAGTGGAGCTGACGCGTGAAGGGAAGCGCGTTTACTGGGCGCTGAAGGCGTCGCTGGATGGTCTCAATCAGGAGATTCTGGACATCAAAAACCAGGAGCTCTCCGGCAGTCTGACGGTCTACTCGCGGCCCTCTATCGCCCAGTGCTGGCTGGTGCCGGCGCTGGGGGATTTCAGTCGCCGCTACCCGGCCATCTCGCTGACCGTGCTGACCGGCAACGATAACGTCAACCTGCAGCGGGCGGGTATCGATCTGGCAATCTATTTTGATGACGCGCCGTCGTCGCAGCTAAGCCACCATTTTCTGATGGATGAGGCGATCGTGCCGGTATGTACGCCGTATTACGCCCGCCAGCTGCAGTTAACGTCAAATCCTGCCAGTCTGCGCCACTGTACGCTGCTTCACGATCGCCAGGCATGGAGCAATGATTCCGGCACCGATGAATGGTTCAGTTGGGCACAACAATTTGGGATTGAACTGCCGCAATCGTCGGGCATTGGCTTCGATCGTTCTGATTTAGCGGTGATTGCGGCGATGAATCATGTCGGGGTAGCGATGGGGCGTAAACGGCTGGTGCAGAAGCGGTTAGAGAGTGGGGAGTTGATCGCCCCGTTCGGCGATATGACGCTGAAATGCCATCAGCATTATTACGTGACCACCCTGCCGGGCCGTCAGTGGCCGAAAATCGACGCCTTTATCGAGTGGCTGCATAGCCTGACCTGAAAAAGAGCCGGGCTATCCCTCGGTGTTGTTAGGGAGGCCGGGTAAGGCGTGCGCCGCCACCCGGCAAAATGACGGCACTGCGCTTGCGCGGGCCGGCAGACGACCAGTCCGGTAGCCCGGATAAGGCGTCAGCCGCCAGCCGGTGAACCACCGCCGCGCTTATACCGGCTGCTGATGGTGGGTGAAGCGCGAGGCCAGCGGCAGCCAGCACAGCAGAATCAACAGGCCCATCAGCATCATCAGCAGGCCGAGGCTGCCCTGACCGGTTTGCGGCATCATCGCCGACAGCCAGGCCAGCACGCCGGAGCCGATATTCTGCAAGCCGCCCACCAGCGCCCCGGCGGTTCCGGCGAGGAACGGGAACGGCTCCATCGTGCCGCTGGTGGCCAGCGGGAACAACATCCCGGCGCCGAAGAAGAACAGCGCCGCAGGCACCAGCAGGGTCCAGACGGTCATGATGCCCAGCAGTCCAGGGATCCACATCATCAGACCCGCCAGCAGGCAGCAGATCACCGACTGCCACATCAGGGTCGGGAAACGCTTGTTGGGGCGGCCGGCAAACCACGCCCCGAAGAACGCCGCCGGGATCGGCAGAATAAACAGAATACTCACCGCCATGCTGCTCAGGCCGAGCACCGCGCCCATCAGCACCCCGGAGCAGGCTTCGAATACCGCAATCCCCGCCAGGCCGCCGATCAGCATCAGCAGATAGCAGTTAAAGGCGCCGGTGCCGAACAGCGTTTTGTAGCTGGCCAGAAGTTTGGTGCGCGGCGCCCCTTCCGGGCGCGTTTCCGGCATCCACTTCGCCATGCTGAAGGTCACCCCGGCGCACAGGACCAGCAGGAAAGCGTAGCAGGCGCGCCAGCTCCACAGGGTGTCGAGGATGCCGCCGAGCAGCGGGGCAATCAGCGGGCTGACCAGAATACCCATATTTAACAGGCTATTGGCATGACGCAGCTGAGCGCCTTCGTACAGGTCGCGGGGCAGGGTACGCGCCATCACGCCGCCGACCCCGGTGCCCATCCCCTGCATGGCGCTGGCGGCGATCAGCACTGGCAGGCTATGGGTGGTAATAGCTACCAGCGTCGCCAGCATAAAAATCGACATCCCGACGAGGATCACCGGGCGGCGACCGACGCGGTCAGAGAGCGGGCCGTAGAACAGCTGTGAAATACCGTAGGTCAGCAGATAGGCCGCCATCACGCTTTGTACCGCCCCTTCGCGGACGTTCAGCGCGACCGCCATGTCGGCGATGGCCGGAATATAAATGGTCTGCGCCATCTGGCCGACGGCCACCAGCAGTACCAGCATCAACAACAAATTGAAGTTCTTATGCCGTTTCATGTCGATGAATACTTTGTGAGTAAAGAGAAATGAAGAATATGTGACTACCACATCCCGTAAACGATGGAGGAATCTACCATATTAAAATGACAGAACAACTGCAAAGTGCCGATTGTTGAGGGAATTCCAGGCAGATTATGTAAACAGGAACGGCAACTAATGTTGCCATCTCAGGCTACGCCAGGCGCAGGAGGATCGCCCCGGCGGCAATCCCGCAGGCGGCCACGATGCGCAGCGGCATCAGTTGCTCTTTCAGGACGATAAAGGCGATCAGCGCGCCGAAGAGAATGGATGTTTCACGCAGCGCGGCGACCACCGCCAGCGGGGCCTGGGTCATCGCCCATAGCGCCAGGCCGTAGGAGCCCATGGTGCCGATCCCGCCGAGGATGCCTTTTTTCCAGTGCTGACGTAAATAACGACTGGCCTCACGCCGTCGCGCCACCATCGCCCAGCACAGCAGGCAGAAGCCGTTCATAAAAAAGGTCCACAGGGTGTAGCCCAGCGCCGAGCCCGCCAGCCGGACGCCGGTGCCGTCCACCAGCGTATAACCGGCGATAAAGCAGGCGTTGATCAGCGCCAGCACGATGCCTTTGCGCGAGCTGGCGCGGCCGTTAAAGGCCATCGCCAGAATCGCCAGGCAGATGACGCCGATACCCAGCCAGGCCAGCGGCGACAGACGATCGCCGAGGAACAGCACGCTTATCGCCGCCACCAGCAGCGGCGCAGTGCCGCGCATCAGCGGATAGGTCTGGCTCATATCCGATACCTGGTAGGTCTTCGCCACCAGCACCGTATACACCACCTGTAACGCGCACGACGCCAGCAGATAGGGGGCGCTGACCAGCGCGGGCTGCGGGGCAAAGGGGAGCATCACCAGGGCGATCAGCGCGGCCGAGCCGCTGACGCCGATCGCCGCGTAAATTTTATCGCCGCTGGCTTTGACGATAGCGTTCCAGCTGGCGTGCAGCAGGGCGGCGAACAGCAAAATGCAGAATACGGAGAGGGTCATCGCAGACAGGTTCAACAGTGAAGGTCACCGGAATGTAACACGCGCCCGCGCTGCCTGCCAGCGGGGGGTTAAAGCGAACAAAACAGGCGATGCGTCACCCGCGGTTCATCGTACACCGGGCGAAAACCAAGCCTTTCATAAAAGGGCCAGGCCTGCGCCGGGGCATGGGTGTTGAGAAAGTCGAACCAGGCGCTGGAGTGGGTGATAACCGAGACCAGCAGCTGCTGGCCGATGCCCCGGCGACGATAGCGTTCGCTGATGTAGAGGTGGCGAATGCGCCCAGCAGCGTTTCGCCCGGCGCGTTAAAGCGGTTTTTGCCGCTCTGCCAGTTTTCCGCCAGGCGGCGCAGCATATTGAAATGCTGTTCAAGGCTTTCAATTCGTAGCGCCGCGAACCCCGGGGCATCCGGCGTCGTGGCAGCAATTAACAGGGGTGGCATAGCATCCTCCATCAAGTCATCCCGGGACGCCCGGCGGGCGCCTGCAGGGGGGCGGTTTCCCGCCCCCCTCAGGTGCGACTTGAACCTGAATCAGCGGAACTGTTTCAGGACTGCATCAAGTAGTTGCAACACAGCAACCATGAGTTTCAGGATCAAAATAATAATATCCATTCCGCCCATACGCGCGTCTCCTGTGGTTAAGGAGCACAATAAGCTGACGTACCTTTCCGCTGCCCGTTGCCAGCTTATCCCTGCCTGTCGCCGGCGGCGTCTGCCCTGGCCGATAGTTCGTCCTTTCCATGAACGGCTTCCCGGCCCGCCGCCTGCAACGACAGGGGTGCGCAGCGCTGAGCCACGCGTTGCCGCGCGGGCCAGTGACTGCACGTTGTTGACGTAACACAGTGTGCTCTCTCGGGGTTAAGGCACTGACGGCACCACCCGTTTCAGCCAGGACTTCGTTGCGCCGGTCAAACTTGCGGCCCCCGAATGGCACAAAGTGAACACACCCAGTATAGATAAGCACTGTATGGATGAACAGTATTTTTTGGACAAATCCGCCCCTCTCATCCATACTCTATGACAGAGAAAAACCGACCTTAAATTGCGCGAACTGCAGCGATCGCGTATACTTTTGGCGTTGACGTAATACAGTGTGCTTGCGGCTACCACCTGTAACCATGCTGATAAAAACCTCGCTCCGGCGGGGTTTTTTGTTTTCTGTCCTTTTGCGCCGAACTGTGATCTTTCGCGCAAATTTTCGTGGATGAAAATAAATCCATTGTGAAAACGTAAAACCTGTGTTTGTATAAATTCAGCTTATTTTTCGACACAACAGGTCCCTAATGAACGCAACCCTGATCGCTTCGACCCTACTAAAAACCGCGCCAGCCGCGGTGGTCGTCGTGTCTGTGGTGGTCGTCGTCGGCAATGCGCCGTAGGGTCCGGAACAACACGAATTCCAAACCCCGCCGGCGCAAACCGAGCGGGGTTTTTTGTTGGCGAGCCCCCCGGTAAAGTCGGCCCAGAAGAAAAGGACTGGAGCATGGCAAGTTCGGGCACCACATCAAACACAATGCGCTTTACCGGCGCGCAGCTGGTTGTTCATTTACTGGAGCGCCAGGGTATCACTATGGTCAGCGGCATTCCGGGCGGCTCCATCCTGCCTATCTACGATGCCTTAAGCCAGAGCACGCAGATCCGCCACATCCTGGCGCGCCATGAGCAGGGCGCGGGCTTTATCGCCCAGGGGATGGCGCGTACCGAAGGCAAGCCGGCGGTCTGTATGGCCTGCAGCGGCCCGGGGGCGACGAACCTGGTGACGGCGATCGCCGATGCCCGCCTGGATTCGATTCCGCTGGTCTGCATCACCGGCCAGGTACCGGCCTCGATGATCGGTACCGACGCCTTCCAGGAAGTGGACACCTACGGCATCTCTATCCCCATCACCAAACATAACTATCTGGTGCGCGACATTGCCGAGCTGCCGCAGGTGATCAGCGACGCCTTCCGTATTGCCCAGTCCGGGCGTCCCGGGCCGGTGTGGATAGACATTCCTAAGGACGTGCAGTCGGCGACCATTGAGCTGGAAGCGCTGCCTGAGCCTGGCGAGCGCGCCCCGGCACCGGCATTCGCGCCTGAAAGCGTGCGTGAAGCGGCGGCAATGATCAACGCGGCGAAACGCCCGGTACTGTATCTGGGCGGCGGGGTGATTAACGCGCCGCAGGCGATCCGTGAGCTGGCGGAAAAAGCCAACCTGCCGACCACCATGACCTTAATGGCGCTGGGCATGCTGCCGAAGGCGCACCCGCTGTCGCTGGGGATGCTGGGGATGCACGGCGCGCGCAGCACCAACTTCATTCTGCAGGAGGCGGATTTACTGATTGTTTTAGGCGCCCGTTTTGATGACCGGGCGATTGGCAAGACCGAGCAGTTCTGCCCGAACGCGAAGATTATCCACGTCGATATCGACCGCGCCGAACTGGGCAAAATTAAGCAACCGCACGTGGCGATTCAGGGCGATGTGGCGGAAGTCTTAGCCCAGCTGAACCCGCAGATTGAGGCGCAGCCGCGCGAGGAATGGCGCCAGCTGGTGGCCGACTTGCAGCGCGAATTCCCCTGCGCCATCCCGCAGGAAAGCGACCCGCTCTCCCATTACGGCCTGATTAACGCCGTGGCCGCCTGCGTGGATGATGAAGCGATCATCACTACCGACGTTGGCCAGCACCAGATGTGGACGGCGCAGGCCTACCCGCTCAATCGTCCGCGCCAGTGGCTGACCTCCGGCGGCCTCGGCACCATGGGCTTCGGCCTGCCGGCGGCGATCGGCGCGGCGCTGGCGAATCCGCAGCGTAAGGTTATTTGTTTCTCCGGCGACGGCAGCCTGATGATGAATATTCAGGAGATGGCCACCGCCGCCGAAAATCAGCTGGATGTAAAAATTATCCTGCTGAACAACGAAGCGCTGGGGCTGGTGCACCAGCAGCAGAGCCTGTTCTATCAGCAGGGCGTTTTTGCCGCCACCTATCCGGGGATGATTAACTTTATGCAGATTGCCGCCGGTTTCGGCCTGCAAACCTGTGATTTAAATAATGAAGTCGATCCGCAGGCGGCGCTGCAGGCGATTATCGACCGTCCGGGGCCGGCGCTGATCCACGTGCGCATCGACGCACAGCAGAAAGTGTATCCGATGGTACCGCCGGGTGCGGCCAATACTGAAATGGTGGGGGAATAAGCCATGCAAAAACAATGTGATAACGTCATTCTGGAACTCACCGTCCGCAACCATCCCGGCGTCATGACCCACGTGTGCGGGCTTTTTGCCCGTCGCGCGTTTAACGTCGAAGGCATTCTCTGTCTGCCAATTCAGGGCAGCGAACACAGCCGCATCTGGCTGCTGGTAAATGATGACCAGCGACTGGGGCAGATGATTAGCCAGATTGAAAAGCTGGAGGATGTCACCAAAGTGGCGCGTAACCAGTCCGATCCCACCATGTTTAACAAAATTGCGGTGTTCTTCGAATAGCGCTCAAGGCTTGAACAGCCACGCGCTTATCGCTAAGGTAAGCGCCTTTACCGGATGACGCTGCGCTTATCCGGCCTACAAGCAGTGAATCCGTAGGCCGGATAAGGCGTTTACGCCGCCATCCGGCGTTTTCAGGCACCAGGACACACCATGACCACCATCGCCCTTATTGACGATCATTTGATTGTCCGCTCCGGCTTTGCTCAGCTGCTGGGGCTGGAAGCTGATTTTCAGGTTGTCGCCGAATTTGGTAGCGGCCGCGAGGCGCTGACGGGGCTACCGGGGCGCGGCGTGCAGGTCTGTATCTGCGATATCTCAATGCCGGATATTTCCGGGCTGGAGCTGCTCAGCCAGCTGCCGAAGGGGATGGCGACCATCATGCTGTCGGTACACGATAGCCCGGCGCTGATCGAGCAAGCGTTGAATGCCGGCGCGCGCGGCTTCCTGTCGAAACGCTGCAGCCCCGATGAACTTATCGCCGCGGTACGCACGGTGGCGGCGGGCGGTTGCTATCTCACGCCGGATATCGCCATGAAGTTGGCCGCCGGGCGCCAGGATCCGCTCACCAAACGCGAGCGTCAGGTGGCGGAAAAGCTGGCGCAGGGCATGGCGGTGAAAGAGATTGCCGCCGAGCTCGGTCTGTCGCCGAAAACCGTCCACGTACACCGCGCCAACCTGCTGGAAAAGCTGGGCGTCAGCAACGACGTTGAGCTGGCGCGCCGCATGTTCGATAGCTGGCAATGAAGGCCGTCGTCTCACGATTGCTGTCGGTCATCGGCTGCGCCTTTATCTTCGCGGCCGCCTGGTTCTGCCTGTGGAGCATCAGTCTGCATCTGGTGGAACGCGCGGATTTAGCGGTGCTGCTGTTTCCCTTTGGCCTGCGGCTGGGGTTAATGCTGCAATGCCCCCGCGGCTACTGGCCAGTGCTGCTGGGAACCGAGTGGCTGCTTATCTTATGGCTGGCGCAGGAGGTGGCGCTGGCGCACCCGATAATTTTGATGACCGGTAGCCTGCTGACTCTGCTGCCGGTGGCGTTGATCTCGCGCTACCGGCAGCAGCGCGACTGGCTGACGCTGCTGCGTCAGGGCGGGGCGTTAATGGCCGCCGCGCTGCTGCAATCGCTGCCGTGGCTGGCGGAGGGGGACGAGGGGCTTAACGCCCTGCTGTTGACGCTGACCGGCGGCCTGACGCTGGCGCCGACCTGCCTGGTTTTCTGGCACTATCTTACCAGCACCGTCTGGCGGCCGCTGGGGCCGGCGCTGGTGGCGCAGCCGGTTAACTGGCGCGGGCGGCATCTGATCTGGTATCTGCTGTTATTCACCATTAGCCTGTGGCTGCAGCTTGGCCTGCCCGCCGAGCTCTCCCGCTTTACCCCGTTTTGTCTGGCGCTGCCGATTATCGCCCTCGCCTGGCACTACGGCTGGCAGGGCGCGCTGATCGCCACCCTGATGAACGCTATCGCCTTGATTGCCAGCCAGACCTGGCACGATCACCCGGTCGATTTATTGCTTTCCCTGCTGGCACAGAGCCTCACCGGGCTGCTGTTGGGGGCGGGGATCCAGCGGCTACGCGAGCTGAACCAGTCATTACAAAGCGAGCTGGCGCGTAATCGTCGGCTGGCGGAACGCCTGCTGGAGACCGAAGAGAGCGTGCGGCGAGACGTCGCCCGCGAGCTCCATGATGATATCGGCCAGACCATCACCGCGATCCGCACCCAGGCCGGGATCGTACAGCGGCTGGCGCCGGACAACGCCAGCGTGCGCCAGAGCGGTCAGCTGATAGAACAGCTGTCGCTGGGAGTTTACGACTCGGTGCGTAGACTGCTAGGCCGTCTGCGTCCGCGTCAGCTCGACGACCTGCCGCTGGAGCAGGCGGTACGTTCGTTGATGCGCGAGATGGAGCTGGAGGACCGCGGCATTGTCAGCCATCTCGACTGGCGGATTAACGAGGCGGGACTGAGCGAGAACCAGCGCGTGACGCTGTTTCGCGTTTGCCAGGAGGGGCTGAATAATATCGTCAAGCACGCCAGCGCCAGCGCTGTCACTCTGCAGGGCTGGCAGCAGGATGAGCGACTAATGCTGGTGCTGGAAGATGACGGTTGCGGCCTGCCGCCGGGGTCGAATCTGCAGGGGTTCGGCCTGACCGGCATGCGCGAGCGCGTGACCGCCCTGGGCGGCACACTGACGATCTCCTGCACCCATGGTACCCGGGTGTGCGTCAATCTACCGCTGCGTTACGCCTGAGAGGATCGCCTATGTTCGCCTTTTTAAAAGCCCCGCCGGACGCTGCGCCGATAAGCGATAAACGCGAGCTTGATGCGCGTTATCGCTACTGGCGTCGCCATATCCTGTTGACCATCTGGCTGGGCTACGCGCTGTTCTATTTCACCCGCAAAAGCTTTAACGCCGCGGTCCCGGAAATTCTTGCCAGCAACGTCCTGACCCGCAGCGATATTGGCCTGCTGGCCACGCTGTTCTATATCACCTACGGGCTGTCGAAATTTTTCTCCGGTATCGTCAGCGACCGCTCCGACGCCCGCTATTTTATGGGGCTGGGGCTTATCGCCACCGGGGTGGTGAATATTCTGTTCGGTTTTTCTTCCTCACTATGGGCTTTCGCGCTGCTGTGGGCGCTGAATGCCTTCTTCCAGGGCTGGGGCTCGCCGGTGTGCGCCCGACTGCTGACGGCCTGGTATTCGCGGACCGAGCGCGGCGGCTGGTGGGCGCTATGGAATACGGCGCATAACGTCGGCGGCGCGCTGATCCCGATGGTGGTGGGAGCGGCGGCGTTGCACTACGGCTGGCGTGCCGGGATGACCATCGCCGGCTGTCTGGCGATCCTCGCCGGACTGTATCTGTGCTGGCGGCTGCGCGATCGCCCGCAGGCGGTGGGGTTACCCGCCGTGGGCGACTGGCGTCACGATGCGCTGGAAATCGCCCAGCAGCAGGAAGGCGCTGGGATGTCTCGTAAAGCGATCCTGACCCGCTACGTGCTGGCCAATCCCTACATCTGGCTGCTGTCGTTGTGCTATGTGCTGGTGTACGTGGTGCGGGCGGCGATTAACGACTGGGGCAATCTGTATATGTCGGAGACGCTCGGCGTCGATCTGGTGACCGCTAACTCGGCGGTGACCATGTTTGAGCTGGGCGGTTTTATCGGCGCGCTGGTGGCGGGGTGGGGCTCGGATAAGCTGTTTAACGGCAACCGTGGGCCGATGAACCTGATTTTCGCCGCCGGAATTTTGCTGTCGGTTGGCGGCCTGTGGCTGATGCCGTTCGCCAGCTATGTCATGCAGGCGGCCTGCTTCTTCACTACCGGTTTCTTCGTTTTCGGCCCGCAGATGCTGATCGGCATGGCGGCGGCGGAATGTTCGCATAAAGAAGCCGCCGGGGCGGCAACCGGGTTTGTCGGCCTGTTCGCTTATCTTGGCGCCTCGCTTTCCGGCTGGCCGCTGGCGCAGGTGATGGATATCTGGCACTGGACCGGATTCTTCGTGGTGATTGCGATTGCCGCCGGCATTTCCGCGCTGCTGCTGCTGCCGTTTTTAAACGCGCAGGCGCCGCGTACCGCCAGCGAAGCGTGATGTAGCTCACCCTTTCGCCGCGAACGGGGCAAAACTAAGAAATTTTCCCGGTTTTACCTGGACGCCGTCTCAGGCCAGACGGCGCGCTGGTTTTTACAATGCCTGGTTATTACGCAGGCATAAAAAATCAGCTCAGGAGATACCCATGCTGGCCTTTCTGAATCAGGTGCGCAAGCCGACCCTGGATCTGCCGCTCGATGTGCGGCGCAAAATGTGGTTCAAACCTTTCATGCAGTCCTATCTGGTGGTTTTCATCGGCTACCTGACCATGTACCTGATCCGCAAGAACTTTAACATCGCGCAGAACGACATGATCTCCACCTACGGGTTGAGCATGACGCAGCTGGGGATGATTGGCCTGGGCTTCTCCATCACCTACGGCGTGGGCAAGACGCTGGTCTCTTATTATGCCGACGGTAAAAACACCAAGCAGTTCCTGCCGTTTATGCTGATCCTCTCCGCCATCTGTATGCTGGGCTTTAGCGCCAGCATGGGGGCGGGTTCTACCAGCCTGTTCCTGATGATCGCCTTCTATGCGCTGAGCGGTTTCTTCCAGAGCACCGGCGGCTCGTGCAGCTATTCCACCATCACCAAGTGGACGCCCAGACGCAAACGCGGCACTTTCCTCGGCTTCTGGAATATCTCCCACAACCTCGGCGGCGCGGGCGCGGCGGGCGTGGCGCTGTTTGGCGCCAACTATCTGTTCGACGGCCATGTGATCGGCATGTTTATCTTCCCGTCGATTATTGCGCTGATCGTTGGCTTTATCGGCCTGCGCTACGGTAGCGACTCTCCGGAATCCTACGGCCTCGGCACGGCGGAAGAGCTGTTTGGCGAAGCGATCAGCGAAGAGGACAAAGAGACCGAAGAAAATGCGATGACCAAGTGGCAGATCTTTGTTGAGTACGTGCTGAAAAACAAAGTGATCTGGCTGCTGTGCTTCTCCAACATCTTCCTCTACGTGGTGCGTATCGGTATCGATCAGTGGTCCACCGTGTACGCCTTCCAGGAGCTGAAGCTGTCGAAAGAGGTGGCGATTCAGGGCTTTACCCTGTTTGAAGTCGGCGCGCTGGTTGGCACGCTACTGTGGGGCTGGCTGTCGGATCTGGCCAACGGCCGCCGCGCGCTGGTGGCCTGCATCGCGCTGGCGCTGATTATCGCCACCCTTGGGGTTTACCAACACGCCAGCAACCAGTACGTCTATCTGGCCTCGTTATTTGCGCTGGGCTTCCTGGTGTTTGGTCCGCAGCTGTTGATCGGCGTCGCCGCCGTCGGTTTCGTACCGAAAAAAGCGATCGGCGCCGCCGATGGGATCAAGGGCACCTTCGCCTATCTGATCGGCGATAGCTTCGCCAAACTGGGTCTCGGGATGATCGCCGACGGCACCCCGGTCTTCGGCCTGACCGGCTGGGCCGGCACCTTTGCGGCGCTGGACGCCGCCGCCGTCGGCTGTATCTGCCTGATGGCCATCGTGGCTATCTTTGAAGAGCGTAAAATTCGCCGCGAGAAAAAGAACCGTATTTTGCAGACCGCCTGATTCACCAGGTATTTGGTAACCTTGCCCGGCCTTCGCGCCGGGCTTTTTTATTTCTTGCGCATTATGCCAGGTCCGACAGTCGACAGCAGGCAAATTCCCATTATGATAGTCAGGCTGCGATTGGATGAGAGGATGCATGATCTGGATAGGACTGGCCACCCTGGTAGTGGTGTTTGTTGTGGGATTTCGGGTGCTTACCTCTGATTCACGCCGCGCGATCCGCCGCCTGAGCGAACGCCTCGGCATCACGCCTGTCCCGCTGGAATCGATGATCGATCAGCTGGGAAAAACCGCCGGTAATGAGTATTTGCGTTACCTGGAGCGGCCGAATGAAGCACATCTGCAGAACGCCGCCCAGGTGCTGCTGATCTGGCAGGTCGCGATTGTCGACGCCAGCGAAAAAAACCTGCATTACTGGTATCGCCTGATGCAAAAAGCACGTTTAGCGGCGCCGATTACCGACGCGCAGATCCGCCTGGCGCAAGGTTTTCTGCGCGAGCTGGACCCGGATGTGAGCGATTTACATAACCTACAGCAGCGCTACAACGACCTGTTTCTCCCGGAAGACGGCGTGCACTGGCTGCACTGATCTCATAGTTATTCGGCCTGGGGTTCATCGCTTTTTGTGCCGGATGGCGGCTGCGCCTTATCCGGCCTACGGTTTCCGCACTCGTCACTTGTAGGCCGGATAAGCGTAAGCGCCATCCGGCAGGATAACTACAGTAGGATTTTCAGGCCGTGTTTTTGTACGACGCTAAGCAATTTTAATGACATTCCGCTCGGTCGTTTAGCGCCAGTCTCCCATTTTTGCACGGTAGACACACTGGTATTCAGATAACGAGCGAACACGGGTTGGCTAACATTGAGTTGTTCACGTAGCGCTTTAATTTCAATGGGTTGAAGTGCGGCTACGCTACCGAGACATGATTCATCAAAATGGCGCATTGTTTCCTGTGGGATTGCGCCAACGCTGAATAGCCCCGACGCAGCGCTATGGATCGCTTCGAAAGCCGGGCTTTTGTATTTATTTTTTGCTGTCATCGCAAATCTCCACTAATTCTTTACTTTTAACTAAGGCCGTCGTTTTCTCTTCAGAGAGATTGGCATAGTGTTTTTGCTAACTCACGAAACCCCATTAATTCGCGATGGTTGATATTGGCCATATCCTGTTTGGCATATAGAAAGGTATAAAACCAATACTCTGCGCTTTTGGTAAGGATGATTGCGCGATCGCGATTCTTGTTGAGTCGCTTTTTATAAACCCCTCCTCCTAAATCAACCACTTTGCCCTGAAGCGCAGATTGAATTGCCTGATAGAGCTCGTCGTCGGAAATGCCATGAGAGCTAGCCTCTCTGGCGAACCATTTGGTTTTAAAGATACGCATTGCTGACATCCTGTCGTTAAAAGTATAGCACATAGTGCTATATTAAATTCTCCTGAGATTTGTTAAAGCGATAGCAAGCATCGTTTTTTTAAACATGCGAGCAGCTACTCACCCTCTTATGAAAAGCGAGAAGAGTTGCGAAAACGTTAAGTACGTCACATACAAAATGTTACACTGCGCAGCTTTCCGCCACTTTCTTCGCAGGTCACTCATGAGTCATTCAAATGAAACCAAACCCCATGCACGCGATCTCGCGCGGCCAAACTGGTCGGCGGTTTTCGCGGTTGCTTTCTGCGTCGCCTGCCTGATTACCGTTGAGTTTTTGCCGGTCAGCCTGCTGACGCCGATGGCGCTGGATTTAGGCATCTCCGAAGGGATGGCCGGGCAGTCGGTGACGACGACGGCATTCGTCGCGATGTTTTCCAGCCTGTTTATCACCACGGTGATAGGTAAAACCGATCGCCGCTACGTGGTTATCCTGTTTTCGCTGCTGCTGATCCTTTCCTGCCTGCTGGTATCTTTCGCTGATAGCTTCACCCTGCTACTGCTGGGGCGCGCCTGTCTGGGCCTGGCGCTCGGCGGCTTCTGGGCAATGTCGGCCTCGCTTACCATGCGTCTGGTGCCGATGCGCGTGGTGCCGAAAGCGCTATCGATTATTTTCGGCGCGGTATCAATCGCGCTGGTGATCGCCGCCCCGTTGGGCAGTTTCCTTGGCGGGCTTATCGGCTGGCGCAACGTCTTTAACGGCGCGGCGGTGATGGGCGTGCTGTGTACGCTCTGGGTGCTGAAAGCGCTGCCGTCGCTGCCCGGGGAATCGGCTTCTCAGCAGCAAAATATGTTTGGTCTGCTGAAGCGTCCGGGGGTGATGGCCGGAATGTGCGCCATTTTCATGGCCTTTGCCGGACAGTTCGCCTTCTTTACCTATATTCGCCCGGTGTACATGACCCTCGCCGGGTTTGATGTCGACGGCCTGACGCTGGTGCTGCTGAGCTTTGGTATCGCCAGCTTTATCGGTACCTCGCTCTCCTCGGTGCTGCTCAAGCGTTCGGTAAAAGCGGCGCTGGCGATCGCGCCGCTGGTGCTGACCGCCTGCGCGGTGGCGCTGGTGCTGTGGGGAGAGAGCAAAATCATCGCCTCGACGGTGGCGATTATCTGGGGCTTCGCGTTTGCGCTGATCCCGGTGGGGTGGTCAACGTGGATCACCCGTTCCCTCTCCGATCAGGCGGAAAAAGCCGGGTCGATTCAGGTGGCGGTGATCCAGCTGGCCAACACCTGCGGCGCCGCGGTCGGCGGCATTGCGCTTGACCACTTAGGGCTGCTGTCGCCGCTGGTGTTGTCAGGGATATTGATGCTGTTTACCGGCCTGCTGGTGGCGGCCAAAGTGAAGGTGAATTCACCCGCTTAAGGCCGCTCGCCTTTTGCCAGCCGGGCATTGATGTCGGCAATCACTTCCGGCAGGTCCGCCAGGGTATCAACCACATAATGCGCCCCGGCGGCATACAGTTTGCCTGCCGCCCGCTCGCGGCGGGTGGCGATTTCCGCTTTCGACATCGCCTGGTACTCCTCCCAGGTAGCGCCGAATTCGTTACCGGACACCGCCAGCCCGACGCTCCACATCCCGGCATGTAACCCTTCGCTGATGCCCGGCGCGGCATCATCGACCTTCACGCAGTGGGCCACATCGTCTATGCCCAGGGTAATCACGTTCTGCAGCGCCATCCACGGGCCCGGACGACCGCCGGCGGCAAGGTCATCGGTGGCGACCCAGTGGTCCGGGGCGTAGCCCTGGGCGGCAGCGGCCGGTACCAGCTTTTCCATCACCGGGCGCGGATAACCCGAGCAGGAGCCGATCTTCAGGCCCTTGGCGCGCAGCGTGGCGATGGTGTCGACCACGCCGGCAATCGGTGCGGAAAAATCGACAACCTTAGCGATTTGCAGCGGCATAAACGCGGCGTAGATCGCATCGATATCGGCGGCCGTCATCGCGCGGCCGAATTTGGCCTGCCAGCGGCTGTCGACAGAAGGGAGTTTGCCCAGCGCCTCAATGTGCTGCCATTTGCCAAGCCCCATCGGCACGCGGGCCTCTTCAAGGGTTATCTCAATATCGAAGGCCTGGCGGAAGGCCTCGACGAAGATTTGCGTCGGGGCGAAAGAGCCGAAGTCTACGGTGGTGCCTGCCCAGTCAAGGATCAGTGCGCTAATACGGTTCATGGCGGTTCCTTATTGTTTCCAGTACATGGCGTTGTCGATAGCCGCCAGCAGGGCGGTGATATCGGCGTCGTAGACTTCGCCAATGTTGCCGATGCGGAAGCAATCGCTTTGCGATACTTTGCCCGGATAGATAACGAAGCCCTGATCTTTCAGCTTCTGGTAGAAGGTGTGAAAGCGATACTGCGGCGCATCCGGTGAATAAAAGGCGGTAATGATCGGCGAGTGCAGGCTATCGTCGAGTAGCGGCCGGAAGCCGAGCGCGCGCATCCCGGCGACCAGCCGGCGCTGATTGTTGCGGTAGCGCTGATGGCGAGCGCTGACGCCGCCCTCCTGCGCCAGCTCTTTCAGCGCCTGGGCGAAGGCCAGCACGGTATGGGTCGGCGAGGTGAAGCGCCACTTGCCGTGGTTATCTTCCATGCAGCGCCACTGGGCGTACAGATCCAGTGATAGCGAGCGCGAACGGCCTTTGCAGGCGGCCAGCTCCGCTTCGCGGGCAATCACGAAGGCAAAGCCCGGTACGCCCTGAATGCATTTGTTGGCGGAGCTTATCAGGTAATCAATATTCAGCGCGGCGATATCCAACGGAATGCCGCCAAAGCTGCTCATCGCATCGACGATATAGCGTTTATCGTACCGTTTCGCCAGTTCGGCCACCTCTTCGATCGGATTCAGCATGCCGGTGGTGGTTTCGCTGTGTACCATCGCGATATGGGTGATCGCCGGGTCGTTCTGCAGGATCTGTTCGATCGCGGCCGCGTCCGGACGGGAGACTTCGCCGCAGTCGTAAGGGTGGCAGGCGATGCCCATCAGCTGCGCCATCTCAATCATACGCGCGCCATAGGCGCCATTGCTGACGATCAACACTTTGCCCTGTTCGCCGATGACGCTGCCGAGCACCGCTTCGACCGCGTAGCTGCCGCTACCCTGCAGCAGCACTGCGGTATAACCGTCGGCCGGGGTAGCCAACTGCACCAGCTGCTGGCGAATGGTCTGTACCACGCCGAGATTGTAATCATCATCCCAGGTGCAGCTATCGAACAACATTGCCTCTTTCACCGTACGGGTGGTGGTTAACGGGCCGGGGGTCAGCAGCAGGTAATTTCGTGAAGTCATTTGTCTCACCATTTGGTCTATACCAGATTTATAGTTATCATGGAGACAAAGCCGGGACAGGGTCAAAGGAAATGTGGCGCTGCAACAAAAAATTCATCTGGCTATGTATAATGAGCGCACGAAAAGTGGCAGTGAGTAAACATGAAATCACCCTCTGGCGAGATGCCGCAATACCTGATGATTAAGGCGCAGCTGCAGGCGCGTATTCAAAACGGCGCCCTCAAAAGCGGCGACAAGCTGCCTTCCGAGCGCGAGCTGTGCGCGCTGTTCAACACGACGCGGATTACGGTGCGTGAGAGCCTGGCGCAGCTGGAGGCCAGCGGCGTGATTTACCGCGCCGACCGCCGCGGCTGGTTTGTGACGCCGGAGCGTCTATGGCTGGATCCGACGCAAAATACCAACTTCCACAAGCTGTGTCTCGAGCAGGGTCGCGAACCGAAAACGGTGCTGCTTGATGGCCGCCTGGCTGCCGTGCCGCTGGATGTGATGGCGCCGCTGGCGCTGCAGCCCTTCGATCAGGTCTATTTGCTGACCCGGCTGCGCTATGCCGACGGCCGGCCGGTGTGCTACTGCGAAAACCACTGTCTGCCCGCGCGGGTGCCTGAGCTGCTGCGCCACGATCTCAACGGCAGTCTGACCGAGATTTATCAAACTCACTACGACCTGATCTATACCAGTATGCATCTGTCGTTTTATCCCACCTCAATGCCGCCGCAGGCCGCCGAGGCGCTGGGGGTGATGGAGGGGCGCCCGGCGCTGCTGTTGCGCAGGCTGAATTACGATCAGCACGGGCGTATTCTCGATTACGATATTGAATACTGGCGGCATGATAGCCTGCGGATCGAAGTCGATACCCATTGATTTTATTAGTTAAATTTTTTGATCTCCCCGGTGGCGCTAGCGCTTACCGGGGCTACGCATCCCGCTCGTTTTAACTCCTTCGACATACTTCTTTCATCGTTTTGTCATAAACCCTCGGTAGCGTGAAGCTAAATCTGGTCTACACCAGAATAACTAACTGCGATGAGGCTTACACGATGAAACTCTCCCGACTTGCTCTGCTGTCCCTGTTCGCGCTGACCAGCTCTCCGGTTTGGGCGGACGGCGTCGTCACGGTTTACTCCGCCGACGGCCTGCATGACGGCGATAACAGCTGGTATCAGAGCCAGTTCGCTGCCTTCACCAAAGCGACGGGCATCAAAGTGCAGTATGTGGAAGGCGGCTCCGGCGCGATCGTCGAGCGTCTGGCCAAGGAGCGCACCAATCCGCAGGCTGATGTGCTGGTCACGGTGCCGCCGTTTATCCAGCGCGCCGCGAAAGAGCAATTGCTGGCAACCTTTACCCCGCAGGGAAGCGTGCAGATCCCCGGCGCTAACGACCGTTACGCGCCGCTGGTGAACAACTATCTGACCTTCATCTATAACAGCCAGTTGCTGAAAACCGCGCCGGCCAGATGGCAGGATCTGCTGGATAGCCGCTACAAGAACAAGTTGCAGTACTCCACGCCGGGTCAGGCGGGCGACGGTACCGCGGTGATGCTGCAGGCGTTCCATAGCCTCGGCGGTAAAGACGCCGGTTTTGCGTATCTGGGTAAGCTGCAGGCCAATAACGTTGGCCCATCGGCCTCGACCGGTAAGCTGACGGCGCTGGTCAACAAAGGCGAGCTGTACGTCGCCAACGGCGATCTGCAGATGAACCTGTCGCAGATGGCGCGTAACCCGAACGTTAAAATTTTCTGGCCGGCGGATGACAAAGGCGAGCGCAGCGCGCTGGCGCTGCCCTACACCATCGGGCTGGTACAGAACGGACCGAACAGCGAAAACGGCAAAAAGCTGATCAATTTCCTGCTGGATAAACCGGCGCAATCCAGCGTCAGCGCGCGCTCCTGGGGCCTGCCGGTACGCAGCGATGTAGCGCCGGATGATGCTAACTTTAAGGCGGCGAAAGCGGCGCTCGACGGCGTGAAGAGCTGGGAACCTAACTGGGACGATGTCGCCGTATCGCTGTCGGCTGACATTGCCCGCTGGCATAAAGTGACCGATAGCGAGTAAGCCTGATGTTGATGAAAACCACCGTCACTTCTTCCCCGTCGCTGGCGGGGACGTCCGGGATCACCCTGGACTCGCTGCGCGTTTCATACCACGGCAACGTGGTCTTAAAACCGCTGTCATTGACCATTGAGCCCGGTGAGGTGCTGGCGCTGATTGGCCCTTCCGGTTCCGGGAAAACCACGGTGCTGCGGGCGATTGCCGGTTTTGTGCAACCGGCTGGCGGGCGGATCCTGATCGGCGATACGGACGTCACCCAGCTGCCGCCGTACAAACGCGGGCTGGCGATGGTGGTGCAGAACTACGCGCTGTTTCCGCATATGAAGGTGGAAGATAACGTCGCCTTCGGCCTGCGGGCGCAAAAGCAGCCCAGGGGGCTTATCGCCGAGCGGGTGACTGAAGCCTTAAAAATCGTCGGCATGGCGGATTACGCCACCCGCTACCCGCATCAGCTTTCCGGCGGCCAGCAGCAGCGCGTGGCGATAGCCCGCGCGATTGCCGTGCGTCCTCGGGTGCTGTTGCTTGATGAACCGCTGTCGGCGCTGGATGCGCAAATTCGCCATAACATGGTGGAAGAGATTGCCCGCCTGCATCGCGAACTACCGGAACTCACCATCCTCTACGTCACCCACGATCAGACCGAAGCGCTGACCCTGGCGGACAAAATCGGCATTATGAAAGACGGGTCGCTGATCGCCCACGGTGAAACGCACGAGCTGTACCACTATCCGCCGAACCGCTTTAGCGCCGAATTCCTCGGCCGCGCCAATATCCTGCAGGCGACGGCGCTGAAAGACAGCCCCGAGCCGGGGCTGGTTAGCGTGAGCTGTGGCGGCGGCCTGATTAACGCCTTCAGCCGTGGCGGCCTGCATGGCAACAACAAGCTGTTATGCATTCGCCCGCAGCACATGAGCCTGGCGCCGCGATCGGCAACTAGTAATCGTCTCAATGCTACCCTGACCTCGGTACATTGGCAGGGCGATCTGACGCATCTGCTGTGCGACGTCGCGGGCGAAGCGGTGCGGATTGTGATGACCCACGTGAACCCGCTGCCGCGCGCGGGGGACAAGCTGGCGCTCTACTTCGAACCTGGCGATGCGGTTCTGATCGAGGTGCAATGATGGCGCAAACCCTCACGCTTGCGCGTCCGGCGCGAAACTTACGGCCTTACCTGTGGCTGGCATTGCCGCTGCTGGTGCTGGCGACGCTGTTTTTCTATCCGCTACTGTTGATCGCCGAACAGGCATTACGTGACGCCAGCGGCAACCTGAGCCTCGAGACTTTCTGGCAGGTGATTGACTCAAAACGCTTTATTGGCGCGCTGCTCAATACCTTACAGATTGCAGTGTTCGCTACCCTTGGCTGTCTGGTGCTCGGCAGCGTGCTGGCGCTGATTCTGGTGTTTATTCCGTTCCCCGGCAGCCAACTGGTGGGCCGGGTCATTGATACTTTTATTGCGCTGCCGACCTTTCTTATCACTCTCGCGTTCACCTTTATTTACGGCTCGGCGGGGCTGCTCAACGGCACCCTGATGGCGCTGTTTGCTTTTGAACTGCCGCCGGTAGACTTCCTCTATTCGATTAACGGCGTGATTCTGGCGGAGATTACCGTCTTTACGCCGCTGGTGATGCGTCCGCTGATGGCGGGATTGCGGCAGATAGATAAGAGCCAGCTGGAAGCGGCGAGTATTCTCGGCGCTCATCCGTTACGGGTGATTACCCAGGTTATCTTCCCGGCGGCGCTCCCGGCGCTGATGGCGGGCGGCAGCCTGTGCCTGCTATTGACCACTAACGAGTTCGGGATCGTGCTGTTTATTGGCGCCAAAGGGGTCAATACCCTGCCGATGATGGTCTACAGCAAGGCGATTCTGGAGTCGGATTACAGCGTGGCCTGCATGATTGCGCTGATCAATATTCTGCTGTCGCTGGGGCTGTTTATGCTCTATCGGCTGGCGGCGGCGCGCACCGGCGTAAGGAGTTAACGATGTTGATTTGGTCGCGTAAAGGCCGCGCGGCGGCGGGCGCGCTGGCGGTGACGCTTTTTGCCGGCGTTTTCCTGCTGCCGCTGGCGGTGATTTTACTCTCCAGCCTGAGTAAACAATGGAACGGCCTGCTGCCCACCGGCTTTACCTTTGCCCACTTTGTTAACGCCTTTCGCGGCGCGGCGTGGGATTCGCTGTTTTCGAGCCTGATGGTGGGCTTCTGCGCCAGCCTGTTGGCGCTGCTGTGCGGGATGTGGGCGGCGCTGGCGCTGCGCCAGTATGGCGCGACGCTACAGAAATATCTTGGCCTGGCGTTTTATCTGCCCAGCGCCATCCCCTCGGTTTCCGTCGGGCTGGGCATTCTGGTGGCGTTCAGCCAGGGGCCGCTGCAGATGAACGGCACCTTCTTTATCGTTCTGGCGGCGCACTTCGTGCTGATCTCCGCCTTTACCTTCAGCAACGTAACGACCGGGCTGGCGCGTATTTCCGCTGATATTGAAAACGTCGCCTCCAGCCTGGGCGCTTCGCCGTGGTATCGCCTGCGCCATGTGACGCTGCCGCTGATGACGCCGTGGATGATCTCGGCGCTGGCGCTGAGCCTGTCGTTGTCGATGGGAGAGCTAGGGGCGACGGTGATGATCTATCCGCCGGGCTGGACGACGCTGCCGGTGACCATTTTCAGCCTCACCGATCGCGGCAATATCGCCGATGGCTCGGCGCTGACCATTGTGCTGGTGGGCGTCACGCTGCTGTTGATGATGAAGCTTGAGCGTATCGCCCGCCGATTAAGCCAGAGATAAAGAATTGATGACGCCACCAGGGCACGGGTCTGACTGCCCGGCGGCGCTGCGCTTGCCGGTCCTGGGGGGAGCCCGCAGGAAGGAACGTAGGCCGGATAAGGCATGTATGCCGCCATCCGGCATAAATGGAGCGCACCAGTTGTAGCCCGGCTAAGCGTAGCGCCAGCCGGGAACGCTCCTTCGACAACGTTATCGCATCAGAACCACGCCTCAAACATCCCGCCGACGTTCAGCGAATCCAGCTGCTGGTCCTGGGTGCCGTTTACCTTCGCGGTGTGCTCGTTATCCACCTGGCCGCCGGTGACGTAGAAGCGCAGCATCGGACGGAACTCCGGCCCCATGCCGATGGCGATGTTCTGCGACAGCGTCAGCTTCCAGCCGTGGTTATCCCCGCCCTGGTCGTAATCCACGCGCTGGTAGCCCGCTTCCAGCCAGGTGGAGTGCACGTCGTTCCAGAAGTACATCGGCCGGACGATCGCGCCGTAGTTTTTACGGTTGTCGGTGTTGTCCTTGCCGTTGTCGTAGTCGTGGAAGGCCAGCAGGTATTCGATCTGCGCCTGCTGGGTGAACTTATGGCTGCCCTCGAAGCTGGCGTAGACCGTGGTCAGGTCGTCGGTTTTGTTGTAGACGCTGTTATCCGAGTTGTCGGAGTAGCGCAGGATCACCTTGTTTACCCCGCTGTCGTTGGTGTGGCTCAGCACCAGCCCGCCCTGCCAGGCTTCGAGACGCGCGTCGCTGTCCACCGCCTTCGAATCAAAGCCGTAGTTGGCGTACACCTCGACGTCGATCGGCCCGGCCTTGATGTTGTGGGTTTTGGTGGTCAGCGCGTAGTGGCCGTTGTCGCCGGTGTCGGAGCTGCCGGTACAGGTGATGCGCGACGGGTTGGTCTCGTCGGCCATCACTTCCGGGCTGCAGGATTTCACCTGCGAGACCGCCGCCACGTCGAACTGCACGCCGCCGATATCAAAGTTCTTTACCCCGGCGCCCTGGCCGTCGTGGTTCATCCAGAAGTAGTCGTTGATCCCCTGTTGCGGACGCTGGTGGAAGTCGCGGCCGGCCCAGATATAGGCGTTGGGGTTGGATTCCAGCACGTTGGTGACCCCGACGTAGGCCTTCTTCAGGTTAACTTCGTCGCTCCAGTGGTCGAACATCACGTTAAGATCCCAGATAGCCCCCTGCGCGCTTTTGAAGGCCTTGCTGATCTGGAATTCGCCGCCGTTGCTTTCGTTGCCCAGACGGCCGATCGCCGAGGCGCCGTTATAGGAGCCGTCGACGCCGACATATTTCTGGTCGCCGGTCTGGAAGTGAGCGCCATAGCGGGCATAGCCGCTGAACTTGAGGCCGAACGGAATGGCCATATCCGGCGAGGCGGCGGTGGTTTCCGGGTTAGTAATCACGTCGACCTTTTTGTTGGCCGCGGCGTCGATTTTCGCCTGGCGGTCGGCCAGCGCTTTATCAACGGCCTTGGCAACGATGGCGTCGATCTGTTCCTGCGTAAATTCTTGCGCCATGACAGAAATTGGGCACAGCGCGGCGACAACCGCCATGGCTAAAGGCAGTTTTTTTACAGTATTCATGGTTATCTCGCTTTAATAATTAATATATTTCAGATAATAACCATCCCATTCTGGCTAGAATAAATAGCCAAAATAAGCTGATTTGTTTTTTAGGGTACAGCGACGCCGGAGAATAATATTCTCGCTAACGTTATTCCATATTAATTAACGCTGGTACAGATGGATTAATTCTTCTGAGAACTCGCGGGCCAGCAGCGAATTCATCAAATGATCCTGGGCATGTACCATAATCAGCGTCATGGGCTGACGCGCTTCACCGGCATCCTGCCCGATGAGCTGGGTTTGCATCTGATGCGCCCGGCGGGCGTAGCCGTCGGCCTCGTTTAAGAGTAAGCGCGCTTCGTCGATATTTCCGGTTCGGGCCGCATGCAGCGCTTCAAAACATAATGAGCGTGACTGTCCCGCATTAACGATAATTTCCATTACCGCATCTTCTAATTCAATCATGTGTATTCCTGAGGTATTTATTATTTAATAATGCAGTGAAAGTCCATTTTCTGCATTATTACGCTGTCATCTTATTATCTCTCCGGAAGGAGAGGGATTAGCTAACGGTTTCTGCTACCGGAACGCTATTTTTGGCTTTCTCAACTTCGGTTTTCATTAAGGAACGTTCATAAGCGCGCAGGAACGGCAGGTAAATGACCGCCGACATCACCATGCAGATGAGACACATCACCACCGGGCTCAGGGTCCAGTTAGCCGCCCACGACGCGCCAATTGGGGCCGGCGTAGTCCACGGCGTCAGCAAGACCACCTGGCTCAGCCAGCCAAGACGCGTCGCGCCGTAAGCCAGCACCGCGTTGACCATCGGTACGCAGACGAAGGGGATAAACATCATCGGGTTCATGATGATCGGCGCCCCGAACAGAATCGGCTCGTTGATATTAAAGAAGCTCGGCACGATGCCCATCTTGCCGATGGTGCGCAGATGGGTGGCCCGGCTACGCAGCAGCAGGAAGGCCAGCGGCAGGGTAGAACCGACGCCGCCAATCAGCAGATAGTGATCCCAGAAGCCCTGCAGGTAGACGTGCGGCAGTACCGTGCCAGCCGCCAGCGCCGCCTGGTTTGCCGACAGGTTGGCCATCCAGAACGGGTTCATAATGCCGGTAACAATCAGCGAGCCGTGGATACCGGCGAACCAGAAAATCTGGCACATCAGAACAGAGAGCAAAATCGCCGGCAGCGAGTCGGAGGCGGAAACCAGCGGCTCCAGCAGATGCATGATCGCCTGCGGCAGGATCATCCCGGTCTGCGCTTCGATAAACAGATTCAGCGGATGCAGAGTCGCAATAACCACCAGCACCGGGATCAAGATTTCAAACGAACGGGCGACGCCGGTGGGGACCTCTTTCGGCAGACGAATCGTAATGTTGTTTTGCTTCAGCCACGCGTAAACGCGGGTGGAGTAGATGGCGGTGATCAGCGCGGTGAAAATGCCCTGACCGGACAGATACTGAGTGGAAATTTTGCCATCGGCATAGGGTGCGGCGACCAGCAGGAAAGCCATAAACGCCAGCAGACCGGACATCACCGGATCGAGCTGAAACTGACGACCGAGGCTGGCGCCAATGCCGACCGAGATAAAGAAGGTCATCACGCCCATGCTGAGGTTAAACGGCAGCATCAGCTGTTCGCGGTAGTGCTGGGAGAAATCAAGCCAGCCGCGGGCAAAGCCGTTGGTGGTATCGGGTGAAAACGGCGGAAAGATAAATACCAGCATGAAAGAGCCGATGATCATAAACGGCAAGGCGGCAGTGAAGCCATCGCGGATAGCGATAACGTATTTCTGCTGCCCAAGGCGTCCTGCCAGCGGAGTAATAGATTGCTCGATCACGGCAATCATGGACTGATACAGAGAACTCATTTCAACACCTCTCAGTGCGCCGCTGGGATCAGCGACAGAGCATAATTCAGGACGTTGTCTCCCCGCTGCATACCGTAGTCCATCGTATCGATGGGCTGAACGGGAATGTTCAGGGAAGCCGCTTTGTCAGACAGGGTTTTCAACATGTATTTCACCTGGGGGCCAAGCAACACCACCTGATACTGCGGAAACTGCATGTCAAATTCGGAAACGCCATAGGCGTCAATCTGCACCGGCAGGTCACGTTCATTCGCCGCCTCAACCATCTTTCTGACCAGCAGACTGGTGGACATCCCGGCAGAGCAGCACAGCATAATCTTGTACATCGACGACCATCCTCAAAATGTAAAAAGTTATTGCGTGGGTGATTTGATATCAGACGGAAACCGGTTTCCATTTATAAAAAGCAGAACTGTGATAGTGGTCAAGATCTCCTGCTTATAGGGCGGATTTATTGGATTTCGCTCACATTATTCTGTCGATTTGGCGATGTTTTGCGCTGAAATGGAAAATCGGTTTCCAAACAAATGGCGAAATGGATATACTGCGCTGGTCATAATTGAAGCGATTCAGGTTTACAGGATTTTGGCGGGACGCGGCGCCCGCGCAGGGGAAAATGATGTCGACAATCAATGATGTTTCACGACTTGCCGGGGTTTCCAAAGCCACGGTGTCGCGAGTGTTGAGCGGCTCACGTGGCGTGAAGGAAGCCAGTCGTCAGGCGGTGCTGCAGGCGGCGGAAGCGCTCAATTACCGGCCAAACATGATAGCCCAGTCGTTACTCAGCCAGTCCACCGGCTGCATCGGCGTCATCTGCGCCCAGGACAACATCAATCAAACCACCAGCTATCTCTACGCCCTGGAAAAACAGCTCAGCCAGCACCAGAAACACCTGCTGCTGCGCTTCGCCAACACCAGCCACGGCGTGATGAACTCTCTGGAGGAGTTGACCTGCGGGCTGTGCGATAACGTGCTAATCATCGGCGCGCGTTTTCCTCTGAATATTAACCGCCCGGACGTGGTGCTGGTGGACTGCCTCGATAGCGAAGGCGACAACAGTATTCAGTTCGATCATGCTTTCGCCGCCGAAACCGCCTGTCACTATCTGATTAGCCAGGGGAGACGGCAGATTGCGCTGATTCATCCGCAGAGCAGCGGCTTTGCCGACCAGGTGCTGCTGGGCTACAAGCACGCGCTGGAAAAAAACTTTTTGCCGTTTAATCGCAACCTGGTGTTTCTGGATAATACCTCGCCGTCGGTGGCGGTGCAGGAGCTGGTCAATAACGCCACGACGCTGAACTTTAACGCGCTGCTGGTGAGCGATGAACAGCAGGCGCAGCGCGTGGTGCCGCAGCTGCAGGCGTTTAACCGCGCCGTTCCGCAAAATGTCATGGTGTTTAGCCTCGCCGGATCGTTACAGCTGCCCGGTATCCCGACTATCCCGGCGATTGAATATTCCATGGACGCGATGGCGTCGCGGATCGTCAACTGGCTGACCGAGAAAACGGACAACCCGGGCGGCAGCCCGCTGCGCGGCGATTTAATTATTCCGAAGCACTAAACGCTGCTCTTGCCCTGACCCGCCGCCGTTGGCTGCGGGTTTTTTGCTGGCTGGTTTTTGTCGTATCCCTCACATTATAAATAAAACTCATATCTGACGCCGGATTTTCGAACCGGACAGCCTGCGTGACCTGCCTTAAGTTGAGTACGAAAGTTCCACTCAAAAAACACTAACCAGAACATTCGTACCGCCTGCTTGAGGAAGTCACCCTATGAATCACACGAACGTTGTCGATGTGAAAGCGTGGATAGATACCCGCCCGGTCTCGCGCTTTCAATGGAACGTGCTGCTGCTCTGTTTCATCATCATTATGCTGGATGGGTATGACGCCGCGGTGATGGGCTTTGTCGCCCCGGCGCTCATCGAAGACTGGGGCATCAGCCGGGCCGAAATGGGGCCGATTCTTGGGGCGGCCATGTTCGGCGTCGCCATTGGCGCCCTGGTAGCGGGTCCGCTTTCTGACCGCTACGGCCGAAAGCGAATTTTACTCTGGTCGGTGGCGCTGTTTGCGCTGTTCAGCCTGGCCGGCGCCGTGGCGCAAAGCCCGACGCAGTTGGCGCTGATGCGTTTTCTCACCGGCCTTGGCCTTGGCGCCGTAATGCCCAACTGCGTCACGCTGGTGGCGGAATATATGCCGGAGCGGCGTAAAGGGGTGATGATCACCCTGATGTACAGCGGTTTTAACGTGGGTTCCGGCCTCGGCGGCTTTATCGCCGCCGGTTTGTTATCGCATTACAGCTGGCACTCGGCGCTGGTTTTTGGCGGCGTGCTGCCGCTCGTGGTGCTCCCCTTTATGATCGTGATGTTGCCAGAGTCGGCGATGAACATGGTGGCGCGCCGACTACCGGGCGAGCAGATCGCCAGGGCGCTTAACCGGCTTGGGGGCCAGTTTACGGCTGAAACCGTTTTCCAGCTGAATGCGCCGCCCATCACGCGGAGCAGCAAAGTGGCGCAGCTGTTCCGGCATGGCTATGCCCGCGGCACGATAGCGCTGTGGTTAACCTATTTTATGGGGCTGTTCGTGATTTACCTGCTGAACGGCTGGCTGCCAACCATTCTCCGCTCCGGCGGGCTGTCGCTGCAGCAGGCGGCGATGATGACCGGCTTGTTCCAGCTCGGCGGCCCGCTGGGCGGGATCCTTGTCGGTATGATGATGGATCGCGCTTCGGCGAAAGCCGTGATTGCGGCAACCTATTTCCTCGGCTGTCTGTGCCTGTTGTCCCAGGGGGTAATGGATTTCGGTTCGGCGGTGCTGTCGGTGCTGATTTTTATCAGCGGGATGTGCATTAACGGCGCGCAGAACGGTCTGCAGGCCTATTCGCCCGCCTATTATCAAACCGAGATCCGCGCTACCGGAGTCAGCTGGATGCATGGTATCGGCCGTACCGGGGCTATCCTCAGCTCCACGCTGGGCGGGATGCTGATGCTGGCCGTGCCGGGACACTCGTCGATCTTTTTGGTGCTTGCGCTGCCGGCCTGCCTGGCGGGGATCTGTATTTTGTTGCACCGTATGAATCACGCTAAGCCTCGACTCACAGAGGCAGAACTTGACGCTTTGTCATCCCCCCTCGAACACCGATAAGTGGAGTTATCTGATGGCTAACATTCTCGGCGGTATCGCCGTCTCTCATACCCCGACTATCGGCTTCGCGGTCGATCATCATAAACAGCAGGACCCGGCGTGGGCGCCGATCTTCCAGAGCTTCGAACCGCTGCAGCGCTGGCTGGAGGAGAAAAAACCGGATGCGCTGGTGTACATCTTTAATGACCATGTGACCGCCTTTTTCTTCGATCACTATTCGACTTTTACGCTGGGAATCGACAGTCAATATGACGTTGCCGATGAGGGCGGCGGACCGCGCTGCCTGCCGCCGGTCCAGGGCAACGCGGCGCTCTCAAGGCACATTGGCGCCAGCCTGATGGCCGACGAGTTTGATATGTCGTTCTTTATGGATAAAAAGCTCGACCACGGCCTTTTCTCGCCGCTTTCGGCGCTGTTGCCCTGGGATGAAGCGCAGGGGTGGCCGACGGCGGTGATCCCGTTACAGATCGGCGTGCTGCAATTTCCGGTACCAAGCGCGCGCCGTTGTTACAAACTCGGCCAGGCGCTGCGCCGGGCGATTGAAAGCTTCCCGGAAGATATCAATGTGGCGATTGTCGCGACCGGCGGGCTCTCGCATCAGGTTCATGGCGAGCGCTGCGGATTTAATAATCCCGACTGGGATGCCCAGTTTGTTGATATGCTGGTTAATGACCCGGAAAAGCTTACCGAAATGACCCTTGGCGAATATGCCGAGCTGGGGGGGATGGAGGGGTCCGAAGTGATCATGTGGCTGGTGATGCGCGGCGCGCTATCAGCCAATGTCACCGAAACCTGGCGCGACTATTACCTGCCGTCGATGACCGGTATCGCCACGCTGATCCTTGAGAACAATGCGCGCCTGCCCCCCGTCGATACCCTGACGCGCCATCGCCAGCATATGGCGCAGCAGCTGGCCGGGGTGGAGAAACTGCCGGGAACCTATCCTTTTACCCACGAGCGCAGCCTGAATGGCTTGCGGCTTAACCGTTTCCTGCATCGGCTGATTGAGCCTGCCTGGCGCGAACGTTTTCTGCAGTCGCCTCAGTCGCTTTATGCCGAAGCCGGACTGAGTGAGGAGGAACAGCAGTTGCTCAACGCGCGCGACTGGCGGGGATTAATTCAGTATGGCGCCAGCTTCTTCCTGCTGGAGAAAATGGGCGCGGTGGTCGGCGTATCCAACCTGCATATTTACGCCGCGATGCGCGGGCAGACGCTGGAGGCGTTTCAGCAAACGCGCAACCAGCAGGTAACCTATTCGGTGGCGGGTAAACGTTAAACGGCCCCGTCCTGAACCTGCTGATAAATAAAACGCAACAGCGCCTGCGTCGCCGGGGAGGGCAGGCTGCCGGCGCGAAACGTCAGCCCGATACGCCGGGTGGTATCGGGCAGGGGAACCGGCAACACGCTGAGCAGCCCATTGTCAGTTTCAAAACGCATCTGGCTGGCGGAGACCGCCGCCAGCATGTCGGAGCCCTGCAGTAATCCTCGCACCATCGCCGCATCCCCGGTCTCTACCGTCGGCTGGGGCAGCGGCAGCCCCAGGGTGACAAACGCCTTATCCAGCAAATTGCGCGCCGGCGCGTTGGCGCGCGGCAGCACCCATTGCGCTGTCGCCAGCTGGCTGCGCGGGTCCGGATGGCGCAGCAGCGGGTGGTTATTACGCAGTAAAATCAACATATCCTCTTCGAATAACGCTTCGCTACAGAGGTCCGGGAGATCTTCATCCTGGCGCAGGGCGCCGATAATAAAATCGATATTACCTGCCCGCATATCGGCGACCAGCGACTCATACGGGCTTTCATTGGTCATGAGGGTGATGCCCGGGTGCTGGGCCAGAAAGGCGGCGATGGCGGAGGGCAGTAGCCGGGTCCGGCTCAGCGGCAGGGCGCCAATGCGCACGGTGCCCTCCAGCACCCCGCGACGGGCAGCGAGATCGCTCCAGATGTTTTCCAGCTCGTTGAGCGCTCTGCTCACCGGGGGATAGAGTAGCTCCGCGGCAGGCGTGGGACGCACCCCCTCTGGCGTCCGGCGAAATAGCGCCGAATCCGCTCCTTTTTCCAGGACCTTCAGCGCGGCACTGACCGCCGGCTGAGTGATCCCCAACTGTTGCGCGACGGTTTGGGTATGGTTGACGTGATAGAGCTGAATAAAAATGGCTAAGCGGCGGGTATTGAACAGCCAGCCGGCGTCCGCCAGCGGGCCGCTGCTGCGGGTATGGTGCTTCTGCAGCAGCGCCGGGATGGCCTGCAGGTCGTCAATCGCCCGCCGGGCGCGCGGCAGGATGCACTTGCCATACTCGGTGGGCACCATGCCGCTGTAATGGCGTTCGAACAGCGTGACGTTCAACGCGGCTTCAAGATCGCGAATAGCCCGGGTTATCGCTGACTGCGTGCGGAATAAGTCATCGGCCGCGCGTGAGACGCTACCGCGCAGCGCGACCTGACAGAAAAAGCGCAGCTGCATGATATTTATAATTTTATCGTGCTTTCTCTTTAGCATTGTTCGTCAGGCCTGAAAAAGTGAGTGAGACGACAACATAAATAAAAATCATAGCCTTCGCAAGTTAACGAATTACCTCCCCACGACGGGACATGACAAGCTGAAAAAAACAACAGAGGAAGCCATCATGTCTCATCCGGTTAGCGAAAAAAGTGCCCTTGTCGTCAGCGCCCACTCGGCCGATTTCGTCTGGCGCGCGGGCGGTGCGATAGCGCTGCATGCCCTGCAGGGCTATCAGGTCCATGTGGTCTGTTTATCCTTTGGCGAGCGCGGCGAGTCCGCCAAACTGTGGCGTAAAGGCAACATGACCGAGGAGGCGGTGAAGCAGGTGCGTCGCGAAGAGGCGCAGGCCGCCGCCGCGATCCTGGGCGCCAGCGTCGAATTCTTTGATATCGGCGACTATCCGCTGCGCGCCGATAAAGAGACGCTATTTCGTCTGGCGGATGTGTATCGCCGTATCCAGCCCCACTTTGTCCTGACGCACTCCCTGCACGATCCCTATAACTACGATCATCCGCTGGCCTCCCATCTGGCGCAGGAAGCACGGATTATCGCCCAGGCAGAAGGCTATCGCCCTGGCGAGAAAATTGTCGCTGCTCCCCCGGTTTACTGTTTCGAACCGCACCAGCCGGAGCAGTGCAACTGGAAACCCGATGTGTTGCTGGACATCACCGCCGTCTGGGAGAAAAAGTATCAGGCCATTCAGTGCATGCAGGGTCAGGAGCATCTGTGGGAATACTACACCCGCGTGGCGCTGCAGCGCGGGGTGCAGGCCAAACGCAATATCGGCATCACGGCCGCGCGCGATATCGTTCACGGCGAAGCCTTCCAGAGCATCTTCCCCCGCGTAACGGAGAACCTGGCATGAACCTGTTAAATAAAAAAGGCCTTGTGATCCGCCACCTGCCGCGCCATGACGAGGCGGTTTTGCGCCGCTGTGAGGCGGCCGGGGTGGCGACGCTCCATGAAGCCTGGGATCGTCAGGGGCTGATGGGGCCGGCAATCCGTCCGATTCAGCAGGGCGTCAGCCGGGCGGGCAACGCGGTAACCGTGCTGGTGACGCCTGGCGACAACTGGATGTTTCATGTGGCGGTCGAGCAGTGCCGCGCCGGCGATATTCTGGTGGTGGCCCCGACCTCGCCGTGCGGCGATGGCTTCTTCGGCGATCTACTGGCGACGTCTCTCCAATCGCGCGGCGTGGTCGGGCTGGTGGGCGATATCGGCATTCGTGATTCGCAAACGTTGCGGGAAATGGGATTCGCCGTCTGGTCCCGTCAGGTTTATGCCCAGGGGACGGTGAAAGAGAGCCTCGGTTCGGTTAACGTCCCGGTGATATGCGCAGGTCAGCTTGTACAGCCGGGCGATGTCGTAGTGGCCGACGACGATGGCGTCGTGGTGCTGCCTCACGCCCGGGTCCGTGATGTGCTCCATAAAGCGGAAGCCCGCATGAGCAATGAGCTTGCGAAACGTGAGCGGATGCGCAATGGCGAGTTGGGGCTGGATATTTACGCTATGCGTCCGCGTCTGGCGGAAAAGGGCCTGCGGTATTACGACCGCGCAGACGAGGTGGAGGAATAAATGGCGCAACGCGGAATCCCCTGTCTATGGATGCGCGGCGGCACCTCTAAAGCGGCCTGTTTTCTGGCCGACGATCTGCCTGCCGATCCGGTGCGACGTGATGCGGTGCTGCTGGCGGTGATGGGCTCGCCTGATCCCCGGCAAATTGACGGGATCGGCGGCGCCGATCCGCTGACCAGCAAAGTGGCGATTATCCGCCGCTCCGCACGGCCTGACGCCGATGTGGACTATCTGTTTGCCCAGGTGAACGTGGCGGCGGCTACCGTGGATTATGGCCAAAACTGCGGCAATATTCTCGCCGCCGTTGGCCCTTTCGCCATCGAGCGCGGTCTGGTTCGCTACGATGCGCCGCTCACTCGGGTGCGTATTTTTATGGAGAACACGGGGCAACTGGCGGTGGCAGAGATCCCCTGCGATGCCGACGGGGTCAACTACGTCGGCGAGAGCCGTATCGATGGCGTGCCGGGCAGCGCCAGCCCGATCCTGCTCCATTTTCTTGATGTCGCCGGCTCCAGCTGCGGGGCGCTGCTGCCGACCGGCCGGGTTCGTGACCGTTTTGACGGCGTTGAGGTGACCTGCATCGATAACGGTATGCCGGTGATCCTGCTGCGCGCGTGCGACCTCGGTTGCACCGGCTATGAGACGCGCGAACAGCTGGATAATGACGACGCGCTTAAACGTCGCCTGGAGTCGATTCGCCTGCAGGCCGGGCCGCTGATGCAGCTTGGCGACGTCAGCCAGCGCACGGTGCCCAAGATGACCCTGATCGCCGAGCCGCGACACGGCGGCGCCATCAGCAGCCGCACCTTTATCCCCCACCGCTGCCACGCGTCGATCGGCGTATTTGGCGCGGTGAGCGTGGCCAGCGCTTGTCTGCTCCCCGGCTCTGTCGCGCAGGCCCTGGCGCAGGTAGCGCCAGGCGATACGCCGCTGCTCAGCGTCGAGCATCCGACAGGCGAATTTAGCGTGACGCTTCAGCTTGATGCTGACGGCGCCCTGGCTGGCTGCGGCCTGTTACGCACGGCGCGACTGCTGTTTGCTGGCGAGGTTTTTATTCCGGCCCGCGTCTGGCCGCGTGAGGAGTGATGATGACAATCGCGTTTATTGGTTTTGGCGAGGCGGGTGGCATTCTGGCGGCGGATCTGGCCCGTGAGCATGCGGTGACCATTTGGGATTGCAAGCTCAATGGCCCGGAGCGAGAGGCAATGCTCAGTAAAGCCCGTGATTCGCGCGTTCAGGTGGGAAATTCGCTGGCGCAGGCGCTGGAGGGGGCCACGCTGGTTTTTTCTACAGTGACCGCCGGTGAGGCGCTAAAGGTGGCGCAGCAGGCGGCCGCGCTGCTGCAGCCGGGACAATATTTCCTCGATCTCAACTCCGTGGCGCCGGAGACGAAACGGCAGGCGGCTGAACATTTTCTGCCGGGCGCCTACATTGATGTCGCGGTGATGGCGCCGGTACCGCCGGCCCGATTGCAGACACCGTTATTGATCGGCGGGCCGCAGGCGGAGGCGATCGCGCCGCGTCTGCAGAGGCTGGGGCTGAATGCCCGCTATGGCGCCAGTACGGTGGGCCAGGTGTCGGCGATAAAAATGTGCCGTAGCGTGATGATCAAAGGTCTTGAAGCGCTTACCACAGAATGCCTGTTCGCGGCTCGTGAATACGGCGTTGAGGAGGAGGTGCTTAGCTCCTTGCATCATAGTTTCCCCTCTCTGGGCTGGACAGGCGCGTTCCCCGACTATCTGATCAGCCGGGTGGCGGAACATGGCATTCGGCGCAGCGAAGAGATGGAGGAGGTGGTGAAAACCCTGCGTGACGTGGGGAGCGCCGGGATAATGAGCGAGGCGATCGCGAAAAGCCAGCGCCAGCTGCCGGAGCAGATGGCCGCCCGTAGCCTGAGCTACAGGCAGCTTACGCCGTTTGACTGGAAAACGCTGGTCGCGAGGCTGAAATAACCGCTATTTGGCCGGACAGACGATTTTGTCGATTGCGGCCTGGTAGCTTTTCTGGTTATTGCGCTCCTTCGCCAGCGTTGCTTCGCGGACCGCGTTCTTGTTACCGTCGGTCGCCAGCACTTTATTGGCAAAATCGTTGTCGCTGAGGTGGCTTGCTGGCGCGCATTTTTCCTTCACCGCTTTGAGCACCTGCTGTTTTTGCTGCTCGAACTGCAGGCTTTGCAGCGGTGATTCGGCCCACGCCGACGTGGCGCTCAGGGCGGTGACCAGGCATACCATCCAACATGCTTTCATCAGGCTTCTCCTTCCGTAATCGCTTCCGTCAACTATATGCGCAGGCGGGAAAACACGCAAATAGTGGTCAGTTTAACTTATTGAAAATGCGCTTTTTATCGCCTGCTCAGGCGGCTCTCACCCGCCGCCGCGAGTCGATGGCGATCAGCACCACCGACGCGAGGATCAGCAGAGTGCCCAGCCAGTCCGGCAGCGTGAAGGTGATCCCCAGCAGCAGGAGCGACAGCAGGGCGCTGCTCAGCGGTTCGGCGCAGCTGAGGATCCCGGCCTTTGCGCCGCCAATCTTCTGCGCGCCGTTGAGATAGAGGCTGAAGGTCAGCGAAGTACCGATCACCACCAGGTAGAAAAAAGCTAACAGCAGGCTGCCGTTAACCACAAAATCGGTGCCCTGGCCGCCGTAAAACGGCAATAGCATCGCGCCGCCGAACAGCATGCTCCAGCCGACGATGGGCAGCGTCCCGTAGCGGGCAATCAGCGTTGAAGGATAGGTGGTATAAAACGCGGCGGCAAACGCCGAGGCGATCCCCCAGAACAGCGCCGCCGGCGAAATCGACAGCGTCGTTGGGTTGCCGTGGGTCACCAGCAGAAAGGTGCCCGCCAGCGAGGTGCAGATAGCTCCCAGCACCAGCGGTGTGGGACGCGCTTTGCGGGCGAGGGCGAACCAGGCGACGATGATCGTCGGCGACAGAAACTGCAGCACCGTGGCCGTGGCGGCATTGGATTTTTCAATGGTCATCAGAAAGGTGAACTGCACGGTTAGCGCGCCAAACAGCGAGAAAAACAGCAGGCTTAGGGCGTCGCGGCGGTTTTGCAGCACGCGGAAAATGCGGTCGCCGTGAACAAAGCCGAGCATCAGCAGGATCAGCCCGGCGAACAGCAGACGCGTCATGGTCAGAAACGGCGACGACATCTGGCTTTCCTGCATAATAAATTGCGCACACACCCCGGAACTGCCCCACAGCACGGCGGCAATCAGTACGTTCAGCATCCCTTTTTTGCTGGAGCCCATCTTTTCCTCAAGCGAAATATGACAAAGGGGAATCATAGCATGCGCGCGCCCGGGCGGCGGGGCAGGAAATGGTAGTCGGGCGCGGCGGCGTAACTATTTTGCAGGCCCGGTAAGGCGAAGCCGCCGCCGGGCATTAACCGATAGTCGCGTTCTAGCTTAAATCGACATTTTTACTGCCGAACAGCCAGGTGAGGACAAAGCCGCACAGGTAGGAGACCGCCAGCCCGCCGGCGTAGACCGCCATCCCGGCGTAAATTCCGCTGCCGGAGGTCATCAGCGGCAGCGCCACCAGACCGGACGGACCGAACACCGTGTTCAGGCCGACCGGCAGCCCCAGCCAGGCGATCAGTCCGACGAAGAACCCGCCGCAGGCGCCGCCGAGGCAGGCGGTGACAAACGGCTTCATCCGCGGCAGGGTGACGCCGTAGATCAGCGGCTCGCCAATCCCGAGGAAGCCCGGAATAATCGCCCCTTTAATCTGGGTTCGCAGCAGCGAATCGCGCTTCGCCCGCCAGAACAGCGCCAGCGCCGCCCCCACCTGCCCGGCCCCGGCCATCGCCAGGATCGGGAACAGCGAGTTAAAGCCCTGGGCGTCCACCAGCGCAAAATAGACCGGGACAAACCCCTGATGGACGCCGAACATCACCGCCAGCAGGAACAGGCCGGCCAGCACCGCCGAGCCAAACGGGTTGCCGTTAAGATGCAAGAACAGCCACGACATGCCGGTAAACAACCAGCCGCCAATCGGCATGATCACCGTAAAGGTCACCGCGCCCATGATCAGCAGCGTCACCGCCGAAGTGAGGATCATATCGAGGTTGGCCGGCATCACCCGCCGCACCTGGCGTTCAACCCACGCGCCAAGGATAGCGGCGATCAGTACGCCGATGATATTGCCGCGCGGATCGATGCCATGGCCGAAGAAGGTGGAAATGCCGGCGTAGAAGCCGCTGGTTGCCTCCGGGTTGTAGCCCAGCACGAACAGCGAGGCGATAATCGCGCCGTTCACGCCGGAGCCGCCGAACGCCTTCTGCGCGTTATAGCCGATCAGGATACTCAGAAAGGTGAACATCCCTTTGCTGAAGACCTTCATATAGCCAATCAGCGCCACCAGGCTGGCGTTCGGATGGGCGTTCTCCAGCACGAAAACCTGTTCCGCCAGGGTGGCGAAGCCCAGCAGCAGCCCGACGGCGATAAAGCCGGGGATCAGCGGCGTAAAGATAGTGGCGAATTTGGCGAGAAACTTCTGCACCGCGCTGGTCTGCCTGCCCTTCAGCGCCTGCTTTTTCTCCGCCGCGACGTCGGCCAGCGTCGGCGCGGCGGCGGGTGCCGCCTCCAGCAGGCCGTTCATCATTTCGGCGGCGGTTTGCGCCTTGCCGGGGCCGAGCACCACCTGGAACTGCTCGTCGCTGACGATCACCCCCATCACGCCGTCAATCTGGCGGATGGCGGCGCTGTCGGCCAGACTTTCATCGCGCAGGGTCAAGCGCAGGCGCGTCATGCAGTTGCCCGCCTGCGCGACGTTTGCGGCGCCGCCCACGTGGGCGAGGATCCGCGCTATCATCTCTTTCGTTATTTTTGCCATTGCCCGTTACCTGTCTGTCGGCGCTCAGGTGTTGCTGAGCGCCTTGCGGATATAGCCGTTGTTTTTCGCCAGCAGCGACTGCGCCTCTGCGGCGCTTAAGTCCGCCAGCACCATCACGATCGCCGTTTTACAGTGGCGGCCGCAGGCCTCCAGCGCCTTCTGGGCGGTGGCGCGATCGCAGTCGGTGGCCTCCATCACGATAGAGACCTGGCGCTCAATCAGCTTGGCGTTGGTCGCTTCAACGTCGACCATCAGGTTGCTGTACACCTTGCCGACGCGGATCATCGCCCCGGTGGAGATCATGTTCAGCACCAGCTTCTGCGCGGTGCCGGCTTTCAGGCGGGTAGAGCCAGTGACCACTTCCGGGCCGACTACCGGGGTGATCGCCACGTCCGCCAGCTGGGCCATTTCGCCATGCGGGTTACAGCTGACGATGGCGACAAAGGCATTCTGACTATGGGCGTATTCCATGGCGCCAATGACGTACGGCGTGCGTCCGCTGGCCGCCAGCCCCACCAGCACATCGCGGTTGCTGAAGTTCAGGTTCTGCAGATCCATCGCCCCCTGCGCTTTGTTGTCTTCCACGTTTTCCACGGCGCTGAGAATCGCTTTATGTCCGCCGGCGATGATACCCACCACCTGCTCCGGGCGGGTGCCGAAGGTTGGCGGGCATTCACTGGCATCGAGGATCCCCAGACGCCCTGAGGTACCCGCGCCAATGTAAATCAAGCGGCCACCGGCCTGCAGCGCCGCCGCGACCTTATCCACCACCTCGGCAATCTGCGGCAGATAGGGCGTTATCGCCTGGGCTACCTGCTGGTCTTCCTGGTTTATCACCGTCAGCATCTCGAGGGTGGAGAGGGTGTCAATGTTGGCGCTGTTGGCGTTACGTCGCTCGGTCAGCAGTTTGCTCAGGTCGATACTCATAGAAACCTCGTTATTCTCAGTGGCGCGCAGTATAAGGAATTATTTATTCCTTGCCTGTGAAGAGTATCACGATTAGTACGTGGAGAATAATACGAGAATGGTAGATATGGCGGGAAATAGTGCGGTAATAAATCTGGAATATTTTATTACCGCAGCAGGAGATTAGCGTGCGTCGCGCGGTTTGCTGAGGCCCAGCAGCAGCGCCAGCAGGTAGCAGATGGCCATCGCGAGGCTCATTTTCAGCATCGTTTCGCCGCCGAGACCCGCCAGCGGCGCGGCGATGCCGCCGAAGACAAACATCAGGGTGCCCATCAGCGCGGACGCGGTCCCGGACTGCGCGGCGTCGACGGCGCTCATCGCCTCCGCGCCGGCGATGGTGCTGATGCCGCTCATCAGCGACACGGTAAAGAACAGGCCGACCAGCGCCAGCACCGGCAGATGCAGCCAGGCAAACAGCAGCATGATCGCCGCACAGCTCACGGCCAGCGTCAGGCCGCCGCGCAGCAGCCTTTCGGCGCTAAAGCGGCGCGCCAGACGGGAAAAGATCATCGCGGCGATGATCAGCCCGATACCGTTCAGACCGAACAGCAGACTGAACTGCATGGCGCTCATGCCGTATTCGCTCTGCATCACGAAGGAAGAAGAGCCGATGTAGGAGAACAGCCCGGCCATCATAAAGGCCTGGATCAGGCAGAAGCGCAGAAAGCGGCGATTTTTCAGCACCGGCTGGCCGGGCCGTTGGCGGCTGGCATGCGCCGCTGTGGCCGGGCGCGTTTCCCGCAGGATCGCCAGGCTCATCACCAGCAGCACGCCGCCAATGGCGGCCATCGTCCAGAAGAGAATTCGCCAGTCGAAGGCGGTGATAACGTAGCCGCCCAGCACCGGGGACAGCACCGGCGCAATGCCGTTCACGGTCATCAGCAGGGCGAAAAACTGGGTCAGCAGGGTGCCCTGGTATTTATCGCGGGCGATGGATCGCGACAGCACCGAGCCGCCGGCGCCGGCAAAGCCTTGTAAAAAGCGCCAGACAATCAGCATGTTGATATCGCGGGTCAGGGCGCACATCGCCGAAGAGAAGATAAACAGCAGCAGCGACAGCGCCAGCGGTTTCAGGCGGCCAATGCGGTCGCTCAGCGGGCCGAAAAACAGCTGACCCAGGCCGAGACCAATCAGCGCGGCGGTCAACGACAGCTGGGTCTGGGTGCTGGTGGCCTGCAGCTGCTGAGTGATCTCCGGCAGCGCCGGTAGATAAAAATCCGTGCACAGCGGGCCGATACCCGACAGCAGGCCGAGGATCAGCGCCCAGGAGAGGGAAACACGTGCCATAACGATTCCTTGTAGAGGCCGGGCTCGGTCGCCCGGCGGGTAAGTTTAACTGGCGCCGCCGCCCAGCGACTGCCAGAGGGCGATCCGGTTATTGAGGTCGGTCTGCTGCAGGGACAGCAGCGTCGTTTTCGCCGACCACAGCGTGCGCTGAGCGGTGAGCACCGACAGATAATCGCCGACCCCGGCCTGATAGCTCTTCATGGCGATATCCAGCGATGTCTGCTCGGCGGCGACATACTGCCGCTGAGCATCAAGCTCTTCGCTCAGCGTTTCCCGGCGCGCCAGCGCATCGGCAACGTCCTTAAACGCGCTCTGAATCGATTTCTCGTAGGTGGCGATCAGCCCCTTTTTCTCCGCTTCCGCATAGCGCAGCTGCGCCAGGTTGCTGCCGCCGGTGAACAGCGGCAGGCTGATGGAGGGGGCGAACGACCACACCTGCATCCCGTGGCTGAACAGCGACGACAGCGAGTCGCTGCCGACCCCGGCGCTGGCGGTCAGGGAAATCGACGGGAAGAAGTTCGCCCGCGCCGCGCCGATATCGGCATTGGCGCTCTTCAGATTGTGCTCCGCTTCCTGAATGTCCGGCCGACGCAGCAGCACCAACGACGACACGCCCGCCGGCACCAGCGCGATGCTGTTATCCCCGAGACTCTCGAGAGTGCCGGGCAGCAGGCTCTCCGGCACGGTTTCCCCCGCCAGCAGGTTAATGGCGTTTTTATCCTGCGCCACCAGCGTGCGATAGCTGGCGACGCTGGCGCGCGCCTGCTGATAGACGCTTTCCGCCGAGCTTAAATCACCCGCGGAGGCGGTGCCAACCGCCATCTGGCGGGCGACGATGTTGCGCGAGTTTGCCGCGCTGTCCATGGTCTGCTGCGCCAGCGCCAGATTGCTGTTATCCGTCGCCAGCGTCACCCAGGCGGTGGTCAAATCGGCAATCATCGTCAGCCGGGTATTCTGCGCGGTGAATTCGCTGGCAAGCCAGGTTTCGCGCGCCGCGCGCGACAGGCTCTGGTTCTTGCCGAACAAGTCCAGTTCGAAGCTGGAGACCGCGCCGTCGGCCTGTGAAGCGGAGCTCAGGCCACTGGCCACCGTTTTGCTGCGGGTGTGGCTCAGTTCGGCATCAACGGTGGGAAACAGCGATGCCCGCGTTTCGCCATACTGGGCGCGCGCGGCCTCGATATCGGCCAGCGCCTTTTGCACATCGCGGTTGCTGTTCAGCGCGATGCTGACCACTTTTTTCAGCCGCGCGTCATTGACCACTTTCTGCCAGTCGCCGACCACCGCCGTCGATTCGCCGTGCGCCCCGGGCAGGGTGGCCGGCACCGGCGCGGCCGGGCGATCATAATGCGGGTCAAGCGAGACGCAGCCCGCGGTCAGGAGCGCGATAAACATAAAACTCAAACGAAACATACCTTACTCCTGAGAAGGACGTTGGCGGGTGAAGAGACGTTTCACCAGCACGAAGAACAGCGGTACGAAGAACACCGCCAGCAGGGTGGCCGTCAGGGTGCCGCCGATAATCCCGGTGCCGATCGCCACGCGGCTGTTGGCTCCGGCGCCGGTGGCGATGGCCAGCGGCAGCACCCCGGCGATAAACGCCAGCGAGGTCATGACAATCGGGCGCAGGCGAGTCTGCGCGGCGCGGATCGCCGCCCGGGAGAGCGAATACCCCTCATCCACGGCGGATTCAGCGAACTCCACGATCAGGATGGCGTTTTTCGACGACAGGCCGATGGTGGTCAGCAGCGCCACCTGGAAGTAGACGTCGTTGCTTAAGCCGCGCAGCGTCGCCGCCAGCGCCGCGCCAAGCAGGCCGAGCGGGATGACCATGATCACCGAGAACGGCACCGACCAGCTCTCATACAGCGCCGCCAGGCACAGGAACACCACCAGAATCGAGATGGCGTACAGGCTCATCGCCTGGCCGCTGGCCAGCTTTTCCTGCAGCGAAATGCCGCTCCACGCCCAGGTGGAGCCCGCCGGCAGGCTGTCGGCCAGCTTTTCCATCTTGTCCATCGCCGCGCCGGAGCTGAAGCCGGCGGCGTTTTCGCCCTGGATCTCAAAGGCGGCGGAGCCGTTGTAGCGCACCAGGCTTTCCGGGCCGTATTGCCAGTGGGTGGTGGCGAAGGCGGAGAACGGCGTCATGCTGTTATCGCTGCCGCGAACGAACCATTTGCCAAGGTCCGACGGCACCGCGCGCGCGTCGCTTTCGCCCTGGATATAGACCTTTTTCACCCGGCCGCGATCGATAAAGTCATTCACGTAGGTACCGCCCCAGGCGCTGGAGAGCGTATCGGTCACGTCGCTCAGCGACAGCCCCAGCGAGACGGCTTTGTTGTTGTCGATATCCACCTGCAGCTGCGGCATCTGCGGCAGGTCGTTAGCGCGCACCGACTGCAGTTCGCTGCTCTGGTTGGCCGCCGCCAGCAGCTGGCTGCGCAGCTTCATCAGGCTGTCGCGGTCGGTACCGCCGCTGGCCATCAGCTCGAAGGTGAAGCCGTTGCTCTGCCCGAGACCGTCTACCGACGGCGGGGTCATGGCGAAGAGGGTGGCGTCGCGGATCGTCCCCAGCTCTTTGGTGGCGCGCAGGGCGATGGCCTGGGCGGTGTTGTCGTCCCCTTTGCGCTGCGACCAGTTTTTCAGCGACACGAAGGCCATCCCGGCGTTCTGCCCGCTGCCGCTAAAGCTGAAGCCGTCGACGGTGAAAATGACGTCGGTATTGGCTTTCTCTTTGGTGAGGAACCAGTCGGTGACCTGGCGGCGCACCTCGGCGGTACGCACCGCGGTGGCCCCGGCGGGCAGGGTGTACTGGACCATGATCTCACCCTGGTCCTCCACCGGCAGGAAGCTGCCCGGCAGCTTCCACATCGCCAGCGCCATCGCCCCGCAAATCAGCGCGTAAGCGCCCATCATCACTGCGCCCCGGCGCAGGCCGCCGAGCACCCGGCGCTGGTAGCCCGCCTCCGTACGTCCCCACAGGCGGTTAAAGGCGCCGAAGAACCCTTTGGTGTGCGGTTTGGAGTGGCTGAGCAGCGCGCCGCACAGCGCCGGGGTGAGGGTCAGCGCTACCACCACCGACAGCATCATCGCCGAGATAATGGTTACCGAGAACTGGCGATAGATGACCCCGGTCGAACCGCCGAAGAAGGCCATCGGCAGGAACACCGCCGACAGCACCAGGGCAATCGCCACCAGCGCGCCGGAGATTTCGCCCATCGATTTTTCGGTGGCTTCGCGAGCGGGGAGCCCTTCGTCGCGCATAATGCGCTCGACGTTCTCCACCACCACGATGGCGTCATCCACCAGCAGGCCGATCGCCAGCACCATGGCGAACAGCGTCAGGGTGTTAATCGAGTAGCCGAACAGGGCCAGCACCCCGAAGGTGCCAAGCAGCACCACCGGCACCGCTACCGCCGGAATGAGCGTCGCGCGGAAGTTCTGCAGGAACAGGTACATCACGCAGACGACGAGGATAATCGCTTCGAACAGGGTCTGAATCACGTCCTCGACCGAGATTTTGATGAACTCGGTGCTGTCCTTCGGATAGGCAATATCGTAACCCTGCGGCATCTGACGCTGGAATTCGGCGATTTTGCTTTTCACCAGCGTCGCGGTGTCCAGCGCGTTGGCGCCGGGGGCCATCATCACCGCGATCCCGGCGGCAGGGTGGCCGTTCAGATTGGCGGTGGCGGTGTAATCCTCGCTACCCATTTCCACCCGCGCGACATCGCTCAGGCGCACCACCGAGCCGTCGGCCTGGCTTTTCACGATGATCGCTTTGAACTGGTCAGGGGTTTGCAGCCGGGACTGCGCGCGCACGGTGGCGGTTAATTGCTGGGCATTGGACGACGGTAGCGCGCCGATTTTACCGGCGGAAACCTGCACGTTCTGCGCCTCAATCGCCGACTGGACGTCGGAAGGCATCAGCGAGTAGGAGGCGAGTTTGGTCGGGTCCATCCAGACGCGCATCGCGTATTCGGCGCCGAATACCTGCAGGCTGCCGACGCCCTCCACGCGCGCCAGCGGGTCCTGCATATTGCTGACCAGCCAGTCGGAGATATCGGAGCTGGTGGCGCGGTTGGTTTTGTCATACACCGCAAGGATCAGCAGAAAGCTGCTCTGCGATTTTTCCACCGTTACGCCGGACTGCTGGACTTCGCTCGGCAGCCGCGATTCCGCCTGCTGCACTTTGTTTTGTACCTGCACCTGGGCGGTGTCCGGGTCGGTTCCCTGCTCAAAGGTGACGGTGATGCTGACCGAGCCGTCGGAGCTGCTGGTGGAGCTGAAGTAGAGCAGATGGTCGAGGCCGGTGAGCTGCTGCTCGATGACCTGGGTGACGCTGTTCTCCAGGGTTTCGGCGGACGCCCCGGTATAGGTGGCGGAGATTTTCACCGCCGGCGGGGCGACGTCCGGGTACTGGCCTACCGGCAGGGTGCGGATCGCCAGCACCCCGGCGAGCATAATCAGAATGGCGATCACCCAGGCAAAGACCGGGCGACGCACGAAGAAACGGGAGAACATCAGGCGTTGCCTCCGTTATTGTTGACGGCGACGGCCTTCACTGTCTGTCCGGGGGCCACTTTACCGGTGCCTTCGACAATCAGCTTGTCGCCCGCTTTCAGGCCGCTCAGCACCAGCCATTTATCGCCGTAGGTGTCGCCGGTTTCCACGGTACGCTGCTCAACTTTGTTGGCGGCATCGACCACCAGCGCCGTGGCGTCGCCTTTGGCATCGCGGGTGATCCCCTGCTGTGGGGCGAGGATCGCGTCGTTCATGATGCCTTCATCGATGCGCGCGCGGACGAACATCCCCGGCAGCAGGACGTGCTGCGGGTTGGGGAAGATAGCGCGCAGGGTCACCGAGCCGGTGGATTCATCGACGGCGACTTCGGTGAGCGCCAGACGCCCTTTTTCGGGATAGGTACTGCCATCTTCCAGGGTTAACGTCACGCTGAGGGTGTCGCTGTTGCTGGCCAGGCTTTGCTTGCGTAAACGCAGGAGATCGACGCTGGATCGCGTCAGATCAACATACATGGTGTCGAGCCCGCGGATCGTCGCCAGCGCGGTATCCTGATCGGCGGAGACCAGCGCCCCCGGCGTAACCGACGAGATGCCGATGCGCCCGGCAATCGGCGCGGTGACGGTGGTCCAGTTCAGGTTAATGCGCGCGCTCTCCAGCGCCGCTTTCTTCGATTCCACGCTGGCCTTGTCCTGGGCGCAGGTGGAGGCGGCGTCGTCAGCATCCTGGCGGGAAACGCCGTTATCCCTGACCAGCGACGCGTAGCGCTGGGCCTTCTGGCAATCGGAGACCACCAGCGCCTGGGCCTGTTTCAGCGCCGCCGCCGCTTCGTTCCAGGTCGCGCGATAGCTGGAGGGATCGATCTGGTAAAGGGCCTGCCCGGCCTTCACCATATCGCCTTCGGTAAACAGGCGTTTCTGAATGATGCCGCCCACCTGCGGGCGAACTTCGGCGCTGAGCGAGGCGGTGGTGCGGCCGGTGAGCTGGCTGACTACCGGCACCGGCTGGCTTTGCAGGGTGACCACGCCCACTTCCGGCGTGGGTTGCTGCGGAGCAGATGTCTGCGCATTATCGCATCCGCTAAGGAGAAATAATGCTGTCGCGATGGGAGCTATGATGTATTTCATTATATTTTCTCAAGATATAAGACGTCCGCCCCGTTTATTTAAAAACGAGGGAATAGGTTGGGCGCTGAGGCATTTTCGGGTGAGCGAAAATGACAAAAAAGGAACACAGATGTTCCTGAACGTGATTGTTATTGTGTCTCCGCTGAAGCCAACCTCTTCGGTCTTCAGGAGGTGAAAAGCGCATCTCCTCTGGTTTCGTGGTGAGAATGATCATTCTCATTTTTCCCCATTATACGATCCGTCGCGATAATGGAAAGGTTTTTTTGCTTACTTTTAGAACGCAAAAAATTAAGGCAAATAATCATGGAGAAAATAAGAATATTTTGTGAAAGTGGAGAGGGAAAATAACCATTCGGCAGCGCGATACTGGAGATAGTTAATGACACTAATCATTACAAAAAGCATTAATCCCGACGATCAACAAGAATTGTTTGCCGGTCTACGGCAGTATAATCAGCAGTATCTCGATGCGGCGCAGTTTGGCGATCTGGGGGTTTACTCCCGCGATGGGCAAGGGGTGATGCAGGGCGGGCTGATTGCCAAACGCAAGGGCAACTGGCTGTGCATTGAGTATCTGTGGGTTAGCGAGGCGACGCGCGGGCGCGGGCTGGGGAGCGAGCTGATGCAGGAGGCGGAACAGCAGGCGCAGGCGCAAGGCTGCAGCCATCTGCTGGTGGATACCTTTAGCTTCCAGGCGCTGCCGTTTTATCAGAAATTAGGCTATCAGCTGCAGATGTCGCTGCCCGACTTCCCGCACGCAGGCATGCAGCGCCACTATTTGTCGAAGGCGCTGTAACGATCCTGGTATCCCCGGGCGGTCAGGTACCGTACCTGTGGTTGTGCCGGATGGCGGCATAAATGCCTTATCCGGCCTACACAGTCCTCCCGTAGTTTCGCCCCACCCAGGACCGGCAAGCGCAACGCCGCCGGGCAGGATATCAGGCACGGCACCTGTATTCTTGCCGGGTGGCGGCTGTCGCCTTACCCGGCCTACGGTTCGTGCTGTGCGCTCCCTGCGGCATAAGAGACATAACGCAGAAGATCAACCGGGAGCGCAATCTGCCGGGAATTAACATAGAAGTTGTAGCCCTGCTAAGCGCAGTGCGAGCAGGGAAAATCCCGGATGGCGGCGCGTGGTGTCTTATCCGGACTACAAAAGCGTCAAAACCACGCCTTAACCTCCAACGCCGTGGCCCATTAACGCCAGCGCGTGGCTGACGATGGTCTGACGGTTGACCGCCTGTAAACGCGGATCGCTGTGGATGCGTGAAAATGGCACCAGCACTAGGCTAATCACCGTGGTAAACAGCAGCTCCGGCGCCAGCGCCGGATTGATCTTGCCTTCCTGCTGCCAGCGACGCACCGTCCCCAGCATCACCTGAAAACGCTCCTCGCCGAAGCGGGCATCCATATGCTGGCGCAGAATCGGCATTTCGCCGATGATCTCCTGCATCCACAGCGGCGCGAACCAGGCGTTTTTCTCCGCCATATGCGCCAGCGTCTCGACCATCATCGTCAGCGCCAGTACCGGGTCCTGTGGATGATCGACAAAGATGCGGCTGATGTGATTGCGCAGCGGCATAAAGCGCTCCTCAATCAGCTGAGTCACCAGCGCATCCCGCGAGCTGAAGTAGTAATGCAGCATCGCCGGCGTCACCCCGGCCTCTTTGGCGATGGCGTTCAACGATACGCGGCCCGCCCCGTCGCGGGCAAACAGCGTCAGGGCGATGTCCATCAACTGTTCGCGGTTGGCGGTACCCGGTTTTTTACCGCGCGGCCGACCCGGGCGGCGGGGAGCATCCTGATCCTTTTGTGCTGTCATGATATGGCGATCTCTTGACCCGACTCATTCTTTCACTAAATATTAATTATGCATTTAATTAATTTCAAGCGAGCGTTGTAATGACTACTCAAGTCGCAAACCCACCGGTGCAGTCGATACGTCTGCTGTTCAGCGCATTGCTGCTGGTGATGCTGCTTTCAGCGCTGGATCAGACCATTGTCTCCACCGCGCTGCCGACGATTGTCGGCGAACTGGGCGGGCTGGACAAGCTTTCCTGGGTGGTCACCGCCTATATCCTCAGCTCCACCATCGCGGTGCCGCTGTACGGTAAATTTGGCGATCTGTTCGGCCGCAAAATCGTGCTGCAGGTGGCGATTGGGCTGTTTCTCGTCGGCTCCGCGCTCTGCGGGCTGGCGCAGAATATGACCCAGCTGGTGCTGATGCGCGGCCTGCAGGGGCTCGGCGGCGGCGGCCTGATGGTGATCAGCATGGCGGCGGTCGCCGACGTCATCCCGCCCGCCAACCGCGGCCGCTATCAGGGGCTGTTCGGCGGCGTTTTCGGCCTGGCGACGGTGATCGGCCCGCTGATCGGCGGTTTTCTGGTGCAGCACGCCTCCTGGCGCTGGATCTTCTATATCAACCTGCCGCTCGGCCTGTTCGCGCTGCTGGTGATCGGCGCGGTATTCCACAGCAGCAATAAACGCAGCCAGCATCAGATTGACTGGCTGGGGGCGATTTATCTCAGCATGGCGCTGCTGTGCATCATCCTGTTTACCTCGGAAGGGGGCAGCGTCCATGCGTGGAATGACCCGCAGCTGTGGTGCATTCTGGCCTTCGGCATCGTGGGGATCATCGGCTTTATTTACGAAGAACGGATGGCCGCCGAGCCGATTATTCCGCTGGCGCTGTTCCGCAACCGCAGCTTCCTGCTGTGCAGCCTGATCGGCTTCGTCATCGGCATGTCGCTGTTCGGGTCAGTCACCTTCCTGCCGCTCTATCTGCAGGTGGTGAAGGAGGCGACGCCCACCGAGGCCGGGTTACAGTTAATCCCGCTGATGGGCGGCCTGCTGCTGACCTCGATTATCAGCGGGCGGATTATCAGCCGTACCGGTAAATATCGCCTGTTTCCGATCCTCGGCACCCTGCTCGGCGTGACCGGCATGGTACTGCTGACCCGCATCACCATTCACTCGCCGCTGTGGCAGCTGTACCTGTTTACCGGCGTGCTGGGAGCGGGTCTGGGGCTGGTGATGCAGGTGCTGGTCCTGGCGGTGCAGAATGCGATGCCGGCGCAGATGTACGGCGTCGCCACCTCCGGCGTGACCCTGTTCCGCTCGATTGGCGGCTCCATCGGCGTGGCGCTGTTTGGCGCGGTGTTCACGCACGTGCTGCAGAGCAACCTGCAACAACTGCTGCCGGAAGGCGCGGTGCTGCCGCCGGGAATGAATCCGGTGGCGGTCCAGCACCTGCCCGCGGATATCCGCCTCGACTACCTCGACGCCTTCGGCGCGGCGATCCACGCGGCGTTTCTGATGGCGGCCGGCATTATGGCGGTGGCGTTTGTCCTCTCATGGCTGTTAAAGGAGGCGCCGCTGAAGACCGCGACGCATTAAGCGGCCCCGGCGATGCGCAGCAGTGCCTGACGCAGCGCCGGTGCGGCAAAATCGATAAATTTGCGCAGCTTAAGCGGCGCCAGATCCCGAGCGGTATACAGCAAATGGACCGGCGCCGGATCCGGCTCGACGTTTTCCAGCAGCAGACGGAGCTCCCCGTGGCGCAGGCCATCCAGCGCCTGATAATGCAGTAAGCGGGCCACCCCCACCCCCAGCCGCGCGGCATCGGCGGCGCTCTCCGGCGTGGTGACGGATAGCACCGGCGGCAGGTTAATCAGCTGGTCCTCGCGCTCAGCGGCGCGAAAGCGCCAGCCGCGATAGGGCATCGGCGATTCAATGCGGATGATCGGCAGCGCCGCCAGATCGCGCGGCCGCTGCGGCTCGCCGTATTTCGCCAGCAGCGCCGGATGGGCGCAGGCCACAATCCGCATGGTGCCGAGGCGGGTGGCCACCATGCTGCTGTCCGCCAGGTCGCCAATCCGCACCGCCAGATCGACATGGTCGCTCACCAGGTCGGCATTGCGATCGCTGAGCAGCAAACGGACGCGAATTAGCGGGTAGCGGGCGATAAATTCACTGATTACCGGAAGAACGTGCTGGCGTCCAAACATCGTCGGCGCGGAGATCACCAGCTCGCCCTTCGGTTCCTGATATTCGCCCGTCGCCTGGCGTTCGGCGTTTTCCACCTCCTCAAGGATCCGCCGCGCGGCGGCAACATAATCGACCCCGGCGTCGGTGAGCGTCAGTTTGCGGGTGGTTCGCGCCAGCAGGCGTACGCCCAGCGCGCTCTCCAGTTCGCCAATATGGCGGCTTACGGTGGTCAACGGCATATTCAGCGCCCGCGCTGCCGCCGACATGCTCCCCAGCTCGGTCACTTTCACCAGCAGCGCCATCGCGCTTAATCGATCCATTATTCTCCCGTTTTTCGGAAAGATGATTGCCACTTTACCCGTATTATCATTCTTCACAGTACAGTCCATGATGGCGCCAGACAACAGGAGGCGCTATGGCAGCAACCTTTCTCGATATCGCTATCACCCCGGACGTGATGGATGTGCAGCATGAAATGGGCAGCGACTCGCTGTGGCAAACGCCGCGCAGTCGCCGCCAGGCCGACCGCTTCGGCGACAGCGAAGCGGGGATGATCGCCACCCGCGACAGCTTTTATCTGGCGACGGTGTCGCAGAGCGGCTGGCCCTACATTCAGCATCGCGGCGGCCCGCCGGGGTTTCTGCATCTGCTGGATGACACCACCCTGGCGATGGCCGATTTCGGTGGTAACCGCCAGTACATTACTACCGGCAATCTGCGCGGCAGCGACCGGGCCTGCCTGTTTTTGATGGATTATCCGCGCCGTGCCAGGCTGAAAATCTACGCCACCGTCGAGGTCCTGGCGGCAGAGGACCACCCGCAGCTGCTGGCGCAGGTGACGCCGGCCAACTATCGCGCCCGCATTGAACGTCTGTTTCTTTTTCATTTGCAGGCGTTTGACTGGAACTGCCCGCAGCACATTACGCCGCGCTACAGCGCGCAGCAGGTGGCGGAGTACAGCCAGAACCTGCAGCAACGTATTCATGACCTGGAGCAGGAGAATCAGCGCCTGCAGCAGCAATTAGCCCGTAGAGGAGAGTAAGCATGACCGAACAACGTCCCCCGTTACCGCCGTTTACCCGCGACAGCGCTATCCAGAAGGTCCGCGCCGCGGAAGATGGCTGGAACAGCCGCGATGCGGAAAAAGTCGCCCTGGCCTACACCGTGGATAGCGAATGGCGCAACCGCAGCGAATTTGTCCACGGTCGGGGGCAAATTGTTGAGTTCCTGCAGCGAAAATGGCGCAAGGAGCAGCAATACCGGCTGATTAAGGAGCTGTGGGCATGGCAGGAGAATCGCATTGCCGTGCGCTTCGCCTATGAGTGGTGCGACGACAGCGGCAACTGGTTTCGCTCGTATGGCAATGAGAACTGGGAGTTTGATAAGCATGGACTGATGCAGACGCGCTACGCCTGCATCAACGATCTGCCAATTAGCGAAAGCGAGCGCCTGTTCCACTGGCCGCAGGGGCGCCGCCCGGACGATCATCCGGGGCTCAGCGATCTGGGGCTGTAAAACCGGCGCTGCACGACGGATTAATCGGCTTTCGGGAAGTCGACTACCGTGTCGTTAACCCGGTTCACCATGTTGGTGAACAGGATGGCGCTGATGGCGCTGATAATCTCAATCACCTGCTGGTCGCTAAAACCGGCGTTGCGCAGCGCGGCGACGTCGGCTTCCGGCAGCGTACCGGTGGTGGTCACCAGGGTCTGCGCGAATTTCACCAGCGCATCAAGCTGCGTCTCTTCCGCATACTCCCCGCGGCGCAGGGCGTGGATCTGCTCGCTGCTGAAGCCAGCTTTTTTCGCCATCAGGGTGTGCGCGGCCAGGCAGTAGTCACAGCCGGTGGCTTCGCTGACCGACAGATTAATCGCTTCCAGCTGCTGGGCGCTGAGGCTGCCTTTATGGAGCATCGCATTGTGCGCCAGCGCCTGCTGCAGCGCCGCCGGCGAGTGGCCGCCGATGGTCAGGTAGGCGTTCGGCACTTTGCCCATCGCTTTTTTAATCCCGGCGAAAATATCGGCGGCTTTGCCGGTGGCGTCTTGTTCACGGATATCTGCTAAACGGCTCATGGTTAACTCCTGTTGTTATCGAGGGTGTGTTGGCAATGGGGTCATCTTAGGCGCTTGCCGCATGCTAGACTGGCGGTCTTCGTCTCACCTTTTTGTCTTATCGTCTCAGGAGAAGCATGGACAGTCTCAGTCATCTGCTGGCGCTGCTGGCGCCGCGCTGCGAAGTGAACCTGCACTGTCGCTTCGGCGGCCGCTGGCAGGCCGGGCACCAGCAAATGCGCAGCGGCGTGGTGCCCTGGCACGTGGTGCTGCGCGGCGAGGGGCGGCTAAACGTCGGCGGCCAGACTCATCACCTGCGCGCGGGAGATGTCATCCTCCTGCCCCACGGTTCGCCGCATCTGATGGAGAGCCTGGTGGAGTGGGGCCAGGTGCTGCCGGTAGCGCACCGGTTTAACGGCACGGTGACGGAAATGCGCGCCGGCCCGGCGGAGGGGGCGCTGGAGATGCTGTGCGGCGAATTCTATTTTGGTCCGCACGTCAGCTGGCTGTTCAGTGAAGCATCGACGCTGATCCATCTCCATACCGATGCGCGTGAAGACTGCCCGGAGCTGGACGCGCTGCTTAATATACTAGTGCGCGAGAGCCTGGCGCAGCGTCCCGGCGGCAGCGCTATCGTGCGCAGCCTCGGCGATACGCTGCTGGTGCTCCTGCTGCGCATGCTGCTTGGCGAGCAACAGCCGCCCGGCGGGCTGCTGCGCCTGATGAGCGATGAACGCCTGATGCCGGCGGTGCTGGCGGTGATGGCGACCCCGGAGCAGCCGTGGACGCTGGAGAGTATGGCCGCCCGCGCGTTTTTATCACGGGCCACCTTTGCCCGTCATTTTGCCCGCGTCTATCACCTGACGCCGCAGGCGTGGCTGTCGCAGCTGCGAATGGCGCTGGCCGCCCGGCTGCTGCGCCTGGAGCGTCAGACCAACCTCGAGGTCATTGCCGAACGCTGCGGCTTTCAGTCGCTGGCGTCCTTCTCGAAGCGCTTCAAAATGCGCTATGGCGTGACGCCGGGCGAGTGGCGACGGGGCTAGCGCCTCGCGTTTCGCGAAGATGATTTTATTTCCAGTTGCGTGGTTTGCTGTTTATTACCCGACCCGAAAGTCGCTATAGTTTTGCACGAAAAAAAACAATGACATTCAGGACAGACAGGGTGAAGAGGATGAGATTACGTTTACGGGCCGCCGCCGCAGTGATGCTGGCGGGTCTGGCGCTGGTCGGCTGCGACCAAAAGGGTAATGAAGCGAAGCACATTAAGGTCGGTGTGATTAACGGTGCCGAGCAGGATGTGGCGGAAGTGGCGAAGAAGGTGGCCAAAGAGAAGTACGGTCTGGAGGTCGAGCTGGTGGGGTTCAGCGGCTCACTGCTGCCCAACGAGTCGACCAACGCCGGGGATCTGGACGCCAACGTCTTCCAGCATCGGCCTTTCCTTGAGCAGGACAACAAAGCGCATAATTATCATCTGGTGGCGGTCGGAAATACCTTCGTCTTCCCGATGGCCGGCTATTCGCGCAAGATCAAGTCAGTCGCCGAACTGAAAGACGGCGCGACGATCGCTATCCCCAACGATCCGACCAACCTCGGGCGGGCGCTACTGCTGCTGCAAAAAGAGAAGCTGATTACCCTCAAAGCCGGGACCGGCCTGCTGCCGACGGCGGTGGATATCACCGACAACCCGCATAACCTGAAGATCATGGAGCTGGAAGGGGCGCAACTGCCGCGCGTACTCGACGATCCCAAAGTCGACGTGGCTATCATCAGCACCACCTACCTGCAGCAAACCGGGCTGTCGCCGGTTCGTGACGGCATCTTTATCGAAGATAAAAACTCGCCCTACGTGAACATCATCGTGACCCGGGAAGACAATAAAGACGCGCAAAACGTGAAGGAGTTTATGCAGTCGTACCAGTCGCCGGAGGTGGCGAAGGCGGCAGAGACTATCTTCAACGGCGGCGCGGTGCCTGGCTGGTAAGCCAACATACAGGGAGAGGCGCGTATGGTACGCCAACGGCAGGCTGACCTGCTGCTGATTGCCGCGACGGTGATTGCCGCCTGCGGCTGGATATTTTCCCGCGAGGCGATCGCCGGCATGCCGGTGTTCGCGTTTCTTGGGCTGCGTTTTTTCTTCGCCGCGCTGCTTCTGCTGCCGTTCTGCCGCGGTTTTCGCCCGCAAAAGCAGCACTGGCCAAAACTCATCATCAGCGGACTCTGGTTTGCGCTCAACCTCTGCCTGTGGATCTATTCGGTCTCCACGACGGCGTCGCTCGGCGAAGGGGCGTTTATCATGAGCCTGTCGATGATGTTCGTCCCGCTGACCGCATGGGTGATGATGAAGGTGCGCCCGCCGCGCGCCTGGTGGGAGTGCCTGCCGATTGCGGTGGTTGGCCTGGGGCTGCTCAGTCTGCATATGCCGATAGCCTTCCACCCCAGCCAGGGCTGGTTTTTGCTGACGGCGCTGGTGCAGTCGATCTGGTTCTGTTACACCAGCCGCTGCGCGCGTGAAGTACCGCTGATCCCCCTGACCACCGTGCAGCTGGCGATCACCGGTATCGTCGGGTTGACCATCTCCGCTGCCGTTGAACGCTGGGACCAGCCGATGACCCTGCCGACTCTCGGCTGGTTGGTGGCCAGCATTGTCATCGCTACCAGCCTGCGCTTCGGTCTGCAGATGAAGGGGCAGAAGTACGCGGCGGTGGCCAGCGCGGCGATCATCATGGTGCTCGAACCGCTGCTGACGGTCATTGCCGCCGCGCTGTGGTACGGCGAACAGCTGCCGCTGCAGAAGATTATCGGCGGCGTGCTGATCCTCGTGGCCCAGCTGTGGTTCCGCTGGCGGATGCTTAAGCCGTAAGCGAGCCGCTTCGCCGCTGCGCCATCAGCTGCAGCAGCGGCACCAGCGACAGCCCGTCCGGCATCTCGCCGCGGGCGATCAGTTGGTTTATCTCGTCGAAGGTAAACCAGCCGGTCTCCATCACCTCATCCTGATCTGCATCCATCCCCACCCAGTGTAAACCGGTGGCCAGCCAGGTGATAAACAGCTGATCGCTGCTGCCGTAGGAGGGGTTAAAGCGAATGATCTCCTCAACGCGTTGCGCCTGCCAGCCGGTCTCTTCCCGCAGCTCGCGCAGCGCGGCGACCGCCGGGTCTTCCCCTTCATCGACGCCGCCAGAGGGGATCGCCCACACCACCTTATCGATCAGGTAGCGGTAGTGGCGAATCAGCAGCACTTTCTCATCCTGGATGGCCACAATCCCCACCGCCGGGCGCGGGTAATGAATGGAATAAAAGTCGCGGCGCTCGCCGGGGGCGACATCAATACCCACCTTACGCATGCTGAACCACGGCGTCTCGGCGATGACCTGCGGGTCGTGCATATCGGCGGCGGTCAGTTTCTTTTTCATCCTGCCACTCCTGTCAAAAATTGAGCCTTAAGAACAACATAGCCGGAGGCGGATGGCAACCGCCGCAGGTTGGCCCGATTTCATCGATCATTGCCCAAACGCCCCTGTTGAGCCAGGCGGGGACTCAGTACGATGTTCGTCAGATGACCCCAGAGGAACGCCAACATGAACATCACCCACATCCGTAATGCGACCCAGATTATTCACTACGCCGGGAAAAGATTTCTCATCGATCCGATGCTGGCGGACAAAGGCGCCTGGCCGGGTTTTCCGGGCACCGCGCGCAGCGAATTGCGCAATCCGCTGGTTGAGCTGCCGTTTTCCCGCGATAAAATTGTCGACGTTGATGCGGTGATCGTCACCCATACCCATGACGATCACTGGGACGCGGCGGCGATCGCCGCGATCCCGAAAACCCTGCCGGTGTTCGTCCAGCATGAGGCCGACGCCGCGCTGCTGCGCAGCCAGGGATTTCAGGATCTGCGCCTGCTGTCGGCAGACAGCGAATTTGCCGGCGTGCGTCTGCTGAAAACCACCTCCGGCCAACACGGCAGCGACCGCACCTACGCGGTGCCGGCGATGGCTGAACGCCTGGGCGAGGCCTGCGGCGTGGTGTTTCGCCATCCGCAGGAGAAGACGCTGTGGCTGGTGGGGGATACTATCTGGCGCGATGACATTGCAGCCGACCTGCTGAAGCTGCGCCCGGACGTGGTGGTCCTCAACGCCGGCTACGCCCACGTCATCGGCTTTGGCCCGATTATCATGGGCAAGGAAGATCTCCTGAACGTGCACTTCACCCTGCCGGAAGCAAAAATCATGGCTATCCACCTCGAGGCGGTCAACCACTGCCTGGTGAGTCGGGAAGAGATACGCCAGTATGCGCTGGATAATCAGATTGCCGATGTGGTTTCTATCCCGCAGGATGGAGAAACCGTCGTTTATTAACATGCGTAAGGGGAAGGGACGATGAAACTCACCGACGTGGCGATTGTCGCTGTAGAGGGCTTTAGCCCGTTTCACTACGCCGTCCCCTGCATGCTGTTTGGCGATTCGGTTTCGGAAATCAAACGCTTTAATCTGCACATTTGCGCCGAGCGGCCGGGGCTGCTGCGCGCCCGCGATGGTTTTGCGCTGTACGCCACCGGCGATTATGCCGCGCTGGAACAGGCGGATATCGTGGTGGTGCCTTACTGGGGCGAGGTCGATCGACGTCCGCCGCAGGCGCTGCTTGATAGCCTGGTGCGGGCCCGGGATAACGGCGCGGAGATTGTCGGCCTGTGCCTCGGCGCGTTCGTCCTCGGCTACGCCGGGCTGCTGGACGGCAGGCGAGCGGCGACTCACTGGGAGTTCGAGCAGGATTTCCAGCGCCGGTTTCCGCAGGTGCAGCTGGATATCAACGCCCTGTACGTCGACGACCAGCGGATCATTACTTCGGCGGGCACCGCGGCGGCGCTGGACTGTTGCCTCTACATCATCCGCCAGCGTTTCGGCAGCCTCGCGGCCAACCAGATCGCCCGGCGGATGATTGTTTCGCCGCACCGCGAGGGCGGCCAGGCGCAGTTTATCGCCCAGCCGGTGCCGAAAAACACCCGCGATGCGCGAATCAACTGCCTGCTGGATTATCTGCAGCAGCATATTGCCGAGCCGCACAGTCTCGATTCGCTGGCCCGGGTGGTGGCGATGAGCCGCCGTACCCTGACCCGCCACTTCGCCCGGGCAACCGGGATGAGCATTACCGACTGGCTGACCGCCGAACGTCTGCGCCGCAGCCAGACTCTGCTTGAGGCGGGCGATCTGCCGGTCGAGCAGGTGGCGGAGGCGGTGGGCTATCTTTCAGCGGTCACCTGGCGCCAGCAGTTTAAAGCGCGCTTTGGCGTCAGCCCGACGGAATGGCGGCGTACCTTTCGTCGCGGCGCTTAGCCGGCGAGGGTCGCACTGTCGATCACGAAGCGGTATTTCACGTCACCCTTGACCATTCTTTCCCAGGCTTCGTTGATCTCATCGCCGCGGATCAGCTCGATATCGGCGACGATGCCGTGTTCGGCGCAGAAGTCGAGCATCTCCTGAGTTTCCGGAATACCGCCGATCATCGAGCCGGCAATTGACCGGCGGCGGAAGATCAGATTGAACACTTCCGGCGACGGATGCGGCGTGGCCGGGGCGCCAACCAGCGTCATGGTGCCATCGCGTTTCAGCAGCGTGGTGAAGGCATCGAGATTGTGCGGCGCCGCCACGGTGTTGAGGATGAAATCGAAGCTTTTGACGTGGGCCGCCATTTCGTCTTCATTGCGCGACACCACTACGTCATCGGCGCCCAGCGCTCTGGCCGCATTACGCTTGGATTCGGAGGTGGTAAAGGCCACCACGTGGGCCCCCATGGAGTGGGCCAACTTGATCCCCATATGCCCCAGGCCGCCGATGCCGACCACGCCGACTTTTTTACCCGGCCCGACGTGCCAGTGGCGCAGCGGCGAGTATGTCGTGATCCCGGCGCACAGCAGCGGCGCGACGGCGGCCAGCTGCGCTTCGGGATGGGTTATCCGCAGCACGTAGCGTTCATTGACCACGATCTGCTGTGAATAACCGCCAAGCGTGTGTCCCGGCGCGTCCTGAGTCGGCCCGTTATAGGTCAGCACCATGTGGTCGCAGTAGTTTTCCAGCCCCTCAGCGCACTCTTCGCACTGTTGACAGCTATCGACCATACAGCCGACGCCCACCAGATCGCCGACGGCGTAGCGCGAGACGGCGTTGCCGACCGCGGTCACCCGACCCACAATTTCATGCCCCGGCACGCAGGGATACAGCGTTCCCGCCCATTCCGATCGCGCCTGGTGGAGATCGGAGTGGCAGACGCCGCAGTAAGCGATGGCGATCTGTACATCCTGCGGCCCCGGGTCGCGGCGGGTGATGGCCATTGATTCCAGCGGCTGGCTGGCGGAGTAGGTACCAATAGCGTTGATCAGCATAGCGAAACCTCTTCTTGATGAATGGACTCAATAGAACGGGAGGGGAATGCGGATGGTCAGTGGCATCGATAAGCGTAGCCTGGACTGGCCGAGATGCGAGGGGGAAAGCGGTAGAGAAACCCTCAGGCGCGGCGTTAACCAGCGCAGTAAATAATAAGATGGCCTTATCTTTATCGCCGCTAAGCCTTATAGGTATTTACGGCATATAGTATTATTTATTCCTGTAGAATAGAGATAAATAGTTATTGCAGATAATGATGCTTACACTCTTTTTATCCCCGTAACGTCTTGTCTTTTATTCGTTATTTCACCTGTTGATACTATGATTCTCAACGAATCACTTTTTCAACCTGACCTGATGGCATAAAAACCATGTCGATACCTGCAGCCAGCCCCTCTACCGACCAGGCGTTAACGTCCTTTTACTACGGAAGACAGACAAAGCCGTTATTGGCGGTGAAATCCCTGTTATCTGCGTTCCTGCCCGTCAGCTCACCCTTTGCGCTGCCGCGATCGACCTATTATCGTTTTCCGCCGACCCGGGAAGAATCTGGAATAATTTTAATCGAAGAGGGGATTGCCTCCGTTTGCCATGCGGAGAAGAGCATGGTTGTATCAACGATATTTGCCCCTTCGCTATTGGGATTAATCGATGGTTACGGCGCGTTTAATGGTATCCCGGAAAAAAGCCACTGTTCCGTATTTGCTGAGACGGATTTGCGCGGAGGCTGGATAGGACACCAGGTGGCGGTCGAGATCCTCAATGAGAAAAACCTGTGGCAGGAGATGGCTCATATTCTGGCGCAGCGATTGATGGTGTTGAGGATGCGTTCGCAGGAGATGGTGGGGGTGGATTCTTATCCGATGGTGCGAACCCTGCTAACAGAGCTGGCGGGCTACCCGGAGGAGTATCGTCGCCAAATTAATGCGTTAAGCTTTATACAGCGCCGCACCAACCTGTCGCGCAGCCGTGTTATGTCGATTCTGGCAGAGCTGCGCAAAGGTGGTTACATTACGGTCCATCGCGGGGTGCTGGAAAAGATAACCCGCACGCTTCCCGCCCACTTTTAAACCCGCGCGGCGGAGGGGCGTGATTTTCCCACCCCTCGTCAGCCGGTGGGCTAAGGCTCAACCGGCGTCAGAAAGTCCAGCCGCAGCGGCTCAGCCAGCAGAGACTCCATCTGCGCCATAGACGCCTGAAAATAGGGCATCGCGACATGGGCATCGAGGGCGTCCTGTCCCTGCCACGCCTCGCGCATATAGAAGGTGTCCGGCGCGTCGCGCAGCTGAAACAGGGCATAGTCGAGGTTGCCCGGCTCCTGTCTCGTCGGCAGGAGCAGCGCCTGCAGGGCCTGGCGCAGGGCGTCCGTTTGGCCTGGTTTCGCCTTGAGCACGGCGATAAGCGATATCATCTTAAAACCCCTCCAGCACGATCTTGCCGACGGCGCGTCCGGTTTCCAGCTGGCGATGCGCTTTCTGCAGATTGGCGGCGGTGATGGCGCCGTAGTGTTCGCCAAGGGTGGTTTTGATAGTGTGGTTGTCGATCAGCGCCGCCACGCGGGTGAGCAGCTGATGCTGGGCGATCATATCATCCGTCTCAAACATTGAACGGGTGAACATAAATTCCCAGTGCAGGGACAGGCTTTTCGCTTTCAGCGGCACCACGTCCAGGGTCTCCGGGTCATCAATCAGCGCCAGCTTGCCCTGCGGGGCGAGGGCGTCGATCAGCGCGTTGAAGTGCTGCTCGGTATTGGTCAGGCTGGCGACATGGGTTACCGACGTGATACCAATGCGCGCCAGCTCGTCGGCGAGCGGCTTGCTGTGATCGATCACATGGTGCGCGCCCGCCTCGCGGACCCACTGCTGGCTCTCCGGACGCGAGGCGGTGCCGATCACCGTCATGGCGGTCAGTTTACTGGCCAGCTGGGTCAGGATAGACCCCACGCCGCCCGCCGCGCCGACGATTAGCAGCGTGTCGCCCGCATTGCCGCCTTCCTCAACGCCGAGACGGTGAAACAACAGCTCCCAGGCGGTGATCGCCGTCAGCGGCAGCGCGGCGGCGGAGGCATTATCGAGGGTGCGCGGTTTGTGCGCCACCAGGCGCTCATCCACCAGCTGATATTCACTGTTGCTGCCGGCCCGGCCCAGCGCGCCGGCGTACCAGACCTCGTCCCCGGGCGCGAACAGCGTCACTTCCTCACCGACGGACTGCACCACGCCAACGGCGTCCCAGCCCAGCACCCGCGGCGTGTCGCCCTGAAAGCCGGCGCGCACTTTGGTGTCTACCGGATTGACCGAGATAGCCTTCACAGCGACCAGCAGATCACGCCCGTGGGCGGTGGGGATCGGCAGGTCGATCTCGGTTAAAGAAGGGATGTTGTTGCCGTCAGCGGCGGCTTGAGTAATGGCGATAGCTTTCATAACTGCTCCGGTCTGTGATTCGGGTGAATGAAAAGATGGAGCCATCGTAGACCGCTGCCGGGAGGGGAAAAACGGGCTAACGGCAATAACAGTTATATGCAGAAAGTGAAAATCAGCCCACCTGATAGAAGTCGAGCATCACCCCATCCTGGGTCCGGCCACCGGCGCAGATAAACAGCGAGGTGGTTAGCCAGCTGAGCGCGGGAGCATCCACCTCAAAGGTGGGCACGGTGCGAAAATAGATGGCTTCTGGCGGAATATCGCTAAAAAAGCGCATATCGTCGGCGAAAAGCTGGTCATGATACTGGGCCGGCACCCGGCGGATGCCATTGTTTTCCACATAGACTGTGCCTTCCGCCACCTGCAGGGCATAGCGGGCGGACAGCCTGCAGGTGCCGTCGGGTTCGATTATCTGGCTGTCGACGCCGCCGGGTAATACGTGGCCGCGAAGTTGACCCGAGACGCTGCCGCCGACAATCGGGATCAGCTGGCGCTTACCGGTCTGCGGGCTGCGGGAGACGATTATCGGTTTATCAACCTGGATGGTAATGGAAAAACAGTGTCTGAGTTCGGGGGTCATTATGGCTCTCCTGTTTCGGTTGGTAACGGCGCGCGGCCACCGCGCCAGTGTAACGGGTTTGCGAGAGACAAAATAACGCAGGGTTTGGATGAAAATGATTGGCTGTGATGATGAGTTGGGGGGCTGAGGTTGGTAGGGAGTGGCTGTGGGGGAGCAGGGGCAAACTGGCGGATTGATAACGTCAAACAGCGCTATCACCAGTGCATGAACATCGAATGCTCGGCCACGTTCCGCACGCTTGAATCCATCGACGGGGTTATTCGTTCACCGGCAACAGAGCCGGTCATCCCTGCACCCGCACCGGCGGCCACCGTTAATCGTGCCGGTGCGTAAGCACGGCCTGTCATCAGGAGAAACATACGTGACCACACTGACGCTACAGAAAGCCTTGGAGGCCTGTCAGGCAAATAAATCCGCCTGGCTGCAACGCAGCGATGAACTTACGCAGACCGAACATGTATACCGCGAACAGCTTGCCGGCAGAGGCCACAGCGGCCAGAGCCTGCAAACGCTGCGTGAGATTATCGACGTGAAAAAGTAGGAAATTAATCAGGCTGCCGGTCGCTACATCCGCTCGCATGAGGAGGTGCAGCGCATCAGCATCCGCGACCGATTAAATGATTTTATGCAGGCGCACGGCGCGGAGCTGGCCGCCGTACTTGCCCCTGAGCTGATGAATTATCCCTGGCAGCATTCCGCCATGCAGCACTCGGTCGACTATCTACGTGAGGCACTACAGGTCTGGCTGGTCGCCGGTGAAAAAAAATAATTATTCGGTGCAGGATAATGACATTTTAACGGCCATCGGATTCAGGCCTGACGCGGCTTCGCGCGATGATAATCGTGAAAAATTCACGTCTGCACAAAACCTGAATTACACCCGCCGTCGCGCAGAACTGGCCGTGCAGTAGTCCGCTTAAAAATCCCCCGAAAATCCCGCCATTTTTATGTATAAAAGCCATGCATAAGGAGCATGGTTTTGCATGCGTTTTACAGACATTGAATCCCCCGCCAGCGCCAGCACTGGCGCGCCCTGAGCCCGTCATGCACCTGCATTAAAAACGCCCCCTTAAGCGGGCAGGCGGGGCGGGGAGAGCATTGCGCGCATAATAATTGAATGCGATAAATTAATTGGGAAGGTTAATGCAGTTTTTATTTAATTTTGCTATAAGAGTTGGATGAATTACTGGTGTTAGGCGCTAAGCGAAGTAGTCGTGACGCAATATAAGGTGATGCAATGGATGTACGAGCACAAGAAAAGTTATTTAAAAAGCTCTTCTCTCCAAAATCTTTATTTGATGTATATACCGAGAGATTTAGTAAGTCCGCAGCAAAAGGCCTCGATAGAATCAACGGCATGCAATATTCAAACAGAGCCAGAAAGGAATTAAAGAAAGTCTCTGAAAAATGTCTTAACGGTTCTTTTAGATTTACTCCTTACTTAGAGAAGTTGAAAAGCAAAGGGAGAGGGAAAAAACCCAGGGTTATTTCTATACCAACGATTAGAGATCGCGTTGTATTAAAACAGCTCAATGTTTTTCTTTGTGAGGTTTTTCCTAATTGTGTACCGAAGAGCATAGCTTCAACTTATATTAGAAGTATATCAGATGATTTAAAAGGTGTGACCCCTGACGATATTTATGTTTGTAGTTGTGATATCGAAGGTTTTTATGACAACATAAACAAACATCGACTTAAAAAAATCTTATCAAAAGAAATAAGAAGTAAAAGGGCGCTGGATCTCATAGTTCATTCTCTTTTAACTCCAACAACTAGTGATAATGTTAATAAAAAAATGAGGAAGATATTTTTTGATAATGAAAAGGGAGTACCTCAAGGATTGTCAATATCTAACATTTTAGCTTCGATTTATCTGCAAGGTGTAGATAATGAAATGCTAAAATTTGATGTGACTTACTATAGATATGTTGATGATGTACTAATGTATGGTAATTATGATGACGTAAACTCAGCTTACCATTCATTAAGGCGCAGGCTTAAATATAGGGGGTTAAACACTCATCCGCCATCATCACCAAAAACACATTTAGGTTTTCTTAATGAGTCCTTTAGTTTTTTAGGATATGTGTTTAAAGAAAATGTTATAACAGTGCGAGATTCGACTGTTGAATCATTTATGAAATCAATTGCATCTAGGTTCAGTGATTATCTTCACAATAAAAACAAAAGGTTAAACAAATATACACATTTAACCTCTGATGATCTAAAAGACATTTTTCTGGAAGAGCTAAATGATAAGTTAACAGGAGCTATTAGTGAGAAAAAAAGATACGGGTGGGTGGCTTATTATTCAAATATTAACGACCTTTCTCTTCTTCATAAAATAGATTTTATAATAAGTGAAATGTTTAAGCGCTTGGATGATTTTGATAATTGTGCACCAGAAGGATTGAAAAAGGTAGCGCGTGCTTATTATGAAATGAAGTTTAGCCCACATAGAGGTTATATACGAGATTATGACCAGATTAAAACTATAAAACAAAAAACTGAATTCTTGCACCGACGTGGAAGGATTGCTGAAGGCGAGAGGTTAACTAAAGAACAGGTTGAAGAGCGTTATGAAAGATATAAAGCTAAAAATTTAGCTAGCATGCAAGCAGATGAAGGTGAAGTGTATCCTAAGTAATGCTATATTGAGCTTGACCAACGCCGACGGTACTTGCCTTGCAGGTGCCGTACCCCACGCGGTAAGGCCGTGATGGGCAGAAGTGCTCCTGACCTAAAATGGTAGTAAACCTTCATCGGGGGAAACCGCTGGTGAAGAGGATTGGACTGATATCTCCGGCGTTGCGTCATTTTATACTATTCATGGAGCTTATGATGAAAGATTTTTTGGATAGCCTAAGCAAATCCGCCTGGGAAACATCATGCGCAAGATACAATGCATCCCGTAGGTTAAAGGTTAGAGAGATTTTTTCGACTATCAGTCTCGCTTTAATTGGCCTTTCCGGTATCATACTCTCATTAATTCAATATTTTTGGATTACAGATATAAATCCTAAGCTCAATATATTAATAACTGCATTTTCCATTATCTTAAGCATGCTATTAATAATAATTAGTCTTATTGAATGGGGAGTCGCATCAGGAGCTAAATCTGAGGCTCTCTTTAGAAATGCTGAGTTGCTTAATGAGCATGAAAGGAAGATTTCTTTATTCAAAAACTGCTTAAAAGAAGAAATAATGGATGACGATTACAAATATATAGATAATCTTCGCGATGAGTATGAAAAAATAAAATCAACATGTACTTTCAACCATAGCCCTGTTGACTACGAGTATCATAAAATAGTAAAAAGTAGATATTATATTGCCCATACTTCTGAAAGCTTTAGTTTTTGGCGAGTGTTAAAAGGTAGAGTTAACTATTCCATTAGTAGTATTTGGGGGTACTTAATTATCTGGTCAATTGTTGCCATATTCTTCTTCAAAGTTTTAAAGGTAATAGCATCCCTATATTGATCATGAGTTGGAGCGTTTTCCGCTCCAATGTCTTATATAAAAAATCCGCATACTATTGCATCATATCTTTCCTTTTCTCTAAATACTGAGCATGGTTATATGTACCTCGAATAGTGTTTTTATCTACATGAGTTACTTGCATTTCAATCCATACACTGCCAAATCCCTTTTCGTGCAAAATGGTAGACATAGTATGTCTAAATCCGTGCCCTGTCGCACGAACTTTGTAGCCTAGTAATTCAATAACCTGTGACACATTTCTTGGGATATAGGTTTATTACGATTATTTCTACCAATAAAAATGTAGGGATAATGGCCAGTAATAGGTTTGAGCTGCTTGAAAAGGTCAATCACCTGAGCAGATAGCGGAACAATGTGAGGTCTGCGCATTTTCATCCTTTCTAAAGGGATTTCCCATATCCCTTTCTTAAGGTCAACTTCATCCCACGTAGCAAAACGCATTTCCTGCGTTCTTACACCAGTTAACATAACAATCTTAGTCGCATTTTTAGTGATGATGCTGCCGGTATACTTCTCAAGATCCCGAATAAAATGAGGTAGCTCTTCAGCGGATAAAAAAGGATGATGCTTTTGCTTAGGAACGGCCAGAGCGATGGCTAAATCAGGCGCAGGATTGTATTCAGCGCGGCCAGTTATGATTTCTTCGCGATAGGCCACTGTCCAGCCGTCAGCTTTGTTGGCGTGCCATTCTCGACATATGGCTTCGAATGAGCTCTCTATTGAGATTTGCTGTGCCAGCTTTTGGGCTTTACGTTCTTCTAATGGGTCTATGCCGCTTGCTACCTGCTTACGAGCTGTATCGCGTTTCTCACGTGTTTCCGCGAGACTCACAAGGTCATAGCAACCAAATGACATTAACCGCGCTTTTCCGGCAAAGCGAAAGCGGAAGCGCCAGCCCTTCGAGCCATCCGGATTGATAAGCAATGACAGGCCTTGCCCATCGTTCAATTTGTATGGCTTGTCTTGAGGCTTTGCTCGTTTGATTTGTATGTCTGTCAGTGCCATGTGTATAAGTCAAAAATGTGTATAAAAAATCTATACACATCACAATACATATTTATCTTGGATTCAGTGAGAACTTGGCGGATGGTTACGGATGGATGATTTACTATGTATATTGAAAATAAAGGGATTTTTATGCATTCTTGGATAGCGGCGGAGTAATTTTGGCGGAAGATCACAGGAGTTGAACCTGCCCGGGACCGCTGGCGGCCCCAACTGGATTTGAAGTCCAGCCACCTCACCGGAGATGACGATCTTCCGCGCCTCGATTGCTACATGGAGGCGGGGCGCATTATAGCTACTTTCAGCCGTTTACCACATACCTAAACGCACTTTTTTACTGTTAAAACTGGACTTTACAGAACAGTCCTGGACAAATCCTCACAAAATCCGTGAGTTACACTTTTTCACTCCCTGATTCCCTACCGCGATCACAGAAAACAAGAAACGTAATCTGATAACGAGATATCGCAATTCATCTTAGTGCGGCAAAGGTTTACAAAAACCGTAACCGGTACCAACCCTCGGTGCCGCTAAGGGAATAGTGCGCATATGAAAGATCACATTTTGTCCGTCAAAGAGAAAATTGGTTATGGCATGGGTGATGCCGCCAGCCACATTATTTTTGATAACGTCATGTTGTACATGATGTTTTTTTACACCGATATTTTTGGTATCCCCGCCGGCTTTGTCGGCACCATGTTCCTGCTGGCGCGCGCGCTGGACGCGATTTCCGACCCGTGTATGGGTCTGCTTGCCGACCGTACCCGCAGCCGCTGGGGTAAGTTCCGCCCATGGATCCTCTTCGGCGCTATCCCGTTCGGCCTCGTCTGCGTGCTGGCCTACAGCTCGCCGGATTTAAGCCACAACGGCAAGCTGATCTACGCCGCCGTGACCTACACGCTGCTGACCCTGCTCTACACCGTGGTGAATATCCCTTACTGCGCGCTGGGCGGCGTGATCACCGACAACCCGACGCAGCGCATTTCGCTGCAGTCCTGGCGCTTCGTGCTGGCGACGGCGGGGGGCATGCTCTCCACCGTGCTGATGATGCCGCTGGTCAACTTTATCGGCGGCGAAGACAAAGCGCTCGGCTTCCAGGGGGGCATCGCGGTGCTGTCGGTGATCGCCTTCCTGATGCTGGCCTTCTGCTTCTTTACCACCAAAGAGCGTGTCGAAGCGCCGCCGAGCAGTACCTCGATGCGTGAAGACCTGCGCGATATCTGGCGCAATGACCAGTGGCGGGTGGTCGGCGTGCTCACCATCCTCAATATCCTCGCGGTCTGCGTTCGCGGCGGCGCGATGATGTATTACACCACCTGGATCATGGGCTCGGCGGCGCTGTTCACCGCCTTCCTCACGACCTACTGCGTCGGCAACCTGATTGGCTCGGCGCTGGCGAAACCGCTGACCGACTGGAAATGCAAAGTCAGCGTCTTCTGGTGGACCAACGCCCTCCTGGCGGTGCTCAGCGTGGCGATGTTCTTCGTACCGATGGACGCCGAAATCACCATGTTTGTCTTTATCTTCGTCATTGGCGTACTGCACCAGCTGGTGACGCCAATCCAGTGGGTAATGATGTCCGACACCGTCGACTACGGCGAATGGTGTAACGGCAAACGCCTGACCGGCATCAGCTTCGCTGGCACCCTGTTTGTGCTCAAGCTGGGACTGGCGCTGGGCGGCGCGCTGATCGGCTGGATGCTGGCCGGCGGCGGCTATGATGCCGCCGCTAAAACCCAGAACAGCGCCACCCTCACCATCATTATCGCCTTGTTCACCCTCGTTCCGGCGGTGTGCTACCTGCTGAGCGCGGTGATCGCCAAACGCTACTACACGCTGAAAACGCCGTTCCTGAAAAAAATGATGGCCGAGCTGGCCGAGGGCGCGCGTCGCAACGAACAAGATTTCACCGCCGCCCCGATCGACAAAGAATGGCAAAACTAAGAGGACGTTTTAATGAAAATCAGTGATGGAAACTGGCTCATTCAACCAGGGCTCAACCTGATCCAACCCGTACAGGTTTACGAGGTGGAGCAGCAGGGGAATGAAATGGTGGTCTATGCCGCGCCGCGCGATGTCCGCGAACGCGCCTGGCAGCTGGATACGCCATTGTTCACCCTGCGCTTTTTCTCGCCGCAGGAAGGGATAATCGGCGTGCGCATGGAGCACTTCCAGGGCGCGCTGGATAACGGCCCGCACTATCCGCTGAACGTGCAGAAAGACGTCCATGTCGAAATGGAAAATACGGCCGGGTTCGCCGAGCTGAAAAGCGGCAGCCTCAGCGTGCGGGTGACTAAAGGCGAATTCTGGGCGCTGGATTTTCTGCGCGACGGCGTGCGTATCACCGGTAGCCAGCTAAAAAACAACGGCTACGTGCAGGATAGTAAGACCCAGCGCAACTACATGTTTGAGCGCCTCGACCTCGGCGTCGGCGAAACCGTCTACGGCCTCGGCGAGCGCTTTACCGCCCTGGTGCGCAACGGCCAGACGGTAGAAACCTGGAACGAAGACGGCGGCACCAGCACCGAGCAATCCTACAAAAATATCCCGTTCTATCTGACCAACCGCGGCTACGGCGTGCTGGTCAACCATCCGCAGCGCGTCTCCTTCGAGGTGGGCTCGGAGAAAGTCTCTAAAGTCCAGTTCAGCGTTGAAGGCGAATACCTTGAGTACTTCGTGATCGACGGCCCGACGCCGAAAGCGGTGCTTAACCGCTATACGCAGTTCACCGGCCGCCCGGCGCTGCCGCCGGCATGGTCGTTTGGTCTGTGGCTGACGACCTCGTTCACCACCAACTATGACGAAGCGACGGTGAATAGCTTCATCGACGGTATGGCTGAGCGCCATCTGCCGCTGCACGTCTTCCACTTCGACTGTTTCTGGATGAAGGCCTTCCAGTGGTGCGATTTTGAATGGGATCCGCAGACCTTCCCGGACCCGGAAGGGATGATCAAGCGCCTGAAGGCGAAAGGGCTGAAGGTCTGCGTGTGGATCAACCCGTACATCGGTCAGCGCTCGCCGGTGTTCAAGGAGCTGAAAGAGAAGGGTTATCTGCTGAAGCGCCCGGACGGTTCGCTGTGGCAGTGGGATAAGTGGCAGCCGGGGCTGGCGATTTATGACTTCACCAATCCGGAAGCCCGCCAGTGGTATGCCGACAAACTAAAAGGCCTCGTGGCGATGGGGGTCGATTGCTTCAAGACCGACTTTGGCGAGCGTATCCCGACCGACGTCCAGTGGTTTGATGGTTCCGATCCGCAGAAAATGCACAACCACTACGCCTTCATCTATAACGAGCTGGTGTGGAAGGTGCTGAAAGAGACCGTCGGCGAGCAGGAGGCGGTGCTGTTCGCCCGCTCCGCCTCGGTGGGCGCGCAGCAGTTCCCGGTGCACTGGGGCGGCGACTGCTACGCCAACTACGAATCGATGGCGGAAAGCCTGCGCGGCGGGCTGTCGATCGGCATGTCCGGCTTCGGTTTCTGGAGTCACGATATCGGCGGTTTCGAAAACACCGCGCCGGCCCACGTCTACAAGCGCTGGTGCGCCTTCGGCCTGCTCTCCAGCCACAGCCGGCTGCACGGCAGCAAATCCTATCGGGTGCCATGGGCCTACGATGACGAGTCCTGCGACGTGGTGCGCCACTTCACGCAGCTGAAATGCCGCATGATGCCGTATCTCTATCGTCAGGCGGCGCTGGCCAACGAGTGCGGCACGCCGATGCTGCGCGCGATGCTGCTCGAGTTCCCGGACGATCCGGCCTGCGACTATCTCGACCGCCAGTATATGCTGGGCGATTCGGTCCTGGTGGCGCCGGTGTTCTCCGAGGCCGGCGAAGTGCAGTTTTATCTGCCGGAAGGGCACTGGACGCATCTGTGGCATAACGATGAATTGCCGGGTAGCCGCTGGCATAAGCAGCATCACGATGCGCTGAGCCTGCCGGTCTACGTTCGCGACAACACCCTGCTGGCGCTGGGCCACAATGACCAGAAGCCGGATTACGCCTGGCATGAGGGCACCGCCTTCCAGCTGTTCCACCTTGAGGATGGACGCGAGGCACGCTGTGACGTTCCGGCGGCAGACGGCTCGACGATCTTCACCCTGAAGGCCAGGCGCCAGGGTAACGCCATCGCCGTGAGCGGCGAAGGCGAGGCCCGCGGCTGGACGTTATGTCTGCGCAATATCCCGCAGGTCGCGGGCGTGCAGGGCGGTACGCAGACCGGTAGCGAACTGGGCGTGGTGGTGAGCGCCGAGGGCAATACGCTGACGATTACGTTGTAAATAGGTTAACAGCAGCAGCCCTCTTCGCCCGGCGGAGAGGGTTTTTTTATTCCATTTTTGTACAAAAAGTAACGTTCATTTCATAGTGGTGACTCAGGCCGCAGACGCGGTTGTCGAACGGTGTTAGCGTATTCTGCCGCTGAGAGGAGCCCGCCATGGACGTAGAAAATATCTTTCGTGACGTGAAGCTAAGCAAAACGGAAATGACCGTGCTGCGCTTTATTCAGAACGACCCGGAGCAGTGTATCCGCCAGGGAGTTCGCGCTGTGGCTGAACAGTGCTACAGCAACCCCTCTTCCCTGGTCCGGCTGGCAAAGAAACTGAAGTTCAGCGGCTGGCTGGAGCTGGTCTATTTCATCAAGTTCAATATCACCATGCCGAAGCTCGATGTCACCAACGATATCGACTACATGAGCGTTCAGCCGGAAGAAGCGCTGACGCCGCTGCTGGCAAGCCTTAAACAGCAGCGCATCCTGATCCACGGCAGCGGCTTTTCACAGCTGATCGCCAAGTATATTTACAACAAGTTTCTCGTCACCGGCGTGAATGCCAGCCTGGCGCTGTGGCCCGATTACGAAATCCTCGAACAGAAAAACGCCGCCTGCTTCGACTCCATCTGGATCATTTCTAAATCCGGGCGCAGCAGCTCGGCGCTCAACTGGGTTAAGGCCCTGGAGGGGAAGGAGATTAATCTGGTTTGCTTTACCGGCGACTACCAAAGCCCGCTGGCGCAGGCCGCGGATACGGCGTTTATTATTCACGACCCGCAGAAGTTCGATGATGATATTTACTGGAGCAACCCGTTTTTCGGCTACTGCATCTTAGGCTTTGAGCGACTATTGAAGATGTGGTTTACCAGTCTACGTAGCAATAGTTAGCCCCCGCTAAGCGCGGTGCGAGCGGGGGAATCCCATCGGCAGCGGATTACCGCCAGGCGGCGAACTGCTCATCGTCGAGATAGGCTTCGACCAGGGTTTTCGCCAGTGAATAGGAACCGATCAGCGGATGCGCCATCAGCGCCCGCACCGCCAGCGATTTATCCTGCTGCAGGATCGCCGCCACCGCCAGCCGCTCATACTCCTTCACGCAGGCAATCATATTCTTCTGCGCCGTCGGTACCTTCACCGGCGTCACCGGCTTGAGGCCATCCCGGCTCAGGTCGCAGCTGATCTCGATCACGTCGTCCGGGCGCAAAAAGTCGAGCGTGTCGTGATTCTGGATCGACACCACGATCCGCTTAGTGGTGGTGCTGTTCACCGCTTCCAGGATATCCAGCGCCACTCCGGCATAGCCGCCGGTGTCCGGCTCTTCGATAAACTGGCGCAGCGTCAGCGGTTCGCGGGTGTGGAATTTCTCCTGCCGGGATTCGTTCTGCATATAGCTGTTTTCCCGGCGCAGATAATGCTGCATCCAGATGGTGAAGGCGGCCTCCGGTTGCGTTCTGGCATCCACGGTGCGCAGCGCCTCGCGCATCTCCTGATTGATGCGGGCGATCTGCTCTCCGCGCGTCTCGCCGGCCCCCTGAATCGCCTTCAGCGCCTCGTCGCGATAGTAGTAATAATAGAGATATTCATTGAGGAGCTGATTATCGCAAAGCCGTACCAGCTCCGGGGAGAAGTACTGCATCGCCGTCTTCTGGTACAGTTCCGGGCTGGCGATCAGCCGTTCGGTCACCTCTTCCCCACGGACGGTGAAGTGGGTAAACCAGGAGAAATGGTTCAGCCCATAGCATTCCACGCTGAGGTCGCGCTCCTCACAGCCAAGGATCGCCGGCAGTTCACGAATCAGCTCGGAGGGGGCATCGCAGATCCCATAGACCCGGCGCTTAAAGCCGGACTTAATAATCGCTTCCGTCACCAGACCTGACGGGTTGGTAAAGTTAAACAGAATGGCGTCTTCGGCGGCATGTTCTTCGATCAGCCGGCAATAGCGAAGGAGCGCCGGGATCGAGCGCATGGCCATCGCGAAACCGCCGGCGCCGGTGGTCTCCTGGCCGAGAGTGTTATGCTCAAGCGCAATACGTTCGTCGCGAATGCGGCTTTCATCGCCGCCAACCCGCAGGGTGGTAATGATATAGTTGGCGTCCTGCAGGGCTGCGACCGGGTCGGTGGTGGTACTAAACTGAATATCCGGGCGAATGGTATTAAATACATAGCGGGCAATTTCGCCAAATATCGCCAGATTATCAGCAGAGTTATCGAGAAAAACGACTTCTGTTAAACCAATGCGGTGAGCGTTATAGGCCAGAGATTTCGCTAAAAATGCAGAGCGAACGCCGCCCCCGCCTAATACGGTTAATTTCATAAATACTCCTCATTAATTTTCTGCTAACCAGTTATCAACCCGGGAACGTACCTGTCCCACTTTGACGCCATAAATAACCTGAACTTCATTTCGATTGCGTACGACGCCGTTGGCGCCGGTATTTTTTAATTGCGTGTCATCAACCCGCGCCATATCGCGCACGGCCACGCGCAGGCGAGTAAAACAATTATCGACGGAGAGAATATTCTCCTTGCCCCCGAGACCGCGGATAATGTCATCGGTGACCGACTGCGGTTGCGCAACTTTCTGGCGGTACTCTGCTTTGCTGTAAAGCTTCACGTTCTCGTCATCTTCCCGGCCCGGCGTTTTCAGGTTCAGCTTCACCACCAGGGTGCGGAAAATCACGTAGTAGACGGCGAACTGGCCGATACCGATAAGGACATAGCCCGGCCAGCGCGTTAAGGAGACCGGCAGCGGCAGGTTATAGATCAGAAACTCGATCAGGCCCGATGCACCCCAGGGACGTACGGTGAAGATGTCGCAAATGGCCTGCGAGGCGGCGGTTAACGTCGCGTGGATCACCCACAGCAGCGGCGAGACAAATAAGAAGGTGAACTCAATCGGCTCGGTGATGCCGGTCAGCATCGAGGTGATAATCGCCGGCAGCAGAATCGCCTTCGCCATCGCTTTCTTCTCCGGTTTCGCGGTGTGGTAGAACGCCAGCGAGGCGCCCGCCAGGCCAAAGATAGTGGTCATCCCTTGCTGCGAAAAACGTAATGCGTCGTTCATGACCGGCGTCAGGTCGGGATGGCGCATATAGGCGAGGAAAATGGCCTGGGTGCCGGAGACCACCTGACCATCCACGTTCAGCGTGCCGCCAATCTGGGTGAGCTGGAAGGGGGACCAGACGAAATGGTGCAGGCCGGTGGGGATAAGGAATTTTTCAAAGAAACCATAGACGAAGACCCCGGCGACCCCGGCATTTTTCATAAAACCGGTGAGGGCGGAGATGCCGTGGGTCATAAAGGGCCAAATCCAGGTAAAGGCGATGGCGTAGAAGATAACCACCGGCGTCATCGCCACCAGCGTCAGCTTGGCGCCGCCGTACATCGACAGCGCGCCAGGCAGCTCAATGGCAGAGACTTTATTGTGCACCCACGCAATCGTGCAGCCGAGAATAATGCCCAGGAAAACGCCCATATCCACCACCACAAAGCCCAGCAGCTGGGTTTGCCCGGTGCCATAATATTCACCGTTAATTTTTTCGGCGAGTCCATGGGTGTGTTCCAGCCAGGAGTGGTTGGCGCCAAGAAACATAATAAAGCACATCACTGAAACCAGTGCGACTTCGGTTTTTTTATCCTTTGCCAGGCCATAGCTGATGCCGACGCAAAATAATAAGCCGAGGTTGCCAAATAAAGGCCAAAAGGTGTCGCCGAGCATTTGCCCAAGCTGATGTAAGAAACTGGTTTCAGCAATTAATGTCGGATTAGTTAATACTGAACTGAGGGCCAGAATTAAGCCAATGACCGGCAAGAACAATACGGCGCCGATCATGGCCCGGGAGAATTTTTGCATATTCTCCAGAATACGCTGACGTATTTCAGGCATGATTGATCCTTTTATATTTTTGTAGGTACAGGGAGCGGTTTTTTATCGACTTCCAGTGATTTGGTTATAGCAACTCTGATATTTGAAAGGAACCTGTTGCGCTAAATAGGTACAGATAGCCGCGTATTGCGCACAGGTTTCAGGACTCGCATCCCAACTCTCTCCCTGAAAGGGAGAGAGTAGTCAGAGTGGAGTTTTGCCGGGAAGCAATCCCTCTCCCCATAGAGGAGAGGGAATGGGCATCGCTATGGGGTGACGGGAGCGGGCGCTGGCGCGGCGGGGGCGGGGCTGACCTCGCCGTTGCGCATGATTTGCGCCACCTGCTGTTTCTCCATATTCACGGCGCTGAGCTGCCCGTTGATCGTCGGTTTGAGCGGGGCATCGGCCTGCACGCTGCCGCTGGCGGTCAGCTGGAGATTGCCATCCCCGCTTATAGGTAGCGACGGCCAGCCCCAGGCCTGCAGAATATTCAGCGGCACGCCGCGGCCGCTGAAGCTCAGATTGACCTGGCGCTGCGGCAGCTGGGATACCGCGGCGGTGGCCTGCAAAATGCCGCGCTCGGTGAAGGCGCTAAGCTCAGTGATATTGACCGTCGAGGCTGTGGCGTTCAGTTTGAGTGATGGGCGGCGCACGTCGATCCGGTTGAAAGTCGCCGCCGCGGCGTTCAGCGTCGCGCTGCCGTTCCATACTCCCCAGCTGCCGTTTTTCACCAGCTGTAGCTCGCCGCCATAGCCATCGAGGGCGGTAATTTGCCACGGGAAAGCAGTGTCCACATCTATGATCAGATTGCGGCTGGCGCTGAATTTTTTCAGCGTCAGGCTTTGCAGCCAGGCTGGAAGCGGCGTCATCCACAGCTGTTTCCAGTTCGCCGGCAGCGTGTACTCCAGTCCGGCGAAAGCGGTATCGTCGAGCACCAGGGCGTTCCCGGCGCGCAGCCAGTTGCCGGAGGTGCGCACCATGCCGCCCTCCCAGCGCGAAGTGAACTGGCGCAGCGCAATGCCCTGGGGAGAGAATTCAGCATTGAGGATCGGGTCGAAGAAGTGCAGCGAACCGTAGATAAATTCGCTGGCGTTCATCGACAGCGTGCCGTCCTCGCTCTGCCAGCCGCCGTGGCTAAGGGTCAGGTTGCGCAGGCTCAGGTCGAGGTCGGTTACCGCCCAGTCCGGTCCCTGCAGGCGGGCGTCGGTGATGTCCAGGCGGCCAATCTGCAGAGAGGGGACCGTGGTTAACGGCGCGAAAAACTCGGCCAGCGAGGCGGGGCTCTGCAGTCGAATCTCGTTGAGCTGGAGGTTATCCACCCGCCAGCTGCCATCGGCGCTGCGTTTGGCATTGCCGGTTAAGGTGCCGCGGGCGACATCGGCGCCGAGGGTGGAGAGGGTGACCTCGCCCTGATCAATCTTACCCTGAATCAGAACGTTGCTGGCTTCGACGCCATTGAGCGTCATCGAGCCCGCGCTCATCTGGATCTGCGCCGTTTTCCCCAGCACATTGCCCGCCTCCGGCGTCCATGGGCTGACGCCGCCGGTGACGCGCTGCGCGCTGAGCGCCCAGCCGGTTTCCGGGCTGTTGAAAGCCATATTGCGCAACATCAGCCGGTCGGCAGCGAACGGCAGGTCTGCAGAGTGGGGTGACAGATTCAGAGTGCCGTCGTTAAGGACTATCTCATCCGCATGCAGCGGATCGCTAAACTGGCGGGTGCTGAAGCCAATGTCGACCGTTTTTGCCACCAAAGTGGCAGGCTTGCCTTCCCGACCAAAGGTGACGTTTCGCAACTGCACATGAAGGGGGGAGGAGAAATCGTGCTCCATCTCATCGAAGGAGACCTGCCAGCCGGTGCCATTGCTGAGCCAGGCGCTGGCCTGGCGGGCGCCCCAGTGGGTTTGCAGCAGGAACCACGCGCCAATAATGACGAGCAGCAGAGCGACTAGCAGCCAGAGAATCAGCTTTCCAAGAAATTTCATGGTCTTCCATTCTGTGAGATGCACATCACCGTGTTATGCCCGATTTAGGCGCACTTCTCAAGGCAGGCGTGGTTTATTTCCGTGATGGGGCAGGTGGTTGGAGGACGTCCCGGCCGATGCGCGACCGGGAACGCATGAGATCACGCCTTTTCTGGCGGGAAAATTAAATTCAGAACAATCGCCGTGATACCGCCGGCGGCAATCCCGGAGGAAAGCAGGTTTTTCAGCCAGTCCGGGGCGAACTGCAGGATCAGCGGCTGCTGCGACACGCCGAGGCCTACCGCCAGCGACAGAGCGATAATCAGGATCGCCCGACGGTTCAGCGGTTCACGGGAGACGATGCGCACGCCGGACGCGGCGATGGTGCCGAACATCACCAGCGTGGCGCCGCCGAGCACCGGCTCAGGGATGTGCTGCACGAAGCCGCTCACCGCCGGGAACAGGCCGAGGACGATCAGCATCAGGGCGACCACAAAGCCGACGTAGCGGCTGGCGACCCCGGTCAGCTGGATCACGCCGTTGTTCTGGCCGAAGCAGGAGTTCGGGAAAGTATTGAAGACCGCGGAAACGAAGGAGTTCAGGCCGTTAGCCAGCACGCCGCCTTTCAGGCGCTTCATATACAGCGGACCCGAGACCGGCTGTTCGGAGACGTCGGAGGTGGCGGTGATATCGCCGATGGTTTCCAGGGAGGTGATCATAAACACCAGCATCAGGGGCAGCAGCAGACTCCAGTCGATGCCGAGGCCATAATAGAGCGGCGTCGGGACGGTGATGAGGCTGCTGTTGGTCGGGGCGGTGTTGGCTGGCAGCATATCGAGGAACCACGCCGCCAGATAACCGGCAGCCATGGCAATCACTAGCGAGGCGATGCGCAGGTACGGGTTGCGCTGGCGGTTGAGGATAATAATCAGCGCCAGCACGATACCCGCCAGCAGCAGATTTTTCGGCGCACCAAAGGTGTGGTCAGCCATCGCCGCGTAGCCGCCGCCGATGGAGGTCAGTCCGACCTGAATCAGCGACAGGCCGATAATCATCACCACCACGCCGGAAACCAGCGGGGTAATGATACGGCGCGCCAGGTGCAGGATCCGGGAGAGGACCATTTCGGTGCAGCTGGCCAGCATCAGGGTGCCGAAGAGGGCGGCCATCATGGTGGGGACGTCGGCGCCGCCGGTTTTCAAGGCGGTACCGCCCATGATCAGCGGGGCGACAAAGTTGAAGCTGGTGCCCTGGATGGAGAGCAGTCCGGAGCCGACCGGGCCCCAGGCTTTGATCTGAATAATAGAGGCGACGCCGGAGGCGAACAGCGACATGCTGATGATATGTTGGGTATCTTGCGCCGGGAGACCGAGAGCCTGGCAGATTAACAGCGCCGGGGTGATCACCGCGACAAACATCGCCAGCAGGTGCTGGAAGGCGGCGAACAGGGTTTGCGGTAGCGGCGGGCGATCTTCGAGGCGGTAGATTAATTCGCTGGCTGGTTTATGCGCAACCGGTTGCGCATTTTCTGACTCTGCGGTGTTAACGGACATCACAAGCAATCCCAAGGTGGCAAAGCGGGAATTTTATCGGACTGTAGACCAAAAGCAAACGTTTGCCAGCGTTTGCTCATAAAAATTTATACCGTGAATATGCGCAACGAGATAATTAACATTTTGTATGCTAAATCGCATCATTCAGGATACAAAATATCTTTTTCTGTCAATTTTTCCGCCGTTCTGCGTAAAATCCCCCTCTGACTCCTCATGATGAGAAGCTAAAGACACCAGGAATATCGTCGCGTGTGAATGGATCATGCGCCCATAAGGAGCTTTTTATGTTTCATCTCGATACCTTATCGACGCTCGTTGCCGCAACGCTCGTGCTGTTACTCGGCAGAAAACTCGTACAAACCGTTCCCTTCCTTAAGAAATACACTATTCCTGAACCCGTTGCCGGCGGTCTGCTGGTGGCGCTGGCGCTGCTGGCGCTGAAAAAAAGCATGGATATCGAAATTGATTTCGATATGAGTCTGAAAGATCCGCTGATGCTGGCGTTCTTCGCCACCATCGGTCTTAACGCCAACCTCGCCAGCCTGCGGGCCGGCGGCAAGGTGTTGGGCACTTTCCTGATCGTGGTGGTTGGCCTGCTGCTGCTGCAGAACGCCCTCGGTATCGGCATGGCGACGCTGCTGGGGCTGGATCCGCTAATGGGTCTGCTGGCCGGGTCGATTACCTTATCCGGCGGCCACGGCACCGGGGCGGCGTGGAGTAAGCTGTTCGTTGAGCGCTACGGTTTTGCCAACGCCACCGAGGTGGCGATGGCCTGCGCGACTTTCGGCCTGGTGCTGGGCGGCCTGATCGGCGGCCCGGTGGCGCGTTATCTGGTGAAGCACTCTTCCTCACCGGACGGGACACCGGACGATCAGGTGGCGCCAACCGCCTTTGAAAAGCCGGACGTGGGGCGGGTGATCACCTCGCTGGTGCTGATCGAAAGTATCGCCCTGATCGCCATCTGTCTGACGCTGGGCAAGGTGGTTGCGCAACTGCTGGCGGGGAGCGTCTTCGAGCTGCCGACCTTCGTCTGCGTGCTGTTTATCGGCGTGATCCTCAGCAACAGCCTGGCGCTGGCGGGGTTGTATCGGGTGTTCGATCGCGCGGTATCGGTGTTGGGCAACGTCAGCCTGTCGCTGTTCCTCGCCATGGCGCTGATGAGCCTCAAGCTGTGGGAGTTGGCCTCGCTGGCGCTGCCGATGATTATTATCCTGGCGGTGCAGGCGCTGGCGATGGCGCTGTATGCGGTGTTCGTCACCTATCGGATGATGGGCAAAAACTACGATGCCGCGGTGCTGGCAGCCGGGCATTGCGGGTTTGGCCTGGGGGCAACGCCGACGGCGATCGCCAATATGCAGGCGATTACCGACCGTTTCGGGCCATCGCATATGGCCTTCCTGGTAGTGCCGATGGTGGGGGCGTTCTTTATCGATATCGTCAACGCGCTGGTGATTAAGCTGTACCTGCTGCTGCCGATGTTTGGTTGATAAAAAACCCGGAAGCGGTGCTGCGCACCTGTCCGGGCTACAAGATCGTGCTGTTTGGGGTTTTGTAGCCCGGCTCAGGCGTTTACGCCGCAAGCCGGGAATAACTTCACAATCTTACGCTTCGTCGTGCTCTTCCCACGCTAACGCGCGTTTCACCGCTTTCTTCCAGCCGCTGTAACGATAGTTACGCTCAGTAGTTTCAATCCCCGGGCGGAATTCGCGCTCAATCACCGCTTTCTCCTGCAGTTCATCCAGATTCTGCCAGAAACCGACCGCCAGACCGGCCAGATAGGCCGCGCCCAGCGCCGTCACTTCGCGTACTTCCGGACGCTCGACACGGGTGCCGAGGATATCGGACTGGAACTGCATCAGGAAGTTGTTAGCCACCGCGCCGCCGTCTACGCGCAGGGCGTGCAGACGAATGCCGGAGTCAGCCTGCATCGCTTCCAGCACGTCGCGGGTCTGAAAGGCGATGGACTCCAGCGTCGCACGGATAATGTGGTTGGAGTTCACGCCGCGGGTGAGGCCGAAAATCGCGCCGCGGGCATACGGGTCCCAGTACGGTGCGCCAAGACCGGTGAACGCGGGTACCACGTATACGCCGTTGGTATCCTTCACTTTGGTGGCGAAGTACTCGGAGTCGAAGGCATCGCTGATGAGCTTCATCTCGTCGCGCAGCCACTGAATAGACGCGCCGGCCATAAACACCGCCCCTTCCAGAGCGTAGTTCACCTCGCCGCGCGGGCCGCAGGCGATGGTGGTCAGCAGACCGTGGGTGGAGGTGACCGCTTTTTCGCCGGTATTCATCAGCATAAAGCAGCCGGTGCCGTAGGTGTTTTTCGCCATCCCTTCTTTGACGCACAGCTGGCCGAACAGGGCCGCCTGCTGGTCACCGGCGATCCCGGCGATAGGAATACGGGTCCCGCCTTTACCACCGATGTTGGTCTGGCCGTACACTTCGGAAGACTTGCGCACTTCCGGCAGCATGGCGCGCGGAATGTCCAGCGCGTCGAGCATCTTGTCGTCCCAGTCGAGGTCGTGAATGTTGAACAGCATGGTACGCGAGGCGTTGGTGTAGTCGGTGACGTGCACGCGGCCCTGGGTCATCTTCCAGATAAGCCAGGTGTCAACGGTGCCGAACAGCAGCTCGCCGCGCTTCGCACGCTCACGGGAACCTTCGACATGGTCGAGGATCCATTTCACCTTGGTGCCGGAGAAGTACGGGTCCACCACCAGGCCTGTGGCCTTGCGGATATACTCTTCCATCCCGTCACGCTTGAGCTGCTCGCAGATCTCCGCGGTACGGCGGCACTGCCAGACGATAGCGTTGTAGATGGGTTTACCGGTCTCTCGCTCCCACACCACCACGGTCTCACGCTGATTGGTGATGCCGATGGCCGCGATCTGATCGGAGTTGATATCCGCTTTGGCCAGCGCTTCGACCAGCGTCGAGCTTTGGGAAGCCCAGATTTCCATCGGGTCGTGTTCGACCCAGCCTGGCTTAGGATAAATCTGTTCAAATTCTCGCTGGGAGACGCTGACGATATTGGCATCATGATCCATCACAACGGCCCGGGAGCTGGTAGTGCCCTGGTCAAGCGCAACGATATATTTTTTGTCGGTCATAGTCGGTGTCCCGTAGTCAGATTACAGCGAAGCTTTATGTTGAGCGGTGGAAGAGGAGGGGCTCTGTTGCTCTTCCTCCACGCAGGTGTCGCAAGGCAGGTGACGGCCAATCAGCTTACGATAGCTGAATGCGCCCAGCGCCGCGCCGACCACCGGTGCGCACAGCGGCACCAGGAAATAAGGAATATCTTTGCCGCCGGTGAAGGCGACGTCACCCCACCCCGCCAGCCAGGCGAAGGCTTTCGGGCCGATGTCACGCGCCGGGTTCATGGCGAAGCCGGTCAGCGGTCCCATGGAGGCGCCAATCACCGCAATCAGTAGGCCAATCAGCAGAGGGGCCAGCGGGCCGCGCGGTATGCCGTTGCCATCGTCGGTCAGCGCCAGGATGACGCCCATCAGGATAGCGGTAATCACCATCTCTACCGCGAAGGCCTGCACAAAATTGATGTGCGGGTTCGGGTAAGTGGAGAAAATGCCGGCCAGATCGAGGCTTTCCACGCTGCCGCGAATCATATGGTGGGTGGTTTCATAATCGAGGAAAAGATTGTAGTAAAGCCCGTAAACTAATGCCGCAGCGCAAAAGGCGCCAGCGAATTGCGAAATAATAAAAGGAACCACTTTGCGGCCTTCGAAGCAGGCGAACAGCCACAGCGCGATAGTCACCGCTGGGTTAAGGTGCGCACCGGAGACCCCGGCGGTCAGGTAGATCGCCATGGCGACGCCCAGACCCCAGATGATGCTGATTTCCCATTGTCCGAAGCTGGCTCCCGCGACCTTGAGCGCAGCCACGCACCCAACGCCGAAAAAGATCAACAACCCGGTACCGAGGAACTCTGCGATGCACTGGCCTTTTAAGGTTGATGTTTGGCTCATAATCGAATCCTGAAGCGTGGTGATGATTATTGTATGTAGGGTGGTCACAGACGACCATATTGCCATGTAGGCATAGTGTTAATTTATCGTTAACGAGCAAAAACGAGAAATATCGAACTTCAAATGTGTGTGCCTCGTCAAGAAAATGAGCGTTTTCGCGCCATTTGCGCGCATCGAGAGCGCTGCCGGAGCGTTTCACCACGCATTTTGTTAACCATAAAATTAACATTGACCCATGAACTACGAGCGAACTGCGCTGAAAGCACCAGGTAAAGACTGAAAAGTGTTGCAAACCGCAATCTACGCGGCTTGCCGCTGGACAGGGGCGGCGGGGATTCATACAATCGACGATAACACCGCTATGTGCGCTAATTTTCGTTAAGGCGGGACCGCGTATACGAAACACGAGTTTCTATCAACGCCTTGCAAGTTCAGGAGAGGTATGACGATGTCATTAGAAGTGTTTGAGAAATTAGAATCTAAGGTTCAGCAGGCGATTGATACCATCACTCTGTTGCAGATGGAAATCGAAGAGCTGAAAGAAAAGAACAACACCTTGGTGCAGGAAGTTCAGAGCGCGCAGCATGGTCGTGAAGAGCTGGAGCGCGAAAACAGCCAGCTGAAAGAGCAGCAGCAGGGCTGGCAGGAACGTCTGCAGGCGCTGCTGGGTCGCATGGAAGAAGTCTAATCGCTTCGCGCCCTCTCCCGCCCGGGAGGGGGTCATCTTTACTCGCGTCTTTATATCCGCAAGTTATAGCCAATCTTTTTTTATTCTTTAATCATTGAATCGCTTTCTGGCACGCTTAACCCATCACAACATACATAAAGAGAGCGGTGCGATGAATAAGTGGGGCGTAGGGTTAACTCTGTTGCTGGCATCCGCCAGCGTTCTGGCAAAAGACATTCAGCTATTAAACGTATCTTATGATCCAACGCGCGAGCTGTACGAACAGTACAACAAAGCGTTTAGCGCACACTGGAAGCAGGAGACCGGCGACAACGTGGTGATCCGCCAGTCGCATGGTGGCTCTGGCAAACAGGCGACCTCGGTGATTAACGGTATTGAAGCGGATGTGGTCACGCTGGCGCTGGCCTACGATGTCGACGCTATTGCCGAACGCGGCCGCATCGATAAAAACTGGCTGAAACGCCTGCCGGATAACTCTGCGCCGTATACCTCCACCATCGTGTTCCTCGTCCGCAAGGGCAATCCGAAACAGATCCATGACTGGAACGATCTGATCAAACCGGGTGTGTCGGTCATTACCCCGAACCCGAAAAGCTCCGGCGGCGCCCGCTGGAACTACCTGGCGGCCTGGGGCTATGCCCTGCATCAGAATCACGGCGACCAGGCGAAAGCCCAGGAATTCGTCAAGGCGCTGTATAAAAACGTGGAAGTGCTGGACTCCGGCGCGCGCGGTTCGACCAATACCTTCGTAGAACGCGGCATCGGCGACGTACTGATCGCCTGGGAAAACGAAGCGCTGCTGGCGACCAACGAACTGGGCAAAGACAAGTTTGAAATCGTGACCCCAAGTGAGTCGATTCTGGCTGAGCCGACCGTCTCGGTGGTCGACAAAGTGGTGGATAAGAAAGGCACGCGTCAGGTGGCGGAAGCGTACCTGAAGTATCTCTACTCGCCGGAAGGCCAGGAGATTGCGGCGAAGAACTTCTACCGCCCGCGCGATCCGAATGTGGCGAAGAAATATGCTAACGAATTCCCGAAACTGAAGCTGTTTACCATCGATCAGGAGTTCGGCGGCTGGACGAAAGCGCAGAAAGAGCACTTCTCCAACGGCGGCACCTTCGACCAGATTAGCCAGCGTTAATTCTCTTGTCCCTGCTTGCGCTACGCTTAGCAGGGCTATAGTTTTGCGCGGTGCGTAGTCCGGGTAAGGCGTCAGCCGCCACCCGGGACAACGCCCCGTCCACCATCTGTTTTCATTTAGTCATCAAATTACGCTACTCTTCCGCTTCAGGCTTAACAGGGAATGAAAATGAGAAGAGTAAGATACTTTTTGCTGGCGCTGCTGGTGGCGATCCTCGCGGCGCTGGCGGGCGGCTACTACTGGCTGCACTCTGGCAACCCGGACGCATTACGCAAGATTGTCCTGCAGCAGTGCGTACCCCATCAGCAACAGCAGCAAAACCCGTCGCCGTGCGCGGAAGTGAACCTCAAGGGCGGCTATGTGCTGTTTAAAGACCGTAACGGCCCGCTGCAATATTTGCTGATGCCGACCTACCGCATCAACGGCACCGAAAGCCCGCTGCTGCTGGATCCGTTGACGCCGAACTTTTTCTGGCAGGCCTGGCAGGGGCGTGAAATCATGAGCCAGCGCCACGGCGCGCCGGTTCCTGATAACGCGGTATCGCTGGCGATCAACTCGCGCAGCGGGCGCACGCAAAACCATTTCCATATTCATATCTCCTGCCTGCGCCCCGATGTGCGCGCGCAGTTAGATAAGGATGCCGCGGCGATCAGCAGCCGCTGGCTGCCGCTACCGGGCGGGCTTCAGGGCCACGAATACCTGGCGCGCCGGGTGACGGAGGCGGAGCTGGCCCAGCGTAGCCCGTTCCTGATGCTGGCGGAAGAGGTGCCGGAGGCGCGTGAACATATGGGACGCTTCGCGCTGGCAATGGCGCAACAGAGCGACGGCTCGCTGGTGCTGCTGGCGACGGAGCGTAACCTGCTGACCCTGAACCGGGCTTCAGCGGAAGAAATTCAGGATCATCGCTGCGCCATCCTTAACGCAAACCACTAGTTCTGGCGTTTACCTGTCTTACCTGTCGTCGTATTCTTGCTGAAAAAAACGACAGGAGACAGGCATGTCGCTCTGGCTTACCCACCCGCTGTTCCTTCCTTCATTGATTGTCGGCGTCACCATCGTGCTCTGGGCGACGTCGCTGCTGCCGGAATTTATCACCGCGCTGCTGTTCTTCGCAGCGGCGATGATGGCGAAAATCGCTCCGCCGGAGGTGATCTTCGGCGGCTTTGCCTCTTCGGCGTTCTGGCTGGTGTTCAGCGGCTTTGTGCTCGGCATCGCCATCCGTAAAACCGGACTGGCGGACCGGGCGGCGCAGGCACTGTCGGCCAGGCTCACCGACTCCTGGCCGCGGATGGTCGCCAGCGTGGTACTCCTGAGCTACGCCCTGGCGTTCGTGATGCCCTCCAACATGGGGCGCATCGCGCTCCTGATGCCGATCGTGGCGGCGATGGCCCGCCGCGCGGGCATTGCCGACGGCAGCCGCGGCTGGTTCGGCCTGGCGCTGGCGGTGGGGTTCGGCACCTTTCAGCTGTCAGCGACGATTTTGCCCGCCAACGTGCCGAATCTGGTGATGAGTGGCGCGGCGGAAGGCTCGTACGGTATCCATCTGAATTATGTTCCCTATTTACTGCTGCATACGCCGGTGCTTGGCTGGCTGAAAGGGGCGGTGCTGGTGGCGCTGATTTGCTGGCTGTTTCCCGGCAAGCCGCATCCACCGCGCGACCTGGCGCCGCTGCCGCCGATGAGCCGCGACGAGAAACGTCTGGCGTGGCTGCTGGCGGTGGTCCTCTCGCTATGGGTGACCGAGAGCTGGCACGGCGTCGGCCCGGCGTGGACCGGCCTGGCGGCGGCTGTGATCACGCTGCTGCCGCGGGTGGGCTTTATCAACGGCGAGGAGTTTGCCAGCGGGGTGAATATGCGCACCTGCATTTACGTCGCCGGGATTCTGGGGCTAGCGATCGCCGTCACCCAAACCGGGATTGGCGGCGCAGTGGGCAATGCGTTGCTGCAGGTGATGCCCCTGGATAAAGACAATCCTTTCACCAGCTTTCTCGCCCTGACCGGGATAACCAGCGCGCTGAACTTTATTATGACCGCCAACGGCGTGCCGGCGCTGTATACCACCTTTGCCCAGAGCTTTGCCGACGCCACCGGTTTTCCGCTGCTAAGCGTGATTATGATTCAGGTGCTGGGCTATTCCACGCCGCTGCTGCCCTATCAGGCGTCGCCGATCGTGGTGGCGATGGGGTTAGGCAAGGTCCCGGCGAGGGCGGGGATGCAACTGTGTCTGGCGCTGGCGGCGGTGAGTTATCTGATTTTACTGCCACTGGACTACGCCTGGTATCAGCTGTTGGGGAAACTGTAACGGCAAAAGAAAGCCCGGCTTGCGCTGTGCTAGGCCGGGCTCCCACGTTTTGTCAGTCAACCCGGTCGCGTGTCGCCACCGGGAAAAGCGAATTACGCTTTTTTCGCTGCTTCTGCTGCTTTAACGATCACCGCGAAAGCGTCAGCTTTCAGGGAGGCGCCGCCAACCAGCGCGCCGTCGATGTCCGGCTGGGTGAACAGCTCTGCGGCGTTGCCAGCGTTAACGGAACCGCCGTACTGGATGATCACTTGCTCAGCGATTTTGGCGTCAGCTTTAGCAATGTGGTCACGGATGAATTTGTGCACCGCCTGCGCCTGAGCCGGGGTCGCTGATTTGCCGGTACCGATAGCCCATACTGGTTCGTAAGCGATAACCACGCCTTCGAAAGCGGCAGCGCCCTGGGTTTTCAGCACGGCGTCGATCTGACGTGCGCAAACTTCTTCCGTTTTGCCCGCTTCGTTTTCGGCTTCGGTTTCACCGATGCACAGAACCGGGGTCAGACCCTGCTCTTTCAGCACGGCGAATTTCTTCGCGATCAGCTCGTCGGATTCTTTGTGGTAGGTACGACGCTCGGAGTGGCCGATGATGATGTACTGCGCGCCGATATCTTTCAGCATTTCGGCGGAGGTTTCACCGGTGAATGCGCCGGACAGGTTCACGTCAACGTTCTGCGCGCCCAGGTGAATGTGGCTGCCTTCTGCCGCGCGCTTAGCCAGGTCCAGATACATTTCCGGCGGGGCGATGGCAACTGCACAGCCGCTTACGCCAGCCAGCTCGGTACGCAGGTTCGCAACCAGTTCGTTTACCATGTGGCGGCTGCCGTTCAGTTTCCAGTTACCCATCACTAAAGGATGTCGCATTTTAATTCTCCACGCTACTTAAGCGAATTAAGGAATATAGCCGCCCCAGAGGGCAGCATGGTCTGTGAAACAGTATAGAGACTCGTCACTGGAAAGGCTTTGCTTTTTGTCATTTATTGTTACCTTCCAGCGTTTCAGATAGCGCCAGCTTAATCGGTTCAATGGCGAAGGTCAGGCCCTTTTCCCCATGATCTGCCACCACATAGCGCACGGCGCCTTCGGTATCGGCGAAGTAGCGCTTGCCCTTGCCGGCGGCCAGCAGTTTCTGCAGTTTTTGCTGGCTTTGCGTCTGGCTAAAAGTCGGCACGAAGGCGCGGATCATGGCGCTCATATACTCCAGCGCTTTGGTCCTGGCCGCCTTTTGCTCCGGCCCCTGGATCGGCAGCCAGGTGATCTGCATGGATTTGATCTTCAGCGTGCCGCGCTCCAGCGCGGTGGAGGCATAGAGATTTTCGTTAATTTTGCTGGCGGCGCGGGTCAGGTTAGCCCGATCGCGACTGGTGGCGATGGAACGGAATTCGTTCAGAGGCAGCTTTGGATTATCGGCGTTGAATTTCTCGCGGAACTGACTGATCGACTGGTCAAAGCTCGGCGCGCCGGCGAGCAGGTAGGGCGCTGCCGCGGTCGTCGACTCGCTCTCTGCGGACAACGCGTGCGGGCCGACGGCAAGGCCCATCAGCCCACTTAACCACAAAATTGTCCACTTCTTCATGCCCGTCGTTCCTTTTTTTGCCTGCTGACGATTAAATCGGGAAGCGCGGCGCTTGTCAAAAAGTCACGACGCCAGGGTAAACTACGCAGACGATGATGATAAGGAAAAACGCATGACCCTACAGCAGTGGTTATTCTCAATTAAAGGGCGCATTGGCCGCCGCGATTTCTGGATCTGGATTGCCATCTGGCTGGTGACCATGAGCGCCCTGTTTACCCTGGCAGGCAGCAATCTGCTCAACCTGCAGACGGCGGCGTTTATTATCGTCTGCCTGCTGTGGCCGACGGCGGCGGTGGTGGTCAAGCGGCTGCACGATCGCGGCAAATCCGGACTTTGGGCGCTGCTGATGATTCTGGCGTGGATGCTGCTGGCGGGGAACTGGGCGATGTTGCCGCAGGTCTGGCAGTGGGGCGTCGGGCGCTTTGTGCCGACGTTGATTATCGTCATGATGTTGATCGACCTGGGGGCGTTTGTCGGCACCCAGGGCGAGAATAAGTTCGGCAAGGAGACCCAGGACGTGCGCTGGAAAGCGGACGCCTGATTACCAGTAGTGCTCAGCCGTCATGTGGCCTGGCCGGCGACGCAGATGTTTGGTCATCTGCCGGGTCTCTTTTAACAGCTGTTGGGTATCGCGCACCATTTGCGGGTTGCCGCACAGCATCACATGGCTGGTGTCGGTGGTCATCGGCAGGCCGACGGCCTCTTCCAGCGCGCCGGTTTCAATCAGAAACGGCACCCGGCCGGTCAGCGAGCCTTCCACGGTTTCGCGGCTGACCACCGTCTGAATACGGAGTTTGCCGGCATAGCGCTGCTCCAGTTCGCGCATTAGCGGCAGATAGCTCAGGTCCGCGGCGTAGCGGACGGCGTGGACCAGCACCAGGTTGTTAAAGCGCTCAAGGTCCTTGCCTTCCTGCAAAATTGACAGGTACGGCCCCAGCGCAGTGCCGGTCGCCAGCATCCACAGGGTATCGCAATCCGGTACTTCCTCAAGGACGAAGAAACCTGCCGCTTCACTCACCACCAGGACTTCATCGCCCGGCTTCAGCGACGCCAGACGCGGGCTCAGCTTGCCTTCCGGGACGGTGACCAAATAGAACTCGAGGTCGGGATTGCCGGGGGCGTTGACGTAGGAGTAGGCGCGCTGCACGCGTTCGCCGTCGATTTCCAGCCCGAGCTTGGTAAATTGCCCGGCGGTAAACGGATGAACAGGCGCCCGCACGTATAAACTGAACAAGGCGTCCGTCCAGTACTCCACTTTTGTCACTTTGCCGCTAACCCAGTCCGCCATCGTCTTCTCCTGTTGCCAAGCGATGCCTTATCTTCGGTCCAGACGAGCCAGATTTCCACCCCGAAGGCGCAAGAAAGCTCTATTGATCAAATATAAACGAAGAACAGGGCAACCGCCTGCGGACGGTTGCCTGGGAGAGAAAAAGCGGTATTACAGGATGTGCTGCTGGATGTCTGGATCTTTACGGTCGAGGTAATGAATCGACTGGATACGACGGATAGTGCGCGACTTGCCGCGGATCAGCAGCGTCTCGGTGGTGGCCATGTTGCCCTTGCGGGTGATGCCGTCCAGCAGATCGCCTTTGGTGATCCCGGTGGCGGAGAAGACGACGTTATCGCTGCGCGCCATTTCATCCAGACGCAGCACTTTGCCCGCTTCAATGCCCATGGTTTTGCAGCGCGCCAGCTCATTTTCACCGATGCGGCGGTTCTCTTCGTTATCGCCCTTCACGTGGTGGCGAGCCAGCAGGCGCCCCTGCATATCCCCGTCGAGGGCGCGGATCACCGCGGCGGAAACCACCCCTTCCGGCGCGCCGCCGATGCCGTACAGTACGTCGACTTCGCTATCCGGCATGCAGGTGAGAATAGAGGCCGCGACGTCGCCATCGGGAATAGCGAACACGCGCACGCCCAGCTGCTGCAGCTGGGCAATGACCGCGTCGTGGCGCGGTTTCGCCAGCACGGTGACGGTCAGCTCGCCCAGCGGCTTGTTCAGGGCGCGGGCGATATTGTGCAGGTTCTCTTCCAGCGGCAGATTGAGATCGATAGCGCCTTTAGCGCCCGGGCCGACGATCAGCTTTTCCATATACATATCCGGCGCGTTGAGGAAGCAGCCCTTATCGCCGACCGCCATCACCGCCAGGGCGTTGGCCTGGCCCATCGCCGTCATGCGGGTGCCTTCGATGGGATCGACGGCGATATCTACCGCATCGCCCTTGCCGGTACCCACTTTTTCGCCGATATAAAGCATCGGCGCTTCATCGATTTCGCCCTCGCCGATGACGATGGTGCCGTCGATATTGACGAGGTTAAGCATAATGCGCATGGCGTTAACCGCTGCGCCGTCGGCGGTATTCTTATCGCCGCGGCCCAGCCATTTATAGCCCGCCAGCGCGGCGGCTTCGGTGACACGCGAAAATTCGATGGCCAGTTCTCGTTTCATAATCCACTCGTTGTGTAGAAAAGTTGCCCGCAGCGCGGCAAAAGCGCGCTACGCGTTGGAATAGCGTTCGGTTTCCGGCATCCAGCGCTCGATAAGCGCCTGGGCCTGCAGCGGATAGCGTTCATGAATGTGGCGAGCAATGCGCTGGACATCGGGGATCATCGCCTGATCGCGCAGTAAGTCCGCCACTTTAAATTCGGCGTTGCCGGTCTGGCGGGTGCCGAGCAGCTCGCCGGGACCGCGAATTTCGAGGTCTTTCTGGGCAATGACGAAACCATCGTTGCTGTCGCGCAGGACCTGCAGACGTTTCTGCGCCGTTTTGGAGAGCGGCGATTTATAGAGTAGCACGCAGTGGGAAGCGACCGCGCCGCGCCCGACGCGCCCTCTGAGCTGGTGCAGCTGCGCCAGACCCAGACGTTCCGGGTTTTCGATAATCATCAGGCTTGAGTTAGGCACGTCGACACCGACTTCAATCACCGTGGTGGCTACCAGCAGATGCATCTCGCCCTGCTTGAAGGCCTGCATCACCGCCTGCTTCTCCGCCGGTTTCATCCGCCCGTGGACGAGGCCGATATTGAGCTCCGGCAGCGCCAGTTTGAGCTCTTCCCAGGTGGCTTCCGCCGCCTGGGCTTCCAGCAGATCGGACTCTTCAATCAGCGTACAGACCCAATAGGCCTGGCGACCTTCATGGGTACAGGCGTTGCGCACGCGGTCGATAATATCGCTGCGCCGGGTGTCGGGGATGGCGACGGTGGTCACCGGAGTTCGGCCTGGCGGCAGCTCGTCGATAATCGAGGTGTCCAGATCGGCGTAGGCGGTCATCGCCAGGGTGCGGGGGATCGGCGTGGCGGTCATGATCAGCTGATGCGGGTGGAATCCCTGCTGCTGACCTTTCTCCCACAGCGCCAGCCGCTGATGCACGCCGAAGCGGTGCTGTTCGTCAATAATCACCAGCGCCAGGCCGTTAAACTGCACCTGCTCCTGGAAGATGGCGTGGGTGCCGACAATCATCTGCACCTCGCCGCTGGCGATAGCCTCCTGCTGCGCCTGACGGGCTTTGCCTTTCTGTTTGCCCGCCAGCCAGCCGACTTCTATGCCCAGCGGTTCGAACCAGTTGCGGAAGTTATTGGCATGCTGCTCGGCAAGCAGTTCGGTGGGCGCCATCAGCGCCACCTGTTTGCCGTGGACGATAGCGCGCAAGGCGGCCAGGGCAGCGACCAGCGTTTTACCGGAGCCAACGTCGCCCTGCACCAGGCGCATCATCGGCACGTCCAGCGCCATATCGTGTTCAATCTCGGCGGTAACCCGCGCCTGCGCGCCGGTGGGCTTAAAGGGCAGGGAGGCCAGCAGTTGGTTTTTCAGGGTATCGTTGGCGCCGAGCGGCAGGGCGTGATAGCGCTGGGCGCCTGCCCGCAGCGCCAGCATGCTGAGGTTATGCGCCAGTAGCTCTTCCAGAATCAGACGCTGCTGCGCCGGGTGCTTGCCGCTTTCCAGCTCGCTAAGTTGCAAGGAGGGAGGCGGGCGGTGCAGCGTACGCAGCGCCTCCGGCAGGCTCATCATCCCCTGCGCCAGCTCCGGCGGCAGGAGTTCGCTAATCGCGCAGGTTTCCAGGAGCTCAAGCGCCTGATCGGTGAGCTTGCGCAGGGTCGCCTGCTTGATGCCTTCGGTGGTCGGATAGACTGGGGTTAACGTTTCCTGCAGCTCCGGAGTACTCATATCGCCCTGGACGCGATATTCCGGGTGGATCATCTCGGCGCCGTACTTCCCGCGTTTGGCTTCACCGTAGGCCAGCACCCGACGACCGGTCGCGAGGCTGTTTTTCATCGCCGCGTTGAAGTTGAAAAAGCGCATGGTGAGGATGCCGGTGCCGTCGCTGATCTGGCAGGTCATCATCCGCCGGCCGCCGAAGGTGATATTGCTGTTGAGCACTTCACCTTCCACGGTGGCATAAACTCCGGGAAGCAGCTCGGCTATCGGGTAAAGATGGGTGCGATCTTCGTAGCGTAAAGGCAGGTGCAGCAGCAGATCCTGTACCGTATGCAGGCCAATCTTCGCCAGTTTGCTGCTCTGCGCAGCGCCCACACCGGTGAGTGAACTGAGCGGAACGGCATCTAACAGGCGGCCTGACATTGGGTTTACCTCGCAGCCTGCATGGTAGCCCACCACGCGGCATCGGCTTCCACTTCGCCCTGCTCGTTAACGTGGGGGTAAGGCAGACCTTTTTGTCTGGCGACGCGGGCCAGCACCGGATAGCCGCCTTCGAACAGCAGGCGCTGCTGCTCTTGTGGCGGCAGCATGCTGTTGGCGCGTTGGTACATCCCGGCATTCTGCCGCTGGCGCTGCGCCTCGTAGAGGATCAGCGCCGAGGCGACGGAGACGTTCAGCGACTGCACCATGCCGATCATCGGGATAATGATGTCCTGATCGGCCAGCGCCAGCGCTTCCTGGGTGATGCCGGTTTTCTCCTGGCCCATCAGGATGCAGGTTGGACGCGTATAGTCGATTTCACGAAAATCGATGGCTTTGTCGGAAAGGTGAGTGGCGAGAATTTGCATGCCCTGACCTTTCAGGTGGCCGACGGCATCTGCGATAGTGCGGTGGGTTTTAACCTGCACCCAACTGTTGCTGCCCGCGGCGGCGGAGGCCATGGTACGCATCCGGCTGCTCGGCCAGACGGCATGCACTTCGTGTACGCCAACGGCATCTGCGGTCCGGATGACCGCAGAGACGTTATGAGGCTTATGGACCTGCTCCATGCAGACCGTCAGGTCAGGCTGACGCCTGGCGAGCATCTCGCAGATACGCTCGTAGCGCTTTGAGTTCATAAAGCTAGTTTCGGTTACGGGTGACTTTAATCACGTCCGGCATGACGCGGATTTTGCGCATGATATTCGCCAGATGCACGCGGTCGCGCGCGGTCAGGCGGATAAAGGCGCTGTATACGCGGCCATCTTTCTCTTCCGTATTCAGGCTCTGGATATTGGAAGACGCGGTGTTGATCGCCGCCGTCAGGTTAGCCAGCGCGCCCTGGTGGTTAAACATGTCCACCTTGATTTCGGTGATGAACTCCTGAGCGGTCTCTTTATCCCACTCAACCGCCATAAATTTCTCCGGCTCTTTCTGGTAGCCGCGAATGTTACGACAGGATTCATGGTGGATAACCAGCCCTTTACCCGGGCTGACGTGGGCGATAATCGGGTCACCTGGAATTGGACGACAGCACTTGGCGAAGGTGATCAACACGCCATCGGCGCCTTTGATTGGCAGATGACCGTGGTTCGACGCGTTAGCCGGTACCGGCGCCGCAGCGGCTTCGCCCTGCTGCAGGTTTTTTGCCACCACGACGCTCATGGCGTTGCCCAGACCGATTTCCGCCAGCAGATCGTCAAGCGAGGCCAGCTTCATGCGATCGAGTTCGCGCTGGATATTCTCCGGTGGGATCTCGGCAAGTTTGCGGCTTCCGCCCAGCGCGTGATTGAGCAGACGACGGCCAAGGCTGACCGAATCGTCGCGCTTAAGGTTTTTCAGCAGCTGACGGATCTTGGCGCGCGCTTTCGAGCTGACGACAAAGTTCAGCCAGGCGGCGTTCGGGCGAGCGCCCGGCGCGGTGATAATTTCGACAGTCTGACCGCTGGAGAGCGGCTGCGACAGCGGATAGGGCTGACGGTCGACGCGCGCGCCGACGCAGGCATGACCGATATCGGTATGCACCGCGTAGGCGAAGTCCACCGGCGTGGCGCCGGCAGGCAGTTCGACAATGCGCCCTTCCGGGGTGAAAACGTAAATCTCATCGGGGAACAGATCGGATTTTACGCTCTCGATAAATTCAAACGAGCTACCGGCGCTCTGCTGCAGCTCCAGCAGGCTTTGCATCCAGCGCTGAGCGCGGATCTGCGCGGTGGTGCTGCTTTCGCCGCCGTGCTCTTTATAAGCCCAGTGCGCCGCTACCCCCATCTCCGCCATCTGGTCCATGTCTTCGGTACGAATTTGTACCTCGACCGGGACGCCGTGGGGGCCGATCATCGAGGTGTGCAAAGACTGATAGCCGTTAGCTTTCGGAATGGCGATGTAGTCTTTAAAACGACCCGGACGCGGTTTGTAGAGGCTGTGCATCTGGCCGAGCACGCGATAGCAGATATCGGCATCATGGACGATAACGCGGAAGGCGTAGATATCCATGATCGAGTGAAAACGTTGCTCTTTGAGCACCATTTTACAGTAGATGGAGTATAGATGCTTCTCGCGACCGCTGACGCGGCAGGGGATCCCCGCTTCCTGCAAACGCCCTTCGATTTCGGAGAGGATCTTTTGAATCATCTCCTTACGGTTGCCGCGCGCCGCTTTGACCACCTCTTTAATGACGCGGTAGCGATTAGGGTACAGCGCTTCAAAGCCCAGCTCTTCGAGCTCGGTTTTGATGTGATGGATACCTAAACGGTGCGCCAGCGGGCTGTAAATTTCCAGCGTTTCGCGGGCGATGCGTCGGCGTTTATCCGGGCGCAGCGAGCCCAGAGTACGCATGTTGTGGGTGCGGTCGGCAAGCTTGATGAGGATGACGCGAATGTCCTGCACCATCGCCATGATCATTTTGCGAAAGTTTTCGGCCTGCGCCTCTTTCTTATCGCGGAACTTGAGCTTGTCAAGTTTCGACACCCCCTCTACCAGCTCGGCGACGCTTTTACCAAAAAGCTGTTCCATGTCCTGATAGGTGGCGGGGGTATCTTCAATCACATCATGCAGCAGCGCGGCCATCAGCGTTTCATAGTCGAGCTTCATCTCGGCCAGAATGCAGGCTACCGCGACCGGGTGCGTGATATAGGGTTCACCGCTTGAACGTGTCTGACCCTCGTGAGCGTCACGTGCAACGAGATACGCCTGCCGCAGACGCTTAATCTGGTCTTCCGGCAGGTAGTTTTGAATCAGCTGATTCAGGCTTTCAAACAGATACAAGGGCGACCCGCTGTGTGATTAACGACGACCTTCAGCAATCGCGGTAACGGCTTGTAATTCAGCGGCTTCCTGCTCTTGCTGTTCCTGGCGCTCACGTACGTCGAGGATCTGGTTGTTGATCAGACCTTCTTCGATTTCGCGCAGTGCGATAACGGTGGTTTTATCGTTTTCTTCCGGTACCAGCGGATCCTTTCCGCCAACCTGCATCTGACGAGCGCGACGCGCGGCGACCAGTACCAGGTCAAAACGGTTACCAATTTTCTCTACAGCGTCCTGAACAGTTACGCGTGCCATACTTAAAATGCTCCACAGGTGAAGAAATGACTGGGCATGATACTGAATGTGGGTTCAGTCTGCCAATAGTTTGGTGATTAAAGCGCCATGTCGCTGCTTTTGGCGGCTCATGCGCAGACGTTCAGCGCGGATGATATTTTTCAGGTCGCTCAGGGCGGTGTCAAAATCATCGTTCACAATCAGGTAATCATATTCCGCGTAATGGCTCATTTCCGCAACGGCCTGGGCCATCCGTTTCGCGATCACCTCTTCGCTGTCCTGGCCGCGGCCGCGCAGGCGACGGTCCAGTTCATCTTTTGACGGCGGCAGAATAAAAATACTGCGCGCGCCGGGCATGCTTTTACGGATCTGCTGCGCGCCTTGCCAGTCGATATCGAGGAAGACATCGACGCCGGTCGCCAGCACCTGCTCGATCGCTTTACGCGACGTGCCGTAATAGTTGCCAAAGACCTCTGCATGTTCCAGAAACGCGTTTTCGCCAATCATCGAGCGGAATTCGTCGTGATTCACGAAGAAATAGTGTTCGCCGTGCACTTCACCCGGACGCGGCGCCCGCGTGGTATGGGAGACCGATACCTGGGTGTCATACAACGGTTGGGTTTTTAATAAAGCCTGAATCAGGCTGGATTTACCCGCGCCGCTAGGGGCGGAAACAATATAAAGCGTGCCTTGAGCCATGAGTGTCTTTTGTATGTGGTTATCGAAAGAGGTCCTACATACGAGCCTATTATACACGTCGCCGCGGCGTGACGCAGTCATTGTCACACTTTTTGCCGCTGTTTCTTTCATTTTGCCTGCCGTTTTCCTGAATTCGCCAGCCGTTGCTGCAATGAGGCGTAAATCCTGGAAGGCGCTTCGCAAGGCGAAAAAGCTTCCGTCGCGGCTCGCGGCATTCTGCAGCAGACTCTCCGCGAGGTGATGGAGGAGGGGACTGCAATGCGTAAAGGAGGGTGGTGGCTGGCGTTAGGGATGTTCTCTGCCAGCGCGCTGGCGACGTGTCCGGACTGGCCGCCGGACAGAGGAAGGCAGGAGACATCACGCCTTCATCAGCAAATTGTCGCCTGGAAAGAGGCTTACTGGCGGCAGGGCGCCAGCGGAGTGAGCGATGACGTTTACGACCAGCTCACCCTGCGCCTGGCGCAGTGGCGACAATGCTTTCCGGGCGCGACGCCTGAGGATGACGATCTGCCTCCGCCCACCGGCGATGCGCGTCATCCGGTGGCCCATACCGGCGTGCGCAAGCTGGCGGATGAGGACAGCGTTGCCCGCTGGATGAAAAATAAATCCGACCTGTGGATACAGCCTAAAGTGGACGGCGTGGCGGTGACTCTCGTTTATCGCCAGGGGCGTCTGGTTCAGGCCATTAGCCGCGGCGATGGTTTACGCGGTGAGGCATGGACCGCCCGAGCGCGGCAGATCCCGGCGCTGGCGAAAGTGATGACCGGTGAACTGGCCGACAGCGTACTGCAGGGGGAACTGTTTCTGCGCCGGGACGGCCATGTCCAGCAGCGGGCCGGGGGGATGAATGCGCGGGCGAAAGTCGCCGGGTTGATGATGCGAGCCGACGCGGCGGCGGCGCTCAGTCAACTGGACGTTTTTATCTGGGCCTGGCCAGACGGCCCGTCGGATATGCGCCGTCGTCAGCAGCTGCTGGCGCAGGCGGGGTTTAAGTACAGCGGACAATATACCCATCCGGTGTCGCGCATCGAGCAGGTGGCGCAGTGGCGCCAGCGCTGGTATCGCTCGCCGCTGCCCTTCGTCAGCGACGGTGTGATTGTGCGCGAAGGACGCGAGCCGCCGGGACGAGTCTGGTCGCCAGGAAAGGGCGAGTGGCTGGCAGCCTGGAAATATCCTCCGGCATCGCGGGTGATGCAGGTACGGGCGATCCGTTTCAGTACCGGCCGCAGCGGCAGACTCAACGTGGTGGCCGAGCTTGAGCCCCAGCGGCTGGATGATAAACGCGTGCAGCGGGTTAACGTTGGCTCTGTGTCCCGCTGGCAGATGCTGGATATTGGGGTTGGCGATCAGCTGCAGATCAGTCTGGCAGGGCAGGGTATTCCTCGGGTCGACGCCGTCGTCTGGCGGACGGCCGAGCGCCATAAACCGACGCCGCCGCCGGCGAAATTTAATGCGCTAACCTGCTATTTCGCCACCCCTGAGTGCAGCGAACAGTTTCTTTCCAGGCTGATCTGGTTGTCATCAAAGTCCGCCCTGAATGTCGATGGCGTGGGGGAAAATTTATGGCGCGTCATTCAGCAGCAAAACCCGATGACGCATATCTTTTCCTGGCTGGCGCTTACCGTTGAGCAGCTGCAGGCGTTGCCAGGGATTTCCGCCGCCCGCGGGCAGCACCTCTGGCATCAGTTTGATCTCGTTCGCAAACGACCTTTTATCCGCTGGGTGCTGGCGATGGGGATCCCGGTGCCGCAGGGGGCGCTGGCGCAGCTCGAAAGCGAGAACTGGCATCTGCTGGCGGCAAAAAGTGAAGCGCAATGGCGCACGCTGCCGGGCGTGGGGGAGATCAGAGCCCGCCAGCTGGTGGCTTTCCTGCACCATCCGGACGTGGTGGCGCTGGCGCAATGGCTTAGCGGGCAGCGCATCCCCGGATTTTAAGGCGGTTAGTGGGCGTCATGGGTGTAGTGGAAGACCGGTAGCCCCAGTTTCCAGCGTAGCGCCAGCATGCGGGCGGTAAAGCCGAACAGCAGTGTAGCCAGCACCACCACATCGTGGCTGCTGACGTAATGTTGCAGAGCAATATAGAGTACGGCTGCGGCAAAGGAGATCCCGGCATACAGCTCTTTCTGGAAGACCAGCGGAATGCGTTTGCAGAACATATCGCGCAGTACGCCGCCGAAGACACCGGTGATCACGGCGGCAATAGAGGCGATAACCGGGCCTTCGCCCATGTCCAGGGCGATCTGCGCGCCGATGATGGAAAACACGATCAGCCCCAGCGCGTCCAGCACCAGAAACAGCCGACGAAGGTGCGGCATCACCGGAGCGGCAATGGTCGTGAGGACGGCGGCGACGGCGACAATGATGACATATTCGGGATGCTTCACCCAACCAAGAGGATAGTGCCCCAGCATGATATCGCGAACGGAACCCCCGCCCAGCGCGGTCGCAGTGGCGATAATGATGACGCCAAACGTATCCATCCGCCGGCGCCCGGCAGCCAGTGCGCCGGTCATGGCTTCCGCGGTGATACCGATTAAATACAGAACATGAAGCAGCATAGATCCCCCCAGGTAATGGCGGGCAGGTTAACGATTTGTGCGCAGGATCACGATTGAGATTTTCTAAAGCGAATCATTTACGCCAGGAAAAATTAATGGAAATAGTATCTGTGATGGCTTGATTTAAAGGTTTATTGATTTTTTAGGGATTTTTATTGATTAGAAAAAGTAATGCTAAGTGAAGCGATGGGTATCACTATCGAAAACACTATGATTACGCAATGTTTAAGTCTCGTCCTTTATTCTTTTATTTTTCCTTTTCAAGGCCTGAGAAAATGAGCGTCGCCGCCGGGAATAAAAATCATCTGATCCGCCTGATAGCCGTGGTATTAACCGGGATTCTGGCCGGTCTGTCCGGCATGGTTTTGGCACTAATTTTACACGCGATTCAGCACCTGGCTTTTGGTTACAGTTATGGGCAGATCGTCGGTTCGGTGTCATTTTTACAGGGCGTCACGGAGTCGTCCTGGCCACGCCGCATCGTGGCAATCGTGGCCGGCGGCGCCGTCGCCGGATTTGGCTGGTGGCTGCTTGGTCGCTACGGGCGGAGGCGGGTTTCTATTGCGGCGGCGGTGGCCAACCCCTGCGCACCCATGCCCGCGGGCACCACGACGATCCACGCGCTGCTGCAGATCGTCACCGTAGCGCTGGGCTCCCCGCTTGGCCGCGAAGTGGCGCCCCGGGAAATGGGCGCGCTGGGGGCGGGGATGGTGGCGCGTAAGCTGCGCCTGCTGGAAGATGAAACCCGCACGCTGATTGCCTGTGGGGCGGGCGCGGGTCTGGCGGCGGTCTATAACGTCCCGCTGGCCGGGGCGTTGTTCAGCCTTGAGGTCATGCTGCTGTCGTTTAGCTGGGAAAAAACGCTGGCGGCGATAATGACCTCGGCGATTGCCGCCTGGACGGCCACCCTGGGGTTAGGGGATGAATCGCAATACCATTTTGTTTCCAGCGCACTTCCGCACACCTTTCTCTGGTGGGCGATTCTGGCGGGCCCGATTCTTGGCACCGGCGCCTGGCTCTTTCGTAAAGCGACCAGCGCAGCGCGTTCACGCGTCCGAAGTAACTGGCAGATGCCGGTGTTCTGTCTGCTGGGGTTTTCCCTTCTTGCCATCCTGAGCCTTTATTTCCCGGAACTTCCGGGCAATGGCAAGGGACCAATGCAGCTGGCGCTCAGCGACGGGCTGCCTCTTTCCATGGTCGCTGTCCTGTTAGTATTGAAGATGGTGGTGATTCTGGCGGTGCTGCGCGGCGGCGCGGAGGGCGGATTGTTAACCCCAGGGCTGGCGGTGGGCGGATTGGTCAGCCTGCTGCTCTGCGCGTTCTGGCAGCTCGGCTTCCCTGGCGGTGATAAAAGCAGCTTCGCTGTGGTGGGGGCGGCCGCGTTTCTCGCCGCCTCCATGCAGATGCCGCTGACCGCAGTGGCGCTGGTGATGGAGTTTACCCACATAGATCACAGCTATCTGGCTCCGGCGCTGCTGTGCGCGGCAGGGGCGTTTTTAACCTGCCGGGTGCTGGATAAAAAATAGGCTTACCGAGCCGCGGTGAAAGTCAGGGAGGGGCCCGTTGATCCTGAAAGTAAAATCAGCCGCGTTTTTCCCTGATGGTTGCCTCATGGTTAATAAGCCATATTTTTCGTGCAATGCCGCCGCCGTAACCGGTCATCGAACCATCTTTGCCGATAATTCGATGGCACGGGATGATAATCGCGACGCGGTTAGCGCCGTTTGCAGCAGCCACCGCGCGCGTGGCCGTTGGTTTACCTATCTCCATCGCAATCGATTGATAATGCGTCGTCTCACCGAAGCTAACGTGCTGTAAACGGCGCCAGACCGCTCGCTGGAATTCGCTGCCTGGGGTATCAAGCGCCACCTCGAACGATTGACGCTGTCCGGCGAAATACTCCGTTATTTCCTGTTGCGCCTGCCTGGTGTGGGCATTTTCACCTGCGATGATGCTGGCGTTGAACCGCCGCTGCAGGTCGCTGAATTCTGACTCCAGCGCTCGTCTGTCGACAAACTCCAGCAGACAAATTCCCCGTTGCGTTGCACAAACAAACATTGGCCCTAACGGGGTGGTAAAACGATGAATTAAAACAACCTGGCGTTGCGCGCTGGGTGCGAAACCGGTCAATTTTTTGCAGGTATAGCCGAAGCCGCTTAAGGACTCGTAACCGCTATCGAAAGCGACATCGGTAGTTGAGCGGCCTGCTTTTAATTCCTGAAGCGCCATATTCAAACGCTGCATCCGTTGAAAAGCCTGAAAGGTGATCCCGTGGTTTTGCAGGAACCAGCGGCGAACGCGTTCCGGGCTAATATCGTGCTGACGTAGCTCGCTATCGCTGAGGCGGACCTTTGGAGCTTCTCGCAGCAGGCGGAGCGCTTGTTCAACAAAGGCGGGGGCCGTCCGGGCATTCTCCGTCGGGCGACAGACTTTGCATGGCCGGAAGCCGGCATCCAGCGCGGATTTAAAGTCATTATAAAATTCGACGTTTTCCCGCCGGGGTTTTCGCGCCCGACAGACCGAGATACAAAATACGCCGGTGGTTTTCACGCCGACGAAAAAAACGCCGGTGAATTCCACCGCGCGTTCAAGCAGCGCCTGATACCAGATATCGCACTGCATGCTGTCGGTAATTTTCATGGTCAAAAAACACCTGAGAAAGAGTGTTGGGTTTGCACCTGACATAATAAGTCTTTCAGTCTGGCCTGCGTCGCAGCATAAATAAAATTGCCCATCGAAATTCGTTTTACGCCCAGTGTCGATAAGGTGCTGAAGTCAGCCAGCTCAGGCATACACATTACGTTTAAGGGTAAAGGCACGTGGTGAACGATGGCGATAATATCCTCCGCGCGGGTGACGCAAGGCACAAAAAAACCGCATGCGCCGTGTTTGGCGTAGAGTTGACCGCGATAGAGCGTCTGAACCAGCGCATCTTGTACGTTGAGAAGAAAGGTATCGGTGCGGACATTAACAAACAGACCGGGACAGGCGCGGGTTATTTCCTGCAGTTTGACGGCAAAGCGCTCCGCATCGTCAAGACGACGCGTACCATCCACCACATGACTATCCTCGAGATTTATTCCACTCACGCCGAGATGCGCCAGACGCCGGATATTGTCAATGATGTGGCTGGTTGTCGCGCCGTAGCCCGCCTCTAAATCGACGCTTAACGGCAGTTCGCTAACGGTTTTGATGCGTGAGACGACATAAAACAGCTCGTCAAAACTCATCTCTTCGCCATCTTCATACCCTAACATTGCGGCGATAGCAGCGCTGGAGGATCCCAGCGCCTGATAACCAGCCTGCTGAGCAGCCTGAGCGCTGCTGGCATCCCAGACATTGGCAAGCAACAAAGGTTGGTTTTGCTGGTGAAGCGCATTAAAGTCCATTCTTTTCTCTCGCGGTAGTGTTTTCCTGACTGTGCCGCGTTGTGCTTATTTGCCACAACCGAAAACTGGACGACTATTTTTTATAAGTAGATTCTTATCATTCGCCCGTGAGAGAGATAAATAAAAAGGCCATGATTTATCATGGCCCTGGATACCGAAATACATTAACAAACGAGAAAGCGTTACTCGATATTCTGGATTTGCTCGCGCATTTGCTCGATGAGTACCTTCAGCTCAATCGCGGAGTTGGTCACCTCGGCGTTAATCGATTTTGACGCCAGGGTGTTCGATTCACGGTTGAACTCCTGCATCATAAAGTCGAGACGGCGACCCACAGCTTCTTTCTTCTTCAGAATGTTATAGGTCTCTTTAACGTGCGCTTCGAGACGGTCCAGTTCTTCGGCAACGTCGATACGCTGCGCCATCAGCACCAGCTCTTGCTCAAGGCGGTTATTTTCCAGCTGTACTTCCGCATCTTCCAGCTTGGCGACCAGGCGCTCGCGCTGCCACTGGAGAATTTCCGGCATATGAGCGCGAACTTTCGCCACTTCGCCGCTCACGCCTTCAAGCCGCTGCTCGATAAGCGCTTTCAGGGCCTGGCCTTCCGTTTCGCGGGCGACGATGAAGTCGTCCAGCGCGCCGTCAAGAGCGGCCAGAATGTCGGCGGCGATGGCGTCGAGATCCTGCTCTTTGGCGGCCATCACGCCCGGCCAGCGCAGGATATCAACCGGGTTGATTTCCCCTTCATCGCTCTGCATTTTCACCCAGTTGGCAGCGTTTACCAGCTGTTTAGCCAGCTTTTCGTTGAGGATGAGTTCACCCTGAGCGCTGGGATCTTGTTCAAAACGCAAGGTGCATTCGACTTTACCGCGAGTCAGGCGGGCGCGAATGCGCTCGCGTACCACGGGCTCTAGACTACGGAACTGCTCCGGCAGGCGGAAGTACGTTTCCAGATAGCGCTGGTTTACCGAGCGCAGCTCCCATGCGGCGCTACCCCAGTCACCCTTGATTTCACGGCGGGCATAGGCGGTCATACTGCGGATCATAGGCGTTCCTGTTTTCGTAATAATGAATGCAAGGATTATAGCCGTGCGGGCGGAGACTTAACAGGAATAGTGATGAAATACTTCAAGGACGATTGTTTTAAGGGATATCGCCGCAAAGTTATTTTCGCCAGGGGCTGTAGGTGGGGTTATATATTATGGGAATCCGTAGTTAATATTTTCTGATATTAGATGCGGGCATGGAATTCGGATGCCTTTGTACAAATGCATATACCGCCAGACAAGCTATTCTGTGAGTTTTAGGAAGTATAATCACCAGAAATGAGATAGGGTATTACCTTTAAGCATTATGTATGTTTTTTTGCATTGATTACTATAAATTTATTAAAATTTTGGAGATTATATTTATGTTGAGAATACTGTTGTATTAATTATATCTAATTGTTTTGTTTTGGCCTTTTAAAGTTTTGTGCGGTATTGTCCGACTGAAAGAACGCTAGTATAGTCGTTTAAGATGAGTTCTATAAAAAGGATTTTAATATGGACGCTATCTTTGACAGAGTCGTAAGGGAATTTTTTCCAAATACAACCATACCTTTTTGGAAAAAATGGCTGTTCAGGACGGCATTTGGCAATAAGGTATTTTCTCGCTTAATATATAACGAGCGACTCGTTAATAAAAATGGGGTCGAGTGGGTTAATGCAGTTGTTGAACTCCTTGAGTTGAAATGTGAAAGCGAACACCACCAATTTAACAACATACCTGAGCATGGGGCTACGGTTGTTATTTCAAATCATCCGACGGTTATCGATGGACTTAGCTTAATACATACGGTCTCCCGAGTCAGGAGTGATATAAAAATAATAGCTAATCACGTTTTGCCAATTATATTCCCCCAGGTATCGGAACTTACCATTGGAATTGAGAATATGGCCGGTAAGATGAGCCATAAAAAATTCCGCGAGATGAACGATCACCTGCGAAAAGGAGGCGTATTGATTATATGTCCTGCGGGTAAGCTGGCTAACTGGTCTCTTTCCGGGTTACAGGAGCATAAGTGGAACCCCGGTTTTTTACAGCTTGCTATGAGAAATAATGCAGCATTGGTACCAATTCATATTACGGGAGCAAACAGTAAGATTTATTATCTTACTGCAACATTCTGGCGGCAACTGTCGAACATGATGGTTATTCGTGAAGCTCTCCGCCATCATGGCAAGACCATGAAAATCAATATAGGACAGCAAATAGCCTTATCCTCGTTTAAAGAATACAATAAAGATCTTTCTGCCGCGGCAAATGTATGTTTGACGCACCTCCAGAGTATAGCGAAGAATGGCCCGGCTATGTTAGATACGATTGCGCCGCAAGAATTAGAACCAGGTAAAAAGGAGCTAATTAGCGCAATAGAGGAGTGCGAAATATTAAGGCAGTTTGAAGACGGTAGAAAACTAGTGATATATCGCTGTAATACTAACCGAACCTCACCCATTATTGATGAGTTAGGGCGCTTACGCGAACGCTGTTATCGCGATATTGGTGCCGGAACTGGTAACGACCGAGATAACGATGTTTTTGATGAAAGTTATTATCATATCATTTTGTGGGATCCTTCTGATGTGGAAATCCTGGGAGCATATCGTGTTATGCCCGTTGGCGAGCAGCTGGCCCAACATGGTGTAACAGGCCTCTATAGCAACAGCTTGTTTAAATACCATGATAATGCCTATTCCTGTTTAGAGAAGTGTGTGGAAATTGGCCGCGGCTTTATTCAGAAACCTTATCAAAAAAGTAAGGTGCTTGATTATTTATGGCAAGGGATATTTGACTTTATAAAAAGATATCCGGACTATAAATACTTGCTGGGTGTGCTGACCATTCCTGGAGCTTTTCCTGAAAAAGTACAGAAACTCATCATCAGTTTCTATAATATATACTTTTCCTCGACAGCTGATTTTTGTTCGCCGATAGCATTGTTCACTGCCGAAAATGTACAGGATGATACTCCATTTTGTGGCGAAGATTTTAGAGCAGACTGGAGCATGCTTAATCACCTGCTGAGAGAAGAAGGTTATGAACTTCCCTGGCCTTTTAAACAGAGTGCTAAATGGTTCTCCCCGGGCGGATCGTCGATTCTTGCATTCACAAAAGATTATTCTTTTAATTCGATAGCTGGGTTAAATCTGAGCTCTATAGATAAATTGAATGAAAGCTACGTTAAGCATTATTTAAGAGATTAAACTGACGATGATTGTCCGGTCCTGGAGCGAGCGTGCCTCAATCCAGACCGTAGTGATAAGGGAAATGATATGCGTATGGATGCGTTTTAATGCGAAAGCCAATAAATGTATTTATTATACTGATATCGGTGCTGATACTCACCGGGTGTGATAACAAACCAGATAACATGTTATCCGGTTATTCACATGGAGAATTTGTATACCTTTCATATTCTGGTAATGAAAAAATAGAACGGATCTTGATCAATAAAGGAGATAACGTCGCCGCAGGACAGGAGTTAGTGAAGATTGAGTCCTTCGATGCGCAAAATATTTTCCTGCGCGCTGAGGAAAAGCTATCAGCAGAGAGCGCTCTATTACGAAATCTGGAATCTGGCGAACGGCCTGAAGAGTTGGATATTATACGTTCGCAGATAAAAAAAGCACAATCGGCAGAATCCCAGGTAAAGCGGCAGCTTGGGCGATATCGTAATCTTTACGCCAATCATGCCATATCGCTTGCGGAATGGGAGGATATCCGGGATGAATTAACTCAAAAAGGCGCACAGGTTGAAGAGTTAATTAATCAACTCAAAGCACGGCAACTCCCTGCCCGGCAGGATGAGATTAGCAAGCAGCGCTCAATGGTGGCCGCGGCAAAACTCGAACGGGATAAGGCGCTGTGGGATGTCCAGCAAACGACGATTGTTTCTCCGGTCAATGCTAAAGTCTTCGATATTATTTATCGTGCCGGGGAGCGCCCTTCTGCTGGTAAACCAATAATCAGTCTGTTACCTCCTGAGAATATAAAAGTACGCTTCTTTATACCCGAAGCGAAGCTCGGTAAATTTAAAATCGGATCTAAGGTAAAACTTATATGCGATGGTTGCGCTGAGCCTATTGCTGGCGTTATTAACTATATCAGCCCTGAGGCCGAGTTTACGCCTCCAGTTATTTATAGTACGAAACGTCGTGAGAAGCTCATTTTTATGGCGGAGGCTATCCCTGCGCTGCAGCAGGCAGGGCGGATGAAAATCGGCCAACCGTTTGATGTGGAGATTATTGGCGATGAATAATCTTTGTATTGATGTAAAAAATCTCAATAAACATTTTGGCGAGCATCACGTCGTAAAGGATTTCTCTTTACAGGTGGCAAAAGGCGAGATCTATGGTTTTCTCGGTCCGAACGGTAGCGGAAAAACGACATCGATTCGAATGATGTGTGGTTTGATTACGCCGGATGCCGGTGAAGGTACTTGTTTGGGTATGGATATCTTTACGCAGCGGGAAAAAATAAAAAAAAAGATAGGCTACATGACCCAGTATTTCTCAATGTGGGGAAATTTAACTATTCGGGAAAACTTACTTTTTATTGCGCGGTTATATAGCCTCGATCGGCGTAGAGAGCGGGTTGAACGTGCGCTTTCTGAGTTAGGCCTCACTGCCCGACAGCACCAGCTGGCTAAGGAGCTTTCTGGGGGCTGGAAGCAAAGAATGGCCCTCGCCGCCTGTATGTTGCATGAACCTGTTTTGCTATTTCTGGATGAGCCGACTGCTGGCGTGGATCCCAAGGCGCGGCGAGAGTTCTGGCAAATGCTGCACCAGCTCTCTGACCGGGGGATCTCGATACTGGTGAGCACGCATTATATGGATGAGGCTGAGCGCTGCCATAAGGTTGCCTATCTCTCATATGGTCGGCTGCTGGCGAATGGCACTATTGCGTCGATTATAGCCTCCCAGAATTTGATCACCATGCGAACCAGCGGCGCCGGTCTGACGCTGCTTGAAAGCCAGCTACAGCGCTTGCCGGATATTGAGCAAACGGTCATTTTTGGCAATCAGCTTTATATTACATCCAGAGATGAAGCGAAGTTAAAATCCGCGCTTTTTGCCTTTACGCAACAGGGTTATGAGTTCTGTAAGGTGGATACCAATCTGGAAGATGCATTTACCTACTTGATGAAAAATAATTGTGAAAAAAATTAATTTTAGCTTCTCCGTTACGCGGTGGATTGGCGTGGTTATTAAGGAAATTCACGAGCTACGCCGTGATAAAGTCAGCATCAGTATGGTGCTCCTGACACCTCTTTTTCAGCTGATCATTCTTGGCTATGCCATCAATATGGATCCGCATAATCTTCCGACCGCCTTACTAAATTATGATACCGAACGCATGAGTCAAATCTTTGTGACGGAAGCGCAAAATACCGGGTATTTTTTAGATGATTCCTGTCGATTCAGAAGAGGCGGCGCAGAAAGCCTTTGTGCGGGGGGATGTCACTTTTATCGTGACGATCCCTGAAGGGTTTACGCGCAAGTTACTGCGTGGAGAAAAGCCACAACTATTAATTCAGGGGGATGCCATCGATCCGATCACCACGGGGAATGCGCTCAGCGCCCTTGTGCAGGTGGCGAAGTCGATGTTTCAGCACGATTTGCCGGGCGACATGCGTGTGATGCAAAAAGAGGATGATTTCGAGCTTATCATTCATCGCATGTTTAACCCTGAGGGGATAACCCAGTTTAATACTATTCCCGGTATTATGGGGTCTATACTCAGTACAACGTTAATCCTGATGACCGCCCTGTCAATTACCCGCGAGCGAGAAAACGGGGCGTTAGAAAATTTACTGGTCTCTCCGTTGTCCGGGCTTGAGGTCATTATTGGGAAAATAACGCCTTTTGTTATCATTGGTCTGTTTCAGGCGACGTTAATCCTGATTGCCGCCGTTTTGTTGTTCGATATCCCCCTTCACGGTAGCATCTTCCTACTATTTTTTGTGCTGTTAATTTATGTCTTTCTTTGTCTGTCAATTGGTATCGGTATTTCTGGCTTAGCACAAAACCAGCTGCAGGCGCTGCAAATGTCCTCTTTTTACTTTATCCCTTCCATTATGCTGTCCGGCTTTATTAGCCCCTTTATTAGTATGCCTGACTGGGCGAAAGCCATTGGCTCCTGTTTACCGCTGACCTACTTCATCCGCCTGGTTAAGGGCATTATGCTGAAAGGCTATTCAGCAACGGCATTGTTGCCTGACCTCTTGCCGCTGATAGGCCTGGCGGTGATTGTCATGGGTGTGGGGTTGAAATCTTATCGTAAAACGCTGGACTGACATTATCGGCGCGTCCGGCTGGAGTGGGCATAGGCTTTTTGCCATGAAATTCGTATAATGCGCCCTCACATTCGTTTCAAGCCGGAGATTTCTATCATGCGTCCAGCAGGCCGTAGCGCTAATCAGGTGCGTCCCGTCACCCTGACCCGTAATTACACAAAACACGCTGAAGGCTCCGTGCTGGTCGAATTCGGTGATACCAAAGTGCTGTGCACTGCCTCTATTGACGAAGGCGTTCCGCGTTTCCTGAAAGGCCAGGGCCAGGGCTGGATCACCGCTGAATACGGCATGCTGCCGCGTTCTACGCACACGCGTAACGCGCGTGAAGCGGCAAAAGGCAAGCAGGGCGGCCGGACGATGGAAATTCAGCGCCTGATTGCCCGTGCGCTGCGCGCAGCGGTTGACCTGAAAGCGCTGGGCGAATTCACGATTACTCTCGACTGCGATGTACTGCAGGCCGACGGCGGCACCCGCACCGCCTCCATTACCGGTGCCTGCGTGGCGCTGGCCGATGCGCTGAATAAGCTGGTCGCCGCCGGCAAGCTGAAAACCAATCCGATGAAAGGGATGGTGGCCGCGGTCTCCGTCGGTATAGTAAATGGCGAAGCCATCTGCGATCTGGAGTACATCGAAGACTCCGCCGCGGAGACCGACATGAACGTGGTGATGACCGAAGATGGCCGTATTATTGAGGTGCAGGGCACTGCGGAAGGTGAGCCGTTTACCCATGAAGAACTCCTCACTCTCCTGGCGTTAGCCCGAGGGGGGATCGAGTCCATTATCACGACGCAGAAGGCGGCGTTAGAAAATTAATGATTAAGGCGACTGAGAAGTCGCCTTTTTTTTGCGCTTTATCCTTCATCACACCTGCGAAGGGGAGCGCGCAGTCTGACAATGATGAAAAGTACCAAAGGAGCGAATCCATGAAGCCGTATCAGCGCCAGTTTATTGAGTTTGCGCTTAGCAAGCAGGTTCTTAAGTTTGGCGAATTCACGCTGAAATCCGGGCGCAAGAGCCCCTATTTCTTCAACGCCGGCCTGTTTAACACCGGGCGCGATCTGGCTCTGCTGGGCCGTTTTTATGCCGAGGCGCTGGTGGATTCCGGAATTGAGTTTGACCTGCTGTTTGGCCCGGCCTACAAAGGAATCCCAATCGCCACCACCACCGCGGTGGCGTTAGCCGAGCATCATGACCGCGATCTGCCTTACTGCTTTAACCGCAAAGAGGCAAAAACCCATGGCGAAGGCGGCAATCTGGTCGGTAGCCCGCTGCAGGGCCGGGTAATGCTGGTGGATGACGTGATCACCGCCGGTACGGCGATTCGCGAATCCATGGAGATTATCCAGGCCCAGGGCGCGCAGCTGGCGGGCGTTCTGATCTCCCTGGATCGTCAGGAACGCGGCCGCGGCGAGATCTCCGCCATTCAGGAAGTGGAGCGGGATTACGGCTGCCAGGTTATCTCAATCATCACTCTGAAAGAGCTGATTACTTATCTGGAAGAGAAACCCGAGATGGCGGAACACCTGGCGTCAGTTCGCGCCTATCGTGAAGCCTACGGCGTCTGATGATGCGCCCGGCAGCCTCGGCTGCCGGATTTCCGCTATATCAGCTTAGCGCCCTGCGCATTGACGTACAGCGAATAGATTGACGTGCTGGACGCCATAAACAGACGATTGCGCTGTTCGCCGCCAAAGCACAAGTTCGCGCAGCGCTCTGGCAGTTTAATGGTGCCGATATGCTTACCCTGTGGGTTGAAGATCCGCACGCCGTCGAGTTCTTCGTTTCCGCTTCCCCATCCGCACCACAGATTGCCGTCTGCGTCGCAGGCGATCCCATCGGCGGTACCGTTCCCACAGTCGAGATATACCCGTTTATTTTTCAGCGTATTGCCTTCCACATCCCACGCCAGAATTAAGCGGTTCGGTGTCGCCCGGCTTTCCACCACGTATAAGGTCTTTTCGTCCGGCGAGAAACACAAACCATTTGGCCCTTTTACGTCGCCCAGTACCACGCTCAGTTTGCGGCTTTCCGGCTCCAGACAATAGACGTTTTGCGGCAATTCTGATGTTGCTTTGTGGCCTTCGTAAAAACCACTGATGCCAAATGGCGGATCGGTAAACCAGATGGTGCCGTCTGACTTCACAACGATATCGTTTGGAGAATTGAGGCGATGACCCTGGTAGCTATCGGCCAGTACGGTAACAGACCCATCGTATTCGGTACGCGTAATGCGGCGGGTGTCGTGCTCGCAACTGATTAAGCGCCCCTGTCTGTCGCGGGCGTGACCATTGCTATAATTGGCCGGGTAGCGAAAGATGCTGGTTTCTCCGCTGACTTCATCCCAGCGCATGATGGCGTTATTCGGAATGTCGCTCCACAGCAGCATTCGCATGTCGCCGAACCAGACCGGGCCTTCCGCCCAGCGGAAGCCGCTGGCGATGCGTTCGACCTTTGCGCTGGCAAGCATATAGCGACGAAAGCTATCATCGACGGCCACGATGCGTGGGTCCGGATAGCGTTCAGAGGGGGCCCATGCTGCGAAGCTTTTTTGACTGACCAGTAGCGATGCGGTTGCCAACCCGCCTATCTTCAGTAAATCCCGCCGTGACGTCGCCATCAAATCTCTCCTTGTCGGGTGGTGTTGGGGGAGGGTGAAATGTTCAGCAAGCTGGATAGTAGGAAAGGAAAGCGGAAACGCGCATTGGGTAATTCAACCAATGGCCCTGGGATTTGCGACAAACTTACGCAGATTGCGAGGAGAATCATGCAGCCTGGCGGCTGCATGTGAGGATTTACTGCAGCTGTGCGGCGACCAGCGGCCAGCGGGCGTCGAAATCATCCGTCGGACGATATTTGAACTCGCTGCGCACAAAGCGCGACAGCATGCCCTCGCAGAAAGCCAGCAGCTGGCTGGCCAGCAGGGTTTCGTCGAGGGTGTAGCCTTCGCCTTCGCGCATTTTTTTCTCGCGCATCACCTGGCGTAGCTGCGCTTCGATGCGCTCAAAAAGCTGGTTGATGCGACCCTGAAGCCGGTCCTGTTCGAACATCAGCGCGTGCCCGGTGAGGATACGCGTCAGCCCAGGATTACGCTCGCCAAAGCCAAGAATCAACAGAACGATCAGGCGCAGGCGCGCGGTGGTGTCCTTTTCATCTTTCAAAATCAAATTGATGCGCGTAATCAGACTGTCTTCAATGAACTCGATCAGGCTGTCAAACATGCGGGTTTTGCTGGGAAAATGGCGATACAGCGCGGCTTCAGAGACGCCGACGGAAGCCGCCAGTTTCGCGGTGGTAATACGCTGACTACCATCGCTGGATTCCAGCATCAGCGCCAGAGATTGAAGTATTTCTTCGCGACGATTCCGTTTCGCAGTTTGCTTTTCTGCCATGTTTTAAAATACCCCTGAAAATAAGCACTTGTCAGGCAGACATCCACAACGCGACCGCAAACCAGGGCTTGCGGTAATGTTATTGCGTTATGCGCGTTGGGATGCAGATTCCGTGTTGCTGGGCTTATTTACGCCCTGAGTGACCGAAGCCGCCTTCGCCGCGGTCGGTGGCATCGAAGGATTCCACCAGGTTAAATTCCGCCTGAACGACCGGCACAAAGACCATCTGTGCGATACGTTCGCCCGGCTCGATAATAAAGCTCTGCTGACCGCGGTTCCAGACGGACACCATCAGCTGCCCCTGGTAATCGGAGTCGATAAGGCCCACCAGGTTGCCCAGGACTACGCCATGCTTATGACCCAGGCCGGAGCGCGGCAGGATCACCGCCGCCAGAGAGGGATCGGCGATATGAATCGCAAGGCCGGTCGGCAACAGCGTGGTTGCGCCCGGCGCCAGCTCTACGGCGTCGTCGAGACAGGCTCGCAGGTCAAGTCCGGCGGAGCCGGAGGTGGCATAGGTCGGCAGCGGAAATTGCTGGCCGACACGCGGGTCCAGAATCTTAACGTCGATTTTTTTCATCATAACGGGTCACGATCTCGTCGAGTAATAATTGGCCCAGGAGTTCCTTGCGCTCAAGTGGTAAGCGCTTTTCTCCATCCTGCCAGAAAAGGTGTAGTGCGTTGCTGTCGCTGTTAAAGCCCTGATTAGGCTGGGAAACATCGTTGGCGCAAATCAGGTCGAGGTTCTTGCGGGCACGTTTTTGCCGCGCATATTCTTCCACATTATTCGTTTCGGCGGCAAACCCAACGACGTAGGGGCGATGTGATTTTAGCGCCGCGACCCCGGCCACGATATCCGGGTTTTTAACCATTTTTATTGTTAATTCATCACCTTGTTTTTTTATTTTATCTTCGGCGATGACGGCGGCGCGGTAATCCGCTACCGCGGCGCAGCCAATAAAAATGTGCTGCTGCTGGGCGCCAGCCTGGACGGCCGCTTCCATCTCCAGCGCGGTAGTGACATCAATGCGCTGCACAAACGGCGGGGTCGGTAGCGATACCGGCCCGCTGATCAAGGTCACGTTCGCGCCCCGCTGCGCTGCGGCGGCGGCAATCGCGAAGCCCATCTTGCCAGAGCTGTGGTTGGTGATATAACGCACCGGATCCAATGGCTCACGGGTCGGGCCCGCGGTAATCATGAGGTTGAGATGTTGCAAATCTTTGACAGGGGAGGCGAAATGCTGCGCGGCCATGTCTACGATAGTTAACGGATCGAGCATTCTCCCCGGGCCGACGTCGCCGCAGGCCTGGCTACCGCTGTCTGGTCCCCATAGCAGCAGCCCGCGGGTAGCGAGCTGCTGCAGATTATGCTGGGTGGCCTGCGCGCGATACATCTGCTGGTTCATGGCGGGCACCACGGCAACCGGGGATGGAGTGGCAAGACAGATCGTCGACACCAGATCGTTGGCCATGCCGGCCGCCACGCGAGCGATTAAATCGGCGGTCGCTGGGGCGAGGATCACCAGGTCGGCCCATTTACCGAGCTCAATATGGCCCATTGCCGCTTCCGCCGCCGGATCGAGCAGGCTGTCGGAAACCGGATAGCCGGATACCGCCTGCAGGCTGAGTGGGGTGATGAACGCTTTTGCCGCCTCCGTCATCGCGACACGCACTTCCGCGCCGCGTTCACGCAGCCGGCGCACCAGTTCCGGGGTTTTATACGCCGCGATGCCGCCGCTGACGCCCAAGACGATTTTTTTACCCGCCAGAGTCATCATGATGTCTTCCTGTTGCCGTAGACCAGAATCCGCGCATCTTATCACAATCCTGCCGCCGTCGTGCCTCTGCCGGGCATTCACTTTGCGAGCGGCTACGCAGGGTGAAAATCGGCGGGTCGGCAGCGCCGTCAGGCTGTGCCAGGATAGGCTGATTCACCCAGGAGGGCGCATGGACGGAATGGAAAATCTGATGCCACGGGAGAAGATGCTGCAATACGGCATCGAAACGCTAACGGATGTTGAGCTACTCGCGCTTTTTCTGCGCGTCGGCACGCGTCGTCAGGATGTGCTCAGCTATGCCCAGGCGTTACTACAGCGTTTTGGCTCACTCTACGCTCTGCTTTCCGCTGATAAAGCGCAACTGATTGCTGTGGACGGACTGGGGCTGGCGAAATATGCGCAACTGAAGGGCATTGCCGAGCTGGCGCGACGCTATTTTAGCTCGCAGCTGGTCGAGGAGGCCGCGCTGGTCACCCCCTCGATGACGCGCGAGTTTTTACAAAGCCAGCTGACGGAAGAGGAGCGCGAGATCTTTATGGTGATCTTTTTAGATAATCAGAACCGGGTGTTGAAACATAGTCGTCTTTTTTCTGGTACTCTTAGCCACGTTGAGGTGCATCCGCGAGAAATTGTACGCGAAGCCATCAAAGTGAACGCCGCCGCCGTGATCCTTGCGCATAATCATCCCTCCGGTAGCCCGGAGCCAAGTCAGGCCGACAGACTGATTACCGAAAGGGTGATAAAATGTTGTAGATTCATGGAGATACGCGTGCTTGATCATCTGGTTATCGGCCGCGGTGCGTATGTATCTTTTGCCGAACGTGGCTGGATTTAGCCCCGAACTGGCGATCCTTCGGGATCTTTGTCTGTTCGGGACTTGAGCACATCGCCGAGTCAGCGTATACTACGCCACCTTTGAGAATCTCGGGTTTGGCATTTGGGCCTGGCAGTCGAGAGTTCACATTGAACTGCGATGACCAGGCTGTAAAGCCTGACGAGGCGCCAATACCCCATACGAAGCTCGAGCTAATTTGATTTTTGGAGAATAGACATGTCCCGAGTCTGCCAAGTTACTGGCAAGCGTCCGGTGACCGGTAACAACCGTTCCCACGCACTGAACGCGACTAAACGCCGTTTCCTGCCGAACCTGCACTCTCACCGTTTCTGGGTTGAGAGCGAGAAGCGTTTTGTCACCCTGCGCGTATCTGCTAAAGGTATGCGTGTAATCGATAAGAAAGGCATCGATACAGTTCTGGCTGAACTGCGTGCCCGTGGCGAAAAGTACTAAGTACTTAGAGGAAATAAATCATGGCTAAAGGTATTCGTGAGAAAATCAAGCTGGTTTCTTCCGCTGGTACTGGTCACTTCTACACCACCACGAAGAACAAACGTACCAAACCGGAAAAAATGGAACTGAAAAAGTACGATCCGGTTGTACGTCAGCACGTTATCTACAAAGAAGCTAAAATCAAATAATTTTAGCCTCCTTGTATAAAAACCCCGCTTCGGCGGGGTTTTTTGTTTTTAAAACTCCCCCATATTGCTTTCACATACTCCCTTTTCAGTCACCTGTCCGTGAAGCACAATACGTCGGGTAAACGGAGGAAAATCATGCCTGAATTACCAGAGGTTGAAACCAGCCGCCGCGGCATCGAGCCGCACCTGGTTGGCGCAACCATTCTGCACGCCGTCGTGCGCAACGGACGGCTGCGCTGGCCGGTTTCCGAAGAGATTTATCGCCTGAGCGACGTTCCGGTTCTCAGCGTGCGTCGCCGCGCCAAATACCTGCTTCTGGAGCTGCCGGACGGCTGGATCATCGTCCATCTTGGGATGTCGGGGAGCCTGCGCATCCTGAGCGAAGAGCTGCCTGCTGAAAAACACGATCACGTTGACCTGGTCATGAGTAACGGCAAGGTGTTGCGCTACACCGATCCACGCCGCTTTGGCGCCTGGTTGTGGACCAGAACGCTGGAAGGCCATCCGGTACTGGCCCATCTTGGCCCGGAGCCGCTCAGCGACGCGTTCAACGCCGACTATCTCCAGCAAAAATGCGCGAAGAAGAAAACCGCGATCAAACCCTGGCTGATGGATAACAAGCTGGTGGTGGGCGTGGGGAATATCTACGCCAGTGAATCGCTGTTCTCCGCCGGGATCCATCCTGACCGGCTGGCGTCCTCGCTGTCGCGGGAAGAGTGTGAGCAGCTGGTGAAGGTGATTAAGCTGGTCCTGCTGCGTTCGATAGAGCAGGGCGGCACCACGTTAAAGGATTTCCTGCAAAGCGATGGCAAGCCGGGCTACTTCGCCCAGGAGCTACAGGTCTATGGCCGCAAGGGCGAACCCTGCCGGATCTGCGGCACGCCGGTCGTCGGGACCAAACATGCCCAGCGGGCGACCTTTTATTGCCGTCAGTGCCAGAAATAGTTCTCAAGAACAGGAATGTTTGTCGGCCAGGTCAGCGGGCCTGCGGGTGCGCATCTGGTGGGCCGGGGGCGTTTGTAGGCCAGGTCAGCGTAGCGCCATCTGGCACAAAGACCGGGACAGAGCCGGTGTGAATGGCCAAGCGGCGTAGTGCTGCGCCAGCCGACGTGGCTCATGACCCGGCAGATGCGTTACTTCAGCTTATTCAACAGCGCCTGATGCACATTAGCTGGCAGAAAGTGAGAAACGTCGCCCTGGTGGCGCGCCACTTCCTTCACCAGTGAGGAAGAGATAAACGACCACTCTTTGCACGGCATCAGAAACACGCTCTCAAGGGTGGGCATCAGGTGGCGGTTCATATGAGCCAGCTGCATCTCATACTCGAAATCCGCCACCGCCCGCAGGCCGCGGATCAGGATATTGGCCTGCTGCGCGCGCGCGAAATTGGCCATTAAATCACTGAAGCCGATAACCTCCACGTTCACCAGGTGGGCCGTCGCCTGCTCTGCCAGCGCAATGCGCTCATCAAGGCTGAACATCGGCTTTTTACTCGGGCTGGCGGCGATAGCCAGCACCACTTTATCGAACATACTTGCCGCGCGGGTGACAATATCGATATGACCGTTGGTGATGGGGTCGAAGGTACCCGGATAGATCGCTTTTGTGCTCATGATGACTCTTTCTCCGAGTAGCCGTGGCTCAGCGCCCACAGCTCGGTATATTTCGTAAACGTATACTGCGCGTTGACCATCGCCAGTAACCATCCCTGTTTACCGTCCAGCACCCCACCGCGCAATAGCAACGTCTTGAGGAACGCGCCCAGCGTATGGCTGAAAATCCCTGCCATCGAGGTCTTCTTGCCCTTCTGGTGACGCTCAAGCGCCCACGCGGCGGCATACGCCAGCTGTTTTTGCTGGAAGCCAGCGAAGTCGCGGCAGGTCAGGTGCAGGAGATCGCCGGTCAGCGGAATAACCTCGGCGCCCAGGCTATCCAGCGATTCATGGACCAGATTATCGTTATAGCGGTAACGGGCGCGTTCGTACAGGCGCAGGACGCGATCGGGATACCAACCGCTGTGGCGCATAAAGCGTCCGAGAAAATAGTTACGGCGGGCGATGCTGTAGATGGCGCCGCGCTGGGGGGCGTCCAGTACCTTAAGAATAGCCTGCCTGAGTTCTGGCGTGACGCGCTCATCGGTATCGATCATCAACACCCAGTCGCCGGTGGCGTAATCCTGCGCGCGCTGGCGCTGAATGCCATAGCCTCGCCAGTCGGTATGGGTATAGACCTGGGCGCCGAGGCCGCGGGCCAGCTCAACGGTGTTGTCGGTGCTGCCGGAGTCGAGGACGATAATTTCATCCGCCCAGCTAACGGAGCCCAGACAATCCGGCAGCAGGTCGGCGGCGTTTTTAGCGATCATCACCACGGAAAGCCGGTTCGACATTAATGACTCCGCTGCGGCAGGTAAGGTTGCAGTAACTGTAGCAGACGCGACAGCGCGCCCTGGTTCTGGTGCAGCACTTCCACCGCGTGACGGCCATACCACAGACGGTAATCTTCATCGGTCAGGAGCGTGGACACCTCCCTGACCAGCGAATCGGCATCGGTAACGGTGATCAGGCCATCGTCCTGCTGCAGCTTGGCGCAGATATCTTTGAAGTTGAAGGTATGCGGACCCATCAGCACCGGAATGGCGTGCGCCGCCGGCTCTAGCGGGTTATGGCCGCCGCGCTCCACCAGGCTGCCGCCGACGAAGGCGAGGTCGGCAATGCCGTAGAGCAGCATCAGCTCGCCCATGGTATCGCCAATGACTACCTGGGTACTGGAGGAGGGGATCTCGCCCGTGCTGCGCAGAGTAAAGCTCATCCCAGCCTTTTGTACCATCTCACGGGCGTCAGGGAAGCGCTCCGGATGGCGGGGAACAAGGATCAGCAGCAGGTTCGGGAAAGCCTCCAGCAGTTTTTTATGCGCCTGGAGGATGATTTGTTCTTCACCGTCGTGGGTGCTGGTGGCAATCCAGACCTTGCGGTGCGGTGCCCATTGCCGACGCAGCGTCACCGCCCGGGCCGCCAGCTCTGGCGTGACGGAGATATCGAATTTCAGGCTGCCGGTGACCGCCAGCTGGTTGCGCTTCAGCCCCAGAGAGAGGAAGCGGTTACCATCTTCTTCATTCTGCGCGGCGATAAGCGTAATGCGGCTCAACAGGCGGCGCATAAAGCCGCCCAGTTTGGCATAGCCTTTAGCGGAACGTTCGGACAGGCGCGCGTTGGCGATCACCAGCGGGATCTTACGCTTATGCAGCGCGGCCACCATATTCGGCCACAGCTCGGTCTCCATAACGATCACCAGCTTCGGCTGAACGGTGTTCAGGAAGCGGTTCATGGCGCCGGGCAGATCGTAGGGCAGATAGACGTGATGAACATCTTTGCCAAACGCCGACATGGCGCGCTCGGAACCGGTCGGCGTCATGGTGGTGACAGTGATCGGCAGAGAAGGGTAGCGGTGGCGCAGGGCGCGGACCAGCGGAATGGCGGCTAAGGTCTCGCCGACGGAAACGGAGTGCAGCAGAATGCCATCCGGCTCTACCTTGTTCTGACAGAAGCCATAGCGTTCCGCCCAGCGTTTGCGATAGGCAGGAGCCTTACGACTGCGCAGCAGCAGCCGCAGCCACACCAGCGGCTGAATAAGGTAAAGTAGGGTGGTATAAAGCAATTCCAAACTATTTATCCGTTCTCTGTTTTGGCGGGCAAATTCTAAGCATTTAGCCCGCGTAAAGCTATCTCTTTGGCGGAAACAGCGGGTTTTTGGTCTATCCCGCGTGGCGATAACGCTTAATACGCAGATAACGGCGTCCCAGGCGCCAGCGTAAACGGAAAGTACAGGCGTTTTTCCAGATTAACCGCCAGATACCGCGGTCGAAGAATTCGTTAATAATAACATGCTTTTTGGACTCATCTTTCATGCTATCGAAGGTATGGATGATCCCCAGGCCTTCTTTGGCGATCTGCCAGCGACAGGCGGCGATATGGCGTACTTTATCCGGGTAGCGCTGGTTAATCGCCTCCAGCATCTCCAGAATCTTCATATAGTGGCGCGCCGAACGCATCAGCGTGTCGTCGTTGTCCGGCTTATGCGACACCGACTCAGAGTGAATGTAGTAATCATAGAACTGCTGACTGGTGTACTGCACGCGCTCCGCGGCCAGCAGGGCTTCTGTGGTCCATGGGATATCCTGATGGCGCAGGCCAGGCTCGAAATGGAAGTGATGCTGGCGGATAAAGTCGTGACGATAAATATTAAGCCAGGTGACGTGCAGAAACTTCCGCGAGTCCAGGGCCTGCTTAAGCCAGACATGGCCCGGCAGCACATCCGTCGAGGGCAGGCGATCCAGTGGGAAGATCGGGTGGCTCTCGCGGCGCTTTTCGTACACATAGGTGCCGTTGCAGGTGGCGATATCGAGATGTTCTTTCTCGGCCATCTCCAGCAGCGTGCGATACATGCCCGGATAGAGTTTGTCGTCGATATCCGGAAACGCGAGATATTTGCCGCTGGCGGCGGCGAGGCCGGTATTGCGCGCGACCGAGACGCCCTGGTTTTCCTGCTCCAGCACCTGGACGTTCTGCAGCCGCTCCTGCCATTCGGCGATCACCGCCAGGCTGTTGTCTGTCGAACCATCGTTCACCAGGATCAGTTCATAGCTGTCCAGCTGCTGCTGTTCAATGCACTCAAAGAATTGCGCTAGAAATTTCTCACCGTTGTAGACGGCAGCCACGATGCTCAATAAAGGCGTTTGACTCATAAATCTTCGATCCTGGTTAACTAACGGCGTCAGGTGCGCTGCAGCTGACGGTACTGCTGACAAATGGATACGACGCTGAATTTTTCCAGCGCGGCATCGTCGATGGCCGGCGGGTTATGGTAAATGCTTTGCATCGTCTGAGCCAGCGCCGGACTGGTCAGATCCGCCAGACCGCGGGCAAGTTCGCCGGTGAGGATCTCGGTGACGCCGCCGGGGCAGCGGGTGCTGGCGACAGGAGTATGTAACAGCAGCGCCTCCACCACCACATTGCCGAATCCTTCGCTATCGGAGCTCAAAACCAGCATCCGTGCGCCTTTGATCCACGGTAAGGGGTTTTTCTGAAAGCCTTTGAACCACACCCGGTCTTCAATCTCAAGCGTTTTGGCCAGCTGGCGCAGGCGCTGCTCTTGCTCCGGTTTTCCCTGGCCTAGCAGCACCAGCGGTGCGTCGATGCCGCTCTGCGCATAGGCTTCAAGCAGGCGGTCGTGACGTTTGCCGGGATGGAAGCGGCCGACGTGAATCAGGTAGTCGCCGTCCGGGCGCTCGCTGTCGGCTTCCGCTCCGGCGCGCAGGGCAGTGATATCGAAGGGATTGTAGATGGTTTTCAGCTGTGCCGGGCGCAGGGCAAACTCTTCCACCAGATCTCGCCCCACCGCGTCGGAAACCGTCACCACGTTGCGACCCTGATAAATTCGCTTAATTTTCTGCTGCTTCATCCAGCGGTCAAAGCCGGTGCGGTGCCCGAGATAGGAGGCAGAGAATACGCCGTGCAGACAGAACCAGACGTTACGCTCGCGCAGCGCCCGGCTGCGGGCGACGATGCGGTCGGTTTTGTGCAGGTTGGAGAGCACAAGGTCAAATTGCCCCTGCTGTTCGGCCCGCACGACTGCGGCATCCAGCTGGCGGGCGCGGCGGGACAGCTCGGTCAGCTTGCGCCACGGTTTACGGCAGCGATCGGCAACTACCTGGTAGTCGAGCCCCTCGGGCAATGGGTACTCGCAGACATCGCGCAGCGAAATGAGCGACACCCGATCGCCGTCGCGCAGGAACTGTGCCGCCAGGGTCAGGACCACTTTTTCCGCGCCGCCGCCGGGTAAACCGTCAATCACAAATAAGATGCGCATCGTTAATTCACCAGATCCTGATAAAGAGAAAGCAGCTGGGTTGAGAGTCGCTCGCTGGTGCAGGCCATAATGCGCTCGCGGGCGTGACCGCCTTCCGCGGAGCCCAGCGCGCGCGCGGGCAGGGCCATTACCGCCTGCTGTAGCGCCGGGATATCCAGAGCGTCGCAGACGTAACCATTGTGGCCGCCGACGATAAACTCCGCCCCGCCGCAGCCGGTAGTGGTGATCACCGGCAGACCGCAGGCCATTGCCTCGAGGATGACGTTGGGGAACGGATCGTAGAGGGTCGGCAGCAGCAGACCATCGGCCATTTGATAGAAGGGCAATGTCTCCGACTGCATGCCGAAGAAGCGCACCCGCGCTTCACAGTTCAGGCTCTTCGCCAGCGCCTGATAGCGAGGCTGATCCTTATCTTTGCCGACCACCAGCAGGTAGCGATCGGTGGGGGCGATGGCGCGGATCGCCGCCGCCAGCCCTTTACGTTCAAAGCCGGAGCCGACGTAGATCAGGCAGGTCGCCTGCAGCGGCAGCTGCCATTTGGCGCGTAAGGCGGCAAAGGTCTCTTCGTCCGGCGGCAGGAAGCGCTGGTTGTCAATGGCGTTGTAAATAACGTGGATCTTCTCCGCCGGCAGGCCAAAGTCTTCGATGATCTCGCGCTTGATCATCTCGGCGTTGCAGATCACCCCGCGCAGGTGTGAGTCTTCATACATCTCGCGCTCCGCCTGCATGACGTAGCGGTGGTAACGGTCGGCGAACAGCAGGCGGCTTTTCCAGGCCGGTAAAATGCGCGAGCGCTGCTGCAGCCAGCGGCGATGAACGCCATCGCCAGCGCGGTAGAGATCGCAGCCGGGAATACGTTCATGGCTCTGCACCAGGTCGAAGGACTCGCGCTGCCAGAGCGCGCGCGCGGCGTTGGCAAAGCCGCGCTCGCGGCTGATGCGCCCCCATTTACGTGGGTTACAGATATGGATCTGCCAGTCCGGTTTCACCGGCCCCTGCCATTCGCGGGTGATGACGTTCAGCTGCAGATGACTGCTGTCGAGGGCTTCCAGCGCGCGGGAGACAAACCGTTCTGCGCCGCCGTCCGGGCGGTACTTCTGCCGCACCAGAGCCAGCCTGAATTTACTCATGCCAGTACCTTTTTCGCCGCCGCGATCACGGCGTCGGTAGGAATTAAATCAAGATAACGTTCGTCGGTGTTGGTGTTGATAGCGTCCGGATCGGGCAGCGGACCGAAGTCGCCGGCCCAGATCACCTCGCCTTTCGCCTGCCACGGACGCCAGAAGGTCAGCTTCGAGGGGCCGAACAGGGCGACCAGCGGAGTGCCAAGGGCTGCAGCCATATGCATCGGCACCGAGTCGACGCCGATAAACAACCGGGCATGATCGATCACCGCCGCCAGCTGGCGCAGCGTTAACTGGCCGGCTAAAGAGTGTAGTCGCGCCTGCGGGCAGCCGGCGATGATGGTATCCACCATCTTCTTCTCTCTAGCATCGGGGCCGGAGGTGAGCACCACCGCGTATCCTTCGGCGGACAGCGCGTTGATCAGGGCGCTCATCCGATCTTCGCGCCAGCATTTAAAGAACCAGCGCGACGTCGGCTGGATGACGATGTAGTGTTCCCGGAAGTCCTCCGGCAGCAGGGCGCGGCTGGCGGCCCAGTCTGCTTCGCTGTAGCCCATCCGCGCCGGCGCATCGTTCAACTGGAGACCGAGCGGAGCGAGAATAGAGAGATTCTGCTGTACCGTATGCAGCTGGTTGTGCTGTTGGGTGGAGGCCAGCGCGGTGTGGCAATTGCGCCAGACCGGGTGGCGGCGCTTCGGAAAATCAAAACCAATCCGCGTCGCGGCGCCGGTCAGTTTGCTGATAACCGCGCTCGGCCACTGGTCGGCCAGGTTAAGCACCATATCGTACCGCTGCTGGCGCAGCGTCTGAATGAGCTGCCATTGCATCTTCAGCTGATACCTTTTTCCCTGCTTTTTCCAGCGGCGATCGAGACCATAAATATGGTGGATATCGGGGTTGGCTGCGAGCATATCCCGGGTCTCTTCATACAGCAGGACATCCACGCTGGCGGCGGGGTACTGCTGTTTCAGCGCGTGAATAAGCGGGGTGATCAGCAGCATGTCGCCATGATGGCGCAGCTTAATGACCAGGATCCGCGCCGGGTTCAACGGGCCGCGGGAGAGGGTTTCAGGCGTCATACTCTGTTCTTCATCCAGGATAAGGGTTCCGATTCTAGGGGATCAGACAGATTGAGAGAAGCGTTGTATTGCTCTACCATGACCCGATACGTATGGCCTGAGGACGTTTTCGTGCACAATCCCGCATTTCTCATCACGATTGATACAGAGGGCGATAACCTCTGGCAAAAACATGACAGCATCACCACCGAGAATGCGCGTTATCTTCCGCGTTTTCAGCAGCTTTGCGAAAAGTATGGCTTTAAACCGGTCTATTTGACCAACTATGAAATGGCCATCGACCCCTTTTATATCGAATTCGCCAGAGACGTGATTGCCCGCGGCACCGCGGAAGTCGGCATGCATCTGCATGCGTGGAACAGCCCGCCGACCGAGCCGCTGACCGCAGATGACTGGCGCCATAAGCCTTATCTTATTGAATACAGCGACGCTATGATGCGTGAGAAGGTCGACTATATGACGCGTCTGCTGGAGGATACCTTCCAGACCAAAATGGTTAGCCATCGCGCCGGGCGCTGGGCCTTTGACGAGCGCTATGCGCGTCTGCTGGTGGAGTACGGGTATCAGGTGGATTGCTCGGTGACCCCGCGGGTGAACTGGAAGACCGCCAAGGGGGCGCCGCAGGGCGATGGCGGGACCGATTATCGCCGCTTTCCGCAGCATGCCTATTTCCTCGATGAAAATGACATCAGCCGCGAGGGCCACTCGCCGCTGCTGGAAGTGCCGATGAGCATCCAGTACAAGCACTCAGCGTGGATGAACAGCGTGAAGCAGGGCTACGACCGCCTGCGCGGCAAAGTGCGATCCCCCTCCGTACACTGGCTGCGACCGATGGGCGGCAATGTGGAGACGATGAAAAAAGTCGTCGAACAAACGTTGACGCAGGGCAATGACTACGTGGAATATATGCTCCACTCTTCAGAGTATATGCCCGGCGGCAGCCCCACGTTCAAGAATGAACGGGATATTGAGCGTTTATACGCTGACCTCGAAGCCTTTTTTAGCTGGCTGGCGCCGCAGGTGAAGGGCATGACGTTGGCAGAATATTACCAGCGGAAAATTACACAGCGCTAACACAGCTCAAGGTACCGTATGCGTATCCTTAAACAATTAACGCGGAAAAAGAATGCCTTTTTCCGCGGCATTAAATTTAATTTAATTAACTATCGATACAGAAATAAGCCGGCGCGTAAAGCGTTCGACCCAGCGGCTGTGCGCCGCGTGCTGCTATTGCGTCTGGATGATAAAGTCGGTGATATGGTGGTCACGACCGGCTGCGCCAGAATACTGGCCGAACGGGGATATCAGGTTTCGGTGTTAACCGGACCAATATGCAGCGAAATATTAGCAGGCTCAGAATTCATTCAGCAAGTATATTTATATCGGCCCCGCATGTCCTTAAATACGTTGCGGGCGGCGGGTTTTGATGCGGTTATCGATTTTGATGACGTGACCAGCTATGAACGCTTTAAATTACTCGCCGATTTACGGGCGACCAGCGTGATTGGTTTTAATAAAGAGCCCTATAAACTTTACGATCACTCAATCGCTTTTTTTGACGGCAACAGCCATATTTCCCTGCGCTATAAGCAGGTGGTGAAGCTGTTTGGCATCGTTGACGACCGCCCGTATCACTATCATCTCCCCGGCTGCCGCCATGAGCGGGAGAAAGTGGCCCGCTTGCTTTCTCAGGCCGGAGAGGTCGAACTGCGTATCGCCATTAACCCTTTTACCGCCTCCGAGGATAAAGACTTCTGTCGTCACCAGGTGGCGACCCTGGTCGAGCGGCTACATGCTCTGCCTTACCGGGTCTGTATCGTGATGGTGGGGCGCAGTGAAAAAATCCGCCAGCTGGGGCTGGATATGGCGCTGTACATCGCCGACAGCACCATCAACTCCGCCGTAGAAGTGATCCGCAGCTGTGATTTAGTCATTACGCCGGACACCTCTATCGTGCATATTGCCCGGGCTTTCGATAAGCCGATGGTGGCGGTCTATAACAAACGCAAACTCAAGAATACCGGGCTGCCCGGCTATCACATCTGGGCGCCGGGCTATGACAAGGCGAAGCAGATAGTCTGTGAAGAAGCGAATGTCGCCGATGTGGCGATTGAGTCGGTGTGGCCCGTGATTAAAGAGCAGGCCGACCGGCTGGTCGCCGCCCGCAGTTAATTTAAAAAGTTAATATAAAAAGGGCCGCTGACGGCCCTTTTTGTTAGCGTTTTTCCGCCAACCCTTTGCTGAGCGCAATGCCCAGCGGCAGCCAGAACAGCACCCAGGTTTCCCGGGGATTGCTGATGATAAACATCCCCTGCGAGGCCATAAACACCAGCGCGTAAAACAGGATCGCCAGACTGTAGCGGCTGTCGGTATGGCGCTTGCGCCACGCCTGCCATAGCCCGCAGGCAATGATCGCCAACAGCAGCAGTAACCCCACGATGCCGCCTTTCAGCAGGGCGCCCATATACACACTGTGGGTGGTGGTGATGTGCTCGCCGCTGTAGTTGATGAAATCCAGTTCATAGCTGAAACCGCGCCCCAGCCACGGCTGGCTGGCCATCTCCGACAGCGTATGGTGCCAGATGCTCAGGCGCAGCCCGCTTTGGGTGCCCAGCTCCTCGAAACGGGCGAGCAGCATGTCGCCCACCGGCGTCATGACCAAAAGCAGCGCTACCAGCACGGCCAGCGCCGCGGCGATCAGCAGGTTGCGGCGGGTGAAGACGTGCAGGTGCAGCGTACAGCCGACCGCCAGCACCAGGGCGATGATCGGCCCGCGGCTTTGGGTGAGCAGCAGCATCACCAGCATGATGACCACCGGCAGATAGAGCCAGTGGCTGGCTTTTTCTTTCAGTAGCATGCCGCAAATTAAAATGCCGATGCCGCAGTAACCGGCAAGGTCGATAACGTTCGTTGGTCCGGGGTTCTCGGGGGAGACCGCTCGTTCGGTGAGAACCAGCGTATGATCGATAATCAGCGTCCACAGGGAGAGCACGGTGATCCCGCCGACCACCGCCAGCATCGCCAGTCGGCGGGTTCGTCCGTCCCTGAGCAGCATCGTCATCAGCAACAGATACCCGGTCAGATACACGCCGTGGGTGATCGGCGAGTCAATATGCTGCGGCGTATGGCCCCACACATTACTGAGGGCGTAATAGATAAAGAAAGCCGCCAGCAGCGTCCAGGTCTGCCACTGCTCGCGTAACACCCCGGCCAGCGCCTGGCGGTTTTCCTGGCGTACCAGCGACAGCAATAGCAGCAGGATCGATAAATGCAGCAGATTATTGGTCCGGGTGGACATGCAAAAAATCGCGCTGAAAAATAAAAACAAAGGAAAGACAATCGAGTAACCCTGTCTGGCGAAGTTACTCACTTTTAAAGTACTCATTAAACGCAACCTTTTCGAAGATAGTATCCGGCACAGCGCTTTCTGGGGAAAAATTAATCACCCGAATCTGGCGTTGCTGCAGTACCTGCGCGGCATGCGTAAAAGAGGGCATGACGAGGGTATCCACTTTTGTTGCCAGGTAAGAAGGCAATTTTTCTTGTTGTGTTTCGTAGAATCGCGGCTGGTTAAAGTTGGTCATATCCAGGCCGCTCACCAGGATAGTATTGAAGCCCAGCCAGGCGAGAATTTGCAGCGCCCAGTAGACCACCGTGCCGGCATCAAAGATGCCCTGGCGAATATCGGTGCTAAAACAGATATCCGGGCGCTGAGGATGAAAGCACATCGCCGCATTCTGCTGGTAAGTGCGCTTTATCGCTTCGCTGGCGACTTTCGGCTGGTAAATCTTATAGCAACCGTCCTCAATCAACGCCAAACGGCAGCGCAGCGCGTCCCCATAGCGATCGACGATTTTGGCGATCCCGTGCATGGTGGTGAACAGCAAAATATCCGGCTGGCTGACAATGGCGCGGATAATGTCCGGCTTCTTATCGAAAAATTCCATGTCGACGATGGTATAGAGCGAAAAGTGCAGCCGGTCGGCAAGATGCCAGGCGCCATTGACGCCCATCACCGGGATCGTTTTCGACAACAGGGAAAAATCGATATTGCGGGTTGAGGGGCCGGTGGCGGTCAGCAGGACTTCGCCCTGCATACTGTTTTTCAGCGCGCTCAGGCTGACCAGCGGCACCGTTTTCCCTTTATAGCGTAACGCGCTGATTTCGCCGCTTGGCGCGCGCGTAATACGGGTAAAAGGCCACAGATTTTCATTGTGGCGATACGCGCGAGGGCGCGTATAGCGGTAGATCTGCTTAAACAGGGATCCCATCAGAGCAGCCCCTGATTTTGCAGGAGAAGATGAATCCGGCTGGCCGCAATATCGCCGGTGCTGGCGCTGTTTTCCGGCCGCACGATATGCTGGTTTTTACCGTATCCGCCAATCAGCCCCGGGTCGGTCGGGCCGTAGAGCGTAAAGTTCGGTTTATCCAGCGCGGCGGTCAGATGGCTCAGCCCGGTATCGACCGAGACGACGGCCCGGGCGCCGGCCAGAACCTGCGCCACCTGCTCAAGGCTCATGCGCGGCAGCACTTCAACATACTCCCGGCCTTCCGCCAGCCGCTTCGCCCGCGCCTCTTCGTGCGGGGCCCCCCACGGCAGCTTAATGTGGACGCCGCTGTCGGCCAGCAGATCGAGAAGCTCCTGCCAGCGGGTTTCCGGCCAGTGCTTATCGTCGCGGGTGGTGGCGTGCAGAAACACCAGATAGGGCGCGGCAGCGCTAGCCTCGTGCTGCAGGAAATGGCGCGCAATGGCGTAATCCCCCTGGGTCTGGGGTTTCGCGTAGCCAAGGCTTTTGGCGAACAGCTCACGGGTACGCTCCACCGCGTGCTGCTGTTTCGCGATATGGTGGCGGCGGTTGTAAAACAGGCTCGCCAGCGGCTCGCGGGCCGTTTGCCAGTCCATACCGTGCTTGACGCCGTGCGCCAGGCGAGTAACCAGCGCGGCGCTTTTTACCAGCCCCTGGGCATCGATGATGGCGTCATACTTTACCGCCTGAACGGCCTCGCGAAAGGCTTGACGCTCGGCTTTGATCGGCGCGGAGAACCAGGCTTTGCGCCAGCGGCGGATCGCCACCGGGATCACCCGCTCGACGCTTTTATGCCAGGAGGGGATCTGCGCGAAACCCTCTTCAACCACCCAGTCGAAGCGGATGCCGGGGATAGCCTGCGCGGCGTCGGTTAGCGCGGGCAGCGTGTGCAGCACGTCGCCCATGGAGGAGGTTTTAACGATCAATACCCGCATCCGTTACGCTTCCTCGTGCTCGGTTTTTTCCGCTAACAGTTCGTTCAGCTCTTGCAGGACGCGTTCTGGGGTGATGTCGATCAGGCTCTGATGATAGCCTTCGGCGGCATCGCCTTTGCGCACCTTGTGGTAGCCGGTAATCAGACGGATAACCCGCGCTTTATGCGACAGCGGCGGGGTAAAGTCCGGACTGCTCGGGCCATACAGCGCCACCAGCGGGCGGTCCAGCGCTGCGGCGACGTGCATCAGCCCCGAATCGTTAGTCACTACAGCTTTACAGGCGGCGATCAGAATGACCGCCTGCTCCAGCTGGGTTTCACCCGCCAGATTACGGCACCAGGCCTGCTGCTCGCTGCTGAGGGCGGCGATGATCTCTTTGCCGGCCTCGTTATCTTTCGCCGAGCCGAAAAGCGCAATCTGATAGCCATCGTCGATAAGCTTTTTCGCCAGCGCAGCATAGTGATAGTGCGGCCAGCGTTTGGCCGGGCCGAACTCCGCGCCGGGGCAGAAGCCGACGATCGGCCGATCGTAGGACAGGTTAAAGGCGCTGCAGGCCTGCGACTTTTCCCCTTCGTTGACCTGCAGCTGCGGCCACAGCAGCGGCTGCGGCAGATCTTTGGCGCAGCGCATCACGCCGTTGTCGTAGGCCAGCGCCACGTAGCGTTCCACCATCAGCGGCCAGGCGTCTTTGTCCAGCACCCGGGCGTCGTTGAGCAGGCCGTAGCGCATCTCGCCGCGCCAGCCGGTGCGCAGCGGGATATTGGCAAAGAAAGGGACTAATGCCGATTTAAACGAGTTCGGCAGCACGTAAGCGCGATCGTAGCGACGTTCGCGCAGGCTGTGGCCGAGCTTACGGCGTTCGCCGATAGCCAGCGCGCCGTGACCCAGCGGCATCGGGATCGCTTCGTTCACTTCCGGCATGCGCGAAAGCAACGGACGGCACCAGGCTGGCGCCATCACGTCGATAATCGCCTGGGGATAGCGCGCCCTGAGCGTACGATAAAGACTTTGCGACATCATCATGTCGCCCACCCAAGACGGGCCTACCACCAATATTTTCATGCTTGTTTCTTACGCGTCGCGGTTTAGCCAGGCCATATATTCCGTTACGCCTTCGGCAACGGTTTTGAACGGTTTGTCATAGCCCGCTTTGCGCAGGTTAGTCAGATCCGCCTGAGTGAACGCCTGGTAGCGGCCTTTCAGTTTGTCCGGGAACGGGATGTACTCGATGCTGCCTTTTTTGTGGTATGCCAGGGTCGCATCGGCGACGGCCTGGAAGGATTCCGCACGGCCGGTGCCGAGGTTAAAGATGCCGGAAACGCCGTTTTCCCAGAACCACAGGTTGACGTCAGCCACGTCGCCCACGTAGACGAAGTCGCGCTTGAAGCCGTCGCTGCCTTCGAACAGTTTCGGGCTTTCGCCATTATTCAGCTGGGTATTGAGGTGGAAAGCGACGCTCGCCATGCTGCCTTTGTGGCCTTCGCGCGGCCCGTAGACGTTGAAGTAGCGGAAGCCGACGATCTGCGAATTGGCTTCCGGCAGGATCTGGCGGACGTATTCGTCGAACAGGAATTTGGAGTAGCCGTAAACGTTCAGCGGCTGTTCGTACTCGCGGGACTCGATGAAGTCGCTGGTGCGTCCGCCATAGGTGGCCGCGGAGGAGGCGTACAGGAACGGGATTTCGCGCTCCAGGCAGTAGTGCAGCAGCTCTTTGGAGTACTGATAGTTGTTGTCCATCATGTACTTACCATCCCACTCGGTAGTGGAAGAGCACGCGCCTTCGTGGAAGATTGCTTCGATTTCACCGAACTCTTCACCCGCCATAATCTGGATCAGAAAGTCTTCTTTATCCATGTAGTCAGCGATGTTCAGGTCAACCAGGTTTACAAACTTGGTGCCGTCTTTCAGATTGTCGACAACCAGAATGTCGGTGATGCCTTTGTCATTCAGCGCTTTAACGATGTTGCTGCCGATAAAGCCTGCGCCGCCGGTAACGATGATCATAACTGTACCTTTGAAGTTGAGAGCCCGGAGACAATCCGGACATGAATGCTCTTATCATATCACCACATGAGCAAGCCTACAGCCATTCGCAGAATAAGGTGCTGGGCTGACGTGATTTATGCTGCAAATAATTCATTCAGGCCTGCATCATCTCGTATCAGCGTATAGCTTTGGGTAATATGTGCCAAATTTTGCCGAATCTGGAGAGTTGCAATGCGTGGTGATTTCTACAAACAGTTAACTAGCAATCTGGAGACCGCTCGGGCCGAAGGGTTGTTCAAAGAAGAGCGCATCATCACCTCGGCGCAGCAGGCGGACATTACCGTCGGCGACAGCCACGTGATTAACTTCTGCGCCAATAACTATCTGGGTCTGGCGAACCACCCGGAACTGATTGCCGCGGCGAAATCCGGCATGGACAGCCACGGTTTCGGGATGGCCTCGGTACGCTTCATCTGCGGCACCCAGGATACGCATAAGCAGCTGGAGAAGAAGCTGGCCGATTTCCTCGGTATGGAAGACGCGATCCTCTACTCTTCCTGCTTCGACGCCAACGGCGGCCTGTTTGAAACGCTGCTCGGCCCGGAAGACGCCATTATCTCCGACGCCCTGAACCATGCCTCGATCATCGACGGCGTGCGTCTGTGTAAAGCGAAGCGCTTCCGCTATGCCAACAACGATATGCAAGAGCTGGAGGCGCGTCTGAAAGAAGCTCGCGAGGCCGGCGCGCGTCACGTGCTGATCGCCACCGACGGCGTGTTCTCGATGGATGGCGTGATCGCCAACCTGCAAGGCGTTTGCGACCTGGCGGATAAATACGATGCGCTGGTGATGGTCGATGACTCCCACGCCGTCGGCTTCGTCGGCGAAAACGGCCGCGGCTCCCACGAATACTGCGATGTGATGGGGCGCGTCGATATCATCACCGGCACGTTGGGTAAAGCGCTGGGCGGCGCCTCCGGCGGCTACACCGCCGCGCGCAAAGAGGTGGTTGAGTGGCTGCGCCAGCGCTCCCGTCCGTATCTGTTCTCCAACTCTCTGGCGCCGGCCATCGTGGCCGCCTCCATCAAAGTGCTGGAGATGGTTGAAGAGGGGGCAGACCTGCGCGATCGCCTGTGGGCTAACGCGCGTCTGTTCCGCGAAAAAATGACCGCGGCAGGCTTCACGCTGGCCGGCGCCGACCACGCCATCATTCCGGTGATGCTGGGCGAGGCGGTGGTGGCGCAGAACTTTGCCCGCGAGCTGCAGAAAGAAGGGATCTATGTCACCGGCTTCTTCTATCCGGTGGTACCGAAAGGCCAGGCGCGTATTCGCACCCAGATGTCGGCGGCGCATACCCCTGAACAAATTGAGCGTGCGGTGGAAGCCTTTACCCGCATCGGCAAACAACTGGGCGTCATCGCCTAATAAGGGTATGAGATGAAAGCGTTATCCAAACTGAAAGCGGAAGAAGGCATCTGGATGACCGACGTACCGGAACCGGAAGTCGGCCATAACGATCTGCTGATTAAAATCCGCAAGACCGCCATTTGCGGGACCGACGTGCACATCTACAACTGGGATGAGTGGTCGCAGAAGACCATTCCGGTGCCGATGGTGGTCGGTCACGAATATGTCGGCGAAGTGGTGGGGATTGGTCAGGAAGTGCGCGGCTTTAAGATTGGCGACCGCGTCTCCGGCGAAGGGCATATCACCTGCGGCCACTGCCGTAACTGCCGCGCGGGCCGCACCCATCTGTGCCGCAACACCATCGGCGTGGGCGTCAACCGCCCGGGCTGCTTTGCTGAGTATCTGGTGATCCCGGCCTTTAACGCCTTTAAAATCCCCGACAATATCTCTGATGACCTGGCGTCTATCTTCGACCCGTTCGGCAACGCGGTGCACACCGCGCTCTCCTTCGATCTGGTCGGGGAAGACGTGCTGGTTTCCGGCGCCGGTCCGATCGGCGTGATGGCGGCGGCGGTAGCGAAACACGTCGGCGCGCGTAACGTGGTGATCACCGACGTCAACGAGTACCGTCTTGAGCTGGCGCGCAAAATGGGCGTTACCCGCGCGGTGAACGTGGCCAAAGAGAACCTTAATGACGTGATGGTCGAGCTGGGGATGACCGAAGGTTTCGATGTGGGTCTGGAGATGTCCGGCGCGCCGCCGGCGTTTCGCAGCATGCTGGATACCATGAACCACGGCGGCCGTATCGCGATGCTGGGTATCCCGCCGTCGGATATGTCCATCGACTGGACCAAGGTCATCTTCAAAGGGCTGTTTATCAAAGGTATCTATGGTCGCGAAATGTTCGAAACCTGGTACAAGATGGCGGCGCTGATCCAGTCTGGTCTGGATCTCTCACCGATCATCACCCACCGCTTCGGCATTGATGACTTCCAGAAAGGTTTTGACGCGATGCGCTCCGGCCAGTCCGGTAAAGTGGTTTTGAGCTGGGACTAATCCCCCATGCTGGCGTAAAAATCAGCAAAAAAGGCGCCTGCGGGCGCCTTAATTTAGATTTGGATAACATTTTTAGCCTGCTTAATATTAAGCGCACAATTTCTACATCGATTTTACGGTTATTCGCTTATACAGTGTGTTTAGTCGCAGTTTAACTTTGTAACTATCATGCTTAAACTCTCCGTATGCTTACTGACCTGTAACTCTGCGCGCCTGCTGATGGAGGTACTGCCGCCTCTGCTGAAGGTTGCCGATGAATGTATCGTCGTCGACTCCGGCAGTACCGACGAAACCGTCGCTATTTGCCAGCAGTTTGGTCTCACCGTCCATCACCATGCCTATAAAGCCCACGGCGCGCAGATGAACTATGCCATCGGGCTGGCCAGCCATGACTGGGTGCTGTGCATGGACAGCGACGAAATTCTTGATAATGACGTGGTGACGGCCATTCAGGCGCTAAAAGCGGGGGAGGAGCCTGACCCTACCTGCGCCTGGCGTCTGCCGCGCTACTGGTTTGTGCTAGGCAAACAGGTACGGACTATCTACCCCATTTCCTCACCGGATTATCCGGTGCGCCTCTTTAACCGCCAGCAGGCGCGGTTTAACGATCGGCCGGTGGATGACCAGGTGGTCGGACACGCGAGCTCCGTCAGGCTGCCGGGCTTCGTTCGCCACGATACCTTTTATTCGCTGCATGAAGTGTTTAATAAGCTGAACAGCTATACCACCCGGCTGGTGAAGTACCAGCAGATCAAACCTTCGCTGACGCGGGGGATCGTCAGCGCCATTGGCGCTTTCTTTAAGTGGTATCTGTTTAGCGGGGCGTGGCGCTATGGCAAGGTCGGCGTGGTGACCGGCCTGTACGCGACGTTTTACAGCTTTCTGAAATATTTTAAGGCGTGGTACGCCCACGAAGATAACCAGGCGCCCGTCGCGCAAAAGCGAACGGACCCCTGAGTGGTCTAGTTGCCGGGGTTGTCCCAGCCCTGCCATTTGAGGCGATAGTACTGGATCAGCGCGCTCTGGCTGATGCTATCGCTGAGGATAGTGAAGAAGCGGCTGGCGTTCACAGGCTCCAGCGGGCGCTTCGGTTTGCAAGACTTCACGCCATGGAACGGATTACGCGGCTTCTGCTGCGTTTGTTGCGCAGGCGGCTGGGCGTAGTTTGGCGTCGAGTTGTCGACCTGCGGCTCGTTCAGCAGGCTGCTCGGGCGCACCAGCGTGATATCCGGCGGCAGGTTATAGACCATCTGCTGCAGCACCCGCACCGTCGTCGGATGCGGATGGCCAATGGCTATCGCCGAACCGTTGCGCCGCGCCAGGGCGATGGCGCGATTGAACTGGTTGCGGATATCGGCTTCATTCTGCGTATCGTCGAGAAACACCTTGCGCTTAATCACCTTCACGCCGGTACCCTGCGCGGCGCGCATGGCCTGGGTGTTGCCGATGGTGACGCTGTCGAGAAAATAGAGATTGTAGCGCTCCAGGGCCTGCATCACCTTCTGCATGCCAAACAGGTTGGAGGTCATCGCGCTGCCCATATGGTTATTCAGCCCGACGGCGTAAGGGACTTTGCCGTAAGCCTCGCGAATAATGCGCTCGATCTCCTCGCTGCTCATTTCGGGACGCAGGGTGTCTTTTTCCAGCGGCTGTTTGCTGAGCGGCGCCATTGGCAGGTGGATGAGCACTTCATGGCCCTGATTATGCGCTTTAGTGGCCATTTCCCGGGCGTGCGGCGCGTTCGGAAGCACGGCGACGGAGATAGTTGCCGGCAGCGCCAGCACCTGATTCTCGGTCTGCGGGCGGTAGCCAAAATCGTCAATAACGATGGAGAGTTTGCCAGCGAACGCTGGCGCCGCCAGAGCCAGCGAACCGGCTACGGCAAGAGCAATTGCGCGAAATTGAAGCAAAACTTATCTTCCCAACCACGGCTGTGGATTGACCGCCTGACCCTGGCGGCGAATTTCGAAATAGAGCGACGGACGGCCCTGACCGCCGCTGCTGCCTACGAGCGCGATAGGCTGGCCGGCACGCACCTGGGTACCAACGCTGACCAGCGCGCTTTGGTTATAGCCATACAGGCTCATGTCGCCTTTGCCATGTTCGACCACCACCACCAGACCATAGCCCTGCAGCCAGTCGGCCAGAATGACCCGACCATCGGCAATGGCTCTGACTTCGGTGCCTTCAGACGCGGCGATAACCATCCCTTTCCAACGTAGTTCACCTTGCAGCTGTTCGCCATATCGATGAAGGAGCGGACCGCGAACCGGCCAGAACGCCTGACCGCGCGGCGAGCCCAGCCCGCCGGTGCGTGACATCAGCGAACGCTCACTTTCCGTTGGTTTATAGGTGGTGCCTTTGCGCGATGCTTCCTGCTGGCGGTCGCGCACCGCCTGCGCGTCGCGTGCTTCCCGATCGGCTCGGGCTTTGGCGGCAGCCTCCGCCTGGGCGATACGACCGCGTAGGCGCGATTCGTTAGCCCGCAATTCACTTAACTGTTGCTGACCTTGCTGAATGGAGGATTCCAGTCCGGAAAGGGTCTTTTTCCGTTCGTTACGCGCCTGCTCCAGCTTCGCCTGCTGAGCTTTTTGCTCGTAGACCAGCGTCTGCTGCTGGCTCTGCTTCTCTTCGAGCATCGACTTTTGCACCGCCATCTCTTCGCGCGTTTTCTTCAGTTCCGCGATAGTCTCCTGGCGGGCCTGGTTGAAATAGCTGAAATAGACCTGCATCCGCTGATTGCGCTGGCCCTCTTCACCGCTGAGCACCATCTGGATGCCGGTATGCGGCCCCTGGCGGAAAGCGGCATCGAGCTGCGCGGCGAGGTTCCGCTCCTGAGACGCGCGCTGGCGCTCCAGCTTCGCGAGAGCGGCGTTCATCTCGTCAATCTGCTTATTGAGCTGGTTCAGGCTATCCTGGGTTTCGCGCAGTTTGCGGGCCGCGGCGGCGATCGCCTCTTCCTGCGCTTTGAGCTGGGCGAGCAGGCTTGCGCGCTGCTGCTGCTGTTGCTTAATCGCCCGCTGCCTGGCGGCGATGTCGGCCTGGATGGACTTTAGCTGATCGCGATCGTCGGCATGCGCAGATGACGCGCACAGCAATACGCCAGCGCTGAGCGCGCTGGCGTAAAGGACGGATCGAACTGCCGCTGCGATCCATGTAGTTGAATACATCGCCTTTCCCCTCATGGGGAAGGATTATTCCACGATGAACAGCGGCTTGCCAGTCATCTCTTGCGGGATTTCCATTCCCATCAGCGACAGCATGGTCGGGGCGATGTCGGAAAGTTTGCCGCCGTTGACCGCTTTGACCGCTTTATTACCGACGTAGATCAGCGGAACCGGCAGATTGGTATGGGCGGTGTGCGCCTGGCCGGTGGCCGGGTCGCGCATCTGCTCGGCGTTGCCGTGGTCGGCGGTGATCAGCAGTTGGCCGCCAACGGATTCCACCGCCTGAGCCACCTGGTCGATGCAGCGATCCAGCGCTTCAACCGCTTTTACGGCAGCTTCCATCACCCCGGTATGGCCAACCATATCGCCGTTCGGGTAGTTACAGATGATGGTATCGTATTTTCCGCCTTTGATGGCGGCGACCAGTTTCTCGGTCAGCTCGGCGGAGCTCATTTCCGGCTGCAGATCGTAGGTCGCCACTTTCGGCGAGTTAATCAGGATCCGCTCTTCGCCTTTAAACGGCTCTTCTACGCCGCCGTTGAAGAAGAAGGTGACGTGAGCGTATTTTTCAGTTTCGGAGATGCGCAGCTGGGTTTTATCGTGCTTCGCCATCCACTCGCCGAAGGTATTGGCCAGCGAGGCGGGCGGATAGGCGCAGGCGACTTTGATGTCGGCGGCGTATTCGGTGAGCATCACGAAATCGAGATTAACCACTTTCTTACGCGCAAAGCCGTCGAAGTCGGCGTTGACGAAGGCGCGGGTGATTTCACGCGCGCGGTCGGCACGGAAGTTCATGAAGATCAGCGCGTCGCCGTCTTCCATCGCGGCATCGGCCTGGCCGGCGGCGCGGATAACGGTGGCTTTCACGAATTCGTCGTTTTCGTCACGGGCGTAGGCGGCCTGCAGACCTGCGACGGCGGTATCGGCCTGGAATTCGCCTTTGGCCAGGGTCAGCAGATCATAAGCTTGTTCTACGCGATCCCAGCGGTTGTCGCGGTCCATGGCGTAATAGCGGCCGATGAGCGATGCGATGCGACCTTTGCCCAGCGCGGCAAATTTGGCTTCGAATGTCGCCAGCGTTTTTTCCGCACTGCGCGGCGGCGTATCACGGCCGTCGAGGAAGGCGTGCAGGTAGATCTTCTCAGCGCCGCGCTCTGCCGCCAGCTCCACCATCGCCATGATGTGATCTTCGTGGCTGTGGACGCCGCCTGGCGACATCAGGCCCATGATATGTACTGCTTTGCCGGCGGCAACCGCTTTATCGACCGCGGCGGTCAGTACCGGGTTGGCGAAGAAGGTGCGTTCTTTAATTTCCACATCGAGACGGGTCAGGTCCTGATAGACGATACGACCGGCGCCCAGGTTGACGTGGCCTACTTCGGAGTTCCCCATCTGACGGTCCGGCAGGCCGACTTCGAGGCCGGATGCATCGATCAGGGTATGTGGACGTTTGGCCCATAGCGCGTCCATTACCGGCGTTTTAGCGCTATAAATGGCGTTATCCTGTTGGTCTTCGCGATAGCCGTAGCCATCCAGAATCACCAGTACCATAGGTTTTTTAGAAACCGACATTGCGACAACCTCATGCTCAAAGACAGAAATTTTGCGTAATTTTACTACAGCTGAATCGTTTAAATCCCCGTGAAAGATCAAAGAAAGGGAGCGGCCGGGCCGCGCCGGGTCAGCGAGAGCGGCTTTTTTTCGCCACCGCCCGCAGAAAATACATTACATCGCGCTCACTGGCTGTAATTGCCGCAAGGCACAGGTATACTCCTTTCCTGGTTTTTTTCTCACTTAGTCGGGAGTTGTAACCCCCCATGCAAGAAATTATGCAATTCATCGGCCGTCACCCGGTCCTGAGCATCGCGTGGATCGCGCTGCTGGGTGCGGTATTGTTCACCACCTTCAAGGGGCTGATGTCGAAAGTTAAAGTCATCACCCGTGGTGAAGCGACGCGTCTTATCAATAAAGAAGATGCGGTGGTGGTCGACCTGCGTCAGCGTGACGATTTCCGTAAAGGCCATATTGCCGGCGCTATTAACCTGCTGCCCAGCGATATCAAAGCCAATAACGTCGGCGAGTTGGAAAAACACAAATCGCAACCCATTATTGTGGTAGACGGTTCCGGCATGCAGGCGCAAGAGCCCGCCAGCGCGCTGAACAAAGCCGGGTTTGAAAAAGTCTTTGTACTGAAAGAGGGCATTGCTGGCTGGAGCGGCGAAAACCTCCCTCTGGTACGCGGCAAATAACTTACCTCGCGTGGTGATGCCGCCGCGTTTTCTCCTTCACGCCTGACGTGAAGGGAACACAGGCTGCGGCGTAAAACCCTCAGGGTAACAACAGGAGTGAAGTCATGGCCAATATTGAGATCTACACCAAAGCGACCTGCCCGTTCTGCATCCGCGCGAAAGCGCTGCTGAACAGCAAAGGCGTAACGTTCCATGAGTTGCCGATCGATGGCGATGCCGCGAAGCGTGAGGAGATGATCCAGCGCAGCGGAAGGACGACGGTTCCGCAGATTTTTATTGATGCGCAGCACATTGGCGGCTGTGACGACTTGTATGCGCTTGATTCACGTGGTGGACTTGATCCCCTCTTGCGCTAATTTTTGCGCGCTTTCCCTGGCGGAAGCGCGTATTTAAGGACAACACGAAAGGGTTTTACTATGTCAGAACAAAACAGCACCGAAATGACCTTCCAGATCCAGCGTATCTATACCAAAGATATCTCTTTTGAAGCGCCGAACGCGCCGCAAGTTTTCCAGAAAGACTGGCAGCCGGAAGTTAAACTTGATCTGGATACCGCCTCCACCCAGCTGGCTGAAGGCGTTTATGAAGTGGTGCTGCGTGTGACCGTGACCGCTGCGCTGGGCGAAGAAACCGCGTTCCTCTGTGAAGTACAGCAGGGCGGTATTTTCTCCATCGACGGCATCGAAGGCACCCAGATGGCGCACTGCCTCGGCGCATACTGCCCGAACATTCTGTTCCCGTACGCGCGCGAGTGCATCACCAGCCTGGTTTCCCGCGGTACCTTCCCGCAACTTAACCTTGCGCCAGTGAACTTCGACGCGCTGTTCATGAACTATCTGCAGCAGCAGGCTGGCGAAGGTGCTGAACAACATCAGGATGCCTGATGAACGCACTTAATGCTGCAATGACTGTGATCGGTGCCGGCTCTTACGGCACCGCTCTTGCCATCACCCTGGCAAGAAATGGCCACCACGTTGTGCTGTGGGGCCATGACCCGAAACATATCGCGACGCTGCAACACGATCGCTGCAACGCCGCGTTCCTTCCCGATGTGCCTTTCCCGGATACGCTGCATCTTGAGAGCGACCTGGCCACCGCGCTGGCCGCCAGCCGCGACATCCTTGTCGTGGTGCCGAGCCATGTATTCGGTCAGGTGTTACGCCAGATTAAACCGTTGATGCGTTCCGACGCGCGGCTGGTGTGGGCCACCAAAGGCCTGGAGGCCGAAACCGGCCGTCTGCTGCAGGACGTGGCGCGTGAAGCGCTGGGCGATGATATTCCGCTGGCGGTGATCTCGGGGCCAACCTTCGCCAAAGAGCTGGCCGCCGGCCTGCCGACGGCGATTTCGCTGGCGGCCACGGATCCGCAGTTTGCGGAGGACCTTCAGCGCCTACTGCACTGCGGCAAAAGCTTCCGCGTCTACATCAACCCGGACTTTATCGGCGTGCAGCTCGGCGGCGCGGTGAAAAACGTCATTGCCATCGGGGCAGGTATGTCGGACGGCATCGGCTTCGGCGCCAATGCGCGTACGGCGCTGATTACCCGTGGGCTGGTGGAAATGTCCCGCCTCGGCGCGGCGCTGGGCGCCGATCCGGAAACCTTTATGGGCATGGCCGGCCTCGGTGACCTGGTGCTCACCTGCACCGACAACCAGTCCCGTAACCGTCGCTTCGGCATGATGCTCGGCCAGGGTATGGACGTGCAGAGCGCCCAGGACAAGATTGGCCAGGTGGTTGAAGGCTACCGCAATACCAAGGAAGTTCGCGTTCTGGCACAGCGTTTAGGTGTCGAAATGCCAATAACCGAGGAAATTTATCAGGTATTGTATTGCGGAAAAATTGCGCGCGAGGCAGCATTGACCTTATTAGGCCGTGCACGCAAGGACGAGCGCAGCAATTAACCGTAATGGAACCTGGATCACCTGAATGACCCGGCCAGCGAAGAACTGGCCGGTCATGATTATACCGTCTGGAGTCAGCAATGCCGTGTGAAGAACTGGATATCGTCTGGAATAATATTAAAGCCGAAGCCCGGGCTTTGGCTGACTGTGAGCCGATGCTCGCCAGTTTTTACCACGCAACGCTACTCAAGCATGAAAATCTCGGCAGCGCGCTGAGCTATATGCTGGCCAACAAGCTGGCTTCCCCGATTATGCCGGCGATCGCCATTCGCGAAGTGGTGGAAGAGGCCTACGCCGCCGATCCGGAAATGATCGCCTCCGCCGCCTGCGATATTCAGGCGGTGCGCACGCGCGACCCGGCGGTGGATAAATACTCCACGCCGTTGCTCTATCTGAAGGGTTTCCATGCCCTGCAGGCCTATCGTATCGGCCACTGGCTGTGGACTCAGGGGCGACGCGCGCTGGCGATTTTCCTGCAAAATCAAGTCTCCGTCTCTTTCCAGGTGGATATCCACCCGGCGGCGAAAATCGGCCGCGGGATCATGCTCGACCATGCCACCGGCATTGTGGTCGGCGAAACGGCGGTGATTGAAGATGACGTCTCTATTCTGCAGTCGGTCACCCTCGGCGGGACCGGTAAAACCAGCGGCGACCGTCATCCGAAAATTCGCGAAGGCGTAATGATTGGCGCCGGGGCGAAGATCCTCGGCAATATTGAAGTCGGGCGTGGGGCAAAAATCGGCGCAGGCTCAGTGGTGCTGCAGCCGGTGCCGCCGCATACCACCGCCGCAGGTGTTCCTGCGCGTATCGTCGGCAAGCCGGAGAGCGATAAGCCGGCGATGGATATGGATCAGCATTTCAACGGTATTCACCACACTTTCGAGTACGGCGACGGGATTTAACGTCTTGCCCGGTGGCGCTGCGCTTACCGGGCCTACGATCTCATCCCGCCAGCCTGTCGCCCGGATAAGGCTCCTTGCGCTGCAATCCGGGAACCGCTCAGGTTAGCTGCGCAAGACCGCGCCAGGATACCCCAGCTGGCGCCAGGCTTCATACACCACCACCGACACCGCGTTTGACAGGTTCATACTGCGGCTGTCCGGCATCATCGGAATACGGATTTTCTGCTCCGGCGGCAGGGCATCGAGGATGCTGGCCGGCAGACCGCGGGTTTCCGGGCCAAACATCAAGAAATCGCCGTCCTGATAGCTCACTGCGCTGTGCGCAGGCGTGCCTTTGGTGGTGAGGGCGAACAGACGCTGCGGCTGCGCGCTGGCGACAAACGCCGCGTAATCCGCATAGCGCTGCACGGCAGTGAACTCGTGATAGTCCAGTCCGGCGCGTCTCAGGCGTTTATCGTCCCAGGTGAAGCCCATCGGCTCAATGATATGCAGACTGAAGCCCGTGTTGGCGCACAGGCGGATAATATTCCCGGTGTTCGGCGGGATCTCTGGTTCGAATAACACGATGTTCAGCATACTGCCCCCTTAATTGCGGGGGGCAGAATAGCAGATATTTGGCGAACCCTCACCCTGAGGGAGAGGGGCGGCGTAAGGGAAAACGTGGAGAATTACGCGGCGTTATTCTGCTTCAGCGCATCGAAGGTCTGCAGCGCTTCGGCGTTCTGCACCAGCGAATCACGGCTGATTTCACGGATACTTTTCGCCCCGGTGAGGGTCATCGCCACTTTCATCTCTTTCTCGATGAGGTTCAGCAGATTCGCCACGCCCTGCTTTCCGTGGGTCGCCAGGGCGTACAGGTAAGCGCGGCCCAGTAGCACGCTGTCGGCGCCCAGAGCGATCATCCGCACCACGTCGAGCCCGTTGCGGATGCCGCTGTCGGCGAGAATAGTGATGTCGCCTTTCACCGCGTCGGCAATTGCCGGCAGGGCGCGGGCCGAGGAGAGCACGCCATCGAGCTGGCGGCCGCCGTGGTTGGAGACGACAATGCCGTCAGCGCCGAAGCGCACCGCGTCGCGGGCGTCCTCCGGATCGAGGATCCCTTTGATCACCATCGGACCGTCCCAGAAATCGCGGATCCACTCCAGGTCTTTCCATGAAATCGACGGATCGAAGTTATTCGCCAGCCAGCCAATGTAATCCTCAAGCCCGGTCGGTTTGCCGAGATAGGCGGAGATATTGCCCAGATCGTGCGGGCGACCGTTAAGGCCGACGTCCCACGCCCACTGCGGATGGGTGACGGCCTGCCAGTAGCGGCGCAGGGCGGCGTTCGGGCCGCTCATGCCGGAATGGGCGTCGCGGTAGCGGGCGCCGGGAGTCGGCATATCGACGGTAAAGACCAGCGTCGAGCAGCCGGCGGCTTTGGCGCGCTCCAGCGCATTGCGCATAAAGCCGCGGTCGCGCAGGACATACAGCTGGAACCACATCGGGCGCTTGATGGTCGGGGCGACCTCTTCGATCGGGCAGACGGAAACGGTAGAGAGGGTGAACGGAATGCCTTTGTCGTCCGCCGCGCCGGCGGCCTGCACTTCGCCGCGGCGGGCGTACATCCCGCACAGCCCGACCGGCGCCAACGCCGTCGGCATCGCCAGCTTCTCGTTGAATAACGTCGTTTCCAGACTCAGGTCCGACATATTGCGCAAAATACGCTGGCGCAAGGCTACATCGGAAAGGTCCTCGACGTTGCGGCGCAGGGTATGTTCGGCGTAGGCGCCGCCGTCAATATAGTGGAACAGAAACGGCGGCAGGATACGCTGTGCGGCGGCGCGATAGTCGCTGGCGGCGGAAATAATCATCACGAGTTCTCCCTGGAATTTTCATTGTGGTCACCGGGCAGGCGGGTAATTCGCGCCTGGCGGGCCTGGTCTTCATCAAAACGTTTGATGGTGGCGTGGACAAAGCCTAAGTGGCCCATCATCGCCTGGCGCGCCGCCTCGGCGTCGCCGGCGACAATCGCCTCCATGACGGCCTGGTGCTGTTCGGTCAGGCGGGCAAACACCGGCGGCACCTGATACATGCGCTGGCGGCTCTGCTTAACGGAGGAGTGCAGCAGGTCGAAAAAGCCGCGCATGGTTTGCAGGAGCACCACGTTATGCGAGGCTTCGGCGATCGCCAGGTGAAAGCGGACATCCGCCTGCGAGGCGATATCCGGGTCTTCACTCTGGGTCGCTTCAAAGCACAGACGAATTTTTTCTTTATCGGCGTCGGTGGCGCGCATCGCCGCGTGCCACGCGGTGCTGGCTTCGATGGCGTGGCGGGCTTCGAGGATATCGAAGCTGTAGTCCGGGTCATCGGCCAGCAGCGTCTTCAGCGGCTGGACGATGTTTTGCTCTGACCACGGCTCATGCTGAAAGCGGACGAAGGTGCCGCCGCCGCGACGGCTCAACAGCACCCCTTCATTGACCAGCATCGCCAGCGCTTCGCGCAGGGAATTGCGTGAGACGCCGAGCTGGGCGGCGAGCTGGCGCTCGGCGGGCAGTCGCATGCCCGCCTCCAGCTGTTGTTCTTCAATCAGCGCCCGGACGCGACGCGCCACGTCGTCGGCCAGGCGTTTAGGCATAACTATCACGGGATCATCCAGGTTAAAACGTAGGCCTGCAGCGTGGTGATCAGCCCCACCATGCAGGTGAAGATCAGGCTATGTTTGACGGTAAAGCGGAACAGATCCGACTCTTTGCCCACCAGGCCTACCGCGGCGCAGGCGATGGCGATCGACTGCGGGGAAATCATCTTGCCAGTAACGCCGCCGGTGGTATTAGCCGCGACCAGCAGGATATCGGAGACGCCAATCTGCTGCGCCGCCGTTGCCTGCAGCGCGGCGAACAGGGCGTTAGACGAGGTGTCCGAACCGGTCAGGAATACCCCCAGCCAGCCAAGGAACGGCGAGAAGAAGGTAAACGCGTGGCCGGTATGCGCCAGCGCCAGGGCCAGGGTCGACGACAGCCCGGAGTAGTTGGAGATAAAGGCGAACGCCAGCACCATGCCGATAGAGTAGATCGGCAGCGCCAGATCCTTCAGCGTCCCGGCGAAGGTGGTCAGCGCGTCTTTTGGCTTCATGCGCAGCCAGACGATGGACAGCAGGGCGGCGAACAGAATGGCGGTGCCGGTTGCCGACAGCCAGTCGAATTTATACACCGCGGCGTATGGCGTCGCGGCGCTAACTACCGGCGGCATACGGGCAACCATTTTGTCGAGGAATGGTACCGAAATATTGATAACGAAGTCATACATCGCGCCGCCAGGAGCGAACAGCGCTTTGAATGGCGGCACGCTCCACAGGGTCACGGTGGCGGTCAGGAACAGGAACGGCGACCAGGCGCGGATCACTTGTCCCGCCGTGTAGCGTGTGCGGGCCAGCGTCATATCCACCTGCGAGGCGCCGAGATCGCCGAAGCGGAAGATGCGTACCGGCTGCCAGCGTTTGAGGAACAGGGTCAGACAGACCAGGGAGACCAGCGACGAGATGATATCCGGCAGCTCCGGGCCAAGGAAGTTAGAGCTGAGGTACTGGGCAATAGCGAACGAACCGCCTGCGACTATCACCGCCGGCCAGGTCTCTTTAATGCCGCGCCAGCCGTCCATAATCGCCATGATCCAGAACAGCACGATAATGGTCAGGAACGGCAGCTGGCGGCCCACCATCTGGCCGATGGCGAAGCTATCGATACCGGTCACCTGGCCGGCGACCAGAATCGGGATGCCCATCGCGCCGAAGGCCACCGGCGCGGTGTTGACGATCAGGCACAGGCCAGCCGCATACAGCGGGTTAAACCCGAGACCAACCAGCAGCGCGGCGGTAATCGCCACCGGTGCGCCGAAACCCGCCGCCCCTTCGAGAAAGGCGCCGAACGAGAAGCCGACGATCAGCATCTGCAGGCGCTGGTCCGGCGTAATCGACAGAATCGATGAGCGGATGATGTCGAACTGTCCGGTCTTCACCGAGATTTTATAGACGAAGACCGCGGCGATAATAATCCACGCGATAGGCCACAGGCCGTAGAAGAAGCCGTAGACCACCGAGGCTAAGGCGCGGTCCACCGGCATTTTATAGAACAGCAAGGCAACGACCAGCGCGATTGCGACGGTCCAGGTGGCAGCGATGTAGCCTTTCAGTTTGAGCTTAATCAGCGCAAAAAAGAAAAACAGAATCGGTAGCGATGCGATAAGACTGGATAGCCAGATATTACCGGCGGGATCGTAGTTTTGTTGCCAGAGATTCATGCAGGGTCTCCATCGGGCCGACAGGAGAGGAGGGCTGAGTCTGCGCTCATTGCCGATCCCACCGAAGGTAAAATTGGCCCGGCCAATTAAGGGTATCAGGGTTGATGACAACGAATGGTTAATCAGATGTTGCTCTTAAGCAACGTGTTTGTGATGGGTTTTGACGGATTTGTGAACTGCCAGGGGGTGGATGAAATTATTGGTTGGACCAATCGACCCGGCTGAAGGTAAAAATGTGGGGGAGTGAAGACAGAATAGCCCTCTCCGTACGGAGAGGGCTGGGGATCAAAATTCGCTGCGGGCGAAACCGGTCATCTCTTTCAGACCCATTTCCCGGCCCAGGGCGGTCATCGGATGGACAACCACCAGGCCGCGAACGCTTTTCTTCAGCTTGCCCATATCGGCCTGCTCTTTTTTGGTAATCGCGCGGCGAAACGGCAGGCTCATCAGCTTCTGCGCCTCTTTGCTCAGCTTCTGGCTCTGGACGGAACGCAGACGTTCAATCTCCGTTTCCAGAGTGGCTTTTTCTTTTTCCAGTTCAGCATATTTATCGGCGGCTTCCACCAGCGACAGCTCGGCCTGCTGGTGGCGGATGGCGTCGAGACGATCGCTCAGACGCTTGATTTCATTCTTTTCGACTTCTTTCATGGTGGTTTGATCTGTTAATAAAGGGGCTTCATTCGCCTATAGTATGTGCCGTGACCGCTATTGTTGATAGCTATTTATCAAAAATTCGCCGTTTGTCGCCCGCGGAATGCAATATCATTTATCGCTAATAATTTGAATTTTATTAATATTCCGCCTAATACCCGTTCTAATTTCATTTCTGTGAAGCCTGTCGGCAGATAAGCACGTTTTCCTTAACCCACGCTGGTGAATTGGCTAATGCTTAATCAGATTATTCCCAAAAGGAGGACGTGATGGCAAAGATCGGCGACGGCGTACCACGTTTAATCGACAAAGCGGTTGATTTTATGGCTTCCAGTCAGGCGTTTATGGAGTATTTGAAAAAGTCTCCGCGTCTGCAGCATGTACCGCGAGACATTCCTCAGGATAAGGAAGCGTTGTTCCTGCAGCGTCTGGAATATTATCGTCAGCTTTACCGGCCGACCTGCGACCAGACGGAACCGGAATCAGAGCGTTGATTTCTGAAAGGCTTTTTTTAAGCTGATTCGTGAAATCAGCTCAGTCAGGGACAGCACCATCGTTGAGCGCACCATCTGCTGGTAACGCAGTTTCTGCATTGCCAGCAGTTCGGCATCGCTGTCATCAAATTGCGGCGTTGGCGGCAGGGCGGCGACGCAGTGCAGCTCGCCGAACGGACCGATAATTTCGTCGTCGGTAAAGCTGTACTCATTGCCGTCGTGGTTAAGCTCTTCGCGCAGGGCCATCAGCAGCTCAGCGTCTTCATATTCGGCACGACTTATCACCCCAAGGCCATAAATCAGCTTCAGGCGTACAGAGAGATCGCCGAGCGGCCCGCTGCCCTCCAGCAAGGGCTCGACGGCGTATTTCACCGCGTAGTCGTCTTTACGGAACACCTGAAGCACCAGAATATTGACCGCTTCCGTTAACAGTTCGACGGTGGCGATCAGGAAGCTTCGTACGGTTTTGCCAGCATTCAGACGCTCAAGCACACGGTTTTCAAATGCTTGTGTTTCTTCCATCATTGCCTGCATATCTGACAGGAGTCGTAATGGGCGCGACGTCGGCCGCGCCAGGTTGTGCATCATTTTTCCGCGTTGTAGTCGTTAACGGCCTCCGCGACGACATCACTTGCGGCATCCAGGCCGGAAATCTGCGCCAGCGCGGCCTGCGGCCCCTTGTCGGCGATCAGTGCCGCCAGCTCCTGCGCCTGCGGATCGTCTTCGCTACGGAAATGCATCGCCGCTGCAATCCCTTTCACCAGGTTGCGGTGCGGCAGACCGTATTCCAGGGTACCCAGCAGCGGCTTAATTAAACGGTCGCCAGCGCTCAGTTTGCGCAGCGGCTGACGGCCAACGCGCTCAACATCGTCTTTCAGGTACGGGTTCTCGAAACGTCCAAGAATTTTCTGGATATAAGCCGCGTGCTTCTGCGGGTCAAAGGCGTAACGTTTGATCAGCACCGCGCCGCTCTCTTCCATCGCGCCCTGCACGACGGCACGAATTTTCTTGTCGAGGATCGCGTCGCGAATCGTCTGATGGCCCGCCAGTTTTCCGAGGTAGGCGGTTATAGCATGCCCGGTGTTCAAGGTGAAGAGCTTGCGTTCGACAAATGCCATCAGGTTATCAGTTAATTCCATCCCCGGGATAGTCGGCAGCGCGCCCTTGAACTGAGTCTTATCGACAATCCATTCGCTAAAGGTTTCCACGGTGACTTCCAGCGGGTCATGAGTGGCGGAAGCCGATGGCGGCACAATACGGTCAACGGCAGAGTCGACAAAGCCGATATGCGCTTCCACCCACGCTTTATCTTCTTCCGCCAGCGCGTTAAACACGTGGCCTTTTAACTGCGTGGTGCCGCGCACCATATTTTCGCAGGCGATGATGTTCAGGGGGCGTTCGGTGCCCTGCGCTTTGCGCTGCGCCAGCCCTTTGGCGATCGCTGGCGCGATGCGCTCGAGCACGACGGGACCGACGGCGGTGGTGACCAGATCCACCTCAGCGATCAGGTCCACAACCTCATCGCCGATGCTGCTGACGGCATTGACGCCGGAGACGGTGTCCACCTGCTCATTCTCACCGACGACGTGAACCTGATAGCTATGACGGGCATTCAGGGCATCAAGTACGGTCTGATTGACATCGGCAAACGTCAGTTCGATGCCCGCGTCGGCCAGCAATTTACCGATAAAGCCACGTCCGATATTACCTGCGCCAAAATGTAATGCTTTCATAGTATTAACCTTCAATTAATGTTTTCACCTGAGAGGGCTGGGGTGAGGCCTTTCCCCTCACCCCAACCCTCTCCCAAAGGAGAGGGTTGGATAGCGCTGATTATTTATTTAACAGCGCCAGAACTTCGTCGACGCTGGTGGTTTTCGCCAGGCGCTCAATCACGGTTTCGTCATCCAGCGCGTTAGTCAGACTGGTGATAACCTGAATGTGCTCGTTATTACGAGCGGCGATGCCGATGACCAGACGCGCGACTTCATCTTCTTCTTCACCGAAGCGCACGCCTTCCGGGTACTGGCAGAAGACGACGCCGGTTTTCAGCACGCGGTCCTTCGCTTCGATGGTGCCGTGCGGTACCGCGATGGACTCGCCGAGATAGGTCGAGGTCAGTTTTTCGCGATCCAGCATCGCCTGCACATATTCCGGCTCGACGTAGCCGCCTTTCACCAGCTGCTCACCGGCGAAGCGAATGGCTTCTTCTTTGGTGGCTGCTTTGCGACCGAGGAAGATGTTATCCGCGCCCAGCTGGAACAGGTTGTTGTTAGTATCGTCAAAGCTGTCTTTCAGGCTATCGGTGACTTTGACTTCGTTGTCGATGTGGCGCTGGGCCGCGACCAGGCGCTCGGTCAGGCTGGTGTACAGACCGCTGTCGAGGAAGTTGGTCAGCGAAATATGCTGCGCCTGCGGCACCTGGCGCATGGCGCGCTCGGTAAGGTCGCGGTGGGTGATGACCAGGTCAACATCCGGCGGCAGGTTATTGATTGCGCTGTTGGTGACCGAGATGTTGCTCAGCCCGGCATCCTGCACTTTCTTGCGCAGTACCCCGGCGCCCATGGCGCTGGAACCCATCCCGGCGTCGCAGGCGACGATGATTTTACGCACATGGCTCAGGTCGTTGGTGACATTGCCGGCCGCCAGCGGGCTGGCGCCTTTGGATTCCGCTTTCATGTCATGCATACGACGCGTTGCGGCTTCGATATCGTCTTCTTCTTTGACTTTGCTGGTCTTGAGCAGAACCGCAGAGACCACGAAGGAGACCGCCATCGCTGCGATAATCGCGGCGATGTTAGCGAAGTAGGCGCCTTTCGGCGTCATCGCCAGTACCGCCAGAATGGAACCCGGGGAAGCCGGGGAAACCAGACCGCCATTGAGGATAGTCAGGGTGAAGACACCGGTCATCCCGCCGAGGATAACGGCCAGGATCAGGCGCGGGTTCATCAGCACGTACGGGAAGTAGATTTCATGGATACCACCCAGGAAGTGGATGATAGCCGCCCCGCCTGCAGACTGTTTTGCGCTGCCGCGGCCAAAGAACATGTACGCCAGCAGAACGCCCATCCCTGGACCCGGGTTAGCTTCAATCAGGAAGAAGATGGATTTACCCAGCTCGTGGGACTGCTGAATACCCAGCGGCGAGAAGATACCGTGGTTGATGGCGTTGTTAAGGAACAGGATTTTTGCCGGTTCGACGAAGATAGACGCCAGCGGCAGCATGTCGTGCGCCACCATAAAGTTAACGCCAGCCGCCAGAATTTTCGACAGAACTTCGACCGCCGGGCCAATGCCGAGGAAGGCCAGAATGGCGAGGATCATCCCGATGATGCCGGCGGAGAAGTTATTCACCAGCATTTCAAAACCGGATTTGATCTTACCGTCTACCCAGTTATCGAACTTCTTGATGCAGTAGCCGCCCAGCGGGCCGGCAATCATTGAGCCGAGGAACATCGGCATATCCGCGCCGACGATAACGCCCATGGTGGTGATCGCCCCGACCACGCCACCACGTTCGCCGCCGACTAATTTACCGCCGGTGTAACCGATCAGCAGCGGCAGCAGGTAGGTGATCATCGGACCGACCAGCTTCGCCAGCGTTTCGTTTGGCAACCACCCTGTCGGAATGAAAAGCGCGGTGATGATACCCCACGCGATAAACGCGCCGATATTCGGCATCACCATATTGCTGAGGAAACGACCAAAGCTTTGCACCTTGATCTTGATATCGGATGACATAAAACACCCCTTCTTCTGTTTTGCGTATAGCGCAGGCTTAAAGCCCGAGGTTTGTTGTTAATGTGGCGGCAGAGGTAGCCGGGCCCTGATTGATAGTGCGAAATCTGGCACTGAATCGTTTAGCTGTCCAGCCAGCGCCCTTTTGTGTGATACGGATCACATGAATATAGGGGGCAAAGCGCTTTTTGTAGTGATGCTGATCACATAATTCCTGTGTAAAAAAACAACACAGCGCCTTTTTAGCCGCTGATCTGCCTTTTTGTGTGATATTTGTCACAATTTTGTTTCGTGGTTTTGTTGTTTGTTTGTGATTTTGATCACAAAGAATTTCACGGTGGATTTTTGCCGCTGTGATCTCGGCCCGGTTTTGCGGCCAGGGCGAGATGGCTCTGTAACTAAGCAACCTTAACTGCCGAATAACTTTTTTACGCCGGATGGCAAAAATGAAAGGCGTGAATTATGCTCAAAATAGCGGCCCGAATGTCAGTGGGTCGTGAATAAAATTCATATAAATTATTAGCGTAAAGCCGAGGGAATTATGTTTCTCAATTATTTTGCGCTGGGCGTTCTGATCTTCGTTTTTCTGGTCATTTTTTATGGGATTATCATTATTCACGATATTCCTTATTTGATCGCCAAAAAACGCAACCACCCTCATTCCGATGCTATTCATGTCGCCGGATGGGTCAGTCTTTTTACTCTCCACGTAATATGGCCGTTTTTATGGATTTGGGCCACGTTGTACCAGCCTGAGCGCGGCTGGGGCATGCAGCATAAGGCGAATACGGCCCCTGACGAACCTGAAAAAGAGACCGATATACAACAGCTTCGCCAACGACTGAGCGACCTTGAACACCAGGTGGCGGCCATCCAGCGGCCGCAGTCCACCTCTGCGGCGGAGAAATAATCTATGGATCTGTTGATAATTTTGACCTACGTGGCCATCGCCTGGTCGATATTTAAAATCTTCAAAATACCGGTAAATAAATGGACGGTACCTACCGCGGCGCTGGGGGGCGTATTTATTGTTAGCGCGCTTATTTTATTAATGAACTATAACCACCCTTACACCTTTCTGGCGCAAAAGGCGGTGATATCTATTCCTATTACGCCGCAGGTTACCGGAGTGGTTAACAGCGTCACCGACAAAGCGAATCAGCGCGTCAAAAAGGGTGAGGTGCTTTTTACTATTGACCCGGCGCGCTATCAGGCGCGGGTCGACCGTCTGCAGGCCGACCTGGTGACGGCGCTGCACAGTATTAACACCCTCAAAGCGCAGCTCTCTGAAGCCCAGGCCAACACCACCCGCGTGTCGGCGGAACGCGATCGCTTATACAAGGACTATCAGCGCTACCTGAAAGGGAGCCAGGCGCGGGTGAACCCGTTCTCGGAAAGCGACATCGATAACGCCAGGCAGAATTACCTTGCCCAGGACGCGCTGGTCAAGGCGTCGGTGGCGGAGCAGGCGCAGATCCAGAGCCAGCTGGACAGCATGATCAACGGCGAGCAGTCGCAAGTGGCCAGCCTGCGCGCCCAGCTGGCGGAGGCGAAATATAATCTCGATCAGACCACCGTGCGGGCGCCAAGCGATGGGTATATCACCCAGGTGCTGATCCGTCCGGGGACCTATGCCGCCTCGCTGCCGCTGCGTCCGGTGATGGTGTTTATCCCCGAGCAAAAACGGCTGATCGTCGCCCAGTTTCGGCAAAATTCCCTGTTAAGGCTGGAGAAAGGCGACGACGCGGAAGCGGTGTTTAACGCCCTGCCCGGACAGGTATTCCACGGCAAACTGGTGAGCATTTTACCGGTGGTGCCGGGGGGAACCTATCAGGCGCAGGGGGCGTTGCAGTCGCTGACCGTGACGCCGGGCAGCGATGGCGTGCTGGCGACCATTGAGCTCGATCCGAATGCCGAAATCGATGCACTACCCGATGGCATCTATGCGCAGGTGGCGGTCTACTCCGACCATTTCGCCCACGTTTCGGTGATGCGTAAAGTGCTGCTGCGGATGACCAGCTGGATGCACTACCTCTATCTCGATCATTAATGCGATCGGCGGCAGGTTGAGCCGGACGCTCACCTGCCTTTTGTCCTGCCCTGAGCCATACTCATATCTTTGTTGGCGATAATTTGTTGGCGATAAGGAGCAGGCTATGAAACTGATCGGCAGCTACACCAGTCCCTTTGTGCGCAAAATATCGGTGATCCTGCTGGAAAAGCGCATCCCTTTTGAGTTTGTCAACGAATCCCCCTACAGCGAAAGCAACGGTGTGGCGCGCTATAACCCGCTGGGCAAGGTACCGGCGCTGGTGACGGACGACGGTGAGTGCTGGTTTGACTCCCCGGTCATCGCCCAGTATCTGGAGCTGCTGGGCGTGGCGCCGCCGATGATCCCCGCCGACCCCAGAGCCGCTCTCAGGATGCGCCAGCTAGAGGCGCTGGCGGATGGCGTGATGGAGGCCGCCCAGGCGCTGGTGCGTGAAAAGGCTCGCCCGGGCGCGCAACAGTCAGAGCAAGAACTGCTCCGCCAGCGGGAGAAAGTGGCTCGCGGTCTCGACAGGCTGGAAGCCTGCGCGGCAGACGGAACGCTGCGCGGCGACGAGGTTAATCTGGCGACCATTTCCACGGCCTGCGCCATTGCTTATCTGAACTTTCGTCGGGTAGCGCCCGGCTGGTGCGCCACCCGGCCGCAGCTGGTGAAGCTGGTGGATGCGTTGTTCCAGCGCGCCAGCTTTGCGCGCACTGAACCGCCGCGGACTTGACCCAGGCAGGTAACAGTTTGCGCAAGGAGGCGTTACAATCGCCGCTGATTGTTGACTCCCTCTCCCGTCGGGAGGGGGGAAAATAACTTACCGCCAGGCCCATTCATGACTACCGAAATTCGTGCGCTTTATACCCGGCTTCCGGCCATTGACCGCTTACTACGCGACCCCGCTTTTTCTCCCCTGCTGGCGCAGCACGGCCATTCGCAGGTGGTGGCGCAGCTGCGCCAGATGCTGGATGAGGCGCGGGAGCAAATCCGCCAGTATCAGACACTGCCGGACTGGAGCCATGACTGGCCGAGCGCCTGCGCGCAGCGGCTCACCGCCGGCCGGCAGAGCGCCCTGCGTCCGGTGTTTAATCTCACCGGTACGGTATTGCATACCAATCTGGGGCGCGCCATTCAGGCGGAGTCGGCTGTGGAGGCGGTCGCCAGCGCGATGCACGCGCCGGTGACGCTCGAATATGATCTCGACGACGCCGGGCGCGGCCATCGCGATCGCGCCATTGCCGATCTGCTGTGCCAGATCACCGGCGCGGAAGACGCCTGTATCGTGAACAACAACGCGGCGGCCGTTCTGCTGATGCTGGCGGCCACCGCCAGCGGTCGCGAAGTGGTGGTCTCTCGCGGCGAACTGGTGGAGATCGGCGGGGCATTTCGCATCCCCGACGTGATGCGCCAGGCGGGTTGCCAGCTGCACGAAGTAGGTACCACCAACCGCACCCATGCCAAAGATTATCGCCAGGCGGTGAATGACAATACCGCGCTGCTGATGAAGGTCCACACCAGCAACTACAGTATTGAGGGCTTTACCAAAGCCGTCGACGAAGCGGAGCTGGCGGCCATTGGCCGCGAACTGGATGTTCCGGTGGTAGCCGACCTGGGCAGCGGGTCGCTGGTGGATCTCAGTCAGTATGGCCTGCCAAAGGAGCCGATGCCGCAGGAGATGATCGCCGCCGGGGTGAGCCTGGTCAGTTTCTCCGGCGACAAGCTGCTCGGTGGCCCGCAGGCCGGGATTATCGTCGGCAAACGCGCGCTGATTGCCCAGCTGCAAAGCCACCCGCTGAAGCGGGCCCTGCGTGCCGATAAAATGACCCTCGCGGCGCTGGAGGCTACGCTGCACCTCTATCAGCACCCGGAGGCGCTGAGGGAGAAATTGCCGACGCTGCGCCTGCTCACCCGTCCGGCGGAGGAGATCCGCCGGCTGGCTGAACGCCTGCAGCCTGACCTGGCGGCACACTATGCTGATTTTGCCGTCAGCGTGGCAGCCTGCCAGTCGCAGATTGGCAGCGGCTCGTTACCCGTCGACCGCCTGCCCAGCGCGGCGTTGACCTTTACCCCGCATGACGGCCGCGGTAGCCGGCTGGAGGCGCTGGCGGCCCGCTGGCGCGCGCTGCCGTGTCCGGTGATTGGCCGCATTTATGACGGTCGGCTCTGGCTGGACCTGCGCTGTCTGGAAAATGAAACCCGCTTTATGGAGATGTTGTTACGATGATTATTGCCACCGCTGGACATGTTGACCACGGCAAAACGACGCTGCTGCAGGCGATAACCGGCGTGAATGCCGATCGTCTGCCGGAAGAGAAAGCGCGGGGAATGACGATCGATCTCGGCTATGCCTACTGGCCGCAGCCGGACGGGCGGGTGCTGGGATTTATTGACGTTCCCGGGCACGAAAAGTTTTTGTCCAACATGCTGGCGGGGGTGGGCGGTATTGACCATGCGCTGCTGGTGGTGGCCTGCGATGACGGGGTGATGGCGCAAACCCGCGAACACCTGGCGATCCTGCAGCTGACCGGAAAGCCGACGCTGACCGTGGCGCTGACCAAAACGGACCGCGTGGCGGCCGCCAGGGTGGCGGAGGTTCAGGCAGAGGTCGAGCAGACCCTGGGCGAGCTGGGCTTTGACGCCGTCGCTTTCTTTCCCACCGCGGCGGCGGAAAATATCGGTATTGCGGAACTGCGCAGCCATCTGCTGCAGCTTGCGGAGCGCCCCCGCCCGCAGCAGCAGCGGTTTCGCCTGGCGCTGGATCGCGCTTTTACCGTCAAAGGCGCGGGGCTGGTGGTCACCGGGACGGCGCTCTCCGGCGAAGTACGGGTCGGGGATACCCTATGGCTTACCGGCGTCAACACGCCGATGCGCGTCCGCGGCCTGCATGCCCAGAATCAAGCGGTTGAGCAGGCGCACGCCGGACAGCGCATTGCGCTGAACATTGTCGGCGATGCGCAAAAAGAGGCAGTGCACCGCGGCGACTGGCTGCTCTCCTCACCACCGCCGGAGCCAGCAGAACGGGTGATTGTCGAGTTGCAGTGCCATACGCCGCTCAGCCAGTGGCAGCCGCTGCATATTCACCATGCTGCCAGCCACATTACCGGCCGGGTGTCGCTTCTTGAGGGCAACCTGGCGGAGCTGGTGCTGGATACTCCGCTGTGGCTGGCGGATAACGACCGGCTGGTGCTCCGCGATATCTCTGCTCGCTTGACGCTGGCGGGCGCACGGGTGGTGACGCTGGATCCTCCGCGTCGCGGCAAACGTAAACCGGAATATCTGCAGTGGCTGCACGCCCTGGCAGCGGTCGGCGCTGACGATGCGCAGGCGCTGGAGTTACATCTGCAGCGGGATGCCGTCCGGCTTGAGCACTTCGCCTGGGCGCGGCAGCTCAGCGAAGCCGGAATGGCGGCCCTGATCCAGCGACCGGACTATCTGCAGGCCGGACAGCGCCTGCTTAGCGCGCCGCTTGCCGCCCGCTGGCAGCGAAAATTGCTGGATGCCCTTGCGCGCTACCATGAGCAGCATCGAGACGAGCCGGGCCCTGGCCGGGAGCGCCTGCGCCGCATCGCGCTGCCGATGGAAGATGAAGCGCTGGTGCTGCTGCTGATTGAGCAGATGCGCGAGAGCGGCTTAGTCCACAGCCATCACGGCTGGCTGCATTTGCCGGAGCATAAAGCCGGGTTTACCGACGAGCAGCAGGCGGTCTGGCAGAAGGTGGAGACTCTGTTCGGCGACGATCCGTGGTGGGTGCGCGATCTTGCGCGCGAAGTCCATGTTGAAGAGTCCCTGATGCGCGCGGTGCTGCGCCAGGCGGCGCAGCAGGGGATGATTACTGCGATCGTCAAGGATCGTTACTACCGCAACGATCGCATTGTGCAGTTCGCCCAGCGGGTGCGCGAGCTGGATCGGCTGCGCGGTTCAACCTGCGCGGCGGATTTCCGCGATACCTTAAACGTCGGGCGGAAGCTGGCGATCCAGATCCTGGAGTATTTCGATCGGATTGGCTTCACCCGCCGTCGCGGCAACGATCATATCCTGCGCGATAAGGCATTGTTCCGGTAATCATTAACGTCGGCTCCCCGGCGGACTTCGTGCCGGGGAGCTGGCGAAAAGAACTTGTTAAAACCACTACGTGAGACCGCCGAAGCAATTTCGCGTGAGCTGGGTTTCACGGTGCGTGAAGCGTCAGGCAAATGACCACATCCTGCCGGCCATCTGACAAAAAACAGCGCTGATTCCATTCAGGATCAAAGCGCGGGCAGGGGACATTCTGGCACCCTGCGGTTTTATCCCCAGGGAGCAGAGGATGAACCAGTTTCTTATTGCCAATGCCCAGCGGTGCATCGGCTGTCGTACCTGCGAAGTGGCCTGCGCGGTGGCGCACCAGCAGGCGCAGGATGTCGCCGCCCTGTCGACGAACCATTTCGCGCCGCGTATCCGGGTGGTGAAAAGCGGTGACATATCGACGGCGATGGCCTGTCGGCAGTGCGAGGATGCGCCCTGCGCCAGCGTTTGCCCACAGGGGGCGATTCAGCGCGACAATGACGTCTGGTGGGTCGACCAGCGGCGCTGCATCGGCTGCAAAAGCTGCATGGTGGCCTGCCCGTACGGCGCGATGACCGTTACGGTAATGAACCAGCAGGCGCAGGCGTTGAAATGCGATCTATGCCATCACCGCGCCGAAGGACCGGCCTGCGTGGCCGCCTGCCCGACGCAGGCGCTGCGGGTGATGGTTCCCGCGGAGCTGGAAGCGCTATGCGCGCAAAAACGCCAGCGGCTGGCGCTGGCGTGAATGGGGTCGCTGACGAACGTTACCCGCCCGCGGCGTCAGAGATTATGCTTCCTGTTCGCGCCAGGCAAATTCAACCTCTTCGGCGAGGATTTTCACTCCGGCTTCGATTTTTTGCGGGTCCGGTACATAGTTCATGCGCATACACTGGTGGGTGTGCGGCCACGGTTTATCCAGACCAGGGAAGAAGTAATCCCCCGGCACCATCAGCACGCCGCGCTTTTTCAGCCGCTGATACAGCAGCTCGGTGGAGATCGGCAGATCCTTAAACCACAGCCAGAGGAAGATTGCCCCCTCCGGTTTGTGAATAAGGCAGCGCTCCTCCGGCAGATAGCGGCGAATAATGGCGATGGTTTCCTGCACCCGCTGGTAATAGAAGGGCTTGATCACCGTCTCTGACAGGCGCAGCAGATCCTGTCGTTTAATCATTTCGCACATCATTGCCGGCCCGATGCCGCCAGGGGCGAGGCTAATAATGCCGTTCATGTTGCTGATGGCGGTGATGATTTTTTCGTTGGCGATGATAATCCCGCAGCGGCTGCCCGGCAGGCCCAGCTTGGACAGGCTCATACACAGCACGATGTTCGGATTCCACAGCGGTCGGGCGTCGCTAAAGATAATGCCCGGGAACGGTACACCGTAGGCGTTATCAATCACCAGCGGGACCCCGTGCTGATTCGCCAGCGCATCCAGTTTGATCAGCTCTTCATCAGTGATGACGTTGCCGGTCGGGTTGGTGGGGCGCGAGACGCAGATCATCCCGGTCTCTTCCGTCACCTGCAGATGCTCAAAATCAACATGGTACTTAAACTGGCCTTCCGGCAGCAGTTCGATGTTCGGCCGGGTGGCAACGAACAGATCCTCTTCCAGACCGGCATCGGCGTAGCCGATATATTCCGGCGTCAGTGGGAACAGTACCTTACGGGTGGTGCCATCTGCCCGACGGCCTGCAAACAGATTAAATAAGTAGAAAAATGCGCTCTGACTGCCGTTTGTTAGCGCAATATTCTGTGGTTCGATCTCCCAGCCCAGCTCGTCGCGCAGCATGTTCGCCAGCAGAGCCAGCAGCTCGCTTTTGCCCTGTGGACCATCATAATTACAAAGCGCATCAAGGGCTTTGCCATTATCCAGCATGTCGGCCAGCAGCTGCTGGAAGTAGTCATTCATTTCCGGGATCTGAGCGGGGTTGCCGCCGCCCAGCATAATAGCGCCCGGCGTGCGCAGACCGTCATTAAGGTCTTCCATCAAGCGGGTGATGCCTGAATGACGGGTGAATTTGTCGCCGAAAAGGGAAAATGTCATCGCGAATAGTCTATCGGTGGTTCTGGAAAGTGGCTAACCATAACGCCAGCGCTGGCGTGGTGCAAATCGGCGGGAGGAGGCGGGTTTTTATCTTTATCCTGTATATTGCTATTTTGTTAGCATTTTGTTCTAAATGGTGGCTCCCCGCAGGGCGGAGAGCCACATGTGGATTACTGCTGCTGGCCGGCCCAGATGACCATCACTTTGTCTTCACCGCTCTCACGCACGAACCCGTAACCACGCGACATCGACAGCGTTGTCTGTTTGCCCATGCCGATTGCCGGATGGCGAGCGCGGAACTGGCCGATCTTCTGCCAGTGGGTAACGCTGCGGGCCGCCTTGCCGTTGACATCCTGCCAGTTCATCTCCGAGCGGGTACCCTGCAGCGGGTCCGAGCCGGTGGGGCCGAACGGGCGCGATGATTCGTCGCCATAGAAAATCTGCACGGCGCCAGGGGCCAGCAGCAGTAGCTCCGCCGCGGTGGTGCCGCCTTCGCGGAACAGCCGCGTATCGTGCGAGGAGAGGTAGCTCAGGACGTTAAAGCTCTGCAGCTTGTCCGCCATTTGCTGCCAGGTGAGGTCAATATTGGCCATACAGGTCGCCGCTTTCGCCGCCTGGTCCTGGTAGTCGAAATTGATCATCGCATCAAAACCGTGGCGATAATAATCGCTCTGCATCACTCCATGTCCCCAGGCTTCGCCAGTCATCCAGAACGGCGCCGCATCCAGCGCTTTATCCGGATTGGCTTTCTTCCACTCCGCCAGCGCGGCGGTGGCCTGGGTTTTTAACTGCTGCCAGGCGTCCATCTCCACATGTTTGGCGGTATCGACGCGGAAGCCATCGATGCCGTAGTCACGTACCCACTGGCTCAGCCAGTGTGTCAGATAGTCGCGCGGCGTATAGCCCGGGATCGCTTTCGCTGCGGTGTCTGGTTTATGGCTATAGAAGTTCGGCAGGCCTGAGACCTCCTTCGATTCGGTTTTCAGGTCCGGCAGGAAGGCCAGCGACATGGTGAGATCGTCATAGCCCGGATTGTCGTAATCGCCGATATCGGTGCGGATCCACTTCTTACCCCACCATTTCTCCCACCCGGCTTTGTCGCTGAAGTTGATATAGTCGTTAAAGCTGTGCCAGGTCTGTCCCGCGCCCGGCTTCCAGTCCGTCCAGCGCTCGCCGAGAGTTTTTTTCAGCTCATCTCCTTGCAGATACAGGGAGCCGAACTGGAACTCCTGCATATCGGCCAGGGTGGCGTAGCCGGCATGGTTCATCACCACGTCGAACAGAATACGTATTCCGCGCTTATGCGCTTCATCCACCAGTCGGCGGAGATCCGCTTCGGTCCCCATGTTGGCGTCCAGTTTCGACCAGTCCTGGGTGTAATAGCCGTGATAAGCGTAGTGAGGGAAATCGCCCTTCGTGCCGCCGCCGACCCAGCCGTGGATCTGCTCGAGCGGGGAGCTGATCCACAGGGCGTTAACTCCCATCTGCTGCAGATAATCCAGCTTGCTGGTTAATCCCTGCAGGTCGCCGCCGTGGAAGGTGCCGATCTCCTGCATGCCGTCTTTATGGCGACCATAGCTGTTGTCGTTGGCCGGGTTACCGTTTACGAAGCGATCGGTCAGGACGAAGTAGACGGTGGCATTGTGCCAGTCAAACGGCGCCGGGGCGGCGGTCTCGGCACGCTCGAGTAGCAGCAGGCCATTGCTGCCGAAGGCGGGCTGCAGGGTGATTTTGCCGCCGCTGACGGTCGCGACATTGCCGCTGTAGAAATCGCGGACCTTGCTGCCCTCGGCGAAGGTTTTGCTGACGTCGATGGTCAGCGGTTTTCCGTCCCACTTCGGACACTGGCGGATCTGCGGCGCCGCGGCGCTGGTCTCTTTTTCCTCCAGCGAAATTATCATCGTTGGCGTGCCGGAACGGGTATCCACCTCCAGGGTATACAGACCCTGGCGGAAGATGCGCCATTGCGGCGGTGTGCCGCGACAGGGCTCCATGGACAGCATCTGGTTGAGCTTAATGCCGCCGGAAGGCTGCCAGCACTGCTGGTCAAAATTTAGCTGCAGGGGACGTGTACCCTTCTCAACCACTTTCTGGCTGATGAATCGGCCGGTCCCTTCTTCGGTAAAAGCAGGAAAGTCGGTGGTAGTCCAGGCGGCAAAGGCCATCCCAGGCACGAATAACGTGGCAAGCGCAGCGAGTTTCATTGCGAGATCCTGTGAGCGGTTTTTATCTAGTGTGCCTTGTCGCCGCGCGGGTGAACTCCTCCTGACGCGCGTTTTACCAGGAGGATGAAAAGGGGTGAGTGACACCGCTCAAAAAATAGGCTAAAAATGAGACGAAGCTAGCATTTTCGCGCTGGCGATGCGCCGCAGAAACCGATTTCAGATGACAGCAATTCGGAATTGGACTATTTCTGTTGATGCCCTCAGTGCGTATTTTTGATACTATTAGCGATTCAGCTATCGTTTTTTTGTGAAAAACAAGGTGTTGGAATGCATATATCCGACCAGGAGACCTGATGATATCGAATCCCATACGACGATATGGGGCCGCCATACTTATGTTACTAACCTGCATCTTTTCAGGTAGTGTGTTGGCGACAACGCACACAGCGACAAAGAGTCATAAAGCCCCAACGGTAAAGAAGATAAGTAGTACTAAGGTAAGCAGTAAACAAGAGTATTCTCGCAATAGTGTAAAGAGCAGTTCACTTCCTGACTTGCGAAAATACCCTTCCGGAACACCAAGGAAAAAAGCGTTTCTCCGGACGGTCATGCCTTATATTACCAAGCAGAATCAGGCGATTACTGCGGATCGTAACTGGCTTATTTCCAAGCAGTACGATGCTCGCTGGTCACCGACTGAGAAGGCGCGCCTGAAGGATATCGCTTCCCGTTATAAGGTGAAGTGGTCAGGCAATACGCGTCATGTGCCCTGGAACGCGCTGCTTGAGCGTGTCGACATTATTCCGAACAGCATGGTGGCGACCATGGCGGCGGCGGAAAGTGGCTGGGGTACCTCCAGGCTGGCGCGCGAGAATAACAACCTGTTCGGCATGAAGTGCGGCGCCGGTCGCTGCCGCGGCGCGATGAAAGGTTACTCGCAGTTTGAGTCGGTAGAGCAGTCGGTGCAGGCTTACGTAACAAACCTGAACACCCACCCGGCCTATTCTTCTTTCCGCAAGTCGCGCCTGCAGCTGCGCAAGGCGGATCAGGAAGTAACTGCCAGCACCATGATCCATAAGCTGAAGGGGTATTCGACCAAAGGGTCGAGCTACAACAACTATCTCTTCGCGATGTATCAGGACAATCAGCGGCTCATCGCCGCCCATCTGTAATCCGGATGCCCGGCCTTGTCGCCGGGCATTTTTTTTACCCTACAGCATCACCTCGCTGTGCCGATCGCGGTACTCCTTCGGCGTCACGTCGTACTCCTTCTTAAACACCGAATAGAAATATTGCAGCGATGGATAGCCGCACATCTGCGAAATCTCATTGATCGACAGACTAGTGGACACCAGCAGGCTGCGCGCCTTTTCCAGTTTTTCGCTGTGGATCACCGTGTGGATGGTCTCCCCGACCTCCTCTTTGAAGCGTTTTTCCAGATTAGAACGAGAGATGCCCACGGCGTCGAGCACCTGTTCCACCTTGATGCCTTTGCAGGCATTGTTGCGAATGTAATGCATCGCCTGTATCACGGAGGGATCGTTTAACGACCGGTAGTCGGTGGAGCGTCGCTCAACGACGCGCATCGGCGGGATCAGCTGGCGCTGCAGCGGGAGGGCCTCGTTATTCAACAGCCGGTGGAGTAATTTTGCCGCCTGATAACCCATCTGGCGGGTGCCCTGGGCGACAGAGGAGAGGGCAACGCGAGAGAGATAGCGGGTTAGCTCCTCGTTATCGATGCCGATAACGCACAGTTTCTCTGGCACCGGGATATGCAGCAGCTCGCAGGCCTGCAGGACGTGGCGGGCACGGGCGTCGGTGACGGCGATGATGCCGGTTTGCGGCGGCAGGGTTTGCAGCCAGTCGGCGAGCCGGTTTTGCGCGTGCTGCCAGTTCTCCGGCGCTGTCTCCAGCCCCTGGTAGACCACGCCGCGATACTTCTCCTTCGCGACCAGCTGGCAGAAGGCATACTCGCGCTCTACCGCCCAGCGTTTACCGCTGGAGATGGGGAGTCCGTAAAACGCGAAGCGGTGCACCCCTTTTTCCTTCAAATGGAGAAAAGCGCTTTCCACCAGCGCGGCGTTGTCGGTGGCGATATAGTGGACCGGCGGGTACTGCTCTGGCTGATGATAAGATCCGCCGACGCCGACGATGGGCACGTGGACATCGGCCAGCAGCTTTTCGATTTCGGGATCGTCATAGTCGGCGATAACGCCATCGCCCAACCACTCTTTGATGTTTTCGATGCGTGCCCGAAAGTCCTCTTCAATAAAGATATCCCATTCCAACTGGGAGGCCTGCAGATACTCGCCGACACCTTCAACTACCTGGCGGTCATAAGCTTTGTTGGCGTTAAATAACAGCGTAATACGGTGACGCTTTTCAAACATAGATAATGTTCCTGCTCTAACCCCGGTCATACCCCTTCATTCAAGATGTTGCCGATGGCCTGACTTACCACTCATCCCGGCCACGTACGCCGGTACGCGGCCGGGGGCGCCGTCTGCAACCCGAATGATGTTGGGTATACACTACCGGCTAATGCCCGAGATATTTCAAGCGCCTTATGGCGAAGTTTGGCGGTAGCGCAAAGAATTCAGACATTCTTCAGAGAGTCTCTCCTTATGCGCGCCGCTTGGTGGCAGAGTCCATCCACACCGCCAGCAGCAAAATGGCGCCTTTAACGATATATTGCCAGAAGGTGGCGACGTCCATCATGCTCATGCCGTTATCCAGGGCCGACATAATAAACGCCCCCATTACCGCCCCGGCGACGCTGCCGATGCCGCCCGCCAGGCTGGTGCCGCCGATGACGCAGGCGGCGATGGCGTCCAGTTCGGCGATATTGCCCGCCGAAGGCGACCCCGCGCCGAGCCGTGAGCTGAGGATTAGCCCGGCAATGGCGACCATCAGGCCGTTAATGGCAAACACCGCCAGCTTGGTACGCTCGACGTTAATCCCGGACAGACGGGCCGCCTCCAGGTTGCCGCCGATGGCGTAGATGCGGCGACCAAAGGCGGTGCGGGTGGCCATAAACAGGCCCGCCAGCAGCAGGGCGGCGAGGATCAGCACCGGGGTCGGTACGCCGCGATAGTCATTGAGCAGCCAGATTGCGCCCAGCACAATCACCGCGGTAATGGCCTGGCGGCCGACGGCAGCGGTGGAGGACGAGGTCGCCAGACCTAACGCCTGCCGGCGCATCCGCCCGCGCCACTGCCAGACGATAAACACCGCCATGCCGACAACGCCGATGCCGAAGCCGATGCCGTCTGGCAGGTAGCTTTGGCCGATCTGCGACATCGCCGGACTGGTGGGCGAGACGGTGGTCCCGTTGGTGATGCCGATCAGAATACCGCGAAACGCCAGCATCCCGGCGAGGGTGACGATAAACGAGGGCACCTTGCGATAGGCTACCCACCATCCGTTCCACGCGCCGAGCAGCAGGCCCATCACCAGCGTCACCAGAATGGTGAGCGGCAGCGGCCAGCCGAGCCAGACGTCAAAGATCGCCGCAGCGCCGCCCAGCAGCCCCATCATCGAGCCAACGGACAAGTCGATTTCTGCCGAAATAATCACAAACACCATGCCGACGGCGAGGATGCCGGTGATGGCCGTCTGCCGCAGCAGGTTGGAGATATTGCGTGCGCTCAGGTAGGCGCCATCGGTAACCCAAGTGAAAAACAGCATAATGACGACGATGGCGGCGATCATCACGAAGACCTGGAGATTCAGCCCCTTCAGCGCCGGCAGGGCCGCGGGGGCGGTTGGGGTGAGTTTGATTTCAGACGACGTGTTCTTCGACATGGCGTTCGCTCCTCAGCGCGGCTTCCATCACCTGTTCCTGGGTCAGATGTTGATTAACCAAATTGGCTTTTAGTCTGCCTTCGTGCATGACCAGCACCCGATCGCTGAGACCGAGCACCTCGGGCAGTTCGGATGAAATGACAATGACCGCGATGCCCTGCTGCACCAGCTGGTTAATCAGTTTATAAATTTCATACTTCGCCCCGATATCGATGCCACGGGTGGGTTCGTCGAGGATCAGAATGCGCGGATTGAGCAGCAGACAGCGCGCCAGAATCGCCTTTTGCTGGTTGCCGCCGCTCAGACGGCCAATCGCCAGCTCCGGCGAGGAGGTTTTAATTTTCAAACGCTGAATGGACTGCTGAATGCAGTGCTGCTCGGCGGCGTCGTCCAGGCTGCTCATTGCGCCGGTGAACTGGTTGAGCGCCGCGAGGGTAATGTTTTTGCCCACCGCCATCACCGGCACGATGCCGTCTTTTTTGCGGTCTTCCGGCACCATGGCGATGCCGTGGGCAATGGCCTGCTGGCAGTTAGAGATGCTCACTGGCTGGCCATCAATAAAGATCTCCCCTTGCCAGCGCCCCGGCCAGACGCCGAACAGGCACTGTACCGCCTCGGTACGTCCGGCGCCGACCAGCCCGGCGATACCGAGGATTTCTCCGCGACGCAGGGAAAATGAGACGTCATTGACCCGTTTAATATGGCGGTTTACCGGGTGCCAGGCGGTTAAATGTTCAACCCGCAGGATCTCCTCGCCGTGGGCGTGCGGCTCGCTGGGATAGAGCGCGGTGAGCTCGCGGCCGACCATCATGGTGATGATATCGTCTTCGCTCATGCCGCTGGCATCGCGGGTGCCGATGTGCTGGCCGTCGCGGATCACGCAGATCGTATCGGAGATCGCTTTGACCTCATTGAGCTTATGCGAGATATAGATGCAGGCGATATCGTGGTTTTGCAGATCGCGAACGATCGCCAGCAGCGTCGCGGTTTCTTGTTCGGTTAAGGAGGCGGTCGGTTCGTCGAGGATCAGCAGGCGAACCTGTTTATTCAGCGCCTTGGCGATCTCCACCAACTGCTGCTGACCAAGGCCGAGGTCGCCGACGCGGGTATCGGGGGAAATGGGCAGATTGACCTGCGCCAACAGCTTCTGACAGCGCAGCGTCATGGTTTCATAATCCAGCAGACCATGGCGGGAGATCTCGGCGCCGAGGAAAATATTCTCCAGCACGGTCAGATGTTTCACCAGCGCCAGCTCCTGATGAATAATGGCGATGCCTTTGCGTTCGGTATCGCGAATATGGTTTGCCTGCAGCGTTTCGCCGGCAAAAATAATCTCGCCCTCATAGCTTCCGTGCGGATAGATACCGCACAGCACCTTCATCAGCGTCGATTTCCCCGACCCATTTTCACCGCATAACGAGACCACCTCGCCTGCGTTCAGGCGCAGGCTGACGTTATCCACGGCTTTAACAGCGCCGAAGGTTTTGGTGATGTTCTTCATTTCGAGTAGCCAGGTCATAAAGACTCCGCAACAGTGATATCCGGCGGGATGAAAATGACGCCCCGCAGCGGGGCGTCAGCCATTACAGTTCACTCTTTTTATGGAAACCGTCTTTAATCACCGTGGCGTCGATATTCTCTTTATTCACCTCAATTGGCGTTAACAGGCGCGAAGGGACGTCTTTTAAGCCGTTATTCAGCGTGGTATCGGCCTTCGGCTGCTTATCGTTACCCAGCTCAACGGCGATTTCAGCGGCGTTGGTGGCCAGGGTGGTTATCGGTTTATAGACGGTCATCGTCTGGGTACCGGAAATAATGCGCTTCACGCCCGCCAGGTCAGCATCCTGACCGGAGATCGCCACTTTGCCGGCCAACCCCTGGGCGGTTAAGGCCTGGATGGCGCCGCCGGCGGTGGCGTCATTGGAGGCGACCACGGCATCGATCTTGTTATTATTCGCCGTTAGCGCGTTTTCCATTATTTTCAGCGCGTTCTCCGGTAGCCAGCCGTCAACCCACTGATCGCCGACAATCTTAATTTTGCCATCATCGACATACGGCTTGAGAACTTTCATCTGTCCGGCGCGGAACAGTTTAGCGTTATTATCCACCGGCGAACCGCCCATCAGGAAATAATTACCCTGCGGCACTTTGTCGACCAGACTTTGCGCCTGCATTTCACCAACTTTTTCATTATCGAAAGATATATAGAAATCAATGTCGGCATTATTAATCATACGGTCATAGGCCAGGACTTTAATACCTTCCTGCTTGGCTTCTTTAATAACGTTACTGAGTACCTGGCCGTTATAAGGAATAATGACTAACACATCGACGCCGCGGTTGATCATGTTTTCAATTTGCGACATCTGCGTTTCTTCATTGCCATTAGCGGACTGGACAAAAACTTTGGCGCCTAAGGATTCCGCTTTATTGACGAAAATATCACGGTCTTTCTGCCAGCGCTCCAGACGCAGATCGTCGATGGCCATGCCAATCTTCACTTCTTTCGCCATCCCCGCCATGCTGGCGAGCAGGAGGGAGCTGGCGCAAAGCGTAAGGCAAAGGTTCTTTATCTTCATAATAACGATACCTTTTTTGTAAGGGTAGGTAAGACGAACGGAAAATAATGTTTGATACATGAGGTTGCGGATACGTTACAGATTCTTAACGCGGAAAGCAGGGCTGGCAATTACCGGTTCTTATTTTGCCGTTATGAAATTTCGTTTAATGTGCAAATTATGACGGCGATCGTATTTTATTCATGCACGCTCTTATTATTGCACTGGACTGTCTCTGACAGAGCGGCGCAACGGCGACTGGATATTATTTTTGCGAGCTGGCGCACGTTTGTGGATTCTCTCAATGGCGGTGTGAAATAACGTAATTGAGGAAAATGAAAGCGAAATTCTATATTGGCTTAAACCCGTCATACTTCAAGTTGTAGGTGGGTTGGTGACATTCGTTGCTCCGCCCCCGGTTACCGGGGACTCGCGCTCCTGCCGCCTTCCTGCAACTCGAATTATTTAGGGTATCTGATTGGTTATTCGCCGCATCTCTGAATATGGAGTTCTCTATGCAGACCTATTTCGATCAACTCGATCGCGTTCGTTACGAAGGCCCGAAATCCACTAACCCGCTGGCTTTCCGTCATTACAACCCGGATGAACTGGTGCTGGGCAAACGGATGGAAGATCATCTGCGTTTTGCGGCCTGTTACTGGCACACCTTCTGCTGGAATGGCGCCGATATGTTTGGCGTGGGCTCCTTTGATCGTCCCTGGCAGCAGCCTGGCGACGCCCTGGAGATGGCCAAACGCAAAGCCGATGTGGCGTTCGAATTCTTCCATAAACTCAACGTGCCTTACTACTGCTTCCACGACGTTGACGTCTCGCCGGAAGGCGCTTCGCTCAAGGAGTACAGCAATAACTTCGCCCGGATGGTCGAGGTGCTGGCTGAGAAACAGCAGCAGAGCGGCGTGAAGCTTCTGTGGGGGACCGCAAACTGCTTTACCAACCCGCGCTACGGCGCCGGCGCGGCCACCAACCCGGATCCGGAAGTATTTAGCTGGGCGGCCACCCAGGTGGTCACCGCCATGAATGCCACCCATCAACTGGGCGGTGAAAACTATGTGCTGTGGGGCGGTCGCGAGGGCTATGAAACTCTGCTGAATACCGACCTGCGCCAGGAGCGTGAGCAGATTGGCCGCTTTATGCAGCTGGTGGTGGAGCATAAGCATAAAATCGGCTTTAAAGGTACGCTGCTGATTGAGCCCAAACCGCAGGAGCCGACCAAGCATCAGTATGACTATGATGCCTCTACCGTTTACGGCTTCCTCAAACAGTTTGGTCTGGAAAAAGAGATTAAACTGAATATTGAAGCTAACCACGCGACGCTCGCTGGCCATTCGTTCCATCATGAGATTGCGACGGCCATCGCGCTGGGGCTGTTCGGCTCCGTTGACGCCAACCGCGGCGATCCGCAGCTGGGCTGGGATACCGACCAGTTCCCGAACAGCGTCGAAGAGAACGCGCTGGTGATGTATGAAATCCTCAAAGCGGGCGGCTTCACCACCGGCGGGCTCAACTTTGATGCGAAAGTGCGCCGGCAGAGCACCGACAAATACGATCTGTTCTATGGTCATATTGGCGCGATGGATACCATGGCGCTATCGCTGAAGGTCGCGGCGCGGATGATCGAGGACGGCGAACTGGATAAGCGCGTGGCCAGACGCTACGCCGGCTGGAACGGTGAGCTGGGGCAGCAGATCCTTAACGGGCAGATGACCCTGAGCGATATTGCCCAGTATGCCGCTCAGCATCAGCTGGCGCCGCAGCATCGCAGCGGCCAGCAGGAACAACTGGAAAACCTGGTCAACCATTATCTGTTTGACAAGTAATCATGCGGCGGCGCCCGGCGTGACCGGCGCCGCAACCAGGATGCTCTGTTCGCGCCACGCTCAGCCGTGGCGCGCGTTTAAGGAGAGGGAGTATGTATATCGGCATCGATCTGGGGACGTCGGGCGTCAAAGCCATCCTGCTCAATGAGCAGGGTGAGGTAGTGGCATCGCATACCGAAAAACTCACCGTCTCGCGTCCGCATCCGCTGTGGTCGGAGCAAGATCCCGAACAGTGGTGGCTGGCGACGGACACGGCGATGAAAGCCCTGGGCGCGCAGCATAGCCTGCGCGACGTGAAGGCGCTGGGCATTGCCGGACAGATGCACGGCGCCACCCTACTGGATAAATCGTTACAGGTGTTGCGTCCGGCCATTTTATGGAATGACGGCCGCTGCGCCGAGGAGTGCCAGCTGCTGGAAGACAAAGTCAGCGCTTCCCGGCAGATCACCGGCAACCTGATGATGCCGGGCTTTACGGCGCCGAAGCTCTTATGGGTACAGCGCCACGAGGCGGCAGTGTTCAGCCAGGTCGATAAAGTGCTGCTGCCCAAGGATTATCTGCGCCTGCGCATGACCGGCGAGCTCGCCAGCGATATGTCTGACGCCGCCGGCACGATGTGGCTGGACGTCGCCCGGCGCGACTGGAGCGACGAGATGCTCGCCGCCTGCGATCTCAGTCGGGATGCGATGCCGGCGCTGTTCGAAGGCAGCGATGTCACCGGGCAACTGCGACCTGAGGTGGCGCAGGCGTGGAATATGCCGCCGGCGCTGGTGGTGGGCGGCGGGGGCGACAACGCCGCGGGCGCGGTCGGGGTCGGCATGGCCGATGCCGGTCAGGCGATGCTGTCGCTGGGTACGTCAGGCGTCTACTTCGCCGTCAGTGAAGGGTTCCTTAGCAAACCCGAAAGCGCGGTGCACAGCTTCTGCCATGCCCTGCCGGGCCGCTGGCATTTGATGTCGGTGATGCTCAGCGCGGCCTCCTGTCTGGACTGGGCGGCAAAATTAACCGGTCTCGCCAGCGTGCCGGCGCTGATCGCGGCGGCGCAGACGGCGGATGAAAGCGCCGGTCCGGTGTGGTTCCTGCCCTATCTGTCTGGCGAACGCACGCCGCACAACAACCCGCAGGCTAAGGGCGTCTTTTTTGGCCTGACGCATCAGCATGGGCCGGCAGAGCTGGCGCGGGCGGTGCTGGAAGGGGTGGGCTATGCGCTGGCGGATGGTATGGACGTGGTGCACGCCTGCGGCATCAAGCCGCAGAGCATCACGCTTATCGGCGGCGGGGCGCGCAGCGCTTACTGGCGGCAAATGCTGGCGGATATCAGCGGCCTGCAGCTCGATTACCGTACCGGGGGCGATGTCGGCCCGGCGCTGGGGGCGGCCAGGCTGGCGCAGCTGGCGGTTCACGACGAGGCAGACCGCCCCGGGCTGCTGAAGCCGCTGCCGCTTGAACAAGCCCATCGCCCGGACGATCGCCGTGTGGCCCACTATGCGCCGCAGCGGGAAACCTTCCGCCAGATTTATCAGCAACTGAAACCGCTGATGTCTTAGCCTCAGTCCGTCCGGCAGCGCCGGGCGGATTCCCTTGCTGAATGTCCCGGCTACATCCATCCATAAATGCGTATTTATTTATTCCGAAATCTCCGCTTTGTCGTACGTAATCTGAGGCATCGCCGAGGGAGTCGGTCATAATCAGCCCCTGTCGACCAGGGAGGTGAGATGATCACAAAACGCAATATTGCCAGGGGGATGATGGCGACAGGATCGCTGGTTTATCTGCTCGGTATCTGGCGGACCTGCCCGCTGTTCAGCGGCAAAGGGTATTTTCTCGGCGTGCTGGTGATGGGGATGTTTGCTGTTCTCGCCCATCAGCGCGCCAGTCAGTGGCAGGAACAGGACGACGGTTTTATTGCCTTATGCCGGCTGGTGCTGCTGCTATCGGTCGGCCTGCTGCTGGTCGGCGCCTGGTATGTACCGGCAGACTGGCATGAAAAAGCCGTCTATATCGCGGCATGGTTTGTCTGCTTATATGGCGCATCGGCAACCCCCGAACGGACCCGCATCGCCCGCGCGATGCAAAAAACGGAATAAGCGCCGCCCCGAGGCGCGTAAAAGGTAAAAAGTGATGGAAAACAAGCACGCGACGTATTCTCCTGCGTTTCATTTGATCTCCTGGATTGCCCTGATCGGCGGCATCGTCACCTATCTGGTGGGGCTGTGGAATGCCGATATGCAGTTGAATGAGAAAGGCTATTATTTTGCCGTCCTGGTACTGGGGCTGTTTGCCGCGGCATCTTATCAAAAGACGGTGCGCGATAAGTATGAAGCCATTCCGACCACCGCGCTGTACTACACCACCTGTCTGGTGGTCTTCGTTATCGCTGTAGGTCTGCTGGTTATCGGACTGTGGAATGCCACTCTGCTGCTCAGCGAGAAAGGGTTCTATGGGCTGGCGTATTTTTTGAGCCTGTTTGGCGCTGTTGCGGTACAGAAAAACGTGCGTGATGTCTGGGACCCGACGCGCTTACGGGAACCTCTCAGCGTGACGGAAGAGGGGCCTGAGACGTAAGTCGGGCCCCTCCGGGCGGCGGACCGTTAGCTGACCAGCCGGCGGCTATCAATCCGCTGCACCAGGCCTGACAGCAGCAGGCTGCCGAGCAGGGCGGCGCTAAATATCCACACAATATCCAGCAGCGGCCAGCGGGATAGCTCCAGATGGCTGGCGCGCAGCGCATGCACTATCAGGGCATGAAAGCCGTAGATCCCCAGCGAATGTCGCGCAATGCAGGCGATACCGGGCAGGGGACGCGCGTTAAGCCAGTTTTTGGCCAGCGTCAGCAGGGTGACCGCGCAAACAAACACCGCCGGTCCGCAGTAGAGATACCAAGTGTCGCCGAAGTCTCCGCGCCAGCGCAGCTCATGCAGCGTGCCGCGGGAAATGACCCACACGGCGGCGATGAACAGCGCGGCGCAGAGCGGTGTTAGCCATTTTTTATCGGTGTCCAGGGTGCCAATGGCTCTGCCCAGCACGCCGTAGAGCACGTAGTAGAAGGTGTCGCCGTTGATATAAAGGTTGACTGGCAGCCACTCAATCCCGGCGGCTTTAACGCTGACCATATTGGGGTTGGCCAGAATGCCGAGGATCGCCATCAGCGCCAGCAGCATTGTGCTACTGGTGGACTTAACCTGAAGCAGCGGCGAGAGCAGGTAGATGACGGCGATAGCAAAGAAAAACCACAGGTGGTAGAAGACGGGCTTCTGCAGCAAATTCTTTAACGACAGCTCGACGTTGATATGGGTAAACAGCGTGATATACAGCAGAGATAGCGCGCTATAGAACGCAATGCACAGGCCAATCCGCCAGAAATGGCGCGGCTGGGCGCTGCGTTCCCCAAAAAAGAGGTAGCCCGAGATCATAAAAAACAGCGGCACGCTGACGCGGGAGGCGGAATTGAGCAGATTGGCGATATCCCATTGCAGCAGGGTAATCGCATGGGGGTGAGTGATATACCAGCTGGTGCTGTGGATCATCACCACCATCATGCAGGCGATGCCGCGCAGGTTGGTGATCCAGTGTATCTTTTCTTGCATCAGTCCCTCAATGTCTGCTGGCGAAATAAGATATGACCTGCCCGGTTTCCCGGTGTCGCAATAGATTAGTCTGAGTTTTCGGTCACAGACTTGTCGCAGTTTCATGATATTCGCAAAATACCTGTAATACTGAATCTTTAGGATAACAACTTGCTAACAAGGCGGTGGAGGAGAACGTGGTGAAAGGTGTTATTTCCGTCATGCTGGTGCTGCTCCTCGCGGGCTGCAGCGAGACCGTCTCCCCGCCGACGCAAAAAGCGCAGCGCGCTCGTATTACGCCGCAAACCACGCTCAATATGGCGCAGCTTTGCAAGGATCAGGCGGCTATCCGCTATAACACGCAAACGCAGCTCGTTGACGTGAACCACTTTGAACAATTCCAGGCGAGCTATGAGCTTTCTGGCCGTACCGGCAAGAATGAGCGTTTCATCTGTTCCTTTGACCCGGACGGCCAGTTTATGCATCTTTCGATGCGCTGAATCGACCCCGCCTGGCGTAAATTTCGTCCGTTTTCCTGAAACAACGCCGTTTCGTACTGTATATCTCGCAGCCAGCGGGTATACTGACTCCTTCCTTTAAATCCACACGTATCCAGCACGAAATCATATGCAAAAGTTTGATACCAGGACCTTCCAGGGCCTGATCCTGACCTTACAGGATTACTGGGCTCGTCAGGGCTGCACCATTGTTCAACCACTGGACATGGAAGTCGGCGCCGGCACCTCTCACCCGATGACCTGCCTGCGCGCGTTAGGGCCGGAGCCGATGGCGACCGCCTACGTACAGCCTTCCCGTCGTCCAACTGATGGCCGCTATGGCGAAAACCCGAACCGTTTACAGCACTACTATCAGTTCCAGGTGGTGATTAAACCCTCTCCGGACAACATCCAGGAGCTGTACCTCGGGTCGCTGAAAGAGCTGGGTATGGACCCGACTATCCACGACATTCGCTTTGTCGAAGACAACTGGGAAAACCCGACGCTGGGCGCCTGGGGTCTGGGCTGGGAAGTGTGGCTCAACGGCATGGAAGTGACGCAGTTCACCTACTTCCAGCAGGTCGGCGGCCTCGAGTGTAAGCCGGTGACCGGCGAGATCACCTACGGTCTGGAGCGTCTGGCGATGTACATCCAGGGTGTGGACAGCGTCTATGACCTGGTCTGGAGCGATGGCCCGCTGGGGAAAACCACCTACGGCGACGTGTTCCACCAGAACGAAGTGGAGCAGTCCACCTATAACTTCGAATATGCCGACGTCGACTTCCTGTTCACCTGCTTCGAACAGTATGAGAAAGAGGCCCAGCAGCTGCTGGCGCTGGAGACCCCGCTGCCGCTGCCGGCCTACGAGCGTATTCTGAAAGCGGCTCACAGCTTCAACCTGCTGGATGCGCGTAAAGCCATCTCCGTCACCGAGCGTCAGCGCTATATCCTGCGCATTCGCACCCTGACTAAAGCAGTGGCGGAAGCGTACTACGCTTCCCGTGAAGCGCTCGGCTTCCCGATGTGCAACAAGAATAAATAAGAGGCGGCCATGTCTGAGAATACTTTTCTGGTGGAAATCGGCACTGAAGAGCTGCCACCAAAAGCGCTGCGCAGCCTGGCGGAATCTTTTGCTGCGAATGTGACCGCGGAGCTGGATAACGCTGGCCTTGCGCACGGTAAAGTGGAATGGTTTGCCGCCCCGCGTCGTCTGGCGCTGAAGGTGGCCAACCTGGCGGCGGCGCAAGCCGATCGTGAAGTGGAAAAACGCGGCCCGGCTATTGCCCAGGCGTTCGATGCCGAAGGCAAGCCAAGCAAAGCGGCCGAAGGCTGGGCGCGCGGCTGCGGTATCACCGTCGATCAGGCCGAACGTCTGACCACGGACAAAGGCGAGTGGTTGCTGTATCGCGCCCATGTGAAGGGTGAAAGCACCGAAGCGCTGCTGCCGAACATGATTGCCAGCTCGCTGGCGAAGCTACCGATCCCGAAACTGATGCGCTGGGGCGCGTCTGACGTCCACTTCGTGCGTCCGGTACACACGGTGACTTTGCTGCTGGGTGACAAAGTTATCCCGGCCACTATCCTCGGTATTCCGTCCGATCGCGTGATTCGCGGCCATCGCTTTATGGGCGAGCCGGAGTTCACCATCGACCATGCCGACCAGTACCCGCAGATCCTGCTGGAGCGCGGTAAAGTCATTGCCGATTACGAACAGCGTAAAGCCAAAATCAAAGCTGATGCGCAAGAGGCGGCGCGTAAGATCGGCGGTCAAGCCGATCTGAGCGAAAGCCTGCTGGAAGAGGTCACCTCGCTGGTGGAATGGCCGGTGGTGCTGACGGCGAAGTTCGAAGAAAAATTCCTCGCGGTGCCGTCTGAAGCGCTGGTTTACACCATGAAGGGCGACCAGAAGTACTTCCCGGTCTACGACAACGCCGGCAAACTGCTGCCGAACTTTATCTTCGTGGCCAACATCGAGTCCAAAGATCCGCAGCAGATCATCTCCGGTAACGAGAAGGTGGTCCGTCCGCGTCTGGCCGATGCCGAGTTCTTCTTCAATACCGACCGTAAAAAACGTCTGGAAGATAACCTGCCGCGTCTGGAAACCGTGCTGTTCCAGCAGCAGCTGGGCACCCTGCGCGACAAGACCGATCGCATCCAGGCGCTGGCGGGCTGGATTGCCGAACAGATTGGCGCTGACGTGAACCACGCAACCCGCGCGGGCCTGCTGTCCAAGTGCGACCTGATGACCAACATGGTCTTCGAGTTCACCGACACCCAGGGCGTGATGGGGATGCACTACGCGCGCCATGACGGCGAAGCGGAAGACGTGGCCGTGGCGCTGAACGAGCAGTATCAGCCGCGATTTGCTGGCGACGCGCTGCCGTCTAATCCGGTGGCCTGCGCGGTAGCGATTGCCGATAAGATGGACACCCTGGCGGGTATCTTTGGTATCGGTCAGCATCCGAAAGGCGATAAAGACCCGTTTGCGCTGCGTCGCGCCGCGCTGGGCGTGCTGCGTATCATCGTTGAGAAGAACCTGGATCTCGATCTGCAGACGCTGACCGAAGAAGCGGTTCGTCTGTACGGTGAGAAGCTGACCAACGCCAACGTGGTTGATGATGTGATCGACTTTATGCTGGGCCGCTTCCGTGCCTGGTATCAGGACGAAGGCTACGGCGTCGACACGATCCAGGCGGTACTGGCGCGTCGTCCAACCCGCCCGGCGGATTTCGATGCGCGTATGAAGGCGGTATCGCACTTCCGTACTCTGGAAGAGTCCTCCGCGCTGGCGGCGGCAAACAAACGTGTCTCCAACATCCTCGCGAAATCCGATGAGACGCTGAACGACATCGTTCACGCTTCGGTGCTGAAAGAAGCGGCGGAAATTAAGCTGGCGGGTAATCTGGTGGTGCTGCGCGACAAGCTGCAGCCGTATTTCGCCGCAGGCCGTTATCAGGATGCGCTGATTGAGCTGGCCGCGCTGCGCGAGCCGGTGGATGAGTTCTTCGAGAACGTGATGGTTAACGCTGAAGACAAAGATGTTCGCATCAACCGTCTGACGCTGCTGTCCAAACTGCGTGAACTGTTCCTGCAAGTGGCGGATATTTCTCTGCTGCAGTAAGCGTATCGGTAATAATAAAGACCTGCCTCAGGGCAGGTTTTTTTTTACGTGAAATATAAATAGGTGAACCGTTAATAATTCTGTCATTGATATCTTCATTATTTTCATTCATCGATGAGAAATGTTTTAGGAATATATAAACATAATTCCGAGAGGTATTTACGCTAGAATGGCGGCGGGTGCTTGAGACTGTGTGTCTCAGGTATTCAGCGGGAGACAGACAGAGAAAAGCCCCACCTGATAGTAATCAAAGTGAGGCTCCCCTATGCATGAACACCATAAGAGTAGCCTCTTACTTGTTGAAAATCAACACTGGAGGCGAGGAATGCCGCAAAAGTATCTGTTGTTTGGCTTAGTAGTGATTTGCTTCACTATTTTATTATTGACCTGGATGGTTCGTGATTCGCTATGTGAATTACAGCGCAGGCAGGGAAATATTGAGCTGGTGGCATTCTTAGCCTGTGATATTAAACAGTAAGAGCATCTGGTGGGGATCTATCCCCACCATGCTTGCGGTGTCAGACATTCTCAATGCACCCTTTCATTGTTCACCAAATAAATCATTTGCCTCCTGATATCAGGAGGCCTTTTTATTTTTACAAGATCGTTGAATAAAACAGGCTTGCAACGCATACCGGAGTGTGGCTATCCTATGTCCCGACGAATCCCTCGTCTCACCGGAGCGCGCCCCACAAATGAACAAACACGACTGATGAATTTCACGCCTTACCTCGCATACCTTGCGGGTAGGGGAGTATTGATTTCATTCAGGAGTGCTTATGGCTCATTGCGCCCACATCCCCGCTTTTGTTTTACATCAGGTCACCTGTCAGTTTGCGACGGGACAGACCCAGTTTGGTCCGCTCAGCGTCTCGCTGGAACCGTCCCTTTGCGGCCTGGTCGGCCGGAACGGCGTCGGCAAGACGCGTCTGCTGCGTCTGCTGGCGGGCCTTGATTCTCCTGCCGGCGGCCATATTGAGCGCGCCGCCGCCATTGCCTGGGTAGCGCAGCAGCCGACGCTCACGCCGGAGACCACCCTCGCTACGCTGCTGGGCTATGCGTCGGTTTTTGCCGCCTTGTTTCGCCTTGAACAGGGCCAAGGGCTGGCCGACGATTTCGATCTGTTAGATGGTCACTGGGATCTCACCGATCGCCTGAGTTTAGCGTTCCGTGAAGCCGATCTCCCGCCGTTCTCTGCCGATCGCCCCGCGTTTTCACTCAGCGGCGGCGAGCGGATGAAGGCTCTGCTGTGCGGCGCCTTCGTCTCGGGCGCCGATTATCTGCTGCTGGATGAGCCTACCAACCATCTGGACCGCCAGGGGCGGGAGTGGCTCTATCACCAACTGGAAAGCTGGCAGGGCGGGGCTCTGATCGCCAGCCACGACCGCGAGCTGCTGACGCGGATGCCGAGGATTATTGAGCTGACGCCGACAGCGCTGCGCAGCTACGGCGGCAACTATGATGAATATCAGCGCCAGCGTATGGCGGAGCAGCAGGCCGCGCGCGCGGCGCTGGAGCATGCCGTGACCGACCGACGGCGCACCCGCGCGCGAATGCAAAAGGAGCATGACGCCGCCCAGCGGCGCTCGGCTCAGACGCTGCGTACCGTTGATACGCTAAATATCGCCTCCTTCGAACGCGTGAAGTACAAAGGCGCGGCAAAAGAGCGCCCGGGAGCGCTGCGCCGTCAGCATCGTGAACAGAACAGCAGTCTGAATGCCGCCGTGCAGCAGGCGCGGGAGCGGATAGAAGACGACAATCCGGTGATGTTCACCCTGCCGGGTAGCGAAGTGGCCGCCGGCAAGCAGGTGCTGGTGGTGGAGTCATTACAGCTCGACCATGCGCCGGCTGCGCCGCTGAACTGGCGTATCGATGGTCCGATGCGCATCGCGCTAAAGGGGCCAAACGGCTGTGGCAAAACCACTTTGCTGAAAACGCTGTTGGGGCTGGAGCAGGCCGCGTCAGGCGATGTCCGGCTTTCGGTGAGCGCCGCTTACCTCGATCAACATCTGACGCAGCTGGATTTATCCCTGTCGGTAATGGCGCACCTGAGCCTGGAAGATACCCCGCTGGATGAGGGCCTCCTGCGCACCCGCCTGGCGCAGCTCCAGCTGGGCGCGGATAAGGTCACTCTGCCGCTGTCGGCGCTCAGCGGCGGCGAGCGCCTGAAAGCGGCGCTGGCGTGCGTGCTCTGGCGACGCGAGCCTGCCCAACTGCTTTTGTTGGATGAGCCGACCAACCATCTCGATTTAGCATCGACGCAGGCTATTGAAAGCGCGCTGGCGGCGTTTCCCGGCGCGATGCTGGTGGTGTCGCATGATGAGGCGTTTTTACAAGGTCTGAAGCTGACCCATAGTCTGGCGTGGCGGGAGACGGGCTGGCACTTTTCCCTGCTCTGAATGCCCGGTAGCCGCCATCTTATGCTGGCGGCTACTGGCGACAGATAAAAAAAATCCCCGCCATCAGGCAGGGATTCTCGATTCTTAGCGGCTTGAACTTACAGAGAAGTTACGTTGCCAGCTGCCGGGCCTTTAGCGCCGCTTTCGATGGTGAAGGATACTTTCTGACCTTCGTCCAGGGATTTGTAGCCATCGTTCTGGATAGCAGAGAAGTGTACGAACACGTCTTTAGAGCCATCGTCAGGAGTGATGAAGCCGAAGCCTTTGTCAGCGTTGAACCATTTTACGATACCAGTCATTTTACCGGACATAGTGAATTACCTTTAAAAAAATAAGTGAGCCTTGCGGCGTAGGGGTCTGGACTACAGATTTAAAGCGATAAAGGGAAAGTTCACTACGGGGGTATCTTTGGATAACCTTAGAAGGACTGCTCTATTCGACTGCTCTGTGGTCTGTACATCAAACCTGCGAGCATTAACGCACGTTCAGCACCTGATAGCAAACTTTTTTTTACGGTGCAGCGGCAAAAGCTCCCTTACTGGCCTTTGCCGCTGCGCGCGAGATTAATCGAGTAATTGTCGTGAAAGCTGTGGATTGGCCTGAATCAGGCGCATCAATTTCAGCTCGGTGGGAGACGGTCTGACCCGTCTCGACTCCCACTCTCTTACCATGGCGACGCTCACGCCCATGACGTTGGCAAAGTCGTCAATCTTAAGTCCAGTGCCTTTACGCAGCTGTTCAAATTCACTAAACACAGTGGACTTACGGTTTGAGGTAAGTTTCTGATTATCATCCTTAAAAACGATGTGTTCCAGGCTGCTCAGCAGTTCAAACACGGGATCTTTATATTCCATTGAGAACTCCTTTTATCACACAGCGGAAAAGATTTTTCTATAGCTCATTAAGAATAGTCAGAAAATGGCGCAAGGGATGGTAACGTCGGTGATTATTTGCCAACAGGCTATCGAATCTGCCCCGACAGCCAAACGGCAGCGTAGCCTAAAAGAATGATTATTAACGCGATGAGGTGGCTTCGAAAATTTTTGTAAACGGATAAGAAAAAAGCGGCAAAGCCGGCGCGGGGCGCCGGCTTATAGGGTTAGGCTTTCTGCAGGCTTCTCGCCTCATCTGTCGTCGCCGGCACGGATTTACTGACCCGGTACTTGATCAGCAGCGCAATGGCTGACAGGAACGCCGGGATGGCCAGCAGGGTGAAAATGGTCTCAAAGGAGAGCTGAGCCTGCATCAGGAAGGCGCCGCTGAACGCGCCGAGGATGCCGCCGAAGCGGCCGATACCCAGCATCCAGGCGACGCCGGTGGCGCGCCCCTGCGTCGGATAGAAGCCAGCCGCCAGCGCCGGCATCGACGACTGCGCGCCGTTCATAATGCTGCCGGCGATAAAGACCATCACTCCCATTAGCGCCAGGCTGCTGGTGGAGAACCCCACCAGGCAGACAAAAACGCCGGTCAGCAGCCAGCCGACGGCCACCACTTTATTGGGGTTAATCTTGTCCATCAGGGCGCCGAGGATCAGCACGCCAATCCCGCCGCCGAGCGGGAACAGGGCGGTGATAATTGAGGCCTGACTCATCGAGGCGCCGGTTTCACGGATGAGCAGCGGCAGCCAGCTGGTCAGCAGATAGAAAATCAGCAGACCCATAAAGTAGGTCAGGCACAGCATCACGGTACCCACCGCGTAGCGAGGAGAGAAAATGACGCCGATCGCGGATTTCTCTTTCACCTGGCCTGCTTCGCGTAGTACAAATTCCACTGCCTTCGGCAGCGGCGCGATATGGCGCAGGATAGCAGCAATGCGCTGCGCCGGGTGCTGCTTCACTACCAGATAGCGGACGGACTCTGGCAGCAGGAATATTAATGCCACCGCCAGCAGGAGGGGCATCACGCCGCCCAGCACCAGCACGCTCTGCCAGCCATAGTGCGGGATCATCCAGGCGGATAAAAAGCCGCCCAGCGAAGATCCCATCGGAAAGCCGACAAACATCAGGTTCACCAGCAGCGCCCGACGGCGCTCCGGCGCATATTCACTCATTAGCGTCGCGGCATTCGGCATCGCCGCGCCAAGGCCCAGACCGGTCAGGAAGCGCAGCAGCGTCAGCTGATTAAGGCTGGTGGCGAAGGCGGTGAGCAGGCTGAATCCGCCGAACACCACGATCGACATGATCAGCACTTTTTTGCGGCCGATGCGGTCAGCCAGCGGCCCTGCGGTTAAGGCGCCGACCGCCAGGCCCACCAGCGCGGCGCTCATCACCGGGCCGAGGGCCGATTTTTCCACGCCCCACTCTTGCACCAGGTCGGAGGCGATGAACCCGATAATTGCGGTATCGAACCCGTCCATCGCGACGGTGATAAAGCAGAGCGCAAGGATCATCCACTGGTAGCGGGTGAAGGGGTGCTCGTTGATAAAGGCCTGAATGTCGATGGTTGTCTTAGTCATACGGCTTTCCTGGCAGACTGAGCGAGGGACAGAGGTTTATTATTATCGTCGCCTTCGCGTCGTTGAGTTTGATTTGTGCGATAATCGAACATGTCGCCGTTAATCGCTCATTCATCAAATCATTGAAGTGCGAGGCAGGCAATCCAGACGCGTGCCAAAGCGTGCGATTATCGTCCGCTTTAAGGCGCAGTGCCGGGTTGTGGCTTTTTATTTATATTAATATCAATGGCTTATGAAGTTCTGGCCCACCTGATCTTAAGACCATATTTGTGATGCGCATAACAGACGTTCTACAGCGCGACGATGGCGTGCAAAATGGTGTTTTTCCCGCGTAAGATTAGCAGGAAAGGGTATCCTGCGAGGCCGAGCTGGACTATCCTTGTCAGCGTCTGGCACGTGTGTGCCGTTGTGCGCTTTTTTTGGCTGAAAGGAGTAAAAAAATGGCGACAGGAAAGTCCTGCTCTCGCTGGTTTGCGGCTATGGCGGCCTTATTGATGGTGGTTAGCCTGAGTGGGTGTTTTGATAAAGAGGGCGATCAGCGCAAAGCGTTTATCGACTTCCTGCAGAATACGGCGATGCGTAGCGGTGAACGTCTGCCGACGCTGACCGCCGATCAGAAAAAACAGTTTGGGCCTTTTGTCTCTGACTACGCGGTGATCTACGGTTACTCGCAGCAGGTGAGCCAGGCGATGGACGCTGGTCTGCGCCCGGTGGTGGACAGCGTCAATGCGATCCGCGTCCCGCAGGATTATATGACCCAGCGTGAGCCGCTGCGTCAGGCGAACGGCGCGCTGGGCGTGCTCAGCCAGCAGCTGCAGAATGCGAAAATGCAGGCCGATGCCGCGCATGGCGCGCTGAAGCAGGCTGACGATCTCAAGCCGGTCTTCGATCAGGTTTACGCCAAGGTGGTGACGGCGCCAGCCGACGCGCTGCAGCCGCTGATCCCGGCCGCGCAGATCTTTACCCAGCAGCTGGTTCAGGTTGGGGATTTTGTCGCTCAGCAGGGGACGCAGGTGAGCTTTGTCGCCAACGGCATTCAGTTCCCGACCTCCCAGCAGGCCAGCCAGTACAATGCGCTGATTGGGCCGCTGGCGGCGCAGCATCAGGCGTTTAATCAGGCATGGACGGCGGCGGTGAACGCCACCCGTTAATGCTTCATCTGGCTGACGTTGGCTGCGGCGAACGGGCAGGATGATGGACAGGATGCAAAAAGAACCCGGGGAGGGCGGTTGCCGCCATTACCCGGGTTTTTTTATGGCTTATTTTACCTGCGGATTGACGCAGTTTTTCTCTACGTTGCCGTTCAGGGCGTCGATCAGGTTGTCCACCGCACAGGCCGCCATGTTGTAGCGCGTCTCATGGGTGGCGGAGCCGATATGCGGCAGCGCGACGACGTTCGGCAGGCTCAGCAGCGGTGAGTCCTTGGCCAGCGGTTCGTGTTCGAACACATCGAGACCGGCAGCGTGGATCTCACCGTTCTGCAGGGCGGCGATCAGCGCCTGCTCGTCCACTACCGGGCCACGCCCGGCGTTAATGAAGATGGCGGAAGATTTCATTTTGGCAAACTGCGCCTGACCGAACAGATGGTGAGTCTCTTCGCTCAGGGGCAGGATCAGGCAGACAAAGTCAGCCTCCTGCAGCAGGGTATCGAGATCGCAATAGCGGGCATTGAAGCGTTCTTCCGCCTGCGGATGCTGGCGACGCGCGTTATACAGGATCGGCATGCCGAACCCGAAGTGGGCGCGCTGCGCCAGCGCCATACCGATGCGGCCCATGCCGACAATGCCTAAGGTTTTATGGTGAACATCCGTGCCGAACCAGTCCGGACCAATGCTCTTCGTCCATTCACCCGCTTTGACGCGCTCCGCCACTTCCACCACCCGGCGCGCGGTACTCAGCACCAGCGCCATGACCGTATCGGCGACGGTCTCGGTCAGCACGGTCGGGGTATGCATCAGCAGCACCCGGCGGGCGTTCAGCGCCTCGACGTCGAAGTTGTCATAGCCAACGGAAACGGTGGAGGTCGCACGCAGCTTCGGCATCTTCTCCAGCAGCGCGGCGTCAACCTTTTCGCTGGAGCCCAGCAGGCCTTCAGCCTGGGCGAAGGCCTCAGCGTGCTGCGAAACGGTCTCCGGCCGCAGGTTTTTCACCTGAGTGACGGAAAAGTGCTCCTCCAGACGCTGTAGCAGGTCGTCGGGAAGCGTTTTATAGAGAATGACAGACGGCTTCATGCGAATCTCCGTAGTATGAGTCGTTCAGGCGTGATGAGCGCCAAGTGGAAGGTTTTGATTATTAGCAGGCTTAACAATCAAAGTCAGCCATACTGAGGCGAAAAGCGCTACCCCCATAAAAATATAGGACGCTGCGGGGCTGCCGGTGGCGCCGTTCAGGTAGCCGACAAACCACGAGCCGCAGAAGGAGCCCAGGGCGCCCATGCTGTTGATCAGCGCCATGGCGCCCCCGGCGACGTTGCGCGGCAGCATTTCCGGAATAATGGCGAAGAAGGGGCCGTAAGGCGCATACATTGCCGCCCCGGCTACCACCAGCAGGGTGTAGGAGACCCAGAAGTGGTTGGCGCCGACCGCCCAGGAACCGATGAAGGCCAGTCCGCCAATCAGCAGCAGCGGCCAGACGAACAGCTTACGGTTTTGCAGTTTATCCGAGGCCCAGGAGACGACGATCATGGCGATGGTGGCCGCCAGGTACGGGACAGAAGAGAGCCAGCCCACTTCCACCATCCCCATATTTTCACCGCCGCTGCGGATAATCGACGGTAGCCACAGTACAAAGCCGTATACGCCGATACTCCAGGCAAAATACTGCGCGCAGAGCAGGATCACGTTGCGGGAGCGGAAGGCTTCGCCATAGTTACGCACCGCTTTGATGCCTTGCTGTTCACGATCCAGTTGCTCCTGCAGCGCCGCTTTTTCACTCTCCGCCAGCCAGGACACCTGCGACGGCTTATCTTTCACCAGCACCCACCAGCAGAAGGCCCAGATCACCGCCGGAACCCCTTCGATGATGAACATTTCCCGCCAGCCGAAGGCCTGAATCAGGTAGCCGGAGACTACCGACATCCACAGGACCGTCACCGGGTTACCGAGGATCAGGAAGGTGTTGGCGCGAGAGCGCTCTGATTTGGTGAACCAGTTGCTGATATAGATAAGCATCGCCGGCATCACCGCGGCTTCGACGACGCCGAGGATAAAGCGGATCGCCGCCAGCGCCGGGATATTATGCACAATACCGGTCAGGGAGGCGCAACCGCCCCACAGGATCAGGCAGATAAAGATCAGTTTGCGAACGCTGCGGCGCTCCGCATAGATAGCGCCGGGGATCTGGAAGAAGAAGTAGCCGAGGAAGAACAGCGCCCCCAGCAGGGAGGAGATCCCCTTGGTGATGCCCAGGTCTTCGGTAATGCCTGCCGCGGAGGCGAAGCTGAAGTTGGCGCGGTCGAGGTACGCCAGGCTATACGTGATAAACACGATAGGCATGATGTACCACCAGCGTTTCGTTGCATTTGTTGAGCTATTCATAGGCTTGCCTCTGTCAATGAGGAGACATACGTCCGTCGAAACGGACGCTGCTGTGCCGCGCTGCAGGTAGGGTACAGGACGGCTGTTATCGTTGCGTAGAAAAGTTACTCGCCCAGCGCGTCGCGAGTGGGCAGCCCCTCGCTGTCGCCCTGGACCTGAATCGCCAGCGAACCGATTTTATTGCCGCGGTTCACCGCCTGAAGCAGGGTTTTGCCTTCCAGCAGGGCGCTAATCACCCCGACGGCAAAGCCGTCGCCGGCACCGACGGTATCGACGACGTTATCGACTTTAATGGCATCGACCGTTCCCTGTTCGCCGCTGGCGCTCTTGAACCAGGCGCCGTCGCAGCCGGTTTTAATGACTACCGCCTTGACGCCGCGGGAGAGATAGAAATCGGCAATCCTTTCCGGGGTCTGCTGGCCGGTAAGAATCACGCCCTCTTTTAAGCCTGGCAAAACCCAGTCAGCCTGGAAGGCGAGACGGTTGAGTTTCTCCACCATCTCGGCTTCGCTTTTCCACAGCACCGGGCGCAGATTGGGGTCGAAAGAGAGGGTTTTTCCTTCGGCTTTCATTACCTTCGCCGCATGCTCCAGCAACGCGTAAGAGCTCTCAGAAAGGGCCGCCGCGACGCCGCTCAGGTGCAGATGGCGGGCGCTGGTGAAGTAGTCGGCGCGAAAATCGTCCGGCGAAAGATGGCTGGCTGCGGATCCTTTGCGGAAATACTCCACAATGGGATCGGTTCCATTTTCGACTTTCGATTTCATCTGGAAACCGGTAGCGAAGCGGTTGTCGATGGCCACAGCGTGGCTATCGATCCCCTCTTTCGCCAGCGATTGCAGTACGAAGCGGCCAAAGCTGTCGTTGCCGACGCGGCTCACCCAGCCGACTTTCAGGCCCAGGCGCGCCAGGCCGGTGGCGACGTTCAGCTCGGCGCCGGCGACACGTTTCATGAAATGCTCCACCTCGGCCAGATCCCCGGTTTCGGTGGCGACAAACATGGCCATAGCTTCGCCGATGGTGATGACATCTAAATTTTCCACGACTTAATCCTCGCGTAACAGGTTGACGTAGCGGCGGGTCACGGCCGTCAGGTCATGGCCAGTCAGCGGAAACTCGATTCCACGCGGCGCGTCGGCGGGAAGATTATCGAGCAGGGCCAGCCAGCGTTCGGCGGCCTGATCCGGCGGTACAGCGCGGAATTTCTCATGATGAGGCTCCGCCGCTTTAACATGAATATAGCTGACCGCCGGCGCAAGATGACGTGCCGCCTCTTCCGGCGAATCGCCAACCCACAGCCAGTTGCCCATATCAAATGTTAAGGTGATCGGCAGCTGATGGACCCGGCAGGCGGCTTTGAAGCGCTGCATCGGCGCCAGCTGGCCGCAGTCGGTCTGGTCATTCTCTACCACCAACGCCATACCGCTGTCGCTGAGGATATCGCGCAGCTCATCCAACTGCTGATTGTGGAGGAAATGGCCAAGGGAGAGCTTCAGCCACAGAGCGTTCAGAGTTTGCGCTTCCGCGAGCAGCGTCGGGAGATCCGGGTTAAGCTCGCCGTTGTCGGTGAACAGCGCCTGCGGCGCGGAGTAGCAGGCCAGCAGGCCGTGGCGCTCAATGGTGGCCGCCAGCGAGGGCAGAGCGTTGAGCTCTTCCGCGCTGCACAGCTCGCGGCGGATTTCGACGCCGTCCGCGCCGGCGTTGGCGATAAACGGCAGGACGGCGGCCTGCCCGCCTAAGGATTTAACATGGTCATTACCATACGCAGCGGTAACGACAATAATTTTTCTGGCCATCGCGCTCTTACTCCCGGCGTTTGTTGCTTAATCTCCTTAATACGCTAAATGGTATCGGTTCCATAAGAAAGGGCGAGATGTTTAATTTATGATCGGCATCACGAAGGATCGTTAACGGGAGGTTGATCCGCGGACGATAAGCTCGCCGGAAAATACCCGTTCGCGGATGGGGTCGTTAGTGCCGGCAATGCGCCGAATAACCTGTTCGACCGCCGCGTAGCCGATCTGCCACGTCGGCTGTTTGAGGGTGGTAATACCGACGCCGGCCAGCTCCGCCCACTCCAGTTCGTCGAAGCCCAGCAGGCCGATATCGCTCCCCCAGATCAGGCCGACGCGCTTTAGGGCGCGGGCTACCTGCAGCGTCAGCGCGCCGTTGGCGGAGATGACCGCTTTGCGCATCCCGCGGTGGCGGGCATGGAACTGACGCAGGACGTTGTCCAGCATCGCGCCGTCGTTAAGCTGCACCTCGGCGTTTTCGGCCACCACGCCGTGGTGGCGGGCAAGCGTGGCGCGAAAGGCGCTCAGGCGCTCGCGACGGGTATTCACCGAGCCCAGCGGTTCGCTGAGAAACAGGATGGCCTCGAATCCTTTTTCCACCAGATGTTCGGTGGCGGTGGTGGCGGCCTGGGCGTTATCAAGCCCGACCACATCGCAGGCGAAGTCGGGGATTTTACGGTCAATCAGCACCATCGGCAGGGCCGACTGCTGCAGGCGGTTCAGGCCATCCTCCCGCATACCGACTGCGTTGACCACGATACCTTCCACCTGGTAGCTGCGCAGCAGGTCCAGGTAGTGCAGCTCCTGATCGAGCTCGTTATTGGTATTACACACCAGCAGGGTGAAGCCCTTTTCCCGGCAGGCTGCTTCAATGCCGCTCATGACGTTGACCGAGTAGGGATTGGTGATATCGGCGATGATCAGGCCGATGAGGCGGGTTCGGCCGTGCTTGAGGCCGCGGGCCATCAGGCTGGGGCGGTAGTCGAGTTCGGCAATGGCTTTTTCAATACGTGATAACAGGTCGTCGGAAAGCAGATGCTTCTCGCCGTTAAGATAACGTGAAATGCTGGTTTTGCCGGTCTTTGCGGCTTTCGCCACATCGCTGATAGTTGCACGCGCCGCTTTCGCCATGGTGGCTTCCTTTGCTGAAAATCTGCCAACACCTTAGCGCGAAAAATAGCGATATCAAGCATTTTGCCCGGCAGAACGGCTGCCGGGCGATATGAAGATGCGCTTACTGCAGCGGGCTGAGGGTGATTTCCACGCGACGGTTCTGCGCTTTGCCTTCCGCCGTGCTGTTGCTGGCGATCGGGTTTGCCGGGCCCATGCCGGTGGTGCGAATGCGATTGGCCGCCACGCCCTGGGTGATGAGCGCGCTGGCGACGCTGTCCGCACGCTGTTGCGACAGACGCATATTCAGATCCTTGCTGCCGGTGCTGTCGGTATAGCCGACCACGTTAACGGCGGTTTTCTCATACTCTTTCAGCACCATGGCCACGCCGGTCAGGGTGTTGGCGCCGGCCGGCTTCAGGTTGGCGCTATTGCTGTCGAAGGTGACGTTATTCGGCATGTTCAGCACGATATTGTCGCCATTTCGCGTCACGCTGACCCCGGTTCCCTGCATTTTGTCGCGCAGCTTCGCTTCCTGCACGTCCATGTAGTAACCAATGCCGCCGCCGAGCGCCGCGCCGGCCGCTGCGCCAATCAGCGCGCCTTTGCCGCGGTCATGTTTGGAAGAGGAGAGCGCGCCGACGCCAGCGCCCACTAAGGAGCCAATACCTGCGCCAATACCGGATTTGCCTGCTTCACGTTCACCGGTATAGGGGTTGGTGGTGCAGCCAGAAATGGCCAGAGTGCCGCTGACCAGCGCCGCAATCATAAGTACGCGTTTTTTCATTTAATGTCCTTAATCCTTTTTATTCTTTGTCACAGCGAACGTGACGGTTGATTATGACGCGCGATTACGGAGAAAATTCCCCGGATACCATCTCTTTTTGTAAATAACATTGAACGGTTGCCCATCACGCCGTCATGACACCTGCATTCGCTGACCAGGAGCCGCCCTTGCCAACCTCATCTGCAACCAAAACCATCTTAACCGCCGCCCACTGGGGACCGATGCTGGTGGAAACGGACGGGGAAAACGTCCTCTCTTCCCGCGGCGCGCTGGCGACACCGTTTGCCAACTCGCTGCAAACGGCAGTGCGCGATCAGGTGCACAGCAAAACTCGCGTGCGCTATCCAATGGTGCGTAAAGGCTTCCTTGCTTCACCGGACAAGCCCCAGGGGGTCCGCGGTCAGGATGAATTCGTGCGGGTGAGCTGGGAGCAGGCGCTGGATCTGATCGATGCCCAGCATCGGCGGATCCGCGACAGCTACGGTCCGGCCTCCATTTTTGCCGGCTCCTACGGCTGGCGCTCTAACGGCGTATTGCATAAGGCGGCGACGCTGCTGCAGCGCTATATGAGCCTGGCGGGCGGCTATACCGGCCATCTTGGCGATTACTCCACCGGCGCGGCGCAGGCGATCATGCCTTACGTCGTTGGCGGCAATGAGGTGTATCAGCAGCAGACCAGTTGGCCGCTGGTGCTCGAGCACAGCGAAGTGGTGGTGCTGTGGAGCGCCAACCCGCTGAACACGCTGAAAATTGCCTGGAATGCCTCCGACGAGCAAGGGATCCCGTGGTTTGATCGGCTGCGCCAGAGCGGTAAGCGGCTGATCTGCATCGATCCGATGCGATCGGAAACCGTCGATTTCTTTGGCGATTCGATGGAGTGGATCGCGCCGCATATGGGCACCGACGTCGCGCTGATGCTGGGGATCGCCCATACGCTGGTGGAAAATGACTGGCAGGATGAGGCGTTTCTTACCCGATGCACCAGCGGCTACGATATTTTTGCCCGCTATCTGACCGGCGAAAGCGACGGCGTAGCGAAAACCGCTGACTGGGCAGCAGCGATCTGCGGCGTTAAAGCAGATAAAATCCGCGAACTGGCGCAACTTTTCCACGAAAATACCACTATGCTGATGGCCGGCTGGGGCATGCAGCGTCAGCAGTATGGCGAGCAGAAACACTGGATGCTGGTCACTCTGGCCGCCATGCTGGGACAGATCGGCACCCCCGGTGGCGGATTTGGTCTTTCCTACCATTTTGCCAACGGCGGCAACCCGACCCGCCGCGCGGCGGTGCTGGGCTCGATGCAGGGGAGCGTGGCCGGAGGCGTGGACGCGGTGGAGAAGATCCCGGTCGCACGAATTGTCGAGGCGCTGGAGAATCCGGGGGCGGAGTATCAGCACAACGGCATGGCGCGGCGCTTTCCCGATATTCGCTTTATCTGGTGGGCCGGCGGCGCCAACTTTACTCATCATCAGGACACCAACCGACTGATTCAGGCGTGGCAGAAACCGGAGCTTATCGTCATTTCCGAATGCTTCTGGACCGCCGCCGCGCGCCATGCCGATATCGTCCTGCCGGCGACCACCTCGTTTGAGCGCAACGATCTGACCATGACCGGGGACTACAGTAACCAGCATCTGGTGCCGATGAAGCAGGTGGTTGCTCCGCGAGATGAAGCGCGCGACGATTTCGCGGTCTTTGCCGACCTCAGCGAACGCTGGGAGGCGGGTGGCCGCGAACGCTTCACCGAAGGGAAGAGTGATTTGCAGTGGCTGGAGACTTTCTATCAGATGGCCGCCCGGCGCGGCGCCCAGCAGCAGGTGACGCTGCCGCCATTTGCCGAATTCTGGCAGGCTAACCAGCTGATTGAGATGCCGGAGGAGCCGGAGAATGCCCGTTTTGCGCGTTTCGCCGCCTTCCGCGCCGATCCCCAGGCCAACCCGCTGAAAACGGCGAGCGGTAAAATAGAGATCCACTCGCCGACCATCGCCGCTTTTGGTTACGCCGACTGTCCGCCGCATCCGATGTGGCTGGAGCCCGACGAGTGGCATGGCAACGCAGAGGCGGGGCAGCTGCAGCTGCTGTCGGCCCATCCGGCCCACCGTCTGCACAGTCAACTGAACCACACCGCGCTGCGCGAGCGCTATGCCGTCGCCGGGCGCGAACCGGTGACTATTCATCCGCAGGATGCGCAGGCGCGCGGGATTGTCGATGGCGATTTGGTGCGGGTATGGAACGCCCGCGGTCAGGTGCTGGCCGGCGCCGTGGTGACGGAGGGGATCCGCCCGGGGGTGATTTGCCTGCATGAAGGAGCGTGGCCCGACCTGGATCCGCAGGTCGGCATCTGCAAAAACGGGGCGGTGAACGTCTTAACCAAAGATATTCCGACATCCCGGCTGGGCAACGGCTGTGCCGGGAACACCGCCCTGGCGTGGTTGGAGAAATATACCGGCCCGGCGCTGCCGCTTACGGCATTTGATCCGCCGGCCAACGCATAATCCACGTCGGGTGCTGAGTATCGTCCTGCCATGCGCAGTCTTCAATCCGGAAGCCCTGCGCATGGTAGAAACTCACCGCCGATTCGTTCTTCTGATAAACCTCAAGGCTCAGCCAGGCGTAGTGCTGTTTGACTTCATCCAGCAGCGCCCGGCCAATACCCTGGCGGGTGGCGCCCGGCGCGACAAACAGCGCGCCGACGAAACGGGAGTCCAGCACGCTGACAAAGCCTTTTAACTCGCCATCCTGCTCCCAGACCCAGGTGCTGGCGGCGGGAAGATAGACATCCCGTACTACCGCGACGCTGTCGCGCCAGTAGCTTTCGCTGATAAAAGGATGGGCATGAATCGTGCTGTCCAGCCACAGCGCCAGCAGCGGCGCGGTATCTTCAGTGTCCCACTTGCGGATCATCCTGACCTCCAGGGTGACAGAAGCAGCCGGTGACATGGTCGTTGACCAGCCCACAGGCCTGCATAAAGGAATAACAGATTGTCGAGCCGACAAACTTAAAGCCGCGTTTTTTCAATGCTTTCGACAGCGCATCGGAGGCCGGCGTCGTGGTGGGAATTTCCGCCAGCGTCGCAGCGCGGGTCACCTGTGGCGCATTGTCGACGAAGGACCAGACAAAATCAGTGAACGACTCGCCATTTTCTTCCATCGCCAGATAGGCGCGGGCGTTGCCGATAATGGCCTGGATTTTTCCCCGATGGCGAATGATGCCGGTATCCTGCAGGAGTCGCTCGATATCGTCATCACCCATCGCCGCCACGCGCACCGGATCGAACTGGTGAAAAGCCTGGCGGTAGTTCTGCCGTTTTTTTAACACCGTGATCCACGATAAACCGGCCTGCTGGCCCTCAAGGCAGATCATTTCAAACAGCTGGCGACCCTCTTTTTGCGCCACACCCCATTCGGTATCGTGATACTCGATGTATAACGGATCCTGACTCACCCATCCGCAACGCTGCATAGCTGTTTCTCCCTCTGCGCTAAAAAAGTGGACGCCCGCCTTGACGGCTGAAAGATAAAGATAATAGTTAATACAGGGAAATCGTATCCCCACTAAAAACACAGCAATATTGCCGATTCGGCTCTTTTCTGGAGTCGCATTAATGATAATAAAGAAATGCAATGGCCTCCGGGGGTTCTTGATCCCGGCGAGCGTATCCGTCTGGGTGTCATGTGTCTCTGGAGCGAATGCCTGGCAACAGGAATATATCGCTATCGATACAAAAAGTAATACGTCGGAACGCTATACATGGGATAGCGATCACCAACCACGTTATGAAGATATTCTCGCCGAGCGGATGAAGTCCTCTGAGACGCCCGGCGGGCTGGCGTTAAACCAGGGGCTGGCGCCGCCGGAAAGCGGCCGCGGCCTGAGCGTTGGCTGGAATTATCCGCTGGCAAACGGCGTAACCTCCGGGCCGGTGGCCAGCCTGCGCAGCGACGTCACCGCGCCGACGGTGAGAAACGCAGGCGAGGCGGGCTACGTTAACACGCTCGGCTGGCGCATGGATTATCAGGCGCTGTGGGGCGTGCATCCCTGGGCGCAGGTGAGCTATAACCAGTCGCTCGCCAGCGATGTCTGGGCGCCGATGACCCGTGCCAGGGAGGGAGGCTGGAGCGATGTCACCCTGGGCGCTGATATGCGGTTGGGATCCCACGTGGCGGCATGGGCAACGCTATCGCAGGCGGATAACCTGCCGTCAGGGGAAAATACGCTCTATTTGATGGGGGTCAGCGCCAATTTTTAATCGGGAATTGTTACGCATTTGAAACGATGTGGTTATTGTTAAATCTCAGCAATGGCGCATTTCTGTGAGATAGCGCACACTAACTTTTTGCCTGTAATTTACGGAATGAATGTTATGCAATGCCATTCATTCCAACATTAATGCATTTCATTCCCCGCTGATGGCAGTTCATGCCTTTTTCCCCCACTGGATGAGGGGCCTTCGCTATTGTGGCGGCAGTTAATTTATCAGGACAACTGCTATGAACGCTGCAAACCGTCAATCGACCCGCTGGCTGACACTGATCGGCACCATCATCACCCAATTCGCTCTCGGTTCGGTTTATACCTGGAGCCTGTTTAACAGTTCGCTGTCTGACAAACTGGGCGAGCCGGTCAGTCAGGTGGCTTTTTCCTTTGGTCTGCTGAGCCTCGGGCTGGCGCTCTCTTCGTCGGTCGCCGGCAAGCTGCAGGAGCGCTTTGGCGTGAAGCGCGTCACCATGGCCTCCGGGATCCTGCTCGGCCTGGGCTTCTTCCTGACCGCGCACTCCAGCAGCCTGATGATGCTGTGGCTGAGCGCGGGCGTGCTGGTGGGGCTGGCGGACGGCGCCGGTTACCTGCTGACCCTGTCGAACTGCGTGAAATGGTTCCCGGAGCGTAAAGGGTTGATCTCCGCCTTCTCCATTGGCTCCTATGGTCTCGGCAGCCTGGGGTTCAAATTCATTGATTCCCACCTGCTGGCCACCGTTGGCCTGGAAAAAACCTTCGTTATCTGGGGCGCTATCGTGCTGGTGATGATCGTCTTTGGCGCGACCCTGATGAAAGATGCGCCAAATCACCCGGCAGCCACCGCGGCCAACGGCGTCGTGGAAAACGACTTCACCCTCGCCGAATCGATGCGTAAACCGCAGTACTGGATGCTGGCGGTGATGTTCCTGACGGCCTGCATGAGCGGTCTGTACGTAATTGGCGTAGCGAAAGATATTGCCCAGGGAATGGTCCACCTGGATGTCGCCACGGCGGCCAACGCGGTAACGGTTATCTCGATTGCGAACCTCAGCGGTCGCCTGGTGTTAGGTATCCTGTCTGATAAAATCTCCCGCATTCGCGTGATTACCATCGGTCAGGTCGTGTCGCTGGTGGGGATGGCCGCGCTGCTGTTCGCCCCGCTGAATGCCTTGACCTTCTTCGCCGCCATCGCCTGCGTCGCCTTTAACTTCGGCGGCACCATTACCGTCTTCCCGTCGCTGGTGAGTGAGTTCTTTGGTCTGAACAATCTGGCGAAAAACTATGGCGTGATTTATCTGGGCTTCGGTATCGGCAGCATCTGCGGCTCTCTCATCGCTTCGCTGTTCGGCGGTTTCTACGTGACCTTCTGCGTGATCTTCGCCCTGCTGATCCTCTCGCTGGCGTTATCCACCACCATTCGTCAGCCGAAAAGCACGGTATATAACGAGGCGCACGCCTGAAACCTGCGGCGTGAAACGTGCCCCTGGTTATTTCCCTAAGCAAATAGTGCCAATCCAGCCAAATGTTTTGTAAATGTTTGGCTGGATCACATTCCCTCCTGATACTTTTCTCGTTCCCTGTGGTCTACTTATCGCGGTTTGTAGAGGTTTCTGATAACCAACCCTAACGCACCCTATTAGCCTACTGACTCGTGCCACAGCGTCAGGCGGTGTTTTATTCTTCTTTTTCCAGGTTTGCTTGCATGAAATATATTAGAACGATGACGCAGCAGAAGCTTAGTTTTTGGCTGGCGCTGTACATCGGCTGGTTTATGAACGTCGCCGTTTTTTTCCGGCGTTTCGATGGTTATGCTCAAGAGTTCACTTTCTGGAAAGGGCTTTCCGGTGTTGTTGAACTGGTTGCCACGGTATTTGTCACCTTCTTCCTGTTACGTCTTCTGTCGCTGTTCGGCCGCCGTATCTGGCGCATTCTGGCGACGCTGATTGTCCTGTTTTCCGCCGCGGCGAGTTACTACATGACGTTCCTCAATGTGGTGATTGGCTACGGGATCATCGCTTCGGTGATGACCACCGATATCGACCTGTCGAAAGAGGTCATCGGCTGGCACCTGATCCTCTGGCTGGTGGCGGTGAGCGCGCCGCCGTTGCTGTTCATCTGGAGCAACCGCTGCCGCCATACGCTGCTGCGCCAGCTGCGCACCCCGGGCCAGCGGGTTAAAAACGTGCTGATCGTGGTGCTGGCCGGACTGATTGTCTGGGGACCCATCCGCCTGCTAGAGCTGCGCCAGCATGATGTGGAGCGCCATTCGGAAGTGGATATGCCGAGCTATGGCGGGGTGATCGCCAACTCTTACCTGCCGTCGAACTGGTTGTCGGCGCTGGGTCTGTACGCCTGGGCGCAGGTGGATGAATCCTCAGACAACAAATCGCTGATTAACCCGGCGAAGAAGTTCACCTACGTCGCGCCGGAAGGTCTGGATGATACCTACGTGGTGTTTATCATTGGCGAAACGACCCGCTGGGACCATATGGGCATCCTCGGCTATAGCCGCAATACCACGCCAGAGCTGGAGAAAGAGAAGAATCTCGTCGCCTTCCGCGGTTACTCGTGCGATACCGCTACCAAACTGTCGTTACGCTGCATGTTTGTGCGCGAGGGCGGGGCGGAAGATAACCCCCAGCGGACGCTCAAAGAGCAGAATGTCTTTGCCGTGCTGCATCAGCTGGGCTTCAGCGGCAATCTGTACGCCATGCAGAGCGAGATGTGGTTCTACAGCAACACGATGGCCAACAATATCGCCTACCGCGAGCAGATTGGCGCCGAGCCGCGCAACCGCGGTAAGAGCGTTGACGATATGCTGCTGGTGGATGAGATGAAGCGCGGTATGGCGCAGGGCAACGCCTCCGGTAAGCATCTGATCATTCTCCACACCAAAGGCTCCCACTTTAACTACACCCAACGCTACCCGCGCAGCTTCGCCCAGTGGAAACCGGAGTGCGTCGGCGTCGACAACAAGTGCTCGAAAGAGGAACTGATCAATTCCTACGACAATAGCGTGACCTATGTCGATCACTTTATCGTCAGCGTCCTCGACCAGCTGAGGGATAAGAAAGCGATTGTGTTCTATGCCGCCGACCACGGGGAGTCGATTAACGAGCGTGAACACCTGCACGGTACGCCACGCAAGATGGCGCCGCCGGAGCAGTTCCGCGTGCCGATGATGGTGTGGATGTCGGATAAGTACCTGGAAAATCCCGATCACGCCGCCGCGTTTGCCCATCTGCAGCAGCAGGCCGCGATGAAGGTGCCGCGCCGTCACGTCGAGCTGTACGACACCATTATGGGCTGCCTCGGCTATACCTCGCCGGATGGCGGGATCAATGAGAACAACAACTGGTGCCGGTGGAAAAAGTAAGGCCCGATAGTTTTCAGATTCTCGGGTCTGTTTTCCTTTCCTGAGCCCAGGATAAGCTAATCCCTCGCCGGCTGACGCCGCGCGAGGGATTTTTTTCGCACAGTGGACGTGTCTGGCAGGTGACCTCTTCTTCTTTGATTACCCCTGCTTCCTCGCTTCCCCTGTGCATGAACTTTTCATGGAGAGAAAGGATGAAGGTGATAAAGGGGTTGGTCCTACTGTGCCTGATGATGCTCGCGGGCTGCCAGTCTGAGGAAGAGACCAGCCAGTTCCTGCTGGCCTGTAAATACGATGCGCCAGCGACGATCGCAGCCATGCTGGATAACGGCATTGATGTGGATGGTCAGGATAAAACCGGCTTAAGCGGCCTGATGGTCGCTGCTGCGGAAAATCGACGCGATGTGGTTGAATTGCTGCTTAAGCGTCGGGCGAAGCCGAACCTCCAGACGCGCCAGGGCGTCACGGCGCTGATGCTGGCGGCGGCGCGTGGCAGCGATACCGCGATTATCGGCGATCTTCTCCAGGCGGGAGCGTCGGTGAATCAGACCTCCATCGACAAGAGTACGGCATTGATGTCCGCCATCTCCGACGGCGGGGACGTCAGAAACGACTATCAGCATATTCTGGCGATGAAAAAGCCCGATGCGCCTGTCGAAGAGGAGAGTACGCTGGACAAGATAGTTGGCGCAACGGCGGTGAAATCGCTGGCGACGGGCAATCGCGCGCTGATGACCGAAGACATGGCGTTACAACTGGCGCCCGGCGCGTTTAAGAAGAACGTCGACGAGATAGTGGCGCTGCTCCTCAAGCACGGCGCGGACGTGAAGGCCGTCAACGCGTCCGGGGAATCGGCCTTTTTCCTCGCTGTCGATCACGCGCGATCGGCGGAAACCATCACGACGTTGGCCAACGCCGGGGCGGACACCAGCCTGGCGGATAAATCCGGCACCACACCGCTGATGCTGGCGGCGGCGGGGGATGAGCCCGATCTGGTGCTGGCGCTGTCGGCCTCCGGGGTGGAAGTGGATCAGCCGAACCGTGAAGGACTCACGGCGCTGCAGGTGGCGGCGGGTCAGGGGGCGCCTGCGGTGATCGCGGCGCTGGCGCAGCGCGGCGCAAAGGTGGACCAGCTTTCCGCCAACGATCTCAGCCCGCTGATGCTGGCGGTCAAAATGAATAATAAAGCCAATGTCGAGGCGCTGCTTGCGGCTGGCGCCAGCGTCAACCTCAGCAATAAGGCCGGCTATACGGCGATTGGCTACAGCCGGGCCGGCGAGGTTCGCCAGCTGCTGCTGGCACAGCATGCCGAGCTGAAGGGGCAGGCCGCGCATATGGCGCAAAGCGAACTGCAGTTTTGTGCTAATGCCTTTGCCGACAAGCTGGCATACAGCGACATCGCCCGGGCGGTGAATAACGATACCCGCCCGGATATTATGCGTCATCAGCAATCCTGCCCGGAGCTGGGGGAGCTGACGATGCTACTGGGAGAGTTTACATTCACCCCGGCGGGCGCAACCTATCTCGGCGAGCCGGTGACATGTAAGGTATCCGAGTATCGCAAAACGTTTGAGGTGAACTGCCGCTAAAAACGTTGAGCAACCGGCGATTCGCTGCTCAGGCTGCTGAGTTTCTCGCCGGTTGAGCGATTTTTTGAAAATAAGGCATTGACGGGTAGGCATCCCAGCAGTAAGATGCGCCCCGCATTCGGTGATTGGCGCAGCCTGGTAGCGCACTTCGTTCGGGACGAAGGGGTCGGAGGTTCGAATCCTCTATCACCGACCAAATTCGAAAAGCCTGCTCAATGAGCAGGCTTTTTTGCATCTGGGGCCAGTGAGGATGAGAACCTCCGGGGGCAGGAGGTTCGACTCGAGCGAAGCGAGAGAACGTTGCGTCAGCAACGGCCCGCAGGGCGAGCCACGAAGTGGTGAGTCATCCTCTATCACCGACCAAATTCGAAAAGCCTGCTCAATGAGCAGGCTTTTTTGCATCTGGGGCCTGCGAGGAAGAGAACCTCCGGGGGCAGGAGGTTCGACTCGCGTTCCGTAGGCCCGCGCAAGCGCAGCGCCGCCGGGCATCATCAGTGCACGACTGGCCAAAAATACCACCAAAATCACAATAAACGTCTTTACTCACGTTTTCAGCCGGCTATTCGCTATTTTGTGACATCTTCCATTGCATTTTTTTATCGATGAACAGATCTTTTTTCGCGAAGCTTATGGCTGAATGCAGCATTTTCCGCTGTGCGTTTTAACGTTCACGCTATTAATCGCTCACATATTGGTCACACAGCAAGAAATTTTTCTCATTTGCTGGCATTGTTTCCCACTGGGTGTTGCAAATTAATAAGGTCTTTATTCTGCTGAATTGCCAGTAGCATAAATTTCTCTGCTGAAAATAGCGTCCTGAAGTTTTTTTAATCTTTGCCTGCCGTTTCTCACGCTGGATGTAAAACCCGGCTGGCTGTATTGACGTTTCCCCATTCTGTTGACAGATTGTAGGGCATGAGGGGCATTTCATGGAGAATCCGTACTGCAACTCAGTCGTTTTTGCGAAAGGAATCCCCATCTCTCTCTACGCCTTCGGGCACCACCGACCGGACCGGGTAAAAAATAAATAAAGGTCCGGCGGATATATGCAAACAACATCACAATTTTGGAGCAGAATAATGAGTATTTCCTTGAAGAAATCAGGGATGCTGAAGCTTGGTCTGAGCCTGGTCGCCATGACCGTCGCCGCCAGCGTGCAAGCGAAAACCCTGGTTTATTGTTCTGAAGGCTCGCCGGAAGGATTTAACCCACAGCTCTTCACCTCTGGCACCACCTATGATGCCAGCTCCGTACCGATCTATAACCGCCTGGTCGAATTTAAAACCGGTACGACGGAAGTTATTCCAGGACTTGCTGAGAAATGGGAAGTCAGTGCGGATGGCAAAACCTATACTTTCCACCTCCGTCAGGGTGTGAAGTGGCAGGATAATAAAGACTTTAAACCAACCCGTGACCTGAACGCCGATGACGTGGTGTTCTCCTTCGATCGCCAGAAGAATACTAATAACCCGTACCATAAAGTTTCTGGCGGCAGCTATGAATACTTTGAAGGGATGGGCTTACCGGACCTGATTAGCGAAGTGAAGAAAGTGGACGATAATACCGTCCAGTTCGTCCTGACCCGTCCGGAAGCGCCGTTCCTCGCTGATCTGGCCATGGACTTCGCCTCCATTCTTTCGAAAGAGTATGCTGACAACATGCTGAAAGCCGGCACGCCGGAAAAAGTGGATCTCAATCCTATCGGTACCGGCCCATTCCAGCTGCTGCAATACCAGAAAGATTCCCGCATTCTGTATAAAGCCTTCCCGGGCTACTGGGGTACCAAGCCGAAGATCGATCGTCTGGTCTTCTCCATCACCCCGGACGCTTCCGTGCGCTATGCCAAGCTGCAGAAAAACGAGTGCCAGGTGATGCCGTACCCGAACCCGGCGGACATCGCGCGCATGAAGGAAGATAAGAACATTACCCTGCTGGAACAGCCGGGTCTGAACGTTGGTTATCTCTCCTTTAACACCGAGAAGAAACCGCTGGACGACGTCAAAGTACGTCAGGCGCTGACCTACGCGGTCAACAAAGAAGCGATCATCAAAGCGGTTTACCAGGGCGCAGGCCAGGCGGCGAAGAACCTGATCCCGCCGACCATGTGGGGCTATAACGACGACGTTAAGGACTACACCTACGATCCGGAGAAGGCGAAGCAGCTGCTGAAAGAAGCGGGCCTGGAAAAAGGCTTCACCATCGATCTGTGGGCGATGCCGGTACAGCGTCCGTACAACCCGAACGCCCGCCGCATGGCGGAGATGATTCAGGCTGACTGGGCCAAGATTGGCGTCCAGGCCAAGATCGTCACCTACGAGTGGGGCGAGTATCTGAAGCGGGCGAAAGCGGGCGAGCACCAGAGCGTGATGATGGGCTGGACCGGCGACAACGGGGATCCGGATAACTTCTTCGCGACCCTGTTCAGCTGCGCCGCGGCGAAAGACGGCTCCAACTACTCGCGCTGGTGCTATAAGCCGTTTGAAGATCTTATTCAGCCGGCCCGCGCTACCGACGACCACAACAAGCGTATTGAACTGTACAAACAGGCTCAGGTAGTGATGCATGACCAGGCTCCGGCGCTGATCATTGCTCACTCCACCGTCTATGAGCCGGTGCGTAAAGAAGTCAAAGGCTATGTGGTGGACCCGCTGGGCAAACACCACTTCGATAACGTCTCTGTCGAATAATAAGCACGATGCCTGACCCCCTCTCCCCGCGTGGGAGAGGCGGGGGGCGTATTCCCGCTATTCCGGGGAATGCTTTTGTGAGCAATACAGACGCCCTGTCGCCAGGCGGGGCGTCACTAGAGAGAATCCGGGTTATGTTGCAGTTTATTCTCCGACGTCTGGGACTAGTCATCCCGACATTTATCGGTATCACCCTTCTCACCTTTGCCTTCGTCCATATGATCCCCGGCGATCCGGTGATGATTATGGCGGGCGAACGTGGTATTTCCCCCGAACGTCACGCGCAGCTGCTGGCCGAAATGGGCCTTGATAAGCCGCTGTGGCAGCAATATGCCCACTATATCTGGGGCGTGCTGCACGGCGATTTAGGCATCTCGCTGAAAAGCCGCATTCCCGTGTGGCAGGAGTTTGTCCCACGCTTTAAAGCCACCCTTGAGCTGGGCGTCTGCGCGATGATCTTCGCCGTCGCCGTCGGCATTCCGGTGGGCGTGCTGGCTGCGGTAAAACGCGGCTCCATCTTTGACCACACCGCGGTGGGCCTGGCGCTGACCGGCTACTCAATGCCTATCTTCTGGTGGGGCATGATGCTGATTATGCTGGTTTCGGTACAGCTGAACCTGACGCCGGTCTCCGGGCGCATCAGCGATACGGTGTTCCTTGACGATACCCTGCCGCTGACCGGCTTTATGCTGATCGACACCGCCATCTGGGGCGAGCAGGGCGACTTTATTGACGCCTTAATGCATATGATCCTGCCCGCTATCGTGCTGGGCACCATCCCGCTGGCGGTGATCGTGCGTATGACCCGTTCGTCGATGCTGGAAGTGCTTGGCGAAGACTATATCCGTACCGCGCGCGCCAAAGGCCTGACCCGGATGCGGGTGATCGTGATCCACGCGCTGCGTAACGCGATGCTGCCGGTGGTCACGGTGATTGGTCTGCAGGTGGGCACCCTGCTGGCGGGCGCCATCCTGACGGAAACCATTTTCTCATGGCCTGGTTTAGGTCGCTGGCTGATCGACGCGCTGCAGCGTCGCGATTATCCGGTGGTGCAGGGCGGGGTGCTGCTGGTGGCGACGATGATTATCCTCGTCAACCTGCTGGTCGACCTGCTGTACGGCGTGGTGAACCCGCGTATCCGGCATAAGAAGTAAGGGGCCATCATGTCACAAGTTACTGAAAATAAAGTTATCGCTGCGCCGGTACCCATGACTCCGCTGCAGGAGTTCTGGCACTATTTCAAACGCAACAAAGGGGCGGTCGTCGGGCTGGTATACGTGGTGGTGATGATCGTCATCGCGGTATTCGCCAACTTCCTCGCCCCCTATAACCCGGCGGATCAGTTCCGTGATTCGCTGCTGGCGCCGCCGTTCTGGCAGGACGGCGGCAGCATGGCGCATCTGCTCGGCACCGACGACGTGGGCCGCGATATTCTGTCGCGCCTGATGTACGGCGCCCGCCTGTCGCTGCTGGTGGGCTGCCTGGTGGTGGTTCTGTCGCTGATCCTCGGCGTGGTGCTCGGCCTGGTGGCGGGCTATTTCGGCGGAGTGGTGGACTCAATCATCATGCGCGTCGTCGATATTATGCTGGCGCTGCCGAGTCTGCTGCTGGCGCTGGTGCTGGTGGCAATCTTCGGGCCCTCCATCGTCAACGCCTCGCTGGCGCTAACCTTCGTGGCGCTCCCGCACTATGTGCGTCTCACGCGCGCCGCGGTGCTGGTGGAGGTCAACCGTGACTACGTGACCGCCTCCCGCGTAGCGGGCGCCGGCGCGATGCGCCAGATGTTCGTTAATATTCTCCCTAACTGTCTCGCGCCGCTGATCGTTCAGGCGTCGCTGGGCTTTTCCAACGCCATTCTCGACATGGCAGCGCTGGGGTTCCTCGGCATGGGCGCGCAGCCGCCAACGCCGGAGTGGGGCACCATGCTTTCCGACGTGTTGCAGTTCGCGCAGAGCGCCTGGTGGGTAGTCACCTTCCCGGGCGTGGCGATCCTGCTGACGGTGCTGGCATTTAACCTGATGGGTGACGGTCTGCGTGACGCGCTCGATCCCAAACTGAAGCAGTAAGAGGTTCGAGATGGCGTTATTGAATGTAGATAAATTATCGGTGCATTTCGGCGATGAAAACGCGCCGTTCCGCGCCGTAGACCGCATCAGCTATAGCGTGAAGCAGGGTGAAGTGGTCGGTATCGTCGGGGAGTCCGGCTCCGGTAAATCCGTCAGCTCGCTGGCGATTATGGGGCTGATTGACTATCCCGGCCGGGTGATGGCGGACAAACTGGAATTTAACGGCCGCGATCTGCAGCGCATCTCTGAAAAAGAGCGGCGCCAGCTGGTGGGGGCGGAAGTGGCGATGATCTTCCAGGATCCAATGACCAGCCTCAACCCGTGCTTCACCGTCGGCTACCAGATTATGGAAGCGATTAAGGTCCATCAGGGTGGTAATAAGCAAACCCGCCGCCAGCGGGCCATCGACCTGCTGAACCTGGTGGGCATTCCCGATCCGGCCTCGCGGCTGGACGTCTATCCGCATCAGCTTTCCGGCGGCATGAGCCAGCGCGTGATGATCGCGATGGCGATTGCCTGTCGGCCAAAACTACTGATTGCCGATGAACCGACCACCGCGCTGGACGTGACCATTCAGGCGCAAATCATTGAGCTACTGCTGGATCTGCAGCAGCAGGAGAATATGGCGCTGGTGCTGATCACCCACGACCTGGCGCTGGTGGCGGAAGCCGCGCATAAAATTATCGTTATGTACGCGGGTCAGGTGGTGGAGACCGGTGACGCGAAAGATATCTTCCGCGCGCCGCGCCATCCTTATACCCAGGCGCTGCTGCGCGCGCTGCCGGAATTCGCCCAGGATAAAGCGCGTCTGGCCTCGCTGCCGGGCGTGGTGCCGGGGAAATATGACCGTCCCAACGGCTGCCTGCTTAATCCGCGCTGCCCCTATGCTACGGATAAATGCCGTAGCGAAGAGCCGGCGCTCGCGGATCTGACCGGCGGCCGCCAGTCTAAATGTCACTACCCACTCGATGATGCCGGGAGGCCTGGATTATGAGTACGCAAAAGGCCGCCACGACACAACCGCTGTTGCAGGCCATTGATCTGAAAAAACACTATCCGGTGAAGAAGGGGTTATTCGCCCCGGAACGGCTGGTGAAGGCGCTGGACGGCGTCTCCTTTACCCTTGAGCGCGGTAAAACGCTGGCGGTAGTGGGGGAGTCGGGCTGCGGCAAATCGACCCTCGGTCGTCTGCTGACGATGATTGAGATCCCCACCGGCGGCGAGCTCTATTATCAGGGGCAGGATCTGCTTAAGCACGACCCGCAGGCGCAGAAGCTGCGGCGGCAAAAAATCCAGATTGTGTTCCAGAACCCGTATGGTTCGCTGAACCCGCGTAAAAAAGTGGGGCAGATTCTGGAGGAGCCGCTGCTGATTAACAGCAGCCTGAGCAAAGAGCAGCGGCGTGAAAAAGCGCTGGCGATGATGGCGAAAGTGGGCCTGAAAACCGAGCATTACGATCGCTACCCGCATATGTTCTCCGGCGGTCAGCGTCAGCGTATCGCTATTGCTCGCGGGCTGATGCTGGATCCAGATGTGGTGATTGCCGATGAGCCGGTCTCCGCGCTGGACGTTTCGGTACGCGCCCAGGTGCTGAACCTGATGATGGATTTGCAGCAGGATTTAGGGCTGTCCTACGTGTTTATCTCCCACGACCTGTCGGTCGTCGAGCACATCGCCGATGAAGTGATGGTGATGTATCTCGGCCGCTGCGTGGAGAAGGGCACCAAAGACCAGATCTTCAACAATCCGCGTCATCCGTACACCCAGGCGCTGCTGTCGGCGACGCCGCGTCTGAACCCAGACGACCGGCGCGAGCGGATCAAGCTGACCGGCGAACTGCCGAGCCCGCTAAATCCGCCACCGGGCTGCGCCTTTAACGCGCGCTGTCGCCGTCGCTTTGGCCCCTGCACTCAGCTCCAGCCGCAGCTGAAGGATTACGGCGGCCAGCTGGTGGCCTGCTTTGCCGTCGACCAGGATGAGAATCCGCAAAAGTCCCACGCCTGATGGCGCGCTCCCGGTCCCATGGCCGGGAGCTTCTCTCCCGCCGTGGATAAAACCTGGCGCTTACGCATATTGCCGCAGTTTATGTCACGCTCTCAGAGCATTCTTCGTAGATTATCCGAAAAAATAAGCCTTTCAGTCCATTTTTATAGAATTAAAGAGAAATTAAAATGGTTCAGGTTTATTCTTTCGCTGATCTGACGCTATGATTTCATCATGACCTAATACTTTTATATAAAAACGACTGGGAAGCGTGGTGATTGCGGGAAGTTAAGGATGTACGCATACCTAAAAAATGGGGCTACCCTTCTGCAAGGGAAATGTTAGTGTAGCGATACTTCTGCCGTGGAATCATCCCGAAAATCAAATTCTAAACTATTATAACCCTGTCAATCGTGTGTATTGGTACGTCACCATTGGCGCGTTATCTGCCATCCCAGAAGCGTCACGATATTTTTAATATACCCAGAAAATAACAACAAACTTAATATGAAATTTTTAAAATCATGAGGTTATCAATGAACCATTATGATGATCTGCAGCGCTTTCAAGAAAAAACGCGGACGCAAAACCTCAACTTTCAGGATCTTTCTTCGCAAGCCGCCACGCGGGAACACGGCGACTGGGCGATCCTCAATCAGCTAAATCCCGGCGCCGAGAAACCCTCTTCTCTGGCGCTGGGAGGCTCGGTCTCCGCGCCGTTGCCGCAGTCGGTGCCCGCGGATCTGTTCCGCCAGGTAGAGGCGGCCGTAGCAGCGGCGCCAACCTCTGATCCTGTTGTGTCTGCCGCTTCGGCCGCGCCTGCTACTTCCCAGCCGGTCGTGGAGACCGCCGCAGCCGCACCGGAGCCGGTCAGGCAGGAGCCTGCGCCGACCCCTGCGCCTTCAATTCCGGCGTCGGAACCGGCCATGGCGCCGCCGCCGAGAATGGCCCCCCGACCCGCGCCCGCCGCCGAGAACTATGCCCACCTGTTCGCCGCGAAAAGCGCGGAGCCGGTGGCGAAAAATAAAGACCAGCCTTTGAAATCACTTCTGGAAAGGATCGCGACATGCCGTTGATTTGCGTCTGTTCACCGAAAGGCGGCGTAGGGAAAACGACCCTGGCGGCCAATTTAGCCTATTCGCTGGCGCGGACGGGCAGCAAAGTTCTGGCGCTGGATTTTGATGTCCAGAACGCGCTGCGTTTGCATTTTGGCGTACCGCTGAACGATGAGCGGGGCTATGTGGCGAAGGCGCTGGAGCTGCACGACTGGAGCCAGTGCGTGTTGAGCGCCGGCAGTAATATTTTCGTCCTGCCATATGGCGAAGTGAGCGAGGCGCAGCGTCAGGCGTTTGATGAGCAACTGACCCATAATGACCATTTCCTCCAGCGCGGTCTGTCCGCGCTGCTTAATTATCCCGGGCTTATCACCATCGCCGATATGCCCCCTGGACCTTCGCCCGCGCTAAAGGCGCTGACGGGGCTGGCGGATCTGCATCTTATCCCGCTGCTGGCGGATACCGCCTCGATGTCGACCCTGGCGCACGTAGAAAAGCAGCGCCTGACCGGCGCGGCGCTGAATCATAAGCACGGGCACTATTTCGTCATTAACCAAAGCGATAACCGTCGCCAGGTCAGCCGGGACGTCACCAGCCTGATGGAAGAGAAACTGGGCGAGCGACTGCTTGGCGTGATCCATCGTGATGAAAGCGTGGTGGAGGCCAATGCCTCGCAGAAGTCGATCCTGGACTTTAACGCTTCCTCGGCAGCGGCCTTCGATATTGAAATCATGGCTAAAAAAATATCTTCGCTGTTGGGTATTCATATTGGCGATGGCACGGTGCACAGCCAGCCACGCATGTCAGGGCGTTAACTTTTTGCAGGGCTGCTGAATGAAAAAGTCTCTTTTTTGGTTGCTGGCGCTGGTGCTGTCACCGGTCGCCGTGCTGGTGGTGATCACGCCGATGGACAGCCAAAAGCAGTATATTTTTGGTCTGTTAAGTATCGGTATTCTCTTTCTGATGGGCTTCAGCAAGCGCCGCAGCGTATCGGTCATTATGGTCGTCACGTCGCTGCTGATGTCCACCCGTTACATGTATTTTCGCCTCACGCAGACCCTGCACTTCAACTCGTCCATTGAAGCTATTCTCGGCATGGGACTCTTTCTGGCGGAAGTCTATATCTGGGTGATGCTACTGCTTAACTATCTGCAGACGGTCTGGCCGGTGAAGCGCGGCATTGTTCCGCTGCCGGATGATATGAGTAAGTGGCCGACGGTCGATATCTATATTCCGAGCTATAACGAACCGCTGGAGGTGGTGCGCGATACCGTCCTGGCGGCACAATGCATTGATTATCCAAAAGATAAAATGAAAATCTATCTTCTGGATGACGGTAAGCGCAGCGAGTTTGCCGTCTTCGCCGCCGACGTTGGGGTGGGCTATATCACCCGCAATGACAACAAGCACGCCAAAGCGGGGAACCTTAACCATGCGCTGACCCTGACTCAGGGGGAGCTTATCTGCGTTTTCGACTGCGACCACGTCGCCACGCGCGTCTTCCTGCAGGCCACCGTCGGCGGCTTCCTGAAAGACCCGATGCTGGCTCTGGTGCAGACGCCGCACTACTTCTATTCCCCGGACCCGTTTGAACGTAACCTCTCCGTCGGACGCAACATTCCCAACGAAGGGATGTTGTTCTATGGCCCGATTCAGCAGGGGAACGACAACTGGAACGCCACCTTTTTCTGCGGCTCCTGCGCGGTGATCCGTCGCGAGGCGCTGGCGCAGATCGGCGGTTTCGCCGTCGAAACGGTGACCGAAGATGCTCATACGGCGCTGAAGTTTCAGCGTCTGGGGTGGAAGTCGGCCTTTCTCGATATCCCACTGGCCGCAGGCCTCGCTACTGAACGCCTGGTGGTGCACGTCATCCAGCGTACCCGCTGGGCGCGCGGGATGACGCAGATTTTCCGCGTCGATAATCCGCTGTTTGGCCGCGGGCTGACTTTTCAGCAGCGCTTGTGCTATCTCAGCGCCATGCTCTACTACCAGTTCGCGCTGCCCAGGGTGGTGTTTGTCACCGCCCCGCTGGCTTACCTGCTGTTTAACCTCAATATTATTTACTCGTCGGCGAGCCTGATCGTCTCCTATGCCCTGCCGCACCTGTTCCTCGCTATTTACGTTGGTTCGCGAATGAACGGCCGCTATCGCTACAGCTTCTGGGGGGAGATCTACGATATTGTGCTGGCCTTCCACCTGGTGCTGCCGACTCTGGTGACGATGATTTTCCCCAAACGCGGCAAGTTTAACGTTACCGATAAGGGGGGGCTGCTTGACGTCGGCTACTTCGATTTCACCGTGGTGCGCCCGCACCTGGTGGTGGCCTGCCTGCTGGCCCTGGGGGTGATCGTCGGCATCGTCCGGGCGATTGGCCATGACTATTTTGGCTCGGATCCCAACGTTATCGCCCTCAACGTCGGGTGGGGGATCTACAGTCTGATCTTCCTGCTGGCGGCGATTGCCGTGGCGCGCGAAACGCGGCAGGTGCGAAAAACCATTCGTATCGATGTCGACATTCCGGTGGTGATCCATTACGCCAGCGGCATCGTCTCGCGCAGCCATACCGCGGATCTGTCGATGGGCGGCTGCCGCGTGGTCGCGCCTGATAATCGCCATCTGGAGGATGACATCGAAGAGATTGAGCTGATCCTGCAGTCCGGGGCTATCTCGATTCCGGCCCAGCTGGTCACCTCTGACGAGCGCTTCCTGCGCCTCAAGTTTGATGAAGATATTCCGCTTTCGCGCCGCCGTGAACTGGTGCGCGTGGTGCTGGCCCGCGCGGATGCGTGGATTAATCCGCCGCGCCCGCAGGATAACCCGTTCCGCTCCTTCTTCACCATTTTACGCTGCGTGTTCGAACTGTTCTGGCTGACGTGGAAAACCCGTCGCAGCCAGCGCAATCGGGCAACAGTGGCGAAAACGGCGCAGGAGGATGGGACGTTATGAAGCGATTAACCACGCTGGCGCTGCTGGCAGGGATGCTTTCTGCGCCTGCGCTACACAGTGAAGAACCGGGCTCCGGCGCCGCTGCCCCGCTGAGCTTCCCGCAGCTCAACGACGCGGCGGACAGCGAGCCAGGCGACGAACCTCCGGCTGCCTCGCCGGAGGAGGGCGCCTCTCCGGCAGCCCCCGCCCCCGCCACCGCCGGCGATGCGGCGGCGACGGCCCCTGTGCCGGTTATGCCGGACTTACCCCCGCCGGTGAGCGGCACGGCCGCGCCGGAGGTCATTCCTGTCGCTCCGGTCTGGGGAGGCGATCTGAATCTGGCGCAGATGGGGATGCCGGACGGGATTATCCTCAGCGGCGGCCAGCGACAGGGTGGGGTCAGCTTTACCCTGCCTGCCGATCAGGTGGTGATCCATTCGCAGCTCAGCCTTGCCGTTCGCGTATCGCCGGAGATGGCGAGCCGCAACGCCACCCTGCAGCTGATGCTCAACGGTCAACCGCTCGGCACGCTGCCGCTGGGCGCCGATGGCGAGGATGTCTCCCATTATCAGCTGGATATTCCGCCCGCGCTGATGGTCTCCAGCAATAACCTGAGCGTGAAGATCAACGATGGCGATACCCTGCAGTGCCAGCGTGACATTCATGATACGTCGCGGGTGACGGTGCTGCCCACGTCGCATTTCAGCTGGGAAAGCCAGCAGCTGAACATCAGCGACGACCTGAGCCACTTCCCGCGGCCCTTCTTTGACAGCATGCAGATGACCCCGGCGGACATTGCGGTCGCCTATGGGGCCAAGCCGTCGGCGGACGTCTTCAGCGCCGCGGCGCTGATCTCCTCCTGGCTGGGTATCCAGGCGGACTATCGCGGCATCGCCTTCAGCGCTCTGCGCGACCGTCTGCCGGAACGCCACGGCATCGTGATTGGCCATCCGGGGGAGCAGGTGGGCGGCATGATGCTGCCGGAAACCGATAAGCCGCTGCTGCGCATCATCGCCAACCCCGCCAATCCGGCCTATAAACTGCTGCTGATTGTCGGCAAAAACGATACGGCGCTGCGCATGGCCGCCTGGCGGTTAACCCGCGGCAACTTTGCGCCGCAAACCGCGACGCTGGATGTCGAACCGCAGACCATCCCGGTTGGCAAAGCATATGATGCCCCGCGCTGGATCACCACCGATCGTCCGGTCAAGCTCAGCGAGCTGCTGCGTAAGGACCAAAGCCCGACCGTCAGCGGCGTCTGGCACGAACCTTTACGTATCGCCTTCCGCGCCGCGCCCGATCTCTATCTGTGGGATGGGGAGACCATTCCGCTACAGGTTGGCTACCGCTTCCCGTCGGAAAGCTGGATTAATGAGGACAAGTCCTTGCTGAGCGTCACGCTCAACGGCACCTTCCTCAACAACCTGCCGATGAACAAGCAGGGGCCGCTGGAGAAAGTCTGGCGCTACCTCGGGGGCGATGCGCGCCAGGAGCGCTTTACCATCCCGCTGGCGCCTTACCTGATTTACGGCGATAACCAGCTGTCGATGTACTTCAATGTGGTGCCAAAGGACGATGTTCCATGTTCGGTGCTGCTGAATAACAATATCAAGAGCCGGATCACTGACGACTCCTGGATCGATTTGAGCAAGACGCGTCACTTCTCGCTGTTGCCCAATCTCTCCTACTTTGTCGGCGCCTCGTTCCCCTTCTCGCGGCTGGCGGACTATTCGCAGACGACCCTCCTGCTGCCGGCGGACCCGTCTGAAACCCAGGTGGCGACCCTGCTGAATCTGGCGGCACGCTCCGGGAACGCGACCGGCACCGCGCTGGCGAATAACCGCGTGGTGCTCGGGATGCCCACCGGCGGGGGGGATTTGCAGTCGCTGCGTGAACGTGACGTGCTGGCGGTCACCGCTCTCGATCAGCAGGCCTTTAACCAGAGCCTGCTGGCCGACTCACCCTATCGCCCGGTAGATAATGTGCTGAGCGTCCGCGAGCCAGACCTGTGGCAAAAAGTCCAGCGCCGGCTCACCGGCGACTGGACTTCCGCCAGCCTCGACGCCGATCGCTACTTTTCGTCGAGCAGCGCCTGGCGCGGGTTCATCAGCTATCGCTCGCCGTGGAATTCCACCCGCCTGGTGGTGGTGGCGCTGGCCAGCAATGATGACCAGCTGGCGCGACTGAAGACCGATCTGGAATCGCCGCGCATTAACGCCGGGATCCGCGGCGATACCGCGGTGATCACCAGCGATAACGGGGTGCGCAGCTTCCAGGTGAGTACGCCGTTCCCCAGCGGTCAGATGCCGTGGTACATGATGGCGGTCTGGTATGCCAGCCAGCACTCAGGTTTCCTGGCGGTGCTGGGGCTGATTGCCACCTCGATAATGGGACTGGCGCTGACCGCGATGTTTAAACGTCACGCCCGTAAGCGTCTGGGTTCGGGGGATAACCAATGAAAAGAAAGATAATAATAACGATGAAGACCTCCCGTCGGCTTACCACGTTCTGCCTCACCGGCGCGTTGACTCTCGCTGCCTCGGGCGGCGCGCTGGCGTCGGGGAACGACGCGGCGCTACAGGCGCTGTTCGCTCAGGCCAACTACTGGCATGAGAAATCTCATGACGAGCTGGCGATGGAGTCCCTGCAGAAGGTGCTCTCGGTGGATGCCAACAACACCCAGGCGCTGTATCTGATGGCGCTCTGGTCGCAGCAGGGCGGCGATATGCAGGCGGCGGCGCAGTGGCGCGCGCGGCTGGCGAAAGCGGCCCCTGACAGCCCGGGACTACAGGATCTGGACAACGCCAAAAAGATGTCGCAGGTGCCGCAGGGCCAGCTCAGCCTGGCCCGCCAGCAGGCGCGCGGAGGCAATATCCCCGGGGCGCTGGCGACCTGGCGCAGTATGTTCAATGGCAATACGCCGCCTGCCGGGCTGGCGGCGGAATATTACCTGACCATGGCCAGCGACAAATCGCTCTATCCGCAGGCTATCAGCGAGCTGCGCCAGTACGTGGCGCAGCATCCGCAGGAGAACGCCCCGCGGGTGGCGTTGGGCAAAGCGTTAACCTGGCGGGAAGAGACTCGCCGGGAAGGGATCGCCCTGCTCGAGCCGATGGCCAGCGGCAATAAAGAGGCGGACAGCGGCTTGCGCCAGGCGCTGCTCTGGCTGGGCCCGCAGGCCGGGGATGAGCAGTATTACGACACCTGGATGCAGCGGCATCCCCAGGACAGCGAAGTTCAGAATTACTTTCGCGAACGGCGCAGCGGTCAGGCGCGCGGCCAGGGCTACGCCAACCTCAACAGCGGCAATACCGCCGCCGCGAAGCAGCAGTTTGAAGAGGTATTGCAGACCAACCCCCAGGATGCCGATGCGCTGGCGGGCATGGGCTATATCGCCCAGCGCAGCGGCGACTACCAGGCCGCGTCGCAGTATCTGAGCCGGGCCGCGGACCTCGGCGGCGACGCCTCGGCGACCCGTCGTCAGCAGGCGGCCGATGCGCTGTTCTACGGCCAGCTGGCGCAGGCCCAGCAGGCCTATAAGCAGGGCAATATCAGCCAGGCGCTGGCGCTCTCCGCGCCGTTGGCGCAGCAGAGCGGGGCGCAGGGCGCCTCGGCGAAGCTGTTCCGCGCCGATGTGCTGCGGCACAACAAAGATTTGCCCCAGGCGGAGCAAACGCTGCGCTCACTGTTAAATGACGATCCGCAGAACGCGGCGGCGCGGGAAAACCTCTATTACGTGCTGCGCGAGCAGAATAAATCCGCCGAGGCGCAGGCGATGCTGCAGACTCTCCCGCAGAGCCTGCGGCAAAAACTGCAGCCGCGGGTGGTGGCCGGTATGCCGGGCGATGCCCTGCGCCGTCAGGCCCAGGCGCAGGTCAGCAGCGGTAACCCAGCCGGCGCCATTGCCACCCTGCGCGAAGGCGTCGCCCGCTATCCGGACGATCCCTGGCTGCGCCTCGACCTGGCCCGGCTGCTGCAAAAATCGGGTAACGGCAGCGAGGCCTCTTCGCTGATGTCGGCGGCCTATCGCCCCGGCGCCAGCAACAGTGCGCTGTATGCCGCCGCCCTGTTTGCCAGCGAAAACGGCGCCTGGCAGCAGGCGCAGACGCTGCTGGCGCGCATTCCCGGCGGCAGCCAGACCAGCGATATGCGCGATTTGCGCCAGCGGGTGAACTACAACCTGCAGTTGGTGACGGCCGAAAACTACCTGGCGCAGGGCAATACCATTGCCGCCAGCAATACCCTGCGGGCGATGGCCTCCACGCCGCCAAAAGCCCCGGCGGACGCCGGCAAGCTGGCGCGTCTGCTGGCCGAGAGCGGCGACCTGACCACCGCGGTCTCGCTGGTGCGCAACAATATCAGCAGCGGCGTATCCGGCAATGCCGGGGATTACGCCGATCAGATCGCCGTCCTGAATCAGGCCGGGCTGACCGGCGAGGCGCAGAACCTGATCAGCAATCCGCAGCTGCAGGCCAGCAGTACGCCGACGCAGCTGGCGAGCATTCGCAATGGCTATGTGATCAACGAAGCCGACCGCCTGCGCGAGCAGGGCAATTACGCTGCGGCGTATGACAAGCTGATCCGCGCTATGCAAAGCGATCCGCAAAATACCGATCTGATGTTCGCCATGGCGCGGCTGTACCAGAGCGGCAAAATGAACAAAGAGGCCGGGGTGGTCTATGACTACCTGATGACGCGCGATACGCCGAACCAGGATGCGCGCGCCGGGGCCATCGACGTGGCGCTGTCGGCGGGGAACAACGATCGCGCTGAACAGCTGGCCGGCGGTTTGCGCCAGGATAACTCCCCGGATCGCCTGCTGCTGCTGGCGAGAGTGGCGGAGGCCCAGGGACATCATCAGCAGGCGATGACCTATCTGCGCAGCGCCCGCGGCAAACTGCTGGGCATGCAAAGCACCAACAGTAGCGAAACGCCGACCGTCGGCGGGGTGCTGGCGGCGGATAACCCCTTTATCGGCGTGTCGCAAACGTCGGCGCCGACGCGGACGGCCTCCGCCTACGGGCAGTACATGCCGTGGCAGGTTGCCCAGTCGGCCGCCGCGCCCGGTTCCACGCTGCCGGGGATCCAGCGCACCGATCTGCCGGTGGACACCGCCCAGACGCGGATGCTGCGTCAGGTGGACACCATGATGGAGTCGCTGCAGGAGAAAACCGGCAGCTGGCTGCAGGGGGGAATGGACGTGCGTGGACGCGACGGCGAATCGGGCACCAGCAAGCTGACGGAGCTCCGGACGCCGCTGACCTGGTCATCCTCGCCGTTTGGCGACTCGCGCTTTGACTTTACCGTCACCCCGGTGTCGTTGAACGCCGGGACCGCCAGCGGCGACGCCTGGCGTCGCTACGGCGCCAACCCGCTGGCTAACGCGGTCTCCAACATGGTGAGTACCGCCACCAGCGAGCAGGCGGCGATCGCCTCGATGACCGAGGCGGAGCGGACGGCCTATTTCGCCAGCAATCCAGGGGCCGAGGCGTTAAGCGGCCTCGGCACCCTGAACGCGGCAGATTTCAATCCGACCACCAACAGCGGGATGGAAAACCTGGCGAAGCTCGGGAGCTATGATGCGGGGCAGGTGGCCAGCTATCTCTCTTCGTCCAGCCGCAAGCCGAACGTTGACCAGACCAGCGGCTCGACCGATTCGCAGAAGGCCAACGGCGTCGAACTGGCGCTGGCGTTAAGCGGTGACGATTACCGGGTCGATATCGGCAGCACGCCGTTGGGCCAGGATCTTAATACCGTAGTCGGCGGGGTGAAATGGTCGCCCAAGCTGACCAACTATCTGTCGCTGATCCTCACCGGCGAACGCCGCTCGCTAACCGACAGCCTGCTTTCCTACGTGGGTCTGAAAGACGCCTATTCCGGGAAAACCTGGGGGCAGGTGACGAAAAACGGCGGCACCCTGCAGCTGAGCTATGACGACGGCGACGCGGGCTTCTATGTCGGCGGCGGCGGATACAGCTATCTGGGGCAGAACGTCGCCAGCAACACCAGTATCAACGCCAATGCCGGGGTCTATCTTCGTCCCTACCATGACGAATACCGCCAGCTGCAGGCCGGGTTGAGCATGAGCTATATGGATTATTCCAAAAACCTCAGCTACTTCACCTATGGTCAGGGGGGCTACTTTAGTCCGCAAAACTACGTCAGCGTATCGCTGCCGGTCAGTCTGACGGAGAAATATGATAACTGGACCATGAAGCTTGGCGGCTCGGTGGGCTATCAGTCTTACAGTCAGGATAAGAGCGCCTATTTTCCGACCAATTCGGAGTGGCAACAGACCCTGGAGACGGCGGTGAGCAATGGGTTTGCCAAGGAAGCCTACTACTCCGCGACCTCGAAGAGCGGCATAGGGTATACCCTGCGCGCCGGGGCGGATTACAAGGTCAACAAACAAATGACCCTGGGGGGCCAGATTGGCTATGACACCTTCGGGGATTATAACGAAAGCACCGCCGGGCTCTATATTCGCTATATGTTAGGAGATCATTGATGATGACGGAGAACAATAACCCGGTGGTGATGACCTGGTTTCAGCAGCAGCAGACGCCTGCCGGATGGTTCGATCTGTTGATTATTATGATCGAAGGTATGCTAAATAATGCCGGCGAGCTGGAAAGCCAGCCCTTCCTGCGTCAGATGGGCGCCTCGCTGGCGGAGACCCATCCGCTGCCGGCGTCGGAGACGGTGGGGGATCTGGAGGCCAATATCAACCGGCTGCTGACTCATTTTCACTGGGGCGTGGTGACCATCGATGTCGGTGAGGACGGCCTGCGCCTGCGCCATCAGGCGTTGCCGGTCAGCCGCGACGAAGCGGGGCGCGTGCGCTGGTGCAACGCGTTCTGTGCCATACTCGAGGGGTTATATTCTCGCTGGCTGCAGAGTCAGGGAGGCAGTGCCCACGTGATACTGCAGCGTGAGCGGGTGTTCTCCGTCTCTGACGTTCAGTTTCTCTACTACCATCCATAAAGAGTGAATTTATGCCCCTGCGTGCTTTAGTGGCGGTGATAGTGACAACGGTAGTGATGCTGGTGCCCAGGGCGTGGGCGGATACGGCCTGGGAGCGCTATAAGGCCCGTTTTATGATGCCGGATGGTCGTATCATTGATACCGCCAATGGCAATGTGTCGCATACGGAAGGTCAGGGCTTCGCCATGCTCCTGGCGGTGGCGAATAACGATCGTCCGGCGTTCGACAAGCTGTGGCAGTGGACGGACAACACCCTGCGCAACAAGTCTAACGGGTTGTTTTACTGGCGCTATAACCCGGTGGCGCCGGACCCTATCGCCGATAAAAACAACGCCTCCGATGGCGATACCCTGATCGCCTGGGCGCTGCTGCGCGCGCAAAAGCAGTGGCAGGATAAGCGCTATGCGATTGCCTCTGACGCCATCACCGCCGCCCTGCTGAAGTCTACGGTGGTGACTTTCGCCGGTCGCCAGGTGATGCTCCCGGGCGTGAAAGGGTTCAACCTCAATGATCACCTGAACCTTAACCCTTCCTATTTCATCTTCCCGGCCTGGCGCGCCTTCGCGGAGCGGACGCATCTCACCGCCTGGCGGACATTGCAGAGCGACGGACAGGCGCTGCTGGGGCAGATGGGCTGGGGGAAATCACATCTACCCAGCGACTGGGTGGCGCTGCGGGCGGATGGCAAGATGCTGCCAGCCAAAGAGTGGCCGCCGCGGATGAGTTTCGATGCGATCCGTATCCCGCTGTATCTCTCGTGGGCCGATCCGCACAGCGCCTTGCTCGCGCCCTGGAAGGCCTGGATGCAGAGTTACCCGCGCCTGCAAACCCCGGCGTGGATCAACGTCAGCACCAACGAGGTGGCTCCCTGGTATATGGCCGGCGGCCTGCTGGCGGTGCGCGATCTGACGCTGGGTGAACCGCAGGAGGCGCCGCAGATTGACGACAAGGATGATTATTACTCTGCCAGCCTCAAGCTGTTGGTCTGGCTGGCGAAACAGGATCAGCGCTAAATACGGTGATTGATTTGCCGCCTTCCCCGCCCGTATGCCTGCGGGCTGAGAAGGTAGAATGGGAACGTCTCACGATGTAAGGCCGCCAACATAGGCGGCCTTGTCGCTTATTGCGGATAAGGCACCCAGCTACCGCCATTCAGCTGGACATAAGGCTTGCCCTGATACTGGATGACGATGGCGTTGGCGTTCTCGGACACCGCCGCGCTCTGCGGCAGGTTGGCGACATACTGCTGCCAGTTGACGCTGTCCTCGCTGAACATTTTGCCGTCGAGGGCGCGCACCACCAGCTCCGACACCGCCAGATAACTGCTGGGCTGATCGATGATAATCGGCGCCCCTTCATGCGGCGCCTTCATGCCGAAGAATTTCACCGCCGTCGGGACGTTAGTGATCGACGGGCTTGGAATATCGCGCAGGCCAGATACCTGCATCTTATCGCCCTTCAGCGCGCCGCCGTGTTCCGGCACCACCACCACCATCACTTTCCGCCCCGATTTCTCCAGCTCGGTGAAGAAGTTATCCAGGTCATCAAACAGCTTCTGCGCCCGCACTTTGTAGTCTGCGGTTTTGCTTTGTCCCGGGAAGTGGTTGCCGTCATGCAGCGGCAGGGTGTTATAGAAGGTGGCGTTCCGCGGATTGCTGCTGGCCTCTTCGGTCTTCAGCCAGCGGTTGAGGACCGCCAGATCCTCATACACCGGGGAGCCGTCAAACGCCTGCAGGCTGACCGGCAGGCCGGTCTGGTCCATCAGCGGACTCTGCATACCGCCCAGCGAACGCAGCTCTTTCAGGAAGTCGCCGAACAGACCGTTATGGCCGAGCATCAGCTGCTGGTTGAAGCCGAGCTTTGCCAGGTTTTCAAACAGGTAGCAGTCGGCGCCGGACGGCTGATACAGATTAGTATGCGACAGCTGGCCGCAGCTGGCGCGCAGCAGGCGCACCGCCGCCGGGCCGCTGTAGGAGGTCGCGGAGTTAAAGTTTTTGAAGACAATATCAAAGTGCTTCCATAGCGGATGATCCATCAGACCGGCGGCTTCAATATCCGACCAGGAGAGGGAGCAGATGTTGATCACCAGCAGGTCAAACGGCTGCGCATCCGCCGGCAGCTGGTCCGGGAACGGCGTCTTGCGCTTCTGCTCGGCGGCATAGAAAGCGTTCAGCCAGTTGGTCAGGTTGGCTGAGGTCGGCGGCTCGGTCTGCGGCGGAATATCGCTGTTGGCGGGGCTGGACGCGGCGCCAGCGGCGGCGTTGGCCCCGGTATTGGCCTGTGCGGCCGTGGTGGGCTGGCCGGAGGGCCATAGGGTAAAGGCCGGCAGCAGCGGGCTGACCGCCAGCCAGACGACCATTGCCGAGACAAACACGGTGACGCGCAGCCACTGGCTGATAAACAACCATAGCACCAGCAAAACAAAGAAGGCGCCAACCATGCTCCAGTTGATAAAGCGGACAATCAGATCCCAGATATAGCTGGCGCTGAAGCCGGCGATTTGCGACCCCTGGCTAAAAATCGACTCTGGCCCGGGCAGCCAGGTATCGTGCCAGAACAGCGCGAATCCCAGCGGAATAGCGATCCAGTGGCGGATACGGTGTAGCTTTTCGCGCGGGATCGGCACCAGCAGAAAGGCGAGAAATACCAGGTTCAGCATCGGATGGAAATTGAGATACCCGGCCCACAGCAGGGCAAACTTGACCAGAAAGTAGAAGTTCCAGCCGCCAAGGCCGCGCCAGTACTGCCAGAGCGGAAGCGGTGCCGCGGTCGTTTTTTTATTTGTCATTTGTTCGCTTTGCCTTGCTTAACCGTTGTTCCCCGGCGTAATACCCCTGCCGGTTTCACGTAACGGGGTTTAAAGAACATCAGTCTTAACGTCGTGCGGATCCGGCGCTGATAGTGGCGCGTCAGGTAGCCCAGCGGAAAAAACAGCAGGGCGCAGAGCACCACCAGTTGCAGAATATCGGCGAGAGACATCATCAGGCTTGCTCCTCGCGGGTGGTTAACCGGTGTGGTTCGGGGTAGCGTCGCCAGTGGCGTCCATCGTGGGTGGCGTTAATGGTCTCGTTTTTACCGACCGAGAGAGGCAGCGGCGTGTTCCAGCGCGCCGGCTCGACGCCGCGCATGATTACGATTTCCGAGAGGATTTGCTTGTCCTCAAACCACACCATACGGTTAGAAAAAATATCGCCGGTCGGCAGCGGGAAAATGTGGTTTAGCGCGGTATCGAGGTCATTGATCCGGCAAAACGACAAAAACAGCACCAGCCGGTTATTGCCGATGGTCATGATGTCGCCCATCCGGTTAGGTTTGCATAACGTCAGCGCCTGCTCAACGCGCAGCCCCGGCGCCGGGCGCAGGGCCACCATCACGCCTTTGCTGTCGGGTGGAAGCAGAGTATTGGTCATCACGTTGTGCACCGCTTCGCAGAAGGCATCCCACTTCTGGTAGCCGCGCAGCTTTAACGGCTGGCTCCAGGTCAGCAGGGTGGCAAAATCTTCCGGGATATGGCGGGAGAACTTTTGGTTCTGTACGCTTTCGATTAGCGTCAGGCAGCGGGAGAGCGATGCGCTGCTGGGGATCACCAGGCTGGCGCCGCTGCTGAGCAGTAGCCGCTCATCGGTCGCGCGCAGGCTCGGGGTTTGTTCACGGACGATGATTTTCAGCGCCGTACCGCGCTGGCGACGCAGGGTATGAATATAGCGGCCCAGCTGTTCAATTTGCGTATTTTGGGTAATGGAGAAGAGGATCGTCGCCGCTTGCGCGGTGCGCCCGGCGTTGAAGACCTCGTCGTTGGTGTCAAACAGCGTCCAGTATTCCGACAGCGGCGGGGCGCCTTCCAGCACGCGCACATGGCTGAGGATCGCTTTTTCGTCGCTGCGCGGCTGCACGCTGGTTTCAGCGTCCTGCGCTAATCGCCAGCCAGCGTCATCATGTTGCACCATCAGCTGCTGTTGGGCGCTGATACCCTTATCGCTTCCCCACCAGGCAATATCAAAGATATGCCGGTCGCCCTGGTAACGAATACTTGCCAGTCCGGAAAGGGAGCGGTACTCACGTAATAAGGGAGTTAGCTGCCGATCGATTTCCTGCGCGGAATTGATCGCTAAGAACGCGCAACGGTGATATTGCGCCCAGCGGCTGGTCTTTTCTACCCAGGCGCATAACTTTTCATTATTTATATTTTGCCAGGCATTTTCAGCGCATAGCAGAATAAACAAATAATTGCCAGGTTCGAGGGAGCAGACTAAATCGCGGTGTATTTCCTCCAGCGCCTGCGGGCGATTCGGCAGGGTGAACAGCGCGATATTATCCGGACCGTGAGTATGATCTAAGGAAATGATATCCTTGGGTTTGTTTCCCATAACCAGCGCGGCAACGTGGCTGTTTTTCGCCTGCGCGGCCAGTGTCTGATTAAACAGGCTGACGGCATCGGCATAACGGTCGACGTTGAGCCACCATACTCCGCCGACCGGCATATGGCACACTTCATCCCATAATGATGAAATACCCAAAGTAAATACATTATCCACGGCATCCCTCGTGCGCCCTGATTGACACTGAATAAGTTTACTAGCGAAACCGACAGAGTAAACCTAACATTGAAATTAAAGGTCATCAGTTTTAGCATGTACACCTGCTTTTAAGGATGAGCTGTATACGTCCTCTGGTTTAATAATAAATTTCGAACGGACAGAGATATGCCAGCAAAAGATCCTGCGGTACCCACGGACGCCACGCTGGGGTACACCTTTCAAAATGATTTTCTGGCGCTTAGCCGGGCATTTTCCCTGCCGGATATTGATTATCATGATATTTCCAGGCGCGAACAGCTGAACGCGGCGCTGAAGCGCTGGCCGCTGCTGGCAGAGTTTGCAGAGAAAAAATAAGGAAGCCGGAGATGGCTATTCTGGGATTACAGGGCGTGCGCGGGGGAACTGGCGTCACGTCCATTACGGCTGCACTCGCCTGGGCCCTGCAATTGCTCGGTGAAAGCGTGCTGGCGATCGACGCCAGCCCGGATAATATGCTGCGCTTTTTCTTTAATACCGATATCCATCATCAGGACGGCTGGGCGCGGGCGCTGCTCGACGGCCGGGACTGGCGTGACGCGGGCTTGCGCTATACGCAGCATATCGATCTGCTGCCGTTTGGCCAGCTCAGCGCCGGCGAAAGAGAAAATGTCGACCAGCTGCAGCCCACCCTGGGGGCGATAGCGGAGGCAGTACAGCAGCTACAGGGCCAGTACCGCTGGCTGCTGCTGGATCTGCCGGCGGGTTATTCGCCGTTGACCCGCGAGCTGCTGACGCTTTGCGATCGCTCGCTGGTGGTGGTTCATCCCGACGCCAATAGCCATATCCGTCTACACCAGCAGCCCCTCCCGGCCAACGGCGATATTCTGATTAACGATCTGCGGGTCGGCAGCCAGCTGCAGGAAGATCTCTACCAGCTGTGGCTGGAGAGCCAGCCGCGCATCCTGCCGGTGACGATTCACCGCGACGAGGCGATGGCCGAGTGCCTGGCGGCGAAACAACCTCTCGGGGAGTATCGTCAGGATTCGCTGGCGGCGGAAGAGGTGCTGACCCTGGCGAACTGGTGCCTGATCCACTATTCCGCCGGGAGAGCGGCATGATCCGCCTCAGTACGCTGCTGCTGGCCCCGCCGGTGGGGGAGCGGCTGCGTGCGCGCTATGATGACTATCGCCAGCACGGCGCTTCGTGGCTGTCGGCGTCGCTTGGCTGTCTGTGGGCGTCGCTGGTCTGGGCGCTGATGCCGCTGGAGACGCCGCGCTGGCAGGCGATTCTGGCCCGCCATGAAACCTATTTTCCCCACATAAATCCGCATCGCCCGCGTCCGCTGGATCCGCTGCGCTACCTGCTGCAATCCCTGTGGTTACTGACGACGCGCGTGCCGGTGCCGGAGAAAAAGGTCAACTGGCGTTCGCTGGCGGCGCTGGAAGGGGTGCACGGTCGCTATACGCAGTGGCTGGAAAAATTGCCTGAGCAGATGAACGCCCGCACCGGCCATCTGGATAAACAGAAAGAGCTGGCGCACCTCAATCCTAAACTGCGCCGGGCGATCCTTGGGGGGGTGACCTTCTGCTCGCTGGTGCTGGCGCTGATGTGTATTACGCAGCCCTTTAACCCGCTGTCGCAGTTTATCTTCCTGATGCTGCTGTGGGGCGTGGCGCTGCTGGTGCGACGCATCCCGGGCCGTTTCTCGGCGCTGATGCTGATCGTGCTGTCGCTGACGGTGTCGTGCCGCTATATCTGGTGGCGCTATACCTCGACGCTGAACTGGAACGACCCGGTAAGTCTGGTGTGCGGGATCATTCTGCTGTTCGCAGAGACCTACGCCTGGGTGGTGCTGGTGCTGGGCTACTTCCAGGTGGTCTGGCCGCTGAATCGCCAGCCGGTGCCGCTGCCGGAGGACATGGATTTGTGGCCAACCGTGGACATCTTCGTCCCCACCTATAACGAAGATCTCAACGTGGTGAAAAACACCATTTACGCCTCGCAGGGCATCGACTGGCCGAAGGACAAGCTGAACATCTGGATCCTCGACGACGGCGGACGGGAAGCGTTTCGCCAGTTTGCCAAAGATGTTGGGGTGCACTATATCGCCCGCACCAGCCACGAACACGCCAAGGCCGGCAACATCAATAATGCGCTGAAATATGCCAAAGGGGAGTTCGTCTCGATCTTTGACTGCGACCATGTGCCGACGCGCTCGTTTCTGCAGATGACCATGGGCTGGTTCCTGAAAGAGAAAGAGCTGGCGATGATGCAGACCCCGCACCACTTCTTCTCGCCCGATCCCTTTGAGCGCAACCTTGGTCGTTTTCGCAAAACGCCGAACGAAGGGACGCTATTCTACGGCCTGGTGCAGGACGGGAACGACATGTGGGACGCCACCTTCTTCTGCGGCTCCTGCGCCGTTATCCGCCGCGGCCCGCTGGATGAAATTGGCGGGATAGCCGTCGAAACGGTGACCGAAGATGCCCACACCTCGCTGCGTCTGCACCGGCGGGGATATACCTCCGCCTATATGCGTATTCCGCAGGCGGCGGGGCTGGCGACGGAGAGTTTATCCGCGCATATCGGCCAGCGCATCCGCTGGGCGCGCGGGATGGTGCAGATATTCCGCCTCGATAATCCGCTGTTTGGCAAAGGCCTGAAGCTGGTGCAGCGCGTCTGCTACGCCAACGCCATGCTTCACTTTCTCTCCGGTATTCCGCGCCTCATCTTCCTCACGGCGCCGCTGGCCTTTTTGCTGCTCCATGCCTATATCATTTATGCGCCAGCGCTGATGATCGCGCTATTCGTGTTGCCGCACATGATCCACGCCAGCCTGACCAACTCGAAGATTCAGGGCAAATATCGCCATTCGTTCTGGAGTGAAATTTACGAGACGGTGCTGGCCTGGTATATCGCGCCGCCCACTTTTGTGGCGCTGATCAACCCGCATAAAGGCAAGTTCAACGTCACCGCGAAGGGCGGGCTGGTGGAAGAGGAGTATGTCGACTGGGTGATCTCCCGGCCCTATATCTACCTGGTGCTGCTCAATCTGGTCGGCGTCGCGGTGGGGATCTGGCGCTTCATGTACGGCCCGGAAAATGAAATTCTCACCGTCTGGGTGAGTATTGTCTGGGTATTCTACAACCTGATTATTCTTGGCGGCGCGGTGGCGGTCTCGGTTGAAAGCAAGCAGGTTCGCCGTTCGCACCGTGTCGAAATGAGCATGCCGGCGGCTATCGCCCGCGAAGATGGTCACCTGTTCTCCTGCACCGTCCACGACTATTCCGACGGCGGACTGGGGATCAAAATTAACGGCGACGCGCAGGTGCTGGAAGGCCAGAACGCCAGGCTGCTGCTCAAACGGGGACAGCAGGAGTATGCCTTCCCGGTCAGGGTCGCGCGGGTCAACGGCAGCGAAGTGGGGCTCCAGCTGCTGCCGTTAACCAACCAGCAGCATATCGATTTTGTGCAGTGTACGTTTGCCCGCGCTGATACGTGGGCGCTTTGGCAGGATAGCTTCCCGGAAGATAAGCCGATGGAAAGCCTGCTGGATATCCTCAAGCTGGGCTTTCGTGGCTATCGTCACCTGGCGGAGTTTTCGCCGCCGTCGGTGAAGGTGGTTTTCCGCGCGCTCACTTCGCTGGTGGCCTGGATAGCGTCGTTTGTACCCCGACGCCCTGAACGCGCCGCGCCGACGCTCTCCGCAGACCCGGCAATGGCTCAACAATGATGATAATGCGATGAAAAGAAAACTTTCCTGGATGTGTGCAGTAGCGGTGGGCATGTGCAGCTGGTATCCACTGGCCTCTTACGCGGCGCCGGCCGCGGTGGCGAACGCTGCCCCTGGCGTTCAGCCGCAGGCCGCAACCCCGGCTGCGCCGATCGTGGTGGGCGAGCCGACGGCGACCCTTGCCGAGCCGACCGCTCCGGCGGCGGTGGCCGAGAATGTGCCGCAGCGGGAGGTGAAGCTGAGCTTTGCCACCATCGCGCCGCCGCCCGGCAGCATCGTGCTGCGCGGCTCACGGCCTGACGCGTCGGTCGAATTCGGCATGCGCAGCGATGAGCTGGTCGCCAACGCGCTGCTCAATCTGGAATACACCCCATCGCCCTCGCTGCTGCCCGTGCAGTCGCAGTTGAAGGTCTATCTTAACGATGAGCTGATGGGCGTCCTGCCCGTCACCAAAGAGCAGCTGGGGAAAAAGATCCGCGCGCAGCTGCCGATTGACCCGCTGTACATCACCGACTTCAACCGCGTACGGCTGGAGTTTGTCGGCCACTACCGCGACGTCTGCGAAAACCCGGCCAGCAGCACGCTGTGGCTGGACGTCGGACGCGAAAGCTATCTGGATCTCACCTACCAGTCGCTGAAGGTAAATAACGATCTGTCACACTTCCCGGTGCCGTTCTACGATCCGCGCGATAACCGTCCGCTGAAGCTGCCGATGATTTTCCCGGGCTCGCCAGCGGTCACCCAGCAGCAGGCGGCGGCGATAGTCGCCTCCTGGTTCGGCAGCAAGGCCGGCTGGCGCGGCCAGCAGTTCCCGGTCTATTTCAATGAACTGCCGGATCGTAACGCCATTGTCTTCGCCACCAACGACAAGCGTCCGGACTTCCTGCGCGATCATCCGCCGGTCAAGGCGCCGACCATCGAAATGATCGACAACCCGAACGATCCCTACGTCAAGCTGCTGGTGATTTTCGGCCGCGATGATAACGATCTGCTGCTGGCGGCGAAGGGGATTGCTCAGGGCAATATTCTGTTCCGCGGCAGCAGCGTCACCGTGGACGGCATCAAAACCCTGCAGCCGCGTCAGCCTTACGACGCGCCGAACTGGGTGCGCACCGACCGCTCGGTCACCTTCGCTGAGCTGAAAACCTATGAGCAACAGCTGCAGTCCAGCGGCCTGGTGCCGGATGCCATCACCGTGGCGCTTAACCTGCCGCCGGATCTCTATCTGCTGCGGGCCAACGGCATCGATATGGATCTGAAATACCGCTACACCATGCCGCCGGTGAAGGACAGCTCGCGGATGGATATCAGCCTCAACGACCAGTTCCTGCAGTCGTTCAGCCTTAACAGCTCCCAGGACGTGAACAAACTGATCCTGCGCCTGCCGGTGCTGCAGGGGCTGCTGGACGGCAAATCGGAGGTCACCATCCCCGCGCTGCGTCTTGGGGCAGTCAACCAGCTGCGCTTTGACTTCCAGTATATGAACCCGATGCCCGGCGGCTCCATCGACAACTGTATTACCTTCCAGCCGGTGCAGAACCACGTGGTGATAGGCGACGATTCGACCATCGACTTCTCGAAGTATTATCACTTTATCGCCTTGCCGGACCTGCGCGTCTTCGCCAATGCGGGCTTCCCTTACAGCCGTATGGCGGACCTTACCGACACGCTGGTGGTGGTGCCGAAGGCGCCGACCCAGGGCCAGGTGGCGACGCTGCTGCAGGCGCTGGGGGGCATCGGTTCGCAGACCGGTCTGGCGGCGATTAATCTGCAAATGACCGACGATGGCAACCAGATCAAGAACAAAGATGCGGATCTGCTGCTGATCGGCGCGATCCCGTCGTCGCTCAAGGACGACACCAAAATCAACCTGCTGGTCGAGGCGACCAAAAGCTGGGTGAAAATGCCGATGCGCCACTATGACCTGGCGAGCATTTATCCCGACGATGAGGCCCGCACGCCCAATACCCGCACCGACATTACCTCTTCCGGGCCGATGGCGGCGGTGATTGGCTTCCAGTCGCCGTATAACGATCAGCGCAGCGTGGTGGCCCTGCTGGCCGACAGCCCGCGCGGTAATGAACTGCTGACCAACGCCCTCAACGACAGCGGTAAGCGGGCGGCGATGTTTGGCTCGGTGGCGGTGATCCGCGAATCCGGCGTCAACAGCCTGCGGGTGGGGGATATTTACTACGTGGGTCATCTGCCCTGGTTCGAGCGCATCTGGTTCGCGCTCTCTAACCACCCGATACTGCTGGCGATCTTCGCCGCCATCAGCATTGTGCTGCTGGCATGGGTGCTGTGGCGCATGCTGCGCATCATCAGCCGCCGCCGTCTTAGCCTGGATGATGAGTAAACCATGATGAAAGTTCTTTGTGGCGCGGTGCTCTCGGCGCTGCTGCTGGCGGCGGGCCAGGTGGGCGCCGCCTGCCAGTGGCCCGCCTGGGAGCAGTTTAAACAAGCGTACGTCAGCCCCGAGGGACGGGTGATTGACCCCAGCGATGCGCGCAAAATCTCCACCTCCGAAGGGCAGAGCTATGGCCTGTTTTTCGCCCTGGCGGCCAACGATCGCGCGGGGTTCGACAAACTGCTGACCTGGACGCAGAACAACCTGGCGGAAGGCGATCTGAAACAACATTTGCCGGGCTGGCTGTGGGGCAAAAAGGACGATGAGCAGTGGACCCTGCTGGACAGCAACTCGGCGTCCGACTCGGATCTGTGGATAGCCTGGGCGCTGCTGGAGGCGGGCCGCCTGTGGCAACAGCCGCAGTACACCGAGACCGGTAAAGCCCTGCTGGCGCGGATTGTCGCTGAAGAGACGGTGGCGGTGCCGGGCCTCGGCACGATGCTGCTGCCGGGAAAAGTCGGTTTTGCCGATGACAGCGGCTGGCGGTTTAACCCCAGCTATCTTCCGCCGCAGCTGGCCACCTACTTTGTGCGTTTTGGCGCGCCGTGGCCCGCTCTGCGCGACAGTAACCTGCGCCTGCTGCTGGAGACCGCGCCGAAAGGCTTTACCCCGGACTGGGTGCGCTATGAGAAAGGGAAAGGCTGGCAGCTGAAAACCGAAAAGCCGCCGATCGGCAGCTATGACGCGATTCGCGTCTACCTGTGGGTGGGCATGCTCCATGATGGCGATAAGCAGAAAGCGCGTCTGCTGCAACGCTTCACGCCGATGGCGGCGCAGACCACGAAGCAGGGGGTACCCCCGGAGAAAGTGAATATCGCCACCGGCAAAACCAGCGGTCAGGGGCCAGTGGGCTTCTCCGCGGCAATGCTGCCGTTTTTACAGGACGACGAGGCCCGGTCGGTGCAACGCCAGCGCGTCGCCGATAACTATCCCGGCGCGGATGCCTACTACAGCGCAGTTCTGACGCTGTTCGGCCAGGGTTGGGATCAACACCGTTTTCGTTTCACGGCGAGTGGCGAATTACAACCTGACTGGAACCAGGAATGCGCAAGCTCTCACTAAGTTTACTCACGCTGTCCCTCGGCGTTGCGCTGCTGCCGTTAGCGCAGGCGGCGACGACGCCTGCCCAGGAGCATCTGCTGGAGCAGGTGCGCCTCGGCGAGGCCAGCAATCGTGAAGACCTGGTGCGCCAGTCGCTGTACCGTCTGGAGCTGATTGATCCCAACAACCCGGAGCTGATTGCCGCGCGGATGCGCTATCTGCTGCGTCAGGGGGATGCCGCCGGGGCGCAAAAAGAGCTGGAACGACTGACGAAGCTGGCGCCGGACTCCCCGGAGCTGAAGGCCTCGCGCAATGAGATGAAAAGCAACACCGGCGAGGGCCGCCAGGCGCTGCAGCAGGCGCGACTGCTGGGCGTGGCCGGGAAGGTCGATGAAGCCATCGCCGCCTATGAAAAACTGTACGGCGGGGTGCCGGATGACGTTGACGTCGCCATTGAATACTGGACGCTGGTGGCGCGCCTGCCGGCCCGCCATAGCGAAGGCGTCAGCCAGTTGAAAAAACTGAACGCCAGCGCGCCGGGCAACGTCAGCCTGCTGACTTCGCTGGCGAAGCAGATGTTCGCCGATAACAAACCGCAGGAGGGGTTCGCCTATCTGGCGGAGATGGCCCGATCGGCCTCGGGACGCGGTATCGCCGCCGATATGTGGTTCAGTGAGGTGAAAAGCATGCCGGTGAGTAAGGCCAGCGTGCAGGCGTTGCAGCAATTTCTTCTGCAGTTTCCCACCGGCTCGGTGGCGGCGAACGCCCGCGTTCTGCTCGACCAACAGCAGGCGCAGCTGCAGGATCCGACTTTCCGCGCCCGCTCGGAAGGGCTGGCGGCGGTCAAGTCCGGGAATACCACGCAGGCGGTCGCGGATCTGCAGAAAGCCGTTCAGGCCGACAGCCGCGACAGCGACGCGGTGGGCGCTCTCGGCCAGGCCTATTCCCAGCGCGGCGACCGCGCGCGGGCAGTGGCGCAGCTCAGTAAAGCGATTGCCATGGACCCTGACAGCCCGAACCGCGGCAAGTGGGACAGCCTGCTGCAAACTAACCGCTACTGGCTGCTGATCAAGCAGGGGGATAACGCCCTGAAAGCCGGCCAGCTTTCGCAGGCGCAGAGCTATTATGCCCAGGCGCAGCGGGTCGATCGCACCGACAGCTATGCCGTGCTGGGGCTGGGGGACGTCGCGGCGGCGCGCAAAGAGGCGGCGGCGGCGGAGCGCTATTACCAGCAGGCGTTGCGCCTGGATCGCGGCAATAACCTGGCGGTGCGCGGCCTGGCCAACCTCTATCGCGCCGAATCGCCGGAGAAAGCCAGCGCCTGGATCGCCGGCCTCCCTCCCGCTCAGCGGCGCAGTATCGATGATATTGAGCGCAGCCTGACTAACGACCGGCTGGAGAAACAGGCGCAGGCTCTGGAGAGCCAGGGCAACTGGGCGCAGGCGGCGGAAGTTCAGCGTCGGCGCCTGGCGCTGGATCCGGACAGCGTCTGGATAACCTACCGTCTGGCGCGGGATCTGGTCAGCGCTGGCGAACGCCAGGAGGCCGACGCGCTGATGCGGACGATGGTCAACCGCCAGCCGCAGGACGCCGAACGGGTCTACGCCTCGGGACTCTACCTGTCGGGGAACGACCAGGACGATCTGGCTCTGGCGCAAATCGCCGCTCTGCCGCGCAGTGCGTGGACGGATAACATTCGTGAACTCGAAGCGCGCCTGCAAAGCGACCGGGTGCTGCGCCAGGCCAACCAGCTGCGCGACAGCGGCGACGAAGCGCAGGCGATCGCCCTCATCAAACGGCAACCCGCCTCGGTGCGCTATGATCTGACGCTGGCCGACTGGGCGCAGCAGCGCGGCGACAGCCAGACGGCGATTGCCGACTATCAGCGGGTGCTGCGTCAGGAGGCCGACAACGGCGATGCGCGCCTCGGCCTTGCGGAAGTCTACCTGGCCGAGGGCGATAAACCGGCCGCCCGGGCGCAGGTCATGCAGCTGAAAGGCGCAGAGACCGAATCCATGAACATGCAGCGGCGGGTGGCGCTGGCGCGAGCTGGCCTTGGCGATACCGCTGACGCGCAACGGATTTTTAATCAGATTGTGCCGCAGGCGAAGGCGCAGCCGCCCTCGATGGAGAGCGCGCTGGTGCTGCGCGATGCCGCGCGCTTTGCCACCCAGAGCGGGGCGCCGCAGCAGGCGCTGACGCACTACCGGGAAGCGATGGTGGCCTCCGGCATTACCCCCGCGCAGCCGCAGGATAACGATACTTTTACGCGGCTGACGCGCAACGACAGCCATGATGACTGGCTGAAGCGTGGGATCCGCAGCGATGCCGCTGACCTTTATCGTCAGCAGGATCTGAACGTCACCCTGGAACATGACTTCTGGGGTTCCAGCGGCACCGGCGGCTATTCCGACCTGAAGGCGCATACCACCATGCTGCAGGTGGATGCTCCGCTGGCGGATGGCCGGATGTTCTTTCGCACCGATCTGGTCAATATGGATGCCGGCAGCTTTTCCACCCACAGCGACGGGAGCTACTCGCCCAGCTGGGGCACCTGCGGGGAGATCGCCTGTACCAGCGGCAGTAAAAATCAGACCGACAGCGGGGCCAGCGTGGCGGTCGGCTGGAAGAATGACACCTGGAGCGGGGATATCGGCACCACGCCGATGGGCTTCAATGTCGTCGATGTGGTGGGGGGGCTGAGCTACAGCAGCGACGTCGGGCCGGTGGGGTACACGGTCAACGTCCACCGGCGGCCTATCTCCAGCTCGCTGCTCTCCTTTGGCGGGCAGAAGGACAGCAGCAGCCATACCGGCGCCACCTGGGGCGGCGTCCGCGCCGACGGCGGCGGCCTGAGCCTGAGCTACGATCGCGGGGAGGCTCACGGCATCTGGTCCTCGCTGGGCGCCGACTCGCTGACCGGTAAAAACGTGGCGGATAACTGGCGCGTGCGCTGGATGACCGGGTACTACTACAAGGTCATCAACGAGAATAATCGTCGCGTCACCGTCGGCCTCAACAATATGATCTGGCACTACGACAAAGATCTCAGCGGCTACACCCTCGGCCAGGGCGGCTATTACAGCCCACAGGAGTATCTCTCGTTCGCCGTGCCGGTGACCTGGCGTCAGCGCACCGAGAACTGGTCCTGGGAGCTCGGCGGGTCGGTGTCATGGTCCCATTCGCGCACCCAGACGCAAGCCCGCTATCCGCTGCTGAACCTGATCCCGTCCGACTACCGGCAGCGCGCCAGCGAGCTGACGGAGGAGGGGAGCAGCAGCCATGGATTCGGTTACACCGCCAGAGCGCTGGTGGAGCGGCGGGTGACCAGCAACTGGTTCGTCGGCGCCGTGGTCGATATTCAGCAGGCGAAGGATTACACCCCGAGCCATGCGCTGCTTTACGTCCGCTACTCGGCGGCCGGCTGGCAGGGGGATCTGGATATGCCGCCCCAGCCGCTGGTGCCCTACGCCGACTGGTAGCAGAATAGGCTGAATTACGTTACAGAGCGCCACTCCGCGACGCGCTTCGCGTATACTCGTGAGGCGTTGCCCACCGTTGGCCGTCGGGGATGTATCCCGGCGTCCGCGCCACCGCGCGGAAATATCCCGTCACTTCATCCCTCGCGGGCGTGGGCGAAGGATTTAAGTATATAATCAGCCTGAAACGACCGGGATTGAAGGATTGATACCGGGTATGTATTCAGTATCAGTGGAGAACACCGTTGCGCGTCAGCCGTTCACTTACAATCAAACAGATGGCGATGGTCGCGAGCGTGTCCATGGCCTTTGTATTGGTTTTTTGCACTATTTTGCTGTTTCACTTTGTGCAACAGAGTCGCTTTACCACGGCCACGCAGTTAGAAAGTATCGCGCGATCCGTTCGCGAACCGCTGTCTGCGGCTATTCTGAAAGCCGATATTCCGGAAGCGGAAGCCATTTTAAGCCGTATCCAGCCTGCTGGCATCGTCAGCCGGGCGGATGTGGTATTGCCGAACCAGTTCCAGGCGCTGCGGATGCGATTTATCCCCGAGCGGCCGGTGCCGGTAACCGTCACCCGGCTGTTTGAGCTGCCGGTGCAGATTTCGCTGCCCATTTATTCGCTGGAGCGGCCGGCCAACCCGCAGCCGCTGGCCTATCTGGTGCTGCAGGCCGACTCCTATCGCATGTATAAATTCGTCATGAGCGCCCTTGCTACGTTAGTGACTGCTTACTTACTTCTGGTGCTGATGCTGACGGTGGCGCTCACCTGGTGCATCAACCGGCTGATGGTTCGCCCTCTGCGGCGTATCGCCCGCGAGCTGAACGATCTCTCCCAGCAGGAGCGTCTTGGCCATCAGCTGACCCTCCCGCGCCTGCACCATGACGACGAGATCGGTATGCTGGTGCGCAGCTATAACCGCAACCAGCAGAGCCTGGTCCGCCAGCATGATGAGCTGTCCATCCAGTCGACCCGCTTCCCGGTCTCCGAGCTGCCGAATAAAGCCTTTTTGCTGGCGATGCTGGAGCAGACGGTGGCCCGCCCGCAGAGCGCCGCGCTGATCGTCGTCGCCTGTGAAACCCTGCAGGACGCCGCCGGGGTCCTCAAGGAGAGTCAGCGCGAAATGCTGCTCCTGACGCTGGTGGAGAAGCTGCGGGCCGCGATCCCGCCGCAGATGGTGCTGGCTCAGGTGAGCGGGTATGACTTCGCGATTCTCGCCGATGGCCTCGCCGAACCGTGGCAGGCGGTAACGTTAAGTAAGCAAGTGCTCACTATTATTAATGAGCGTTTACCGCTGCATGGGCTGCAGCTGCGGCCCTACGCCAGCGTCGGGATCGCCATGTTCCACGCCGGGCTCAGCGCCGAGCAGTTTTACCGGCGCGCGGTGTCGGCCGCCGTCACCGCACGACGTAAAGGCAAAAACCAGATCGAGTTCTTCGATCCCGAGCAGATGGAAAAGGCTCAGCGCCGCCTGATGGAAGAGCACGACATTATGACCGCGCTCGATAACCAGCAGTTCGCGATCTGGCTGCAGCCGCAGGTGGCCTGCGCCAGCGGCGAGATCTGCGGCGCCGAGGTACTGCTGCGCCAGCGGCAGGCGGATGGCAGCTGGTCGCTACCGCCGGCGCTGATTGAGCGCATTGAGTCCTGCGGGCTGATTATCCCGGTCGGCTACTGGGTAATGGAAGAGGCCTGCCGCCAGCTGGCGGCCTGGCAAAGCCAGGGGATTATGCTGCCGCTGTCGGTCAATGTTTCCCTGCTCCAGCTGCTGGAACACGACCGCGGCGAGGAGATGCTGAAGCTGATCGCCCGCTACCGCATCGCCCCGGGCACCCTCATCCTCGAGGTGACGGAGAGCTGCCGGATGGACGATCCGCAGGATGTGATGGCCCGGTTGCGCCCGCTGCGCGAGGCCGGGGTGCAGATTGCGCTGGATGATTTTGGCATGGGTTATGCCGGGTTGCACCAGCTGCAGCAGATGAAAGCTCTGCCGGTGGATATTCTGAAAATTGATAAGGTATTCATCGATATGCTGCCGGAGGATGTCAGCATGGTGCCGGCGATGATCCAGCTCGCGCGCGGCCTGTCGCTGCGTATCGTGGCGGAAGGGGTGGAGAACGACGCCCAGTACCGCTGGTTGCAAGCCGCGGGCGTCGAGGTGCTCCAGGGCCATCTGTTCGGTTGCGCTTTGCCGCAGGAGGCATTCAGCGCGCGCTATCTCTCCCCGGTTCGGGAGGGTGCAAATTTGTAAATGTTTTGTTGACTTGTGCGAGTCAGCTCAAAGATTTTAACAATTGCGTTGCACTTTCGGCGTTAGTTATTTCTGAAATGTTTCCAGGGTGTTATTTTTAAGCCACAGACGTCAAATATCCCTTCTTGCTCTGTGGTTATTCCCAAAGGACACCCTATGAAAACCTCTATCTTTAAAAGCCTCTATGTCCAGGTGCTGACGGCCATAGCGATCGGTATTCTGCTGGGCCATTTTTACCCGGAACTGGGCGCGCAAATGAAACCCTTCGGCGACGCCTTCGTTAAGCTGATTAAAATGGTGATTGCTCCGGTGATCTTCTGTACCGTCGTGACGGGGATCGCCGGGATGGAAAGCATGAAAGCCGTCGGCCGTACCGGGGCGGTGGCGCTGCTCTATTTCGAAGTGGTCAGCACCATCGCGCTGATTATCGGTCTGATTATCGTCAACGTGGTGCAGCCTGGCGCCGGGATGAACGTCGACCCGTCGACGCTCGATGCGAAAGCGGTGGCGGTGTACGCTGAGCAGGCTAAAGATCAAGGGGTAGTGGCCTTTTTACTGGATGTGATCCCGGGCAGCGTCATTGGCGCCTTCGCCAGCGGCAACATTCTGCAGGTTCTGCTGTTCGCCGTCCTGTTTGGTTTTGCCCTGCACCGTCTGGGCAGCAAGGGCCAGCTGATTTTCAACGTCATTGAAAGCTTCTCCCAGGTTATCTTCGGCATTATCAATATGATCATGCGCCTGGCGCCGATCGGCGCCTTCGGAGCCATGGCCTTTACTATCGGTAAATATGGCGTCGGCACCCTGGTGCAGCTGGGGCAGCTGATTATCTGCTTCTATATCACTTGTATCCTGTTCGTGGTGGTGGTGCTGGGGAGCATCGCCCGGGCCACCGGCTTCAGCATCTTCAAATTTATCCGCTATATCCGGGAAGAGCTGCTGATTGTGCTGGGGACCTCCTCATCAGAATCGGCGCTGCCGAGAATGCTCGACAAGATGGAGAAGCTGGGCTGCCGCAAATCGGTGGTGGGCCTGGTGATCCCGACCGGCTATTCGTTCAACCTCGATGGCACCTCTATCTATCTGACGATGGCCGCAGTCTTTATCGCCCAGGCGACCAACAGCCATATGGATATTTTCCATCAGATCACCCTGCTGGTGGTGCTGTTGCTCTCCTCGAAAGGGGCGGCAGGGGTGACCGGCAGCGGCTTCATCGTGCTGGCGGCGACCATCTCGGCCGTCGGTCATTTACCGGTGGCTGGCCTGGCGCTGATCCTCGGTATCGACCGCTTTATGTCCGAAGCCCGCGCGCTGACTAACCTTGTGGGTAACGGCGTTGCCACGGTGGTGGTGGCGAAATGGGTGAAAGAACTGGATGCCAAACAGATGGATGACGTTCTGAATAACCGTGTTCCGGCGAACAAAACGCACGAATTATCCTCTTAAATCCTCCTCTTAGGCCCGTACTCCCTTGCTGGAGTACGGCCTCCTGCGCATAATTAGAGGTCATTCCCGCCCGGCGGGAATGACACGAAATGATTATTTTACGTTGTCATGCGACATTTTCGTCTCCGTGTGGTCTAACCGACGTATTTCACTCTCACTTTTTTCGGCAGCCCGTCAGTGGGGTGCTGTTGTAACCAGGAATGTTCATCAGGGGTTCACATGCAGGGCACAACAATTAAACTCTTAACGGGCGGTTTGCTGATGGTAGCGGCGGCCGGTTATGTGCAGGCAGAAGCGCTCCAGCCTGATCCGGCCTGGCAACAAGGGACCTTAGCGAATGGTTTGTCGTGGCAGGTATTGGCCACGCCGCAACGTCCCAGCGACCGTATCGAAGTCCGTTTGTCCGTCAATATTGGCTCGCTGAGCGAAAGCACTCAGCAGAGCGGTTTCAGCCGCTTTATTCCCCGCCTGGCGTTGACGCAAAGCGGCAGCCTGCCGACGATGCAGGCGCGCTCTTTATGGCAGCAGAGTATTGACCCGAAGCGTCCTCTGCCGCCGGCCATCGTCTCCTACGATTACACGATGTTTAATCTCAGCCTGCCCAATAACCGCAACGATCTGTTGAAAGAGGCGCTGAGCTGGCTGGCGGACGCCAGCGGTAAACTGGCCATTACGCCTGAATCGATCAATCATGCGCTGCAGGGCAGCGACATGGTGGCGACCTGGCCACTGGATACCAAAGAGGGTTGGTGGCGCTATCGCCTGAAAGGGTCCACCATGCTGGGCCATGACCCCGCCGCGCCGCTGAAGCAGCCGATCGACGTGGCTCAGCTGAAAGACTTTTATCAAAAATGGTACACCCCCGACGCCATGACGCTGATCGTGGTGGGGAATGTCGACAGCCGCAGCGTTGCCGAGCAAATCAATAAGACCTTTGGCGATCTGAAGGGCAAGCGGGAAACCCCCGCAGCGGTGCCGACCTTATCGCCGCTGCCTACCGTGCCGGTCAGCATCATGACCAACGCGGTGCGTCAGGACAAACTGTCCATCATGTGGGATGCGCCATGGCAGCCGATCCGCGACTCCGCGGCGCTGCAGCGCTACTGGCGTGACGATCTCGCCCGTGAAGCGCTGTTCTGGCACGTGCAGCAGAGTCTGAGCAAAAATAACGTGAAGGATATTGGCCTTGGCTTTGACTGCCGGGTGCTATATCAGCGCGCGCAGTGCGCCATCAACATCGATTCCCCGGGCGAGCGCCTGAACAACAACCTGAGCGTGGTTTCGCGCGAGCTGGCGAAAGTGCGGGACAACGGCCTGCCTCAGGAGGAGTTTGACGCGCTTATCGCTCAGAAAAGCCTCGAGCTGCAGAAGCTGTTTGCCACCTATGCGCGCACTGACACCGACATTCTGATGAGCCAGCGCATGCGCTCCCTGCAGAATCAGGTGGTGGACATCGCGCCGGAGCAGTACCAGAAGCTGCGTCAGGAGTTCCTCAACTCCCTGACGGTGGACATGCTGAACCAGTATCTGCGCCAGCAGCTCTCGCAGGACATGGCGCTGGTGCTGCAACAGCCGAAGGGCGAACCGGAATACAATATGAAGGAGCTGCAGGCCACCTGGGAAAAACTGATGGCGCCGAATCCGGCGGCCACGGCGGCTAGCGGCAGCGCCGATACGGTTGACGCCCACAGCGAGGCCAGCGACATCCCGCCGGGGCAGTAACCTAACGCCTCTCCGGCGCGCCAGCGGCGGCCGGAGAGCGCTTTGTGCGGAGAATTACTGCGGCATCGCTTCCCGCGGGATGATCGCCCCGCGATACTGGATCACCGTGCTGGCGGTCAGGTGTCCGCGTCTGGCGGCGGATTCGGCATCGCCGCCGGTCAGGCGAACGGCCAGGTAGCCGGCGCTGAAGGAGTCTCCGGCGGCGGTGGTATCCACCACCTTCTCTTTGGCCAGCCTGACGGCCGGCACTTCCCGCAGCGGTTGCCCGCTAACCGAGACCAGGCAGGCATCCGCGCCGCGCTTCACCACCACCTCTTCCACGCCGGCGGCGTGGGTGCGGGCGATCACCTCAGCAACCGGTTTTTCTCCCCACAGCGCGTCTTCATCATCGAGGGTCAGAAACGCGATATCGGTGCAGGCGAGCATCTCCTGATAGACCTGCTGCGTTTCCGCCTGGCTGGCCCACAGGCGCGGACGATAGTTGTTGTCGAAGATCACCTTGCCACCGTTGGCGCGGCACTCACGCAGCAGCGTGAACAGCTTGTCGCGGCTGGCCGGGCTGAGAATGGCGAGACTGATGCCGCTCAGATAGAGATAGTCGAAAGTGGCCAGCTCTTCGCAAATCGCCGCCGCGCGATCGCTCTCCAGCCAGAACTTTGCCGCCGCCTCGTTGCGCCAGTAGTAGAAGGTACGCTCGCCGGTATCATCGGTTTCAATGTAATACAGCCCCGGCAGGCGGTCGGCCATCCGCTGGATAAGATCGGTGTTGACGTTTTCCTGTTGCCAGCTGTCGAGCATCTGCTGGCTGAACGCATCGGTTCCCAGGGCGGTGACGTAGTGGACGCTCAATGCGCTGGCATCCGTCTGCCGCGCGATATAGACCGAGGTGTTTAAGGTATCGCCGCCAAAGCCGCGGTTAACGGCCCCGTTTTTCTCTGACAGCTCAATCATGCATTCGCCAATAACGGCAATTTTTTTAGACATAGCCAGAACCTGCAATGGAATCGATATAAGCGCTAGTGTGCGCTGCGCTGTTTTGCTGGTCAATCATATTAAAACATCGTTCCATTATTTTTTTGACCTGACGCGCGTAATGTGACGAAAAGCGCATTTCCAGGATAAACGCCGCTTTTTGACTATATTCAGGACTGACGTGATGCAAAAGGAGCGGAGTAGGGATGAGCAGAACCCGTAAAACGTTGGTTATCATCACAGGAACGATACTATTGCTGATCGTTCTTTTCTTTATCGTGCTGGCCACCTTTGACTGGAACCGGCTGAAGCCGACGATCAATCAGAAAGTGTCCGCCGAACTTAACCGCCCGTTCGCCATCCGCGGCGATCTCGGCGTGGTCTGGGAGCGGCAGCCGGACGAGCGCGGCTGGCGCAGCTGGATCCCGTGGCCCCACGTACACGCGGAGGATATCGTGCTGGGCAACCCGCCGGCCATTCCCCAGGTGACCATGATCCATCTGCCGCGGGTGGAGGCGACCCTTGCCCCGCTGGCGCTGCTGAGCAAAACGGTGTACCTGCCGTGGATCAAGCTGGAGCAGCCCGACGTACGGTTGATCCGCCTTGCGGAAGACAACAATAACTGGACCTTTCAGCTGGCGGGCGATAAGCGTACTTCGGGCGACAGCGCGCCCTCCAGCTGGTCCTTTCGCCTCGATAATATTCTCTTTGATCGCGGGACTATCGCCATTGACGACAAGATCACCCGCAGCGATATCACCATCCTCGTCGATCCCCTCGGCAAACCGCTGCCGTTCAGCGAAGTGACCGGCACAAAGGATCGCCATAGCGCGGCGAAACCAGGCGACTATGTCTTTGGTCTGTCGCTGAAGGGCCGCTACAAGGGCCAGCCGGTCACCGGCAACGGGAAAATTGGCGGCATGCTGGCCCTGCGCAGCGCAAGCGCCCCCTTCCCATTGCAGGGCGACTTCCACTCCGGTAACACCCGGGTAGCGTTCAGCGGCACGGTCAGCGACCCGCTCAACGTCGGCGGCATTGACCTGCGGCTAAAATTCGCCGGCGACTCGCTGCGCGATCTCTACGACCTGACCGGCGTGCTGCTGCCGGAGACGCCGTGATTCTCCACCGACGGCCGCCTGCGCGCCGACTTTACGCAAAAAAACCGCATGCGCTTTAACTATCAGAATTTTAACGGCCGAATCGGCGATAGCGACATTCATGGCTCCCTGTCCTACACCACCGGCAAGCCGCGGCCGAAACTCAGCGGCGATATGGAGTCGAAGCAGCTGCGTCTGGCGGACCTCGGGCCATTAATCGGCGTCGATTCCGGCAAAGGGACGAAGAAAAGCGCTTCGCGCCAGGCGGGGGACCGGCCGCAGCCGGCGGGTAAAGTGCTGCCGGCGGACCGCTTTGAAACCGACAAGTGGCAGGTGATGGATGCCGATGTGCGCTTTAAGGGCCGGAGAATTGAGCACGGCGGCACCCTGCCGATCAGCGATCTGTCGACCCATGTGATTCTGGAGGATGGTGACCTGCGCCTGCAGCCGGTGCGCTTTGGCCTGGCCAACGGGTCGATTGCCGGCAGCGTACACCTGCAGGGCGATAAAAAGCCGCTGCAGGGTGAGGCCAATCTGCAGGCGCGACGCCTGAAGCTGAAGGCGCTGATGCCAAACGTCGAGATGATGCAGAAAACCCTCGGCGAGATGAATGGCGACGTCCAGCTGCGCGGCAGCGGCAACTCGGTGGCGGCCCTGCTCGGCAACAGCAACGGTAACCTGAAGCTGCTGATGAACGACGGACTGATCAGTCGCAACCTGATGGAAATCCTCGGTCTTAACGTCGGTAACTACCTGATCGGCCAGATTTTTGGCGATGAGGAGGTTCGGGTAAACTGCGCTGCGGCCAATATCGACGTAACCAACGGCGTCGCCCGGCCGCAGATTTTTGCCTTCGATACAGAAAACGCGCTGATCAATGTGACCGGGACCGCCAGCTTCGCCTCCGAGCAGCTGGACCTGACCATCGATCCGGAAAGCAAAGGCTTTCGGGTGATCACCCTGCGTTCCCCGCTGTATGTCCGGGGCACCTTTAAATCGCCGCAGGCGGGGGTGAAGGCCGGGCCGCTGATTGTCCGCGGCGCGGTAGCGGCGGCGCTGGCAACCCTGGTGACGCCGGCCGCCGCGCTGCTGGCGCTGATCTCCCCGGCGGAGGGCGATAGCAACCAGTGTCGGACCATTTTGTCGCAGATGAAAAAGTAGAGGAGAGCCCTGACGCCGGGGGCGTCAGGGCGAAGGATCACAACGACTGGTGGCGGGTCTCGTGGGTCAGCAGCAGGGCGATCAGCGTTAGCGCCGCCATCGCCGCCAGATAAGTGCCGACCGCCGCGAGACCGTAGTTACCCTGCAGCCAGGCGGCAATGTACGGCGCGACCGAAGCGCCGAGGATCGACGACACGTTATAGGAGAACGACGCGCCGGTGTAGCGCACTTCCGTCGGGAACAGCTCCGGGAGCAGCGCGCCCATCGGGCCAAAGGTCAGTCCCATCAGGCTTAAGCCCAGCAGCAGGAAGGCGAAGACCAGCAGCGGATTGCCGGAGCCCAGCAGCGGTTTAAAGGCGAACAGGGCGAACAAAATAATCATCGTGGTGATGATAATCATGCTCTTGCGACGACCAAAGGCGTCCGCCAGCAGGCCGGCGACAGGCACCATTACGCCAAAGCCAATCACCGCCATCATCAGCATCCACAGCACTTCGTTACGCGGCAGACCCAGGCCATTCGGCGCCGCGCCGGTGCTGAAGGTCATCGAGTAGACGGTCATGATGTAGAACAGGGTATAAGTGGCCAGCATGATGAAGGTGCCCAGCACTGTCACCCGGACGTGTTTGGTCAACAGGGTACCCAGCGGGATTTTGACCTGTTTTTTCGCCGCCGCCACTTTGGCGAAGACCGGGGTCTCATGCAGCGAGACGCGAACATACAGACCGATGATCACCAGCACCGCAGAGAAGATAAACGGCACGCGCCAGCCCCACTCCATAAACTGCTGGTCGGTCAGCAGCCAGGAGAGCAGCAGGAAGGTGCCGTTGGCGAAGAAGAAGCCGATCGGCGCGCCCAGCTGCGGGAAGGAGCCGTACAGGGCGCGCTTGCGCGCCGGGGCGTTTTCCGTAGCCAGCAGCGCTGCGCCGCCCCATTCCCCGCCGAGGCCAAGGCCCTGACCGAAACGCGCCAGCGCCAGCAGCATCGGCGCGACAATGCCAATGCTTTCATAGCCGGGCAGCAGGCCGATCACCACGGTGGAGATCCCCATGGTTAACAGCGAGGCCACGAGGGTGACCTTCCGGCCGACGCGATCGCCGAAGTGGCCAAACAGCGCGGAGCCGATCGGCCGGGCGACGAAGGCGATGGCGAAGGTGGCCAGCGACTGCAGGGTGGCCGCAGCGGCATCGCCCTGCGGGAAAAAGATATGCGGGAAGACGATGACCGCGGCGGTGGCATAGATGTAGAAGTCGAAAAACTCAATGGCGGTGCCAATGAGCGAGGCGACAACAACCTTGTTGCGTGAGTTGACCGGGGCGGTTTCCTGCGTGTTTTCGAGAGTGGTGGCTGTGGCTTGCATAGATCTTTCTTATTTTTGCGCGAACGAAAAGCCATATAGCCACAGCCACAGGGACATTTCAATCTGTAACAAACGCGGAAAATGGGCAAAAAAGAGGCAAAAAGCGGATAATTTTTACACCAGTAAAAATAGTTCTATGAAATGCTTCACACAATTAAAAAGATAGAGAATAAAACCAGTTTTGAGTTAAATAAAAGTTACATGCTGGATTTATCTGCTGAAATCAAGCGCGAGGATGAATTTTGCCTCTTTTATTCATCCTCGCAATACCTCAGCGGTGGGTTTTGCCCGGCATCCGCCGGTCGTCTTTATACTCCGCGGTGGCGATCCACGCGGCGCAGAATAGCGTCAGGCGGGCGAAGAAATAGAAAAAGGCCATCAGCCCCAGCACCGATCCGAACGCCGCCCCGGAGGGGGATTTCACCAGCGCCGGCAGCGTCCAGGTCATGACGATTTTTATGATTTCAAAGCCAATCGCCGCGATAAGCGTGCCGCGAAACAGGGCCTTGCGCCGCGGACGATGGCGCGGCAGGCGCCAGAAAATCCAGAAAAAGAGCAGATAGTTGGCAAAAATCGAGATGGCGAGGCCGATTAGCCGCCAGGCGGGTTTCAGCCATTCAATGTTGTCGAGATACAGCGCGGAGATAATCATCTGCTGGGCGGAGCCGGCGACGGAGGTGATCGACAGCGTAATAATCAGCGCCACCAGCAGACCGATCAGCGAGATAAGATCGCGGAAGTACTTTACCCAGATTTTCTCCTCGTCCTGCGGCCGGCGCTCCCAGACGTCGCGCGATTGAGCGCGGATCGCTTCGCGCAGGTTGCCCATCCAGTTAATACCGGAATAGAGGGCGACCAGCAGGCCGACCAGACCGACGGCGGTGCGCTGTTGCACCGCGGTGTTGATGGTGTTTTTCAACGTTGCCGCCAGCGTTGGGTCGCTGACGTTTTGCAGAATTTTGTCGAAAATGTCCTGCAGCAGGGTTGGGTGCCAGGCCAGCACGAAGCCGGCGGCGGCAAAGGAGACCATCAGGATCGGGATCATCGACAGGAACGAGAAATAGGTGATAGCCGCCCCAAACTGATTGCCGAGCCGGTCATTGAAGCGCTCTGCGGCGCGCAGCAGATGGGCGATGACCGGGTTGCGCTGCACTTTGGCCGCCGTTCCGGTGACGGTCTTCAGCGCCTGGCTGGCTTTTTGCCCGACGGCGGTGTCATTGAGGGCCTCGAGCGTGCTTTTGCTTTTCTCCGGCTGCGTATCCGGTTCCTGTGGCGGGCGTCGATCGTCGTTTTCCGGCGTCATACGTAATTTCTTCCTTTTTTACAGCGAGATTCAGCAAAAAGTATACCTTAAATGCCGTATCCTGCAGGAATGCCTCTCCCCGCCGCCCGTTTTCCGGCCGCGCCGCTCAATCGACATACGCTTTCATCAGTCCGCCCAGCCACTCCATAAACAGATTTACCCGGCGGGAGAGATTGCGCCGGTGCGGGTAGATCAGCGAGACCGGCAGCGGCTCGGCGCGGTACTGGGGCAGGATCTCAATCAGGTCGCCGGCGCGTAACGCCTCGCGCACGCCGGTGCGTGGCACCTGAATAATCCCCAGCCCGGCGATACAGGCTGCCTGATAGGTTTCCGTACTGTTGACCGTCAATATGCCGCCGGTTTTTACCCAGCGCACCGCGCCGTCGATCATTACCTCAAAGCCGGGGGGACGGACCCCGAGGGTGCTGGCGTAGTGGATCAGGGCATGATCCGCCAGATCCTCCAGGGATTGCGGATAGCCAAAACGCGCCAGGTAGTCCGGGCTGGCGCAGTTAATTTGCGTCAGCTTGCCCAGCGGGCGGGCAATCAGCCCTGAGTCTTTGAGCGCGCCGACGCGCACCACGCAGTCAAACCCCTCGCGGATCACGTCCACCAGCCGATCGCTGCTGCTCAGCTCCAGTTCGATGCCCGGATACTGCTGTAAAAAAGTCGGCAGATGCGGGATCACCATTTTTTTAGCAAAACCGACCGGCATATCCACCCGCAGCCGGCCGCTGATGCTCGCCGGATCGTGCTGGAACATACCGTCCAGTTCGTCGAGGTTGCTCAGCAGATCTTTCGCCCGCTCGTAGTAGACCATCCCATCCTGGGTGAGCTGGACCCGGCGGGTGGTGCGGTGCAGGAGCCGCACGCCAAGATGGCTTTCCAGGGCCTGAATCTGTCGCGAGACGCTACCCTTAGGTAGCGCCAGGGTCTCGGCGGCGCGGGAGAAGCTCTCCAGATCCGCTACGCGAATGAATAACTGCATTGCATGAATTTTATCCATGCCGATCGCCTATTGTTGTTGTTAATGAAACAGTAAAACGAAATATAGCGTATTTATTGTTGCATGAGCAGTTAATAAGCTACAACACAATCACAACGCAACCTGAAAGGGGTCTTCTGATGACACAACGTATCGCTTTAGTGACCGGCGGCAGCCGCGGTCTGGGTAAAAACGCCGCGTTGAAGCTGGCGGCAAAGGGAACCGATATTCTTTTGACCTATCACAGCAACCGCCAGGCGGCCCTCGACGTGGTGGCGGAAATAGAGCAAAAAGGGGTCAAAGCGGCAGCATTAGCGCTGAACGTCGGCGATTCCACAACATTTGACGCATTCGCCAGCGAGGTGGCGCAGGTGCTGGCGCAGAAGTGGGGACGCACAACCTTTGATTATTTACTGAACAATGCCGGGATCGGACTCAACGCGCCCTTCGCCGAGACCAGCGAAGCGCAGTTTGACGAGCTGATGAATATCCAGTTCAAAGGGCCGTTTTTCCTGACCCAGCGTCTACTGCCTCTCCTGCAGGATGGGGGGCGTATCCTCAATGTCTCCAGCGGCCTGGCGCGCTTTGCCCTGCCGGGCTATGCGGCCTACGCCGCGATGAAGGGGGCGATGGAGGTTCTGACCCGCTATCAGGCGAAAGAGCTGGGCGGACGGGGGATATCGGTGAACATCATCGCGCCGGGGGCCATTGAGACCGACTTTGGCGGCGGGGAGGTGCGCGATAACGCCGAGGTGAATCGGCATATCGCCGCCCAGACTGCGCTGGGGCGCGTTGGGCTGCCGGATGATATCGGCGACGCCATCGCCGCCCTGCTCAGCGATGAGCTGGCGTGGATGAACGCGCAGCGTGTGGAAGTCTCGGGCGGGATGTTCCTCTGATCCTGACTGCCCCCAGCCTGTGACCGGCGGTGCGCTACGGCGCATCGCCCTCCCCACGCAGCCGACCGAACAGCCAGTCGTTGTGCCAGCGTCCGTTGAGCCAGTAGTTTTCCCGCAGCTCCCCCTCCAGCCGGAAGCCGGCTTTGAGCAGTAACTGCTTAGACGCCTCGTTGCCGGCGGTGACGCTGGCGGTCAGGCGGCGTACGCCGCCGGTGGTAAAGGCGTAGTCGCACAGCGCGCGCAGCGATTCGTAGCCGTAGCCCCGACCCTGCGCCGCCGGGGCGAAGAGAAAGCCAACCTCGGCAATGTCGCGCTGATGATGCTGGTAGCCGGTCAGGCCGAGCGGGGTATGGGTCAGCCTGTCGCGCACCGCCAGGCACAGCCAGTGTTCATCCCCGGGCGTCCACGGCGGCAGCCGCGAATCGAACGCCTCGCGGATGGCCGCCTGCGGTCGGGGAGCGGCGACGTAGAGCATGACCTGCGGATCCTGCTGCAGGGAAAGAAAAAACGACCAGTCGTCCAGCTGCAGCGGTGAGCAGCGCAGGCGCGGCGTCAGAAGTTCAGGCATAAGCGTCGTTCCGGGCAGGGCGAATCCTCTGAACATAGCAGGAGAAAGCCGCCGGGAACAGCCCGACTAGGTTGGCTCACCGTACAGGCCAATCAGTCGGCGCACCACGCCGTTGGTCCAGCCAAAGCCATCCTGCAGGGGATACTCCCCGCCGCCGCCCTCATGGGGGACGCCGGTGGCAATATGGTATTTTTCAATCAGCTTGTGATGCTGCTTGTAAAAGTGGTTGACCGTCTGCAGCCAGCTCCAGGCAATCTCATCTCCCAGCGGATCCTGGCCGTAACGTTTAAATCCCTGGATCGCCATCCACTGCAGCGGCGCCCAGCCGTTGGGTTTATCCCACTGCTCACCGCTTTCGTATTCGGTGGCCATGATCCCCCCGGGGGTGAGCAGGCGGGCCCGCACCGCATCGGCAAGGCGTTCTGCCTGTTCGTGGGTCGCCAGGCCGACGTAAAGGGTGACGATACTGGCTGCGGAAAACAGCGCCAGCTGTTCACGGCGCCAGTCATAATCGCGGAAACAGCCGTTCTCATCATCCCACAGATAGCGGTTGACCGCCGCCCGCCGATCCTGGGCCTTCTGGCGGAAGGCCGTCTCCGTCTCGCGATCGCCCTTCAGGCCGGAGAGGTTGGCAATGGTCGTCTCCAGCTTGAACAGGAAGGCGTTCAGGTCGATGGGGATAAACTGCGTCGTGCGGATGCTAGCCAGCCGCGTGATATCCCGCAGCCAGCGGCTGGAGTAGTCCCAGCCGGACGCGGCGCCCGCCCGCAGGTCGCGGTATACTTCATTGGCGGGCCGCCCGGAGTGTCGGGCGGTCTCCACGTCTTCGCGCCACGACTCATCCCGCGGCGTGTCACGGTCGTCCCAGTAGCGATTGAGCAGGGAGCCATCCGGCATACGCACCACGTGGCGATACGCCTGGTGCGGGATCAACGACTCGGCGCCGTCCATCCAGAAGGCGTGCTCCATCTTCAGATGGTCCAGATAGCGCTTCGCGCCGCGCACGCCATCCTCTTCAAAGAGTTCGACCATCAGGGCGAACACCGGCGGCTGCGAGCGGCTGAGGTAGTAGGTGCGGTTGCCGTTCGGAATGTGGCCGTAGGTTTCAATCAGCCAGGCAAAGTTATCGGCCATGCATTTCAGCAAATCTTCCCGGCCGCTCTCCGCCAGCCCCAGCATGGTGAAATAAGAGTCCCAGTAATAGGTTTCACTAAAGCGACCGCCGGGCACGATGTAGGCCTGCGGCAGCGCCAGTAGCGATGACCACGGGATATGATCCTGAGGCTCGCGGGTCAGCACCGGCCACAGCTTGTCGATGTGTTCTTTCAGGGTCAGGCTGGGGTCGGAGATATAGATGTCGCTCTGGCTCTCCGGCAGCCAGAAGTTGTCCTCAACGAACTGCCGCAGATCGAAGTCGGGCTGGCGTTTGACCTTGCGGTAGTTCCGCAGGATGTCCAGCGGATCGTGTTTCGGCGCGCAGTCGGGGAAGGTTTTGCTGTCCGCAAAAATGCGTGATTTCTGCACGTTGGTAAACAGCTCAAGATAGCGATCCGCCGGGGTGAGGGCATCGGACGCCGGAAGCCCCTCGATCACCTCAGGCTCCGGTTCAGCGTCTATCATCTCATCCAGCTTTAATTCGTACGGATCGGCTTCGTAGCAGGGATCGATGTCGATCCTTAACTCGTCGTCTTCAACGTGGCGTAATTTCTGGCTGAACATAGCGATACGGACCTCCGGATAGCGTGAGTTCGGGGCCGGGCATACCCGGCCTTGTCTATTAAGCGTAGACAGTCGCTTCGGTGAGTGTGAAGCAAACTGTGCGTGAGATCACGCTTTTCCGCCGAGAAGAAAAGCTGCCATTTCAAGTTATGCTGTTGATAAGTAATTAAAAATTGTACATCCTGGCGCAGATGAAATTCGGAGCATTCATTATGCAACAAAATTTTATCCCGGGGCGCTCACTCCCACGCCGCCTCCAGCATCTCCAGCAGCTGTTCGCCGCTCAGGCTGACCGGGTTGGCCTTCATCGATGAGGAGGTGCTGGCGGCCAGCGCCGCCGGTTCCAGCGCATCGCGCGCTACGCCGAGGTCGCGCAGGGTGCCAAGGCCAGCGCGATGGCTCCATTCCCGCAGACTGTCCCAGACCCGATCCACAGGGACGTCCAGCCCGTCGGCCAGCCAGCGGCGGACATCGTTAACGCGCTGGCGCAGGCCAGGGTCGTTGATCTGCGACTCATTGAGCGCCAGGCCAAACGGCAACAAGCTGCCGCATAGGGCGCCGTGCGAGGCGCGGCTCAGGCCGCCCAGCGGGCCGGCGAGGCCGTGGATCACCCCCAGCCCGGCGTTCGCCAGCGCCAGTCCGCCGCACAGGCTGACCCAGGCCATCTCGTCGCGGCTGGCCGGACGCTCTTGTTCCATCAGGATTTTTAGCGCGCGAATTCCCCGCGGGATCGCCTGCTGGCAGAGAGCATCGGTGAAGGGAGTGGCCCGGCTGCAGAGCCAGGGCTCGATCACCTGGGTCAGGGCGTCGAGGCCGGAGCTCAGGGTGATGCTCCGCGGCGCGTTGTCGGTTAGCGCCGGGTCGACAATCGCCAGGTCAGGCAGCATTCGGTCGTCGCGCAGGCTCACTTTCCGCTGCTGTTCCGGAACGTTGATCACCGCATTTTTGGTGACCTCCGCGCCCGTGCCAGCGGTGGTGGGGATCGCCACGAACGGCAGGGGACTGGCTTCCAGCTGACGGCCCGTTCCCACTACCTCCAGATAGTCGATCACCGGGCCGGCGGCGGGGACCAGCGCCGCAATCGCCTTACCGGCGTCAATCACCGCGCCGCCGCCGAGGCTGACCACCGCTCTGATCCCTTTCTCGCGCGCCAGCTGGACGCCCTGCTCGATATCGCTAAGCCAGGGTTCGCGACTTATCGCCAGCGTCGTGACCGCAAGCTGCAGCGCCTCCAGCTGCTGGCGGAGAAACGCCGCCCGCTGCGGGCGGGCGCCATGCACCAGCAGAATTGGGCCGCCCTGTTGCGCCAGCCAGGGGGCGGCGCTCTCGGCCTGACCACGGCCAAAACGAATATTTGCAGGCATCAAAACGGTAAAAGGGGTCAACATGTCGGGTTCCTTTTCGGCAAACAGGCTGGAATCAACTATACACATTATCCAGCGCTCTGCCTTGTTGCTGGCTGGCAATAGAGTAGAGTGAATGAACTGTCTTTTATGGCTGAGGAATCGCTGACGATGCTAACAATTCTGGGTAAACGCTCTTCAATTAATGTACGGAAAGTGTTGTGGACCTGCGAGGAAGCCGGGCTGGCGTACCAGCAGGAAGATTACGGCAGCGGATTTAAGCCCCTGGATACGCCTGAGTTTCAGCGTCTGAATCCTAACAGCCTGGTGCCGGTGTTACTGGACGATGACTTCGTGCTCTGGGAGTCGAACAGTATCTGCCGCTATCTGGCGCGCAAAGCGGAGCGCTGGGATCTGCTGCCCGCCGAACCGCAGCCCGCCGCCGAGGTGGAGCACTGGATGGACTGGCAGGCGACCGAGTTTAACACTGCCTGGCGCCATGCTTTTATGGGGCTGGTGCGTAAAGATCCGCGCTTTCAGGATCCGGTGGCGATTAAAGAGAGTATTGCCGCCTGGACCCACTGCGTGCGCATTGTTGAAGCGCAGCTGCAGCGTACCGGGGCGTGGGTAGCCGGCGAGCGCTTCACCCTGGCCGATATCGTGCTGGGGCTGTCGGTGCATCGCTGGAAAATGACCCCTTTCGCCCATCCGGAGATGCCAGCCGTGGAGCGCTGGTATATGGCGCTCAATCAGCGCCCGGCGTTTATGCGCCATGGCAATAACGGCGTGGCCTGAGCATAAAAAAAGAAGCCCCCGGGGCTTCTTTTTATCATCCGGCGATCGCGTCTTAGCGCATGGTGACGAACTCTTCTGCCGCCGTCGGGTGAATGGCGACGGTGTTGTCGAAGTCTTTTTTGGTGGCGCCCATCTTCAGGGCCACCGCAAAGCCCTGCAGCATCTCATCCATCCCGAAGCCGATGCCGTGGATGCCGACAATCTTCTCTTCCGGGCCGACGCACACCAGCTTCATGCGGCACGGCTGACGGTGAGAGGTCACGGCGGTATACATCGCGGTGAAGGAAGATTTGTAGACCTTCACGGCGTCGTCGCCGTACTGCTCGCGCGCCTGCGGCTCGGTTAAGCCGACGGTGCCGATTGGCGGATGGCTGAAGACCACGGTCGGGATGTTGCTGTAGTCCAGATGCTCTTCCGGTTTGTTGTTAAACAGGCGCTCGGAGAGACGACGGCCTGCGGCCACGGCGACCGGCGTCAGCTCAACGGCGCCGGTATTATCGCCCACCGCGTAGATGCCCGGCACGTTGGTGTTCTGGAATTTATCAACGATGATGTACCCTTTATCGTTGGTTTTAACGCCCGTTGCCGCCAGATTGAAGTTGTCGGTCGCCGGTTCGCGGCCAATCGCCCAGATCAGGCAGTCAACGGTCTGGCTGCGGCCATCTTCCAGCTCCAGCGTCAGGCTGCCGTCGGCATTCTTCACCACCGCTTTCGGGATCGCATTGGTATGCAGCTGCGGGCCTTCGGCGTTCATCACTTCCACCAGGGTCTCAACGATCAGCGGATCGAAACTGCGCAGCGGCGCGTGTTTGCGCACGAACAGGTGGGTTTCGGCGCCGAGGCCGTTAATCACCCCCGCCAGCTCAACGGCGATATAGCCTGCGCCGACCACCGCCACGCGCTTCGGCAGCGCCGGCAGTTCGAAGAAACCGTCGGAATCAATACCGTATTCGACGCCCGGAATATCCGGGTGGCTCGGCCGGCCGCCGGTGGCGATCAGGATATGGTCAGCGGTGATGATCTCGCCGTTGACTTCCACGGTGTGGGCATCGACAAAGCGCGCGAAGCCTTTGATCACGTCGACTTTATTCTTACCCAGTACGTTGTCGTAAGAGGTATGAATACGGTCGATATAGGCGCTACGGCTCGCGACCAGCTTCTCCCAGTCAAAATGGTTGATGGTGGTATCGAAACCGTAGTCCGGGCCGTAAAGATGAATCGCTTCGCGGATCTGCGCCGCATGCCACATCACCTTTTTCGGCACGCAGCCGACGTTGACGCAGGTGCCGCCCAGCTCTTTGGCTTCAATCAGCGCGCACTTCTGGCCGTACATGGCCGCGCGGTTAATTGAGGCGATACCGCCGCTACCGCCGCCGATGGCGAGGTAATCATAATGTTTGCTCATGCCCATATGTCCTTAATCGTTGATTGCCGCGATTGTAGCGCGAGGCTTAAAAGGTTCCACCGATGGTTGCGATTACTCCGGTACGATCCAGCTGGCGGTGGCGTGGCCGGTGCCGGTCGGAACCAGTTTGCTGTGCAGCCACGGCAGCACGTTATTCATCTGCTGCTCCAGCTTCCACGGCGGGTTGATGACGATCATCCCGGAGGCGGTCATGCCGCGCTGGTCGCTGTCCGGACGCACCGCTAGCTCAATCTGCAGGATTTTGCGAATACCGGTGGCTTCTAACTCTTTGATCATGCGTTTGATTTTCGCGCGCAGCACCACCGGGTACCACAGGGCGTAGGTGCCGGTGGCGAAGCGTTTGTAGCCTTCGTTAATCCCGGTGACCACCGCCTGATAGTCGGTTTTAATTTCGTACGGCGGGTCGATCAGAATCAAACCGCGGCGCGATACCGGCGGCAGCTTGGCTTTCAGCTGCTGGTAGCCATCGGCTTTATCGACGCGCGCGCGGCTGTCTTTCTGGAATTCAGCGCGCAGCAGCGGGAAGTCGCTCGGGTGCAGCTCGGTCATCTGCAGGCTGTCCTGCTCGCGCATCAGCTGGCGGGCAATCAGCGGCGAGCCCGGGTAGTAGCGCAGCTGGCCGTTACGGTTGAAGTGTTCTACGACCGAAATATACGGCTCCAGCTCTGCCGGCAGGTCGTCCTGCTGCCAGATGCGGGCGATGCCTTCAAGATACTCGCCGGTACGTTCGGCGTGCTCGCCGCTCAGCTGATAGCGGCCCGCGCCGGCGTGAGTGTCCAGGTAGAGAAATGGTTTTTCTTTCTCTTTCAGTGATTCAATGATCAGGCTCTGAACGGTGTGTTTGAGGACGTCGGCGTGGTTGCCTGCGTGAAAGCTGTGGCGATAACTGAGCATGGATGCAGAGATTCCGGGAAGTAAACAAGTTAACCGATAGTTTACCGCAGATCGGCCGAGATTACCGCTGCGCCGCCGCGCTGTTTCATTTCTGCTAAAAGCGTTGCAAAACATAACGCTGTCATAAAAACGTCAAACGGCCGCGCTAGCGTCGGGTACAGGCAAGGTAATTATTTGAATAAAAGGAAAAATAATGAAAAGGCAACTCTCGCTGCTGGCCGTCGCGCTGCTGCTGGCGCAACCGGTTCTGGCTAAAGACATCCCGCTGAACAGGGCGGCGGCCCTCGCCAATAGCGTGACGCCGGCTGCCTCCAGCCAGGCGTATGACGATCTTGAGCAACAGGCGCTGGCGCAGCTACGCCACGCTCTGCAGGGGGATGCCGCCACGCTGACCCGCGATCGGCTGGCGCACACCAAACAAAACCAAACTCAGGCCGATACCGCCTGGCTGAAGGCCAGCGGCTATGACTTCCAGACCCGGGCCAACCAGCAGGCGGGCATTGCGCTGCTGTCGGCGTTCAGTACCCTGCCGGAGACCGTCGTGAAGCAGAATCTGGCGACAGTGACCGCCATCAATCGCGACGCCGTGCAGACCACGCGCCGTCAGGCGCTGGCCGATGCGGAAGGCATTAGCTACCTCTACTTCCTCAGCGACGCGCTGGGGCCACGCCTTGGCAAAGCGTTTCTGACCGCCTATGACCAGGGCGCGCTGGGGAAAGCGGCAGCGTTGATCAAAGCCTCGGAGGTCAGCACCGGCGAGGCGAAAAAGCACTTCAACAATCCGCGGCCGTTTCTGGTGCAGGGCAACACCATTCACCTGGTGCCTGACGATGTGGTGGTGAAAGATAACCAGCCCTACACCGCCGACGGCGGCTCGTTCCCCAGCGGCCACACCAACACCGGCTATACCGATGCGCTGCTGCTGGCGGCGATGATCCCGGAGCGCTACGACGCGCTGGTGGCGCGCGGCGCCCGCTATGGCTTCTCGCGCATCGTGCTGGGCGTCCACTACCCGCTGGACGTGATCGGCTCGCGAATGGTGGCCGAGCGCAACGTGGCCCACTATCTTAACGATCCGCACTACCGGGTATTATTTAACGAAGCCCGCGATCAGCTGCGCGCCGCGCTGGCGAAGGCCTGCGGCACATCGCTTGCCGAGTGCGCGAAGAGCAGCGTGAAAGACGATCCCTGGCGCGATCCGGCGATGCGTGATTTCTCTCGCTTCACCATGACCTACGATCTGCCGCAGCAGAAGGGTCCGCAGCCGCGTTTACAGGTGCCGGAGGGGGCGGAAGTGCTGCTGGAAGATGCCCTGCCGCATCTGTCAGCTGCCCAGCGTCGGGCGCTGATGGTCAACACCGCGCTGCCGGCGGGTTACCCGCTATCCGGCGCCACCCCCGAACAGCAATTCTGGCAGCGGCTGAATCTGTCGGCGGCCTGGGAGATGGCGCAAAAAAGGCATTAATGTGGTTTCCGGCACGCTGCACTGCGTGTCGCGCTTTTCCGGCAACGGGCGGACTTATCGCAGCAATACCCAGGCTGACGCACCGCCCGTCATTGAAATTCCCCCAACTATCCCCCATTCTAGATCTCATGCATAAGCGCCGGACGCGCGCTTCATTCACCCTTTTCAACAGGACAGCGCATATGACCAATCCATTATTGACGCCTTTCTCCCTGCCGCCTTTTTCTGCGATCAAACCAGAGCACGTGGTCCCTGCGGTCACCAAAGCGCTGGAGGATTGCCGGGCCGCGGTGGAAAGCGCGGTGGCGCATGGCGCGCCGTATAGCTGGGAAAATCTTTGCCAGCCGCTGGCGGAAGTGGACGATGTGCTGGGACGCATCTTCTCGCCTGTCAGCCATCTGAATTCGGTTAAAAACAGCCCTGAACTGCGTGAGGCCTACGAACAGACGCTGCCGCTGCTCTCCGAGTACAGCACCTGGGTCGGCCAGCATGAAGGCCTGTATAAAGCCTATCGCGACCTGCGCGATGGCGATAACTACGCCACGCTGAATACCGCGCAGAAAAAAGCGGTTGATAACGCGCTGCGCGATTTTGAATTATCCGGGATTGGCCTGCCGCCGGAGGCGCAGAAACGCTACGGTGAAATCGCCGCGCGCCTCTCTGAGCTGGGCAACCAGTACAGCAACAACGTCCTCGACGCCACCATGGGCTGGAACAAGCTGGTGACCGATGTCGCCGATCTGGCCGGCATGCCGGAAAGCGCGCTGGCCGCCGCTCAGGCTCAGGCGCAGGCCAAAGAGCAGGAAGGGTATCTGCTGACCCTGGATATTCCGAGCTATCTGCCGGTGATGACCTACTGCGATAACCAGGCGCTGCGCGAAGAGATGTATCGCGCCTATTCCACCCGCGCCTCCGATCAGGGCCCGAACGCCGGGAAATGGGATAACAGCCCGGTGATGGCGGAGATCCTCGCCCTGCGTCACGAGCTGGCGCAGCTGTTGGGCTTTGACAGCTATGCGTTTAAATCCCTCGCCACCAAAATGGCGAAGGATCCGCAGCAGGTGCTCGACTTCCTCACCGACCTGGCAAAACGCGCCCGTCCGCAGGGCGAAAAAGAGCTGGCCCAGCTGCGCGCCTTCGCCAAAGCCGAGTTTGGCGTCGATGAGCTGCAGCCGTGGGACATTGCCTACTACAGCGAAAAACAGAAGCAGCACCTCTACAGCATCAGCGATGAGCAGCTGCGCCCCTATTTCCCGGAAAACAAAGCCGTTAGCGGCCTGTTTGAAGTGGTTAAGCGCATTTACGGTATTACCGCTAAAGAGCGTACCGATGTCGATGTGTGGCATCCGGAAGTGCGCTTCTTCGAGCTGTATGACGAACACAACGAGCTGCGCGGTAGCTTCTATCTCGACCTGTATGCCCGCGAGCATAAGCGCGGCGGGGCGTGGATGGACGACTGCGTCGGCCAGATGCGTAAACTGGATGGTTCCCTGCAGAAGCCGGTCGCCTACCTGACCTGTAACTTCAACCGTCCGGTCAACGGCAAGCCGGCGCTGTTCACCCATGACGAAGTGATCACCCTGTTCCACGAGTTCGGCCACGGTCTGCACCATATGCTGACCCGCATCGACACCGCCGGGGTTTCCGGCATCAGCGGGGTGCCGTGGGATGCGGTCGAGCTGCCGAGCCAGTTTATGGAGAACTGGTGCTGGGAGCCGGAAGCGCTGGCGTTTATCTCCGGCCATTATGAAACCGGTGAACCGCTGCCGCAGGAGCTGCTGGAGAAAATGCTGGCGGCGAAAAACTACCAGGCGGCGATGTTTATTCTGCGCCAGCTGGAGTTCGGCCTGTTCGATTTCCGCCTGCATGCGGAGTACAAACCGGAGCAGGGAGCGAAAATCCTTGAGACCCTGGCCGAGATTAAAAAGCAGGTCGCCGTGGTGCCGGGGCCGACCTGGGGCCGCTTCCCGCACGCCTTCAGCCACATCTTCGCTGGCGGCTATGCGGCAGGTTACTACAGCTACCTGTGGGCCGACGTGCTGGCGGCAGACGCCTTCTCACGCTTCGAAGAAGAGGGGATTTTCAACCGTGAAACCGGTCAGTCGTTCCTCGACAATATCCTGAGCCGCGGCGGTTCCGAAGAGCCGATGGAGCTGTTCAAACGCTTCCGCGGGCGCGAGCCGCAGCTGGACGCGATGCTGGAGCATTACGGGATCAAAGGCTGATTGCTACGTGAAGATCTGCTTAATTGATGAAACAGGCGCCGGTGACGGCGCCTTATCTGTTTTAGCCGCCCGCTGGGGGCTGGAGCAGGATGACGGTAACCCGATGGCGCTGGTGCTGACGACGGAGCATCTGGAGCTACGCAAGCGCGATGAGCCCAAGCTTGGCGGCATCTTCGTCGATTTCGTCGGCGGGGCGATGGCCCACCGGCGCAAGTTTGGCGGCGGCCGCGGCGAAGCGGTGGCTAAAGCGGTGGGTATTAAAGGCGATTACCTGCCGGATGTCGTCGATGCGACGGCCGGGCTGGGACGCGATGCCTTTGTGCTGGCGTCGGTCGGCTGTCGCGTGCGGATGCTGGAGCGTAATCCGGTGGTCGCCGCGCTGCTCGATGATGGCCTGGCGCGCGGCTATGCTGACGCGGAAATCGGCGGCTGGCTGCAGGAGCGGCTGCAGCTGATCCACGCCTCCAGCCTGACGGCGTTAACCGATATCACCCCGCGCCCGCAGGTGGTGTACCTCGATCCGATGTTCCCGCATAAGCAGAAAAGCGCGCTGGTGAAGAAAGAGATGCGCGTCTTTCAGTCGCTGGTGGGGCCAGATTTAGACGCCGATGGCCTGTTGGCGCCAGCGCGTCAGTTGGCGACCAAACGAGTGGTGGTCAAGCGCCCGGATTATGCGCCGCCGCTGGCGGATGTCGCCACGCCTAACGCGGTGGTGACCAAAGGACATCGGTTTGATATTTACGCCGGTACGCCGGAGTAATATTACGCCGTGGTGGTAACTCCCGGATAGCGGCGCAACGCGCCTTATCCGGGCTACCGAATCGTCGCCCGGCTCAGCGTAGCGCGAGCCGGGAACCGCAATATTTAAACAAACGGCGCCAGCGGATCGGCCATCTCAAACGGTTATTCGGCGCTGTCCGGGGTATTAATCATCCGGTTCAGCCACGGCACCATCAGCGCCATTACCACCGTGACGCCCAGCGTCACCAGGCCAATTTTACTGAACACATTGGTGTAGACCGGCAGGGTCTGCAGCGGGTCGGTGATGTTTTCCGGCACCGCGGTAAAGGTCGCCACATAGCCGCCCAGCAGGAAAGCGGCGGCCTGGGTCAGAAACCACATCCCCAGAATAAAGCCCATCAGATGCTGCGGCACCAGCGCGGCAACCATCGCCAGCCCCAGAGCGCTGATTAACAGTTCCCCCAGACTCTGGAACAGATAGACCAGCACAATAAACCACGGCGAGGTTAACCCCTGGGCGTCGGCGAACCACATCCCGGCCGCCGCGGCGGTCAGGAAGCCCAGCGCGCAGAGGAACATCCCGAGGGTAAATTTCACCGGCATGGTCAGGTCTTTACCCTTATGACCGAGATAGGTGTAGATCGCCGCCAGCACCGGGCTGGCGACCACTACCCAGAAGGGATTCAGCGCCTGGAAGCTGACCGGGTTGATGGTAAAGCCAAGGATCTCATGATGGACGTTGTTGATGGCGAAGAAGTTCAGCGAGGTCGGCATCTGGGCATACAGAATGTAAAACAGCACCGCCTCGATCATCAGAATAAAGGCGACGAACATTTTGTTGCGTCCAGTTTTATCGAGGCGAAACGCCTCACGGAAAAAGAACGCAATAACCACGACCGACAGAACAATCAGCACCAGGTTGGCGATCATCACGTTATGCATCAGCCAGGCGCAGAGAAAAATCATTACCACCGTACCGGCCAGCACCAGCGCCAGATTGCGTAGGCTGAGGGGGCGATGATCCGGCTCGGAGCCAATATCTTTCACCATCCCGCGGCAGGCGAAGTAGACCAGCAGCGCGATAATCAGCCCCGCGCCGCACAGGTTATAGGTTACCGCGTAGCCAAATTTTTCGGCGATCACCGGCGCCAGCGACAGCGACAGCAGCGAACCGATGTTTATCGACATATAGAACAGGGTAAATGCCCCGTCGAGACGGGCATCCTTCGGCGGATAGCATTTGGAGAGCAGGCTCGCCGGGTTGGCTTTAAACAAACCGTTGCCGACGGCGATGGTGCCGAGAGCGATAAAGATCAGCTGCGGTTTCAGCAGCGACATCCCGGTCATAAAGTAGCCGATAGCCAGCACAATGGCGCCGAGCACCAGCGTGCGTTTGGTCCCCAGCAAATGGTCGCCCACGTAGCCGCCGATGGAGATCAGCCCGTAAACCAGCGCCGCGAAGGCGCCGAAGGTGATAAAGGCCTGTTCCTGAGAGAAGCCCAGCTGTTTAACAAAGAAGACCGCCAGGATCCCCTGAACGCCGTAATAGCCAAAACGTTCCCAGAGCTCCACAAAGAAGATCATAAAGAACGGACGAGGTTGCTGCAGCAAGCCCGTAGGTGCAGTTGTATTCATATTCCTTCGCCTTGTATTACTTTCCCAAAAAGTATGAACGCGTATGCCAGAACGCGCCGAAAATGTCTGATAACTCGCCATGCTGCGGTTATTGGCTTATGGAATAGATTATTATATAGATATTTCGCCGAATAACTGGTTGATCACACTAACTGAATGGCGATTTTATGGATTGAAGTTCTGCCGCATGGCGAGGGAAAGCGAAAATAAAAAACGCCCGCATCGGCGGGCGTATTGCGCGGATAAAACGAGACGGTTATTCGTCTTCTTCGTCGCGCAGCGGGACGATCAGCATGTCGACATGAACGGTGTTAATCAGCTGGCGGGCAGAGGACATCAGCTTGCTCCAGAAGTCCTGATGATGGCCGCAGACCACCAGGTCCATATCGTATTTTTTAATCGCATCGACCAGCACCTGGCCAAGGTCGCCGCTGCCGCTCAGGGTCTCGGTGATGGGATAGCCTGCGTTGGTCGAGAGCTCGGTCAGCGCGTGATGGGTCTCTTCGGAGATGCGTTTTTGCATGTCGCCGAGGTTAACGTCAATCAGCCCGGTGTAGAGGTCGGAGTAATTCACATCCACATGGATCAGGGAGACTTTCGCGTTATACGGGCGGGCCATAGAAACGGCTTTTTCAACCAGTACTTTACTCTCCGGGGACAGGTCTACTGCAATCAGAATATGTTTGTAAGCCATAGTGTTACTCCTTCCATAAGTTTGTCGATGACCATTGGACCTGACAGCTGGCGCTGCCGTTTCGCCCGCGTCCTGCGTGCTACATTCGCGGGAGGGTAGCCTTTAAGGACTTCATTGTAGAAGATATTTCCTACCTTATAGCGCCCCCCGCACTCCGTCAATGCACTGGGTTCACCTAAAAGTTAAACAAATTTATCCGTCTTACGTATTGATAACGAATAACCTTGTGGTAAAAAAATTAATGGATCTCCTACACTATTTAATGAGCCGGTCGGAAAAATAAATGTGATCGGAATCGCACTCTTTACGGTATCGTCGTGGGTTATTTGGGGAGCGGTAGCCGCGGAGGTTTTCTCCGTAGGCGGGTCGCCGGGGAGGAGGTATGATCAGCACTATTGCGCTGTTTTGGGCCCTGTGTGTCGTTTGTGTGGTGAATATGGCACGCTACTTCTCATCGTTGCGTGCATTATTGGTGGTGCTACGTGGTTGCGATCCCTTGCTCTATCAGTATGTTGATGGCGGCGGCTTTTTTACCTCGCACGGGCAGCCCAGCAAACAGATGCGGCTGGTGTGGTATATCTATGCCCAGCGCTACCGTGACCATCACGATGATGAATTTATTCGTCGCTGCGAACGTGTTCGTCGCCAGTTTATCCTGACCAGCGCCCTGTGCGGCCTGGTGGTGGTGAGCCTGATTGCGCTGATGATCTGGCACTAACGTTTCAGAATAAAAAAACGGGCCAGCAAGCTGGCCCGTTTTGAACGAATAACGCTTAAATCAGTTTCAGGGAGAGCCAGTAAAGGACGCCTGAAAGGATAATCGCTGCCGGCAGGGTCAGCACCCAGGCCATCAGAATGCTGGTCACCGTCTTTTTCTGCAGACCACCGCCATCCACCAGCATCGTCCCCGCTACCGAGGAGGAGAGTACGTGGGTGGTGGAAACCGGCATCCCGGTGTAGCTCGCCAGACCGATAGAAACCGCTGCGGTCATCTGAGCCGACATCCCCTGAGCGTAGGTCATGCCTTTCTTACCAATCTTCTCACCGATGGTGGTCGCCACGCGGCGCCAGCCGATCATGGTGCCGATACCCAGCGCCAGCGCGACAGCCATGATAATCCAGATTGGCGCGTACTCGATGGTGCTCAGCATATCGGTTTTCAGTTTCTTCAGCAGACGCTGGTCGTCAGCGCTCACATCCGGCAGCTTCGCCACCTTGTCGGTGGTGTCGGAGATGCAGAGCATGATGCGACGCAGCTGGCCGCGCTGTTCCGGTTTTAGCGACTCGTAGTTCTCAACGCCGGTCAGCATGGTTTTGACGCGGTCAAGGGCGTTGATGGTGTTCGCCGGATGGCAGTGGAACTCGCCATTGGCCGCGGTATTGGTATCCGGAGAAGGCACCAGCTGATCGACGCCGGTGGCTTTTTTCAGCAGTTCAGGACGCTGCTGGAAGAAGGTTTCCACGTTGTTGACCGCATCGCGGGTACGGGTGATTTCGTAACCAGAGGCATTCATATTCACCACGAAACCCGCCGGCGCGACGCCGATCAGCACCAGCATCACCAGGCCAATGCCTTTCTGCCCATCGTTAGCACCGTGAGAGAACGACACGCCAATAGCAGACAGGATCAGCGCGATACGGGTCCAGAACGGCGGCTTTTTCTTACCGTCTTTCTTTTCACGCTCTGCGGGCGTCAGGTGGATACGCGCGCGTTTTTTGGTTCCGCTCCAGTAGCGACGCAGCAGGAAAATCAGGCCGCCCGCGATCACCAGACCGACGATCGGCGAGATGATAAGCGAAGCAAAAATACCGATGACTTTCGGGATATTCAGCGCATCAACCACGGAAGTACCGGTCATCAGCGCATTGGTTAAACCAATGCCGATGATGGCGCCAATCAGGGTATGAGAACTGGAAGCTGGAAGACCGAAGTACCAGGTGCCGAGGTTCCAGATGATCGCCGCCAGCAGCATAGAGAACACCATGGCGAGGCCATGTGCGGAACCCATGTTAAGCAGCAGATCGGTCGGCAGCATATGCACGATGGCATAGGCTACGCTGAGACCGCCCAGCAGAACGCCGAAGAAGTTGAAGAGCGCCGCCATCGCCACAGCGAGCTGTGAGCGCATTGCGCGAGTGTAGATAACCGTAGCCACCGCGTTTGCGGTATCATGGAAACCGTTAATCGCTTCGTAAAACAGTACAAAAGCTAAAGCAAGCAATAATAATAGTCCGGTATGTAAATCCAGACCGGCAAATAAATGTAGCATAGGACGTTACGCCATTTTGAGGACATGAACGCGGCGCATTATCAGTGACTTTAGCGGCGCGGGCAAAGTGAAATATAGACTTTTTTTGATTTTCTTCCTGTTTAGGTTTTACCCTGTTGGGAGTAATCCTATATCTTTCAATGATGTATCTAATGCGGGATTTTTCCCGCTGGTGTGACCAGAGTGAAATATTTACAAAACCCGACAATTGGGGAACGAGGAACGCGGTGTGGAAAGGTTTGATGCCATTGTCGTTGGCGCCGGAGCGGCGGGAATGTTTTGCGCAGCGCAGGCGGGCCAGCTTGGCTGCCGCGTCCTGCTGCTCGATAACGGCAAAAAGCCGGGGCGAAAAATTCTGATGTCCGGCGGCGGCCGCTGCAACTTTACCAACATGTATGTTGAACCGGCGGCCTATTTGAGCCAAAACCCGCATTTTTGCAAATCTGCCCTGGCGCGCTACACCCAGTGGGACTTTATCGAGCTGGTCGGTAAATACGGCATCGCCTGGCATGAGAAGACCCTCGGCCAGCTGTTTTGCGATGATTCGGCGGAGCAGATCGTCAATCTGCTGCTCGCGGAATGTGAAAAGGGCGGCGTGCAGATCCGTCTGCGCAGCGAAATCCTCAGCGTGGAGCGCGATGAACAAGGCTACCGGCTACAGGTGAACGGCGAAACGCTGGTGACCAAAAAGCTGGTGATCGCCTCCGGCGGTCTGTCGATGCCGGGGCTCGGCGCCTCGCCGTTTGGCTATAAAGTCGCCGAGCAGTTCGGCCTGAAGGTGCTGCCGACCCGCGCGGGGCTGGTGCCGTTTACCCTCCACAAGCCATTGCTTGAGCAGCTGCAGGTCCTCTCCGGCGTGTCGGTGCCGTCGACCATTACCGCCGAGAACGGCACTCTGTTTCGCGAAAATCTGCTGTTCACCCACCGCGGCCTTTCCGGACCGGCGGTGCTGCAAATTTCCAGCTACTGGCAGCCCGGCGAGTTCGTCACCGTTAATCTGCTACCGGACTGCGATCTTGATGACTTCCTTAACGAGCAGCGCAGCGCGCATCCCAACCAGAGCCTGAAGAACACCCTGGCGATGCAGCTGCCGAAGCGGCTGGTGGAGTGTCTGCAGCAGCTGGGGCAGATACCTGATGTGACGCTCAAGCAACTGAACGTTCGCGATCAGCAGACGCTGGTGGAGACGTTAACCGCCTGGCGCGTGCAGCCGAACGGCACCGAAGGCTACCGGACGGCGGAGGTGACCCTCGGCGGCGTGGACACCAACGAACTCTCGTCGCGTACTATGGAGGCGCGTAAGGCGCCGGGTCTCTACTTTATCGGCGAAGTGATGGACGTTACCGGCTGGCTCGGGGGGTATAACTTCCAGTGGGCGTGGTCAAGCGCCTGGGCCTGCGCGCAGGCGCTGGTGGAAGGGTAATCTACGCGTCCGGGCGCCCTGGTGCCCGGACGTATATGATCAGTTCAACCCAAGAAAATACTGGGCGATTTTGAAATAGATAATTAGCCCGGTGCCATCAATCAGCGTGGCGATAAAGGGCGCGGAAACTACCGCCGGGTCAATGCCGATCCGCTTAAGCACCATCGGAATGACCGAGGAGACAATCGCGCTCCACAGGGTAATGCACACCAGCGTCAGGCTGACGATGAGCGTGATTTCCATGCCAATCCCCATCATCCAGGCGCGCAGGCAGCCCGCCAGGCCCAGGGTCAGGGCAATCAGAAACGAAGTCGATACCTCTTTGCGGATCACCCGCCCCATATCGCGCAGTCGCACTTCCCCCAGCGCCATCGAGCGCACCAGCGTCGAGGTGATCTGCGTTCCGCTGTTGCCGCCGGTGCCGATGAGCAGAGGAATAAAGAAGGCCAGCGCGATGGCCGATTCCAGGGCTTCTTCGAAATGCTGCAGTACGCTGCTGGTGTAGGCTTCGGCCACGAACAGCAGCAGCAGCCACACCGAGCGTTTTTTCCACAGCGTCCAGGGGCTGATCTCGAGGTACGGTTTTTCCAGCGGCAGCGTTGCCCCCTGCAGCTGAGCATCTTCGGTGACGTCATCCTCCAGCAGATGGGCGATCTCCTTCTCCATCAGGCAGCCGACCAGCTCGCCTTTATCGACGACGGGGACCAGGTCGAGGCCGCGCTCGCTGAGCTCGGCAATCACCTGCTGGCGCTCATCGTCAGGTTTGACGCGAAACAGGCAGCTGTCCATCAGGTGGCGGATAGACTGGTTGATATCCGTTTCCTGGAGTAGCTTTTTGACCGACAGGCTGCCACGCAGCTTCTTGCCGGCGACGACAAACACCTGCCCGGGAATATCATCGCTGGCCAGCTGGGAGATAAAGTGTTCGCGCGCCTCATGAACGCTGAGATGTTCCTGCAGCGTAATAAAATCGGTACGCATGTACTGGGCGATCGCATCGCCGTCGAAGCCAGAGGTCGCCTGATGGGCGGCGCAGAGTTGAATGGAAGACATGTTTAAAAATCCCTATAAAAAATCACTCATAGGGGCGAACAAGACAGGGTTAGCGCAGGCAGATCCCTACGTCCTGGTTTTAGCACTGCATAACGTATCTGAACGGTCATGACCGCCAGAAGTTACCTTGGCAACACCTTGATTCGATGGAAGCCTGTATTTCCCTGAGTGGTCTCTCTCGATACCAACAGGGCGGTAACTTGTATTTATGCAGGAGCCTCGCCATAACGAGATCGTTAAATGAGGCGCCATTATTGGCGAAGAGGGATAATTCACAAAGCGTATAGTTTATGTGGTTTATCAACTGTTGATAAACCACCCAAGAATTTTCAAATAATTAATCATCCGCTAAACACTGCAAATGCCCATGGCGCACGCCGCGCTGGGCAATCACGTCGTCGGCAAAATGCTGTACCTCGGCCATATCACCTTTCAGCACCGCAATCTCCAGGCAGTCGTCATGACTGATATGCACATGCAGCGTGGCGACGGAGAGATCGTGATGATGATGCTGGGTGGCCACCAGCCGGCTCGCCAGTTCGCGTTTCTCATGTTCATACACGTACGACAGAACGGCATACCCGCGCCGCGATTCCGGCGACGGAGGATCCTGGTTGAGGGCGTCGCGCAGAATATCGCGTACCGCCTCCGAACGGTTGTGGTAGCCGCGGCGGGCGCTGAGCGCATCGAGGGCGGCCAGCAGGTCATCATCAAGGGTCAGGGTTACGCGCTGCATGGCATGGCCTCGTTAAGCAGAGTGGCAGGAAAAGGGGGGAGCACCGCCTGCTGGAGCGCCTGTCCGGCAGGAGAGCGCAGGCGTAGCGGTAGACTAACCGTTGCGGTTTCGACGATGCGCCCGTGCTCCATCACCAGCACTCGCTGGCAAAAGCGCTCCACCAGCCGCAGGTCATGGGTGATGAACAGGCAGGCGGTGTCAAACTGCGCCTGCAGACGCTTCAGCAGGGCGATAATCTCCGCCTGCAGCAGCAGATCGAGATTTGAAACCGCTTCATCAAGGATCAACAGCTGCGGCCGTACCGCCAGGGCGCGTGCCAGGCAGACGCGCTGCAGCTGTCCGCCGCTGAGCTGCGCCGGGCGCTTATCGAGCAGCGACGGCGCGAGGTCGACGGCCAGCAGCATCTCTTCCACCCGCCGCGCACGCGCCTCACGCGACAAGCACAACAGATGGCGCAGCGGCTCGCTGACGATCTCGCGCACCGTTTTGCGCGGATTCACCGCGCTGAAGGCATCCTGAAATACCAGCTGAATATCACGGCGGAAGGCGCCGATGGCCTCGCCCTTCAGGGCAGTCAGCGGCGCGCCGCGCCAGGCAATATCACCGTGCTGCGGCGTTTCCAGACCCACCAGCATCCGCGCCAGGGTGCTTTTCCCACAGCCGCTGCGTCCGAGCAGGGCCACCGTTTCGCCAGGGGCGATGGCGAGATGGATCGCATGCAGGACCCTGCCGTGGTGAGGATAATCGTGACTCACCCCGGTAGCGCTGAGTAAATTCATGGTGTTTTCTCCAGACCGTATAACGCCAGATGCGCGGCCAGCAGGCGCTGGCTGAGCGGGTGCCGCGGGGCGCTAAATAGCGTATTCACATCGCAGTGTTCAACGAGGCGACCGTTCTCCATCACCGTTACGTGATGCGCCAGCCGCGCCACGACGCCCATGTCATGCGTCACCAGCAGCAGTCCCAGACCGCGCCTGGCGACAATATCCGCCAGCAGGTCGAGGATGCGCGCCTGGGCGATGGCATCGAGATCGGTCGTCGGCTCGTCGGCGATGATAAAGGGCGCGCGGCTGAGCAGGGCGAGAGCGACCATCATCCGTTGCAGCATGCCCCCGCTCATTTCAAAAGGGTAGCGCTTCAGCAGCGCCCGCGGATTGTCCAGACCGACCTCCTCCATCGCTGCCAGCAGCACGGCGTCATTCGTTTCACGACCCGCTGCCCGGCAGGTTTCCCGGGCATGCGCGGCCATGGTCTGCAGCGGGTTAAAGGCGCTGCGCGGGTTCTGCATGATGGTGGCGATGGTCGCCCCGCGCAGCTGTTCGCCGTGCACCGGAATGCCGTCGAGAAGCACCCGGCCGGCGGTTTGCCTGACGCCGGGCGGCAGCAGGCCCAGCGCGGCGGCGCAGGTCAGCGATTTTCCGCAACCACTGCTGCCGAGCAGCGCCAGCACCTGGCCGCGGCGCAGGGTGAAGGAGACGTCGCTGACCAGCGGTCGGTCAGCGGCAAGCGAGATCTGTTCCAGTTGGATCTTCTGCGGCATCAGTGGCTATGCTCCGCGATCAGGTGGGGATCGAGACGATCGCGCAGCGCGTCGCCCAGCAGGTTAAAAGCCATCACGCTGATGAACAGCGCCAGCCCCGGCCAGACCATTTGCAGCGGCTGGGTCCAGATATACTGCCGGGCGTCGTTGATCATCACCCCCCATTCCGCCGTCGGCGCGCTGACGCCGAGACCGAGGAACGACATGCCGGCTACGTGAAGCATCATATGGCCGATATCCAGCGAGGCGAGTACCAGCAGCGAGGGGATCACCGCGCCGGCCAGATGGTCGCTGAACAGCCGCCACTGGCTGGCGCCGCTCAGACGGGCGGCGAGGATAAATTCGCGCTGGCGCAGGGAAACCACCAGGTTACGCACCATTCTGGCGTACCAGGCCCAGTGCGACAGCGCAATGGCGAGGATCACGTTGGTCAGCCCGGTACCCAGCACTCCCACCATAAAGAATGACAGGATCGAGGTCGGAAAGGTCATAAACAGTTCGGCGATGCGCATCAGGCCGCGGTCGGCGCGGCCGCCCAGCAGTCCGGCGCAGCCGCCGACCGCCAGGCCGATCAGCAGCACCAGCAGCAGACAAGCCATCACCGCCCCCAGCGAAACGCGGGTGGCGGCCAGCAGGCGTGAGAAAATATCCCGGCCGAGATGATCGGTGCCGAGCCAGTGCGCTGCGCCCGGCGGCAGCAGCCGCTGTTGCAGGTCAATCGCCGCTGGATCCCAGGGCAGCCACCAGCCGCTGCCGATGGCGATGACCGCCAGCAGCGCGATAACCAGCATGGCCAGTTTTACCGGCCAGCGAAAGCTTTGTAGCCCTCTCATGCGCTCACCTCCTCGTGGCGGCGCAGGCGCGGGTCGAGCGCCGCGTTAAGCACATCCACCGCCAGATTAGCCAGCACGAACACCGTCACCATCATCAGGGTAAAGCACTGGATCACCGGGTAATCGCGATTGAAAATGGCGGAAACCGCGTAGCGGCCGACCCCGGGCCAGGCAAAGATATTTTCGATAATCATGGTGCCGCCGATCAGCTCGCCAATGTGCATACCCATAGCGGTCACCACCGGCAGGGTGGCGTTGCGCAGGATATGTCGGCGCTCCACCTGGCGCGCGCTCAATCCGCGCAGCCGCGCCCATATCACGTGACGCTGGCTGGCGGCGTCCAGCATGCTGGCGCGCAGCAGGCGGGCGTTGATCGCCAGCGACATAAAGGCGATGGAGACGGCGGGCAATATCAGGTGCTGCCAGTCGCCATACCCCATCGCCGGGAGCCACTGCAGATGCACGGAAAAGAGCATCACCAGCAGAAAGGCCAGCCAGAAGTTGGGCATTGAGACGCCGAGGAAGGCAATCAGCCGTACGATATAGTCCGGCAGGCGATCGCGATGGCGCGCCGCCCAGATGCCCAACGGCAGGGAGGTGACGAGGATCAGCGCCAGCGCCGCGCCGGTGAGCAGCAGGGTGGCCGGCAGGAAGTGCAGCAGGTCGTCCAGCACCGGGCGCTGGGTGGCATAGGAGAGACCGAAATCCAGGTGCAGCGCCCGCCATAGCCAGTGCAGATACTGCATTGCCAGCGGCTGGTTGAGCCCCAGCAGCTCGCGGGTCGAGGCAACCATCTCTTCAGTGGGCGGCAGGTTCGACAGGCGTAAATAATCCAGCGCCGGATCGCCGGTGCCGAGACGCAGCAGCAGAAAGATGATGGCGGAGGCGGCGAGCAGCAGCGGGATCAGCAGCAGCAGGCGACGTAAAACATAGCGTAGCATTATGGCGTTACCGGGGTAATCTGGTCGAAAGGGATCTCGCTGGTCACCGGGGCGAACGGGATCTCCCCGACCTCCTGGCGCGTGACCGACATCAGCGAGACATAGCTGATGGGCAGATACACCGCGTCCTGATGCAGACGGGTCAGCACATCATGGTACAGTTTTCTCCGCTGCGCCTCGTCACCGGTGGTCAGCACTTCACTAATCTCTTTATCAATCAGTGCCTTGTCTGGCAGGCCGCGCTGGGCCTGGTAATCCGCATGCGACGGGACGCGCATCGAGCTTAAAAAGGCATGCGGATCGTAGGGCGCGCCCCAGGTGCGATTGAAGATCATGCCGAAGCGGCCTTCGCGCTGGCGCGCGTAAATGCTGCTTTCCTCCTCGCCCACCAGGGTGACCTGTACGCCGACCTGCCGCAGATTGGCCTGAATAATTTCGGCCATCGATTTAGCCAGCGCGTCGGTGCCAATAAACGCCAGCTCAATCGCCAGCGGTTGCCCGGCTTTTTGTCGCCAGGGCTGGCCCTCCAGCTGCTGCCAGCCGGCCTGTTCCAGCAGGGCGCGGGCTTTTGTCGGGTCGTAACGGCGCGGCGTCAGATCCTGCGGGGCGTAAGGGACGGAGGGGGCAAACAGGGTGTCGGCAACCTGCTGGGTGCCATACAACACGCTATCGACAAGGGTCTGTTTATCGACGGCGTAGTTGAGCGCCTCACGAACCGTCAGCTCGCGGGTCGGACCCTGGCTGGCGTTTAGCGCCAGCATTACCGTCTCCGCCGGGGCGGACAGGCGCGCCACGTAGCCGGGGTGATGGCGAAAGCGTTCGAAGGTGTCCAGCGGCAGCAGCCCTTCATCGCCGTAGAGCATATCGATTTCCCCGGTTTCGAACGCCACCGCCCGGCTGGTGGCGTCAGGGATCACCTTGATGGTGATTTGCTGTAGCGCGGGTTTGCGACCCCAGTAGCGCTCATTGCGCACCAGCACATCGCGCTGATTGAGCTGCGAGTTTGCCAGCCGCCACGGGCCGGTGCCGATCGGGGCTTTAATGCCCCTGGCGGTGCCGCCATCGATAAACTGCGAGGGGGCGATGAAGCGGAACGGGCGGGGCAGGGCCAGCTCTTGCAGTAAGGGGGCGTAGGCGCTTTTCAGGGTGATCTGCAGCTCGGTGGCGCTGAGGGCCCGCACGTCGGTTATTTGGTTGGCGAGCTCAAGCCAGGCGTGGCGTTGGCGGTTGGCCAGCACCGCCTGAAAATTGGCCGCCGCGGCCTGGGCGTTAAAAGGTTCGCCGTTGGAGAAGGCCACATCGTCGCGCAGGGTGAACCACCAGGTTTTGCCGTCGGCGGAGTGACGCCAGCGGGTTGCCAGCCATGGCTGTACGCTGCCGTCAGCCTGATACTTCACCAGCGGTTCATAGACCATGCTTTGGGCAAACATCTGGTTGGGCGTATAGAGATGGGGATTCAGCGGGCCGACGTTAACCGGCCAGGCGGTGGTGAGCTGGTACGGCGCGGCCTGAGCCAGCAGAGGGACGCAGGCGAGCAGCGCCAGCAGGGTGAGGCGGATAATAGACAAGACGGCAATCTCAACGACAGGAAAGTATGACGATTTTAGTGATTCATCATACTTTGGGAGTAACCTGGATCAATATTGCGCCGGAAAGTATAAGAAAATCGTATCATTACGCCCAGGCGACCAGCGCCGCCTTACCCCTCAGGGCGTCCGGAACAACGCCAGCAGCGTGGCCACCTGTTCGTCGATCGGCGCCAGGTCCCGCTTGACGATCAGATGCAGCGGCGTCGCGCGGCGCGCGCCATGGCTGAGGGGCAACCGCTTCAGCACGCCCTGGTCGAGATGGGGGCGAATGCGCTCCTTCGGCAGCCAGCCGAAGCCGACCTGATACATCACCGCATCAATGGCGGCATCAATGGTGGAGAAGGTCCAGGCGTCTCGCGGCGCCTGGCTATCTCCGCCCTGATCGGCAATGCGCACCAGCGGCCACGGCGCCAGCGCGCTATCCTCCAGCGGTCCGTCCAGCGCGGCGAGAGGGTGGTCGCGGTGGGCGACGGCGATGAAATCAATATTCATCAGCCACTCCCCGCGGCCGGTAATATCCTGGCGGCGGGTCAACACCATCACATCGGCTTCCGTCCGCGCCGCGCTCTCGTCATCCAGGTTTTCCAGCACTTCGGTGAGCCTGACCTGGGTCTGCGGATAGCGCTGCTGAAACTGGCGTAAAATCGCGAACAGCCGCTGGCGCGGGAAAATACTGTCGACCACCAGATCCAGGCGGGTCCGCGCCCCGTTGCGCAGAGTGGCGGCGTGCGTCTCGACGTAGGCGAAGGCCTGCAGCAGCGGCTTGACCTGATTCAGCAGTAGTTCGCCAGCCGGCGTCAGCACCGCCCGCCGGCCGGACGGCGCCAGCAGCGCCACGCCTAAGCGCTCCTGCAGCAGCGCGAGGTTATAGCTTACCGATGACTGACTGCGATTGGTCTCCTCCGCCGCTCTGGCAAAGCTCCCCAATTCCACTACCTTTTCGAGTAACGCCCACTGCTCCAGGGTTGTCTTGTGCATAATCAATCTAAAATTTGAATGTATTTAATCCAAACATAGCGTTATTCATTCATTTTTTAAAGACGTATGCTGTCCTCAACAAAACAGAGGAGAATAAATGATGAGCACTTTCGACAAACATGACCTCGGCGGCTTTATCGGTAAACATCTGGTCTATACCTACGACAACGGCTGGAACTACGAGATTTACGTCAAAAATGGCCACACCCTCGACTACCGTATTCACAGCGGCATCGTCGGCAATCGCTGGGTGAAAGATCAGGAAGCGTACATTGTGCGGGTGGGGGAAAGTATCTACAAAATCTCCTGGACCGAACCGACCGGCACCGACGTCAGCCTGATCGTCAACCTGGGCGACAAACTGTTCCACGGCACTATTTTCTTCCCGCGCTGGATCATGAATAACCCGGAAAAAACCATCTGCTTCCAGAACGACCATATTCCGCTGATGAATTCGTATCGCGATGCCGGCCCGGCCTACCCGACGGAAGTGATTGACGAGTTCGCCACTATCACCTTCATTCGCGACTGTGGCGCGGATAATGACGAGGTCATTAATTGCCCGGCGAGCGAATTGCCTGCGGATTTTCCTGCAAATTTGTAATTCAGCAGAAATAACTTTGTGATCTGCGCTAACTTTTTGTCATTAAGCGTGACAATGACAGAATAATAAATTGTGAACTGGTTTAGTTCTCGTTTAATTTCAACTATTGCGTTCCTGTTCTCTTTTTCGTGACAGGAACGCATCTCCGTCAAATTTCTGCCATAAAAAAATCCTATCATACTGTTTATTAATAATTTATTTCTTATTCCGAAGAAATATTAATTTCTTAATATTATCCTAAGCAAGGTCGACTACATTAATAGTGGTCGAGATAGCCTGAAATGGAATGCCGTGCTGAACTCACTTCATTTTAATTTCGTTTAAGTCCGCAGGCGCAGGATATTTTATTCTAACGACCCAGATTCGTGCGTGGGTCATCTACAGAACAGGATGATGATGAGCGATTTTTTGCCTTTTTCGCGCCCGTCGATGGGCGACGCAGAGCTGGCTGCGCTGCGTGAAGTTTTAGCGTCGGGCTGGATCACCACCGGGCCGAAGAATCAGGCACTTGAAGCGGCATTCTGCCAGCTGACCGGCAACCGTCATGCGATTGCCGTCAGTTCAGCGACCGGCGGGATGCATGTGACCCTGATGGCGCTGGGTATTGGCCCCGGCGATGAAGTCATTACGCCGTCCCAGACCTGGGTCTCCACTCTCAATATGATCTGCCTGCTGGGCGCCACGCCGGTGATGATCGATGTCGATAACGACAATCTGATGATTACCCCTGCAGCGGTGGAAGCGGCGATCACTTCGCGTACCAAAGCGATAATTCCCGTGCACTACGCGGGCGCGCCAGCCGACATTGACGCCATTCGCGCGGTGGGCGAGCGCCATGGCATTTCGGTGATCGAAGACGCCGCCCATGCGGCCGGTACCCATTATAAAGGCCGCCACGTGGGCTGGCAGGGGACCGCCATTTTCTCGTTCCACGCGATCAAAAACATGACCTGTGCCGAAGGCGGGCTGATTGTCACCGATGACGACGAGCTGGCCTCCCGCATCCGTAGCCTGAAATTCCATGGTCTGGGCGTGGACGCTTATGATCGCCAGACCCACGGCCGCGCGCCGCAGGCGGAGGTGATCACCCCGGGCTTCAAGTACAACCTTGCCGATATCAACGCCGCTCTGGCGCTGGTCCAGCTGGAAAAACTGAGCCACGCCAATCAGCGCCGGACGGAGATTGCCCAGCGCTACCTGCGCGAGCTGGCGGACACGCCGTTTAAACCGCTGAGCGTCCCGGCATGGGAGCACCAGCACGCCTGGCATCTGTTTATCATCCGCGTCGATGAGGCCGCGTGCGGCATCAGCCGCGACGCGCTGATGGAAAAGCTGAAGGCGATGGGCATCGGCACCGGCCTGCACTTCCGTGCGGCCCATACGCAAAAATATTACCGCGAGCGCTTCCCTGAGGTTTCCCTGCCGAATACCGAATGGAATAGCGCCCGCATCTGCTCTCTCCCGTTGTTCCCGGATATGACCGATGACGATGTCACTCGCGTTATCTCCGCACTGCGCCAGTTGTCAGGACGTTGATATGCTTACTTACCCTCCCGTGAAGAAGGTCTCGGTGGTTATCCCGGTTTATAACGAACAGGATAGCCTGCCGGAACTGCTTCGTCGTACGGATGCCGCCTGCGCCACCCTGGGGCGGCAATATGAAATTCTGTTGATCGACGATGGCAGCAGCGACGATTCCGCGCGCATGCTCACCGAAGCCGCCGAGGCGGAAGGCAGCCACGTCGTCGCCGTGCTGTTAAACCGTAACTACGGCCAGCACTCGGCGATCATGGCCGGCTTCAGCCATGTAACCGGCGATCTGATTATTACCCTCGACGCCGACCTGCAAAACCCGCCGGAGGAGATCCCGCGGCTGGTGGCGAAGGCTGATGAAGGTTACGACGTGGTGGGCACCGTCCGCCAGAACCGTCAGGACAGCATCTTCCGTAAAACCGCGTCGAAGATGATCAACCGCCTGATCCAGCGCACCACCGGCAAAGCGATGGGCGACTACGGCTGCATGCTGCGCGCTTACCGCCGCCATATCATCGACGCCATGCTCAACTGCCATGAGCGCAGCACCTTTATCCCGATCCTGGCGAATACCTTCGCCCGGCGCGCGGTGGAGATCCCGGTGATGCACGCCGAGCGCGAATTCGGCGACTCCAAATACAGCTTCATGCGCCTGATCAACCTGATGTACGACCTGGTGACCTGTCTGACCACCACGCCGCTGCGTCTGCTCAGCATTTTCGGCAGCGTGATTGCCCTGCTGGGCTTCGCCTTCGGCCTGCTGCTGGTGGTGCTGCGTCTGGCCTTCGGCCCGCAGTGGGCGGCGGAAGGGGTGTTTATGCTCTTCGCCGTGCTGTTCATGTTCATCGGCGCCCAGTTTGTCGGTATGGGCCTGCTCGGGGAGTATATCGGCCGCATCTATAACGACGTGCGCGCCCGCCCCCGCTACTTTATTCAACGTGTTGTTCGCCAGCCGGAAACGGCATCTAAAGAGGAAGATCGTTCATGAAAGCCGTAGTCTTCGCTTATCACGATATGGGCTGCACCGGTATCCAGGCTCTGCTGGACGCCGGGTATGATATCGCTGCTATTTTCACCCACCCGGATAACCCTGGCGAAAACCATTTCTTTGGCTCCGTGGCGCGCCTTGCCGCCGAGCAGGGCATTCCGGTGTGGGCGCCGGAAGACGTGAACCATCCGCTGTGGATTGAGCGTATCCGCGAGATGAAGCCGGACGTGCTGTTCTCCTTCTACTATCGCAACCTGCTGGGCGATGAGATCCTCAATCTGGCGCCGAAAGGGGCGTTCAACCTGCACGGTTCGCTGCTGCCAAAATATCGCGGCCGCGCGCCGCTGAACTGGGTGCTGGTCAATGGCGAAAGCGAAACCGGCGTCACCCTGCACCGGATGGTGAACCGCGCAGACGCTGGCGATATCGTCGCCCAGCAGGCCGTGGCGATTGGCGCGGATGACGCCGCCCTGACGCTGCATCGTAAGCTGTGCGCCGCCGCCACTGAGCTGCTGAGCCGGGCGCTGCCGGCGATCCTCGCCGGCACCACCGATGAGCGTCCGCAGGATCACAGCCAGGCAACCTATGTGGGGCGTCGTACCCCGGAAGATGGCCGGCTGGACTGGGAGCTGCCGGCGCAGACCCTGCACAATCTGGTGCGTGCGGTCTCGGATCCGTGGCCGGGCGCCTTCGGCTACGCCGGAGCGAACAAGTTTATCGTCTGGAAATCCCGCGTTCGCCACGATTTGCCAGCAGCTAAACCGGGCACCGTGCTCTCCATTGCGCCGCTGATCGTCGCGTGCCAGGACGGGGCGCTGGAGATTGTCACCGGCCAGACCGAACGCGGCGTGTACATGCAGGGCGCTCAGCTGGCGCAGGCGCTGGGCCTGGTGTCCGGGGCGGTGATCAGCAGCAAACCGGTGGTGGCGATTAAGCGTCGCACCCGGGTGCTGATCCTCGGCGTCAACGGCTTTATCGGTAACCACCTGACCGAGCGCCTGCTGCAGGACGACAACTATGAGATTTACGGTCTGGATATCGGCTCCGACGCCATCAGCCGTTTTCTCGACTGTCCGCGTTTCCACTTTGTGGAAGGCGATATCAGCATTCACTCTGAGTGGATCGAGTATCACATTAAGAAATGCGACGTGGTGCTGCCGCTGGTGGCCATCGCCACGCCTATCGAATACACCCGCAACCCGCTGCGCGTGTTCGAGCTGGATTTCGAAGAGAACCTGAAAATCATCCGCGACTGCGTGAAATACAATAAGCGCATTATCTTCCCGTCGACCTCGGAAGTGTACGGCATGTGCACCGACAAAAACTTCGACGAAGATAGCTCCAACCTGGTGGTGGGGCCGATCAACAAACAGCGCTGGATCTACTCGGTCTCCAAGCAGCTGCTCGATCGCGTGATCTGGGCCTATGGCGATAAGAACGGCCTGAAATTCACCCTTTTCCGTCCGTTCAACTGGATGGGGCCGCGGCTGGATAACCTCAACGCCGCGCGTATCGGCAGCTCCCGCGCTATCACCCAGCTGATCCTCAACCTGGTGGAAGGATCGCCGATCAAGCTTATCGAAGGCGGCAAGCAGAAGCGCTGTTTCACCGACATCAGCGACGGTATCGAAGCGCTGTTCCGCATCATCGAGAACAAAGACGGCCGCTGCGACGGGCAGATCATTAACATCGGTAACCCGGATAACGAAGCGAGCATCAAAGAGCTGGCCGAAATGCTGCTCGCCTGCTTCGAACGTCATCCGCTGCGCGATCGCTTCCCGCCGTTCGCCGGCTTCCGTGAAGTGGAAAGCAGCGATTACTACGGAAAGGGCTACCAGGACGTTGAGCATCGTAAGCCGAGCATCCGCAACGCCAAACGCTGCCTGAACTGGGAGCCGAAGGTGGAGATGGAAGAAACGGTCGAACATACGCTGGACTTCTTCCTGCGCACGGTTGAACTGGTGGACGATAAAAATCCATGAAACAGGTCGGCTTACGCATAGATGTCGATACCTTTCGCGGCACGCGGGACGGCGTTCCGCGGCTGCTGGAGCTGCTGGGCCGGCATGGGATCCAGGCAAGCTTCTTCTTCAGCGTCGGGCCGGACAATATGGGGCGCCATCTGTGGCGCCTGATAAAACCGAAGTTTCTGTGGAAGATGCTGCGTTCCAGAGCCGCCTCGCTGTACGGCTGGGATATTCTGCTGGCCGGCACCGCCTGGCCGGGGCGCCGCATCGGCGCAGGGAACGAAGCGGTGATCCGCGCCGCCGCCGAATCTCATGAAGTCGGCCTGCACGCCTGGGACCACTACAGCTGGCAGGCGTGGAGCGGCGTCTGGCCGCAGGAAAGGCTGGCGCTGGAGGTTGAGCGCGGCCTGCTGGAGCTCGAGCGCATCATCGGCCGGCCGGTGACCTGCTCGGCCGTCGCCGGCTGGCGCGCCGATCAGCGGGTGGTTAAAGCCAAAGAATCCTTCGATTTTCTCTACAACAGCGACTGTCGCGGCACGCGGCCGTTTCTGCCCCAGCTCGGCAGCGGCGTTTCCGGTACGGTGCAGATCCCGGTCACGTTGCCGACCTGGGACGAGGCGGTGGGCACGGCGGTGGATATCGCCGGCTTTAACCGCTACCTGCTGGATTGCATCCATCGCGATGCGGGCGTTCCGGTCTATACCATTCACGCTGAAGTGGAAGGCATTGCCTACGCCGATCAGTTCAATGAACTACTGACCATGGCGGCGGAAGAAGAAATTCAGTTTTGCCCACTGAGCCAGCTGCTGCCCGCTGACTTTAGCGAGCTGCCCTCAGGCAAAGTGGTTCGTGGTGAACTGGCTGGCCGGGAAGGCTGGCTCGGACGTGAACAATTACTGACTTCGGGTGTTTGATGAAAAGCATTCGCTATGGCGTCTCTCTGATTGCGCTGTTTGCGCTGTATTATCTGCTGCCGCTCAATTTCCGTTTGCTCTGGCAACCCGACGAAACCCGCTACGCGGAGATCAGCCGTGAAATGCTGGCCACCGGCGACTGGGTGGTACCGCATTTTCTCGGCCTGCGCTACTTCGAAAAACCGATTGCCGGTTACTGGATCAACAGTATCGGTCAGTGGCTGTTTGGCCATAATAACTTCGGCGTACGCTTCGGGTCGGTCTTCGCCATCACCATGACCGCCCTGCTGGTGGCCTGGCTGGCGTGGCGGATCTTTCGTGATAAGCGGGTAGCTATCCTGTCGCCGGTTATCTTCCTCACCGCGATGCTGGTGTATGCGATTGGCACCTATGCGGTGCTGGACCCGATGATCACCCTGTGGCTGGCGCTGGCGATGTGCAGCTTCTGGGGCGCGGCGCAGGCGCAGAGCCGCAGCGGCAAAATACTGGGCTACGTGCTGCTGGGCGTCGCCTGCGGGATGGGGGTGATGACCAAAGGCTTCCTGGCGCTGGCGGTGCCGGTGGTGGGCGTTCTGCCGTGGGTGATCGCCCGTAAACGCTGGCGTGAAGTGCTGACCTACGGCTGGCTGGCGGTGATTGTCTGTACGCTGGTGGTGCTGCCCTGGGGGCTGGCTATCGCCCAGCGCGAGCCGGACTTCTGGCGCTACTTCTTCTGGGTCGAGCATATTCAGCGTTTTGCTGAAAAAGACGCCCAGCACAAAGCGCCGTTCTGGTACTACATCCCGTTCCTGATCGCCGGCAGTCTGCCGTGGCTGGCCCTGCTGCCGGGGGCGCTAAAGCGCGGCTGGCTTGAGCGCGATGAGGCCCGCGGCGCGCTGTATCTGTTAGGTTGGGTGGCGATGCCGTTCCTGTTCTTCAGTATCGCCAAAGGCAAACTGCCGACCTATATTCTGCCGTGCTTTGCGCCGCTGTCGATCCTGATGGCCCGCTACGCGCTGGAGGCCGCAAAGACCGGCGCGAAAGCGTTGCGCATCAACGGGATGATCAACCTGGGCGTTGGTTTGCTGGGGCTTATCGCCGTGCTGGTGGTCTCGCCGTGGGGCTTCATGCATAAGCCGGTGTGGACCAAGATTGAGCTGTATAAATGTCTGCTGGCGGCGATCGCTTTTGCCGTCTGGGCGCTGATGGGCTGGCTGGCGATGAAAGACTCTGGCCGCCGCTGGAGCCTCGCCGCGCTCTGTCCGCTCGGCCTGGCGCTGCTGGTGGGCTTCGCCATCCCGGACCGGGTTATCGACAGCAAACAGCCGCAGTTCCTCGTGGAGATCGTCAGCGAATCCCTGCAGCCCAGCCGTTACGTCCTGACCAACAACGTTGGGATCGCCGGCGGCCTGGCCTGGGAGCTGAAGCGAAGCGATATTATTATGTTCGACAAACAGGGTGAGCTGAAGTACGGTCTCGACTGGCCGGATGCTCAGGGAAGCTTTGTCAGCCAGGCCGGTTTTGCCGACTGGCTGGCCGCGCATCGTCAGCAGGGGCCGGTCTCGCTGGTGCTGTTGATGGATAAAGGAGAGAGTATGCTCGACTTACCGTTACCGAAACCGGATAACGCCTACGAGCTGGGCCGGGTCGTTTTCCTTCAGTACCTGCCGCAATGAGCGTCTGGATCTGTCTGGTGTGCGCCAGCCTGCTGAGCTGCGCCGGACAGCTCTGCCAGAAACAGGCGACCCGCCCGTCCCGTCGCGGACGGCGGAGTCGCCATATACTCTTCTGGTTGGGGATGGCGCTGTTATGTCTGGGCTGCGGCATGCTGCTGTGGCTGAGCGTCCTGCAGTCTATTCCGGTCAGCATCGCCTATCCGATGCTGAGCCTGAATTTCGTCTGGGTTACCCTCGCGGGCTGGGGCATCTGGCATGAGCCGGTCGCCCGTCGCCACTGGCTTGGCGTCGGGTTGATCGTCGTGGGCATTGTCATTCTGGGGACCAGCGTCTGATGGGCTTTTTCTGGGCATTACTCAGCGTCGGCCTCGTCAGCGCCGCGCAGTTGCTGCTGCGCAGCGCCATGGTGGCCTTGCCGCCGCTGACCGATATTGTGGCATTTCTCCAGCATCTGCTGCATTTCCAGCCCGGGACTTTCGGCCTGTTTTTCGGCCTGCTGGGCTACCTGCTGTCGATGGTCTGCTGGTACTTTGCCCTCCATCGCCTGCCGCTGTCGAAAGCGTATGCGCTACTGAGCCTGAGCTATATCCTCGTGTGGGCCGCCGCCATCTGGCTGCCCGGCTGGCATGAGCCGTTCTACTGGCAATCGCTGCTGGGTGTGGCGATCATCGTCGCCGGCGTATTGACCATCTTCTGGCCGGTGAAACGCCGCTAGCCGGGGAGCCGGCTTTTGGGACGGCCCGGGCCGAGCAGGATCGCCAGCTTGCTGCCCCCGACGGTGGTTTCCATCCAGATTTTACAGACGCTGGTTAACGGCACCGAGAGCAGCATTCCCACCGGCCCCAGCAGCCAGCCCCAGACCAACAACGACAGGAACACCACCAGGGTCGACATCCCCAGCCGGTGGCCCATCATGCGCGGCTCCACCATGTTGCCCAGCACCATATGCACCACCAGAAACAGCGCCCCTACCAACAGGCACTCATAAATGCCGCTGAACAGCAGCGCCTGCAGCATGGGGGGGATAGCGGAGATGGCGGAGCCAATGTTCGGCACATAGTTCAGCAAAAACGCCAGCACCCCCCACATCAGGGCGAACTGTACCCCCATCGCCAGCAGCCCCAGCCAGACAATCAGCCCGGTCCACAGGCTAATCAGCGTCTTCAGCGCCAGATAATGGGTGACGCCTTTCAGCGCCCGGTGCAATCCGGCGATATGCAGGCGCGGGTTATTGAGGGCAAAACGCAGTTTGTAGGGCAGGTGGCGAACCTCAAACAGCATAAAGATCACCGTCATCACCAGCAGCACGATGCTGGCCATCGCCCCGGAAAGCTGGGTCATCAGCGTCGTGGCCCAGGTCATCAGCCGTTCTGAATCCATGCGCCGCAGCATCCGCTCCGGATTGATATGCAGATTAAGGAAGGGGAGATACTCCTGGAGCTGGAGGATCTTGCGCGTCAGGGCGCGGTTGAAATCGGGCAGCATGGCGACAAAGTCATTGAGCGACGCCGCCAGCACGCCGAGCAGCGCGGTGAGCATCACCAGCATCGCCGTCACCACCAGGGTAATGGCGAACGGACGCCGCACCCCGCGGCGAATGAACCAGGTGACCAGCGGGTTGAGAACAATAGCGAAAAACAGCGCCAGCAGCAGCTGCACCAGGATATCGGCGGCGGCGTGGATCCCGGCGAGGATAATCACCAGCGCCGCCAGCTTAAGTAAAATATGAAGCCCGGCTTTATCAGCCTGCGGAGGGGACATAGGTATTCCTTTTATGAGTCGCGCCAGATAAGTGTAGCGGTTCGCCGACTGCCAATATTCCGAAAGGAGGGCTGCTTTTCCGCCGACAGCGTGGTAATAGTGAAAGCTGGTTGTCGAAATCTGGTGGAACCTGATGCCCGAACCCGTCGCCGAACCGGCGCTTAATGGACTGCGCCTCAATCTGCGGATTGTCTCTGTCGTTATCTTTAACTTTGCCAGCTACCTCACCATCGGCCTGCCGCTGGCGGTGCTGCCCGGCTATGTTCATGATGTCATGGGCTTTAGCGCTTTCTGGGCCGGGCTGGTGATTAGCCTGCAATACTTCGCCACGCTGCTCAGCCGCCCGCATGCCGGGCGCTATGCCGACCTGCTGGGGCCCAAAAAGATTGTCGTCTTCGGCCTCGGCGGCTGCTTTTTGAGCGGTTTGAGCTATCTGCTGGCCGCCTGGGGCAGCGGCTGGCCACTGATTAGCCTGCTGCTGTTATGCCTCGGACGGGTGATCCTTGGTATCGGCCAGAGCTTCGCCGGCACAGGCTCGACGCTGTGGGGCGTCGGCGTGGTCGGTTCGCTGCATATCGGGCGGGTGATCTCGTGGAACGGGATTGTGACCTATGGGGCGATGGCGATGGGCGCGCCGCTCGGCGTGCTGTGCTATTCGCACATTGGCCTCAGCGGTCTGGCCGGGGTCATTATGGCGGTAGCGCTGGTGGCTATCCTCTGCGCGCTGCCCCGCGCGGCGGTGAAGGCTGCCAAAGGCAAAGCGATGTCGTTTCGCGCGGTGCTCGGCCGGGTCTGGCCCTACGGTATGGCGCTGGCGTTGGCCTCCGCCGGCTTTGGGGTGATCGCCACCTTTATCACGCTATTTTATGACGCCAAAGGTTGGGACGGCGCGGCTTTCGCGCTGACATTATTCAGCTGCGCATTCGTTGGCGCGCGGCTGCTGTTTCCCAACGCCATTAACCGACTCGGCGGGCTGAACGTGGCGATGCTCTGCTTTAGCGTGGAGGCGATCGGCCTGCTGCTGGTCGGCTTTGCCGATACGCCGATGATGGCGAAAATCGGTACTTTCCTTACCGGGGCTGGCTTTTCGCTGGTCTTTCCGGCGCTGGGCGTGGTGGCGGTGAAAGCGGTGCCGCAGCACAATCAGGGGTCGGCGCTGGCGACCTATACCGTGTTTATGGATTTGTCGTTGGGCGTCAGCGGGCCGCTGGCCGGATTGCTGATGGCGTGGACCGGGATCTCGATGATTTATCTCGCCGCGGCGGGGCTGGTGATGGCGGCGCTGCTGTTGGGCTGGCGGCTAAAAAAACGGCCCCCGGTTAGCGAACCGGAGGCCAGCGCACCAGGCCAGTAATTACTGGATGGTGAGGGTGTTGATGATGCTTTCCGCTTCGGTCTGCGCCTGCTGCTGGTTATCCGCCGGCAGGGTGACCTGCAGGGTCAGCAGCTTGTCATCCACTTTGCCGAGGATCACGGAAGACCAGGCGGTCTGCCCCTTGGCGGAGATGATGCTGTCCAGCTGCTGCAGGGTATGGCCTTTAATCTCCAGCGGTTTATTGCTCACCACCTGCAGCTGCGGGTCGCGGCTGCGCTGCTGATCTTCCAGGCGTTTCGCCAGCACCGCCAGATCTTCATTGGTGCTGTCGCCGACGATGACGATGACCGCTTTCTGGCCGGTAGCGTCAGAGTAGACGTGCATATTGTTCGCCTGGGTACCCAGTTTGCCGCTCTGGTCGGCCATGCCCGCAGGCAGGGTGAAGCTCAGCTTGCCATCCAGCAGGCTGATTGCCTGGCCGCTGGCATTGCTCTCCGCTGCTGCGCCAACGGTTGGCGCTTTTGAATCGCTGTTATCGCAGGCGGCAAGCCCCATCACCAGCAGGCCAATACCGACATATTTAACCAAATTGCGCATTGACATCTTCCTTTCGATAAACGGCCACTAATGGCTCATCCGGCTATCTTAACACATCAGCCCGCGAGTACCTTTAACTCGGCTGTAATGCCGACAAATCAGATTTATCCGCCAGTCTTTTCAACAGCATATTTAACAGCACGCCGTACATCGGCAGGAAGAAAATGATGCTGATAAGCACTTTAAAGCTGTAGTCGACGAGGGCGATTTCCCCCCAGTGGGCGGCCATAAACGGGTCCGGGCTGCGCCAGAAAGCGATAAAGAAAAACGCCACGGTATCGCTGATGTTGCCGAACAGCGTCGAGGCGGTAGGGGCCAACCACCAGCGGCGGCTCTGCCGCAGGCGGTTAAAGACGTGAACGTCGAGGATCTGCCCCAGCGCATAGGCCATAAAGCTGGCGACGGCGATGCGCGCGACGAAGAGATTAAAGGTGCCCAGCGCGGCAAAGCCCTGCCATTCGCCCATGTAGAACAGCGCGGAGATGCCGTAAGAGATGGCCAGCGCCGGGACCATCACCGCGAAAATGATGCGTCGCGCCAGCGGGGCGCCAAAAATTCGCACCGTCAGGTCGGTGGCGAGGAAAATAAACGGAAAACTAAACGCGCCCCAGGTGGTATGGAAACCAAAGATGGAGATCGGCAGCTGAACCAGATAGTTGCTGGAGGTGATGACCAGCAAATGAAATAGCGAAAGCCAGACGAGCGCTTTTTTGCGCTGTACGGTAGTAAACGGATTCATATTGTGACCTTTTTATGCCCGTCATGCTTCAGGTGAATGAGCAATCGGCAGCGGAACGTTGGGGTGAGGGAACCCAATTAAAAACGGCTGCATGATACTGCGTTGCCGGCGTAATGCAATGGTTGTTTTTCGCGCAAACGTTAACCTGGCTTGCGTACTGGCGAGCAGGGGGTAAACTAGGGCCGTTTTATTGACGTGAGACTGAAATGAGCGAACTTTTCTCCACTCCTGACCACACCCTGGATGCCCTGGGACTCCGCTGCCCGGAGCCGGTCATGATGGTGCGTAAAACCGTGCGGACGATGCCGGTGGGCGAGACGCTGCTGATTATTGCTGACGATCCGGCCACCACCCGCGATATCCCGGGATTCTGCCGCTTTATGGAGCATGAGCTGGTGGCCCAGGAAACCGAAGCCCTGCCGTACCGCTACCTGATCCGCAAAAGCCACTGAGCCTCTCCCGGATGGCGGCGCGTAGCGCCTTATCCGGGCTACCCCTTTATGCCGTTATGTTGTCTTTTGCCGGGTGGCGGCTACGCCTGACCCGGCTTACAGCAGCAACAAACCGCTCCACCCGTAGGCCCGCGCAAGCGCAGCGCCGCCGGGCGCTATTTCAGGCACAGTGTCCGATATTTTCCCCGGTGGCGGCTGCGCCTGACCTGGCCTACGTCCCTGAGCCTCTCCCGGATGGCGGCGCGTAGCGCCTTATCCGGGCTACCCGACGGTCTGGAACCGTAGCCCTGCTAAGCGTAGCGCGAGCAGGGAAGCCGGTATCGATGCTACAACTTCTTACGCAATAACCGCAGCGCGTTAGCCGTTACCAGCACGGTGGCGCCGGTATCCGCCAGCACCGCCAGCCACAGACCGGTCAGGCCGAGCAGGGTGGTGACGAGGAAAATCCCCTTCAGCCCTAAGGCAATCGCGATGTTCTGGCGGATATTGGCGTGAGTGGCGCGCGCCAGGGAAATCATCTGCGCCAGGCCGGTCAGACGGTTATGGGTCAGCGCGGCGTCGGCCGTCTCCAGCGCCACGTCGGTTCCGCTGCCCATGGCGATGCCGATGGTGGCCGCTTTCATCGCCGGCGCGTCGTTGATACCGTCCCCGACCATCGCCAGCGGCGCGTCGGCATTCAGCGCTATCACCGCGTTGACCTTGTCCGCCGGTAGCAGACCGGCGCGGAATTCCAGCCCCAGTTCGCTGGCGATGGCCGCCGCAGCGCGCGGGTTATCCCCGGTAAGGATCACCCCCTGAACGCCCAACTGATGCAAAGCATCCACCGCCTGACGCGCGTCGTCGCGCAGGGTATCGCGCAGCGCCAGAATGCCGAGCAGCGTCTCGCCGCGCATCACCAGCACTACCGTTTGCCCGGCGCTTTCCAGCTGCTGGATCTGCGCCTCATGCTCTGCCGGGGCGGCTTTGCTGGCTGCGCAGATCAGGATGCGGCTGCCGTTGACTTCGGCTTCGATACCAGAGCCCGCCAGCGCCCGCTGGCCGCTGGCAAGCGGAATGCTCAGCTGACGCCGCTGCGCTTCACGGACGATAGCCTGCGCCAGCGGGTGGCTGGAGCCTTGCTCCACCGCCGCCGCCAGCGCCAGCAGCGTGTTGTCGTCAACTTCGGCCGTGGCAATAACCGAAGTCACCTGCGGCTGGCCGACGGTCAGGGTGCCGGTTTTATCGAACGCCACCTGGCGCACCTGGCCCAGCTGCTCCAGCGCCGCGCCGCCTTTGATTAGCGCCCCGCGGCGGGCGGCGACCGCCAGGCCGGAGGTGATGGCCGCCGGCGTGGAGATGACCAGCGCGCACGGACAGCCGATCAGCAGCAGCGTCAGCCCTTTATAAATCCACGGTAGCCAGGCGCTGGCGAAGAACAGCGGCGGGACAATGGCGACCAACAAGGCCACCACCATAATGGCCGGGGTGTAGATCCGGCTGAAGCGGTCGATGAAGCGCTCGATTGGCGCCCGACGCTCCTCAGCCTCTTCAATCAGCTTCAGGATGCGGTCGATGGCGCTGTCGCCCGGTTCGGATATCACGGTAAGCTGCACCAGGCGGTCGACGCTGGTGGCGCCCGCCGCTACCCGTTCCCCGGCCTGACGTTCCACCGGCACCGACTCGCCGGTCAGAGCGCTTTCATCAAAGCTGGCAAACGGCGACAGCAGCTGGCCATCCGCCGGCAGACGCCCGCCGGCAGCCACTTCAATCACATCTCCGGGACGCAGGTCGCGCTGGGCGACGGTTTCCCGCACGCCGTTGCGCAGACGGATGGCGGTGTCGGGCTTCAGCGCCATCAGCGCGCTCACCCCCTGCCGTGCGCGGCTGGCGGCCCAGCCTTCGAGACGCTCGCCGATCAGGAACAGCAGCAGGACCATCGCCGCTTCCGCGGTGGCGCCGATAAACAGCGCCCCGATGGCAGCGACGCTCATCAGCGTTTCAATGGCGAACCAGCTCCCGCTCTTGATCAGGCGTAGCGCCTGGCGGGCAACCGGCCACAGGCCAACCAGGGTGGTGGCAATAAAGGCCAACTGACCGGCAGGGTGGTTGGCCTGCTCCAGCCCCCAGCTCAAGGCCATCATGATAACCAGCGTCAGTAACGGCAGATTGTCGCGCAGCAGCGACCCTCGGGTTTGCTCTGCTGCGGGAGCATCGGCATCGCGCAGCGTATACCCCGCCTGGCGGACCGCGTTCTCAACCTGAGCGCGGACATCGCCCTCGGCGTTAACCAGCAGCTTTTCTGTGGCGAACAGCACCTGGACCTGACTGACCCCGGGCACCTGACGGACCGCGGTTTCCACCTTGCGGGCGCAGGCGGCGCAGTCCATGCCATCTACCTGCCAGCGGTAGCGGGCGTCGCTAAGCGCTTCGGCGGCAGGGGCGGACTCTGTGGCGCAGGCGTGATCTGTACAGCAGCTCTCCGCCGGGGCGGTTGCTGGCCGCATGGTGAAAGACGAGAATTGTGGAACTTTTTTATCCTGCGCGTCTGGAGTCGACATGGCACCCTCCGGGAAATGATAATTTTCTCATTAGCCGTAGGATACACTCTGGAGTCGACTCCAGAGTCAAGGACTAAATTACAGGTACAGCGCGCGCACGATCAGGAAGTGGCCGGCAAAGTAGAATGCGGCGGCGATGGCGTTATCGGCGCGGAAGCGGCGACGATAGTGGCTCACCAGCCACACGGCATTGCTCAGCAGCAGCAGGGCTGCGCCGGCGAAACCGGACAGCGCGGTGTTGGTGGGGCGGGCAAACCACAGCTCACCGGCCAGCCAGACCATTACCAGCGTCATTCCGATAAAGGTCAGCACCGGCATTTTCATCTCTTCCAGCCGACTCCAGATCACCGCCATTAGCAGGGCGCCGAATACCAGCAGCACCAGCGGCAGCGGCCAGAAGAACGACAGCGTCAGCTGGCTGGCGAACCAGATGGTATACAGCAGATGTGACAGGAAGAAAGCGCCCACCGCGTACATCACCCGCTGGCGCGGCAGCAGGGTCAGGGCGTCGCCGAGCAGCGAGGCGCACAGGCCAGCCAGCACCAGATAGCTGATGGCATTGAACATCGGCGCCTGCCAGGCCAGTAACAGCAACAGAATCAGGGTGACAGGTTTAAAAACCCAGCGTCGCCATGCCGGCCCACGATAGGATGCATCGACATAAAGCCATGCGGAGAAACAGACAGCAATAAATGACCAAAGCATAGTAAGTCCCTGTATCTGTTATCATAAAGAAAGTTACGGATGCGTGATGCTACTACTCAGTGTAGTGGTTTGGTGTAGCAGATGACAATGTTATTCCCGACGCAGTATGCTGATTCCTGATATTTTTTATGGGTAACCCTAATGAGTAAAATGCCCCTCTTTTTTGTTCTGGTCGTCGCGGTGATTGTGGTGGCGGCTTCGTTTCGCTATGTCCAGCAGCGCCGTGAGAAACAGGCGAATGACGCCGCGCCGTTGCTACAAAAGCGGGTTATCGTCAGCAATAAACGGGAAAAAGTGATTAACGATCGGCGCTCGCGGCAGCAGACGGTGACGCCTGCAGGCAGTGAGATGCGCTATGAAGCGAGCTTTCGCCCCGAAAACGGTGGGCTGGAGGTGGTGTTTCGCCTTGACGCGCCGCAATATCACGCGCTGAGCGTCGGCGATCGTGGGATGTTGAGTTATAAGGGCACAGCGTTCGTGGCGTTTACGCCCGATCCCTGAGCCCTTTTCAGGACTATTTTTTCAGCGTCGCCTTCAGTTTTTTCTGCCAGGCCACGAGCTCAAACACGCCGAAAATAAAAATGCGGATTTGCTCAAAGCGGCTCAGCGGCGGCGCCTCTTTCGGCTGCGTCGCCTTGAGCAGCGTCAGCTGCAGACCGTGCATCAGGATCATGAAAATCAGCGCGACGTTGACAAAGATATTCAGCGGCTTCGGGAAGGGCTGAAACAGATTCAATAACAGAAAGGCCCAGACGCACAGCATCAGCAGGCGGCCTAAATTAATCAGCATGGTGCTCTCCTTGGGCCTCACGTTGGTAAAGACGGTAGGCGACCTGTCCGGCCACTTTTTCACGATACAATTGCCAGTTAGCCGGCACCGGCGGTAAGCCGTTTTCGACTTCGCTTTCGACGTACACCAGGGCCTCATCGGCCAGCCAGCCTTGTGTCTCCAGCAGACGTAGCGTCTCCTCCAGCAGCCCCTGACGGAACGGCGGGTCGACGAACACGATCTGGTGCGGGGTCCCCGGCTGGCTCAGGAAGCTGAGGGTGTTGGTGGTGATCACCTTGCCGCGATCCGCTTTCAGGGTGGCGAGATTTTTTTGCAGCTGCTGGGCTACGCCGCGCTCCATCTCCAGCAGCGTGGTGCTGGCCGCATAGCGGGACAGCGCTTCCAGCCCCAGCGCGCCGCTGCCGGCAAAGCAATCGAGGCAGTGCGCGTCAACAATGGACGGCGCCAGCCAGTTAAAAAGGGTTTCGCGAACCCGGTCGGTGGTCGGCCGCAGGCCCGGGCTCTCCGGCACCGGTAATTTACGGCCGCGCCATTGCCCGCCGATGATGCGGATCTGGCCGCTGCCCGCGTGGTTTGGTTTTTTCATCTCTCTGCTCAAGTCTCAACTTCCAGCCTGCTATTCTAGCGATCGACGGCGGTTGACGAAACCTTAATCCGGGGGCGGTGCTGCGAGTTAAGTTAAGTGATAGACTATCCAACTAATTTCATCATTTTTTCAGCTTCTGATGAAGCTGCGCCATGAATAAACAGCGAGGAGTGTGGTCGCAAATGGCAAAAGAGAAAAAACGTGGCTTCTTTTCCTGGCTGGGCTTTGGACAGAAAGAACAGGCACAGGAAACCGAGACTGAGCAAAAAGTAGAAGAACAGCAAGCGGTTGCCGAAGAGATACCGGCGGTTGAAACCCCTGCTGAGCCGAGCGCGCCGAAAGCAGACCCGGAGGCGTTTGCCGAAGACGTCGTCGAAGTGACCGAGACGGTGGTCGAAAGCGAAAAAGCGCACCTCGCGGAGCCTGCCAGCGCGCAGGAAGAAGAGTGGGTGGAAACGCCTGCTCTGACCGAAGAAACGCCTGTTGTTGAACCGGAGCCCGCGGTCAGCGAACCGCCTGAACAGCCTGCGGTGGTTGAGCCGCTGGCGGAAGAGGTTATCGCCGAACCGGTGGTGGCGGAAGCCGTAGCAGAGCAGCCTGTGGAAGGCATCGTTGTCCAGCCGCAGGAGACAGAAGCGCCCGAAGAGGACGCGCCGTTAAGCGATGAAGAGCTGGAAGCGCAGGCGCTGGCGGCCGAAGCGGCAGAAGAGGCGGCGGTAGTGGTGCCGGCGCCCGAGGACGAGGCGCCGCTTGAAGCGCTGGCTCAGGAGCAGGAAAAACCGACAAAAGAAGGCTTCTTCGCCCGCCTCAAGCGTAGCCTGCTGAAAACGAAGCAAAATCTCGGTTCCGGATTTATCAGCCTGTTCCGCGGTAAGAAGATCGACGATGATCTGTTTGAAGAGCTGGAAGAACAGCTGCTGATCGCCGACGTCGGGGTGGAAACCACCCGCAAGATCATTACCAACCTGACGGAAGGCGCCAGCCGTAAGCAGCTGCGCGATGCGGAAGCGCTGTACGGCCTGCTGAAAGAAGAGATGGGCGAGATTCTCGCCAAAGTAGACGAGCCGCTGAACGTTGAAGGCAAAACGCCATTTGTTATTCTGATGGTCGGCGTGAACGGGGTGGGGAAAACCACTACCATCGGCAAGCTGGCGCGTCAGTTTGAACAGCAGGGTAAGTCGGTGATGCTGGCGGCGGGGGATACTTTCCGTGCGGCGGCGGTGGAACAGCTGCAGGTCTGGGGCCAGCGTAATAATATCCCGGTGATCGCCCAGCACACCGGCGCCGACTCCGCCTCGGTGATTTTCGACGCCATTCAGGCGGCGAAGGCGCGCCATGTTGACGTACTGATTGCCGATACCGCCGGGCGTTTGCAAAATAAATCGCACCTGATGGAAGAGCTGAAGAAGATTGTCCGGGTAATGAAAAAGCTGGACGTCGACGCGCCGCACGAGGTGATGTTAACCATTGACGCCAGCACCGGGCAGAATGCTATTAGCCAGGCCAAACTGTTCCATGAGGCGGTAGGATTGACCGGGATCACTCTGACCAAGCTGGACGGCACCGCCAAAGGCGGCGTGATCTTCTCGGTGGCCGATCAGTTCGGCATTCCGATTCGCTATATTGGCGTCGGCGAGCGTATTGAGGATCTGCGTCCGTTTAATGCGGGCGACTTTATTGAGGCACTTTTTGCCCGAGAGGATTAAGAATGATTCGCTTTGAACAAGTCAGCAAAGCCTATCTCGGTGGGAGACAAGCGCTGCAGGGGGTGACCTTCCACCTGCAGCCGGGCGAGATGGCGTTTCTGACCGGCCATTCCGGCGCAGGGAAGAGTACCCTGCTGAAGCTTATCTGTGGTATCGAACGGCCCAGCGCCGGGAAAATCTTCTTCAGCGGTCATGAAATCAGCCGTCTGAAGAGCCGTGAGGTGCCGTTCCTGCGCCGCCAGATCGGTATGATTTTCCAGGACCACCATTTGCTGATGGATCGTACCGTGTATGACAACGTGGCGATCCCGCTGATTATCGCCGGCGCCAGCGGCGATGATATTCGTCGTCGCGTCTCGGCGGCGCTGGACAAGGTTGGCCTGCTGGACAAAGCGAAGAATTTTCCCATTCAGCTCTCCGGCGGTGAGCAGCAGCGCGTGGGAATCGCTCGCGCGGTGGTCAACAAGCCGGCGGTGCTGCTGGCGGATGAACCGACCGGCAACCTCGACGAGGCGCTCTCGGAGGGGATTTTACGTCTGTTTGAAGAGTTTAACCGCGTCGGGGTGACGGTACTGATGGCCACGCACGATCTGGGGCTTATCTCCAGTCGTCCGTACCGCGTGCTGACGCTTAGCGACGGCCATCTGCATGGAGGCATTCGGGGTGAATAAGCGCGACGCAATGAACCAGATTCGCCAGTTCGGCAGCAAGTTCGATCGCCTGCGCAACGCCGCCGGCGGCGGCGGCGGCGGGCGCAATGCGCCAAAACGGCCGAAAGCGGCGCCTAACCCGGCCTCGCGTAAGAGCAACGTATTCAACGAGCAGGTGCGCTATGCCTGGCACGGCGCGCTGCAGGATCTAAAAAGCACGCCGCTGGCGACCTTCCTGACGGTCATGGTCATCGCCATTTCGTTGACCCTGCCAAGCGTCTGCTACATGGTCTACAAAAACGTCAGCAGCGCGGCGTCCCAGTATTATCCCTCGCCGCAGATCACCGTTTATCTGGAAAAAACGCTGGATGACGATGCCGCGGCGCGGGTGGTGGGCCAGCTGCAGGCGGAGCAGGGCGTCGACAAGGTAAACTATTTGTCCCGCGATGAGGCGCTGGGGGAATTCCGTAACTGGTCTGGCTTTGGCGGCGCCCTGGATATGCTGGAGGAGAACCCGCTGCCGGCGGTCGCCATCGTGGTGCCGAAGCTGGATTTCCAGAGCACCGAGGCGCTGAATACCCTGCGCGATCGGGTAACGCGGATCCAGGGCGTCGATGAAGTGCGGATGGACGACAGTTGGTTTGCCCGTCTCTCCTCGCTCACCGGGCTGGTAGGACGCGTGTCGGCGATGATCGGCGTGCTGATGGTGGCGGCGGTGTTCCTGGTGATCGGCAACAGCGTGCGCCTGAGCATCTTCGCCCGCCGCGATACCATTAACGTTCAGAAGCTTATCGGCGCCACCGACGGCTTTATCCTGCGTCCGTTCCTCTACGGCGGAGCGATGCTGGGCTTTTCCGGCGCGTTTTTATCGCTGATCCTGTCGGAGATTCTGGTAATGCGCCTCTCGTCGGCGGTGACCGAAGTGGCGAAAGTCTTCGGCACCCAGTTTGAGCTGAGCGGCTTAGGCTTCGACGAGTGTCTGTTGATGTTGATCGTCTGCTCGATGATCGGGTGGGTAGCCGCCTGGCTGGCGACAGTGCAACATTTACGTCACTTTACTCCCGATTAATAAAAGCGTGATATAATCTTTCCCTGCTGCAATGAGTTCCTGTTCGCAGGGAAAGATACCGCAAGCTTGTTCCCCTTTTCCTGCCCTCACTTTTTCATCGTGGTGTCACATTTTGTGCGTAATTTATTCACACCGTTGCATGGAACTTGTGGATAAAATCACTGTCTGATACTAATGTGAGTGATATTCTCGTTGCTCATGAATGCTGGCATGCTTGTTGCCTGATGGGGACAAGAACGCGTCAGAAGATATCAATTGAGAGGATTTGAATGACCAAAGAAATGCAAACTTTAGCTTTAGCCCCCGTTGGTAACCTGGAATCGTACATCCGGGCCGCTAACACTTGGCCGATGCTGTCGGCTGATGAAGAGCGGGAGCTTGCTGAAAAGCTGCATTACCAGGGCGATCTGGAAGCAGCGAAAAAGCTGATTCTGTCTCACCTGCGCTTTGTTGTTCACATTGCTCGTAACTACTCGGGCTATGGCCTGCCGCAGGCGGATCTGATCCAGGAAGGCAATATCGGCCTGATGAAAGCCGTGCGTCGCTTCAACCCGGAAGTGGGTGTGCGCCTGGTCTCCTTCGCCGTGCACTGGATTAAAGCCGAAATTCACGAATACGTGCTGCGCAACTGGCGTATTGTGAAGGTCGCTACCACCAAAGCACAGCGTAAGCTGTTCTTTAACCTGCGTAAAACCAAACAGCGTTTGGGTTGGTTCAACCAGGATGAAGTGGAAATGGTGGCCCGTGAGCTGGGCGTGTCGAGCAAAGACGTCCGCGAGATGGAATCCCGTATGGCGGCCCAGGACATGACCTTCGACATGTCGTCCGACGATGAGTCCGACAGCCAGCCGATGGCGCCGGTCCTGTATCTGCAGGACAAAACGTCTAACTTTGCCGACGGCATCGAAGACGATAACTGGGAAGAGCAGGCGGCGAATAAGCTGACTGATGCGATGCAGGGCCTGGACGAGCGTAGCCAGGACATCATCCGCGCCCGCTGGCTGGACGAAGATAACAAGTCCACGCTGCAGGAACTGGCCGACCGCTACGGCGTCTCCGCAGAGCGCGTGCGTCAGCTGGAAAAGAACGCCATGAAAAAACTGCGTGCCGCTATCGAAGCCTGATACGCCATGCCTGCCTGATACCTGATATCAGGCTCCCCGATAACGCCCCGCCTCAGGTTGGGGCGTTTTGTTTTTCTGCGTCCTCCCGGAGCAGGAGCATCTGCGGGCAGTGCGTCTGCAGGCAGCCGAGTAAGACGCTGAACGCCGACGCCATCTGCTCTTCGGGCTGGCTGGCGAATCCCATCAGTAATCCTTTCTTGCGCGCCGCCGTCAGGTAGTAGCGCGACAGCGGCCGCACCAGAATGTGCCGCGCATTGGCCTCTCTGGCGATCGCCACATCGTCAGCCTCTGCGGGCAAATTGAGGATCAAATGCAGCCCGGCATTATCGCTAAAGTCAGACAGGGCGTACGGCATACAGTGCCGCTGGATAAGCTCAGTTAAAAAGGCGCGGCGACGGCTGTAGAGCAGCCGCATACGGCGGATATGGGCCGAATAGTGGCCGGCGGTAATAAACTCCGCCAGCGCCATCTGGATCAGCGAATGGCCGCCGCGGTAAAGCTCAGCATGGGCGTGCTTCAGGTCGCTGACCAGCGGCCGCGGGATCACCACGTAGCCCAGGCGCAGGCCGGGATAGAGCGTCTTGCTGAAGGTGCCGATATAGACCACCGGGGCGTCGGCGACCAGACCCTGCAGGGCGGGGATCGGCTGACCGGAAAAGCGAAACTCGCTGTCATAATCATCTTCGACGATCCAGCTCCCCTGCTGACGGGCGAGCGCCAGCAGGCGCTGGCGGCGCTCAAGGCTCATCACCGCGCCCAGCGGATACTGGTGGGAAGGCGTAACGAAGATCAGCCTCGGCGCATCGTCAACCGTCTCCGGCGGGCACAGGCCGTTGGCATCGACGGTCAGGGGCTCTGCCCGAACGTCGTTCATCGCCAGCACGTGGCGGATCCCCCAGTAGGAAGGCTCCTCCACCCACGCCAGATCGCCGTTATCACACAGCATGCGGGTGACCAGATCGATCGCCTGGTGGATCCCCTCGGTGATAAGTATTTGATCTGAATGACAGTGGACGCCGCGCGACACGCGCAAATAATCCACCAGCGCCTGCTGCAGTTCCGGAGTGCCGCCGTTGCAGCTATAGCTGAGCCGCTCCGGTTTGGGCCGACGGCTGATGCGGGCCTGGATCTTACTGAACAGCGGGTGGGGAAAGGCGTTAACGTCCGGCACGCCGGGTATAAACGCTCCCCACTGGCGCGGGCTGGCGCTGACCTGGCCGAGCAGATGCTGGCCTCGGCGTGAAAGATGCGCCGTCGGTGCTGCGATACTGCTGTTTTCTTGCTGACCTTTAGCCGTCAATGAGCTCTCAGGGGCGGTTTGGGCAACGAATGTTCCGCTTCCCCGACGGGAAACCACATATCCTTCCGCCAGCAATTGTTCATAAGTTGTTAATATGGTGTTTCTTGATACGCCAAGTTCGCCCGCCAGGTCCCGCGACGGCGGCAGACGGCTTTGCGGCGCCAGCGAACCGTCGAGGATCGCGCGGCGTAGCGCGTTATATAAGCGTTTGTGCAGAAGAGGATCCCGCTCTTCCTGCAGACGGACCAGCACCAGGTCACCCACCAGCGAACGCAATTGGATCCCTCAGATATTCAAAATTGGTACTCGATTATAGGGCCAACTCCTGTGTAAATAAACGACATCGTTTCTAATTTGTTGCGATAACGTGACATACACGACAGGAGATTCGCAGGTGAAAAGCTCAGAACTGAATCAACGTCGCCAGCAGGCGACGCCGCGCGGCGTAGGCGTAATGTGTAACTACTTTGTCGAGAAGGCGGAAAACGCCACGCTGTGGGATATCGAAGGCAATGAGGTGATCGATTTCGCCGCCGGGATCGCCGTGTTAAATACCGGTCACCGCCATCCGAAAGTGGTCGCCGCGGTTGCCGACCAGCTGCAGGCGTTCACCCACACCGCCTATCAGATTGTGCCGTACGAAAGCTATGTTTCGCTGGCGGAGCGTATCAACGATCTGGCGCCAATTGACGGGCCGGCAAAAACGGCTTTCTTCACCACCGGCGCGGAAGCGGTCGAGAACGCGGTGAAAATCGCCCGCGCTTACACCGGTCGTCCGGGGCTGATTACCTTCGGCGGCGGCTTCCACGGCCGTACCTTTATGACCATGGCCCTCACCGGTAAGGTCGCGCCCTATAAAATCGGCTTCGGGCCGTTCCCGGGCTCGGTGTATCACGGTGTCTACCCGAATGCGGCGCATGGCGTGACCACCGCGGATGCGCTGAAAAGCCTGGAGCGCATTTTCAAAGCGGATATTGCGCCGGATCAGGTCGCGGCCATCATCCTCGAGCCGATCCAAGGGGAAGGCGGCTTTAACGTCGCGCCGGCCGATTTCATGCAGGCGCTGCGCGACCTGTGCGATACCCACGGCATTCTGCTGATCGCCGATGAAGTGCAGACTGGTTTCGCCCGTACCGGCAAGCTGTTCGCCATGCAGCACTATGAGGTGAAACCGGATCTGATGACGATGGCGAAAAGCCTCGCCGGCGGTTTCCCGCTGTCGGGCGTCGTTGGTCGCGCCGAAGTGATGGATGCGCCAGCGCCTGGCGGGCTGGGCGGAACCTATGCCGGTAACCCGCTGGCGGTGGCCGCGGCGCACGCGGTGCTGGATGTGATTGCCGAAGAGCAGCTGTGTCAGCGCGCTGAGCAGCTGGGTAGCCATCTGCAGGAAGTGCTCAACCAGGCGCGCGCCACCTGTCCGGCGATCGTGGATGTCCGCGGCCGGGGGTCGATGGTGGCGGTGGAGTTTAACGATCCGCAAACAGGCGAACCGTCGCCGGAATTCACCCGCCAGGTGCAACAGAAAGCGCAGGAGAACGGCCTGCTGCTGCTGAGCTGTGGCGTCTACGGCAACGTGATCCGCTTCCTGTATCCGTTGACTATCCCCGACGCCCAGTTCTCGAAAGCGCTGGATATTCTGGCGCGCGTACTGAAGAGCTAACGTCTCCCCGGCGGGCTGCGGCGGCAGGGAAGCCGAACAGAAACAGGACGCCGCAGCCGGCTGTTTATGCTCAGCGTGAGTGGTTTATCACCCTGATATCACCTTTTTTCCGGCGGTGACAACCGCCGGAGTAAAACGGAAAGTATTATGTCTGAAAACTCCACCTTTTCTCCCGTCCTCACCGGCCGGGAACGTACGGCTGTCCCTGCAAAATCTCTGAGCTTCGTCGAAGGGGTATCGATGATTGTCGGTACCAATATTGGCGCGGGCGTCCTCTCTATCGCCTATGCGTCGAGCAAAGCGGGCTTCTTACCGCTGCTGTTCTGGCTGGTGCTGGTGGGCAGCCTGACGACGGTGACTATGCTCTATGTCGCGGAATCCACGCTGCGCACCCGTAAACATCTGCAGCTCAGTGGATTATCGAAGCGCTACGTCGGCGGCTTTGGCGCGCTGATGATGTTTCTCTCCGTCTGCGTTAATAGCGTCGGGGCATTGACGGCGTATATGACCGGCAGCGGTAAGCTGCTGCACTCCCTGTTTGGCATCTCGCCGGCGCTGGGCAGCGTGCTGTTTTTCGTTCCGGCGGCAGGGGTACTCTACCTGGGGCTGAAGGCGATCGGCCGCGGTGAGAAATTTATCAGCATCGGCATGGTGGTGATGATCTCGGTGCTGGTGATTGCCACGCTGTTGAAAGATACCACCCGCGTCGGCTATCTGCTCGACGGCAACTGGCTGTATATGGTTCCGGTCTTCAACGTCGTGGCATTCTGCTTCTCGGCACAGTATATCGTGCCGGAGATGGCGCGGGGCTTCGCCGACAAACCGGAAAAATTGCCTAAAGCCATCATGGTCGGTATGGCGCTGACCTTTACCCTGCTGGCGCTGGTGCCGTTGTCGGTGATCTCGCTTAACGGTCTCGACAATATCTCGGATGTGGCCACCATCTCCTGGGGGCGGGCGCTTGGCGAATGGGCCTTCTTCTCAGCCAATCTGTTTGCGCTGTGCGCGATGCTGACCTCCTACTGGGGACTGGGCGGCAGCTTCCTGACCAATATCTTCGATCAGTTCCGCCTGGGGAATGACGAACAGCCCGCCCGGCGCCTGATGGTGCTGCTGGTGGTGGCGATCCCGCCGTTCGTACTGGCCTATAGCGGCATGGTCTCCTTCGTCAACGCGCTCTATTTTGCCGGGGTGTTCAGCGGCGTCATTTTATCGATTATGCCGATCCTGATGCTCAAGGGCGCCCGCCAGCGTGGCGATCTGACCCCGGGCTGGACCTGTCCGGCCTGGATGACCCATCCGCTTATCCAATGCTTCATTGTGTTGTTGTATCTTTGCAGCGCCGCCTACGCGATAGCATCCGCGGTGGGCTACCTACCCGCAGGCTGGTAATCAGGCTCTGTTTTGCACCGCGTCCGGTTCATGCTGGCGCGGTTTTTTTATTTGTCACTTATCTGTTACATAGCCCGCAATTTAGTCGTTTCAAATTCCTCAGAATGACGGTATGTTTAGCATAGTGTGCTGCAAAAGCGCGGGCAGCCCCCGGTTGATTAGCTATCATATGCTTTTCCTATGGGTATAAACAAAATAATGCGCTAATAAACAACATCACAACAAATGCAAAAACCATAATAATGGGGAGCCTCAGGATGAATATGAAGGGTAAAGCGTTACTGGCAGGATGTATTGCCTTAGTTATGAGCAGCGCGGCGCTGGCGGAAGATATCAAAATCGCGGTAGTCGGGGCGATGTCCGGCCCGGTGGCCCAGTACGGCGACCAGGAGTTTACCGGCGCAGAGCAGGCGGTAGCGGATATCAACGCTAAGGGCGGCATCAAGGGCAATAAGCTGCAGATCGTCAAATATGATGACGCTTGCGACCCGAAACAGGCGGTAGCGGTAGCCAACAAAGTGGTCAACGACGGCATCAAATACGTCATTGGTCACCTGTGCTCCTCTTCCACTCAGCCGGCGTCTGATATCTATGAAGACGAAGGCATTCTGATGATTACCCCGGCAGCGACTGCTCCGGAGCTGACGGCGCGCGGCTATAAGCTGATCCTGCGCACCACCGGTCTGGACTCCGATCAGGGGCCAACCGCGGCGAAATACATTCTCGACAAAGTGAAGCCGCAGCGTATCGCAGTGGTACATGACAAACAGCAGTACGGCGAAGGTTTGGCCCGTGCGGTGCAGGATGGCCTGAAAAAAGGCGGGGCAAACGTGGTCTTCTTCGACGGGATCACCGCCGGTGAGAAAGATTTCTCCACCCTGGTGGCGCGCCTGAAGAAAGAGAATATCGATTTCGTCTACTACGGCGGCTATCACCCGGAAATGGGCCAGATCCTGCGTCAGGCGCGCGCCGCCGGTCTGAAAACCCAGTTTATGGGCCCGGAAGGCGTAGCGAACGTCTCCCTGTCTAACATCGCCGGCGAGTCGGCGGAAGGCCTGCTGGTAACCAAGCCGAAGAACTACGACCAGGTGCCGGCGAACAAACCGATCGTGGATGCGATCAAGGCGAAGAAACAGGATCCGAGCGGCGCCTTCGTGTGGACCACCTACGCGGCGCTGCAGTCGCTGCAGGCAGGCCTGAATCAGTCTGACGATCCGGCGGAAATCGCTAAATACCTGAAAGGCGCGACAGTAGACACCGTGATGGGCCCGCTGTCGTGGGATCAGAAAGGCGACCTGAAAGGCTTTGAGTTCGGGGTCTTTACCTGGCATGCTAATGGTACGGCGACCGACGCCAAATAATTTAACCGGCGCCTTTCACGCTGCAAATGCGTTGTCTGCGGCCCTCAACCCCGGTCACTTACTGATGTAAGCTCCCGGGGATTTCGGGTCTTGACGCCTTTTTGCAACGCGAAATGCTGGGTTAAATGGGTGGGGACTTTCACGCTGCAAATGCGTTGTCTGCGGCCCTCAATCCCGGTCACTCACTGATGTAAGCTCCCGGGGATTTCGGGTCTTGACGCCTTTTTACAACGCGAAATGCTGGGTTAAATGGGGGGCGCCTTTCACGCTGCAAATGCGTTGTCTGCGGCCCTCAACCCCGGTCACTTACTGATGTAAGCTCCCGGGGATTTCGGGTCTTGACGCCTTTTTGCAACGCGAAATGCTGGGTTAAATGGGCGGGGCGCCTTTCACGCTGCAAATGCGTTGTCTGACCCCGGTCGCGCTGCGCTTACCGGGGCTACAGTCGCCAGGTAGCCCGGCTAAGCGAAGCGCCGCCGGGTTCTTCCTTGGTCATGCTCCGCTTATTGGGGCTACGGCTTAATACTTTTCCCAACCATTCTGCTGGGCGCTAAAGCCGAGCGCCTGCATAAAGGCCGCCATCACGCCGCGGTCCTCCACCCCGTGGTCGGCGACGCGCCAGCTATTGATCGCCGGGTTATCACGCAATGTCTCTTCCACTAAGTATTGTCCGACGCCGCGGCGGCGGGTCACTTCACGCACGCACAGATCGCTGAGCTCACCTTCGACGCCGCGCAGGGTAACGCGCACGGCGCCCAGCAGGCGCTCGTTAAAGCGGGCGGCGTAGAGACGATGGTTTTCATCAAGGGTCAGCGTCGACAGATCCTGCGACGGCCAGATTTTCCCCAGATCAATGCGATCCTGATCGCTGAAGTGCTGTAAACGGATAATGGTCAGTTTCATGGGCGGCAAATCCAGTGCAAAACAGAGGCGCCAGTGTACCCAAAATTGCTGTCTGGCGGAGCGCTGTTTTTTGCGCGTACATCAGGGGATTCGTTTTCCTGGCGTTGTCAGGGTAGCGCAATCCGTCATGGATCGAAAAATAAGCAGAATTTTAACCTAATGTGCAGCGTTTTATTCCGCCTTATGTATCGTTATTTTATGCTACAGGATGGACTTTTTTTTGTTTATCTTCACCAAAATACAGAATATTATCTTTGCTTAATCGACTGAAAAATAGAGGTTTTAATCTGTTTTTTAGTGAAAAACTGCGCTAAACCATTAAACTCAATGGTAAAAATGGCGTTGTTTAATAAAAGCACAGAATGCTTTTTAACCATAAAAATACAAAACATTTACACCACATCACGAACGGGGTTCTGCAGCATGAAAAGGAACGCGAAAACCATCGTCGCGGGCATTGTCGCATTAGCGATGTCGCACGCGGCGATGGCCAAGGATATTAAGGTCGCCGTGGTCGGCGCGATGTCGGGTCCAGTGGCCCAGTGGGGCGACATGGAGTTCAATGGCGCGCGTCAGGCGATTAAAGACATCAACGCCAGCGGCGGCATTAAGGGCGACAAGCTGGTGGCCGTCGAATATGACGACGCCTGCGATCCGAAGCAAGCGGTCGCGGTGGCCAACAAAATCGTCAACGACGGCATTCAGTACGTTATCGGCCACCTGTGCTCCTCTTCCACCCAGCCGGCTTCCGACATCTATGAGGATGAAGGCATCCTGATGATCTCCCCCGGGGCGACCAATCCGGAGCTGACCCAGCGCGGATACCAGTACATCATGCGTACCGCCGGCCTCGACTCCTCGCAGGGGCCGACCGCGGCGAAATATATCGTCGAGAAAGTCAAACCGCAGCGTATCGCCATCATTCATGACAAGCAGCAGTACGGCGAAGGGCTGGCGCGTTCGGTGCAGGACAACCTGAAGAAAGCCGGGGCCAACATCGTCTTCTTCGATGGCATCACCGCGGGGGAAAAAGATTTCTCCGCCCTGCTGGCGCGCCTGAAGAAAGAGAACATCGACTTCGTCTACTACGGCGGCTACTACCCGGAAATGGGCCAGATGCTGCGCCAGGCGCGCTCCGTCGGGTTGAAAACCGTGTTTATGGGGCCGGAAGGGGTCGGCAACGCCTCGCTGTCCAATATCGCGGGCGCCGCGGCGGAAGGCATGCTGGTGACAATGCCAAAACGCTACGATCAGGACCCTGCCAACAGCGCCATCGTCAACGCGCTGAAAGCGGAGAAGAAAGATCCGAGCGGACCGTACGTCTGGATCACCTATGCCGCCGTTCAGTCGCTGGCGCAGGCGATGGACAGAACCGGCAGCCAGCAGCCGCTGGATTTAATCAAAGATTTGAAAGCGCACGGGGCGAAAACCGTGATTGGGCCGCTGACCTGGGATGAAAAAGGCGATCTGAAGGGATTTGAGTTTGGTGTCTTCCAGTGGCACGCCGACGGCTCTTCGAGCGCGGCGAAATAAGCGCTGAAGACGAGTTATCCCTCCGCCTGCGAACCGCGGGCGGTTTGAAAAAGGTTACCTTATGTCCGAGCAGTTTCTCTATTTTCTGCAGCAGATGTTTAACGGCGTCACGCTGGGCAGTACCTATGCGTTGATCGCCATCGGCTATACGATGGTGTACGGCATTATCGGCATGATCAACTTCGCCCACGGCGAGGTCTATATGATTGGCAGCTATGTCTCCTTCATGATCATCGCCGCGCTGATGATGATGGGCATTGACACTAGCTGGCTGCTGGTCGCCGCCGGATTCGTGGGCGCCATTGTGATTGCCAGCGCCTACGGCTGGAGCATTGAGCGCGTGGCCTATCGGCCGGTGCGTAACTCCAAGCGCCTGATTGCGCTGATCTCCGCCATCGGGATGTCTATCTTCCTGCAGAACTACGTCAGCCTGACCCAGGGCTCCCGCGACGTGGCGCTGCCGAGCTTGTTTAACGGCCAGTGGGTCGTCGGCCACAGCGACAGCTTCTCCGCGACAATCACCACCATGCAACTGGTGATCTGGGTGGTGACCTTTATCGCCATGCTGGCCCTGACGCTGTTTATTCGCTACTCGCGGATGGGGCGCGCCTGCCGCGCCTGCGCGGAAGATCTGAAAATGGCCAGCCTGCTCGGGATTAACACCGACCGCGTCATTGCCCTGACCTTTGTCATCGGCGCAGCGATGGCGGCGGTGGCCGGCGTGCTGCTGGGGCAGTTCTACGGCGTGATTAACCCCTACATCGGCTTTATGGCCGGGATGAAGGCGTTCACCGCCGCCGTGCTCGGCGGGATCGGCAGTATCCCTGGCGCGATGATCGGCGGCCTGATCCTGGGTATTGCCGAGGCGCTCTCTTCCGCCTATCTCAGCACCGAATATAAGGACGTCGTTTCCTTCGCGCTGCTGATTCTGGTGCTGTTAGTGATGCCGACCGGCATTCTGGGCCGCCCGGAGGTGGAAAAAGTATGAAACCGATGCAAATTGCAATGGCGCTGCTCTCTGCCGTGATGTTCTTCATTCTGGCGGGCGTCTTTATGGGCGTGCAGCTGGAGCTGAACGGCACCAAACTGGTGGTCGATACCGCCGCCGATATTCGCTGGCAGTGGATCTTCATCGGTACCGCGGTGGTCTTTTTCTTCCAGCTGCTGCGGCCGCTGTTCCAGAAAGCGGTTAAGAACGTCTCCGGGCCGAAGTTTATTATGCCGGCGATTGACGGGTCGACGGTGAAGCAGAAGCTGTTCCTGATCGCCCTGCTGGTGATTGCCGTGGCCTGGCCGTTTATGGTGTCGCGCGGCACGGTGGATATCGCCACCCTGACGATGATCTATATCATCCTCGGCCTCGGGTTGAACGTGGTGGTCGGCCTTTCCGGCCTGCTGGTGCTGGGCTACGGTGGGTTCTATGCCATCGGCGCGTATACCTTTGCGCTGCTGAACCACTATTACGGTCTTGGCTTCTGGACCTGTCTCCCGCTGGCCGGCCTGGTCTCCGCGGCGGCCGGTTTCCTGCTGGGCTTCCCGGTGCTGCGTTTGCGCGGCGACTACCTGGCGATTGTGACCTTAGGCTTCGGCGAGATCGTGCGCATTCTGCTGCTCAACAATACCGAGATCACCGGCGGGCCGAACGGCATCAGCCAGATCCCGAAACCGACCTTCTTTGGCCTCGAATTTAGCCGCAGCGCCCGCGAAGGCGGCTGGGATACCTTCAGCAACTTCTTCGGCGTCAAATACGATCCCTCCGACCGGGTGATTTTCCTCTACCTGGTGGCGTTGCTGCTGGTAGTGCTCAGCCTGTTCGTCATCAACCGCCTGCTGCGAATGCCGCTGGGCCGGGCATGGGAAGCGCTGCGTGAAGATGAGATCGCCTGTCGTTCGCTGGGCCTGAGCCCGACGCGCATCAAGCTGACCGCCTTTACCATCAGCGCCGCGTTTGCTGGCTTCGCCGGCACGCTGTTCGCCGCGCGCCAGGGCTTCGTCAGCCCGGAATCCTTTACCTTCGCCGAGTCAGCCTTTGTGCTGGCGATCGTCGTGCTGGGCGGGATGGGCTCGCAGTTCGCGGTGATCCTCGCGGCTATTCTGCTGGTGGTCTCGCGCGAGTTGATGCGTGACTTCAACGAATACAGCATGTTAATGCTCGGCGGCCTGATGGTGCTGATGATGATCTGGCGTCCGCAGGGGCTTCTGCCAATGACGCGCGTGCAGTTGAAGCTGAAAAACGGTCAGGCGAAAGGAGAGCAGGCATGAGTCAGCCATTATTATCCGTTAGCGGCCTGATGATGCGTTTCGGCGGTCTGCTGGCCGTCAACAATGTGTCGCTGGAGCTCAGAGAGCGCGAGATCGTCTCGCTGATCGGCCCCAACGGCGCCGGGAAGACCACCGTCTTTAACTGCCTGACCGGTTTTTACAAGCCCACCGGCGGCACTATTCTGCTGCGCGACCAGCACCTGGAAGGGCTGCCGGGTCAGCAGATTGCGCGGATGGGCGTGGTGCGGACCTTCCAGCACGTGCGCCTGTTCCGCGAAATGACGGTGATTGAAAACCTGCTGGTGGCGCAGCATCAGCAGCTGAAAACCGGGCTCTTCTCCGGCCTGCTGAAAACGCCGGCCTTCCGTCGGGCGCAGAGCGAAGCGCTGGACAGGGCCGCCACCTGGCTGGAGCGCATCGGCCTGCTGGAGCATGCCAACCGTCAGGCCAGCAACCTGGCCTACGGCGACCAGCGTCGGCTGGAGATTGCCCGCTGCATGGTGACCCAGCCGGAAATTCTGATGCTCGATGAACCGGCGGCGGGGCTGAACCCGAAAGAGACCAAAGAGCTGGACGAGCTTATCGCCGAGCTGCGTAACCATCACAACACCACCATCCTGCTTATCGAACACGATATGAAGCTGGTGATGGGCATTTCCGATCGCATCTACGTCGTGAACCAGGGAACACCGCTGGCCAACGGGACGCCGGAAGAGATTCGTAATAACCCGGACGTGATCCGCGCATACCTTGGTGAGGCATAAGATGGAAAACGCGATGTTAACTTTTGACAACGTCAGCGCCCACTACGGCAAGATTCAGGCGCTGCACAACGTCAGCCTGCATATCAAACAGGGCGAGATCGTCACGCTTATCGGCGCCAACGGCGCGGGGAAAACCACCCTGCTCGGCACGCTGTGCGGCGACCCGCGCGCCTCCAGCGGGCGCATTGTCTTTGACGGTAAGGATATTACCGACTGGCAAACCGCGAAGATCATGCGCGAGGCGGTGGCGATCGTTCCGGAAGGGCGGCGCGTCTTTTCGCGTATGACGGTGGAAGAGAACCTGGCGATGGGCGGTTTTTTTGCCGACCGCGATCAGTTCCAGACCCGCATCAAATGGGTGTATGAGTTGTTCCCGCGTCTGCATGAACGCCGTATTCAGCGCGCCGGCACCATGTCCGGCGGCGAGCAGCAGATGCTGGCGATCGGTCGCGCCCTGATGAGCCAACCGCGCCTGCTGCTGCTGGATGAACCGTCGCTGGGGCTGGCGCCGATTATCATTCAGCAGATTTTCGACACCATCGAGCAGCTGCGCGAGCAAGGGATGACGATCTTCCTGGTTGAGCAGAACGCCAACCAGGCGCTGAAGCTGGCCGACCGCGGCTATGTGCTGGAGAACGGCCACGTGGTGCTGGAGGACACCGGCGACGCGCTGTTGGCCAACGAGGCGGTGCGCAGCGCCTATCTCGGCGGTTAATTCATCGCAACCCGGCGTCGTTCACTTCGCCGGTTTGTAGCCCGGGCGAGGCGCTTGCGCCGACCCCGGGAGCCGATCGCACGAATACATTTAAAAGAGCCTGTTGGCTCTTTTTTTGTACATGTATGTTGTACAATAAAAGAGTACAGCTTTGGAGGTTTTTATGAGAACGGTTAACTATAGCGAAGCCCGGCAAAATCTGGCCGATGTGCTGGAAAGCGCAGTGACAGGTGTACCTGTGACCATTACCCGTCGTGGGCATAAATCTGCAGTCATCATTAGTGCAGAAGAGTTTGAACGCTACCAGGCGGCCAGAATGGATGATGAGTTCGCTGCTATCATGGCGGTTCATGGTGATGAGATCAGGGAGCTTGCGGATAAATGACGCTGCAGATTATCTCAGCGGAAGAGATAATACAGTTTCACGACAGGCTGCTCCGCGTCACGCCTGGCGTTGCCGGTATGCCCGATCCGGGGCGTGCCGAAGCGATAATGTATAGGGTGCTAAACAAAATTGAATATGAAGGTGTGACAGACGTGTGGCGACTCGCTGCGATGCATCTGCTGGCGATTTCTCGCGGTCATATATTTAATGATGGTAATAAGCGTACGGCACTGTTTATCACCCTGCTTTTTTTAAAGCGAAATGGAATTATATTGCCAGCGAATCCAGACTTCGTCGGTATTACCGTCGAGGCAGCAGCAGGGCAACTTACCCTGGAACAGATTGTCGCGCGTTTGCGTGGATGACTGTTAACTCGTTGCAACCCGGCGGCTTCGCCGGTTTGTAGCCCGGGCGAGGCGCTTGCGCCGACCCCGGGAGCCGATCGCAAGAATATTATCCGTGTCTCAGCTCCCACTTTACTTCCCCCATCCTTTCATCGGCTTGTCATCTCTCTGACCCGTTACTATCTTTTTTTTGTAATAAAAAAGTTATTTTTCTGTAATTCGAACATGTCATGTTACCCCGCGAGCATAAAACGCGTGAAATCGCGCATCCGGCACAACAAGAGAGATAACCGATGATATCGTTACGACATACAGCTTTAGGACTGGCGCTGAGCCTGGCTTTTGCCGGTCAGGCCCTGGCGGTTACCACCATCCCATTCTGGCACTCAATGGAAGGCGAGCTGGGTAAAGAAGTGGATTCTCTGGCGCAACGCTTTAACGCGGCCAATCCTGATTACAAAATCGTTCCGGTATACAAAGGCAACTACGAGCAGAGCCTGAGCGCCGGTATCGCCGCCTTCCGTACCGGCAACGCGCCGGCTATCCTGCAGGTGTATGAAGTCGGCACCGCCACCATGATGGCGTCAAAAGCCATTAAGCCGGTCTACCAGGTGTTTAGCGAGGCGGGCATCAAGTTTGATGAATCGCAGTTCGTACCGACGGTGGCCGGGTATTACACCGATTCGAAAACCGGCCATCTGCTCTCCCAGCCGTTTAACAGCTCTACCCCGGTGCTCTACTACAACAAAGACGCCTTCAAAAAAGCCGGCTTAGATCCGGATCAGCCGCCGAAGACCTGGCAGGATCTGGCGGCCTATACCGCGAAGCTGAAAGCCGCCGGGATGAAGTGCGGCTACGCCAGTGGCTGGCAGGGCTGGATCCAGATTGAAAACTTCAGCGCCTGGCACGGTCTGCCGGTGGCCACGAAGAATAACGGCTTCGACGGTACCGACGCGGTTCTTGAGTTCAACAAGCCGGAGCAGGTGAAGCATATCGCGCTGCTCGAAGAGATGAACAAGAAGGGCGATTTCAGCTACTTCGGGCGTAAAGACGAGTCTACCGAAAAGTTCTATAACGGCGACTGCGCCATTACCACTGCCTCGTCCGGCTCGCTGGCCGATATCCGCCAGTACGCCAAATTTAACTACGGCGTCGGCATGATGCCTTACGATGCCGACGTGAAAGGCGCGCCGCAGAACGCCATCATCGGCGGGGCCAGCCTGTGGGTGATGCAGGGCAAAGACAAAGAGACCTACACCGGCGTGGCGAAGTTCCTCGACTTCCTGACCAAACCGGAAAACGCCGCCGAGTGGCACCAGAAAACCGGCTACCTGCCGATCACTACCGCGGCCTACGATCTGACGCGTCAGCAGGGCTTCTATGATAAGAACCCGGGCGCCGATATCGCTACCCGCCAGATGCTGAACAAGCCGCCGTTGCCGTTCACCAAAGGTCTGCGCCTGGGCAACATGCCGCAAATCCGCACCATCGTCGATGAAGAGCTGGAGAGCGTGTGGACCGGCAAGAAAACCCCGCAGCAGGCGCTGGATTCCGCCGTGCAGCGCGGGAACCAGCTGCTGCGTCGCTTCGAGCAAGCGACCAAATCGTAATCTGTAACTTGCCCGGTGGCGCTGCGCTTACCGGGCCTACGATGTGCCCTATGTAGGCCGGGTAAGGCGTAGCCGCCACCCGGCATTGTTCAGGAACCCAATCTCAATGTCATCATCCCGTCCGGTATTCCGCTCGCGCTGGCTGCCCTATGTGCTGGTCGCGCCGCAGCTGATTATCACGTTGATTTTCTTTATCTGGCCCGCAGGCGAAGCGCTGTGGTACTCGCTGCAGAGCGTCGATCCCTTTGGCCTTTCCAGCCAGTTCGTCGGCCTGGATAACTTCGTTGCGCTGTTCCACGATCCGTACTACCTGGACTCGTTCTGGACCACCATAAAATTCAGCGCTCTGGTGACCGTCAGCGGCCTGCTCATTTCACTGTTTTTCGCCGCGCTGGTCGACTATGTGGTGCGCGGCAGCCGCTTTTATCAAACGCTGATGCTGCTGCCGTACGCCGTGGCCCCCGCCGTCGCGGCGGTGCTGTGGATCTTCCTCTTTAACCCCGGGCGCGGGCTGATCACCCATTTCCTCGGCGAGCTGGGCTATGACTGGAACCATGCGCAGAACAGCGGCCAGGCGATGTTTCTGGTGGTCTTCGCCTCGGTGTGGAAGCAGATAAGCTACAACTTCCTGTTCTTCTTCGCCGCGCTGCAGTCGATTCCGCGTTCGCTGGTTGAGGCCGCCGCCATCGACGGCGCCGGGCCGATTCGTCGCTTCTTTAAGCTGGCGCTGCCGCTGATTGCGCCGGTGAGTTTCTTCCTGCTGGTGGTCAACCTGGTTTATGCCTTCTTCGACACCTTCCCGGTGATCGATGCCGCCACCGCTGGCGGCCCGGTGCAGGCGACCACCACTCTGATCTACAAAATCTATCGCGAAGGTTTCGCCGGGCTCGATCTATCCGCTTCCGCCGCGCAGTCGGTGGTGCTGATGTTCCTCGTCATTATCCTGACGGTGGTGCAGTTCCGTTACGTTGAAAGTAAGGTGCGTTACCAATGATTGAGAACCGTCGCGGGCTGACGATTTTCAGCCACACCATGCTGATCCTGGGTATCGCCGTCATTTTATTCCCGCTGTACGTCGCCTTCGTGGCGGCGACGCTGGATAACAAATCGGTATTTGAAACGCCGATGACGCTGATCCCCGGCGGACATCTGCTGGAGAACATGAAGACCATTTGGGTGAACGGCGTCGGCGTCAACAGCGCGCCGTTCTGGCTGATGATGCTCAACAGCTTCATCATGGCGTTCGCCATTACGGTCGGCAAAATCGTGGTGTCGATGCTTTCGGCGTTCGCTATCGTCTGGTTCCGCTTTCCGCTGCGTAACCTGTTCTTCTGGATGATCTTTATCACCCTGATGCTGCCGGTCGAGGTGCGTATTTTCCCGACGGTGGAGGTGATCGCCAACCTCAACATGCTCGACAGCTATGCCGGGTTAACGCTGCCGTTGATGGCTTCGGCCACCGCTACCTTCCTGTTCCGCCAGTTCTTTATGACCCTGCCGGACGAGCTGATTGAAGCGGCGCGTATCGATGGCGCTTCGCCGATGCGCTTCTTTCGCGACATCGTGCTGCCGTTGTCGAAAACCAACCTCGCCGCGCTGTTCGTCATCACCTTTATCTACGGCTGGAACCAGTATCTGTGGCCGTTGCTGATTATTCAGGATGTGAATCTTGGCACCGCCGTCGCCGGTATTAAAGGCATGATCGCCACCGGCGAAGGTACTACCCAGTGGAATCAGGTGATGGCGGCGATGCTGCTGACCCTGATCCCGCCGGTCGTCATCGTTTTAGCCATGCAGCGCGCGTTTGTGCGCGGCCTGGTCGATAGTGAGAAATAAAATGGCTGGTTTAAAACTACAGGCAGTAAGCAAAAGCTGGGATGGCAAAACCCAGGTAATTCAACCGCTGACGCTGGACGTGGCGGACGGGGAATTTATCGTTATGGTCGGCCCGTCGGGCTGCGGGAAATCAACGCTGCTGCGGATGGTCGCCGGACTTGAACGGGTGACCAGCGGCGATATCTGGATCGATCGTAAACGGGTGACCGAGATGGAGCCGAAGGATCGCGGCATCGCGATGGTGTTCCAGAACTATGCCCTTTATCCGCATATGAGCGTGGAAGAGAACATGGCGTGGGGGCTGAAGATTCGCGGCATGGGTAAGGGATTGATCGCCGAGCGGGTGCAGGAGGCGGCGCGCATTCTTGAGCTGGATGGTCTGCTCAAGCGCCGCCCGCGGGAACTGTCCGGCGGCCAGCGCCAGCGCGTGGCGATGGGCCGCGCCATCGTGCGTGACCCGGCGGTATTCCTCTTCGACGAACCGTTGTCAAACCTCGACGCCAAGCTGCGCGTGCAGATGCGTCTGGAACTGCAGCAGCTGCATCGCCGCCTGAAAACCACCTCGCTGTACGTCACCCATGACCAGGTGGAGGCGATGACCCTCGCCCAGCGGGTGATGGTGATGAACAAAGGCGTTGCCGAGCAGATCGGCACCCCGGTGGAAGTGTATGAGAAGCCAGCCAGCCGCTTTGTGGCGAGCTTTATCGGCAGCCCGGCCATGAACCTGCTGGAAGGGCGCATCAGCGATGACGGCGGTCGCTTTGAGCTGGCGGGCGGCATGCAGCTGCCGACGAATCATGAGCACCGGCGCCACGCTGGGCGTAAAATGACGCTCGGTATCCGTCCGGAGCATTTTATCTTAAGCTCGCAGGCGCAAGGTGGTATTCCGCTGCTGATGGACACCCTGGAAATTTTAGGTGCCGATAACCTCGCTCACGGGCGCTGGGGCGAACAGAAGCTGGTGGTCAGACTGCCGCACCAGCAGCGCCCGGCGGCAGGCAGCACGCTATGGCTGCATCTGCCTTTGGAACATCTGCACCTCTTTGATGGTGAAACAGGACAACGCGCATGAGTAACTGGCCTTATCCCCGCATCGTCGCCCATCGCGGCGGCGGTAAACTGGCGCCGGAGAACACCCTGGCGGCTATCGACGTCGGCGCCCGCTACGGGCACACGATGATTGAATTTGACGCCAAGCTGTCGAAGGACGGGCAGATCTTTCTGCTGCATGACGATAATCTCGAACGCACCAGCAATGGCTGGGGCGTGGCGGGAGAGCTGGCGTGGGACGATCTGCTGAAGGTCGATGCCGGCAGCTGGTTCAGCCGTGAATTTAAGGGCGAGCCGCTGCCGTTGCTCTCCCAGGTGGCGGAGCGCTGCCGTCGTCACGGCATGATGGCGAATATCGAAATTAAGCCGACCACCGGGCTGGGGCCGCAGACCGGCAGAGTGGTGGCGCTGGCCGCGCGCGATCTATGGCAAGGCATGACCGCGCCGCTGCTCTCCTCTTTTGAAATCGACGCCCTTGAGGCGGCGCAGGAAGCCGCGCCCGAGCTGCCGCGCGGGCTGCTGCTGGATGAGTGGCGCGATGACTGGCGCGAATTGACCACCCGGTTGGGCTGCGTGTCGATTCACCTCAATCACAAACTGCTGGATGCGGCGCGGGTGGCGAGCCTGAAACAGGCTGGCCTGCACATTCTGGTGTACACGGTCAATAAACCCCAGCGCGCCGCCGAACTGCTGCGCTGGGGCGTAGACTGCATCTGCACCGATGCCGTTGATGTCATCGGGCCGAATTTCCAGCCTTAAGACGGATTTGCGGCGGACGACCTTTACGGATTAGTCTGCCGCAGCATCCCACCGTTGTTATTTGGCCGCACCTGCTGCGGCGCATTCAGATTGCCGCCCTGGGCCGCGCGCTGCTGATTAGTCTGCAGCTGGTTTTGCAAATGCTGCTGCTGCGAGCGGGTCTGATTGTTCAGATCCTGCTTCAGCATGCTCTGCTGCTGCTGTTGCTGGATCTTCATCTCATTTTGCATGCGCTGCTGGCTGGGGACCACGTAACCCGGCTGGTTAGGGTTGTTATTAATATTGATCGGCTGGGCTAATACGCCAAGCGGCATCAGCGCCGCCAGAAACAGAATCGCTTTCATGGTTTTCTCCTCCCGTGCGTGGGATCACTTAAGTGTACCTCGAATCTGCCATAACAATGATTTTTTAGGAGTTATCAACCAGGCTTAAGCGGGGAATGAAACCTACCTTTCAGGAGTAAGACAATGATAAAAACAACAATATGGCGTCAGGTGGTCATCGCTGCGTTGCTGGCGGGGGGCAGCTTTACCGTCGCCGCCAATCCGCCACCGCCGCCGCCGGTCTCTTATGGCGTAGAGGAAGATGTGTTCCACCCGGTACGCGCCCGGCAGGGGATGGTGGCCTCGGTGGACGCGCTGGCGACCCGCGTCGGCGTGGATATCCTGCGCCAGGGCGGTAACGCTGTCGATGCGGCGGTAGCGGTAGGCTACGCGCTGGCGGTCACCCATCCGCAGGCCGGGAATATTGGCGGCGGCGGTTTTATGATGCTGCGGACTAAAGACGGCAAGACCACGGCGATCGATTTCCGCGAAATGGCGCCAGAGCAGGCCACCCGCGACATGTTCCTTGACGACCAGGGCAACCCGGACAGTAAAAAATCACTGACTTCGCATCTGGCCTCCGGCACGCCAGGCAGCGTCGCCGGTTTCTCCCTCGCGCTGGAAAAGTATGGCACCATGCCGTTGAACAAAGTGATCCGTCCGGCGATTAAGCTGGCGGAAGAGGGGTTTATCGTTAACGATGCGCTGGCGGACGATCTGAAGACCTACGGCAGCGAAGTGATCCCGCAGCATGAAAATAGTAAAGCGATCTTCTGGAAGAACGGCGAGCCGCTGAAGAAGGGCGATCGGCTGGTGCAGAAGAACCTCGGTAAGAGCCTGGAGCTGATTGCCGAGCACGGCCCGGACGCCTTCTATAAAGGGGCCATCGCCGACCAGATCGCTGACGAGATGAAAAAGCACGGCGGGCTAATCACCAAAGCTGACCTCGCCAACTACAGGGCCGTGGAGCGTACGCCGGTTAGCGGCGAGTATCGCGGGTATGAGGTTTACTCTATGCCGCCGCCGTCCTCCGGCGGGATCCATATCGTGCAGATCCTCAATATCCTCGAAAACTTCGATATGCAGAAATATGGTTTTGGCAGCGCCGACGCCATGCAGGTGATGGCGGAGGCAGAGAAACACGCCTACGCCGACCGTTCCGAATATCTCGGCGACCCTGACTTCGTCAACGTGCCGTGGCAGGCGCTGACCAGCAAGGCTTACGCCAAAGCGATCGCCGCCGAGATTGATGTCAACAAGGCGAAGCCTTCCAGCCAGATCCGTCCGGGCAAGCTGGCGCCCTATGAAAGTAACCAGACCACCCACTTCTCGGTGGTCGATAAAGACGGCAATGCGGTGGCGGTGACCTATACGCTGAATACCACCTTCGGTACCGGCATTGTGGCCGGTGATTCCGGCATTCTGCTCAATAACCAGATGGATGATTTCTCGGCGAAGCCCGGCGTGCCTAACGTCTATGGTCTGGTGGGCGGCGACGCCAATGCGGTGGAGCCGAAAAAACGCCCGCTGTCGTCAATGTCGCCGACCATTGTGGTGAAAGACGGCAAAACCTGGCTGGTGACCGGCAGCCCGGGCGGCAGTCGGATCATCACCACCGTACTGCAGATGGTGGTCAATACCATCGATTTCGGGATGAACGTCGCGGAAGCCACCAACGCGCCGCGTTTCCACCATCAATGGCTGCCGGATGAGCTGCGGGTGGAGAAAGGCTTTAGCCCGGATACCCTCAAGCTGCTGGAGGCGAAGGGGCAGAAAGTGGCGCTGAAAGAGGCGATGGGCAGTACCCAGAGCATCATGGTGGGGCCGGACGGCATGCTGTATGGCGCCTCCGATCCGCGTTCGCCGGATGATTTAACGGCGGGGTATTGATGTGTTGCCCGGTGGCGCTGCTGCGCTTACCGGGCCTACAACTGTGCGAACGCAGGCCGGGTAAGGCGAAGCCGCCACCCGGCAACACGCTACTTCATTCTCGCCATATAATACGCATCCACATACTCACCGTTGCGCAGCGCGTAACGCCTGCCGGTGCCTTCGATCTCAAAGCCGTACTTCTTATACACCGCAATCGCCGGGGCATTATCGGCGAACACCGTCAGCTCAATACGCTCGACGCGCAGCCAGTTGTCGCACAGGTCGATCATCTCGCGCATCAGCGCGCTGCCGATGCCGCAACCCTGATGGCCGGCGGCAACCGCCATGCCAAAGGTTGCGACGTGGCTGCGCCGAGGGCGCGGCTCAACATGGAGAGACAGATGTCCGGCGACCTGCTCGTCCAGTGTCGCCACCAGATGAAAGGTATGGGGTCTGGGCTGTAGCTTCTCCTGCCAGGCTTCCATTGATGGATAGGGGATCTGTAGTGTGTCATGATAGACCTCCGGGTGCGCCATCAGCATACGTAAAGGTTCAGCATCGCGCGGTTCGGCATGGCGTATCACTATGTCACTCATTCCCTTATCCTCTTTTTGGTTACTGATTCCCCTTCACAATCTCTGACGGCGGCCGGGGAGTCAATGTTGTTTTTTGCAAAAAAAAGTAGACAAGTGCGAATGAGAATGATTATTATTGTCCTGCATTCAGGGAGACCCTTGCGGAAAGCCTGAAAGCACGACATTGCTCACATTGCTTCCAGTATTACTTTAGCCAGCCGGGTGCTGGCTTTTTTTTTGCTGCTATCTCAGGCGCTCTGCGGCCTGACGGGCTCCGCGTCGGTTTTGGAGGGGGCGTCTGCTACCAGACCGAGAATATGACTTTTGTTCTCCGCGGCGGCCAGCATTTCAGCGCGACCGCTAAAAACGCCGCCTTTCTTGATCGCCAGCGCGCGATAGGCGAGGGTACCCTCCAGATGGCCGTGCTCCTCAATGGTGATGCTGTCGCCATGACACTGGCCCTGCACCTTGCCGTCAATTATTAGCTCCCGGCAGCTGACGTTGCCCTCCACCTGGCCTTCACGCATTACCTTAATCAAATGCTCTTTGGCCTCAATGTTGCCGGTGACCTGACCGTGGATATAGACATGGCCGCTGGCGACTATATTGCCGACGAAATGCACCCCGCTGGCGATGACCGTAGTCTCGTGTTTTTTGCTGGCGACCGCTTCGGGTTCTGGGTTAATTGCCGGAGGCGTGGCTGCTTCTGATATCTGAGGTTCCGTTTTATTTTTCTTAATAAACATCGCGTTAATCTTGTTCCGTTGGCTATGGAGGAGGAAAGCGATAAGCGCGCAGGCGGCCGCCAGGCGCGCCAGCGCGCTTGCATCGACAGACCAGGCGATCAGCGCGAGAAGCCAGAAAAAAAGGGCGCCGTTTATGGCGAGATACTGTTTGTCCATCAGCAGCGGCTGGCTACTCCGTTAGTCATCAGCAACCTCCTGGTTTGCTCTCCACTTATCCGCAGTTTTGCCATGGCGATCAAGGTTTTTTGCCGAAAACTGCTGATTTAATCACTTATTAATCAATAAGTTATTAATAATTACGTATGAGTGATACTCGAACTATTTTCCTAACGAATCTTCACTGCAAGCAAACAGAGAGGATGAAGTGAGGGACCGGCTTGCGCTATGGTTGAAGGTAGCTCATTAACTAAGGACAGCGTTATGACTCTGCACTGCGCATTTATTGGCTTTGGTAAAAGCACCACCCGCTATCACCTTCCTTACGTTTTGCACCGCAAAGACCGCTGGCAGGTAGCGCACATTTACCGCCGCCGGGCGAAGCCCGAGGAGCAGGCGCCGCAGTATTCCCATATTCATTTCACCAGCGACCTTGAAGAAGTATTAAACGATCCACTGGTCAAGCTGGTGGTGGTCTGCACTCACGCCGACAGCCATTTTGAATATGCGAAAAAGGCGCTGGAGGCAGGAAAAAACGTGCTGGTGGAAAAGCCGTTCACCCCGACGCTGGAGGAAGCAAAAACTCTGTTTGCCCTGGCGAACAGCAAAGGCCTGACGGTGACGCCCTATCAGAACCGCCGTTTCGACTCCTGCTTCCTGACCACCAAAAAGGTGATTGAGAGCGGGAAACTCGGCGAACTGGTGGAGATCGAAAGCCATTTTGATAATTATCGCCCGCTGGCGGAGACCAACCCCGGCGGTCCGCAAAACGGCGAGTTCTATGGCCTTGGCGTGCATACCCTGGATCAGATCATTTCGCTGTTCGGCCGCCCGGACCATGTCTCTTACGATCTGCGCTCGCTGCGCAATAAAGCCAACCCGGATGACACCTTTGAAGCCCAGCTGTTCTACGGCGATATGAAGGCCATCGTTAAGACCAGCCATCTGGTGCAGATCGATTACCCGAAATTTATCGTTCACGGGCACAAAGGTTCGTTTGTGAAGTACGGCATTGACCAGCAGGAGACCAGCCTGAAGGCCAATATCATGCCGGGCGAGCCGGGATTTGGCGCGGACGACAGCGTTGGCGAGCTGGTGTATGTCAACGAGGCAGGGGAGATGGTGCGCGAAGCGGTGCCGCTGGAGAGCGGCGATTATGGTCGGGTGTACGACGCGCTGTACGACACCCTCGTCAACGGCCAGCCGAATTACGTCAAGGAAACTGACGTTCTCACCAATATGGAGATCCTGCAGCGCGGCTTTGAGCAGCCTTCACCGGCCACCATTACCCTTACCCGATAAGTCAAATTGGCTCCTCTGCGCTTGTTCATATTTTTTGAACAGAGGAGTCAATTTTCACCCTCTATGATCGCCGGCGAAATGGGTCCACACTGACTCCATCGACAACATACGGGGGTGCAACATGATCTATTTACGCAAAGCGAACGAGCGTGGCCACGCTAACCATGGCTGGCTGGATTCCTGGCATACTTTCTCTTTCGCCAACTATTATGACCCGAACTTTATGGGCTTCTCCGCCCTGCGGGTGATTAACGACGACGTCATCGACGCCGGTCAGGGCTTCGGTACCCACCCGCACAAAGACATGGAGATCCTGACCTATGTGCTGGAAGGGGCGGTGGAGCACCAGGACAGCATGGGCAACAAAGAGCAGGTGCCGGCGGGCGAGTTCCAGATCATGAGCGCGGGTACCGGGGTGCGCCACTCTGAGTACAACCCGAGCAAAACCGATCGTCTGCGTCTGTATCAGATCTGGATTATTCCGGAAGAAACCGGCATTACCCCGCGCTACGAGCAGCGCCGCTTCGACGCCGCCCAGGGCAAACAGCTGGTGCTGTCGCCGGATGCGCGAGATGGCTCGCTGAAGGTGTACCAGGATATGGAACTCTATCGCTGGGCGCTGCTGAAAGATGAGCAGTCGGTTCACCAGATTGCCGCGGAACGCCGCGTGTGGATCCAGGTGGTCAAAGGCGAAGTGACCATCAACGGTACTAAAGCCACCACCAGCGACGGTCTGGCCATCTGGGACGAGCAGGCGATTTCGGTTCATGCCGACAGCGATAGCGAGATCCTGCTGTTCGATCTGCCGCCGGTTTGATAGTTATCTGAGCCAGGTTAAATAAATTGCGCAGCCTTCCCTCATGTTAGGGAAGGTTGCGCTTTGTCCGTGATAAACTGAGAAAATGTTTCCCCGTTGATCACAGTCAGGACGATGAAAAAGAAAAGACCCGTACTTCAGGATGTAGCCGATCTTGTCGGCGTGACCAAAATGACGGTCAGTCGCTATTTACGCAACCCGGAGCAGGTCTCCGAAGCGCTGCGTGGCAAGATTGCCGTTGCCCTCGATGAACTGGGTTATATTCCCAATCGCGCCCCTGACATTCTTTCCAACGCCACCAGCCGCGCCATCGGCGTGCTGCTGCCGTCGTTAACCAATCAGGTCTTTTCGGAAGTACTGCGCGGTATCGAAAGCGTCACCGACGCCTTCGGCTATCAAACCATGCTGGCGCACTACGGCTATAAGCCGGAAATGGAAGAGAAACGCCTCGAATCGATGCTCTCCTGGAACATTGATGGCCTGATCCTCACCGAACGCACCCATACGCCGCGCACCCTGAAGATGATCGAAGTCGCCGGCATTCCGGTGGTGGAGCTGATGGACAGCCGGTCGCCGTGTCTCGATATTGCCGTCGGGTTTGATAACTTTGAAGCCGCCCGGCAGATGACCGCGGCGATCATCGCCCGCGGCCACCGCCATGTCGCCTATCTGGGGGCGCGTCTTGATGAACGTACTATCATCAAACAGAAGGGGTACGAGCAGGCGATGCTTGACGCCGGGATGACGCCCTACAGCGTGATGGTGGAACAATCCTCGTCCTATTCTTCGGGGATTGAGCTGATGCGCCAGGCGCGCCGCGAATATCCGCAGCTCGACGGCATCTTCTGCACCAACGATGACCTCGCGGTCGGCGCGGCGTTCGAGTGCCAGCGTCTGGGGCTGAAGATCCCCGATGATATGGCGATCGCCGGGTTCCACGGCCATGATATCGGCCAGGTGATGGAGCCGCGGCTGGCCAGCGTCCTGACCCCGCGCGAGCGAATGGGGCGCATCGGCGCCGAACGGCTGCTGGCGCGCATTCGTGGTGAAGCGATTACCCCTAAGATGTTAGATTTAGGTTTCACATTGTCACCGGGCGGATCAATTTAAACTGACAAGTTTGAAGTAGATCACACATATTCACATCTGGCACGAATGGATATTGCTTCTCCACAGGTCCGGCATGACAATGTTACCGATAACAGTTACCCGTAACAATTAACCGATACGCCGCCTTCGCGCTGGATGAATCAGCCCCGGCGCGGCGTACCAGTCCAGTGGGAGGACGCTTTGAGCACGACTAACCATGATCACCACGTCTATGTCCTGATGGGCGTTTCCGGCAGCGGAAAATCCGCTGTCGCCAGCGAAGTGGCGCATCAACTGCATGCCGCGTTTCTTGACGGCGACTTTCTCCATCCGCGCAGCAATATCACCAAGATGGCCTCCGGCGAGCCGCTCAACGATGACGACCGCACGCCGTGGCTGCAGGCGCTAAATGACGCCGCGTTCGCCATGCAGCGTACCAACAAGGTGTCGCTGATCGTCTGCTCGGCGCTGAAGAAGAGCTATCGCGACATTCTGCGCAAGGGCAACCCGAACCTCTCCTTCATCTACCTGAAAGGCGATTTCGACGTGATCGAAAGCCGTCTGAAGGCGCGTAAAGGGCACTTCTTTAAAACCCAAATGTTGGTGACGCAGTTTGAAACGCTGCAGGAACCAGGCGCCGACGAGAGCGATGTGCTTATCGTCGATATCGACCAGCCGCTGGAAGGCGTGGTGGCCAGCACCATCGAGGTGATCAACAAAGGCAGTCACTAGTGAGTACTTTAACGCTTGTTTTAACAGCAGTCGGCTCGGTATTGCTGCTGCTGTTTTTAGTCATGAAGGCGCGAATGCACGCCTTCGTGGCTTTGATGGTGGTTTCTATTGGCGCCGGTCTCTTCTCCGGCATGCCGCTGGATAAAATCGCGGCGACGATGGAGAAAGGGATGGGCGGTACGCTGGGCTTCCTGGCGATCGTCGTCGCGCTCGGCGCGATGTTCGGGAAGATCCTGCATGAAACGGGGGCGGTCGATCAGATTGCCGTCAAGATGCTCAAATCCTTTGGCCACAATCGCGCGCACTATGCGATTGGTCTCGCCGGACTCATCTGCGCGCTGCCGCTGTTCTTCGAAGTGGCGATCGTACTGCTGATTAGCGTCGCCTTCTCGATGGCGCGCCATACCGGTACTAACCTCGTGAAGCTGGTGATCCCGCTGTTTGCCGGCGTTGCCGCCGCCGCGGCGTTTCTGTTGCCTGGACCGGCGCCGATGCTGCTGGCGTCGCAAATGCACGCCGACTTTGGCTGGATGATCCTGATTGGCCTGTGTGCGGCCATTCCGGGGATGATTATCGCCGGTCCGCTATGGGGCAACTTCATCAGCCGCTACGTCGAATTGCATATTCCTGACGACGTCACGGAACCGCATCTCGGCGAAGGCAAAATGCCCTCCTTCGGCTTCAGCCTGGCGCTGATCCTGCTGCCGCTGGTGCTGGTTGGCCTGAAAACCATCGCCGCGCGCTTTGTGCCGGTGGGTTCCACTGCCTACGAATGGTTCGAGTTTATCGGCCACCCGTTCACCGCGATCCTGGTGGCCTGCCTGGTGGCGATTTACGGTCTGGCGGTACGTCAGGGAATGGCGAAAGACCGGGTGATGGAGATTTGCGGCCACGCGCTGCAGCCGGCCGGGATTATTCTGCTGGTGATCGGGGCTGGCGGCGTCTTCAAGCAGGTGCTGGTTGACTCCGGCGTTGGCCCGGCGCTTGGTGAAGCGCTGACCGGAATGGGGCTGCCGATCGCTATTACCTGCTTCGTACTGGCGGCGGCGGTGCGTATCATTCAGGGCTCTGCCACCGTGGCGTGCCTGACGGCGGTCGGCCTGGTGATGCCGGTGATTGAGCAGCTGAACTACAGCGGCGCGCAGATGGCGGCATTGTCTATCTGTATCGCCGGCGGCTCGATTGTGGTAAGCCACGTGAACGACGCCGGCTTCTGGCTGTTCGGTAAATTTACCGGCGCCAGTGAAGCCCAGACGCTGAAGACCTGGACCATGATGGAAACCATCCTTGGCACCACCGGGGCGATTGTCGGTATGATCGCCTTCCAGCTGCTGAGCTAAGCCCGCTCATCTCCCGCTCGCGGGAAATAAAAAGCCAGGGTAACGCTGCTTACCCTGGCTTCTTTGCAATAAGCCGCCCTTTTTCCCTCTTTTCCTTGCCAGCTATTGGCCCTTATTAGCGCTACGACGATGCTCGTATCCCTCGTCAGCCCTTGCTGTGACTGGGTTTGTCGCTTTTTTTTGGCAAGCGGAAAAGCACCAGATTTCACGCTTAATCCATAATCAGGATCAATAAAATAGCGACGGAAAATATTCCATTCCCTGGGGGATTTCTCCGATAATCGTTGCGCTTTTGACGACGACCAGCGACGGTGGACAATGTGCAGGATAAGTTGCTTTTCTGATTGTTCAGCAATCATTGATTAATTTCACTTGCGACTTTAGCTGCATTTTGTAAGGTGAGGGATAATCCAGTTGGAAACTGGCCAGGCACAAACAGCACACACCTCGCAGGAATACGTTATGAAAAATGTTGGTTTTATCGGCTGGCGCGGAATGGTCGGCTCTGTCCTCATGCAACGCATGGTTGAAGAGCGCGATTTCGACGCCATTCGCCCGGTGTTCTTCTCTACCTCCCAGCTGGGACAGCCAGCGCCGTCATTCGGCGGTAGCACCGGTGGCACGCTGCAGGATGCGTTCGATCTGGACGCGCTGAAGGCGCTGGACATTATTGTCACGTGCCAGGGCGGCGATTACACCAACGAGATTTACCCGAAGCTGCGCGCAAGCGGCTGGCAGGGTTACTGGATTGACGCGGCTTCTTCGCTGCGCATGAAGGACGATGCGATCATTATCCTCGACCCGGTTAACCAGGATGTGATCACCGCCGGCCTGAACAACGGCGTGAAAACCTTTGTCGGCGGCAACTGCACCGTCAGCCTGATGCTGATGTCCCTCGGCGGCCTGTTTGCTCAGGATCTGGTGGAGTGGGTCAGCGTGGCGACGTACCAGGCGGCTTCCGGCGGCGGCGCGCGTCATATGCGCGAGCTGCTGAGCCAGATGGGGCAGCTGCATAATCATGTGGCCGCGGAGCTGGCGGACCCGGCTTCCGCCATCCTGGATATTGAGCGCAAAGTGACGTCGCTGACCCGCAGCGGCGAGCTGCCGGTCGATAACTTTGGCGTACCGCTGGCGGGCAGCCTGATCCCGTGGATCGACAAACAGCTGGATAACGGTCAGAGCCGCGAAGAGTGGAAAGGCCAGGCGGAGACCAACAAGATCCTCGCCACCTCGTCCGTTATCCCGGTAGACGGCCTCTGCGTTCGCGTTGGCGCGCTGCGCTGCCACAGCCAGGCGTTTACCATCAAGCTGAAGAAAGATGTTTCTATCCCGACCGTTGAGGAGCTGCTGGCCGCGCACAACCCGTGGGCCAAAGTGGTACCGAACGATCGTGAGATTACCATGCGCGAGCTGACCCCGGCCGCGGTGACGGGCACCCTGACCACCCCGGTAGGACGCCTGCGTAAACTGAATATGGGGCCGGAGTATCTATCGGCCTTTACCGTTGGCGACCAGCTGCTGTGGGGCGCCGCGGAGCCGCTGCGCCGGATGCTTCGCCAGCTGGCGTAAGCCCAGGATGAACAGAAAGGGGGTCTTCGAGCCCCCTTTTTTTTTGCGTAATACAAGGAGTAAACGCGGATGTTAGATTTTTCCCCACGGAGGTAACTCAGCCTTGGCTATGCTTTAAGTAAGGAATTCCTTACCTGAAGGTGGGACGGAGCAGGAGGATGCTGAGAGCACTGCGCCGTTCAGGTCAAAAAAAGTCGCCAGTTACAGGAATGAGCGACACTTACAACAGGATGAAAGCATGTCTAATCATATTGATAGAGACGTGATTAATGCGCTAATCGCCGGTCATTTCGCGGATCCCTTTTCCGTGCTCGGCATGCACCGTACTGACGCCGGGCTGGAAGTGCGCGCATTATTACCCGATGCCACCGACGTGTGGGTTATTGAACCGAAAACCGGACGCAAAGTCGGCAAGCTCGAATGTCTCGACTCGCGTGGTTTCTTCAGCGGCGTCCTGCCGCGGCGTAAAAACGCTTTTCGCTATCAGCTGGCCGTCACCTGGCACGGGCAGCAGAATCTGATCGATGACCCTTATCGCTTTGGTCCGCTGTTGCAGGACCTTGACGTCTGGCTGCTGTCGGAAGGGACCCACCTGCGCCCTTACGAAACGCTGGGCGCGCACGCTGCCACCATGGACGGCGTCACCGGTACCCGTTTCTCGGTGTGGGCGCCGAACGCCCGCCGCGTATCGGTGGTGGGGCAGTTTAACTACTGGGATGGCCGTCGCCACCCGATGCGATTCCGCAAAGAGTCCGGGATCTGGGAGCTGTTCGTTCCCGGCGCGCACAATGGCCAGCTGTATAAATTCGAACTGATTGACGCCCACGGCAATCTGCGGGTCAAAGCCGACCCTTACGCCTTTGAGTCGCAAATGCGTCCGGAAAGCGCCTCGCTTATCTGCGACCTGCCGCCCAAAGTGGAACAGCCAGCGGACCGCAGAGCGGCGAACCAGTTTGATGCCCCGATCTCTATCTATGAAGTGCATCTCGGCTCCTGGCGCCGTCATACCGATAATAATTTCTGGCTGAGCTACCGCGAGCTGGCCGACCAGTTGGTGCCCTATGCGAAATGGATGGGCTTCACCCATCTCGAACTATTGCCGGTTAACGAGCACCCGTTCGACGGCAGCTGGGGCTATCAACCCACCGGGCTCTATGCGCCGACCCGCCGCTTCGGCACCCGCGACGATTTCCGTTACTTTATCAATGCCGCGCACGCCGCCGGGCTGAACGTCATTCTTGACTGGGTGCCCGGCCACTTCCCGGCGGATGATTTTGCCCTTGCCTCGTTTGACGGCACTTCGCTGTATGAGCACAGCGATCCGCGCGAGGGGTATCACCAGGACTGGAATACCCTGATCTACAACTACGGACGTCGGGAAGTCAGCAACTACCTGGTGGGTAACGCGCTGTACTGGATCGAACGCTTCGGCATCGATGCGCTGCGGGTCGACGCGGTGGCCTCGATGATCTATCGCGATTACAGCCGCAAGGCGGGAGAGTGGATCCCTAACGAATACGGCGGGCGGGAGAATCTGGAAGCCATTGAGTTTCTGCGCAACACCAACCGCATCCTTGGCGAACAGACGCCGGGCGCGGTCACCATGGCGGAAGAGTCCACCGATTTTGCCGGGGTGACCCGTCCGCCAGCCGGCGGCGGCCTCGGTTTCTGGTTCAAATGGAACCTCGGCTGGATGCACGACACCCTGGATTACATGAAGCTCGATCCGGTGCATCGCCGCTACCATCATGACAAAATGACCTTCGGCATGCTCTACAACTACACCGAGAATTTTGTGCTGCCGCTCTCCCACGATGAAGTGGTGCACGGCAAAAAATCGATTCTCGACCGCATGCCGGGCGATGCCTGGCAGAAGTTCGCCAACCTGCGCGCCTACTACGGCTGGCTGTTCGCCTTCCCGGGGAAAAAGCTGCTGTTTATGGGCAATGAGTTCGCTCAGGGCCGCGAGTGGAACCATGACGTTAGCCTCGACTGGCATCTGCTGGAGGGCGGCGACAACTGGCACCACGGCGTCCAGCGGCTGGTGCGCGACCTGAACCATACCTACCGTCATCATAAAGCGCTGCACGAGCTGGATTTTGACCCCTACGGCTTCGAATGGCTGGTGGTCGACGACCATGAGCGCTCGGTGTTTGTCTTTGTACGCCGTGACCGGGCGGGCAACGAGATTATCGTCGCCAGCAACTTCACGCCGGTGCCGCGCCACGACTACCGCTTCGGCATTAACCAGCCGGGCCGCTGGCGCGAGGCGCTAAATACCGACTCCATGCACTATCACGGCAGCAATCAGGGCAATGGCGGCGTGGTGGAAAGCGACGCTATCGCCAGCCATGGCCGCGAACATTCGCTGTCGCTGACCCTGCCCCCGCTGGCGACGATCTGGCTGGTCCGGGAGGCGCAATGACCTCACTCGCGGCAGGCAAACCTGCGCCATTGGGCGCCAGCTATGACGGCAAGGGGGTGAATTTCGCCCTCTTCTCCGCCCATGCGGAGCGGGTGGAGCTGTGCGTATTCGACGAGCAGGGCAACGAGCAACGCTTCGATCTCCCGGCGCGCAGCGGCGACATCTGGCACGGCTGGCTGGCCGCCGCCGGGCCGGGCCTGCGCTACGGCTATCGGGTACATGGTCCCTGGGATCCGGCGCAGGGGCACCGCTTTAACCCGGCCAAGCTGTTGATCGATCCCAGCGCCCACCGGGTCGAGGGCGATCTGCCTGACGATGAGCGCCTGCACGGCGGCATGTGGCAGCCCGATCGTCGCGACAGCGCCGCGGTCGCGCCAAAATCGCAGGTGGTGGATCTGCGCTATGACTGGCGTGGCGATAAACCGCCGCGTACCTCATGGGGGGAAACGGTGATTTATGAAGCGCACGTGAAAGGGCTCACCTTGCTTAATCCGCAGCTACCGGAAGCCATTCGCGGAACCTATAAAGCGCTGGGCCACCCGGCGATGATCGCTTACTTCAAATCGCTGGGCATCAGCGCCCTTGAGCTGTTGCCGGTGGCGCAGTTCGCCAGCGAGCCGCGACTGCAGCGGATGGGGTTAAGCAACTACTGGGGCTACAACCCGTTGGCGTGGTTCGCGCTGGATCCGCGCTACGCCAGCGACCCGGATCGCGCCCTGGATGAGTTTCGCGATGCGGTTAAGGCGCTGCACGCCGCCGGTATCGAAGTGATTCTGGATATCGTGCTCAACCATAGTGCGGAAATCGATCTCGAAGGGCCCACCGTCTCCCTGCGCGGAATCGACAACCGTAGCTATTATTGGGTAAGGGAGGATGGCGATTATCACAACTGGACCGGGTGCGGTAATACGCTCAATCTTAGCCACCCCGGCGTGGTGGAGTGGGCGCGCCAGTGTTTGCGCTTTTGGGTGGATGAGTGCCATGTCGACGGCTTTCGCTTCGACCTCGCCTCAGTGATGGGGCGGACGCCGGAATTCCGCCAGGATGCGCCGCTGTTCGAGGCTATCCGCCGCGACAGCGTGCTGTCGCAGGTGAAACTGATTGCGGAACCTTGGGATATCGGCCCGGGCGGCTATCAGGTGGGTAATTTCCCACCGCTGTTCGCTGAATGGAATGACCATTTTCGCGATAGCGCCCGACGCTTCTGGCTACAGCAAAATGTCTCCCTGGGGGATTTTGCCCAACGTTTCGCGGCCTCCAGCGATCTCTTTGCCCGCGATGGCAAGCCGCCATCGGCGACGGTCAACCTGGTGACGGCCCACGATGGCTTCACGCTGCGCGACTGCGTTTGTTTCAATCAGAAACACAATGAGGCAAACGGGGAGGAGAATCGCGATGGGACTAACAATAACTACAGCAACAATCATGGTATAGAAGGATTAGAAGCGAATTTTGCGGTGATTGAACGGCGGCGCGCCAGCGCGCATGCGCTGCTGACGACGCTGCTGCTGGCTCAGGGGACGCCAATGCTGCTGGCGGGCGATGAACAGGGCCACAGCCAGCACGGTAACAATAATGCTTACTGCCAGGACAACGCCCTGACGTGGCTGGACTGGCGCCAGGCGAACCCGGGATTAACCGCCTTTACCGCGGCGCTGATCCACCTGCGGCGTCGTATTCCGGCGCTCACCCGCAACCGCTGGTGGCAGGAGGGGGATGGCAACGTCCGCTGGCTTAATCGCAACGCCCAGCCCCTGACTGCCGCGGAGTGGCAGCAGGGGGCCGCGTGTATGCAGATCCAGTTGTCGGATCGCTGGCTGCTCACGCTGAACGCCACCGCAGAGGTGGTCGATATGGTTTTACCCGAGGGGGAATGGCGCGCCGTTCCTCCATTCGCCGGAGAGGATAATCCGGTCATCATGGCTGTCTGGCATGGGCCCGCGCACGGAGTGTGCGTATTTCAAAGGTCGTAAGCCCTGAAGCTTTCGGTTGGACCCGTGGCGGCGGCGCGGCGGGATGAGCTGGAAAGCGGGGGTGTAAAAAGGAGTTAATCATGGTTAGGCTTGAAAAAAACGATCCGCTGATGCTGGCGCGTCAATTACCCATCAAATCCGTGGCGTTGATCCTCGCGGGCGGGCGTGGCACCCGGCTGAAGGATCTCACCATTAAGCGTGCGAAACCTGCCGTTCACTTTGGCGGCAAGTTCCGTATTATCGATTTCGCATTATCTAACTGCATTAACTCAGGGATCCGCCGCATCGGCGTTATTACCCAGTATCAGTCGCACACGCTGGTGCAGCACATCCAGCGCGGCTGGTCGTTCTTCAGCGAAGAGATGAACGAGTTTGTCGATCTGCTGCCGGCTCAGCAGCGCGTGCATGGCGAAAATTGGTATCGCGGCACGGCGGATGCGGTGACGCAGAACCTGGATATCATCAGCCGCTACAAGGCCGAGTACGTGGTGATCCTCGCGGGCGACCATATTTATAAGCAGGACTACTCGCGCATGCTGATCGACCATGTCGAAAAAGGGGCGCGTTGCACCGTGGCCTGCATGCCGGTGCCCATTGAAGAGGCATCCGCCTTCGGCGTCATGGCGGTCGACGAAAACGAAAAAATCATTGAGTTTGTCGAGAAACCCGCCAACCCGCCGGCGATGCCGACCGACCCGACCAAATCGCTGGCCAGCATGGGCATTTATGTCTTTGACGCCGCCTATCTTTATGAGCTGCTGGAAGAAGACGATCGCAACGAGAACTCCAGCCACGATTTCGGTAAAGACATCATTCCGAAGATCACCGAAGCTGGCATGGCTTATGCACATCCTTTCCCGCTCTCCTGCGTGCAGTCCGACCCGAACGCCGAACCTTACTGGCGCGACGTGGGGACGCTGGAAGCCTACTGGAAGGCTAACCTCGATCTGGCGTCAGTCACGCCGGAGCTGGATATGTACGACCAGAACTGGCCGATCCGCACCCATATGGAATCGCTGCCGCCGGCGAAGTTCGTGCAGGACCGCTCCGGTAGCCACGGCATGACCCTGAACTCGCTGGTTTCCGGGGGGTGCATTATCTCCGGGTCGGTGGTGGTGCAGTCGGTGCTGTTCCCGCGCGTGCGGGTGAATTCGTTCTGTAACATTGATTCGGCAGTCTTGTTGCCAGATGTCTGGGTGGGGCGCTCATGCCGCCTGCGTCGCTGCGTGATTGACCGCGCCTGTGTTATCCCGGAAGGAATGGTGATTGGTGAGAATGCGGAAGAGGATGCACGCCGCTTCTATCGCTCAGAGGAAGGTATCGTGCTGGTGACCCGCGACATGCTGCGGAAATTAGGGCACAAACAGGAGCGCTAATGCAGGTCTTACATGTATGTTCTGAGATGTTCCCGCTGTTAAAGACGGGCGGTCTGGCGGACGTCATCGGCGCACTGCCGGCGGCGCAAATCGCGGAGGGTATCGATACGCGCGTGCTGTTGCCGGCGTTTCCCGATATCCGTCGCGGCGTGGTGGATGCCCAGGTGGTGACCCGCCGGGATACCTTCGCCGGGCGGATCACGCTGCTGTACGGCCACTTTAACGGCGTGGGGATCTACCTGATAGACGCCCCGCATCTCTATGACCGTCCGGGGAGCCCTTACCACGATACCAACCAGCACGCTTATCCCGACAACGTCCTGCGCTTTGCGCTGCTGGGCTGGGTGGGAAGTGAAATGGCCAGCGGACTGGATCCGTTCTGGCGCCCGGATGTGGTGCATGCCCATGACTGGCACGCCGGCCTGACGCCGGCCTACCTGGCGGCGCGCGGACGCCCGGCTAAATCGGTGTTTACCGTGCACAACCTGGCGTACCAGGGGATGTTTTACTCCTGGCATATGAATGACATTGAGCTGCCGTGGTCGTTCTATAACATGCATGGCCTCGAGTTTAACGGGCAGATCTCGTTTCTCAAGGCCGGCCTCTACTACGCCGACCATATTACGGCGGTGAGCCCGACCTACGCGCGCGAGATCACCGAGCCGCAGTACGCCTACGGCATGGAGGGGCTGCTGCGCCAGCGCCATCATGAAGGTCGGCTGTCGGGAATTCTCAACGGCGTTGACGACGGTATCTGGAGCCCGCAAAACGATCTGCTGCTGCCGATGCGCTACGATCGCGACACGCTGGAGGAGAAGGCGGAGAACAAGCGTCAGCTGCAGATTGCCATGGGCCTGAAGGTCGATGATAAAGCGCCGTTGTTTGCCGTCGTCAGCCGTCTTACCAGCCAGAAAGGGCTGGACCTGGTGCTTGAAGCGCTGCCGGGTCTGCTTGAGCAGGGCGGCCAGCTGGCGCTACTGGGCGCCGGCGATCCGGTGCTGCAGGAAGGTTTCCTCGCCGCCGCCGCCGAACACCCGGGCAAAGTGGGTGTGCAGATTGGCTACCATGAGGCCTTCTCCCACCGCATTATGGGCGGCGCCGACGTCATTCTGGTCCCGAGCCGCTTTGAACCCTGCGGCCTGACCCAGCTGTATGGTCTGAAGTACGGGACGCTGCCGCTGGTGCGCCGCACCGGCGGTCTGGCGGACACCGTCGCTGACAGTTCGCTGGAGAATCTGGCCGATGGTCTGGCGACAGGGTTTGTCTTTGAGGACAGCAATGCGCTGTCATTGCTGCGCGCTATCCGTCGCGCCTTTGTCCTCTGGTCGCGCCCGTCGCTCTGGCGCTACGTGCAGCGTCAGGCGATGAATATGGATTTTAGCTGGCAGGTTGCCGCGAACTCCTATCGCGAACTTTATCAACGCTTGATGTAACCACTGGAGTCATTGTTATGAATGTACCCTTTAGCTATGCATCACCGACGCTGAGCGTTGAGGCGTTAAAGCATTCTATTGCCTATAAACTGATGTTTATCATCGGTAAAGATCCGGCCATCGCCAACAAGCATGAATGGCTTAACGCCACGCTGTTTGCCGTTCGCGATCGCATGGTGGAGCGCTGGCTGCGCTCCAACCGCGCGCAGCTCTCCCAGGAAGTGCGCCAGGTGTACTATCTGTCGATGGAGTTTCTGATCGGCCGCACCCTCTCGAATGCGCTGCTGTCGCTGGGCATTTATGACGATGTGAGCAGCGCGCTGGCGGAGATGGGGCTCGATCTCGAAGAGCTGATCGATGAAGAGAATGACCCCGGGCTTGGCAACGGCGGTCTGGGCCGCCTGGCGGCTTGCTTCCTTGACTCCCTGGCGGCGCTGGGTCTGCCGGGACGCGGTTACGGCATCCGCTACGACTACGGGATGTTTAAACAGAATATTGTCGATGGCCGGCAAAAAGAGTCTCCTGACTACTGGCTGGAGTACGGTAACCCGTGGGAGTTTGAGCGCCACAACACCCGCTATAAAGTGCGCTTCGGCGGCCGCATTCAGCAGGAAGGAAAGAAAACCCGCTGGATTGAGACGGAGGAGATCATTGCGGAAGCCTACGACCAGATCATCCCCGGCTTTGACACCGACGCCACCAACACGCTGCGTCTGTGGAGCGCGCAGGCCAGTAGCGAAATTAACCTCGGTAAATTCAACCAGGGCGACTACTTCGCCGCGGTAGAGGATAAAAACCACTCCGAAAACGTCTCCCGCGTGCTCTATCCGGACGACTCGACCTACTCCGGCCGCGAGCTGCGCCTGCGCCAGGAGTATTTCCTCGTGTCGGCCACGGTGCAGGATATCCTGAGTCGCCATTACATGTTGCATAAAACCTATGACAACCTGGCGGACAAGATTGCCATTCACCTGAATGACACCCACCCGGTGCTGTCGATACCGGAGCTGATGCGTCTGCTTATTGACGAACATAAGTTCAGCTGGGACGAGGCGTTCGAGGTGACCTGCCAGGTCTTCTCCTATACCAACCACACCCTGATGAGCGAAGCGCTCGAGACCTGGCCGGTGGATATGCTGGGTAAAATTCTGCCGCGCCATCTGCAGATTATCTTCGAGATTAACGACTATTTCCTCAAGACCTTGCAGGAGCAGTATCCGAACGATACCGACCTCCTCAGCCGCACCTCGATTATCGACGAGTCTAACGGCCGCCGTGTGCGGATGGCCTGGCTGGCGGTAGTGGTCAGCCACAAGGTCAACGGGGTGTCCGAGCTGCATTCCCGACTGATGGTGGAGTCACTGTTTGCCGAATTCGCCAAAATCTTCCCAATGCGCTTTATCAACGTGACCAACGGTGTGACGCCGCGCCGCTGGCTGGCGCTGGCCAACCCGCCGCTGTCGAAAGTGCTGGATGAGCATATCGGCCGCACCTGGCGGACCGATCTGAGTCAGCTTGATGAGCTGAAACAGCATATCGACTACCCGATGGTCAATCAGGCGGTGCGTCAGGCCAAGTTTGAGAACAAACAGCGGCTGGCCAGCTATATTGCTCAACAGCTCAATGTGGTGGTCAATCCGAAGGCGCTGTTTGATGTGCAGATCAAACGTATCCATGAATACAAACGCCAGCTAATGAATGTGCTGCACGTCATCACCCGCTATAACCGGATCAAGGCCGATCCGCAGGCCGAGTGGGTACCGCGGGTGAATATTTTCGCCGGTAAGGCGGCCTCGGCCTACTACATGGCCAAGCACATTATTCACCTGATCAACGATGTGGCGGCGGTGATTAATAACGATCCGCAGATTGGCGATAAGCTGAAGGTCGTCTTTATCCCCAACTACAGCGTTAGTCTGGCGCAGCTGATCATTCCGGCGGCAGACCTGTCGGAACAGATCTCCCTCGCAGGCACTGAAGCTTCCGGCACCAGTAATATGAAGTTTGCCCTTAACGGCGCGCTGACTATCGGCACCCTTGATGGGGCAAACGTGGAGATGCAGGAGCACGTGGGCGAAGAGAATATCTTTATCTTCGGCAACACCGCGGAAGAGGTGGAGGAGCTACGTCGCAGCGGCTATAAACCACGCGAATATTACGAGCAGGATGAAGAGCTCCACCAGGCGCTGACGCAGATCGGTACCGGCGTCTTCAGCCCGGCAGAACCGGGGCGCTACCGCGACCTGCTGGATTCGCTGATTAACTTTGGCGACCACTACCAGGTTCTGGCGGACTATCGTAGCTATGTGGACTGCCAGGATCGCGTCGACGAGCTGTATCAAAACCCGGAAGAGTGGGCCTATAAGGCGATGTTGAATATTGCCAACATGGGCTACTTCTCTTCTGACCGGACGATCCAGGAGTACGCGAAATATATCTGGCATATCGACCCGGTAAGGCTGTAAGCCAGTCAATGCAACACCACACAACACAACGGGGCCATTTGGCCCCGTTGTGTTGTGTGGCGAACGTTTTATTCGGAAAAGTGCCGGGGAGGATTCAGGCTATTGCGGGAATATACTATTGACGTGAATTCGCCAGCAGTACGATAAATGCTCAATAAGTTTACGTTCATAGCCTATGTGGGATGTAGAAACGACGGATACGTTTGATACCTGGTTCGAATTACAAAGTAGAGCTTTAAAAGAGGATATGTTGGCCACGATGCTCATCCTGTCTGAGTTTGCTCCGCAGCTTGGGCGCCCGTATGTTGATACGGTGAAAGATTCAACGTTTCAGAATATGAAAGAACTGCGGGTTCAGCATCATGGGCTCCCCATCCGCGCCTTTTTTGCTTTTGATCCTCTGCGGAAAGCTATCGTTTTATGTGCGGGCGATAAGGATGGCATGAATGAGAAACGTTTTTACAAAGAGATGATTACTCTGGCTGACAGAGAATTCAGCCAACACCTGACTAAGGAGCGATAATGGCCACGCTAAAAGAACTCATGGCGAAACAGAGTCCTGATAGCCAGCAGCGTATTGCAGCGAAAGCGGCAGAGATACGCCAGTCTGTCGCTTTAAACTTGCTTCGAGAAGAGTTGCAAATGTCGCAAACAGAGATGGCTGCGGCTATGGGGGTAAAGCAGCCAACGATCGCTAAAATGGAACAGGCAGATAACGACCCTCGGCTTTCGACCCTAAAACGCTACATTGCGGCATTGGGGGGAGAACTCAGTATAAATGTCACATTGCCGACTGGAAAAAAAGTCTCGTTTAATTTGTGAACAGGTATCCGGGCCAAGCGCAAGCCATAGCCCGGGTATTTCTCTCCTGGCGCCACGCGATGTCAGGACGCTAACGACAGTTCAGACTTTCCCGCATGCTGCGCCAGCCATTCGCTGATGCGCGCCTGCTGCTCGGCAGTCAGCCACATACCCTGTTTGGTTCGACGCCAGATGGCGTCATCCAGGCTGCGCACCCACTCGTGCTCAACCAGATATTTCAGCTCGGCTTCATAAAACTCGTGGCCGAAATCTTCCCCGAGATCGCTCAGGGCGCTGGCTTCCTTCAGGATCCACTCGCTGTTGCTCCCGTAGGTGCGGGCATAATGGCGGGCCAGTGATTCACTGATGAACGGGAAGCGACGGCGCAGTTTTGCCGCGTAGTCGTCGCGGTCGCCGCCGATATCGCCGCCGGGGAGCACCGCGGTTTTGGTCCATGCCGGGCCGATCCCTTTGTAATAGGGGGTCAGTTTTTCCAGTGCATGCTCGGCCAGTTTGCGATAGGTGGTCAGCTTGCCGCCGAAGACGGACAGCAGCGGCGCCTGACCGTTCTCATCGTGAATATCCAGGGTATAGTCGCGGGTAATGGCCTGCGGCGAATCCGACTCGTCGTCGCACAGCGGACGGACGCCGGAGTAGGTCCAGACGATATCGTCCCGGCTGAGGGTCTTTTTAAAGTGCGCGTTATAGACGTTCAGCAGATAGTTGATCTCTTTATCATCAATGGCCACCGCTTTCGGATCGCCCTTATACTCGACGTCCGTCGTGCCGATGATAGAGAACTCATCCATCCACGGAATAACAAACACTATGCGTTTATCTTCGTTCTGCAGAATATAAGCCTGTTTCCGGGTATGCACCCGCGGCACCACGATGTGGCTGCCCTTGATCAGACGGATGCCGTAAGGCGAGCGCAGATGCATCCCTTCGTCGAAGAACTGTTTGACCCATGGGCCGGTGGCATTGACCAGGCCGCGCGCCTTCCAGGTAAACTTCTCACCGCTATCAATATCTTCCGCTTCCACCACCCACAGGCCATTCTCACGTTTCGCCGAGATAGCGCGGGTGCGGGTACGCACTTCGCCGCCTTTGCGGACGACCATCTGCGCGTTGGCCAGCACCAGGCGGGCATCGTCGACCCAGCAGTCGGAATATTCGAAACCGCGCACAATTTCCGGTTTAAGTACCGATTCTGCGCCAAAACGCAACCCGGTGGATCCCGGGAGGCTGGTGCGTTTGCCCAGATGATCGTACATAAACAAGCCGATACGGATCATCCATGCCGGGCGCAGATGCGGGCGATGCGGTAGGCGAAAGCGCATCGGGAAGGCGATATGCGGGGCCATTTTTAACAGCACTTCACGCTCGGCCAGCGCTTCGCTGACCAGACGGAACTCATAGTGTTCGAGGTAGCGTAGCCCGCCGTGGATCAGTTTGGAACTGGCGCTGGAGGTGGCGCAGGCGAGATCGCGCGCTTCCAGCATCAGTACGGATAAACCACGCCCGGCGGCATCTGCCGCGATACCGGCACCGTTGATGCCTCCGCCTATCACAATCAGATCTTTGGTTTCCACGTTCTTACCCTCTCACACTTTCGTTTAAGCTCATAAATGCTCGATATCGCTCACTATAGCAAACAAACGCGCTTTTGGTAACATCAAAAAAACATTTTGAAGTGATGGGTGTAACATATTGGCGTTTCTTTACCGCCTGACGGTACACTACAGGGTAAAATTGGGTCGGCCATCGCCCGTCATGACGAGAAAGAGAAGAGAATCATGGAACAGTTTGAATGCATCAATGTTGAAGAAGCGCACCAGAAACTGCATCAGCAGACGGCGGTACTGGTCGATATCCGCGATCCGCAAAGCTATGCGATGGGTCATACGCCGGGCGCGTTTCATCTGACCAACGATACGCTGGGCGCGTTTATGCGTGACAACGACTTTGACACGGCGGTGATGGTGATGTGCTATCACGGCAACAGCAGCAAGGGCGCCGCGCAATATCTGCTGCAGCAGGGGTTTGATAAGGTCTATAGCGTTGACGGCGGGTTCGACGCCTGGCATCGCCATTTCCCGGCGGAAGTGGCGCGCGGGACGTTTTAACGACTGGCAGGTATACTATCCCCCTTTGTGTGGAATAAGCGATTCGCTGCATGTTAATGATTACCTCTTTTGCCAACCCGCGGGTGGCCCAGGCGTTTGTCGATTATATGGCGACGCAGGGGATTATCCTGACCATCCAGCAGCATACCCAGAGCGACGTCTGGCTGGCTGATGAGAGTCAGGCCGGGCGCGTCAGGGCTGAGCTGGCGCGTTTTCTCGAAAACCCGGCGGACCCGCGCTATCTGGCGGCGAGCTGGCAGTCCGGACAGACCAATAGCGGGTTGCGCTATCAGCGCTTTCCTTTCTTTGCCACGCTGCGGCATAACGCCGGTCCGTTCACCTGGGCGATTCTGCTGATCTGCATCGCGGTGTTCATCCTGCAAAATCTGCTGGGCGATCAGCCGGTGATGATTTGGCTGGCCTGGCCCTACGATCCTTCGCTGCAGTTCGAAGCCTGGCGCTATTTCAGCCATGCTTTCATGCATTTCTCGCTGATGCATATTCTCTTCAACCTGCTATGGTGGTGGTATCTTGGCGGCGCGGTGGAAAAGCGCATCGGCAGCGGCAAGCTGGTGGTGATCACCGTCATCAGCGCTCTGCTGAGCGGCTTCGTGCAGCACCAGTTTAGCGGCCCGTGGTTTGGTGGCTTGTCGGGCGTGGTCTACGCGCTGATGGGCTACGTCTGGCTGCGGGGCGAGCGCGATCCGCAGAGCGGTATTTATCTGCAGCGCGGGTTGATACTCTTCTCTTTAGTGTGGTTAATTGCTGGCTGGTTTGATGTTTTCGGCATGGCGATCGCCAACGGCGCGCACGTGGCTGGTCTGGCGACCGGCCTGGCGATGGCGTTTGTTGATACCTTACATGGGCGAAAACGCGCATAAAGACTTACCGACAGGGGTCGGGTAGGCGACATTTTTCCAGGGATATTTCATGAAACAAACACAACGTCATGACGCCATTATCGAGCTGGTAAAAAAACAGGGTTACGTCAGCACGGAAGAGCTGGTTGAGCAGTTCGCGGTAAGCCCGCAGACCATCCGCCGCGACCTGAACGATTTAGCCGAACAGAAAATGATCCTCCGCCATCACGGCGGCGCGGCGCTGCCCTCCAGCTCGGTGAACACCTCCTGGCACGATCGCAAAGCGACCCAGACGGCGGAGAAAGAGCGTATCGCCCGGCGGGTGGCCAGCGAGATCCCGGACGGGGCGACGCTGTTTATTGATATCGGCACCACGCCGGAAGCGGTGGCGCACGCCCTGCTCGATCACAACGATCTGCGGATTGTGACCAATAACCTTAACGTCGCCAACACGCTGATGGTGAAAGAGGACTTCCGTATTATTCTCGCCGGCGGCGAACTGCGTAGCCGGGACGGCGGGATCATCGGGGAAGCCACCCTCGACTTTATCTCGCAGTTCCGCCTCGACTTCGGCATTCTCGGCATCAGCGGCGTAGACAGCGATGGCTCGCTGCTGGAGTTTGATTATCATGAAGTGCGCACCAAGCGGGCGATCATTGAGAATTCACGCCACGTGATGCTGGTGGTGGACCATACCAAGTTTGGCCGCAATGCGATGGTCAACATGGGCAGCATCAGTATGGTCGATGCGGTCTATACCGACGTGCTGCCGCCGGCCGGCGTGCTGAAGGTGATCACTGATAACAACCTTCAGCTGGAGCTGTGCTAAACGGCAACGGCGTCGTCAGACGCCGTATCCCATCATCTTAAGTAACTGCTGGGCATGCTGTACCGCGTCCTGCCGGTGGGCGACGCCCAGTTTCTGATACAGGTTGCGAATGTGGGTCTTGATGGTGGTGGCCGCCACGTCAAGCTCGCCGGCAATCTGCTCGTTGCTGTAACCGGAATAGATTAAGCCAAGCACCTGCCACTCGCGCTGGGTCAGCGGGCTGGTGCGGATAAGCTCCGGCACCTCCGGATGATTCAGCAGTCGCTCGACGAACCCTTCGTCAAAGTGGGCGAATTTGTGGCGATGATGCTGGTTGATGTCGCGCAGAATACGCTGGGCGCGATGCTGCTCCAGCTCCGGCAACGTGTTCAACTGGATCAGCTGGCGCAGCTGCTGGGCCATCGCCTCGCCTTCAATCACAAAGTGGTTGATAAAACCGGTGCGGTTGGCGAGCGTCAGGGCTTCCAGCAGGGCTTTCTGCGCTTCGCTCTTGCGTCCTGACTGCCAGTACAGCTGGTTGAGCAGCAGCAGGTTGCGGTTGAGATCGCTCATCAAACGCAGCGAACGCGCATTTTCGTTCAGCTCTTCCAGCACCATTTCCGCCGGTTCGAAGTCGCCCAGCAGGATCTGCGCCCGGGCAATGTTGCGCCACTGGCTCTGCAGGAAGTGGTTGTTGGCGAACTCCGGCTTTGGCGTCTGGCGCAGCCAGTTGGCCGCCGCGGTTTTATCACCGGTCATCTGCCAGTAGATCACTCGCACCTTATCGGCGTTGGAGACCCAGTCGCTGTGATAGTGACCATTACCGAGCAGGTTTTCCAGCCGGTTCAGGTGGCTGCGGGCATTATCCAGATCGCCGCGCGCCAGTGAGCACTGGACCATCAGCGCCAGGCACTGCAGCTGCTGCTGCGGCTGATAGGTGGATAGCACGTCCATCCCCTGGCGGGCGCAAGCTTCAGCCTCGTCGAGGCGCGCCCATGCCCACAGCAGCTGAGAACGGATGCGCAGCAGGAACTCATGCATCGGCAACTGCTCAAGATGCTGTTCGCGTACCAGCTGGAAGGCTTTCTCCTGGCTCTCCCAGGCGGCCTGCAGGAAGCCCTGGGCGAAGAGGATTTCGCTTTGCTGAATGATGCTCCACAGGGCGTAATGCCATACGTCGTGACGGCGGGCCATCTGTTCGGTCTGCTGCATCACGGCGAGGGATTTGGTCAGCTTCCCCTTACAATGGAGAACTTCGCCATGCACCGATGTGGCGACGATGCGGCTGTAATAGTTGGCCAGCGGCAGCTCTTCCAGGGCCACCATTGACAGACGTTCCGCCTCGTCCTGGTCGCCATCGTTAATCGCCACCTGCGCGCGCAGCGCGTTGAAGTCGCCATGCATCGCGGTGTCCATTTCCACACTCATCTCCTGCTCGGCGCGCGCCAGCAGGGTATTGACTTCGCTGTAGCGATGCTGGCTCTGCATCAGCCAGGCCTGGAGCAGGATCAGGCGCGGATTTTCCAGCAGATTGGACCATGGCAGCGCCGCCAGCGACTGCTCCAGTAGCCCCAGCTCGCTATGGTTAAACATGCCCCAGGCATGATTGAGCAAGATATCGCGCAGCATTTTAGCATCGCCGGCCGCCAGCGCATGGTGGATGGCCTCGCTGGGGAAACCTTGCGCCATCCAGCTTTCCGCCGCGGCGCGGTGGATCTCCGGTAGTTCAACCGCCAGCTCCCACTGACAGCGCTGGCGCAGGAAGCTGCCAAACAGCGGGTGATAGCGGAACCATTCGCCGGAATCATCCATCCGCTGCAGGAACAGCCCCTGGCGTTCGATCTCCTCCAGCTGCATCTGCCCATTCTCTTCGCCGGTGACGCGCACGATTAACGCGTCGTTCATTGAGCGCAGCAGAGAACTCTTCAGCAAAAAGTTGCGCGTGCGGGCGTCAACGTTATCCAGTACTTCATCCACCAGATAATCCGACAGATGGCTGGCGTTAATCCCGGCGAGGCGGCGGGCGGAGTGTTGGGCGGAGGAGTTATTCTGGCGGGCGGAGAGGGCGATGAGTTGTAGCGCGGTGGCCCACCCGGCGACATCGTCGCACAGCCGGCTACTGTCGTCGGCTTCGATAGGCGATGTCAGACGACAGTCGAAAAATTGTTTCGCCTCCTGGTGGGTAAAGGCCAGCTGCTGACTGCCAATCTCCAGAAGCTGATCGCGGACGCGCAGATTGGCAATGCCCAGCTGCGGCAGGTTACGCGACAGGACCACCAGGGTCATATTCTCCGGCTGATGGCGCAGGAAAAAGCGCATCGCGTCATGGATCACCGGATTATTGATCAGATGGTAATCATCAATGACGAGATACAGCGGGCGCTGCCAGTCGGCAAGTTCAATAAACAGCTGCGCAAAAAGAGAGGAGAGACTGGCGTACTGGCGTTTTTGCACCATCGCTTCACTGGCCGCGCAGTGGTTGCCGGTAGCCTGCTGAATCGCCGCGATCAGATAGCTGGCAAAACGCTCCTGCTGGTTGTCGCCTTCGTCCAGCGAAAACCACCCAAGATCGTTTTTACCCGCGGCCCACTGAGAAATGAGCGTTGTCTTACCGTACCCGGCAGGACTGGTGATCAGCACGAGACGATAATTGTTCGCGCCGGAAAGTTTCGCCAGTAAGCGCTCACGAACCACAGTGTGTTCAAGGCGGACCGGACGACTTAATTTGGACGGAATCAACATAGTTCTACATTTCGCTGTGCAAGAGAGAGGTTGCGATTTTTTTTGCGCTTCGTAATTAATATCTAATAAGGTCGGTGATTATGAAATTTATTGCAAGTTATGTCCGAAGTTTATGCTCTTGAATTTGCTCTATGTCACAAATTTTGACATTGGCTGAGAATGGGAAAAAATCGCAGGCAGGACTGGTCGGCCGCGGTTTTCAGGCGGTAGCTGGCGGAGTGTGGGTGGATTTATTTTACGCTAAGAGTAGTTGTTTGTTTTTATTAAATTATTGTCAGCGATTTCTTAGAAGTAATCTTTTTTGCGGGTCAATGCGATGAAAGGTGCTTATTTCTTCAGGGGCCTCTATTTATTTTGTTAATAACGTGGCGAGGAACTGGAAGATTTTTTACGCGTATTGGCCTGTAACAAATTTTTAGCTACCGGAGGTAACCTCTCAATTGTCATATCGCGGTGATTTTTACAGCATATTTTTGCCTTCTCGCCCACACTATAGTGTTCAGGATCACACTTTTCGCTCATCCCCGCCACTCCTCCCTGTCTAATCCCCGTCAGGATGAGGACGATGAATCGGGAGGTCGGCACACTAGCGCCATCGTTTTAGTAAAGGACCCGGATCTCATTATGTCACAGACTACATTTAACAAAGCTCAGTTTCAGGCTGCACTGACGCGTCAGTGGCAGCATTTTGGTTTACAGTCCGCTTCCGAGATGACACAGCGTCAATGGTGGCGCGCAGTCAGCGGAGCGTTGGCGGAACTCCTGGCGGCGCAGCCGGTAGCGAAACCGGCGCAAGGACAGCGTCACGTTAACTACATCTCAATGGAGTTTCTGATTGGTCGTCTGACCGGCAACAACCTGCTCAACCTGGGCTGGTACGAGGGCGTCAGCGACGCGCTGAAAGGCTACGATGTCAACCTCACCGATCTGCTGGAAGAAGAGACTGACCCGGCGCTGGGTAACGGTGGCCTGGGACGTCTGGCAGCCTGCTTCCTCGACTCCATGGCGACGGTGGGGCAGTCGGCGACCGGTTACGGTCTCAACTACCAGTATGGCCTGTTCCGCCAGTCATTTGACGATGGCCAGCAGATGGAAGCCCCTGACGACTGGGGGCGCAGCAGCTACCCGTGGTTCCGTCATAACGAAGCGCTGGATGTCCAGGTAGGTATCGGCGGGAAAGTCAGCAAAAACGGCGAATGGCAGCCGGCGTTCGTCATTACCGGCGAAGCCTGGGACCTGCCGGTGCTTGGCTATCGCAACAACGTCGCCCAGCCGCTGCGTCTGTGGCAGGCCAAACACGCTCATCCGTTCAACCTGACCAAATTCAACGATGGCGATTTCCTGCGCGCCGAGCAGCAGGGCATCGACGCGGAAAAACTGACCAAGGTGCTGTACCCGAACGACAACCATCAGGCCGGTAAAAAACTGCGCCTGATGCAGCAGTACTTCCAGTGCGCCTGCTCAGTGGCCGATATCCTGCGCCGTCATCATCTGGCAGGCCGCAAGCTGGCCGAACTGGCGGATTACGAAGTGATCCAGCTGAACGATACGCACCCGACCATCGCCATCCCGGAGCTGCTGCGCGTGCTGATCGACGAGCACCAGCTGAGCTGGGACGACGCCTGGGCGATCACCAGCAAAACCTTTGCTTACACCAACCACACCCTGATGCCGGAAGCGTTGGAATGCTGGGATGAGAAGCTGGTGAAAGCGCTGCTGCCGCGCCATATGCAGATCATTAAAGAGATCAACGACCGCTTTAAACAGCTGGTGGACAAAACCTGGCCGGGCGATAAGCAGGTCTGGGCGAAGCTGGCGGTGGTGCATGACAAACAGGTTCGGATGGCCAACATGTGCGTGGTGGGCGGCTTTGCTGTCAACGGCGTGGCGGCGCTGCACTCGGATCTGGTGGTAAAAGATCTGTTCCCGGAATATAACCAGCTGTGGCCGAACAAATTCCATAACGTGACCAACGGCATCACGCCGCGCCGCTGGATCAAGCAGTGCAACCCGGCGCTGGCCTCGCTGCTGGATGAGACGCTGAAAAAAGAGTGGGCCAATGACCTCGACCAGCTGATCAACCTGGAAAAATATGCTGACGATGCGGCGTTCCGTCAGACTTATCGCGATATCAAGCAGGCCAACAAAGTTCATCTGGCTGAGTTTGTGAAGCAGCGTACCGGGATTGAGATCAACCCGCAGGCGATCTTCGATATCCAGATCAAACGTCTGCACGAGTATAAGCGTCAGCACCTTAACCTGCTGCATATCCTTGCGCTGTACAAAGAGATCCGCGAAAACCCGCAGTCCGACCGCGTACCGCGCGTCTTCCTGTTCGGCGCGAAAGCGGCGCCGGGCTACTATCTGGCGAAAAACATTATTTTTGCCATCAATAAGGTAGCGGAAGCGATCAACAACGACCCGAAAGTCGGCGATAAGCTGAAGGTGGTCTTCCTGCCGGACTATTGTGTATCGGCAGCAGAAAAACTGATCCCGGCGGCGGATATCTCCGAGCAGATCTCCACCGCGGGTAAAGAAGCCTCTGGCACCGGCAACATGAAGCTGGCGCTGAACGGCGCGCTGACCGTCGGGACGCTGGATGGCGCTAACGTGGAAATCGCTGAGCAGGTGGGCGAGGAGAACATCTTTATCTTCGGCCACACGGTTGAAGAGGTGAAAGCCCTGAAAGCGAAAGGCTACGATCCGCTGAAATGGCGTAAAAAAGACAAGCTGCTCGATGCGGTGCTTAAGGAGCTGGAGAACGGCACCTACAGCAACGGCGACAAGCATGCCTTCGATCAGATGCTGCACAGCCTGCTGCAGGGCGGCGATCCGTACCTGGTGCTGGCCGATTTCGAAGCCTACGTAGCGGCGCAAAAACGGGTAGATGAGCTGTATCGCGACGAGGAGGCCTGGACCCGCGCGGCTATCCTCAACACCGCGCGCTGCGGCATGTTCAGCTCCGACCGCTCGATCCGCGATTATCAGCAACGTATCTGGCAGGCGAAACGCTAAAGGAAGGCCTATGGAGAGTAAACGCCTCGATAATGCCGCGCTGGCGGCGGGCATCAGCCCCAGCTATATCAACGCGCACGGCAAGCCGCAGTCTATCGCGGCTGTCACCAAACAGCGCCTGCTGGATGCGATGCATCGCTCTACCGCCGCCACGAAAGTGGCGGTTAACCCGCTGCCGAACGTGAAAATTTTCACTCACGGCAAAAAAATGTCGCTGCCGGTGGCAGGACGCGGTGAGTATCAGTGGATCCTGACTACTGAGGACGGTAAGCAGTATCAAGGGAAAACCCGCGGCGGCGAGACGCTGCCGCTGCCGGCCAAACTGCCGGAGGGGTACCACTCCCTGACCCTCACCCAGGAGGGGGAGCGCTGGCACTGCCGGACTATCGTCGCGCCAGCCCGCTGCTATGAGCCGCAGCCGCTGAAAGAGGGGAAAAAGCTGTGGGGCACCTGCGTGCAGCTGTATACCCTGCGCTCAGAGAAAAACTGGGGGATCGGCGATTTTGGCGATCTGCGGGCCATGCTGCCGGAAATCGCCCGCCGCGGCGGGTCGTTTATTGGCCTTAACCCGATTCATGCCCTCTATCCGGCGAACCCGGAGAGCGCCAGCCCCTATAGCCCGTCTTCACGTCGCTGGCTGAACGTTATTTATATCGACGTCAACGCGGTTGAAGATTTCCAGCGTAGCGAAGAGGCGCAGGCGTGGTGGCAGTCTCCGGCAACGCAGCAGGCACTGCAGGCGGCGCGGGAAACGGACGATGTGGATTATACCGCCGTCACTACGCTGAAAATGACCGCGCTGCGTATGGCGTGGAAACAATTCTCTCGTCGTGAAGATGAGCAGATGGCAGCGTTCCGCGAGTTTGTTCTGCGCGAAGGGGAAAGCCTCTACTGGCAGGCGGCTTTCGATGCGCTGCACGCCTGGCAGGTACAACAGGACCCGCTGCGCTGGGGCTGGCCGGCCTGGCCGAAGGCCTTTCAGGATATCGACAGCCCGGAGGTGAAAGCCTTCTGCGTCGAGCATGAGGATGACGTCAGTTTCTATCTCTGGCTGCAGTGGCTGGCCTGGAGTCAGTTTGCCGCCTGCTGGGAAACCAGCCAGCGTGACGGCATGCCGATCGGCCTCTACCGCGACCTGGCGGTGGGCGTCGCCGAGGGCGGGTCGGAAACCTGGTGCGATCGTGAACTGTACTGTCTGAAAGCATCCGTAGGCGCGCCGCCGGATATTCTGGGCCCGCTGGGCCAGAACTGGGGCCTGCCGCCGATGGATCCGCATATCATTGCCGCCCGCGCCTATGAGCCGTTTATCGACCTGCTGCGCGCTAATATGCAGAACTGCGGCGCGTTGCGCATCGATCACGTGATGTCTGTGCTGCGTCTGTGGTGGATCCCGTATGGTGAAACCGCCGACCATGGCGCTTACGTTCAGTATCCGGTCGACGATCTGCTGTCGCTTCTGGCGCTGGAAAGCCAGCGTCATCGCTGCATGGTGATCGGTGAAGATCTGGGCACGGTACCGGTGGAGATCGTCAGCAAGTTACGCAACAGCGGCGTCTATTCTTATAAGGTGCTCTATTTTGAGAGTGATGCAGAGAAAACGTTCCGCGCGCCGGCGCTGTACCCGGAGCAATCAATGGCTGTGGCGACGACGCACGACCTGCCCACTCTCCGCGGCTACTGGGAAAGCGGCGATCTGACGTTAGGTAAAGCGCTGGGCCTCTATCCTGATGAGGTGGTGCTGCGCGGACTGTACCAGGACCGCGAGCTGGCGAAACAAGGGCTGCTGGACGCGCTGCATAAGTACGGCTGTCTGCCTAAGCGCGCCGGCCATAAGGCCTCGCTGATGAGCATGACGGGGATCCTCAACCGGGGGATGCAGCGTTATATTGCCGACAGCAACAGCGCCCTGCTGGGCCTGCAGCCGGAAGACTGGCTGGAGATGGCGACGCCGGTTAACATTCCGGGCACCAGCACCGAGTACCCGAACTGGCGCCGGAAGCTGTCCGTCACCCTGGAGCAGATGTTTGCCGATGAACGGGTCAATAAGCTGATTAAGGATCTGGATAAACGGCGCAAGGCGGCGAGCAAGAAAGCCGCCTCCTGATAACTTCCTGCCGCGCGCTCCTCTGCGCGGCGAAGAGCATGTCCGATAAAAAAGGCCGGCCCGCTTCACGCGGACCGGCCTTTTTCTGTGGCGGGAGTGACCTTACACCACCATCCCCAGCAGCAGACAGCCCACCAGGCCGCAGACTGAGATAATGGTTTCCAGCACCGACCAGGACTTGATGGTCTCGCCGATGGTCAGGTTAAAGTACTCTTTGAACAGCCAGAAGCCCGGATCGTTGACGTGGGAGAAGATAACGCTGCCGGAGCCAACGGCGATAACCATCAGCTCCGGGCTGACGCCGGTGGTGGCGATCAGCGGCGCGGCGATCCCGCCCGCGGTGATGGCGGCCACGGTAGCCGAACCCAGCGCGATACGCAGCACCGCGGCGATAGACCACGCCATAAACAGCGGAGACATGTTCGATTCGTGCATGATAGAGGCGATGTATTTATCCATGCCGCTATCCACCAGCACCTGCTTGAAGGCGCCGCCGCCGCCGATGATCAACAGCATCATGGCGATGATTTTGATCGAAGAGGTCAGGGTATCGTTGATCTGCTCCATGGAGCGGCCGCGGTTCAAACCGAAGGTGAACAGGGCAATCAGTACCGCAATCAGGGTGGCCATCACCGGGTCGCCGAAGAACTCGGCAATTGGCAGGAAGGCGTGGCCTTTCGGCAGGATCATCTCAGCCACGGCGCGCATCGCCATCAGGATCACCGGAACCAGCGAGGTCCAGACGCTGACGCCAAAGCCTGGCATCTCTTCTTCAGTGAACACTTTCGGGTTATGCAGGCCTTCCGGGATCGGCTTATCTATCCCTTTCAGGAAGCGCGCAAATACCGGTCCCGCCAGGATAACCGTCGGGATAGCCAGAATGGTGCCGTAGAGCAGCGTTTTGCCCATATCGGCATGGAAGATGGTGGCGATCGCGGTCGGACCCGGATGCGGCGGCAGGAAGCCGTGGGTGACGGAGAGCGCGGCTGCCATCGGTACGCCGACGTACAGCAGCGGAATACGGGCCGAGGCGGCGATGGTGAACACCAGCGGCAGCATCAGCACGAAGCCCACTTCATAGAACAGGGCGAAGCCAACGGTGAAGCCGGTCAGGACCACCGCCCACTGAATATGCTTCTTACCGAACTTATTGATAAGCGTGGTGGCGATACGCTGGGCGCCGCCGCAGTCTGCCAGCAGCTTACCGAGCATAGCGCCGAAGCCCATGATCAGCGCGAGGCTGCCAAGGGTGCCGCCAACGCCGTTTTTGATGGAGACGATCACTTTATCCAGTGGCATACCCTGCATTAATCCGACGGCGAGCGCCACCAGAACCAGCGCAATGAAGCCGTTCATTTTGAAACGGATCATTAACAGCAACAACAGGGCAACCCCGATAGCAACGATGACTAATGGCATGATTTACCTGGCCTTAATTTGTTATGGGTAACGTCAAAGTTCGAACCTGTAGAGCATCCGCTCCGTCAGGGAGCAAAATAGTCTGGCGCCGTAAACGCTTGCATTATCCTTACCCAGAGAAAGGATAGCTGGCTATTTTTTTGCCGGTGGCGCCTGAAATGGATGATACGGGTAACATGTGAGGGTTGAGAATCACCTGACGGGGGAAAATGTTAAATATGAGACTTAAGTCATACTCTTTCCCCGGTTTTTGCCGGTCATTTAGCGGGAGATGTTGCGCGGTAACACAGAAAGGGCCAGGGAGGACCGGCGGCAGGGTGCCGCCGGAGGAAGGGCTTAGTAGTAGGAGTGCTCGCCGCGCTGATGCTCGGTCAGATCGCGAACCCCTTTCAGCTCCGGAAACTCGTTCAGCAGCTGTTTTTCAATACCTTCTTTCAGGGTCACGTCGACCATCGAGCAGCCGTTGCATCCGCCGCCGAACTGCAGGATAGCCAGACCGTCGTCGGTGATCTCCATCAGCGATACGCGGCCGCCGTGGCCTGCCAGCTGCGGGTTAATCTGCGACTGCAGCAGGTACTCGACGCGCTCCATCAGCGGGGCATCGTCAGAGACTTTGCGCATTTTGGCGTTCGGCGCTTTCAGCGTCAGCTGCGAGCCGAGCTGGTCAGTGACGAAATCAATTTCAGCGTCTTCCAGATAGGGCGCGCTGAGCTCATCGACATAGGCGGTCAGCTGTTCAAATTTCAGCGCCGTGTCGGTGTCTTCCACCGCATCCGGTGGGCAGTAGGATACGCCGCACTCAGCGTTTGGGGTGCCGGGATTAATCACAAATACGCGAATTTGCGTCCCTTCTTCCTGATTTGCCAGCAGTTTGGCAAAGTGCGCTTGTGCAGCATCGGAAATACGGATCATAGCGTTGGCCTAATAGTTGACTATTTTACTGGGTTATAATACGCCCATCAGCGGGGGTCTACAAGGTACGGCACAAACACCATACCTGAACCGTCGCGGCGCCGTTTCGCAAAAGCAGGCGGGATATCTCAGCGACGGTGCTGCCGGTCGTGACGACATCATCCACCAGAGCGATATGGAGTCCCTGCACGGCAAATTCAAGCTGAAAGGCATTTTTCAGGTTCTGCCTGCGCTGGCGGGCATTGAGCGAATGTTGGACGGCGCCGGCTCGCTGGCGAGTCAGGCCTTCGCGATGCCAGACGCATCCTCGCCAGCGGGCTAACGGTCGGCACAGTTCGTCGCACTGATTATAACCCCGGCGCCAGCGACGGCGATGCCATAGCGGCACGCCGACCAGAGCGTCTACTGGCGGCAAATCGTCACGCTGCAGAAGGCGCTGCAGCAGCAGACGCGCGAGGGCGGGGCCCAGCTCCGGGCGATGGTGAAACTTCAGCTGCTGCACCAGACCGCTCAGCGGCGGGCGATAGTCATTGACCGCCACCAGCCGATGCCAGGGAGGCGGCTTTTGCAGGCAGCGGCCGCAGGGGTGACGGGATGCCGCCGCCGGCAGGCCGCACTGCGGGCAGAGCGGGGGACAGGCGAGCAGGGCGCGGCTGCAGCGGGAGCAGATCCCCCAGCGGGCGACTGCCAGCGGCATTTGGCATAGCCAGCATAAGCTGTGTGCTGTTAGCATATTTGGCCTTCTGTCCAGTAAAAAGAGAACGGTAACGGATGAACGACATCTGGTGGCAAACAATCGGCGAAGGAGATTGTCATCTTGTGCTGCTGCACGGCTGGGGGCTGAACGCTCAGGTATGGGATTGCATCACGCCGCAGCTGGCTTCGCATTTTACCCTCCACCTGGTGGATCTGCCGGGCTATGGCCGCAGCGGCGGGTTTGGGGCGATGTCGCTGGAGGCGATGGCGCAGCGGGTGCTGGAGCAGGCCCCTCCACAGGCGGTGTGGCTGGGCTGGAGCCTGGGCGGGCTGGTGGCCAGCCAGGTCGCGATTATGCGTCCGGAACGCGTGCAGGCGCTGGTGACGGTTGCCTCTTCCCCCTGTTTCGCGGCTCGTGACGACTGGCCCGGCATCAAGCCCGAGGTGCTGGCCGGATTTCAGCAGCAGCTGAGCGACGATTTCCAGCGCACCGTCGAGCGATTCCTCGCCCTGCAAACCATGGGCACAGAGAGCGCGCGTCAGGATGCGCGGGCGTTAAAGCAGGCGGTGCTCTCGCTGCCGATGCCTTCCGCCGAGGCGCTGAATGGCGGACTGGAGATCCTCAGAACCGTCGATCTGCGTCAGGCGCTGGTCAGGCTGCCGATGCCGTTTCTGCGGCTGTATGGCCGGCTGGATGGACTGGTGCCGCGCAAGATCGTCCCGTTGCTGGATGACCTGTGGCCGGAAAGCGAGTCAATCCTCTTCGATAAGGCCGCGCATGCGCCGTTTGTTTCCCATCCCGCGGCCTTCTGCGAGCCGCTGCTGGCGCTGAAGACGCGGCTGGGGTAATTTTTTTTGCCGCGCCATGGTAAAAGGGCCATTCCTAGCAATACTTAGGTTGTTACGGTGGTTGATTATTTCAATCCGCCACCGTGACCTACAATAACAACCTTATGGAGAGTAGAGGCTATGAAACTTGTTACAGGAATGGTTGCATCTCTGGTGATAGGCACCCTCTCTTTCGGCGCATTCGCCGCGAAAGAGATCCAAAAAGAAGACGTGGCGAAGATGAATCTGACCAAGGTCGGTAGCATTACGACCTCCAGGACGACGTCGCCGATGGATGCCCGACGCGATCTGTCGAAAAAAGCCGATGAGCTGGGTGGGAAATACTTTGTGGTGATTGCCGGGCAGAAAAACGAAAAAACCGTACACGCGAACGCTGACGTTTATAAATAATCCAGTCATAAGAAAACGGGCCTGCTGGCCCGTTTTTCATAGCTGTCTTACTCGTTTTACCTCGTTGCGCGACCAGGCCTGACTCCTTTCATCGCAGCGCCCACCACTCCTGCCGGCACGCCGCTTTCCCTTCAGGGCAACTTTTACAGCTGCCGGAGAGGCAGCCCTCGCTCGTTTCACTGATCCGGACCACCTTACCCATGGCTTCCATTCGCTCAAGCATGGCGTCAATCAGCGGCTGAGGCGTCTGCAGGCGAGCACTGAGTTGTTTCGCCTCCATGCGGCCCTGCAGGGCCAGCATATCGCGGACTTCCATTAACGACGCCACAGTCCCTCCTTAGTGGCAATCGCCAGCCGGGCTGGAACAGCAGGAGGCCGGCGTTTTTCGCGTGGCCAGCAGCGAGACGTCCACCCGGCTGCGCGCCCGGCGCAACAGGCCGAAGAGCACCACGTTGAACAACACTACCGCCAGGATACACACCAGACTGTAGCGCGGGTGATCGCTAAAGCTAACGGTCTGGTAATAGAGCGTCGAGAGCGAATAGGCGATATTCAGCCCCCACAGGATGGAGAAGGTCATCCAGCCGCGGCTTGATTCGCGGGCGATGGCGCCCATCACCGAGATGCAGGGAATATAGAGCAGGACGAAGATCAGGTAGCTGTATGCCGCCGCTGCGCTGCCAAATTTACTGCCCATCACCCCCATGGCGCCGGTGGCCATTTCGCCATCGCCTTTGCTGGCTTCGATGGGGTTGGCCAGGACGCTGAGGCTGAAGGTGTCTTTCAGTCCCTGCCATGTCTCATCGACGGCAGCGAGCAGTTCTTCGCCGAGACTGAAGGTCTGCGGATTGAATTCCTCATTCTGGATATCTTCGGCGGTATAGAGGGTGTTCAGCGTACCCACTACCACCTCTTTCGCCATCGCGCCGGTAAACAGGCCGACGGTGGCCTGCCAGTTATCTTCATGCACGCCGATCGGTTTAAACACCGGCGTAATGACCCGGCTCACCGAGGCCAGCGCGGAGTCGTTGATGTTGTCGACGACCTTACCGCTCAGTGAGAAGCTGTTCAGCGCGCTGAGGAAGATGCTGACGATGACGATCACCTTCCCGGCGCGCAGCACAAAGCCTTTCAGGCGCTGCCAGGTCTGGATAATCAGGCTCTTGATATGCGGGACGTGGTACACCGGCAGCTCCATCACGAACGGCGAGGCTTCGCCGCGCATAATGGTGTGCTTCAGCATCAGGCCGGTGAGGATGGCCATCACAATGCCCAGCACATAGAGCGAGAAGACCGCCAGCGCGCCGTTCTGCCCAAAGAAGGCGGCCGCGAAGACGGCGAAGATCGCCAGCCGCGCGCCGCAGGACATAAACGGCGCCATCATAATGGTCATCAGACGCTCGCGCGGCGCGTCAAGGGTGCGGGCGCCCATCACCGATGGCACGTTGCAGCCAAAACCGACAATCAGCGGGACGAAGGATTTCCCCGGCAGGCCGAGGGCTTGCATCAGGCGATCCATCACAAAGGCGGCGCGCGCCATGTAGCCGGAGTCCTCAAGGAAGGAGAGAAACAGATACATCATGCCGATCTGCGGCACCAGCGGCAGCACGGTGTTGATACCGCCGCCGATCCCCTGGGCGAGGAACACGGTCAGCCAGTCCGGGAAGTGCAGGGTGTAACCCAGCCATTGAATGCCATGCACAAAGATCGCGACCGAGCCGGCATCGAAAATCGGCTGCAGCGCGCCGCCGATGTTGATCGCCAGCAGGAACATCAAGTACATGACAAAGAGAAAAATCGGCAACCCGAGGAAGCGGTTGAGGATCACTTTGTCCATCGCGGCGGTGAAGCGGCTTGGTTCGGCGGTAAGGGTATTGCTGACGGCGTCGCAAATGGCGGCGATGGTCTGATAGCGCGCGTCAGCGATGTGCAGCGCCGGGTCTTCGATCTCGTCGCTGAGATTCGCCAGGGCGATATCCAGTTTATCGGCGGCGTCGCCGGCATAGGCCCGGCTGTAGATATCGCCCTCCAGCATCTGCAGACCCAGCCAGCGCCGCTGCCGGGGCGGGATCTGCGCTGACATCTGCTGCGCCAGCAGGTCAGCTTCGCGCAGCAGCGGCTGCGGATAGTGGACCAGCTCAAGATCGCTGTTCGCCTGATGACGGTCGAGGGCGATCTTCAGCGCTTCGATCCCCCGTCCGCGAGTCGATACCAGCGGAATGACTGGGCAACCGAGACGGGCGGCGAGGGCGTCGATATCGATCCGCACCTGCTGCTTTTCGGCGATATCCAGCATGTTCAGCGCGACGACGCAGGGGATCCCCAGCTCGAGCAGCTGCAGCGTCAGATAGAGGTTGCGCTCGAGGTTGGAGGCATCGACCACGTTAATCAGCATGTCGGCGTCGCCGCTCAGGATGTAGTGACAGGCAATCTGCTCGTCCAGCGAGGTCTGCGAGGAGATGGTGGTCAGGGAGTAGGTTCCCGGGAGGTCGACAAGCGTGACCTGGTGGTCAGTGGTGGCGAAAATCCCCTCTTTACGCTCAACGGTCACCCCAGCCCAGTTGCCCACGCGCTGGCGAGCGCCGGTCAGCTGATTAAATAAGGTGGTCTTGCCGGAATTAGGATTACCAATTAAACCAACGGTTAATTTTTGCATATTTCAGACTCTTGTGCCGGGCCAGCCGTTATTGTGCAACCGCTTCCAGTTCGATTAAGGCGAGATCTTTTTTGCGTAATACCAGACTGACGCGTCGGGTTTCAATATGAACAGGATCGCCGAGCGGCGCCACGCGAACCACATGAAAAGAGGAACCGGGCAGCATGCCGAGGGAGAGCAGTTTCTGACGGTATGCTGGGCTAATATCGCGAGAAAAACCGGTAATTTTCCACGCACTATCAGGTGTGAATTGCATAGGGCCTACTTGTCTATCGCTAACCGAAGAAGAATTTTCCGGACGCCTGGAGGCAGTTGCGCCGGGGACCGTAGCCAACGAAAAAAGAAAAAACGTTCTGTAATCGATGATAATGAGAATGGTTTTTATCATCAATACATATGATGCGCTGCAGGCTATTTTTAAAGTGAAAATCACCTTTTTATTGATATGCCGCAAAGTCAGCCTGTAATCAAAAATGCGCGAAATATTATTTCGGCGATCTAATGTTTAATTAAGGTTTCTGAAGTTAACGAAATGAAAATATTAATTTCGCTGCCTTTCAGGCGTGGAATAAAAGTAGGTTATCAGAAACAACTGAAGCTGTTTTGCGCGTGATGGCGATGGCCTGGTCATGAAAAAAAACTGCCCCTGAAAAAGGGGCAGGGAGAGTTTAGCGTTTTTTACCCATCGCTGCGGCGAGGGCATCCATCATCGCGCTGTTGCCGGCAGGCTGCGCCTCGCGACCGCGGGGTTTAGCGGCTTTCGCGGCCGGGCGGTTACCCTGCGGGCGCTCCTGACCACCGCCGCGGCGGGCGTTGCTGTCGCCCGGCTGCTCGTCGAGACGCATGGTCAGGGCGATACGCTTACGCGGCAGATCGACTTCCATCACTTTGACCTTGACGATGTCGCCCGCTTTCACCACGGTGTGCGGATCCTCAACAAACCGGTCAGAAAGCGACGAAATGTGTACCAGTCCGTCCTGATGAACGCCGATATCAACAAACGCGCCGAAGTTGGTGACGTTGGTGACGGCACCTTCCAGAATCATTCCCGGCAGCAGGTCATTCATGGTCTCCACACCATCGGCGAACTTCGCGGTCTTAAACTCCGGACGCGGATCGCGGCCCGGTTTTTCCAGCTCTTTGATAATGTCGGTGACCGTCGGGACGCCAAACTTCTCATCGGTGAAGTCCACTGCCTTCAGGTGGCGCAGCGCACTGCTATTGCCCATCAGATCTTTCAGCGCCTGCTGGGTGGCGGCCAGAATACGTTCGACCACCGGGTAAGCTTCCGGGTGAACGGTGGAGGCATCCAGAGGGTTGTCGCCGTGGTTGATACGCAGGAAGCCCGCGCACTGTTCAAAGGCTTTCGGCCCCAGACGGCTGACTTTCAGCAGCTGCTGGCGGTTTTGGAACTGACCATTCTCGTCGCGCCAGGCGACGATGTTCTGCGCCATCATGCGGGTCAGGCCGGCGACGCGGGTCAGCAGCGGAACGGAGGCGGTGTTCAGGTCAACGCCGACGGCGTTCACACAGTCTTCCACCACCGCGTCCAGCTTACGCGCCAGCTGGGTCTGGCTGACGTCGTGCTGATACTGGCCGACGCCAATGGATTTTGGGTCGATTTTCACCAGCTCGGCCAGGGGATCCTGCAGACGGCGGGCGATGGAGACCGCGCCGCGCAGCGACACGTCGAGGTCCGGAAACTCCTGCGCCGCCAGCTCGGAGGCGGAGTAAACGGAAGCCCCGGCTTCGCTGACGATCACCTTCTGGGCGGTGACCTTCGGGAACTGTTTCTGCACGTCGAGGAAGAAACGCTCGGTTTCACGCGAGGCGGTACCGTTGCCGATGGCCACCAGCTCAACGTTGTACTTCTCACACAGCGCGGCGACGGCGACGGCCGCTTTGGCGGCCTGGCCGGTGTGGGGATAGATGGTATCGGTAGCGACCAGTTTACCGGTGGCGTCGACGACGGCCACTTTCACCCCGGTGCGCAGGCCCGGATCGAGTCCCATGGTGGCGCGCAGCCCGGCGGGCGCGGCCATCAGCAGATCGTGCAGGTTGCGGGCGAAGACGTTGATTGCCTCGTCCTCCGCGCGTTCGCGCACGGTGCCCATCAGCTCGGTTTCGAGATGCATCAGGACTTTGATCCGCCAGGTCCAGCTGACGACGCCTTTACGCCAGCTGTCCGCCGGGGCGTTATTCAGGCGCAGGCCCAGGTGGTCGATAATAATTTGCTCGCCGTGGCTCTCTTTCGGCGGCTCGTCAAACTGCGGGTCAGCGTTTAAAGAGAGCTGCAGGACGCCTTCGTTGCGACCGCGGAACATCGCCAGCGCGCGATGCGACGGCACGGTGGCGATCGGTTCATGGTGATCGAAGTAGTCGCGGAATTTAGCGCCTTCCTCTTCTTTACCGCTGACGACGGTGGAGACCAGGTGGGCGTTTTTCCACAGATAGTCACGGACCTTCGCCAGCAGCGCGGCGTCTTCGGCAAACCGCTCCATCAGAATATAGCGCGCGCCGTCCAGGGCCGCTTTGCTGTCGGCTACGCCCTTATCGGCATCAATATATTTTGCGGCCTCCGCTTCCGGATCGTGGGCCGGTTCGTTCCACAGCAGGTCAGCCAGCGGTTCGAGCCCGGCTTCGATAGCGATCTGGCCGCGTGTACGGCGCTTCGGCTTGTAGGGCAGGTAGAGATCTTCCAGTTCGGTTTTGCTGAGCGTGGTGTTGATGGCTTTTTCCAGCGCGTCGGTCAGTTTGCCCTGTTCAGCGATGGATTTGAGGATCGCCTGACGACGGTCTTCGAGTTCGCGCAGATAGCCGAGGCGAGTTTCCAGATTACGCAGCTGCGTGTCATCCAGACCGCCGGTGACTTCTTTACGATAACGTGCAATAAACGGCACGGTGTTCCCTTCATCAAGCAGGCGAACGGCAGCTTCTACCTGTTCGGCTCTGGCCTGAAGTTCACCCGCAATAATGCGGCAGAGCGAATCATTCATCATGGCTTTTAATTCATCTTTAGGGTCAAAAAACAGGGACTAGTTATACGGACTGACGGCTAAAAATACCAGCCGCGCCGGGCGTCTCTCGGAAAGTTCTTGTCTATTTAACGTATTCGATCTCGTTGACATACCAGCTGGCTTCGCCCGCCGGCGTGTTGACGATGGCCAGATCGCCAACCTCTTTTTTTAACAGTGCGCGCGCCATCGGCGAGTCGATGGAGATATAGTCTTTGCGGCCAAAAATTTCATCGTAACCGACGATGCGAAAGCGCTTGATATCGCCTTCATCGTTTTCAATCTCTACCCAGGCGCCGAAGAAGACTTTACCTTCCTGTTGCGGCGAGTAATCGACGATTTTCAACTGTTCCAGACATTTGGTCAGATAGCGGACCCGGCGATCGATCTCCCGCAGGCGCTTTTTGTTGTACTGGTAGTCCGCGTTCTCGCTGCGGTCGCCGAGGCTGGCGGCCCAGGTCACCTTTTTGGTCACTTCCGGACGCTCCTGGCGCCACAGGTAGTCCATCTCCTGCTTCAGTTTTTCATATCCCTCGCGGGTGATCAGCGGCGTTTTCATCGTGAGTTCAACCTTCTGACTGTCTGTCGTTGCGCACAATTTGTAGCGCGTAATAATACCGACAGGATAAATACTGTGTCTTATGATTAAATGTATACTTAACCTGCTGTTAAATATGCTTTGTAACAATTTAGCCTGGAATATATACCAGATTTAGCTGGTGAGCGCGCCGGGCTTTTTTGAGAATACGCACTGACTATTGCAGTGAACCTTTGGGAGTACAAACAATGCAAGAGAATTATAAGATTCTGGTTGTGGATGACGACATGCGCCTGCGTGCGCTGCTCGAGCGTTATCTGACCGAGCAGGGCTTCCAGGTTCGTAGCGTGGCGAACGCCGAACAGATGGATCGTCTGTTAACCCGTGAATCCTTCCACCTGATGGTGCTGGATCTGATGCTGCCGGGCGAAGATGGTCTCTCTATCTGCCGTCGTCTGCGCAGCCAGAGTAACCCGATGCCGATCATTATGGTGACGGCGAAAGGCGAAGAGGTCGATCGGATCGTGGGTCTGGAGATCGGGGCTGACGACTATATTCCGAAGCCGTTTAACCCGCGCGAACTGCTGGCCCGCATCCGGGCGGTGCTGCGCCGCCAGGCGAACGAGCTGCCGGGCGCGCCGTCGCAGGAAGAGGCGGTTATCGCCTTTGGTAAATTCAAACTGAATTTAGGCACCCGCGAGATGTTCCGTGAAGACGAGCCGATGCCGTTGACCAGCGGCGAATTCGCGGTCCTGAAGGCTCTGGTGAGCCATCCCCGTGAGCCGCTGTCGCGCGATAAGCTGATGAACCTCGCCCGCGGCCGCGAATACTCTGCGATGGAGCGCTCCATCGACGTACAGATCTCCCGCCTGCGCCGCATGGTGGAAGAGGACCCGGCGCATCCGCGCTACATCCAGACCGTCTGGGGTCTGGGCTACGTCTTCGTCCCGGACGGTTCTAAGGCATGAAACGCGTGCGCTTTTCGCCGCGCAGCTCCTTTGCTCGCACACTGCTCCTGATCGTCACCTTGCTGTTCGTCAGCCTGGTGACGACCTATCTGGTGGTACTGAATTTCGCGATCCTGCCGAGTCTCCAGCAGTTTAATAAAGTGTTAGCCTACGAAGTGCGTATGCTGATGACCGACAAACTGCAGCTGGAGGATGGCACCCAGCTGGTGGTGCCCCCGGCGTTTCGTCGTGAAATTTATCGCGAGCTGGGGATTTCGCTCTATTCCAATGAAGCGGCGGAAGACGCAGGCCTGCGCTGGGCGCAGCATTATGAATTCTTAAGTCAGCAGATGGCCCATCAGCTTGGTGGCCCCACAGAGGTGCGGGTAGAGGTCAATAAAAGCTCCCCTGTGGTGTGGCTGAAGACCTGGCTGTCGCCCAATATCTGGGTGCGGGTGCCGCTGACCGAGATCCATCAGGGCGACTTCTCGCCGCTGTTCCGCTATACCCTGGCGATCATGCTGCTGGCGATAGGCGGCGCCTGGCTGTTTATTCGTATTCAGAACCGCCCGTTGGTGGATCTGGAGCACGCGGCGCTGCAGGTCGGGCGCGGCATTATTCCGCCGCCGCTGCGCGAGTATGGCGCCTCCGAAGTGCGTTCGGTGACGCGCGCCTTTAACCATATGGCGGCGGGCGTGAAGCAGTTGGCTGATGACCGTACGCTGCTGATGGCCGGGGTCAGTCATGATTTACGAACCCCGCTGACCCGCATTCGTCTGGCCACCGAGATGATGGGCGAGCAGGACGGCTATCTCGCGGAGTCGATCAACAAAGATATCGAAGAGTGCAACGCCATCATCGAGCAGTTTATCGACTATCTGCGCACCGGGCAGGAGATGCCGATGGAGCTGGCGGATCTGAATGCGGTGCTGGGGGAAGTGATCGCTGCGGAGAGCGGCTATGAGCGGGAAATCGCCACCGCCCTGCAGGCCGGCGAAATTCCGGTACGTATGCACCCGCTGTCTATCAAGCGCGCGCTGGCGAATATGGTGGTCAACGCGGCCCGCTATGGCAATGGCTGGATCAAGGTCAGCAGCGGCAGCGAAGCGAGCCGGGCCTGGTTCCAGGTGGAAGATGACGGACCGGGGATTAAACCTGAGCAGCGGGAGCACCTGTTTCAGCCGTTTGTACGCGGCGACAGCGCCCGCAGCACCAGCGGCACCGGGCTGGGGTTGGCGATTGTTCAGCGTATTATCGACAATCACAACGGCCGGCTGGAGATTGGCTCCAGCGAACGCGGCGGGTTACTGATCCGCGCCTGGCTGCCGGTGCACCGGATGCTGGCGCCGATGAAACCCGCCAGGGAGAGCTGATCGCGCCCGCGGTTAGCTACTCAGGATGTTGCACAATAAAAAGCCGGGCAAGCCCGGCTTTTTCACCTTTGCGCCCGTTAGCGCTGCGGTCCTGCCGCCACCAGCGCGGCGCCCGCTGGCGTATCGGTATACTTCTCAAAATTCTCAATAAACAGCTTCGCCAGTTGGTCGGCTTTTTCCTGCCACTGCTCCGGGGAACCATAGGTGCTGCGCGGATCGAGGATGTGGGTATCCACGCCCGGGAGCGCCGTCGGGATCTGCAGGTTAAACATCGGCAGGGTAAAGGTCTCCGCGTTGTCCAGCGAGCCATTGAGGATGGCGTCGATGATCGCGCGGGTATCTTTAATCGAGATGCGCTTGCCGGTGCCGTTCCAGCCGGTATTGACCAGATAAGCCTGCGCGCCAGCCGCCTGCATGCGTTTGACCAGCACTTCGGCGTACTGCGTCGGGTGCAGCGACAGGAAGGCGGCGCCGAAGCAGGCGGAGAAGGTTGGCGTGGGTTCGGTTACGCCGCGCTCGGTGCCGGCCAGTTTGGCGGTAAACCCGGACAGGAAATGGTACTGCGTCTGGTCGGCGGTCAGGCGGGAGACCGGCGGCAGGACGCCGAACGCATCGGCCGTCAGGAAGATCACTTTGGTAGCGTGACCCGCTTTAGACACCGGCTTAACAATGTTGTCGATGTGGTCGATGGGGTAGGAGACGCGGGTATTTTCGGTCTTTGAACCGTCATCGAAATCGACCGTGCCGTCGGCGCGTACCACCACGTTTTCCAGCAGGGCGTTGCGGCGGATGGCGTGATAGATATCTGGCTCGGCCGCTTCAGAGAGCTTGATGGTCTTGGCGTAGCAGCCCCCTTCGAAGTTAAACACGCCGTCGTCATCCCAGCCATGTTCGTCATCGCCAATCAGGCGGCGTTTCGGGTCGGTGGAGAGGGTGGTTTTGCCGGTGCCTGAGAGGCCGAAGAAAATGGCGACATCGCCTTTCTCGCCGACGTTGGCTGAGCAGTGCATGGAGGCGATGCCCTTCAGCGGCAGCAGGTAGTTCATGATCGAGAACATCCCTTTCTTCATCTCGCCGCCGTACCAGGTGCCGCCGATCAACTGAATGCGCTCGGTGAGGTTGAAGGCGACGAAGTTTTCCGAATTGAGGCCCTGCTCTTTCCACTGCGGATTGGTGCATTTCGCGCCGTTCATCACGATGAAGTCGGGCTCGAATTCAGCCAGCTCTTCATCGCTCGGACGGATGAACATGTTTTTAACGAAGTGCGCCTGCCAGGCCACTTCGGTAATGAAACGTACGCTGAGACGGGTATCGGCGTTGGCGCCGCAGAAAGCGTCGACGATAAACAGGCGTTTACCGGCCAGTTGCTGGGTCACCAGCCCTTTCAGATGCTGCCAGGTTTCCTGCGAAAGCGGCTTGTTGTCGTTTTTACCTTTGCCTTTATCGGACCACCAGACGGTGTCGCGGGTGGTGTCGTCGCGCACGAGATACTTATCTTTCGGAGAACGACCGGTAAAAATGCCCGTGTCGACGGCGATAGCACCCAGAGTGGTTAATACGCCACGTTCGTAGCCTTCCAGGTTCGGGTCGAGCTCTTCCTGAAACAACATGTCGTAGCTGGGGTTGTGGACGATATCCTGGACGTCATTGATACCATAAGCCTTGAGATCCTGCGGGGTTAAACCATGATTAACGCGCATGTCACTGCTCCTTAGCCAAGATGTACTGCTGTAAATTGTAGGGTTAATTGCCGGGTATTGACCGCGACCAGGCTCATAGATTTACGTATCTCGACATTCCTCAGAATGACGATAAAAACGGTGACTCCTGTCACGAAGTGGAGTGGATTATCTCAGGAAATGGACGGATGGTGGGGTTAGATGTTTCTCAATGGTTAAAAAGTAATTAAAAAAACTGCTGAAATGTGAATGTAATCGCTTTCCTGAAATTAAATTACGTAACTCTTTCAGGGAAAATCGATTCAACTCGCGAATAAATTAAAAGTCAGGCACAACGCGACAAACAACATTGCCGCCCTGTGCCTGAGAAAGATGCGGGGATTAATGAACCTGCGGATCGGCCGGAGAGGCGTTATTACGGATCTCGGCAATATCCATGGCATTGAAGATATAGTGGTTACCGCAGTAGTCGCAGTGCATATCAATTTCGCCTTCGTCGGCGAGGATGCTATCAATCTCTTCATCCGGCAGCGTCTTCAGCGCGCCGGCACAGCGTTCGCGGGAGCAGGTGCACTTGAACTCCACGCTCTGTGGGTCGTAGACCGTGACTTCTTCTTCATGGTACAGACGCCACAGCACATCATTTGCCGGCAGGGTGAACAGCTCTTCCGCCTTAATGGTCTCGGTAAGCGTCGCCAGGTGCTCGAAGTCGGCAGTCTGGGCATCCTGCGCCGGCATCACCTGCAGCAGCATCCCGCCCGCCATCGGCTGGCCTTCATGATCGCCGGTGCGGATGATAAGGCGCGTCGGCAGCTGCTCTGAACGCTGGAAATAATCTTCCAGGCAGGCGGCCAGCGTATCGCCTTCCAGACCGACCACGCCCTGATAGCGCTCACCTTCTTCCGGAGAGATGGTAATGACCAGGTAGCCGTTGCCGACCATCGTTTTCAGATCCGCATCGTCCGCAATCTCGCCTTGCACGCGCGCGACGCCGCGCAGCTGCTGCTGGTTATTGCCGTTGATCACCGCCAGCTGTAAAGGGCCATCCCCCTGCAGCTGTACGGTAATGTCGCCGGCAAACTTCAGCGTCGCGGTCAGCAGACTGGTGGCGACCAACAGCTCCGCCAGCACCGTTTTGACCGGTTGGGGATAGGTGTGATTCGCCAGAATCTGTTCCAGGGTTTCCGACACCGTCACCAGCTCGCCGCGCACGGCATAGTTTTCAAACAGATAACGATGTAATTGATCGTGTTGAGTCATAATCATCTCTCTTTCTGGCGCGAGTTATTCACTCTCGCCGTGTTTAAATCTCATCAGGTCGCGGCGCTCTTTCTTGTCCGGACGTCTGTCAGGGTGCGGCATGGTCAGGGCGTTCATTTTGCGCGCCAGGGCCATTTTTTCACGCTTCTCGATACTCTCCGCCGTCTCTTCATACAGGTTGACGGCTTCGCTTGCCGGGCGGCGCTGTTCGGTAATACCGATAATGCGCACCGTCCGCTCGTCGTTGCCCTGGCGCAGCGTCAGCATGGCGTCGAGTTCGACGATTTTTCCGGGTTTGCTACGTTGTCCGTTGTAATGAACCTTGCCGCCTTCAATCATTTCCCGCGCCAGCGCGCGGGTTTTGTAAAAGCGGGCGGCCCAAAGCCATTTGTCCAGTCTGACGGTTTCGGTGGGCTTCTCTTTCATCGCCTCTCCTTCGGGGTAAGCGAAGGGATCAGTCGTCGGTAATCATTCAGCCCCGGATGGTGCAGATACTGCTTTTCCGCCAGTCCGGAGTCAGGATTGGTAATACCCAGGCAGTAACGAATGCCAAACTCCCTCGCGGCATCCAGTATCGCCTCGCTGTCGTCGACAAACAGCGTTTTGTGCGCCTCAAGGCCAGTTTCCTCCGCCACGGCGCGCCACAGACGCTGATCCTCTTTCGGATAACCAAATGTGTGGGTGGAAAGTAATAAATCAAGGTGCGCGTCCAGGCCGGTGTGTTTGAGCTTCACCGCCAGATTGTGGGGATGGGCATTGGTCAACAGAATGCGTCGCTTACCGCAGGCCTTGAGCGCATCAAGGAACGGCACGGTATCCTCGCGCAGCGTGGCGCGCGGACCTTGTTCGCTGGTCATCGCACAAATATCCAAACCCAGGCGCTCGCTCCAGTAATCCAGACAGTACCAGTTTAGCGTATGCTGCACGGCGTGATACTCCTGGCGCATGGCCTCTTTCGCCTCCTGCAAATTGAGGCCGCGGGCGGCCCCCCAGGTTTCAGGCACCAGCGTTTGCCAGAAGTAGTTGTCGAAGGCGAGGTCCAGGAGCGTGCCGTCCATATCCAGCAGAACGGTATCGACCTCCTGCCAGGCGATATCAAAGTGCATGATGACTCTCCAGCGAGCGGAAAATGGGCGACAGGGTATCACACCCTGTCGCCGGGAAAATTAATCTTGCGAGTCAGATGAGGGGAGCAAAACCGGATTAAGGCAGCTTTCGTAATATTTCTGAATCTCTTCCATACGCTGACGATGGCGTTGATAACGACGCAGGGCCTGCACGGCGTGGTAAGCCATGCACCCCACCATTGACAGCAGCAGCAGGGTGATGCCCAGATAACGCCACAGGCCGCTGCGGTCGGGGATGCGATGCAGGTTGATATGCTGCGTGCCGTTGGCGTCAGTAAACAGGTTGGTAACGATACCTTCGGCATGGAAGGGGGTATGCATGAGCATACCGGCCAGCCGCCGCAGTTCGCCCCACTGCTCATGGGCCGGATAATCATACAGACTCACCGCCGGCCACGGCTGATTGACCAGTACGCTGCCCTCATCGCTGGCGATAAGAAAACCGCCGGGAGCCGGGCTGTTCAGCGCCTGCGCGGCCCGTGAGGTTTCGCGTATCACAAAGGGCGCGGTTGAGGTGGTCACCAGATTCTCCAGCGACTCGGCGCTGACCGGCCGCAGCAGCACGTTCACGCCATCCAGCTTGCCGGCGGTGGCGCGCTTGGTTAACGTTTCCCAGTTACGAGTATTGCCAAGATTGACCAACGCATTCTTCAGCCGCAGGCAATCATCCTTTGCCGAGCAGAGATCGTTAGTTTTCTGCACGATATCGCCGAAATCATCCAGTAGCACCATGCCTGATTTCTGAATGGCGGAGCGTAGGGCAGGGCTGACGCGGGAATCATCGTCGGTTTCCGGGTGCAGCTGGCGCTGGACGGACTGCATCAGGGCGGTCGCTTTGCTGACAATGTCAGACTCCGGCAGCGGCAGAGGAGGGGCGTCGTTCCACACAATCTGTGAACAATCGAAAGGCAGGAACGGCGAATCCTCTTTGGCGGACCAACTGCCCGGCGTGCGGATGTTACACATCCCGGTACCGGTCAGGCGCAGCGTATCGCCAATGCGCACATGGGCTTTTTCCAGCTGGCTGACGGTAGTGGCTTCAATCGTTTGCGCGCCCTTCAGCCACGACAGGGTGAACTTAAACGGCATATTCAACGGTACGCTGGCCCACAGCATAATCACCACCACCAGGGCGCCGGCGGCGATAATCGCGCTGCGTAGCCAGTACTGCAGCGGGAAGTTTTTCACTTCATCATGAAGCGACAGGTAGCGTCCCTGACGGGCCACGTGGCGGTTGAGATAGATATCAATATCGGTCTGCTGCCCCAGGTCCTGGGCAATCCAGGGTTGCCAGTGGCGCGGATAGATGAGATCGATAATGCCCAGCGAGATGTTATTGATTTGCTCCTGATCGTTTTCGCCAAACAATCCCCAGCGCTTAGGGACGCCCCGCAGGCAATGGATTTCGCGCAGCGCGGCGCGACGCGGCGGGGCATAAATCCCCCACAGTCCGGCGGCGAGCAGCAACAAACCTGCGGCGACCAGCCAGGGGGTAAAGACAGCTGGCCCAATCAGGCTGAAATAAAAGAACAGAAAGGAGGCGACGATCAGGATCGCTTCGCGCAGCCCGTCCGGGCGATTCAGAGCGTGTTCTTCAGGCGTTTCCCGACGGATCTGCCGCAACTCTACCTGCTCGCTCTCTTCGCCGCGAATGGAGGCCTGGGTGGCCGAAGCGCGTTCCAGGGCGTAGCTTTGCGCTTCCTGGCGATAGTCGCTCAGGCTATGACCGTTAAGGGTGATAACCAGCGGCAGGCTGTCGGTGGGGATCAGCTCGACGCTGTTTTCATCGTTGATATGCTGTTCCCAGAACGGCGGCAGATGAACTTCAACCGAATCGAGGAAATAGCGCCATTTATTCGGCGCGTCGGTGGTGATCCCGTAGCGGGTGATGGCGCGTGTCACCGCATAGACGGTATCACTCTGTTCGTTCAGCGCCAGAGCGACAGGCGCGCTGGTCGCACCGGACGCCGGCACCTGCTGGGCGTGGCTCAACTCGGCAACATACTTCTCAATAGCCTGGCGCTCATCCGCAGGAAGCTGCCGCGTGGTAGCGTCGCTAAAGGCGTGCAGTAGGGGGAGTCGGCGGCGTCTGGCGTGAGCGCGATACCACCATCCGATGAGCAATACGCAGATTAGCAGAGCTGTAAGGAATATCAGAAAGGTGCCCATGCCCATCCCATCAAAGTTATTTTTTTCTTACGAAATCGTCGGTGAACGTGAAGACTAACGTCAAGCTGCAGTGTTAGCGGCGCACCTGCTTACAGGGTAGTGAATATGTCATGCAGCAGCGCACAAGCTTACCAAAAACGTTAAAGCGCAGAAATCGGTAAATTCTCAAAGCGAATTCAAGCTATTGACTTTTTTATCTTTATTACTTTTCCCCCTGCAGGGAAAAGGTTACAACTCTGTAAATAAGTAGCAATTTGGATTGCCGAAAGCGTGTTGCGTATCGCACAATGACTGCTTAATCACAGCATAGACCGATGACAATGAGCAAATCATTACAAAAACCCACCATTCTCAATGTTGAAACTGTCGCCCGTTCGCGCCTCTTTAATGTCGAAAGCGTCGATCTGGAGTTCAGCAACGGTGTGCGTCGCGTTTATGAACGTATGCGGCCTTCCACCCGTGAAGCGGTGATGATTGTGCCGATTGTGGATGATCACATTATTTTGATTCGTGAGTATGCCGTGGGGACGGAGTCCTACGAGCTGGGCTTCTCCAAAGGGCTGATTGATCCAGGTGAAACCGTGGATGAAGCGGCCAATCGCGAGCTGAAAGAAGAGGTTGGCTATGGCGCCAATAAGCTGACGTTTTTGAAGAAGCTCAGTATGGCCCCCTCCTACTTCTCCAGCAAAATGAATATCATGGTGGCGGAAGATCTCTATCCGGAGTCACTGCCGGGCGATGAACCTGAGCCGCTACCGCAGGTGCGCTGGCCGCTGGCGCAGCTGATGTCGCTGCTGGATGAAGAAGATTTTAATGAGGCCCGTAACGTCAGCGCGCTGTTTTTAGTGCGGGAATGGCTGCAGGCCCAGGGCCGACTCTGAACGAGCGTCCACGCTAAGCAGCAATAAAAAAGCGCCCGCAGGCGCTTTTTTTGTCAGAACAATTCGTGGGTTTCACCGCCGCCGTCAGTCAGGGTGGTGCCCACCTCACGGACTGCCTGCTGGGTGGGCTGGGTTCCTTCAATAAAGTACTCCGCCCGGCTATTGCCCCCGTTCGCCAACTGACCAGTGCTGCGGTCGATATTCACCGTGACGATACCCGGCGGCGGAGTTAACGGTTCTTCCGGAACGCCTTCCAGCACGCTCTTCATAAAGCTGTCCCAGGCCGGCTGGGCGCTTTTGGCACCGCCTTCATAGCCAGAGATCTGATCTTTAATCGCTCCGGAGGCGGTGGTCCGGCCAAGATCGCGACGATGATCGTCAAAGCCGATCCAAACCGAGGTCACCACGCCCGGTCCGTAGCCTGAGAACCAGGCGTCCTTCGAGCTGTTGGTGGTCCCGGTTTTCCCACCGATGTCATGCCGCTGCAGATCGCGTCCGGCGCGCCAGCCGGTGCCCATCCAGCCCGGCTCGCCAAAGATGTTGCTGTTCAGCGCGCTCTTGATCAGGAAGGCCAGCGGTGTGTTAATCACATGCGGCGCGTATTCCTGTGCGCCGCTCTGCGCGACCAGCGACTGGTTGGCCTGCTCCAGCTGCGGCTGCGGCGGCACGTTGCCATTCTGCGGTTCCGCGGAGGTGGCGACATCTTCCACATCCTTGTTTTCCAGCACGTTGGATTTTGGCGTATCGCCGTAAATTACCGGTAAATCACACTGCGGACAGGCAATTTTCGGACGCTCCTCGAAGAGGACCCCGCCCTGATCGTTCTCAATCTTACTGATAAAGAAAGGATTGACCAGGAAGCCGCCGTTGGCCATCACCGAATAACCGCGAGCGACCTGCAGGGGCGTAAAGGAGGCTGAGCCCAGCGCCAACGATTCCGTGTGGACAATGTTCTGCGCCGGGAAGCCAAAGCGCTGCAGATACTCGGCGGCGTAGTCTACGCCCATGGCGCGCATAGCGCGCACCATCACCACGTTTTTCGACTGCCCCAGGCCCTGGCGTAAACGAATCGGACCGGCATACTGCGGCGGCGAGTTCTTCGGCCGCCAGTCGGAACCTGCGCCCGCATCCCAGCGCGAGATCGGCACATCGTTGAGCATACTTGCCAGCGTTAAGCCTTTATCCATCGCGGCGGTATAGAGGAACGGTTTAATGTTGGAGCCGACCTGGCGCAGCGCCTGGGTGGCGCGGTTGAATTTGCTCTGGTTAAAGTCAAACCCGCCGACAAGGGCAATAATCGCGCCGTTTTGCGGGTTAATGGAGACCAGCGCTGAGTTGACGTCCGGGAGCTGGGACAGCCACCAGCTGTCACCCACCTTGCGTACCCAGATCTGCTGCCCGGCCTGCACAACGTCGTTGACTTTACGCGGGGTCGCCCCTTGCTGCGTATCTGAGATAAAGCGACGGGCCCAGCGCACGCCCTCCATCGTCAGCGAAACGGAGTCGCCGTTAGCCAACAGCGCGACAGCCTCCTGGGCATTCGCGGAGGTGACCACCGCCGGGAAAAGCGGACCGTAGCCAGACTGACGCTTCAGCGAATCGACGATCTTCTTCGTCTCCCACGGCGTTTCGCCGACTTTCCACAGTACGCTGGCCGGGCCGCGGTAGCCGTGACGCATATCGTAATCCAGCACGTTATTGCGTACCGCCTGCTGGGCCGCCTGCTGGTTTTTACGGGTAATGGTGGTGTAGACCCGATAACCATCTTCGTAGGCCTGCTCGCCGTAGCGATTCACCATCTCCTGGCGCACCATTTCACTCAGGTAAGGGGCGGAGAAGGCGATTTTCGGCGCGTGATAGCTGGCGTCGATGGGTTCGCTGCGCGCCTCATCGTATTGCGCCTGGGTGATGTATCCTTCGCTCAGCATACGCGACAGCACCACGTTGCGACGGGCGGTCGCGCGATCCATCGAATAGAGCGGGTTAAAAGTAGAAGGCGCTTTCGGCAGACCGGCAATCACCGCCATCTCACTCAGGGTCAGTTGGTCGATAGGTTTGCCAAAATAGACCTGCGCCGCGGCGCCGACGCCATAGGCGCGGTAGCCGAGGTAGATCTTGTTCAGATACAGCTCAAGGATTTCATCTTTATTCAGCAACTGCTCGATGCGGATGGCCAGAAAGGCCTCTTTAATCTTACGCATCAACGTCTTCTCGGGGCTGAGAAAGAAGTTACGCGCTAACTGCTGGGTGATGGTGCTGGCGCCCTGGGAGGCGTGGCCTGAAAACATCGCCACGCTGGCGGCGCGGAAAATACCTACCGGATCGACGCCGTGGTGCTCATAGAAGCGGCTGTCTTCGGTGGCGATAAACGCTTTCACCAGCTCGGGGGGAATTTGCTGCAACGTCACAGGGATACGGCGCTTTTCGCCGTACTGCGCAATAAGCTCACCGTCGGCGCTATAGACCTGCATCGGGATCTGCAAACGCACATCCTTCAGGGTTGCGACGTCGGGGAGTTGCGGCTCTATGTATTTGTAGAGGCCAAAAATCGAGCCTGCTCCCAGCAGTACGCAACAGACTGCAAGGATCAATAGATACTTTACGAACTTCACCGGTGTTTTCCCATTTAGTTTTATTTGGGCAGTTTATAAACAAACGCGCGGTAGTATAAAGGCAAGCCAGGTGCATTGATATAGCCGGGCAGTTTTGCCGGATAAGGAGATCGTAAGCATGGCTTTCAGAAACTGGCGGCTTGGAATGCATATCCAACAGGATAGCATTGCCATTGTCGCGCTATTGCATGAACGTTCACACTGGGCGCTGCGCCGCTGGTGGCGTATCCCACTGCCGCCGGGGCTGGTACGTCAGGGAATGGTGGCGGACGTCAGCGCACTCGGTTCGCGGCTGGCCGCCTGGCGGCGGGAGCTACCGGCGCAGCATCAGGTTAGTATCGCCTTTCCCGCGGTGCGCACACTGCAAAAGCGTCTTCCGTATCCCCAGTTCGCCCTGCGGGAGCGGGAACAGGCGACGTGGGTAGCCAGCGCCATGAGCCAGCAGCTGGCAATGCCTGCCTCCGCGCTATGTATTGATTATGCGCCCACCTCGCGGGATGACGGCTGGCAGGTTACGGCGGCGCAGCGGCTGGATATCAATGTTCTGCGGGAGCTGGCAGGGCGGCTGCGGCTGCGGGTGGCGGCCATCGTACCGGATGCCAGTGCGCTCGGCGCCTTTTTCCCCTGGATGACTGCGGCAGACCAGGGCCTGGCGTGGCGGGATGAAAAGCGCTGGCTGTGGGCGACCCGTGAGGCCTGGGGCAGTGACGCCTGCGCTGATGTCGGGACCTTAAGCCAGCTGGCGGGGCAGCTTCAGGTTCCGCTGCGCCTGTGTATTGACGCGGGCGATGAGGCCAGTCGCTTTGATGTCTGGCAAGTGATTCACCGTCGGCAGCCCCCGCTGCCAGCCGATGGCGATCGTTACGCCATTGCCCTTGGGCTGGCGCTGGGAGGCGGGCGGCATGACGCATGTCGTTAATCTTCTTCCCTGGCGCGACCTGCGTCGCCGCCAGCGCCTGCGCTACGTCCTGTTGTTAACCATCGGCATTGTGCTGCTGGGCGGGATGGGCCTGCTGGTGAGCCGAACGGCGCGTCTGCAGCGCGACTTCCTGGCGACGCTTCACACGACGGCCGACGCGCAGCTGCTCGCTTCGCTTAAGCAGCGCGAGCAGGCGATGCGTGAGGCGTGGCAGCAGCATCAACGGCAGCGCCAGCAGTACCAGCGCAGATCGGCGATCGCCGCCTGGCAACCCAGGCTGCAGGCGCTGGCGGCAGATCTGCCCGCGCAGGCGTGGCTGACGCGGCTGGAGTACCAGGGCGTACTCCTCACGCTGGACGGCCTGGCCCTTAACCTGCAGGCGTTAACCAGCGTGGAGGCTGCGCTGACTCGCGTCGCGGGATTCGCGCCGGCAAAAGCCGGCGGGACCCAGCGCGACGCCGAGGGGCGTTGGCAGTTCAGTTTTACCCTGACGGGAGCGCGCGCTGATGCGGATTAACCTTCGGGGCGCCTGGACGGGGCTGCCGATCCTGCTCGCAATGGGGCTGTCGGGAGGCGGCGTGGCGCTCTGGCGCGATCTGCGCCCTCCGCAGGAGGCGGTAACCCGTGATGCGGCGTTGCAAACGCAGTGGCGGCGGATCATGGCGCTGCGCATCCCCGGCGAGGAAAATCCCGGGGCGCGCATCGACACGCAGTCATTTTCGCCCATAGCCATTCCGCTCTCCGGAGCGAAGCTTATCGCCTGGCGTCCGCAGGGAAGCGGCGGCGAGATGGAGCTGACCCTGTCCTGGTCAACGGTACCCGCGCTTTTTTCCTGGCTGGCGCGCTGCGGGATGAATCCGCGTTCGTTTTCGCTGGGCCGTGAGGCGCAGACGCTCCGCCTGCGACTGCTGCTGGAGGCGGAAGATGAGCGGTAAACGCTGGATCTTCCTGTGGCTACCGCTGTCGCTGCTGGCGGCCGAGCGTGACCCTTTCCAGCCGGTTGAGGATCCCTGCCGCACGGCGCAGCTTTCGCAATGGCGCTATGGCGGGGCGGTTGGGGATGAGGCTGGCTGGACGGGGTTTCTGCAGGATGGGAACGGAAAGTGGCGACGGGTACGCATGGATGAGCAATTGCCCACGGGCTGGCGGGTGAGCCGGCTGACGGCCGGTGAGCTGGACATCGTCACGTCTTCGGGATGTGAACCGCCAGCGTGGCGCTGGCAACGTGAAGGGAAACAACATGATGCGATGGATAAGCCTGCTGCTTCTGCTGCTGCCGCTGGCGGTGGCCCCCGCCGCCCGCAATGATAAACCGGTTTCGCTGGTGATTGACGATGCGCCAGTGGCCCAGGTGCTGCAAGCCCTGGCCGAAATGAACCATAAAAACCTCGTCGTCGCGCCGGACGTCAGCGGCACGCTCTCCCTGCGTCTGCAGAAGGTTCCCTGGAGCCAGGCGCTGCGGGCGGTAGCGGATAGCGCGGGTCTCTCTTTGCAACAGCAGGGGACGGTCATCTACGCGCACACTCAGGCCTGGCAAAAGGCAAATCAGGCGCAGCGTGAAGCCGAACAGGAGAAACGCCTGCAGAACCTGCCCCTGCAGGCGGAGAGCGTGACCCTGCACTTTGCCGACGCTGAGGAGCTGGCTAAAAGCGGCGGAAAGCTGCTCAGCGCCAGGGGACACCTGATGGCGGACAAGCGGACTAATCGGCTGCTGATCCGCGATGATGCCCGGCACCTGCCGGCGTTGAAGGCCTGGGCGCAGGAGATGGATCTGCCGGTCGGCCAGGTGGAGCTGGCCGCCCATATCGTGTCGATGAGCGAAACCAGCCTTCGTGAGCTGGGGGTGAAGTGGCGGCTTGCGGAAGCCGGAAGCCCGCCAGGCTCCGGGCAAATCACCACCCTAAGCAGCGATGTATCGGTAAACGATGCCAGCACCCGCGCAGGGTTTAACATCGGCAAGATCAACGGTCGCTTGCTTGAGCTGGAGCTATCCGCGCTGGAGCGCAAGCAGCAGGTCGAAATTATTGCCAGCCCGCGTTTATTGGCCTCCCACATGCAGCCTGCCAGCATCAAGCAGGGAAGCGAGATCCCCTATCAGGTTTCCAGTGGCGAAAGCGGCGCCACTTCGGTGGAGTTCAAAGAGGCGGTGCTGGGCATGGAGGTCACGCCGACGGTGCTGCAGCAGGGAAGAGTGCGGCTTAAGCTGCGAATAAGCGAGAATACGCCAGGCCAGGTGCTGAAGCAGGAAAACGGCGAAGCGCTGGCCATCGATAAGCAGGAGATAGAGACCCTGGTGGAAGTTCGCAGCGGCGAGACTTTAGCGTTGGGCGGCATCTTTTCGCAGAAAAACAAAACCGCCCGCGACAGCGTCCCGCTGCTTGGCGATATCCCGGTACTGGGACGTCTGTTTCGTCGTGACGGGAAAGATAATGAACGTCGCGAACTGGTTGTCTTTATTACGCCACGGATTCTGGCAGTACGTTAAGCAGGTTTTTCATGCTAAACACGTTTCAGGTGTTTGACGTGAGGACGGATTTAGCATACAAGGGGTACCGATTTGAGAGTCGGGTACGACATCAATCCTCCCTTTATTGTCCGGCGATTTTATTCAGTTGCCAAACCAGCCGGAGTATTGAGATAATTTTTAGTCTGACTCTCGCTCTATTGCATATGAGGTTTCAGTTCATGCCCTGCGGCGCTGGGTGTCTGCGAAGCGGGTTTATCATTAACGAATAGTCTTAGTAGTACCGAAAAAATGGCAGAGAAACGCAATATCTTTCTGGTTGGGCCTATGGGTGCCGGCAAAAGCACTATTGGGCGCCAGTTAGCCCAACAGCTCAACATGGAATTTTACGATTCTGATCAAGAGATTGAGAAACGCACTGGCGCTGATGTGGGCTGGGTCTTCGATGTTGAAGGCGAAGAAGGCTTCCGTGACCGTGAAGAGAAAATTATCAATGAGTTGACGGAAAAACAGGGGATTGTGCTGGCGACTGGCGGCGGCTCTGTAAAATCCCGTGAAACGCGTAACCGTCTCTCCGCCCGCGGCGTGGTGGTCTACCTGGAAACTACGATCGAGAAGCAGTTGGCCCGTACGCAGCGCGATAAAAAGCGTCCTTTGCTACAAGTCGATGCGCCGCCTCGTGAAGTGCTGGAAGCGCTGGCTGACGAGCGTAACCCGCTGTATGAAGAGATCGCCGATGTGACTATCCGCACAGACGATCAGAGTGCGAAAGTCGTCGCGAACCAGATTATTCATATGCTGGAAAGCAACTGATTCTGGCTTAATAAAAGTGCGTCAGAGTAATAGTCATTGAGGTGGATGTCGCGTTATGGAGAGGCTTACTGTTACCCTCGGGGAACGTAGTTACCCGATTACCATCGCGGCTGGTTTGTTTAACGATCCAGCTTCCTTCCTGCCACTCAAGTCGGGCGACCAGGCTATGCTGGTCACCAACGAAACGCTGGCGCCGCTTTATCTGGATACCGTCCGCTCTGCGCTGGAGCAGTCAGGGGTCAACGTTGACAGCGTCATTCTGCCAGACGGCGAGCAATACAAAAGCCTGGCGGTGATGGATACCGTGTTTACTGCGCTGTTGCAAAAACCACATGGCCGCGACACCACTCTGGTGGCGCTTGGCGGGGGGGTGATCGGTGATTTAACCGGTTTCGCCGCGGCAAGCTATCAGCGCGGCGTGCGTTTCATCCAGGTCCCTACCACCCTGTTGTCGCAGGTCGACTCGTCGGTCGGCGGCAAAACCGCAGTGAACCACCCTCTCGGCAAAAACATGATTGGCGCCTTCTGGCAGCCGGTTTCCGTGGTAGTTGATCTTAACTGTCTGAAAACTCTGCCGAAGCGCGAGCTCGCTTCCGGACTGGCTGAGGTCATCAAGTACGGGGTGATCCTGGATGGTGAATTCTTCAGCTGGCTGGAAAACAACATTGATGCGCTGCTGGCGCTGGACGATACCGCCATGGCGTACTGCATTCGCCGCTGCTGTGAACTGAAAGCGGAGGTTGTGGCTGCCGACGAGCGTGAAACCGGGTTACGTGCTTTACTCAATCTTGGACATACCTTCGGCCATGCTATCGAAGCGGAAATGGGCTACGGTAACTGGCTGCATGGCGAAGCGGTGGCGGCAGGTATGGTGATGGCGGCACGCACGTCCGAACGGCTGGGGCAGTTCCGCGCGCAGGATACTCAGCGCATTATCGAGCTGCTCAAGCGTGCAGGCTTACCGGTACGCGGCCCGCAGGAAATGAGTGCGCAGGCGTATTTGCCCCATATGATGCGCGATAAAAAGGTACTGGCTGGCGAAATGCGGCTGGTGCTCCCGCTCGCAATAGGAAGCAGCGAGCTGCGCGGCGGAGTGCCGCACGATGTGGTTCTTGGCGCGATTGCTGATACTCAGCAGGCGCAACAATAAGAAGGTCTGGCCGCGTTCGCGCGGCGTTATCATTTCGGGTGATGTGCAATAATCGTGAGCATAAGCCTTTTAGTGGGGTGTTAAATGGATGATTTCAAACCAGAAGACGATATGAAAGCCGATCGCAACGATCGTCGTGCTGGTCGTTCCCGTCAGTCTTCCGAGCGTGATGCCGATCCGCATATCAATTTTGACGATGTTGATCTTGATGCCGATGAAGGCCGTCCGACGCGCGCTGGTAAGGCCCGTCGCGAGCGTGAAGAGGAAGAGTTCGAAGAAGAACTGGATGCGCAAGACGAGGAGATGCTCGAAGAGCAGCCTGTAGAGCGTCGTCCGCGCAAGCGTAAAAAAGCGCCGGCCAAACCGGCCTCCCGCCAGTACATCATGATGGGTGTGGGGATTCTGGTGCTGCTGCTGTTGATCGTGGGTATCGGTTCCGCACTGAAATCGCCATCCTCTTCCAGCCAGCAGACCGCTTCCGGCGAGAAGAGCATTAATCTGTCTGACGACCAGTCCGCCAGCATGCCTGCTGCGGGCCAGGACCAGACTGCCGCCGCTAACAGCACCTCACAGCAGGACGTAACGGTACCGCCTATTGCCGCGAACCCGACGCAGGGCCAGGCAGCGGTTGCGCCGCAGGGCCAGCAGCGTATCGAAGTTCAGGGCGATCTGAACAATGCGTTGACCCAGCAGCAGGGCCAACTGGACGGCGCCGTGGCTAACTCGACGCTGCCGACTGAACCGGCTACCGTCGCGCCAATCCGGAATGGCGCCAATGGCACCGCGGCGCCGCGCCAGGCGACCGAGCGTCAGACAGCAGCGACCCCGCGTCCGGCTGAACGTAAGCATACCGTTATCGAAGCGAAGCCGCAGTCGAAGCCACAGGCCGTGGCGAAAACGCCGGTAGAATCGAAGCCGGTCCAGCCGAAGCATGTTGAAAGCACGGCGACCACCGCTCCGGCGAAAACGTCCGTCAGCGAAAGCAAACCGGTGGCCACCGCTCAGAGCAAACCGACCACGACGACCGCAGCGCCAGCGGCAACGGCAGCTGCGGCAGCGCCGGCAGCGAAGACCGGGAAGACGGCAGGTGACGTCAGCTCAATGAAAACTGCGCCGTCGGGTCACTATACTCTGCAGCTCAGCAGCTCCTCTAACTACGACAACCTCAACAACTGGGCGAAGAAAGAGAAGCTGGATAAATATGTTGTCTATGAAACGTCGCGTAACGGCCAACCATGGTACGTGCTGGTGAGCGGTATCTATGCATCGAAAGATGAAGCGAAACGTGCTGTCACCTCGCTGCCGGCGGACGTGCAGGCGAAAAATCCATGGGCAAAACCGCTGCATCAGGTTCAGGCTGACCTGAAATAATGCCGTGGGGTAGTCTTAAGCGCAGGATGCTGTCGGAGCTTTCTCCACAGCCGGAGAACGTGTAATTAGTTAGGCAGCATGAAAAAGAATCGCGCTTTTCTGAAGTGGGCAGGGGGAAAGTTCCCCCTGCTTGACGATATTAAAAAGCATTTGCCGGAAGGCGAGTGCTTGATCGAGCCCTTTGTGGGCGCCGGGTCGGTATTTCTTAATACCGACTTTTCTCGTTATATCCTCGCGGATATCAACAGTGACTTAATCGGCCTGTACAACATCGTCAAACTGCGCACCGACGAATACGTCGCCGCCGCCCGTGAGATGTTTACCCCGGAAAATAACGTCGCTGAGCGCTACTACCTGTATCGTGATGAATTTAACCAAAGCCAGGATCCGCTGCGTCGCGCGGTGCTGTTCCTGTATTTGAACCGTCACGGCTACAATGGCCTGTGCCGCTACAATCTGCGCGGCGAGTTCAATGTGCCGTTTGGCCGTTATAAAAAGCCCTATTTCCCCGAAGCTGAGCTCTATCATTTCGCCGAGAAGGCGCAAAACGCCGAGTTTTACTGCGAATCTTACGAAGAGTGCATGCAACGTGCGGATAGCCGCACAGTGGTGTATTGCGATCCGCCCTATGCGCCGCTAACGGCGACGGCGAACTTTACCGCCTACCACACCAACAGTTTCAACCTGGAACAACAGGTACTGCTGGCGCAAAAGGCGGAATCGCTGATGAAAAAGCGCATCCCGGTGCTGATTTCCAACCACCGCACGCCGCTGACGCAGGAATGGTATAAAAACGCGGCAGAAACGCATATTGTGAAGGTTCGGCGCAGCATCAGCAGCAACGGTGGTACGCGTAAAAAGGTGGACGAGCTATTAGCGCTCTACCGTCCGCCTAAGACCAAATAAATTTCAAGGAGATGCGGATGAAGCAGTATTTGATTGCCCCTTCGATTCTGTCGGCTGATTTTGCCCGTCTGGGTGAGGATACCGCGAAGGCGCTGGCGGCGGGTGCGGATGTCGTGCACTTCGACGTTATGGACAACCACTACGTGCCAAACCTGACGATTGGCCCGATGGTGCTGAAGTCACTGCGTAATTACGGTATTACCGCGCCAATCGACGTTCACCTGATGGTGAAGCCGGTCGACCGCATCATTCCTGATTTTGCCGAAGCCGGCGCCAGCATTATCACCTTCCATCCGGAAGCCTCCGAACACGTCGATCGCAGCCTGCAGCTTATCAAAGAGCACGGCTGTAAAGCGGGCCTGGTGTTTAACCCGGCGACGCCGCTGAGCTACCTCGATTACGTGATGGATAAGCTGGACGTGATCCTGCTGATGTCGGTTAACCCGGGCTTTGGCGGCCAGTCCTTTATTCCCCAGACGCTGGATAAACTGCGTGAAGTGCGCCAGCGCATCGATGCGTCCGGCTACGACATCCGCCTCGAAGTGGATGGCGGCGTGAAAGCCAGCAATATCGGCGAAATCGCCGCGGCGGGTGCGGATATGTTTGTTGCCGGTTCGGCGATCTTCGGTCAGCCGGACTACAAGCAAGTCATTGATCAAATGCGTAGTGAATTAGCGAAGGTGAGTCATGGATAAATTACAGGCGATCCGCGGCATCGCATTTGATCTCGACGGCACGCTGGTGGACAGCGCGCCGGGTCTAACCTCGGCGGTTGATAACGCCCTGTACGCCCTGGAGCTGCCGGTGGCGGGAGAAGAACGCGTTATCACCTGGATCGGTAACGGCGCCGATGTCCTGATGGAGCGGGCGCTGACCTGGGCTCGTCAGGAGCGAGCAACGTTACGTGCGGCGATGGGTAAGCCTTCCGTCGACGATCATGATATTCCGCAAGACGAGCAGCTGCGCATTTTGCGTAAACTGTTTGACCGCTATTACGCCGAAGCGGCGGAAGAGGGCAGTTTCCTGTTCCCGGCGGTGGCCGATACGCTCGGCGCGCTGCATGCCAAAGGCCTGCCGCTGGCGCTGGTTACCAATAAGCCGACGCCGTTTGTCGCCCCGCTGTTGGACGCGCTCGATATTGCGAAATATTTTACCGTGGTGATTGGCGGCGATGACGTGCAGAATAAAAAGCCGCATCCGGAACCGCTGCTGCTGGTGGCGGAAAAGCTCTCTCTGGCTCCAGCCGAGCTGCTGTTTGTCGGCGATTCGCGCAATGATATTCAGGCGGCCAAAGCGGCAGGCTGCTGCTCTGTTGGTCTGACCTACGGTTATAACTATGGTGAACCGCTTGCGCTGAGCGAGCCGGACTATCTCTTCGACCAGTTTAACGAACTCTTACCCGCTCTCGGGTTACCGCACAGTGAAACTCAGGAATTGAAACATGACTAAGCCCATCGTTTTTAGTGGCGCACAGCCCTCAGGTGAACTGACCATTGGCAACTATATGGGTGCGCTGCGTCAGTGGGTAAACATGCAGGACGATTACCACTGCATCTATTGCATCGTGGACCAGCACGCCATCACCGTGCGCCAGGATCCGCAGCAGCTGCGCAAGGCGACGCTGGACACCCTGGCGCTGTATCTGGCCTGCGGCATCGACCCGCAGAAAAGCACTATCTTCGTGCAGTCGCACGTGCCGGAACATGCCCAGCTAGGCTGGGCGCTGAACTGCTACACCTATTTCGGCGAACTGAGCCGCATGACTCAGTTTAAAGACAAGTCAGCGCGCTACGCGGAGAACATCAACGCCGGTCTGTTTGATTATCCGGTACTGATGGCCGCTGACATTCTGCTGTACCAGACCAACCAGGTTCCGGTGGGCGAAGATCAGAAACAGCACCTTGAGCTAAGCCGCGATATCGCCCAGCGTTTTAACGCCATCTACGGCGATATTTTTAAAGTGCCTGAGCCGTTTATCCCTAAATCCGGCGCGCGCGTGATGTCGCTGCTGGAGCCGACGAAAAAGATGTCCAAGTCCGACGACAACCGCAACAACGTCATCGGCCTGCTGGAAGATCCGAAATCGGTGGTCAAGAAGATTAAACGTGCGGTCACCGACTCCGACGAGCCGCCGGTAGTGCGTTACGATCTGAAAGAGAAAGCGGGCGTCTCCAACCTGCTGGATATCCTCTCCGCGGTTACCGGAAAAACTATTCCTGAGCTGGAACAGCATTTTGAAGGCAAAATGTATGGCCACCTGAAAGGCGAAGTCGCCGAAGCGGTATCGGGCATGCTGATTGACCTGCAGGAGCGCTATCACCGTTTCCGTAACGACGAAGCGTTTCTCAATCAGGTGATGAAAGACGGTGCGGAAAAGGCCAGCGCGCGGGCTTCTCAAACCCTGAAAGCGGTATATGAAGCGATTGGCTTTGTCGCCAAGCCGTAAGCGACGCAACAGCTAAAAGGGCGGGATGCTATCCCGCCCTTTTTTATGCCTGTCACTTTATGGGAGGCAAGGTTAATGGTTCGAAAACCAGTTCAGTTTATCCCGCAGACCGACCACGCGGCCGACGATGATCAGCGCCGGGCTGGCCATCTGCTGCGCCAGAATATCCAGTTGTCCTAAGGTGCCGCTGACCACTTTTTGCGTCACAGCGGTGCCGTTCTCGACGATGGCGGCGGGCATATCTTCAGCCATGCCGTGAGCGATAAGCTTCTCGCGGATCGCCGGCGCCTGGTTCAGACCCATGTAGAACACCAGGGTTTGCTTCTCCACCGCCAGGTTCGCCCAGTCCAGCTCGCCGCCGGTTTTCAGGTGGCCAGTGACCAGGCGGACGCCCTGCGCGAAATCGCGGTGGGTCAAGGGGATCCCCGAATAAGCGGAGCAGCCGGAGGCGGCGGTAATGCCAGGCACAACGGAGAAGGGGATGCCCGCCTCGCAAAGCGTCTCCAGCTCTTCCCCTCCGCGGCCAAAGATAAAGGGATCGCCGCCTTTCAGCCGGACCACGCGTCTTCCTTTTTGCGCTTCGCGCAGCAGGATCTGGTTGATCTCCTCCTGCGGGACGCAGTGGTAGCCTGAGCGCTTGCCGACGAACACCCGATCGGCATCGCGGCGCACCAGATTCATGATGTCATCGGAGACCAGCCGATCATAGACCACCACGTCAGCCTGCTGGATCTGCTGCAGGCCTTTGAGCGTGAGCAGCCCGGCGTCACCGGGGCCGGCGCCAACCAGCACCACCTCGCCGCGATGCTCCAACGGCTCCGTCAGCAACTGCTCAGTGGTATCCGCGACTGCCTGCCGATCGTCATTAGCCAGCGACTGCGCCAGACGGTCGTTAACAAACAGCTTCTCCCAGAAGCGGCGACGCTCGCCTACGGTGGCAAACTGCTGCTTAACCCGCGCGCGCAGATGGCCGGCATAGCGGGCCAGCTGGCCGAGATGCAGGGGCAGAATTGACTCCAGTTTCTCGCGCAGCAGGCGCGCCAGAACCGGTGATGTCCCGCCCGAGGAGACGGCGACCATCAGCGGCGAGCGATCGATTATCGACGGCATGATAAAGCTGGCCTGGCGCGGGGCATCCACCACGTTACAGAAGATACGCCGCGCTTCGGCCGCCTCGCTAACCTGCTGGTTGACCGTCTCATCATCAGTAGCGGCGATGGCCAGCCAGCAGTTATCCAGCAGCGAGGGGATAAACTCCCCCTGCACCAGAGTTAGCATCTGTGAATCAGCCCACACCTGAAACTGGGGCGTGAAGTCGAGCGCATTGACCGTGACGTTAGCGCCAGCATCCAGCAGCAGACGGGCTTTGCGTTCGGCGACATCCCCGCCGCCAACCAGTAAACAATCGCGCTGGCGCAACTGGCAGAATATGGGTAAGTGATCCACAGAATAACCTCATAAAAATAAGGGGTAGAAAACGAGTGGTCGTAGAATAGCAGCAAAGGTAATACAAAACATGCGACATATCCCGCACTCATGCGCTGTCGGTCAGAACTGTTACTTATATCTCCCCCCGTGGCCGGGGGGAGGGAGAAGGACTTACGCTTTAAGCTGAACGTGTCCGTCTTTCACGCGGGCATCGAAGCGGGCGATAGAGTGGCTGGCATCTTCCATGCACAGGCCGTCGCTCAGGCGGAAGCGCTGTTTTTTCAGCGGGCTGGCGACCCATAGCGCGCCGTCATGCTCGGCGATAATCCCGCGAGACAGTACGCTGGCATTGAAGAACGGATCAATGTTGCTGATGGCGAATACTCTGTCGTCATGGTAGGGACGGAAGATCGCCACCTGCTGCTGACCGAGCAGGGCGCAGACGCCGGTGGCCGGCAGGATGTCGTCGATGCTGCAGATATTTACCCACTGGCTCATGCTTTTTCCTCCACCAGAGTAACCGGGATACGCTCATACGGCGTGGCCGGGCGGTGCTGGTCACGTTCCGGCACCACCTGAACGTTCGGGTCGCGCTGGTCGCTGTTGATAAAGTGTTTGAAGCGGGTCTGCGCCGCCGGGTTGTTGACGGTCTCGGTCCACTCGCAGGCGAAGGCGGCGCGCAGGCGAGCCAGTTCTTCTTCCAGATGGTCGTTCAGACCGAGCTTGTCATCGATGATGACGCTGCGCAGATAGTCGATACCGCCTTCCATATTGTCCAGCCACGGGGCAGTGCGGGTCAGCTTATCGGCGGTGCGGATGTAGAACATCATAAAGCGGTCGAGATATTTGATGAGCGTATCGCGATCGAGGTCCGCGGCCAGTAGATCGGCGTGACGCGGCTTCATCCCGCCATTACCGCACACGTACAGGTTCCAGCCTTTCTCGGTGGCGATGATCCCGACGTCTTTGCCCTGAGCCTCGGCACATTCGCGGGTGCAGCCGGAGACGCCGAACTTCATTTTGTGCGGGGTGCGGATGCCTTTGTAGCGGTTTTCCAGTTCCACGCCGAAGCCGACGCTGTCGCCAACGCCGTAGCGGCACCAGGTGCTGCCGACGCAGGTTTTCGCCATTCGCAGCGCTTTGGCGTAGGCGTGGCCGGTTTCGAATCCCGCTTCAATCAGCTGCCGCCAGATCTCCGGCAGGTCGTCTTTCTGCGCGCCAAACAGGCCGATGCGCTGAGAGCCGGTGATTTTGGTGTACAGATTGAATTCACGCGCGATACGGCCCACGGCGACCAGCCCTTCCGGCGTGATTTCGCCGCCAGCTGAGCGCGGGATCACCGAATAGGTACCATCTTTCTGAATGTTGGCGAGGAAGTTGTCGTTGCTGTCCTGCAGCGGCGTGTGCTGCGGCTTGAGGATGTACTCATTCCAGCAGGAGGCCAGCAGGGAACCGACGGTCGGCTTACAGACTTCACAGCCGTAGCCCTGACCGTGTTTTTCCAGCAGTTCGTCGAAGGTTTTAATGCCTTCCACGCGGATCAGGTGGAACAGCTCCTGACGGGAGTAAGCGAAGTGTTCGCACAGATTGTTGTTGACCTCGATGCCCTGTTTCGCCAGCTCGGCGTTGAGCACCTGAGTGACCAGCGGAATACAGCCCCCGCAGCCGGTCCCGGCTTTGGTTTCCGCTTTCAGCGCCGCCACGGTGTGGCAGCCTTTGTTGATAGCGGCGATCAGGTCGCCTTTGCTGACGTCAAAGCAGGAGCAGATCTGCGCGCTGTCCGGCAGTTTATCCACGCCGATCGATGGCTTGCCGCTGCCGGCGTGGGCCGGGAGGATCAGCGAATCCGGGTTTTCCGGCAGCTCGATGGCGTTGAGCACCAGCTGCAGCAGATTGCCGTAGTCGCTGGTGTCGCCGACCAGTACCGCGCCGAGCAGCGTTTTGTTGTCGGCGCTGACGATCAGGCGCTTATAAACTTCTTTGCTTTCGTCGAGATAGACGTAGCTACGGGCGCCCGGCGTGCGGCCGTGGGCATCGCCGATCCCGCCCACGTCCACACCCAACAGCTTCAGCTTGGCGCTGAGGTCGGCGCCGGTGAAGCTATTTTCACTGCCGAGGAGATGGTCGACGGCCACCTGGGCCATTTTATAGCCGGGGGCGACCAGACCGTAGACGCGGTTGTTCCAGCTGGCGCATTCCCCGATGGCATAGATATCCGGATCGGAGGTCTGGCAGCTATCGTTGACCATGATGCCGCCGCGCTGGGCGACCGCCAGCCCGCACTGGGTGGCCAGCTTATCGCGCGGGCGGATCCCGGTTGAGAAGACGATGAAATCGACCTGCAGCTCGCTACCGTCGGCGAAGTGCATGGTTTTGCGCGCCTCGGTGCCCTGCTGAACAATCTCTTTGGTGTTTTTGCTGGTGTGAACTTTCACGCCCATGCTTTCGATTTTGCGCCGCAACTGCTCGCCGCCCATCTGGTCGAGCTGTTCGGCCATCAGCATCGGCGCGAATTCGATAACATGGGTTTCCACACCGAGGTTTTTCAACGCGCCGGCCGCTTCCAGGCCGAGCAGGCCGCCGCCGACTACCGCGCCGCGTTTGCTGCGGCGGGCGCAGGATTCGATGGCGTTAAGATCTTCAATAGTGCGATAGACGAAGCAATCCTGGGTTTCCGCGCCTTTAATCGGCGGGATCCACGGGTATGAGCCGGTCGCCATAATCAGCTTGTCGTAGAACACGGTACGCCCGGCGCTGGAGTGGATCACTTTCTCCTGGCGGTTGATGGTGATCGCCCGTTCGCCGACCAGCACCTTGACGCCGTGTTTCTCATAGAAACCTTCGCGTACCAGCGACAGTTCTTCCGCAGTGTGATGGGAGAAATAAGACGACAGGTGGACGCGGTCGTAGGCGATACGCGGTTCTTCACAGAACACGGTAATGTCGAACTGTCCGGCAGGCGCCTTATCGAGAAGCTCTTCGATAAAGCGATGGCCAACCATGCCGTTACCGATAATAGCGATTCTGACTTTGCTCATTTTTGCCTCGATTTCTTTTCTATTACCGCCTACCTTAACGATTCAGCCATCAGGCTTATTGATGCAAATCAATGACAACTTCACCTACCACTTAATGGGTATGCGTTTGATTTGTCAGTATTTTTATAAGTCATGGAAAACGCTGACTTTTCCTTTTTGCTGATTTTGTGTACAAGAATTGGGTAAGCCGCGATTGGGGTTAGACAGAAAACAAGCCGTATTGAATAGAGAGGGTGATATGACAGCAGCGCCGCTTTGGTTGATTCAGAACGTACGCCTGGCAGACCGCGACGGCCTGTGGCAAATAGCCATTGATAAGGGCCGCTTTGGCGCGATCACGCCGATGGGGGAGGCGCACGATGAAAGCTACGAGGTATTGAACGCTCGCGGCGGGCTAGCGATCCCGCCTTTTATCGAGCCGCATATCCATCTGGATACCACCCAGACGGCCGGCGAGCCGAACTGGAATCAGTCCGGTACTCTGTTCGAGGGGATTGAGCGCTGGGCGGAGCGGAAAGCGCTGCTCAGCCATGAGGACGTCAAAGCCCGGGCGTGGAAAACCCTGAAGTGGCAGATCGCCAATGGCGTGCAGTTTGTCCGCACTCATGTCGATGTTTCCGATCCCACGTTAACGGCGCTGAAGGCGATGCTGGAGGTCAAACAGGAGGTGGCGCCATGGGTCGAGTTACAGATTGTCGCTTTCCCACAGGAGGGGATCCTCTCTTACCCCAACGGCGAGGCGCTGCTGGAGGAGGCCCTCAAGCTGGGGGCGGACGTCGTCGGGGCGATCCCGCATTTTGAGTTCACCCGTGAATATGGTGTGGAATCGCTGCATATCGCCTTCCGTCTGGCGCAGCAATATGACCGCCCACTGGATATTCACTGCGATGAAATTGACGATGAGCAGTCGCGCTTTGTTGAAACCGTTGCCGCGCTGGCGCTGAAAGCGGGGATAGGGCCGCGGGTAACGGCCAGCCATACCACCGCTATGCACTCCTATAATGGCGCTTATACCTCGCGTCTGTTCCGCTTGCTTAAGCTCTCCGGCATCAACTTTGTCGCCAATCCGCTGGTGAATATTCATCTGCAGGGCCGGTTTGACGACTACCCGAAGCGACGGGGCATTACCCGGGTGAAGGAGCTGTTGGCGGCGGGGATCAACGTTTGCTTTGGTCATGATGACGTCTTTGACCCGTGGTACCCGCTGGGGACCGGCAATATGCTGCAGGTCCTGCATATGGGGCTCCATGTTTGCCAGCTGATGGGCTACCAGCAGATCAACGACGGCCTGCAGCTTATCACTGACAACAGCGCCCGCACGTTTGGCCTCGAGGATTACGGCATTGTCAGCGGCAACCCGGCTAACCTGATCATTCTCCCGGCGGAGAATGGCTTTGAGGCCGTCCGCTGCCAGGTGCCGGTGCGCTGGTCAATTCGCCAGGGAAGGGTGATCGCGACCACCCAGCCGGCGCAAAGCTGGATCCAAACTGACCGCGGTGGCGAGGAGCTTTCTTTTATGAGGAACAGCCCCCTTGCGGATGCAAAGGGGCCGAAGGCTTAGTGAGACGCCGCCTGAGCGTTGTTCTGGCGATGACGGGAGACGAAGCCGAGGATAAAGCACATTACGAATACCACGGCATAGAGGCCGTTAGCGGTGTGCAGCGCGGCCAGGGGACCGCTGGCCGCCACAATCGGGCCGGTGACCACGAAAGTGAGCATGGTGCCGATGGTGCCGCAGGTGAGGATAAAGTTCACCAGCTTCGGCGAAGCGACCCGCGTCTGCTGCGAACCGAGCGTAATGATCGAGGTGTAAATGGCGCTGGAGAAGAAGCCCAGGGTCAGAATAAACCACGGCATATGCTCCGGCGAACCATTGATAAACAGGTACATCAGCACCGTCGCGAGCCCGGCGAGGACGGTTAAGATACGCTGCAGGTCGAAGAAGCGCAGGATGAAGCTGAATGACCACATGCCGATCATGTAGGACATCCAGAAATCGCTCACCAGTTTACCGGCGTCGCCGAGGCTCATGCCCAGGCTCTTCGCATATTCCGGTACCCAGGAGATAAAGCCCAGCTGACCGAGGATGTAGCACAGCGCCGCAACGGAGAGGAACAGTACGCCAATGCCCCACTTCTCTTTCACCACCGGCTGGCTGTTTTCACTCTGGGCTTTTTTGCCCAGCACCGGGAAATCACAGCCGAAAGTCAGGACGAAAATAGCGACATACACCAGACCAATACAGGCGTAGACCCAGTACCACTCGATGCTGCGCGCCAGCAGGACGGCGGCGACCATCGGGAAAATCATGCCCGCCATGCTAAAGAAGGAGTCGGTAAACAGCAGACGCGCCCCGCGCTGACGGCCTTCATACATATGGGTGATCAGGAAAGTCCCGATCGACATGGTGATCCCGCTCACCAGGCCAAGAACGAACATTGACGCGGAGAACAGCGCCAGGCTGTGGCTGAGCATCAGGCCGGCCACCGCCAGCACCATCAAAATAAAGCCAAAGCGCAGCTGAGTTTTCAGCGGCACGATTTCCATCAGCCAGGCATTGAGGAAGATGGAGATAAGAATACCGGCGTTCAGAAAGGTAAAGGTGTTGCTCATACTGGAAACGGGCAGATGGAAATAATCCGCAATGTTACCCATCACCATCCCGGTGACGATCACCAACGCGCCGGTCAGGGCGTAGGAGAAGAAGCTGATCCATGTGAGCTTAATACGGTTGCTGTTAGTCATGACTGGCCTGTGAATAGAAAGGTAAAGCGCGTTGACGCTGCGCCGGGCGGACAGATTTTATTCGTTCAGGTGATGTAATTAAATGTTTATTGTGAAATGGGTTATCTTTTGCATGTTTTAATGTGATCTGCATCACGCTTGTTCGCTGCAAAGGAGATCGTTTGCGCGGTTACAATTATTACAGCTAAGTAAAATTTGGTAAAAGGCTGGCCCAGGATGCAAAGGCTCTTTAGAATCAAGGCACTCGCTTTTATTCTGCTCCGTTAAGGAATTTCCATGCTCAAATCAACACTGGCGGCGATGGCTGCCGTTTTCGCTATTTCAGCGTTCTCCCCGGCCATGGCGGCAAAGGGCGATCCGCATGTGCTGCTGACCACTTCGGCAGGTAACATTGAGCTTGAGTTAAACAGCCAGAAAGCCCCGATTTCCGTGGATAACTTCCTGAAGTACGTCAACAGCGGCTTCTACAACAACACCACCTTTCACCGCGTGATCCCGGGATTCATGGTGCAGGGCGGCGGCTTTAACGAACAGATGCAGCAGAAGCAGCCTAACCCGCCGATCAAGAATGAAGCAGACAACGGCCTGCGCAACACCCGCGGTACCATCGCGATGGCGCGTACCGCCGATCAGGATAGCGCCACCAGTCAGTTCTTCATCAACGTGGCGGATAACGCCTTCCTCGACCATGGCCAGCGCGACTTTGGCTATGCGGTATTCGGCAAAGTGGTGAAGGGGATGGATGTTGCGGATAAGATCTCCCAGGTCCAGACCCATAACGTTGGTCCGTACCAGAATGTGCCGACCAAACCGGTCGTTATCCTCTCTGCGAAAGTGCTGCCCTAATCCTCCCGCGGCGCGGTGGTCTATCGCCGCGCCCGGTCGCCTCCCGGCATAACCTGAAATTGCTGCTTATACTTGTGGCACACAGGGGACGATAAGGGGGGCGACGATGCGTCCACTCACCGATAAGCAAAAATCCCGACTCTGGGAACAGACACGCAATACCAATTTTCAGGCCAGCCGTCGCCTTGAAGGCGTGACGGTGCCGCTGGTTACGCTGACTGCCGAAGAGGCGCTGGCGCGTCTGGCGACGTTGCGGAGGGAGTATGAGCGATAAATTCGGCGATGAACGCGATCCTTACCTTTATCCGGCGCTGAACGTGCTGCGCAACCGTCTCGGCATCCGCCAGGCTAAAAATCTGCAGCAGGCCGCCTTTGAGATGACAGCGCTGCGGGCGGCCACTCTGCCGCTGGGCCCGCGGGTGCGCGGCTTACCCTATTTGTGCGCTATTCATCATCAGTTGTATCAGGATCTGTTTGACTGGGCGGGCCGCTTGCGTGAAGTGAACCTCTACCTGGGCGATACGCCGTTCTGCCACTTTGCCCGGATCGAGGAGGAGGGGAATGCCCTGATGCAGGCCCTTGAGCAGGAGGATTATCTCAATGGCCTGCCGCGCGATACCTTCATCGAACGCCTGAGCTGGTTCTATGGTGAAATTAATGTGCTGCACCCTTTTCGTCTTGGCAATGGCCTGACCCAGCGTATTTTCTTTGAACAGCTGGCGATACATGCCGGCTACCTTCTTAACTGGCGTGACGTTGACCCCGCCGGCTGGAGTGCGGCCTGCCAGCAGAGCGCGATGGGCGATCTGGCCCCGCTGGTGGCGATCTTTCGCAAAGTGGTAAGCGAAGCGCGGGAATCTGAGTAGAATAGCCCGGTTTTGATTGTTCCGGAGCCGCTATGATCCTGCTTATCGATAACTATGACTCTTTCACCTGGAATCTGTATCAGTACTTCTGCGAACTGGGGGCGGAAGTGCTGGTCAGGCGCAACGATGCGTTGACGCTGGAGGAGATAGCGGCGCTGGCGCCGGAGAAAATCGTGATCTCGCCAGGCCCCTGCACGCCGGATGAGGCGGGGATTTCCCTCGCGGTTATCCGCCACTATGCGGGGAAAACGCCGCTGCTGGGCGTCTGTCTCGGGCACCAGGCGATCGCCCAGGCGTTTGGCGCGACTATCGTGCGGGCGGCCCAGGTGATGCATGGCAAAACCTCGCTTATCGAGCATAACGGCGAAGGGGTGTTTCAGGGGCTGAATATTCCCCTGACGGTGACCCGCTATCACTCGCTGGTGATTGACCCGCCGACGCTCCCGTCCGAGTTTAACGTCACTGCCCGCAGCGCCAGCGGTGAGATTATGGGGATCCGTCACCGCGAATGGGATCTCGAGGGCGTGCAGTTTCATCCGGAAAGCATCCTCAGCGAGCAGGGCCATCAATTGCTGGCCAACTTTTTGAAACGGTGATTTTCAGTTGCTATTGACTGATTTTTTATGCATATTTTGTGATTAGATTATCATAATCGCATCTGCGTAACGAAGAGGGATGGGCAAGACATGGCAACTGAACAACCGGCAATCACCCGCGCCACATTCGATGAAGTTATTTTGCCAATTTATGCACCGGCAGAATTCATCCCGGTGAAGGGGAAAGGCAGCCGCGTCTGGGATCAGCAGGGGAAAGAGTATATCGATTTCGCCGGCGGTATCGCGGTGACGGCGCTTGGCCATTGCCATCCGGCGCTGGTGGCGGCGCTGCATCAGCAGGGCGAAACGCTGTGGCACACCAGCAACGTCTTTACCAATGAGCCGGCGCTGCGTCTGGGACGTAAACTTGTCGAGGCTACCTTCGCCGAGCGCGTGGTGTTTATGAACTCCGGCACCGAAGCCAATGAAACGGCCTTTAAGCTGGCGCGTCACTATGCGGTGACCCGCCATAGCCCGTATAAAACCAAAATCATCGCCTTCCATAATGCCTTTCATGGCCGCTCCCTGTTTACCGTTTCCGTCGGCGGTCAGCCGAAGTATTCCGATGGTTTCGGCCCAAAACCGGCGGATATTGTCCATGTTCCCTTCAACGATCTGCAGGCGGTAAAAGCGGTGATGGATGACCACACCTGCGCGGTGGTGGTGGAGCCGATTCAGGGCGAAGGCGGCGTGACGGCGGCCACGCCGGCTTTCCTGCAGGGACTGCGCGAGCTGTGCGATCAGCACCAGGCGCTGCTCGTCTTTGATGAAGTACAGTGCGGTATGGGGCGTACCGGATCGCTGTTCGCCTATATGCACTACGGCGTGACCCCGGATATTCTGACCAGCGCCAAAGCGCTGGGCGGCGGCTTCCCGGTCAGCGCCATGCTGACCACCCACGAGATCGCCAGCGCCTTCCATGCGGGCTCCCATGGCTCAACCTACGGCGGCAACCCGCTGGCCTGCGCGGTCGCCAACGCCGCCTTCGATCTGATCAATACCCCGGCGGTGCTGGATGGCGTGAGCGCGAAGCGCGAACTGTTCGTCAAACACCTGCAGCGGCTGGATGCCGAGTTTGATCTGTTCAGTGATATACGCGGGATGGGCCTGCTGATCGGCGCGGAACTCAAGCCGCAGCACAAAGGCCGTGCGCGTGATTTCCTCTATGCCGCGGCCGACGCCGGCGTCATGGTGCTCAACGCCGGGCCGGACGTGATGCGTTTTGTTCCCTCGCTGATCATCGACGAGCAGGATATTGCCGAGGGGATGGCGCGCTTTGCTCAGGCCGTGGCAAAGGTGATTAACGGCTGATCTTCCGCAGCCAGATGCCATGGTGCGGCCGCTGACGCCATGCCACTGATGAAATGGTGTGCATGGTGTTCAGATGGCCCAGAATGCGTTGCAGATGCTGCTCCAGGGTGCTTAACGGACCGATCGGCGCCTCGCTTTCCGGCGACTCCATAATATTGGCATCCCCTGCGCTGCCGGGACCATCGCTGTCCAGCCGCTGCTGGCAGCGCTGCAGCGCAATCTCACAGGATTCGAGATAGCGCTGGGCAAGATCCGGGGTCAGCATCGTATGCTCCCGGGCCAGGGTGGTCATAGCGTTGATGTGTTCGACGATAAACTGGCTGTGCGTCACCCACAGCTTCATATCTTCCAGATAGTGGGTATTAAACCCGGGTTCCTGCATCGCCTGATTCAGGGAGTTGTAGAGCGCGTTGTGCGCCTGGTTGACGCGCATGCGTTGATAGGCCAGCGCGGGGGCTTTTGGATCGGCGCTGAGGATCAGGCGAATTGCCTGCTGGTCGGCCTCCAGCGCATCGTGGGCGTTTTTTTTCAGCAGGCCGCTTTGCCACTGCGGCCACAGCCAGACCATCCCGCCGAAGGCAATCAGGCAGCCGATAAGGGTGTCGATCAGCCGGGCGATAATAAACTGTTCGCCGTTAAGCGTCAGCAGCTGCAGGGTATATACCGCCGTCACCGTAAACCCAACCATCGCCCAGCCATAGTGTTTGCGAATGATCAGATAGCTGAGCAGGGTAATCAGCAGCATCCCGCTCAGGGTGTAGCTCTCCGGAACGTGAAAATGCAAGGTCAGCCCGGCGATCGTCAGGCCGGCGAGCGTCCCCGCCGCCCGGTGAACAATACGCACCCGGGTGGCGCCATAGCCGTTCTGGGTGACGAAAAGCACCGTCATCAGGATCCAGTAGGGCTTAGGCAAGTGCAGGGCGTTGCCCATCAGGCTGGCGACGCTCAGCATCACGCTGATGCGGGCGGCATTGCGCAGCGCGGGCGATTTTAGCGACAGGTAGTTCTTTAGCGCGGGCAATAGCGGTAAACGACGCTCTTTGTCGGCCATCAGGTCCCTGGCATACAGCGGGCGCTGGGTATGCAGCACCCGGGCGATGCGGCTGAAGTGCCAGGCGCAGAAGTGGCCGACCGGGTTATCCGGATGTTGTCTGGCGATCTTTTCCAGAGCCTCGATCTGTTTATCCATCTGAAAGCGCTTTGGAAAGCGATGATAGAGCATGTCATCCGCCAGCACGCGCAGGCGGGCGGCGACGGTCTGCGCGTTCCAGCGGATCACCGCTTCGGCATGGCTGCGTTCCACCAGCTTTTGCACCTCTTCCGGCTGATGCAGGCTGACCGAAATATGCTCCTGCAGATCCAGCCCCATCTGAAACGCCCGCAGCAGGCGCTTATGATCGTTGCGTTGGTTAGCGGCCAGCATATGCATCTGCTGATAGCACTGGGTAATCAGATCGACCACTTTCTGCTGGCGGGTGAGCAGCGGCGGCAGGGCGGTCGAGGGATCGGTATGCTGGGTCAGCAGGCTGTATTTGGCTTCACAGTAGTCCGCCAGCTCCCGGTAAAGCAGGCTAAGCGACTCCCGTAGCGGCTGTTCGCGCCACAGCCAGAACCAGAACCAGTTAAACACGCCGTACCACAGCGTGCCGAAGGCGTAGATCAGCAGAGGCTCCCAGATGGGCATATTGCCCGCCAGGCTCAGGGTAAAGATGGCGGCGATCAGCGACGCGGGCAGCAGCCGCGCGTGCAGCGAACTGATCTCCGCGGTAACGCCGAGCAAGAGCGCCAGGCCGCTGAGAATAAACGGCAGGGGTATCGCCTGGGCAAGCAGCAACTGCACCACCAGACTGCATCCGGCAAACAGGCAGCCGCCGATAATCAGGCGTTTGAAAAAGCGCTTATGCGGGGTATCAAGACCGGCAATGTTGCAGCAGGCGGGGACTAAGGAAAATAACAGCCCCTGCTGGAGATGGCCGAGCAGAAGACCGATGGCCACGGGCAGACACAGCACCAGCGTTTGCCGCAGTGCATAGTTGACTTCCGGGTGGTAAATCAGCCTGCGCCACATGAGGGAAAAACAAAAACGGCGTACTGCGGGAGCAATACGCCGCTTAGCAACTTAACGGGTGCCGTAGACGACGATGGTTTTACCGTGCGCGGAAATCAGGTTCTGATCTTCCAGCATTTTCAAAATACGACCAACGGTTTCACGAGAGCAGCCGACGATCTGACCAATTTCCTGGCGGGTAATTTTAATTTGCATACCGTCCGGGTGGGTCATGGCATCCGGTTGCTTCGCCAGGTTCAGCAGCGTCTGGGCGATACGGCCCGTCACGTCGAGGAAGGCCAGGTTGCCCACTTTCTCAGACGTGACCTGCAGACGGCGAGCCATTTGCGAAGAGAGACGCATCAGAATGTCCGGGTTCACCTGGATCAGCTGACGGAATTTCTTATAAGAGATTTCGGCCACTTCACATGCGGTTTTCGCCCGTACCCAGGCGCTACGCTCCTGACCCTCTTCAAACAGGCCTAATTCACCGATGAAATCGCCCTGGTTGAGGTAGGAGAGGATCATCTCTTTACCTTCTTCATCCTTGATGAGTACAGCCACGGAGCCTTTAACGATGTAGTACAGCGTTTCTGCTTTTTCACCCTGGTGGATCAGCGTGCTCTTTGATGGGTACTTATGAATGTGGCAATGAGACAAGAACCATTCAAGGGTAGGGTCTGTTTGCGGTTTGCCAAGCACCATGCGCGGTTATCCTCTGTTATAAGCTATCTCCGGGCGCCGACACTACACGGCGTCCGGGCATGCAATCGTATTGTTTCCCTATACCTGGGAAGCTGGCTGATGATTTTTCGACAGCCCGTAATGTGAACTCCTCTGCATACATGCAGTACATCAATGTATTACTGTAGCATCCAGACTGTTTTAGCATAGCTTTCGCCGCATGTCTCCTGGTGTCTCGCTTCAGCATGACGCAGGTCGCCTTCCGTTGCGAGAATTGTTATGTGCGCGTAATCTGACAGGAATATTGCGATACTGGAGTTAAATTTTATGCAAGCGCGTGTGAAATGGGTAGAAGGGTTAACCTTTATCGGGGAGTCCGCATCGGGACACCAGATTCTGATGGATGGCAACTCCGGGGATAAGGCTCCCAGCCCGATGGAGATGGTGCTGATGGCGGCGGGCGGTTGCAGTGCGATCGATGTGGTCTCCATTCTGCAAAAAGGTCGTCACGACGTGACCAATTGCGAAGTGAAGCTGACCTCCGAGCGTCGCGAAGAGGCTCCGCGTCTGTTCACGCATATTAATCTGCATTTTATTGTCACCGGCAAGGCGCTGAAAGATGCCGCGGTCTCCCGGGCGGTGGACCTGTCGGCAGAGAAATACTGCTCGGTGGCGCTGATGCTGGAAAAAGCGGTGAACATCACTCACTCCTATGAAGTGATCGAGGCGTAGTCTTCGCCTGCCGTTGTATCGAATCTCAACCCCGGCCAGGCCGGGGTTTTTTGGTTAGCCTATCTTACGGCCTTCCATCAGGCGCTCGACCAGCGGCGTCATGATAAGCTCCATCGCCAGCCCCATTTTACCGCCCGGCACCACCAGGGTGTTCATGTGCGAGATAAACGAGCCCTGCAGCATCGCCAACAGCCAGGGGAAATCGATATTCTGCAGATTGCGGAAATGGATCACCACAAAGCTCTCGTCCAGCGAGGGGATCGCTTTGGCGGCAAACGGGTTGGAGGTGTCCACCGTCGGCACGCGCTGAAAGTTGATATGGGTGCGAGAAAATTGCGGGGTAATGAAGTTGATGTAATCTTCCATCGAGCGGACGACCGAGTCCATCACCGCCTCCCGGGAGTGGCCGCGTTCGCTGGTGTCGCGAATAAGCTTTTGGATCCACTCGAGGTTAACGATAGGCACCACCCCGACCAGCAGGTCGACATGGCTGGCGACATCATGCTGCGGCGTGACAACCCCGCCGTGCAGCCCCTCATAGAACAGCACGTCTGTCGGCTCCGGCAGCGGCTGCCAGGGGGTAAAGGTCCCCGGCACCTGATTCCACGGCACGGCTTCGTCATAGGTGTGGAGGTATTTCCGCGACTGACCTTTGCCGTGGCGACCATAGTCGACAAAGGTCTGCTCCAGCAGGCCGAAGTCGTTCGCCTCCGGGCCAAAGTAGCTGATATGTTTACCCTGATCCCGCGCCTTACGGATCGCCATGTCCATTTCCGGGCGGGTGTAGCGATGAAAGCTATCGCCTTCCACCTCCGCGGCGTGCAGGTTTAGCTGCGCGAAGATTTTGCGAAAGGCAAGGCTGGTGGTGGTAGTGCCCGCGCCGCTGGAGCCCGTGACGGCGATCACCGGATGTTTGGCAGACATAACAACTCCCTGGTTAAACGATGTAGTGGCGTCGCCTTAGCCGTTAAACAGCGCGCGCGGCATAATATTGACTGTCTCATGCAGTTCCGACCACACAAGGACCGCCTCTCCGCGTTTCAGCTGCTGTTTTACATCGGCGACTTTATCGGCAAGTGAACGTTCATGTTCACCATAATCGGTGCCTTCACGTAACACAAAGCTTTCAATCAGGTTATCCAGCGTTTCGGGATCCAGATCCTGCCAGGGAATAATCATGCGGGAACCTCCAGCCAGCGGTTTAACCAGTCGGGAATGCGTCTTTCCAGCCACATCTCCGGTTTACGCAGAGTGCCGCTGACAAAGCCAACGTGGCCGCCTTGCTCGGTCAATTGATACTCTACGTTCGCGGGCAGTTGCTCCTGCGGCGGAATAGAGTGGTGATCCATAAACGGATCGTCTTTCGCGTGAATGATGAGCGTCGGCTTAGTGATATCGCTGAGCCGCGGCATGGCGCTGCATTGCCGGTAATAATCCAGCGCATCGGCAAAGCCATGGATTTTGGCGGTGATCATATCGTCAAATTCCCGGATGCGGCGCATCCCTTTGAGCTGGCGTAAATCGACGGGCAGCGAGCCCGGGTACGCTTTCAGCTTGCGTGAAGCGTTGGCTTTTAACAGATTGAGCAGATAGCGCTGATAAACCCGCGAGAAGCCCTTATCCATATGATAGCTGCAGGCTTCGAGCATGAAAGGCGCGGAGACGATCACCGCCGCCTCCAGCGGGCAGCGGTCGCCTTCCTCTGCCAGCAGGCAGCCCAGCATATTGCCGCCCAGCGAATAGCCGACGGCCGCGGTCGGCGCGGGACCAAACTCGCGCTTCAGCCAGTGCAAAAACCAGGTGCCATCTTCCGTTTCGCCGGAGTGATATATGCGGTGATTGCGGTTAGGCTCGCCGCTGCAGCCGCGGAAATGCATCACCACGCCCAGCCAGCCGCGCTGCATCGCCGCGTGGATCAGACCATGGGCGTACGGGCTGTGCAGACTGCCTTCCAGGCCGTGAAAAACGACGAGGCGCGGCTTATGGCGCGCCTGGTGCGGGTCTTCGCTCCAGGCCAGATCGACAAAATCGCCGTCCGGCAGCTCAAGGCGCTGCCAGTGCGGGGTAAAGCGCAATTTACGGCGAATCAGCCGCGGCAGCATGGTTTGCAGATGACGATTGCCCACGCCGCGCATCGGATGGAACTCACGCGAATCGTTTTCGGGGGGCGTCATGTCTGTGGGGATGATTTCAACCATAGCACCAGAACAATTAATAAACGTGATGATGACTATACCGCGCAGGGCATGCAGGGGGTTAGCCAATATGTGGTCTTGCGGCCAGTGACGCCAGCTTACAGCAAAAACAAATCATTGATGTCGCTGATGGCCAGGCCATGAAGAGGGCAGAAACCCACCCTGCCAGCGGCAGCGTACGCGCAGGCAGGATGAAGAGGAAGAGTTTAGCCTTCCTGAAGCATGCGCTCCAGCTGCTCCTGGGCCTCCAGCCAGGCCATCTCGCACTCCTCCAGCCCGGACTTCGCGCTGGCCTGTTGCTGCAGGCATTCGGTCAGCTCGGCTTTACGTGAGGCGTCATAAAGCTCACTGTCGCCAAGTTTTTCTTCCGCACTGGCCAACTGCGCGTTGAGCTTGTCCATCTCTTTTTCCAGACGGGCGATCTCTTTGCGCAGCGGTTGGGTCTGGCTGCGCAGCTCCGCTTCCCGACGTTTCTGGTCTTTGCGCGCCTGGGCGCTATTGCCGCTCTCTTTTGGCGCCTCGCCGCTCTGGGACTCCTGTTTTTGCGAGTCGCTGAGCCACTGCTGATAATCTTCCAGATCGCCGTCGAACGGCTCGACTTTACCATCGTGGACGAGGTACAGATCGTCAGTGGTGGAACGGATCAGGTGCCGATCGTGCGATACGACCACCAGCGCCCCTTCAAAGTCGATCAGCGCTTCGGTTAAGGCCTGACGCATATCGAGGTCAAGGTGGTTGGTCGGTTCATCGAGCAGCAGCAGGTTAGGGCGCTGCCAGACGATCAGGGCCAGTACCAGGCGCGCCTTTTCTCCACCGGAGAAGCGGCGGGTTTCTTCGCTCACCTTATCGCCCTGGAAACCAAAGCCGCCGAGATAATCACGCAGCTTCTGCTCCAGCTCCTGCGGCGCCAGACGCGCCAGGTGCTGCAACGGCGACTCATCGGCGCGCAGGAATTCCAGCTGATGCTGGGCGAAGTAGCCGAGCTTGATGCCTTTCGCGAGGCCGATCTCGCCGCTTACGGGCTGGAGCTCGCCTGCCAGGAGCTTAATCAGCGTCGACTTCCCGGCGCCGTTGCGGCCCAGCAGGCCGATACGCGAGCCCGGCACAAGGTTAAGCTTGATGGAGTCGAGAATAATACGCTCGCCGTAGCCGGCGCTGACTTTCTCCATCTTCAGCAGCGGGTTAGGCAAGCTCTCCGGCTGGCGGAAGCTGAAGTGGAACGGGTTATCCACGTGCGCCGGAGCGATAAGCTCCATCCGCTCCAGCATTTTGATCCGGCTTTGCGCCTGCTTGGCCTTGGTGGCTTTGGCACGGAAGCGATCGATATAGCTTTGCAGGTGCGCGACGCGCTGCTGCTGGCTTTCGTACATCGCCTGCTGCTGAGCGAGGCGGGTGGCGCGCTGCACTTCAAACGAACTGTAGTTGCCGGTGTACTCAAACATTGTCTGCTGTTCGATATGGATAATTTTGTCGACGATAGGATCGAGAAAATCGCGATCGTGGGAGATGAGGATCAGCGTTCCCGTATAGCCCTTCAGCCACTTCTCCAGCCAGATCACCGCATCGAGATCGAGGTGGTTAGTCGGTTCATCGAGCAGCAGCAGATCGGAGCGGCAGATCAGCGCCTGGGCGAGGTTAAGGCGCATACGCCAGCCGCCGGAAAAATCGCTGACCGGCCGCTCAAGCTGTTCATTGCTGAAACCCAGACCGTGCAGCAGGCTGGCGGCGCGCGAACGGATCGTCCAGGCGTCGATGGCGTCCAGCTTACCGTGGACGGTGGCGATAGCATGACCGTCGTTGCGTTCGTTAGCCTGCTGGAGCGCGGCCTCCAGCTGGCGATACTCTCGATCGCCGTCAATGACATAATCGATTGCCGGCTGCGGTAGCGCCGGGGTTTCCTGATTCACCCAGGCCAGCTGCCAGTTGCCGGGAAAGGTCATACTGCCGCCGTCAGCGCTTATCTCGTTTTTCAAAAGCGATAGCAGCGTCGATTTCCCGCAGCCGTTTTTCCCCACCAGACCGACCTTTTGGCCAGGATTGATGGTAGCGGTGGCGTTGTCCAGCAGGACGCGTACGCCGCGACGAATTTGTAACGAGGAGAAAACAATCATAAGGCGCCGTATGTTCAGACTATGTTAATTTGTCATTATGATAATGTAGTGTGGAAGCGAATCGCTTCACCGGGCCGCCATGGTAGCCCAAAACGAAGACGATACACAAAGTCATTCTGGCTGTGTCAAAACGCCGGGGCTGTGCAGGCCGCCAGAAGACCTACGGGAGGGGAATGATGTCTCAGACAGCGAAAGTGTTGCTGCTGTATGCCCACCCAGAATCTCAGGATTCCGTGGCCAACCGGGTTTTATTAGAGCCGGCCTTACAGTTGCCGAACGTCACCGTGCACGATCTCTACGCGCACTATCCGGATTTTTTTATCGATATTGCTTACGAACAGGACCTGCTGCGCCAGCATGAGGTGATTGTTTTCCAGCACCCTTTATATACCTGGAGCTGTCCGGCGCTGCTTAAGGAGTGGCTGGATCGTGTGTTAAGCCGCGGCTTCGCCAGCGGCGCCGGAGGGAACGAACTGGCGGGAAAGTACTGGCGCAGCGTGATCACTACCGGCGAGCCTGAGAGCGCCTACCGTCGCGATGCTAATCGCTATCCGATGAACGATATTTTACGTCCTTTTGAACTGACCGCCGGCATGTGCCGTATGCACTGGATGAGCCCCATTATCGTCTACTGGGCCCGGAGGCAGCAGCCAGAGGAGCTGCGCAGCCGCGCCCTGGCCTACCGGGACTGGTTGGCCAACCCCATCGCCGCCGGAGGTGTCCATGGCGGGATCTGATTTGCTGCTGGCGGGGGTGTTGTTTTTGTTCGCGGCCGTCATCGCCGTCCCTCTGGCTTCAAGACTGGGGATTGGCGCGGTGCTGGGCTATCTGCTGGCCGGGATCGCCATTGGTCCGTGGGGGCTCGGGTTTATCAGCGATGTGGATGAAATTCTCCATTTCTCTGAGCTCGGCGTAGTGTTTCTGATGTTTATCATCGGCCTGGAGCTCAATCCCGCCAAGCTATGGCGACTGCGGAGCTCCATCTTCGGCGTTGGCGCGGCGCAGGTGATGCTCAGCGCGGCGATCCTCGGTGGGTTGCTGATGACGACCGGGTTTTCATGGCAGGCGGCGGTGGTCGGCGGGATCGGCCTGGCGATGTCTTCCACCGCCATGGCGCTGCAGCTGATGCGTGAGAAAGGAATGAGCCGCAGCGAAGCGGGACAGCTAGGCTTTTCGGTGCTGCTGTTTCAGGATCTGGCGGTGATCCCGGCGCTGGCGCTGGTGCCCCTGCTGGCCGGTTCAGCGGATGAGCATGTGAACTGGTTGACGGTCGGCATGAAGGTCCTGGCCTTTGCCGGGATGCTGATTGGCGGACGCTATCTGCTGCGGCCGGTGTTCCGTTTTATCGCCAGCTCGGGGGTCAGGGAGGTGTTCACTGCCGCCACGCTGCTGTTGGTCCTCGGATCTGCCCTGTTTATGGAGGCGCTGGGGCTGTCGATGGCGCTGGGCACCTTTATTGCCGGCGTGCTGCTGGCGGAAAGTGAGTATCGCCACGAACTGGAGATCGCTATCGATCCGTTCAAGGGGCTGCTGCTCGGGTTGTTCTTTATTTCCGTCGGCATGGCGCTGAACCTTGGCGTACTGTATACCCATCTACTGTGGGTGGCGGTGAGCGTGGCGGTGCTGGTGGCGGTAAAAATGCTGGTGCTCTATCTGCTGGCCCGTCTCTATGGCCTGCGAAGTTCCGAGCGGATGCAGTTCGCGGGCGTATTAAGCCAGGGCGGCGAGTTCGCGTTTGTCCTCTTTTCGCTGCCCGCCTCTCAGCGGTTGTTTCAGCACGACCAGATGGCGCTGCTGCTGGTGGCGGTAACGTTGTCGATGATGACGACGCCGCTGCTGATGAAGGGGATAGATAAGCTATTGTCGCGACGGCTGAATCCGGCGGACGATACTGATGAGGCGCCGTGGGTGGAGGATGACAAGCCGCAGGTGATTATTGTCGGGTTTGGTCGCTTTGGTCAGGTCATTGGTCGCCTGCTGATGGCCAATAAGATGCGTATTACGGTACTGGAGCGGGACATCAGCGCGGTAAATCTGATGCGCAACTATGGCTATAAAGTCTATTTTGGCGATGCCACCCAGCTGGAGCTGCTGCGCTCGGCGGGAGCGGAAGAGGCGCAGTCGATCGTCATCACCTGTAATGAGCCAGAAGATACCATGCGGCTGGTGGAAATGTGTCAACAACACTTTCCACATCTGCATATTCTGGCCCGCGCTCGCGGGCGCGTTGAGGCGCATGAGCTGCTGCAGGCCGGCGTGACGCAGTTTTCTCGTGAAACTTTCTCCAGTGCGTTGGAACTGGGGCGCAAAGCGCTCATCACCCTCGGGATGCATCCTCACCAGGCCCAGCGCGCGCAGCTGCACTTCCGACGCCTCGATATGCGAATGCTGCGCGAGCTAATGCCAGTGCATACTGATACGGTACAGATATCACGCGTGCGGGAGGCCCGGCGCGAACTGGAAGAGATTTTCCAGCGCGAAATGCAGAAAGAGAGCCGGCAGCTGGACGGCTGGGACGAGTTTGAATAAAGGTAAATCTTATGGCAGTGCGTAAACGTTTTATTGCCGGGGCGAAATGTCCGGCGTGCCAGGCGCAGGATTCGCTGGCAATGTGGCGTGAGAATAATGTCGATGTTGTTGAGTGCGTTAAATGCGGTCATCAGATGCGTGAGGCAGATAAAGAGGCCCGTGAGCATGTACGCAAAGAGGAGCAGGTGATTGGCATTTTTCATCCCGACTAGCGTTATCCGTCGGCTTTTTTTAAGCTAAAGGGTACACGGCAGCAGAATTCCGCTACAATCTGCGCCACTATTCTTCCCATCTCAGGAGATATCATGAAAGTAGCAAAAGACCTGGTGGTCAGCCTGGCCTATCAGGTACGTACAGAAGACGGTGTGTTGGTTGATGAGTCTCCGGTAAGCGCGCCGCTGGATTACCTGCACGGTCACGGCTCCCTGATTTCCGGCCTGGAAAACGCGCTGGATGGCCACGAAGTGGGCGACAAATTTGACGTTGCCGTCGGCGCTAACGACGCTTACGGTCAGTATGACGAAAACCTGGTGCAGCGTGTACCGAAAGACGTCTTCATGGGCGTTGATGAATTGCAGGTTGGCATGCGCTTCCTGGCGGAAACCGATCAGGGTCCGGTACCAGTAGAAATCACTGAAGTTGAAGACGACCACGTTGTGGTTGATGGCAACCACATGCTGGCTGGCCAGAACCTGAAGTTTAATGTGGAAGTCGTCGCCATCCGCGAAGCGACTGCGGAAGAGCTGGAGCACGGTCACGTGCACGGCGCGCATGGCCACGATCACGATCATGACCATGGTCATGACGGTTGCTGCGGCGGCCACGGCCACGATCATGGTCACGACCATGGTAAAGGCGGCTGCGGCGGCCACGGTGGCTGCGGCTGCCACTAATCTTTGCGCTTCGGCACGAAGACGACAAAAAAGCGGGGAAACCCGCTTTTTTTACGCCTCAATAGTGCGGCGGTGGCGTCTCTTCCGCCTGGGAGGCGATATGGGAGGGGTGGGTCGCCTTCAGCTTCTCGATCATCAGACGCATATGCTCCCGCATCTTCGCCATCTCGATCTCGTGGGCGGTCACGGTTTTGTTGAGGTCTTCGATGGTGATTTCCTGAAACGCCAGCCGGCTTTCCAGCTCCGCAAGGCGCGTTTCTAATGTGCTATCGTGCATGGGTAACCTCTTTAGTCTGATCCTGCGGGCGGATTCTACTTAAGTTTCCCCTGGCGCGCAGCATCGCTGCGCCGTACAGGAAACTTATTCATACAAAAATAGTCCTAAAAGAGGCGATATTCAGGAACGTCCGTATGTAGATTTTAACGGCAACGTTCTATAGTACGTTTTTTGCTTTTTACGATAACCCTGGGGCGAGAGGCCCCGGCCCTGGAGAAATGGATGAAATCACTGTTTAAAGTAACGCTGCTGGCGACCACAATGGCCGTCGCCCTGAATGCACCGCTGACCTTCGCTGCAGATACGGCAACGAAGGCAGCCCCGGCGGCTGAGAGTAAATCGGCATTTAAAAATGACGATCAGAAATCGGCCTATGCGCTGGGCGCGTCCCTGGGGCGTTACATGGAAAACTCCCTGAAAGAACAAGAGAAGCTGGGCATTAAGCTGGATAAAGCCCAGCTGATCGCCGGCGTACAGGACGCGTTTGCCGATAAGAGCAAACTGTCCGACCAGGAGATCGAACAGACTCTGCAGGCCTTTGAAACGCGCGTGAAGACCGCGGCTCAGCAGAAAATGGAAAAAGACGCCACTGAGAACGAAGCCAAAGGCAAAGCTTTCCGTGACAACTTTGCCAAAGAGAAGGGCGTGAAAACCTCAAAAACTGGCCTGCTGTATAAAGTCGAGAAAGAAGGCGCTGGCGATGCGCCGAAAGATAGCGATACCGTGGTGGTAAACTACAAAGGTACCCTGATCGACGGTAAAGAGTTTGATAACTCTTATACTCGCGGCGAGCCGCTCTCTTTCCGTCTCGACGGCGTGATCCCGGGCTGGACTGAAGGCCTGAAGAACATCAAGAAAGGCGGCAAAATCAAGCTGGTTATTCCGCCGGACCTGGCCTACGGTAAAACTGGCGTCCCGGGCATCCCGGCCAACTCTACGCTGGTCTTTGATGTAGAACTGCTGGATATCAAACCGGCGCCGAAGGCAGATGCACAGCCGGAAGCCGCAGGCGATGCGAAAGCCGCGGACGCGAAAGCTGACGCTAAGAAGTAATCAGGTTCAGGCCGCCGTCTCGTCAGAGGCGGCGGCTTTTTTATTGAGCGCAGATATAATTAAAACTGGAAAGATCCTCAGGCGCTGTATTACTTTAGATAGCTTAATAATGATGATGAGCCTGCCCTGACAATAACGACAGGCTCCTGAAAAGGAGTGCTTTTTTTCATGTCCAGGTCGCTTTTAACCAATGAAACCAGCGAGCTTGACCTGCTGGATCAACGTCCCTTTGACCAGACCGATTTCGATATTCTCAAATCTTATGAAGCGGTAGTGGACGGGTTGGCGATGCTCATCGGTTCGCACTGTGAAATCGTGCTGCATTCTTTGCAGGATCTGAAATGCTCTGCCATCCGTATCGCCAATGGTGAACATACCGGCCGCCAAATTGGTTCACCGATTACCGATCTTGCGCTGCGCATGCTGCACGATATGACGGGCGCCGATAGCAGCGTTTCCAAATGCTACTTTACCCGTGCTAAAAGCGGCGTACTGATGAAGTCGGTGACGATTGCCATTCGCAACCGCGATCACCGGGTGATTGGTCTGCTGTGTATCAACATGAATCTGGATGTGCCGTTTTCCCAGATCATGAGCACCTTTATTCCGCCAGAAACGCCTGAAGTGAACTCGCCGGTGAACTTTGCTTCTTCGGTAGACGATCTGGTCGCCCAGACGCTGGAGTTCACCATTGAAGAGGTGAATGCCGATCGCAGCGTGTCTAACAATGCGAAAAACCGTCAAATTGTGCTGAATCTCTACGAGAAAGGGATCTTCGATATTAAAGACGCTATTAACCAGGTAGCCGATCGTCTGAACATCTCCAAGCACACCGTCTACCTCTATATTCGCCAGTTCAAAAGCGGCGATTTCCAGGGGCTGGATAAGTAATGCGTTTTGCCCTCACGGTGACCGGCCCAGCCTATGGCACGCAGCAGGCGAGCAGCGCCTGGCAATTTGCCCAGGCCGTGCTGCAGGAAGGCCATGAGCTGGCGTGCGTTTTTTTCTATCGCGAAGGCGTGCTTAACGCTAACCAGTTGACGGCGCCCGCCAGCGATGAGTTCGATCTGGTGCGCGGGTGGCAATCCCTCCACGATGAGCACGGCGTCGCGCTGCATATCTGCGTGGCGGCCGCCCTGCGTCGTGGCGTAACGGACGAACGCGAAGCGCAACAGCTCGCTCTGCCTGGCCACAATTTGCAGCCGGGTTTTACCTTGAGCGGGCTCGGCGCGCTAGCGGAAGCGGCGCTTACTTGCGATCGGATGGTGCAGTTCTGATGAAACGTGTGGCTTTTGTATTTTCCTCTGCGCCGCACGGCAGCGCCGCTGGCAGGGAAGGCCTCGATGCCTTATTAGCAACCTCCGCGCTCACCGACGATATTGGCGTGTTTTTTGTGGGCGACGGCGTGTTTCAGCTGTTACCCGAACAGCGGCCTGGCGCTGTGCTGGCCCGCGACTACATCGCTACCTTTAAATTGCTGTCGCTATATGATATCGACCAGTGCTGGCTGTGCGCCGACTCAGCGCGAGAGCGCGGCCTGGATCCCACGACCCCGTGGGTGGTGGATGTCGAATGCCTGGCGCCGGATGCCCTGCGCGCCCGTCTGCATGAATTTGATGTGATTTTGCGTTTCTGAGGCCCCCATGCTCCATACGCTCAGTGTTTCCCCCTGGCATGCCGACATCGCAGCGATGCTTCGTTTGATGGAGCACGGCGACGATCTGGTACTACTGTCTGACGGCGTCACCGCGGCCATCGCCGATGGTCGCTTCCTTGAGATCCTGCAATCCGCCCCCATAACCCTATACGTGCTGCAAGACGACGTTGACGCCCGCGGGCTGGCTGGTCAAATTGCGGACAGTGTCGGCAGGGTTAGCTATACTGATTTCGTCAGACTCACAGTCAAACATGCCGGTCAGTTGGCCTGGTGATGGCGGGATCGTTGTATATTTCTTGACACCTTTTCGGCACCGCCCTAAAATTCTGCGTCCTCATAATATATGAGGCGATTTATTACGTGTTTACGAAGCAAAAGCTAAAACCAGGAGCTATTTAATGGCAACAATTAACCAGCTGGTACGCAAACCACGCGCGCGCAAAGTTGCAAAGAGCAACGTGCCAGCGCTGGAAGCCTGCCCGCAGAAACGTGGCGTATGTACTCGCGTATATACCACCACTCCTAAGAAACCGAACTCCGCACTGCGTAAAGTTTGCCGTGTGCGTCTGACTAACGGTTTCGAAGTCACCTCCTACATCGGTGGTGAAGGTCACAACCTGCAGGAGCACTCCGTGATCCTGATCCGTGGCGGTCGTGTTAAAGACCTTCCGGGTGTTCGTTACCACACCGTTCGTGGTGCGCTTGACTGCTCCGGCGTTAAAGACCGTAAGCAGGCTCGCTCCAAGTACGGCGTGAAGCGTCCTAAGGCTTAATGGTTCTCCGTTAAGTAAGGCCAAACTGATTTATCTTAATGTCATACTAAACTCTTAGAGTTTTGGACAATCCTGAATTAACAACGGAGTATTTCCATGCCACGTCGTCGCGTCATTGGTCAGCGTAAAATTCTGCCGGATCCGAAGTTCGGATCAGAACTGCTGGCTAAATTTGTCAATATCCTGATGGTAGATGGTAAAAAATCTACTGCAGAAACTATCGTATACAGCGCGCTGGAGACCCTGGCTCAGCGTTCTGGTAAATCTGAACTGGAAGCCTTCGAAGTTGCGCTCGAAAACGTGCGCCCGACTGTCGAAGTTAAGTCCCGCCGCGTAGGTGGTTCTACTTATCAGGTTCCAGTTGAAGTTCGTCCGGTCCGTCGTAATGCCCTGGCAATGCGTTGGATCGTTGAAGCTGCTCGTAAACGCGGTGATAAATCCATGGCTCTGCGCCTGGCGAACGAACTCACTGATGCTGCAGACAACAAAGGTACTGCAGTTAAGAAACGTGAAGACGTTCACCGTATGGCCGAAGCCAACAAGGCGTTCGCTCACTACCGTTGGTAATCCCTTCGGAGTCATAGTCACCAGGCGGGCGCTTCAGATGAGTCGCCCGCTCTGGATAACTTAACTGAACGCCTAAAGAAATAAACGAGGAATCAAATGGCTCGTACAACACCCATCGCACGCTACCGTAACATCGGTATCAGTGCGCACATCGACGCCGGTAAAACCACTACTACCGAACGTATTCTGTTCTACACCGGTGTAAACCACAAAATCGGTGAAGTTCATGACGGCGCCGCTACCATGGACTGGATGGAGCAGGAGCAGGAACGTGGTATCACCATCACTTCCGCTGCGACTACTGCATTCTGGTCTGGTATGGCCAAACAGTATGAACCGCACCGCGTAAACATCATCGACACCCCGGGGCACGTTGACTTCACTATCGAAGTAGAACGTTCCATGCGTGTTCTTGATGGTGCGGTAATGGTTTACTGCGCAGTTGGTGGTGTTCAGCCGCAGTCTGAAACCGTATGGCGTCAGGCAAACAAATATAAAGTTCCGCGCATCGCGTTCGTTAACAAAATGGACCGCATGGGCGCTAACTTCCTGAAAGTTGTTGGTCAGATCAAAACCCGTCTGGGCGCGAACCCGGTTCCGCTGCAGCTGGCAATTGGTGCTGAAGAAGGTTTCACCGGCGTTGTTGACCTGGTGAAAATGAAAGCCATCAACTGGAACGATGCAGACCAGGGCGTAACCTTCGAATACGAAGATATCCCGGCTGACATGCAGGACCTGGCTGATGAATGGCACCAGAACCTGATCGAATCCGCAGCTGAAGCTTCTGAAGAGCTGATGGAAAAATACCTGGGTGGTGAAGAACTGACTGAAGAAGAGATCAAAAAAGCTCTGCGTCAGCGCGTTCTGAACAACGAAATCATCCTGGTAACCTGTGGTTCTGCGTTCAAGAACAAAGGCGTTCAGGCGATGCTGGATGCGGTAATTGATTACCTGCCATCCCCGGTTGACGTACCTGCGATCAACGGTATCCTGGACGACGGTAAAGATACCCCGGCTGAGCGTCACGCAAGCGACGACGAGCCGTTCTCTGCACTGGCGTTCAAAATCGCTACCGACCCGTTCGTGGGTAACCTGACCTTCTTCCGCGTGTACTCCGGTGTGGTTAACTCTGGTGATACCGTACTGAACTCCGTGAAAGCTGCACGTGAGCGTTTCGGTCGTATCGTTCAGATGCACGCTAACAAACGTGAAGAGATCAAAGAAGTTCGCGCGGGCGACATCGCTGCTGCTATCGGTCTGAAAGACGTAACCACTGGTGACACCCTGTGTGACCCGGATGCGCCGATCATTCTGGAGCGTATGGAATTCCCTGAGCCGGTAATCTCCATCGCCGTTGAGCCGAAAACCAAAGCTGACCAGGAAAAAATGGGTCTGGCTCTGGGTCGTCTGGCTAAAGAAGACCCGTCTTTCCGCGTATGGACTGACGAAGAGTCTAACCAGACCATTATCGCCGGTATGGGTGAGCTGCACCTCGACATCATCGTTGACCGTATGAAGCGTGAATTCAACGTTGAAGCGAACGTCGGTAAACCTCAGGTTGCTTACCGTGAAGCGATTCGCGCGAAAGTTACCGATATCGAAGGTAAACACGCCAAGCAGTCTGGTGGTCGTGGTCAGTACGGTCACGTTGTGATCGACATGTACCCGCTGGAGCCGGGCTCTAACCCGAAAGGTTACGAGTTCATCAACGACATCAAAGGTGGTGTAATTCCTGGCGAATACATCCCGGCCGTTGATAAAGGCATCCAGGAACAGCTGAAAGCTGGTCCGCTGGCAGGTTACCCGGTAGTTGATATGGGTATCCGTCTGCACTTCGGTTCTTACCACGACGTTGACTCCTCTGAGCTGGCGTTTAAACTGGCTGCGTCTATTGCCTTTAAAGAAGGCTTTAAGAAAGCAAAACCAGTTCTGCTTGAGCCGATCATGAAGGTTGAAGTAGAAACTCCGGAAGAGAACACTGGTGACGTTATCGGTGACTTGAGCCGTCGTCGCGGTATGCTGCGCGGTCAGGAATCCGAAGTAACCGGCGTTAAGATCCACGCTGAAGTACCGCTGTCCGAAATGTTCGGTTATGCAACTCAGCTGCGTTCTCTGACCAAAGGTCGTGCATCATACACCATGGAATTCCTGAAGTATGATGATGCGCCGAACAACGTTGCTCAGGCCGTTATTGAAGCCCGTGGTAAATAATCCACAGGATTAAAACCTAAGTCCCGTGCTCTCTCCGAAGGGGAGAGCACTATAGTAAGGAATATAGCCGTGTCTAAAGAAAAATTTGAACGTACAAAACCGCACGTCAACGTTGGTACTATCGGCCACGTTGACCATGGTAAAACTACCCTGACTGCTGCCATCACTACCGTTCTGGCTAAAACCTACGGTGGTTCCGCTCGCGCATTCGACCAGATCGATAACGCGC